>JAESGH010000064.1_pt1 | contig 394301 bp, 312 predicted proteins | sample 9269641 | NCBI WGS metagenome assembly JAESGH01 (sample SAMN14515345, study PRJNA621665) | algae metagenome | isolation source: Phormidium tanganyikae FI6-MK23 and co-occurring heterotrophs from granitic... | place: USA: Fort Irwin, California | collected 1998-05-24 | reverse complement strand
CCGTGTACCTGCTCAACCGGATGGGCGGGGTGCCGAGCATCGCCGCCGCGACCCGCCGGGTCGCGGCCAACCCCGCCGTCGTGCTACCCTGGCTGGGTCTCCCCGACCCGACTACCGAATAGCCCTGGGGCCGGCGGAAATTGGGCTGGCACGTCCCCGGGGCATGGGGTAAACCGGGTCGCCCCTGCGGCCCCGACGGCCCGGCGGGCGGGAAAAGGATGCCCATGCCTCCCCTGATTCACCCCACGGCGATCATCTCGGCCGACGCCCGCCTCGCCCCCGACGTCCGGGTCGGCCCCCTGGCCGTGATCGACGGGCCGGTCGAGCTCGGCCAGGGCTGCACGGTGGCCGCCCAGGTTCGGCTCATCGGGCCGCTCACGGCCGGCACGGGCAACGTCTTCGACACCGGCTGTGTCCTCGGCGGCGCCCCGCAGCACACGGCCTACGCCGGCGACCCGACCCGCGTCGAGATCGGCAGCGGGAACACCTTCCGCGAGCACGTGACCGTCCACCGCGCCATGCCGGTCGGGGCCGGGCCAGGCACGGGCGTCACCCGCGTCGGCGACGGCAACCTGTTCATGGCTGGCGCCCACGTCGCCCACGACTGCGTGGTCGGCAACCACGGCATCTACGCCAACAGCGCGCTGCTCGGCGGGCACGTCGTCACCGGCGACCGCGTGTTCCTGAGCGGCAACTCGGCCGTCCACCAGTTCTGCCGGGTCGGCCGGCTGGCGCTGCTGAGCGGCTCGTCGGCGAGCAGCAAGGACATCCCGCCGTTCTGGGTGATCCAGGACGTGAACCGGGTGTGTGGGGTGAACGTGATCGGCATGCGCCGGGCCGGCGTGAGCAACGCCGAGATCCAGGCGGTGCGCCGGGTCTTCCGCTCCATCTACATCGAGAAGTTGCTGATCCCGACGGCGCTGATGCGCGCCGAGGCCGAGTACGGCGGCCTGCCGGCGGTGCGGGAGCTGATCGACTTCGTCCGCTCGTCGAAGCGCGGCGTGAGCGGCCCGGCCGCCTTCCACGCCACCGCCGAGGACGCGGCAGCCTGATGTGGGTGGTGGGCAGCCCCCCTCCGACCGGCGGAGCCTGCGGATGGAGCGGTGGGACGCCGTGGTGGTCGGGGGCGGGTTCTACGGCCTGTACCTGGCCGAGCAACTCGCCGCGCGCCTCCGCCGGGTACTCCTCTGCGAGCGCGGCCCGGCACTCATGGGGCGGGCGTCCTACGCCAACCAGGCCCGTGTCCACAGCGGCTATCACTACCCGCGGAGCGTCCTCACCGCCGTCCGCAGCCGGGTGAACTTCCCGCGCTTCGTCGCCGAGTTCCGCCCCGCGGTGGACGCGACCTTCGAGAAGCTCTACGCCGTGGCCCGCCGCGGGTCGAAGGTGACCGCCGGCCAGTTCGCCGAGGCCATGCGGCGGGTCGGCGCCCCGGTCGAGCCGGCCGACGACGCCGTGACGGCCCGGTTCGACCGCGACCTCGTCGAGGACGTGTTCCGGGTCCGCGAGTACGCCTTCGACTCCACCCGCCTCCGCGACCTGATGGCCGACCGGGTGGCGCGGGCCGGCGTGACGGTCCAGCTGAACACCCCGGTGGAGCACGTGGGGCCGCTGCCGGGCGGGGCGGTCCGGGTGCGGGCCGCGGGGGAGGACCTGGCCGCCGGGCTGGTCGTGTGCTGCTCCTACGCCCAGACGAACGCCGTCGCCGCGGCGTCCGGGCTGCCGGTGATCCCGCTCAAGCACGAGCTCGCCGAGATGGCGCTGGTCGAGGTGCCGGACGACCTGAAGGGCCTCGGGGTGACGGTCATGGACGGCCCGTTCTTCTCGTGCATGCCGTTCCCGCCGCGGGGGCTCCACACCCTGAGCCACGTCCGCTACACGCCGCACGGGCACTGGTACGATGGCGACCCCGCCCACCGCCCGGCCTACGACGTGTTCGCCGCCGCCGACCGCCGCACCGCCTTCCCGCACATGATCCGCGACGCCGCCCGCTACCTCCCCGGGCTGGCCCGGTGCGCGTACCGCGACTCGCTCTGGGAGGTGAAGACCGTGCTGCCGCGGAGTGAGGCGGACGACAGCAGGCCCATCCTGTTCCGCCCGGACCACGGCCTCCCCAACTACCACGTGGTCATGGGGGGGAAGATCGACAACGTGTACGATGTGGCCGACGAGTTGGCGAAGCGGCTCGACGCAGCGCACCCCGCAACCCGCGAAGCCGCATGACCCGACCCCCGACCCATGACGTCTTCGTCTCCGTGGTGGCCGTCCTCCGCAGCTACGCCCGGTTCCTGCCGGCGTTCGTGGAGGAGACGTACTCCGTCCTCGAAGCCAACTACTCGAACTTCGAGCTGGTGCTGGTCGATAACGGCGCCCGCGACGACACGCCGCGGGTCGTCCGGGAGCTGCTGGCGCGGTACAAGTGCGTCCGCTACCTCCAGCTGTCGCGCCGGCAGAAGCCGGAGACGGCGGTGACGGCCGGGCTGGACGCGGCCATCGGCGACTTCGTGGTCACGCTCCACCCCGAGTTCGACCCGCCGGCCGAGATCCCGGCGCTGGTCGAGGGCTGCCGGGCCGGGGCGGACGTGGTGTTCGGCGTGGCCCCGTTCCCCGCCCCACCTGGGGTGCTGTACCGGCTCCTGCGCGGCGGCTTCCGCGCGGTCGCCCGCACCCTCCTCGGGCCGGACGTGATGCGGGCCACGAGCGGGTTCCGCTGCCTGTCCCGGGCGGCGGTGAGTGCCCTCACCCGGGTCCGCGTCCGGAAACGCCACTTCGGGATGATCGCCGCCGAGATCGGGCTCACCACCGCCACCCACCCGTACGCGTTCATCGCCCGCGGCGGGAAGGCGCCGCGGGTGAACCTCCGCCGCGCCGCCCGGTCGGCCGCGAGCCTCACGCTCGGGCACTCCGTCGCCCCGCTCCGCGTCGTCTCGCTGCTGGGCCTGGGCGGCAGCTTCCTCAGCCTCGTCTACAGCCTGTACGTGGTCGGCGTGTACCTCACGAAGCAGGACGTGATGCCCGGCTGGACGACGCTCAGCCTCCAGGTGAGCGGGCTGTTCCTGCTCGTGTTCGTGATGCTCACCATGATCGGCGAGCACCTCGCCCGGCTGGTGGACGAGGCCGGCGGCCGGCCGCTCTACCACGTCCGCGAGGAGCAGGCCAGCGCCGTGATGCTCTCCGACCTGGCCCGGCGGAACGTGATGAGCCGGTCCGACTAACCCCCCGAGCCACCCCATGACGACGGCGACCGTGCCCCGCCAGGTTCCGGCCTTCACGGCGGACGAGTTCGCGCCGCGCGCGGCCGACTACTGCGTGTGCGTGTTCGTCATCAACGAGAACGGCAAGCTCCGTAAACAGCTGGCGGCGATGCGGGACGCTTGCGCCGGCGTCGCGGACGTGGTCGTGGCCGACGGCGGCAGCACCGACGGCTCGACCGAGCCGGCCGCCCTCCGCGACCTGGGGGTGAACACCCTCCTGACCAAGACCGGCCCTGGGAAGCTCGGGGCACAGATGCGGATGGCCTTCGCCTGGGCGCTCGACCGCGGGTACAAGGGCGTCGTGTCGATGGACGGGAACGGCAAGGACGGCCCGGACGCCGTCCCGCACTTCGTCGCCGCCCTGGAGGAGGGGGGCGACCACGTCCAGGGGTCGCGGTTCGTGCGGGGTGGGGTGTCGGAGAACCTGCCCTTCTCCCGCTGGGTGGGGGTGCGGTTCATCCACGCCCCGCTCGTGTCGCTCGCCAGCCGGTTTCGTTACACGGACACCACCAACGGCTTCCGGGGCTACAGCCGGCGCTTCCTCGAAGACCCCCGGGTGGCCGCCTTCCGCGACGTGTTCCCGGGCTACGAACTCCACTACTACCTCGCGATCCGGGCCGCCCGGCTCGGGTTCCGGGTCAAGGAAATCCCCGTCGCCCGCCGATACCCCGCGCACGGCCCGACGCCGACCAAAATCAGCCCGGTCCGCGGCAACCTGCGCGTCCTGCGCTGTTTGGCGGCGGCATGCCTCGGCCGGTACAACCCGAAGTAATGCCGGGAATGGCCACAAAGAGGCACGAAAAGACACAACAAGAAGAGAGACTCGGGCGACTTTCCTTTTTGTGTCTTTTCGTGCCTCTTTGTGGCCATTCCCGGCTTTCCTGGGAGCGAGCATGGATGCGCTGATCGGCCACACCGGCTTCGTCGGGGGCAACCTCGCCGCCCAGCACCGGTTCGATGCGACCTTCCACTCGAAGACGATCGACACGATCCGCGACCGGCGCTTCCGCCGGGTGGTGGTCAGCGCCATGCCGGCCGAGATGTGGGTCGCCAACCGCGACCCGGACGGCGACCGGGCGGCCCTCGGCACGCTCTGGTCGAACCTGTCCCGCTGCCAGGCCGACGAGGTGGTGGTGATCTCCACCGTGGCCGTGTACCCCGTCCCGGTCGCGGTGGACGAGGACACGCTCATCGACCCGGCGTTCGGCACCGCCTACGGCCGGCACCGGCGCGAGCTGGAGGTGCTGGCCGGCCGCCACTTCCCGCGGGTGCTGTCCGTCCGCCTGCCGGGGCTGTACGGGCCGGGGCTGAAGAAGAACGCCGTGTACGACCTGCTGCACGACAACCAGCTGGGCAAGGTCCACGCCGGCGCGGTCTACCAGTTCTACGACCTGAACCGGCTCTGGAGCGATGTCCAGACCGCCCTCCGGGCGGACCTCCGGGTCGTGAACCTCGCCACCGAACCGGTCAGCGTCCGCGACGTGGCCCGGGCCGCCTTCGGGCTCGACTTCCGCAACGACCCCGGCACCCGCCCCGCCCACTTCGACATGCGGACCCGGCACGCGCCCCTGTTCGGCGGGGCCGGCGGCTACCTCGAAACCCGCGAGCAGGTACTGGCCGGGCTCACACGCTTCGTGGCCACCGAGCGGTCGAAGGCTGCCCCGAGGCTGGCGGCGTGAAACTGGCCGTCTCCAACATCGCCTGGCCGGCTGCGGCCGAGCCGGGCGTCCTGGCCGCGCTGCGGGAACTCGGCGTGTCGGGGGTCGAGGTCGCCCCGACCAAGCTGTTCCCGGACCCAACCGCCGCCACGCCCGCCGAGACGGTTGCCGCCCGCGCTCAGCTGGCCGACCAAGGGTTCGCCGTCGTCGCCGCGCAAGCACTGCTGTTCGGCAAGCCGGACCTCACGCTGTTCGACTCCGCGGAAACCCGGGGGCGAATGCTCGACTACCTGGCCCGGGTGCTGGCGACGTGCGGCCGGCTCGGGGCCGGGGCGTGCGTGTTCGGCTCGCCGAAGAACCGCCGCCGCGGCGACCTCCCGGAAGCCGCCGCACGCGACATTGCGGTGGCGTTCTTCGCCCAGCTGGCCGCCCACGCCGCCGACGCGGGGACGACGGTCGTGCTGGAGGCCAACCCGCCGCGATACGGGGCCGACTTCGTCACCCGGGCGGCCGACGCGATCGACCTCGTCCGGGCGGTCGGTCACCCGGCCTTCCGGCTCCACCTCGACACCGCCTGCGTGACGCTCGCGGAAGACCCGGTTGCGCCGACGTTTGCGACCGGCTTCCCGCTCCTGGGCCACTTCCACGTTAGCCAGCCTGACCTGGCGACGCCCGGGCCGGGGGGGGCGGTCGATCACCCCGCCTTCGCGGCCGAACTGGCGGCCCGGGGGTACGGCGGGTGGGTGTCGGTGGAGATGCGGGAGTCGGCCCCGTTCTCGGTGGGGGCGGTAGCGGAGGCGGTGCGGTTCGTGCGCGACGTGTACGGGGTCGGTTGCCCGCCCCGGCCGGCGTCCGTACGATAACGAGTCTCACCGCAGCCCCCGGAGCCGAGACATGAAGAAGGGCATCCACCCCAACTACCGCCCGGTCGTCTTCCAGGACGTCTCGGCCAACGTGTCGTTCCTCACCCGGTCTTGCGTCGACACCGACGACACCGTGAAGTGGACCGACGGGAACGAGTACCCGTTGTACAAGCTGGAAATCTCCAGCGCCAGCCACCCGTTCTTCACCGGCAAGATGAAGTTCGTGGACACCACCGGCCGGGTCGAGAAGTTCCAGAACAAGTACAAGAAGGTCGGCTACGGCCAGAAGAAGTAAGCGGGCGAAAGCACGAAATCCGAAGTTCGAAATTCGAACCAGACCGGGGCCGGCCCGTGACCGCGTTTCATCCCATCTCGGGCCGCCCCCGCGTCCGCCGACACTAGCCGGCGGCGTCCCGTCCTGGTTTCGAATTTCGTGCTTCGACTTTCGGACTTTCTCCCATGATTCCCGCGATGGAACAGAAGCTCGCCCGGTTCCGCGAGCTGGAAGAACAACTCGCCGACCCGGCCGTCGCCGGGGACCACGCCCGGTTCTCGGTCGCGGCCAAGGAGCACGGGGCGGTCGCCAAGCAGGTGAAGCCGTACCAGGAACTCCTCCTGGTCGAGGAGTCGATCCGCGGCGCCGAGGCTCTGCTGGCCGACCCCGACATGGCGCCGCTCGCGGAAGAAGAACTCTCCCAACTGCGGCCGAAGCGGGAGGCTCTGGTCACCCGCGTCGAGGACCAGCTCCTGGTCGACCCGGCCGAGGACTTCTCGACGCTGATCGTCGAAATCCGCGCCGGCACCGGCGGGGACGAGGCCGCCCTGTTCGCCGGCAACCTCTACGAGATGTACACCCGCTACGCCCGCACGAAGGGGTGGGGGGTCGAGGAGATCTCGTACAGCCCGGGCGAGGCCGGCGGGTTCAAGGAGGTGAGCTTCGGGGTGAAGGGGGAGGACGTGTTCCGCTTCCTCCGCTACGAGTCCGGCGGACACCGGGTCCAGCGCGTCCCGGCCACCGAGACGCAGGGTCGCATCCACACCTCGGCCGCCACCGTCGCCGTCCTGCCCGAGCCGGACGAGGTGCAGGTGGTCATCAACCCGCAGGACATCGAGTGGGAGCGGATGCGGGCCGGCGGGGCCGGCGGACAACACGTCAACAAGACCGAGAGCGCCGTCCGCATCTGGTACCGGAAGGGCACGCCGGACGAGATGGAAGTGAAGTGCCAGGACGAGCGGAGCCAGGGGAAGAACTACGACCGGGCCATGCGTATCCTCCGCAGCCGGCTGTTCGAGCGGCAGCAGGAGAAGCTCCACAAGGAGCGGGCCGACATGCGCAAGGGTCTGATCGGCACCGGCGACCGGAACGCCCGCATCCGCACCTACAACTTCCCCCAGAACCGCATCACCGACCACCGCATCGAGTTCTCGCTGTACAAGCTCGACGCGGTCATGGCCGGCGAGCTGGACGGCGTCATCCAGCCGCTGCTCGACCACGCCAGGAAGGAACGCCTCGGCGGCAAGTGACGCCCGCGGCCCGACGCCCCCCGCCGGTCAGCCCCCGTGCCGCCGCAGCAGCAGGTGTTCGACCAGCCAGCCGAGCAGGTTCAGGGCGGCGTCCCGCACATCCCGGCCCGGGTCGAACTCGCTCACCGACACCCCCGCCACCTTGTCCGACCACACCGCCTCCAGCACCGCCAGCAGCGCCGGCGGGGTCAACCCGAACGGCAACGGCTGACCCACGGCCGGCAGGAATGCCGGGTCGAGCGCGTCGCAGTCGAGGTCGATCCACACCCGCTTCGCCCGCTTCGCCCGCGCACGCAGGTCGGCCAGGACGTGTTCCGGCCGGGTCGCCACGTCCACGGCGGAGTGGGCGGCGGCGAACGTCTCGCCGACGTCCGCGGGCGTCAGGAACAGGTCGCGGTGGCCGACGTTCACCAGCACCGGAAGCGGCCCGTCGGCGTGACGCAGGAAGTTGCCGTGGGAGAGCTCGGCGGTGGTGTCGTGGAAGCGGTACACGTCGAGGTGGGCGTCGAGTTGGACCACGAGTGTCCCGGCCGGGTCGGCGGCCCCGAGCTCCTCCAGCACCGGCAACACGCTCAAGTGATTCCCCCCGAGCCACAGCAGAAAGTCGCCGGCCGCGAGCGCCGGCCGCGCCAGCTGGCGGCCGCGCTTGCGCCACCCGGCCACCTGTTCGAGCGTCTCGAACCCGACCTCCCGCACCTTCACCTTCCCGCGCAGCACGTCCGCCCGGCACGCCCGGGTTTCGCGGGCGGTGTCGTCGAGGATTTCGCGCGCCGCGTCCCCGAGCAGCTGAGCCCCGGCCCCGGCCCCGGCCGAGCCGAAAAGGTCGAACGGAAAGACGACGGCAACAGTTTTCATCGGGTTTGGCGTGGGCAGGGGGCTGCGGGCAGATGGCAGGGGGGAGGCGACCGAACTCCTCACCACTTCGGGTTTTCGTTCTATGGCCCCGCCCCTGTTCGGTCGCGTATGATGACCCCTGTCGCCGCCCCGGTCGCGGGTTTCGTCTGGTATCTCTGGTTTCCTGCCCTGTGTTCCCCGGCCCCATGCTGTTCCTCGCCCCCACCGCCGTGATCACCGCCGACGTGACGTGCGGCCCGGGGGTGAGCGTGTGGTACGGGGCGGTGATCCGCGGGGACGTGGCCCCGGTCATGCTCGGCGAGAACGTAAACGTCCAGGACAACGCCGTCGTCCACTGCGATTTCGGGGTGCCGAACGTGATCGAGCCGGGGGTGGTGGTCGGGCACGCGGCCGTGCTGCACGGGGCGCGGGTCGGGGCGGACACGCTCGTCGGGATCGGGGCGAAATTGTTGTCCGGGAGCGTGATCGGTCCTGAATGTCTGGTTGCGGCCGGGGCCGTGGTGCCGCCGGGGATGGTCGTACCACCGCGGTCGGTGGTGATGGGCCTCCCGGGCAAGGTCGTCCGGGCCGCCACCCCGGACGAAGTCGCCAACACCCGGCGCATCAACGAACGCTACCGGGAGATGGCCCGCCGCTACGCGGCCGGCGAGGTGCGGGTGCGGCTCGGTTTCCCCCAGTCCGGGTGAGCCCTTCATGGAACCGTTCGACTCCGGCGAGATCAAGCTCGACCTCCACGAGCACGGCACGGTCACGCCCGGCACGAACGGGACCGACCACCCGCCCGAGTCGGAGCTCGTGGCCGCCCGCCGGGCCAACGTGGACGCCAAGCAGGAGCAGGTGGCCCGGGTGCTGGAGGCGATGGGCTGCGAGGCGGCGCTGCTGCTCATGCCGGCGCACGTGTCCTGGTTCACCGCCGGCATGAACGTCCGCGGGCTGATCGCCGACAGCGAGCGGCCGGCGGTGTACACGAACGGCCGGCAGCGCTGGCTCATCTGCTCGAACGCCGACTCCCAGCGCCTCTTCGACGAGGAGCTCGACCGGCTTGGGTTTCAGCTGAAGGAGTGGGCCTGGGAGGGCGGGCGGGCCGACCTGCTGATGAGCGTGACCACCGGGAAGAAGATCGCCGCCGACCGCCCCTTCCCCGGCACGCAGCAGGTCGCCGAGCGACTGCGGCCGCTGGTCCGGGTGCTGTCCGAGTCCGAGATGACCGACTACCGGGCGCTCGGCCAGCTGGTCGCCCACGCGGTCGAGGCCACGGCCCGGACGGTCAAGGTCGGGGCGACGGAGGAGGAGATCGCCGGCCAGCTCGGACACCGACTGCTCCACCACGGGGCCGAGCCGGCCGCGCTGAGCGTGACGGCCGACGAGCGCGGGGCGCGGTTCCGCCGGACCGGGTTCACGTCCGCCGCGGTCCGCCGGACCTGTCTGCTCCAAGCCACCGCCCAGCGGGGCGGGCTGTTCGTCACGGCCGGCCGGGCGATCTGCCTCGGCGAGCTGCCGGAAGACTTCCGCAAGGGGTACGAACGGTCGCTCCGACTGGCGGCGTTGTTCCGGTCCGCGTCCGTCCCAGGCGGGACGATGAAGGCGGCCCGGGCCGAGGCTCCTCTCGTACTGGCCGGCACGACCCACGAGTTCGACGGTCGGCTCGCCCCGCCGGGCTTCGGCACCGGCCGGTTCCCGGCCGAGGAGCTCCGCCGGGCCGGGCAGGACGAGCCGTTCGTGGCAGGGCAACCGCTGGTGTGGCAGCCGCGGGTGGGGCCGGCGGCGGTGGTGGACACGGTGGTGGTCGGGGCGGGCGGCCCCGAGTGCGTCACGCCCCCGACCGCCTGGCCGTTCAAGCGGGTGGGCATCCACGGCCGGAGCCACGACATCCCGGACGTGCTGGTGCGGTCGGGGGGGTGAGTGGCCGGCGTGACAGCTGACGGCTCGGGTTTGGAGCCCGGGAGGGCGCCGGCGTGTAGCCCGGGGTGCAACCCCGGGCGGCCTAAGCGGTGTCACGAGGGTCGGGGCGATACGCCCTCCGCCGACGGCCCGCCCGGGGTTGCATCCCGGGCTACACGCCGGCGCCCTCCCGGGCTCCAAAATCCGGGGCGGGCATCGACGGCATTCCGGATGTGATGATCCGCTCGGCGGGTGGAGTTGCCAGTCGGCGGTCACCTGCCGACTGACAACTGACAACTCCCTGCTACCGATCCAGCGGCAGCTGAGCGACCTCGGTCACGCGGTCGAAGAAGGCCGCGTTGCAGACGTGGTGGACCACCTCGGCGACCTCGTGGTCGGTGAAGTGGCGCCGCAGGGCTTCCACGTCTGTGTCGGTCACCGTGGCCGGGGCGGCGCTTAGCTTCCGGGCGAAGGACAGGGCCAGCCGTTCCTTCTCGGGCAGGACCGCGGCGTCGGCGTCCAGGCCAAAGATCTGGTCGTCGGTCAGGCCGGTCGCCTTCAGCCGGGCGCGGGCCACGGCCAGGGCGTACCAGGCCCGGTCCTCACGGGCCGCCACCCAGGCGATCCCGGCCTTGAGCCGGGGCGACAGCTTCCCGCCCGCCATCCCCGCCTTCAGCCCGGCCGCCCGGCCCTTCGACGAGTTCGGGAACACGGCCAGGAACCGAGCCCAGTTCGGGCCGGTGCCCTCGAAGCCCAACGCCTTGGCGTCCGCGGCCAGCGGCAGGAGCGGGGTGCGGGCCGCCGCAAGAGCGGCCTCGACGGCCGCCCGGTCCTCCAGCTTCGGCCGGGCCGGCCACGCCGGGGCCGACGCCTTCACGCACTTCTCCGGCAGCGGGGCCACCTTCGAGACGAAGTCGGCGTACTTCGGCGACGCCGGGCTGCTGAACGAGGCGACCTTCCCGCCGCCCTTGCCGAAGAACTCGCCGGACGCCTCGCCGGGGATGTTCAGCCCGTCCGTCCACCGGTTCATGGCGTTGAACCCGGCCACCGCCAGCACGATCTCGGCGCACTGGTTCGGGGTGAAGTGCTTACCCAGTTCCGCCACGTCGGCCGCGCCGACGGTGTGCGGGGCCACGGTGAACTTGCGGGTGAACAGGACCGCGGCGCGGAGGTTGGGGGCGAGCGCCTCGAAGTCGCCGTCGAGGGCGGCGATCTCGTCGTCCGTCAGGCCGGCGGCCGACAGCTTGTACTCCTGGTGGCCGAGGCAGTAGTAGCAGTTGTTGACCCGGGACACGACCCAGAACAGGCGGGTTTTGAAGGTGTTGTCCAGGGTGGAGTTCGCGTCCGGCTCCCGGCTAAACCCGAAGTCGCGGAACTCGGCCGGGAGGTAGTAGGCGCGGAACCGGCCGTTGTTCACCTTGGCGAACGGCCCCTCGCCCTCGCCGGGCGGGAACGGCAGGCGGGGCCGGGCGGTCTTGTGGCCGCTCATGGCGGCCTTCACCTCGGCCCGCGTGGCCGGGACCGGCTTCGGCTCCGGGGAGGGCGGGCGCGGCGGGTCGGCGGCCACGAGTAGGGCGACGAGTGCGAGCGAGGTCATGGGTGTTCCGGAGAGTGGGAGGGGGTTAACGGGCAACGCGCAAGGGAGGCCACGGAATTGAATCGGAGGGCGGTAGTCCGTGACCGGCCGGAAGCCGGTCACGGACTACCGCCCGCTGCCACGGACCGTTAGTAGTCGTTGCTCACCTCGCCCCCGTTCCGGGTGCCGAGGGCGCGCCAGGTGGCGATCGGGATCGAGTCGCGGACGAAGCGGACGGAGCCGTCGCACAAGACAAGGTTCACCCCGCCGGTGTGGTTGCTGTTGGCGCTGGTGGCGATCCGGCTCGGGGGGAACATGCACGACCGGCCGTTCGGCGGCATGATGTGCCAGTAGCTCGTGGTCGAGTGGTAGCCGTACAGCCACGGCCCGCCGACGTTCGAGTACCCCTGCTTGGTCAGGTCGTTCGGGTCCACCGCGTTGCACTGCGTCACCGCCTCGTCGGCGGTGGCCGGGTAGGTGCCCGGCTGGAAGGTGTCCTTCTTCACGCTCCCGACGCTGTTGCTGTAGTCGCCGCTGACGTGCTCGCTGAACGCGGCGGTGTTGCTCGTGCCGTCGGTGATGTCGGCGAACCGGTACGGGCTGTTGCAGAAGAACGGGCCGTTGTTCGGCGGGAGGGCGGTGTTCACCCCGTTGGCGTCGCTCGCCCCCTGCCACATGGCCACGATGGTGCCCTCGTTGGCCCGGTAGCTGTTCGGCCCCAGGTCGGCCGGGACTGCCGAGGTGTCGTCGGACGGGCAGACGAAGGTCTTGACCCGCACGCCCTTGGCGGTGACGTTGTTGGCGTGGCTCCAGGCGACGGTGAAGTCGATCAGCTTCTTGGCGTTCTCCTGCTCGATGAACGGCAGCACCTGGCTGTGGGCCGAGAACGACTTGGCGTTGCTCGGCGAGCGGCCCTGGGGGAACGCCCCGAAGCTGTCGTGGTAGGCGTGGGAGGCCAGCCCGATCTGCTTGAGGTTGTTCTGGCAGCTCATGCGGGCGGCGGCCTCGCGGACCTTCTGGACCGCGGGGAGTAGGAGGCCGATCAGGATGGCGATAATCGCAATGACGACCAGCAGTTCGATGAGGGTGAATGCAGTGCGGCGCGGGGACACGGTACGACCTCGGGTCGGAAGAGAGCGGTCCGCACCGCGACCGTGAGGCCGCGGCGTGCGGAACCGGGGTGCGAATGACGCAGGGTGACGGGTGCGGCCGGGAGCAGCCGCGGGGTCACGCGGGACGGACCGCCGTTGCGACGGGCGCGAGGCGGAGCGGCACCGGTGTCATCCGGCCGACCGGGGCGGGTGGAACGGGGGGAAGGAGCGGCGGACGGGCCGGCCCGAGACGAGGTCGCCCGGCGTGTCGAACCCGACCGCCGGTGGTGCGAGCGTCACGTCCCCGACGCACCGGTCCTTCGGGGCGGGGAGCGGGTTCACCGGCGGGGCGAGCGGAGCCGGGACCGGTGCCTGTTTGGCCGAACAGTTCGGCCCCCGACACGGTTCGGCGGGGCCGCGGGCGGGCTCAACCGGGTGGTCGGCGGGTCGCCCGTCGATGACGACGTAGCTGCCACACGCGGCCCGGGCCGGGTCGGCGGTGCCGAACAGACCCGCGGCCAGCAGCAGGGCTGCGGCGACTGGTTGGATCGGTAGTCGGGAGAGGGCGGGGGCCATCGGCCACCAGATGGAGAATCTGTGTCCGAGTGTACAGCCCTTGTCACCCCCGTCAAGATGCGAAACGATGGGCGCCGCTCACCCCGCCCCGGCGTCGCCCGCCGGGTCCGGGGCGACGGTCACAGCCTCGCCGGTCCGCTCGTAGAGCGCCCGCCATACCGGAGTCCCCTGCGCCCGGGCCTTCCGCTCGAAGTTCGTCTGGAAGCCCGCCTCCTCGACCGATCCGCGGCTCGTCTCGGCGGAGAGTTCGCGGAACGCCGGCATGGCGCGGAGGATGCCGGTCATCACGCCGTAGTACTCCTCCACGTCGGACGCGATGTTGAGCCGGCCGCCGGCGGCCAGCGCGCGGGCGACGTCCGCCGCGAGTTCGGGGGTGAACACGCGCCGCTTCTTGTGCCGGGCCTTCCACCACGGGTCCGGGAACAGGACGTGAACGGCCGACACGCTCCCGGGGGCGATGAAGTCGCGGAACAGCGCCTTGGCGTCGGCGTAACTAGTCTTCACGTTGGGCAACTTGCGGACGGCGAAGCGGGTGGTGGCGAACCGCTGGTACTTCCGCACCACCTCGATGCCGAAGAAGTTGACCCCGGGCCGCTCCGTCGCCTGCGTGAGGAGGAACAGCCCCTTCCCCATGCCGACCTCGACCTCGACCGGGTTCGGGTTGCCGAACAGGCCGGGCCAGTCGAGCACCTGCGGGGCGTCGGGGGCCGGCCCCCCGACGGTGCCGACGCCCCAGCGGCCGAACCGGCGCGGGGGCTGCCACTCGTAAGGGTCAATCTCCTCCGGGGGCAACCGCCGCGGCTTACGCACCCTTCAGCTCCTCCCACTTCCCGATCGGCACGCCGATCACCGTCGTCTCGAACACCTTCTCGGCGTTCACGTAGCCGACGGTGCGGAACTTCGTCAGCCGGCGGTGGACCTTGATCCCGGTGCCGACCATCACCAGCCGGTTGCCGGGGCGGACGGGGCGGAGGAAGCGCGTGTCCTCGATCCCGCCCAGGCCCATCAGCACGCCCGGGTCGGTCACCTTCTGCGTCACGGTGTAGTAGCAGCACAGCTGGGCCGCGGCCTCGCTCATCAGCACGCCGGGCAACAGCGGGTAGCCGGGCATGTGGCCGCGGGCCCAGAACTCCGACTCCGTCAGATCCTTGTACCCGACGACCAGCTTGCGGACCGGGTCGAGCAGGACAATCGCACTCAGCATCTCCAACTCGAACCGCTGCGGGTTCACCGCGCGAATCTCGTCGATCCCCGCGACCGGGCGGGACAGGTCGAACTGCGTGACGTCCAGGTCGGCGACTTCCGCGGACATTCGCCCTTCTCCAGGGGGCACGGCCGGACGGGTCGTGGCGACCCCCCGACCTCTCAAGCGAATACTTCTATCACCTGGGTGAGTTCGGTCAACATCACGTCCGGTCGCAGGGCCGGATCTTTCAGCTGGTCCCCGCTGGCGACCAGGGAATTCTTGTCGCCGGCGAACAGCGCGGTGCGGAAGCCGTACCGCTTGGCCGGAGCGACGTCCCGCGGCAGGCTCGACCCGACGTGCAGCGTCTCGGCGGGGCGAATCCCCTTCGCGGTCAGGGCGGCGGCCGCGGCCTTGAACAGCGCCTCGGCCGGCTTCCTCGCCTTCGCCTCGGCCGACAGCACCCGCAACTCGGGGCGGACGAACATGCCCGGCTCGAACGTCGGGTCGTCCTTCCGCACGCACCGCCTCAGCTGGCCGGGCGTGAAGGTCTGGCCGTCGGCGAGGAAGCCCTGCACCTTGCCGGCCTCGGCCACCATGCGGAGGGCGTCGGCCGCGCCGGGATAAGCCCCGGCGCCCTGGAGGCTGGCGTGGAAGAAGTAGGCGATCTTCCGGGTGTACTCTTCCAGCGAGCCGTACATCCCGGCGTCGTAGGTGTACTCCTTCTGCTGGAGCTTCTTGACGATGTCCTCCCACACCTTCTCGGCCGCGGCCTCGCCCCCGCTCGTGAGGCGGAGCGTGGCCACCGCCTTCTTGTAGAGCTCCCCCATGTACTCCGACGGCTTCCCCGGCTTGCGGCTCATGGAGTTCCACATCTTGAACTCCTTGATCGTCTTCTCCAGGGCGTTCTCGAAGACGAAGTCGCCGAGCGGGCCGGGGGGCGGCTCGAACAGGAGTTCGCCGCTCGGCACGGCGACGAGCGTGCCGTACACGGTCCACATCACGGCCTTGACCGGCAGCCGGGTGAGGTGCGGTTTGGCCTTGGGGGCGTCGATCTTGGGAGCCACCGGCCAGGGGAGATCCTTCCGCCCGTCGAGGTCTTCGATGTACTGGTCGAGCGAGATCGGCATGGCAGACCGGCCCCGAAGCGGTTGTCAGCGCAGCGGATGCGGCTGAAGACTGTACCGTACCCGGCGGACCGGGATGATTCAAGCGCCGCACCCGCGTTGACCACCGGCCGGCGGCCGGCGTACCCTGCGGGCATGGAACCGGTGACCATCGTCGGCGCGGGCGGGATCGGCTGTGCGCTGGGCTACGCGCTGCGGGCCGGCGGGGCAGCTGTACGATTCGTCGAAGCGAACCCGGCGAAGGTGGAAGCCGGCCGCAGGGACGGGTTGCGGGTGGACGACCGGCCGGCCTTCGGCGCCGAGTTCGTTCCCTTCGACGAGTGGACACCGGCCCCGCAGGCGACGGTCCTGCTGTGTACGAAGTGCTACGACAACGCGGCCGTGCTGGCGAAGCTGCCGCCGACCGCGACGCTACTGCCGGTCCAGAACGGGTTCGACCCCCAGCTGGCCGAACACGGCCACGAGTGGGAGGGGATCGCGTCGTTCGTGTCGGAGTGCGCCCCGGATCGGCCGCACACGCGCATCACGCGGCCGGGAGAACTCCACCTCGGGCCACGAATCGTGGGGGCCGGGGGCGAACTCACAGGGCTGCGAAAACTGCTGCCGGTCGCCTCGGTGCGGCGCGGGCTGTTCCGCGTGGTCGAGGTGCCCGCGATCGAGCCGTTCAAGTACGCCAAGCTCATGTACAACGCCGCGATCTCGCCGCTGGCCGCCGCCGCGGGGATCGACAACGGCAAGCTCCTCTCCGTGCCCGCCGCGCGCCGGCTGTTCTTCTCGCTACTCCAGGAGAACTACCGCATCCTCACCACGGCCGGGGTCGAGTTGGGGAAGGTCGGGCCGTTCCGTCCGCGGACGGTGGCGTGGATTCTGCGTCGGACGTGGCTCGCGGGACTGATGGCGAAGGGGTTCGAGCCGTCGCTGCGGGGGACGTACTGCTCGATGGCGGGCGAGATCCAGAAGGGCCGGACCGAGATCGACAACTACAACGGCCACCTGATCCGCCTCGCCGACCGGACCGGCGTGCCGTGCCCGCTCAACCGGGCGGCCTACGACTTGGTCACCCGGATGACGGCGGAGCGGGCCGAACCGCGAGTCGAGGTGCTGAGCGACCTGGCGAGCGGCCGGCGTGAGTCGGCGGCTTTTTGGCTCGGGGGTCTGAGCCCAGAGGGCGACGGTGCGTAGCCCAGGGCGGGAGCCCTGGGTGGCGTTCGGTGAAACACGCCACGCGATGCCCCCGGATGTGCCCAGCCCGCCCAGGGCGGAAGCCCTGGGCTACGCACCGTCGCCCTCCGGGCTCAGACCCCCGAGCCCGGACACGACCTCTTCGTACCGCCGGCCGCGGGCGGTCACGTCGAACCGCCGGCGGTTCTCGTCCACCACGGTGATCTCGATCCGCAAATGGTCCGCCGGCAGGATGGGCTCCACCTTGTCCGCCCACTCCACAACGCACACGCCGTCGCCGTGGAAGTATTCGTCCACACCCAGCTCGGCGAACTCGCGCGGGCCGGACAGCCGGTAGGCGTCGAAGTGGTACACCGGCAGCCGGGCCGGGTACTCCTGGATCAGCACGAATGTGGGTGAGTTGACCGCTGCCGGGTTGCGCACGCCGAGCCCTTCGGCGATGGCCCGCGTGAGGTGCGTCTTCCCGGCCCCGAGCGGGCCGACGAGGGCGACCACGGCCCCGGGGAACAGCAACTCCCCGAGCCGGCGGCCGAATGCTTCGGTATCGTCCAGGCTCGCGATGTCGAAGGCTGCAATCAACTACGCACCAAAAATAGGATCCTGATGAAAATACAAGCCTCGAACGAGTGGGGCAATCAAGTGGGCGACAAGGTCGAGGGCACACCGCTGGAATGCCACCTGCGCAGAATCGAGGCGAACTCCCGATTTGACATACTTGTCGACGGCTTCGACGTAGCAATGAGAGTCGGCCGAGAGGAAGCCCATCAGGTGCAGCTTCCTGGAGTGCGACAACGTGTCGCGGTAGACGAGCGGCACCGTCAGCCAAAATCCACTCTCGTCCTTTTCAAGGTGATCAGCGTTCTTGTCCTTGACGGGCTTGCCAGTGGAAAGAGGGTCGATCACCCGGGCGTACGGGTCGGAGCCGTACCGATCGAGTGTGTTCTGCGTGTACTCGTCATCTGCCATCGAGCTGGCTCTGACGTACTTGTCGAGATGCGCGTCGCCAGGACGCGTGCACGACGGCAGGGAGTACGAGTGCTTGATCACGAACTCGATTTGCTGCGATCTTCGTTGCCTCTCGATGTCGCGCAGCCCCTTGGCTCCGGCGGCTACCCAGAGGCGAGTGCGGGTCAGGCCGGTCGCCGCCGAGGCAGCCGCGGACAGGCAGTTCTGGATGACTCCTCGCATGAAATGCTCGTTGCGGTCGCGGAGGGCGGTCGCCCAGGTCGCGGCGTCTCCGTTGTCGTACTCCTTTAGCGCCTCGTCAAGGGTCCGGAGGAGCAAGCCGGACGGCTTCTCGGCCCCCTCGGCGACGGAGTAATTGTTGAGCATTACCCTGACGATCCGCTTCGCCCGCTCGAACTGCGTGTAACGCTTCTTGTCACGGCAGGAATTGTCCCAGCACACAAGCACAGCAGATATGTGACCATTTGACCTTATAGGTGTTAGATAAATATTCCCGACGACGCCGAAGTAATCTAGCCCTCGCTTTACTATGTGACTGGACCGCATGTACTCCATCGCCTCTTCCGCGCTCTGAAAGTGCAGGGTCACCCCCCGAGACAGCGCGTCGCAGGCCAAGAAGTGCTCCCCGACGGGCAGAGGCGACCACCGCGTGTCGCTCTGGCCGGGGGGCGGGTTGTAGTACGGGACCAGCCGCCCTTGAACGTAGTCGGCGGCGTACAGTATGCATCGCATCTGGCCCGACTCGATCAGGGAGGCCAGCAGCCGGCTCGTGGACAGGCTGTGGATGATGTCCTCGAAAAGCAGGCCGTGCTGGGCGGTCTGCACCACGTTGAGCTTGCCCAGGAGCGACTTGCACGACTCGGACAGCGTCTTGGTGTGGATGGCGAGCGCCTCGTAGTGGTACGAGGTAAAGGCTCCCTCGATGACGGACCCGGCGACGAGAAGGCCGATCTTCTTCCCCTGCGAAGACACGGGCATGACCAGCACGGACTTGATCCTATTCCCCTTGCTCTCGAGTATCGAGTAGCCGGCAAGGACTTCGGGAGAGGCGTGCGGCGTGTAGTAGTAGTTATTGTCTCGCATGCTAAGGAACAGCCGCCGGAGATCCTGCGTCGGCTCGTCGAACTTGCGGTGCGGCGAGTGGATGCGGGTCTCCATCCCGACGCACTGGCACAGGCAGTTCAGGGCGATCTTGTCGATCCCGTCGGTCACGTAGATGCCGATGTAGTCGCACCCGATATCGGTCCTGATGGCCGCGGCGATCGTGTCCACGACCGAGTTAAGCGTCTCGGGCGGCCGCCCGGTAGGCGAACCCGCCTGTGCCCGCCGGAGGGCGCTCATGCCGTGGATGTACGCGAAGAGCTGCCGAAGCACGTCGGGGTTGCCGCGGATGTCGTCGACTATTGTTCTGATCTGGTAGCACTTCCGGAGGTACTTCCTGTGCGCTTGGCTGGTTTCCTTCCTGTCCAGGATTGCGAAGTGCGGCCCGAACGAAACGTTGCTCGGGAGCGTCGCCTTGGCCTCCTTGATCAGGTTGACGATGTCGAAGTCGCTGAGAGAGTACCCGACGAACAGGAAGCTCTTCTGGATCAGGTTGGTGCGCAGCCAGTTCATCAAGAAGCCGCCGCTGTACGCGTCCAGATAGTCCTTTCGCGTGATGACCATCGACTCGGGCTCGTCGCACGTTCCGTGCGATGTTGATAATCGCCGGCCGGTCCGATACAAGCCCGGAGATGTCGGTCCGCGTCTGGAAGTTCTGTGTGTTGCGTGCCAGGTACTCGTGACCGACGATTCCGGCCGCCTTGCTCGCGTCGCGGAGCAGGTTGTCGTAGTTGGTGGTGATGACCTTCTGAAAGCGGGTGCGGGTTATGAAGCGATGCACGTCGTCCGGGACGATGTCCTTGGCGTTGACCTGGATCCCGTTCAGGTACTGACTCGGGCGGGCCCGGAAGATCTGGGCGGCGGCCGAGTTGAACTCGTGCCGCCGTATACTCGACGAGTTCTTTATCAGCTCGGCTGCTGTAATGAGATCCCCGCGCTTGATGTACCCCCGGATCAGCGGCCCGTCCTTGGTGCCGTCGATCTTGTACTTCATCGCAATCGACTCGATGAACGAGTGCCAGTTTGGGAACCCCGCCCGCATCGACACTCCCGCGCCCACGAACGCGTGGCACCGGCCGTCGACGAGTGAGTCGCATAAATAGTCTAGTACTTCTGCTGTCTCATGCCTCTCGTAGCCCGCATAGTAAGTAAAAGACTTCGAGTCATTAAGATTATATATTCCCATTATATTTTATCCAGTTGACAATTTTGGCTATTAAACCACTTGCCGGCGTCATGTGCAGGGACTCCGGCAGGCTCCCTAGATACCCGAAGACAAAAGTGCGTGTCAAGCGACCACGGCATAGCAATTGACATACCAATTGATTGATGCCATAAATAACCACCGCATGTCAGGATCAATTCCTGGCGGCCCCGCGACGCGGCGACGGAGCCGTGACCGAAGAAGTGAGATACCTGAGGTGAGGTGAGATGTACGCGTCACCGAAATCGCTCGGCCTCGCAACCCGGTTGCGAGGCCGAGTTGCTCTGACGCATCCGTCCAGCTTGAGGGTCCGAAAAGCCGGCCGATCCGCCCGCTGCGGAAGCCCTGCCCAAGTGGATGGGTTCAACAGGGCAAGGCAGAGCCGCACACCCGTGCGGCAGTCGCTCACTTCTTCGCCGCCGCGGCCTTGTTGCGCTTGGCGGTCATGTGCCGCAGGTAGGCGTGCATGAACTCGTCCAGGTCGCCGTCGAGCACCTTCAGGATGGCCGGATCCTTCACGTCGATGCCGTCGCGCTCGTCGCGCACCAGCGTGTACGGCTGCATCACGTAGCTGCGGATCTGCGACCCGAAGGCGATTTCCCCCTTCGCGTCGTAGCGCTGGGCGATGTCGCCCATCCGCTTCTGCTCCTCGATGGCGTACAGCCGGGACTTGAGGAGTTTGATGCAGTTGTCGTAGTTCTTCGGCTGGCTCCGCTCCGTCCGGCTCTCGGCCCGGACGCCCGACGGGTGGATCAGCCGGACCCCCGACTGCGTCTTGTTCTGGTGCTGGCCGCCCGGACCGCCCGCCGAGAAGGTCTGCATGATGAGTTCCTTCTCGTTGATGACGATCTCGATCGAGTCGTCGAGCTCCGGCACCACGTCCACGGCCGCGAACGACGTCTGCCGGGTGTCGCCCGACCCGAACGGGCTGATGCGCACGAGCCGGTGGACGCCCATCTCGCTCTGCATGTACCCGTAGGCGTAGGGGCCGCTGATCTTGAACGTCACGCTTTGGATGCCGGCCTCGAGGTTCGGCTCCAGATCCTGCTCCTCGACCTCGAAGTCGTGGTTGTTGGCCCAGCGGGTGTACATCCGGTACAGGATCTCGGCGAAGTCGCAGGCGTCCGTCCCGCCGGCCCCCGGCTTGATCGACACAATGGCGTTGGCGGAGTCCTGCTTGCCGCTCATCATGGCCTGGAGCTCGAAGGCCGAATACTGCCCCTCGGCCTTGACCAACGCCGGCTCCATCTCCGCCTCAAACGAGGCGTCCTCTTCGGCGAGCTCGGCCATCGCCTTCAGGTCGCCCGCGGCCGCGTCCAGCGTCTCGTAGGGCTTGAGCAGGCTGTTCGCCACCTTCAGCTGTTGGATGGTGGCCTTGGCCCTCTCCTGGTTGTCCCAGAACCCCGGCTCGCCCTGCTTCGCCTCCAGCTCGTCACGCACCCTGGTCTTGCCAGGGATGTCAAAGAGAGTCCCGCAGCTGGGTCAGCCGGGCGCAGAGCTCGTCGGTGCGGCGGCGGAGGTCGGGGTTCATGGCGGCGTCCTTTTGTGAAACCGGGCGGCGCGGGCCGCCCCCGAGGTTGGAGAGTAGCATAGCGGGATCGGTTCGCACACCAAAGGCCGGGGGGCGTCATGGGCAGGCTGGCGGGCAAGGTGGCGGTGGTCACCGGCGGCGGGTCGGGGGTCGGTAAGGCGACGGCCCTCCTCTTCCTGAAGGAGGGGGCGAAGGTGGTGATCGCCGGCCGCGACGCGGCCAAGCTCGCCGCCGTCGCGGCCGAGGCGAACGCCGGCGACGCGTTCCGCACCGTCCCCACCGACGTGTCCAGCGCCGCTGCCTGTCAGGCTCTCGTCGACGCGGCCACGCAGGCGTTCGGCCGGGTGGACGTCCTGGTGAACAACGCCGGCACGAACATCAAAGCCCGCACAATCCGGGAGCTGACGCCCGAGAGCTGGGACATGATGATCGGCGCCAACCTGCAGGGCGCCTTCTACTGCACGAAGGCCGTCCTGGACCAGATGTTCGAGCGCAAGGACGGCGTGATCGTGAACGTGGTGTCGGTGGCCGGGAAGCGGGCCAACCCGCTCGGCGGGGCCGCCTACGTGGCCGGGAAGTTCGGGATGGGCGGGCTCGGCCTGGTGCTGAGCAACGAGGAGAAGGACAGCGGCGTCCGCGTGAGCAACGTCTACCCCGGTGAGATCGACACGCCGATCCTCTCCGCCCGCCCGCGGCCCGTGACCGACGAGCAGCGGGCGCTGATCCTCAAGCCCGAGGACGTGGCCGACGCCATCCTGTTCGTCGCCACCCTGCCGCCGCGGGTGTCGATCCCGGAACTGGTCATTAAGCCCACCGCGCAGATGTACTGGTAGCGTTCGGGCGAGCCCATTTCGGACAGTTCCTTTCCGTTCGCCCTCGTCCCCACAGGGACGAGGACAGCGCACCTCCGGCCGCGGGGCGATAAATGGTCGCCCGCCCACGATAATGAGAGACGGGTCCGAGCCGAGTCCGGCCGGCGGCCCTCCGGGCAACGCAATCAAGTTCTTAACGGGTAATGAGTTGCAAGCCGATTTCCGGGCTTTCGCCGGGGCCGACCCGTTGCCGTCCGAGTCCGCCATGGCCACCCCTCCCACCCCGGCATCGCTGCCCGGCGTGCGGCGCTACACCGCCGCCCGGATCGCCGGCGCCTACCTGCTGTTCGGCCTCATCTGGATCTGGCTCTCCGACCGCACCCTGCTGCTGTTGGGTGTCCAGGGCGAGTACGGCTTCTGGGTGGCGACCGCCAAGGGGACGGTGTTCATCTGCCTCTCGGCCGGGCTCGTCTTCTGGCTGGCCCGCCGCGAGCTCGCGGCCGCCGCCCGGTCCGCCAACCTCCTCCGGGCCGTCGCCGACGGGTCGGGCGACGCGATCTTCGCCAAGGACCGGTCGGGCCGCTACCTGCTGTTCAACGAGGCCGCCGCCCGGCTGGTCGGCCGGCCGGTCGCCGACGTCCTCGGCCGGAACGACACCGCCCTATTCGACCCCGTCGGCGCCCGGCTGGTGATGGAGCGGGACCGCCGGGTGATGGCGGCCGGGCGGCCCGAGACGGAGGAGGAGGAGCTGACCGCCGCCGGGGTGACCCGCGTCTACCTGGCGACCAAGGCTCCGTACCGCGACGAAGCCGGGGCCGTGGTCGGGGTGATCGGCATCTCCCGCGACGTCACGGACGCGAAGCGGGCGCAGGAGGCATTGCGGGCGCAGGAGGCGTTCGCCCGGGGCGTGCTGGACTCCATGACCGCCCACGTCGCCGTCCTCGACCCGGCCGGGACGATCACCGCGGTCAACGGCGTGTGGCGGGCATTCGCGGCGGCCAACCCCGGCCCGTCCGGGGTGTCGCCGCGGACGGGGGTGGGGACGAACTACCTCGCGGTGTGCGACGCGGGGGGCGCCGGGAGCCCGGAGGCCGCGGCCGCCGGGGCGGGGATTCGCCGGGTGCTGGCCGGGGGGGCTGAGCGGTTCGCGCTGGACTACCCGTGCCACACCCCGGGGGAGCGGCGCTGGTTCCACCTGAGCGCCACCCGGCTCGACCACGCCGCCGGCGGCGTGGTCGTGGCGCACACCAACGTCACCGACCGGTACCTGGCCGCGGAGGCGGTGCGGGCGAGCGAGCAGCGGTTCCGGGATCTGGCCGACGCCATCCCGCAGATCGTCTGGATCGCCGGCCCGGACGGCGGGCTGACCCACCTGAACGCCAAGGCCGCGGAGTACACCGGGCAGCCGGCCGACACCCTCACCGGCTGGGCGTGGGGCCGGGTGATCCACCCGGACGACCTCCCCGGGGCGGTCGCCGAGTGGACCGAGGTGCTCCGGACGGGGACGCCCCGGCTCATCGAGTTCCGCATCCGCCAGGCCGACGGGGAGTACCGCTGGCACATCACCCGGCAGGTGCCGGTGCGGGACGCGGCGGGGGCGGTCGCGGTGTGGTACGGGACGACGACCGACGTCGAGGATCTGATGCGGGCGGCCGACACCGTCCGGCAGAGCGAGGAGCGGCTGCGCCTCGCCCTCCGGGGGGCCGGCGGCGGAGCCTGGGAGTGGGATCTGGCGACCGGGGCCGCGTGGTGGTCGCCGGAGATGTACGACCTGTGGGGCGTTCCCCCCGGCTCCCCGATCGGGATGACCGCCTCGCTCGCCGCGGTCCACCCGGACGACCGGGACCGCGTCCGGGCGACCGTCGAGGCGGCGGCCGCCGCGGGGGCCGACTACCGCTGCGAGTTCCGCGTCCGGCACCCGGCCCGCGGGGAGCGGTGGGTGGCCTCCAGCGGCCGGGTACTCGACGCCGAGCCGTGCCGGCCCGGCCGGCTGGCCGGCACGTCCCAGGACGTTACGGACCGCCGCCGGGCGGAGGAGGCGCGGCGGGAGAGCGAGTCCCGGTTCCGCGGGGCGTTCGAGGACACCAACGTCGCCATGGTCCTGACCGACCTGGACAACCGGTTCACCCGGGCGAACGAGGCGTTCGCCCGGTTCTTCGGGTACACCCGGGGGGAGGTGCTGGCCCTCGCGATGGCCGACGTGACCCACCCGGACGACCTCGCCGAGAGCCACGCCCAGCGGGCGGCCCTGCTGGCCGAGGGGGCCAGCCACTTCGTGATGGAGAAGCGCTACCGCCACCGGGACGGGCACACGCTGTGGGGGCTGACGAACGTGTCCCTGGTGCGCGACGCCGGCGGGCGGCCGCACCACTACGTCGGCCAGATCCAGGACATCACCGAGCGGAAGCGGGTCGAGCTGACCCTCCGGGCCGGCGAGGAGCGGTACCGCCTGCTGTTCGAGGCCAACCCCCACCCGATGTGGGTGTACGACCGGGAGACGCTGGCCTTCCTGGCGGTGAACGACGCGGCCGTCGCCCGGTACGGCTACGCCCGGGACGAGTTCCTCGCCCTCACGATCCGGGACATCCGCCCGCCGGAGGACGTCCCCGCCCTCCTGGCCAACGTGGCAGCCACGACGGAGGGGTACGGCGGCGGCGGGGTGTGGCGGCACCGGCCCAAGGACGGCCGGCTCATCCGGGTGCGGGTCACCAGCCACACGCTGACGTTCGCCGGCCGGCCGGCCGAGGTGGTGCTGGCCCAGGACGTGACCGACCAACTGCGGGCCGAGGAGACGCTCCGGGCCAGCGAGGAGCGGTTCCGCAAGGTGTTCGAGCACGCCGCCACCGGGATCGTCATCGCCGACCGGGACGGCCGGTTCCGCGAGTGCAACCCCGCCTACCGCGCCATCCTCGGGTACTCGACCGCCGAGCTCCGCGGGGCGGACCTCGCCGCCCTCGTTCACCCGGCCGACCGGGCCGCCAACCGGGCCGGCATCCGCCTCCTCCTGGCCGGCGAGGCGCCGGCCTTCGAGGTCGAGAACCGGTACGTCCGCAAGGACGGGGAGCCGGTCTGGGTCCACAAGTTCGTGTCGGTGCTGCCGGGCGCGGGCGGCGACCCGCTCAGCCTGATCGCCCTGGTCACGGACGTGACCGAGCGGCGGCGGGCGGAGGCGGCCCTGCGGGCGAGCGAGGAGCGCTACCGGACGCTGGTGGACGTCCTCCCCGGGGCGGTGTTCGTGGTCGCCGCGGGCCGGATCGTGTTCTGCAACCCGGCGTTCGTCCGGCTCATGGGGGCCGGCTCGGCCGACGACCTGCTGGGGACGGACCCGCTCCGGGTGGCCCACCCGGACTACCGCGACCTCGTCCGCGGCCGGATCGAGGCGGTGTCGGCCGGCCGGCCGGTCGGCGGGGTCGAGTCGCGGGTCGTCCGGCTGGACGGCCGGCCCGTCCCGGTCTACTCGGTGGCCGCGCCGGTCAGCGGGGCCGGCCCCAACGCCTTCCTCGTCGCCCTCTCCGACCTGACCGAGCGCGAGCGGTCGATGGACCTGCTCCGCACCGTCCTCGGCAGCGTCAACGACGCCATCCTGACGATCGACGCCCGGGGCACCATCGGCTCGGCCAACCCGGCCGCCGAGCGGTCGTTCGGGTACCCGGCGGCCGAGCTGATCGGCGCGAACGTCCGCGTGCTGATGCCCGAGCCGTACCGGGACGAGCACGACCAGTACCTCGCCAACTACCTCCGCACCGGCGTGGCCAAGGTGATCGGGATCGGCCGCGAGGTGGAGGGGCGGCGGAAGGACGGGAGCACCTTCCCGGCCGAGTTGACGGTGACCGAGTTCCTGCTCGACGGGGAGCGGCACTTCACCGGGGTGGTCCGCGACACCACCGCCCGGAAGCGGCTCGAAGACCAGTTCCGCCAGTCCCAGAAGATGGACGCCGTCGGCCGGCTGGCGGGCGGGGTGGCCCACGACTTCAACAACCTCCTCACCGTCATCAACGGGTACTCCGACCTGCTGCTGATGGACCAGCCGGCCGGCGACCCGGGGCGGGAGCCGCTGGCCGCCATCCGGGACGCCGGGGAGCGGGCCGCCCGGCTCACCCAGCAGCTGCTCGCCTTCAGCCGGAAGGCCATCGTCGAGCCGAAGACCCTCGACCTGAACGCCTTGGTCGAGGACTCGGCCCGCCTCCTCCGCCGGCTGATCGGCGAGGACGTCGTCCTGTTGGTGCGGCCCGACCCGGCCCTCCCCCCGGTCCACGCCGACCCGGGCCAGCTGGAGCAGGTGCTGATGAACCTGGTGGTGAACGCCCGGGACGCCATGCCCACCGGCGGCCGGCTGCGGGTCGAGACCCGGGCCGTCGCCCACGCGCCGGACGACCCGGCCCGGCCCCCGGGGCGGCGGCCCGGGTGGTACGCCGAGCTGTGCGTGTCCGACACCGGGCACGGGATGACCGACGAGGTGAAGGGGAAGGTCTTCGAGCCGTTCTTCACCACCAAGGGGGTCGGCAAGGGGACGGGCCTGGGGCTGGCGGTCGTCCACGGGGTCGTGGAGCAGTCCGGCGGCCACATCGCGGTGGAGAGCGCGGTCGGGGCCGGCACCACGTTCCGCCTCCTCTTCCCGGCCGCCGAGGCGGCCGACGCCCGGACCGGGCCGGGGGCGTCGGGGGTGACCCGGCGGGGGACGGAAACCGTCCTGTTGGTGGAGGACGAGGCGGCGGTCCGGCGGATCGCCAGGCTGGCGCTGGAGGGCCAGGGGTACGCCGTCCTGGACGCCGGGGGCGGGGCCGAGGCGATCGCCCTGGCGGCCGGGCACCCGGACCCGATCCACGCGCTCGTGACCGACGTGGTCATGCCGGGGATGAACGGCCGCCAGCTGGCCGAAGCGCTGCGGGCCGCCCGCCCCGGGCTGCGGGTGCTGTACATGAGCGGCTACACCGACGACGCCGTCGTCCGGCACGGGGTGTTCGAGGCCGCCGACGCCTTCCTCCAGAAGCCGTTCACCCCGCTCGGGCTGGCCCGGAAGGTCCGGGAGGTACTCGACGCCGCGCCCTGACCCCGGGTGTGCCACGAGAAGTCGCGGCGTCCGGCGGCGAAGCTGGCCTGGTACGACACATCGCTTCAGCCGCCGCGGACCGCGACCGCCCCTCCCGGCGTCGCGCCCGAGGCTCAGGGGCCGTGGGTTGGCACCCACACCCGAGCCCTGAGCCTACTTCCCAGGCACACCCGCACCGCGTCAGTTCTTCAACTCGCGGACGAAGACGTTCATCAACTCCAGGCCGGCGGCCGGCTCGATCACGACCGGGGCCGGCTCCCGCACCCGCTCGACCCGGATGGTCTGGCGCTGCCAGCTGCCGGCCTTGGCGCCGGCCGGGAGGGTGACGGTGGTCGGCGTCCCGCCGACGGACGCCACCACTGCGGCCTTCTCGGCCTTGGCCGGCACCCGCCAGTCGAAGACGAGCTCGCACGCGCCGAACGCCTTCTCGGTGGTCAGGGGCGCCTTCCCGGCGGCCCGCAGCACCCCGCCGCCGGCCTTCCACGACCCGGCCTCGGTCTTCCAGCCGGTCAGGTCGAGCCCGGTGAACAGGCTGACGTGCCCCTCCCACACCTTCGCCACCTCGTCCGCCTTCGGGTTGGTGGTCGGCAGCTCCTTGATGCGGACGTTCTTGAAGTGGCACTCGGCCCCCTCGCTCTCGAACGCCAGGTAGCCCTTGCGCGGGTTGCTCTTGCTGACCCCGGACACCTCCTTGCCGTTGACGTGGAGCTTGATGACCCCGTCGTTGGCGACCACCTTGTAGTGGTTCCACTCGCCGCCGCCCTTGACGCGGTTCTCGCTCGGCAGGCAGCGCTCGATCCCCTGGTGGTGCGGCCGGTCGGGCGTACACCGCGCGCCCCAGATGCTGAAGATGTCGCCGTGGCTGGTGGCCCAGCCGTCCTTCGGGGCGAAGTTGATGAGCACCTGCACCTCGATGCCGCGGGTGTACGGCTGGCCGACGGCCGGGAGCGGGTCGCCCCACACGAACATCCCGCTGTTGGCCATCCGCGTCTTCTCGACGTGCATCCAGTCGAAGTCGAGCTCGAAGTTCTCGTAGTGCCGGTCGGTGCGGAGGAACCCGGTCGGGCTCCCGGTGGTGACGAGTTCGCCGTCCTTGACGAAGAACGTCCCCGGGGCGCAGTTGACGTTCGCCCAGCCGGCGAGATCCTTGCCGTTGAAGAGGAGGCGGGTGCCGTCGGCCGGTTGCTCGGCCGGGGCGGGGAGGGCGGCGGCGAGGGCGGCCGCGGCGGCGAACAGGGCAGGACGCATGGGGCGGGTTCCGTGAGGCGGGGTCGGCTGGGATTGGGTGTTGAGGCAGGGCCGCCGGCCGGGCACAATGGGCCGTCCGGCCGGCGGCGGGGCCATTCTATCCGCCGCGCGGGCCGGGGTTCACGCCGGAATCCTCCCCATGCGCTGCCTCCTGTTCGCCGCCGGCCTCGCCGCGGCGCTCCCCGCCGCCCTGCCGGCCGCCGACCCGGCCGCCACCCTCGACCTCTGGCCCGGCAAGGCGCCCGGGGAGGCGAAGGACGTCGGCCCCGAGAAGTACGTGGAGTCCAAACCCGGGCAGATCGAGGTGAAGCGGCTGACGAACGTGTCGAAGCCGTCGATCGCCGTCTACCCGGCCCCGAAGGACAAGCACACGGGGGCGTCCGTCATCGTCGCGCCCGGGGGCGGGTACAGCATCCTGGCCATCGAGCACGAGGGGACGCAGGTGTGCGAGTGGCTGAACACCCTGGGGGTGACGGCCTTCCTGCTCAAGTACCGCGTCCCCAAGCGCGACATGCAGATGCCGGACAACCTGGCCGCGGTCCAGGACGCCCAGCGGGCGGTGAGCCTGGTGCGGGACAAGGCGGCCGGGTGGAACCTCGACCCGAACCGCGTCGGCATGCTCGGCTTCTCGGCCGGCGGCAACCTGACCGCGTGGGCGTGCTTCGCGGAGAAGCGGACGTACGAGCCGGTCGACGACGCCGACAAGCAGTCGTCGCGGCCGAGCTTCGCGGCGCTGATCTACCCGGCCTATCTGGTAGACAAGGGCGGTGCGCTGAAGGCCGAGTACCCGGTGACGAAGGACAGCCCGCCGATGTTCTTCGCCCACGCCAACGACGACCCGGTGACACCGGTGAGCAGCGTGGCCCTGTACTCCGCGCTGAAGAAGGCGGGGGTGCCGGCGGAGGTCCACATCTACGCGACCGGCGGCCACGGCTTCGGGATGCGCAAGAGCGCGAACCCGGTGTCGAACTGGCCCGCCCGCTGCGGCGACTGGCTCAAAAGCCGGGGGTACCTGGACGCGAAGAAGTAGGGCGAGGTCGGCCGCGATCAAGCACGAGCGTTGCGGAAGCGAACGTCGGAGAGATCTTCCTCGTTCCACCGGGCGGGAGTCCAGCCCTGCCCCCGGGAGCGGGTGGGGCGGTCAAACACCAGCCGAGCCGCCCACCCGCCGGGGCCGGCTAACATTGGCGGGGGCCGCCGAAAGCCAAGAGAAATGACTGACGGCCCGCATAATTTCACGCTCGACACACCAATAACCCATCAGTACCCGGCCGCTTTCTGCTTGACATGACATGGCGCCCACGCTCTCATTTCATCAGCAGCCCTGCGGCCGGCCATGTCGCCCACCCCCATCCGACCTCGCCCACCCGTGAGAACGAGGCCGCCAACATGATCGTGATCGTCGTCGGCGACGGGGAGGATCCGGAGCGGATCGCCCAGGCAAAGTTCTTCATCGAATCCGCCGTTACAATCGCCGCCTACTGCCTGGGGACGCCGGTCGAGATCTGCATTCCCGACGTGCGGAAGACGCTCCCCACCGGCAATCTGCCCGACAACACGAGTGTCCACCACTACAGCAACGCCCGGGATCTGGTGAACAAGATCTTCAGCGAGAAGGGGTCGTCGGACACCCCCCTCTGCCTCATCGCCATCGGCCACGGCGGACAAGTGGTATCGGACCACGGGGTCATGGGGTCGGTGGAGCTCTGCACGGGCGCCAAGCCCGAGGACCGGCAGATCGACACGAAGGACGTGAACAAGATCAAGCCCAAGGTCTACATCGGCCTCCACTGCTTCGCGGCGAACTTCACGGGGATGCTCGAGCCGGGCATCATCCACTTCTCCCTGACGGGGGAGGAAAAAGGCACCCATGATCGGATAGTTCGGTTTACGGACTGCAAGACATCAATCGGCGAATTCATGTCCGGCCTGCTGCTCACGGAGGCGTCCAAGAAGGAGTTGATGGTAACACTGCGAGAGATCGCCGATAACTCCGCGCAGTACCCCAACAAGGCGGTCGGCGCGAAGTAAGCGGTGGCCGACACCCGACCGGTCGCCCGGGATGCGACACGATACCCGGGGCGTTCTGCGATTCTACCGCCGGGTGAAGAGTTTGTTGGTCGCCGCGGGCAAGCGGTGGCCCCCGCCTGATTTCACCCTTCGCGTCACTCCGCGGCCGAACCCCTTCATCCGCTTCTCAGCCGATCTCCACCACCGCCTTCACGACGCCGGTTTCGGGCTTGAGCCACGTCGGGAACACGTCGAGGACGGCGTCGAACGGGGCGGTGTGGGTGATCCACGGGCGGGTGTCGAGCATCCCGCCCTCGATCAGCCGGATGATCCGCGTGAACTCCGGCGCCAGGGCGTTCCGGCTCGCCAGGAAGGTCATCTCGCGGCGGTGCATGAGCGGCTGCGTGAAGCCGAGTTGGTCCTGCGTGATGCCGACCCACACCAGCCGGCCGGCGAAGCCGACGTAGTGGTACGCCGAACTCATGCTCTTCGCACTGCCGGTCGCGTCCACCACCACGTTGCCGAGCTTCCCGGCGGTCAACTCGGTGAACGTCTTCACGTCGTCGTCGAACGAGCCCTTCGACAGGATCGTGTCGCGGACGCCCATCTTGTCGCGGGCGAACGCCAGCCGTTGCTCGTTCAGGTCCATGACGACCACGCGCGACCCCGCCAGCTTGGCGAACTCGATCACGCTCAGCCCGATCGGGCCGGCGCCGATCACCAGCACCGTCTCGTCGGCCTTCGGGTTCGCCCGGTTGACCGCGTGCAGGCCAATGCCCAGCGTCTCGACCAGCGCCAGCTGGTCGTAGGTCAGCTTCTCGGAGACGTGGAGCTTGCGGGCCGGGATGGTGAAGCGCGGGCGGAGGCCGCCGTCGCAGTGGACGCCGAGGGTCTGGTGGTTCTCGCAGGCGTTGGTGTGCCCCCGCGCGCAGCTGTAGCAGTTCTGACAGTTGATGTACGGCTCGATCGCGGCCCGGTCGCCGGGCTTCACGTTCGCCACCCCGGGGCCGACGGCCAGCACCTCGACCCCGAGCTCGTGCCCGGGGATGCGCGGGTAGCTGAAGAACGGCATCTTCCCGAGGTAGCCCGAGTAGTCGGTCCCGCACACCCCCACCCGCGCCACCCGCACCACCGCCTCCCCCGGCCCGGGGGCCGGCGGCTCGGGGATGTCGATCACGCGGAACTGCTTGGGCTGTTCGAGCTGAAGCGCCTTCATGCCGGGCTCGCGGAGAGGGGAAGAGAGAATGGCCGCGAAGAGGCACAGAAGTCACAAAAGGAAGAGGGCTAAACCCAGGGGCGTCCCTGAATCCCGCCTTCCATTTTGTGACTTCTGTGCCTCTTCGCGGCCATTCTCCGGTTCTACTTCAGGATGTCGCGGACGACGACCCCGCTCACGTCGGTCAGGCGGAAGTCGCGGCCGCTGTAGTGGTACGTGAGCTTCTCGTGGTCGAGGCCGAGTTGGTGGAGGATGGTGGCGTGCAGGTCGTGGACGTGGACCTTGTTGTCCACCGCCGCGAAGCCGAACTCGTCGGTCGCCCCGTAGGTCATGCCGCCCTTCACCCCGCCGCCGGCCATGAACACGCTGAAGCCGTGGTTGTTGTGGTCGCGGCCGTTCTGCCCCTCGCTCGTCGGCGTCCGCCCGAACTCGCCGCCCCACAGCACCAGCGTGTCGTCGAGCAGGCCGCGGGCCTTCAGGTCGCGCAGCAGCGCGCCCACCGCCCGGTCGCTGTCGCGGGCCTTGGTGCGGTGGCCGCCCGCCACGTCGCCGTGGTCGTCCCACGGCTGGCCGTTCCCGTAGAAGACCTGCACCATCCGCACCCCGCGCTCGACCAGCCGGCGGGCGGCGAGACAGGCGTCCGCGAAGTAGCCCTTCCCGTAGGCGTCGCGGACGCGGGCCGGCTCGCGGTTCACGTCGAAGACGTCGGTGGCCTCGGTCTGCATCCGGAAGGCCATTTCGAGCGACTGGATGCGGGCGTCGAGCTGGTCGTCGCCGGCCCGGCGTTCCAGGTGCATCCGGTTGAGGCCGTTGAGCAGGTCGAGCTGCTGCCGCTGGGTGGCCGGGGCGAGGTGGCCGTTGCGGATGTGGTCGATCACCCGCTTCGGGTCAAGGTTCTGGATGTGGCAGCCCTGGAACACGCCCGGGAGGAAGCTGTTGTTCCACAGCGCCGGGCCGACCACCGGCTTGCCCGGGCACAGCACCACGAACCCCGGGAGGTTCTGGTTCTCGGTGCCGAGGCCGTACAGCAGCCAGCTCCCCATGCTCGGGCGGATCGGCTGGGTGTTCCCGCACGTCATGAGCAGGAGGCCCGGCTCGTGGTTCGGGATGTCGGTGTGCATCGACCGGACCACGCAGATGTCGTCGATGCACGAGCCGATCTCGGGGAAGATCTCGCTGACCTCGATCCCCGACTTGCCGTACCGGTTGAACTTGAACGGCGACTTGTACAGCCCGCCGGTGCGGCGCTCGGTGCGGAGGGCGGAGCCTGGCGGCTGCTGGCCGTGGTACTTCTCGAGCGACGGCTTGGGGTCGAACGTGTCGACCTGGCTCGGCCCGCCGTTCATGAACAGGTGGATGACGTGCTTCGCCTTGGGGACGAAGTGCGCGGCGCGGGCCGCGAGCGGGTTGGACGGGTTCGGCCGGCTGGGCGCGGCGGAGGCCCGCTCGCCGAGCAGCCCGGCCAGCCCGAGGAGGCCGAGGCCGGTCCCGGACCGGGCCAGCAGTTCGCGGCGCGAGATCGGCAGGGCGGGGGTCATGGGCACTCCTGTCGGGCGGCCGGTGTCAGCTGATCGGTTCGTTGGTACCTGAGCCCGGGAGGGCGTCGGCGTGTAGCCCGGGGTGGAACCCCGGGCGGCGTCCGCGGTGTTGCGAGGGGCGACCCCAGGATCTTCGTCGTCGCCCGCCCGGGGTTGCACCCCGGGCTACACGCCGACGCCCTCCGGGCTCCGAGCCAGCAGCCGGCTGACGCCGGCCGCTCGCCGATCAGTCCACGTACAGCATCTCGTTGCTGGCGAGCAGCGCCTGGGCGTACTGCTGCCAGCGCGTGAGCCGGTCGGCGGGGGTCGTCGGCTCGCGGAGGAAGGCCAGCGCCAGCGCCACCTCCTGCGTGTCCGGGGCGCGGTTGTAGGCCAACTGGTAGGCGGCGGCGACGCGGGCCTCGTCGGTCGCGCCCAGCTTCTCGACGCGGGCGGCGAAGGCGCGGGCCTGGTTCACCATGAACTCGCTGTTCAGCGCGAACAGCTGCTGCTGTGGCACGGTCGTCACGGTGCGGCGGTCGCTGGTCACGTTCGCGTCCGGGAAGTCGAACAGCCGGAGCAGGCCGTCCAGCTCGTGCCGGCTCACCTTGGCGTACACCGTCCGGCGGCGGGCCGAGGCGTCGCGCAGGTCGAAGGTCGGGCCGCCCGTCTTGTCGTCGAGGGTGCCGCTGACGGCCAGCAGCGAGTCACGCCACGCCTCCACGTCGAGCCGGCGGCGGGCGCCCCGCCACAGGTACACGTTGGCCGCGTCCACCGCCGTGTTCCCGGCGTGCGGCTCGGCGGCGAGTTGGTAAGTCGCCGACAGCATGACCTGCCGGTGCAGCCACTTCGTCGACCAGCCGTTCTCGACGAACCCGACCGCCAGCCAGTCGAGGAGCTCCGGGTGGCTGGGGCGGCCGCCGAGCGAGCCGAAGTTGCTCGGCGTGTCCACCAGCCCGCGGCCGAAGTGCCACGCCCAGACGCGGTTCACGAACACGCGGGCGGTCAGCGGGTTGTCCTTCGTGGCGATGGCCTTGGCGAGGTCGAGGCGGGAGAAGTCCTTCGCCGGGGCCGCGCCGGGCTTCGCCAGGACTTGCAGGAACCCCTTCGGGGCGTCCTCGCCCTTCGTCGCCGGGTTGCCGCGGATGTAGACCTTCATGCCGCTGCCGGCGCCGCTCAGCACGTGGGCCTGGAGCGGGGCGGGCGGCGACGCCTTCTTGCGGGCCTCCAGTTCCGTCCGCATTTCGGCCAACTTCGGCCGGTCCGCGGCGGTCAGGAAGTGCTTCTCGGCTTCGGCCGGGGCGACGAACAGCGGGGCCGTCGGCTCCAGGAACATCGCCTTCGTCAGCGGGTCGGCGTTCTTGGCCTTCCCCTTCGGCGGCAACGGGTTGGGAATCTCCAGCGCGGCCAGTTTAGTCTGGATGCCGGCCGCAGCGGCCTTCACGGCGTCGGCGCTGGCGTCGGCCTTGAGGGCGAACCAGTCCTTCACCGCGGCCGGCGCCTTGCTGGCGTTGGCGGGGTCGGTGAACTTCACCCAGCGGTCGAGGAAGTACGCCTCCAGCCCTTCGGCCTTCGCAGTGGCGGTGAGCTTCGCCTTGCCGGCCCGGACCGCCCGGGCGGCGACGAGGTAGTCGGCCGTGCGCGGCACCGCGGCGGCAGCGGCGGCCTTCCCAGCCCTCGTGAGGAGGCCGTTCACCTCGGCCTCCTGGGCCTTCACCCGGCCCTGGGCCTCGGCGTAGGCCTTCTGCTCCGCCGCCGTGGCGATCGGGGCGTCCGTCATGTTGGTGCCGTAGAACAGGCCGGCCAGCGAGTAGTAGTCGCGCGTCGGGATCGGGTCGAACTTGTGGTCGTGGCAGCGGGCACAGCTGACGGTCAGCCCGAGGAACGCCCGGCTCACTACGTCCACGCGGTCGTCGAGTTCCTCGGCGATGGCCTGCTCGCGGGCGGTGTTCTTGTAGTACTCGGCGCCGAGCCCCAGGAACCCCAGGCCGGCCATCCGGGCGAAGATCTGGTCGGCGGTTTCGGTCGGGTCGGCGGAGACGAGGTCACCGGCCAGCTGGAGGGTGACGAACCGGTCGAACGGCATGTCGGCGTTGAAGGCCCGGATCACCCAGTCGCGGTAGAGGTAGGCGTTCGTCTTGGGGCGGACGCCGAAGGTGTGGGCCTGGTCCTCGGCGTAGCGGGCCACGTCGAGCCAGTGCCGCGCCCACCGCTCGCCGTAGCGCGGCGAGGCCAGCAGCCGGTCGATCAGCTTCTCGAACGCCTTCGGATCGGCATCGTTGACGAACGCCTCAACCTCCTCGGGCGTGGGCGGCAGGCCGTGCAGGTCGAACGTGGCCCGGCGGATGAGCGTCCGCCGGTCGGCGCTCCCGGCCGGCGTCAGTCCCTTAGCCTTCCACCCGGCGGCGATGAAGGCATCGACCGGGGTTCGGACTTCGAACTTCACATCGTCCGCCTTCGGAACGATCTGGGCCTTCGGCAGCTGGATCGACCAGAACGCCCGCCCCTTCTCCAGGTCCATGCCGGCCGCGACCTTGGCAGCAGTGGCTCCGCCGGTGCGCGGGTCGGGCGCCCCCATCTTCACCCACTGCTCGAAGTCGGCGACGACGTTGGCCGGGAGCTTCCCCTTCGGCGGCATCTGCACGTCGCCGTCGTACTTCAGCGACTTCACCAGCGTGCCGGCGGCGGGATTCCCGGGCACCACCGCAGCCCCGGTATCGCCGCCGGCCTGCCAGTGGGCCTTGGTGTCGAGCTTCAGCCCGCCGCGGAGCTTGTTCTTCTTCTCGGCGTCCTCCGAGTGGCACTTGTAGCAGTGTTCCACGAGGACGGGCCGGATCTTGTTCTCGAAGAACTCGACCGCCTTGGGGTCGTCGGCGCCGCGGACGACTGGGGCGGTGAACACCGCAACCGTGAGCGGGAGTGCGACGAGTAACCGCATGAGCGCCTCGGCGGCGGAACGGTGCAACGGACGAACCGGGCCGGCCCCGGCGGTCGGGCAGGAGTCGGCGGCGGGGAGGGCAATGGGCCGACAAGAAAAGGATAGCCGACCGCCCGGCCGGTTGCAACAGGCTGGCGCTACGCGCCTTCGGGGGCGTCCGGGTAGTGGGTCGGGTCGGGCGGGTGGTTGTACACCAGGGCCGGGAAGTGCTCGACCAGGTAGTGCATCACCCGCCGTACCGACAGGACGCCGACGGGGCGGGTCTGGTCGTCCACGACCGGCAGGTGCCGGTAGCCGCCCTTCTCCATCTTCTTCAGGGCTGTCTGGACCGGGTCTTTGGGGTGGACCGTCACCGGGTTGGGCGTCAGGCACTCGGCCATCGGGGCGGACAGCGGCAGACCGGTGGCGAGCACCCGGACGAGCAGGTCGCGGTCGGTGAAGAGGCCCACCAGCTTACCGGCCCGCGTCACCAGCACGCAGCCGACGTTCTCCTGCCGCATTAGCTCGACCGCCGCCGCCACCGGCTCCCGGTCCTCGACGGCGTGCGCCGGGGTGGGGTCGAGCCGCGACACGCTCTCCACCCGGAGGTTGCGGGCCAGCTCGACCGGGTAGAGGCTGAGCGGGGGAAGCGCACCTGGGGCGCCGGAACGGGACCGGTCCGGGTTGGGCAGCAAACTCATGCGGCGGGCACACTCGGTCGTGGTGAAGGAATTCTCCGATCCGGCCAGAACCCGGCAAGGGTTGCGGTTCACCTTCGTTACGGAGTGTCGCTACCCGAGTATGGCACACGTCCCAGGAATCGGGCGTGGAATGACCGGTGGGGAGTCGGCGGGCGGGTCGGGTCCGGCCGGTCGGGTCGGTCGCTCCGCCCCGTCACTCACCCTCCCCGTCGTCGCTTCGCCCGGCCCGCCAGCCGGCCGCGAAGTACAATACGGCCGTCGCGCCCAGGAGTTCCAATGCCCGCCCCGGACCGGATGCTCACGTTCCTGCGCCAGGCCGTCGTCCTGGCGCGGGCCACCCCGGGGCGGCGGGGCCGGGTGGTCGATCTGGTGGGCTGCACCGAGGTTCTGGTCGCCGGCGACCTGCACGGGCACGTCGCCCACTTCCAGGGGATTCTCAAGGCCGCCGACCTCGCGCGTAACCCCGGGCGGCACCTCGTCCTCCAGGAGCTGATCCACGGGAACTTCGGCTACCCGTCCGGCGGTGACAAGTCGCACCAACTCGTGGACCTGTTCGCCGCGCTGAAGGCCCAGTTCCCCCGGCAGGTCCACTACCTCCCGGGGAATCACGAGCTCGCCCAGTGGACCGGGCGGAAGGTGCTGAAGGCCGACGCCGACCTGAATGTGCTGTTCGAGCTGGGCGCGAGTACGGCCTACGGCCCCGTGTACGGGCCGCAGGTGTACCAAACCTACCTGGAACTTTTCAAGGCACTTCCGGTGGCGGTGATGACCCCGAACCGGGTGCTGGTGTCGCACAGCCTCCCGGCCGCCCGGGCGATGCCAACGTTCGACCCGCCCCGGCTCCGCGCCGACGAGTACACCGACGCCGACCTCCAGCCCGGCGGGTCGGTCCACAGCGTCCTGTGGGGCCGCGACGTAACCCCCGCGAACGTGGCCGACTACCTCCGCCGCATGGACGCCGACCTCCTGGTGAGCGGCCACATCGCCAGCGACACCGGCTACAGCGTCCCGAACGACCGCCAGCTGATCGTGGACTGTTCCGAGTCCCCCGCCGGCTACGTCCTCTTCCCCGCCGACCGCCCCCTGACCCACGCGGAACTCGTAGACTGCGTGCGGACGATCTGAGCGGGTGGTGGACAGGAGTGCCACCGCACACTGTTTCGTAACGGCCCACTGCCAACTCTCAACGCGCATGCCCCCTCGTTACCACGCCACACCACTGGAAGCCGTCACCGAGACGGTCTGCGACACCGTCTTCATCGACGACTACCGGTTCCGCATCGACCGCCCCGTCGACTCGGACCGGCTCCTCGACCACCCGTGGGTCCGCTCGGCCTACGCGGCCGACGAGTACGTGCCCTACTGGGCTCAGCTGTGGCCGGCGGCGCGGATGCTGGCGAAGGTCGTGGTGCGCGAGAAGTGGGAATCATACCCCCAACCCGTGCGCATCCTCGAGGTCGGTTGCGGGCTGGGGCTAGCCGGAACGGCCTGCCTCGCCCGCGGGCTGGACGTGACCTTCACCGACGTGGACGAAACCGCCCTCGCCTTCGCCGACCGCAACGCCCGGCTGAACGGCTTCACCGCGGGCTTCCGCACCCGGCTGCTCGACTTCCGCGCCCCGGAAGGCGCCGGCCGGTTCCCGGTCGTGATCGGCTCGGACCTGATGTACGAGGAACGGCTGGTCGGCCCGCTGGTCGGGCTGTTGCGCGAGGTGCTGGCGCAGGGCGGCGTCTGCCTGATCGCCGACCCGGACCGCATCGCCGCCCGGGTGTTCCGCTGGAAGTTGGAGGAAGCCGGCTACGCGGTCACCCCCGAGCTGATCCGCGCCGGCGAACCCGGCGGCGAGCGGACGAAAGGGACACTGTACCGCATCCGAATGGCGTAGGGCCGGAGAACAGGAGACGGGTGTTCCGGAGCCCGGAGGGCGTGTAGCCCGGGGTGTAACCCCGGGCGGGGCTTCGCGGGGTTCGAGAAGCATAGCCCCGTGTGACACCGCATCGGCCGCCCAGGGTTACACCCCGGGCTACACGCCCGCCGCCCTCCGGGCTCCGGAACACCCGTCTCCCGTCTCCTGCTCCCCGTCCCCCGCCTCCCGGCCCTCATGCCAGATTCTCGTCCTCATCGAGGGCATCCCAGAAGTCGTCGTCCACAATGTTACGCTTCGGGGCGTTCGGGTCGGGCGGCGGGAGCGGCTCCCAGCGGCCCAGGACGAGCTCGATCGCCCAGCAGCCGCGGGTGTGCTGCGGCGGCTCCTTCACGCCCTTCTCCGTCCCCCGCAGGTGGCGCAGCAGTTGTTCCTCGTCGCAGTCGGTGTCGAGCAGGGCGTCGGCCAGCACGGGGAGGCGGTCCCAGGCCCGGTCGGCGAAGATGCCGCGGGCCAAGCCGACCACCGCCTCGGTCCGCCAGGCCGGGTCGAACCGCGGCGGCTTGAACGGGTTGCCGACCACCTCCTTCAGCGTCCGGACCAGGAGCCGCTCGGCCGTGCGGAGGCGGCGGTCGGCCCCGGAGTCGTCACCCGAGGGGGCGAGCCCGGCGGCCTCCTCCGCCTTCCGGACCATCTCCTCCGCCTTCGCCGTTTCCAGCCGCTTGTTCTTCGCGGCCGCGGCCCGGTCGGCGTGCTCGTCGCCGTCGTGCTTGAACCGGCGGGCGAGGTTGGCGGCCTGGGCGGCGTGGTTGCGCGAGTCGGCCGCCCGGTCCACGGCCCGGCGGACGCGGGAGAAGGTCTGCTCGCCCGGCTCCTCCAGCAGCCGGCGGACGGCCTCGGCGGAGTCGGTGACGGCCTCGGCGGCCCCCTCGATGGCGTTGCGGGCGTGCCGGCTGGCGGCGCGGAACAGCGGGAACGCCGGGGCACTCTGGTTCGGCCGCGACAGCACCGGCCCCTCGACCTCCGCCGCGTCCGGGTCGGCCGACTTCACCACCTCGCGGGCGACCAACTCGGCGGCCCCGGCGGCCTCCGGCTCGGCCGCCGTGACCTGTCGTGCCAGGTCGGCCCGGGCCTCGGGGTGGAGCTGCCCGTCGGCCGTCTCGACGGCCTCGACGGCGGCGCGGAGCGGCCCCTCGGGGAGGGTGTCCCAGAGGCGGCGGACGTGGGCGGCGGCGAGGAACGCCCACTGCCGCGGGGTGAGCCGGTCGGCGACGAACAGGAGCATGTCGTCGCCGTCGGTCCCGGCGTGCCAGTCGCTTTCGGTCATCACCGCGTCCCGGGTGGAGTCTTCATCCGCCCCTCACCTTACAGGAGGGGGTGGGTGGGCGGGAAGTGCCCGGATCGACCTTGTGGTCAGCCGACCACAAGAACGGCCTCCCCCAGCACGTCCGGCCGGGGCATGACGCCCAGCCCGGGGGCGGTCGGGGCGGCGATGTGGCCGTTCGCACGCCGGGGCGCGCCGTCGGCGATGCTCAGGGTGACGTAGCTGTTGAAGTCGGTCGAGGTGAACAGGAACTCGGGCGGGCAGCTGTGGGCGAGGTGGGCGATCGCGGCGGTCACCACGTCGCCGCCCCAGCTGTCTTCAAGCGTCATCGCCACGCCCAGCTCGACGCACAGGTCGCGAGCCTGCCGGGTCTTCGTCAGCCCGCCGAGCTTGCTGATCTTGAGGTTCACCACGTCCATCGCCCGGTCGGCGTGGCCGCGGACCAGCATCCCGATCGAATCGACCACCTCGTCCAGCACGAACGGGTGGTCGGTCGCCCGGCGGACGCTCAAACACTCCTCGTAGCTGAGGCACGGCTGCTCGATGTACACGTCCACGTCGCGGACCGCGCGCACGACGCGGACGGCCTCGTGTACCCGCCAGCCGGTGTTGGCGTCGGCCACGAGCCGGTCGCCGGGCTTCAGTTCCGCGGCGACGGCCCGGATGCGGTCGATGTCGGTGTCCGGGTCGCCGCCGACCTTCAGCTGAAACCGCCGGTAGCCCTCGGCCCGGTAGCCGGCCACCTTGGCGGCCATGTCGGCGGGACTCTCCTGGGAGATGGCCCGGTAGAGGCCGACGTCCTCCCCGTAGCGCCCGCCGAGGAGTTCGCACACGGGCATCCCCGCGTGCTTGCCGAGGAGATCCCAGCAGGCCATGTCCACGGCCGACTTCACATACGGATGCCCCTTGAGGGCGGCGTCCATGCGGCGGTTGAACTTGGCGAGTTCAAGCGGGTTCTCACCGAGGAGGTGCGGGGCGAGTTCGGCGAGGCCGGCGCGGACGCCCGCCGCGTACGCCGGGAGGTACGCCGGCCCGAGCGGGCAGACCTCGCCCCAGCCGACGAGGCCGGCGTCCGTCTCGACCTTCACGACGGTGCTGTCGAAGACGGTGACGGCGTTCCCGCCGGACCACTTGTAAGAGCCTTCGTGGAGCGGCAGCCCGACCCGATACGCCGACACCCGCGTCACCCGCATGACCGCCCCCCGGGAAGGAATGGCGGGCATTGTAGCGGCGCGCGGGGGCGGTGCGAGGGGCGGCGGGCCGTCCCCCTCACCCCGCCCGCCCCAGGCGGGCCGTCGCCGTCCGCTGGCGGTGGTAGTAGTACCCGGGGATGAAGAACGACAGCGCGGACACGGCCCCGAACAGGAGCACGCTGGCCTGCGGGATCAGTGGCATGACCACCGCCGCCAGGAAGTTGAGCCCGGCCCACAGGTAGAACTTCCCGGACAGGATGCCGGCCTGGAACACGCACACCATCCCGGCCGCCACCGCCACCGCCGGGGACAGCGTCAGCGCCCGGAGCGGCACCAGCCACTCGATCACGAACATGGCGATGCTGGCGCACACCCCGGCCGCCCAGGCGTGGGCGATCTGCCGCTCCACGAACAGCACCGGCCCGGCCCGCCGCCGCAGCTGCCAGAAGATCGTCCCCCACGTCACCAGCCCGACCGACCACAGGGCCAGGTAGTACATGTGGTCGGTCACGTTCCCCCACTGCATCACCTGCGTGAGCAGGCAGAGCAGGAAAATCATCAGGCTGTGCCACATCCACAGCTTGCCCCAGTTCTCCAACACGTCGGCGTGGTGCGTCTCGCGGAACACCCGGGCGAGCAGGAAGCGGAAGCTGCTCGGCTGGGCCGACACCGGCTCCCCGGCAGCGTAGGCCTCCAGGTCGGCGGCAAGGGCCGCGGCCGACGGGTAGCGCAGCTCGGCCGGCTTCTGGAGGCACTTGAGGCAGACGAGTTCGAGTTCGCGGTCCACCGTCGGGTTGAGGTCGCGCGGCGGGACGGGCTCCTGCTCCAGCACGAGCAGCAGTGTGTCGAACAGCTGGGCGGCCTGGAAGGGAGGGCGGCCGGTCAGCAACTCGTAGAGGATGGCCCCGAGCGAGTACACGTCGGCGGCGGGGGTGAGATCCTTCCGCCCGCCGGCCTGCTCCGGCGACATGTACGCCGGGGTGCCGACCACCGCCCCGGTCCGGGTCAGGCTGCCGGCCCCGTCGAGCCGCTTGGCGAGGCCGAAGTCGCTGACCTTCGGGAGTGCGGAGTGCGGAGTGCGGAGTGCGGAGTGCGTTCCGGACGCCCCGTCGCGGCTCGGGTCTTCGCACTCCGCACTCCGCACTCCGCACTCCGCACTGAGCAAGATGTTCGACGGCTTCAGATCCCGGTGCAGGATGCCTTCGGAGTGGGCCTGCTGGACGGCGCGGGCGATCACCGCGACCAGCCGGGCCGCCTCGCGGGGGGGGAGCGGGCCGTCGGCCTGGACGCGCTGGGCGAGGGTCGGGCCGTCCACGTACTCCATGCACAGGTACGCCTGCCCGCCGACCGTGCCGACCTCGTACACGGTCACGATGTTCGGGTGCTTGAGGCGGGCGGTGGCGGCGGCCTCGGTGCGGAAGCGGGCCGCGTCGTCCGGACTGGCGAGGTGCGCCTCCCGGATCATCTTCAGGGCGACCGTGCGGTCGAGGCTCCGCTGCCGGGCCTTGTAGACGACCCCCATCCCGCCGCGGCCGAGTTCGCTCAGCAGCTCGAAGTCCCCGAACTCCCGCGGCGGGTCGGCCGGGGCCGCGACGGGGCCGGGGCGGGCGGCCGGGCTGGTGGCGGTGGGGGGGGAGTAGACGGCCGTTGGGGCGGGCGGCCGGACGATCTCGGCGAACTGGGCGACGGCCCACAGGTCGTTGAGTTCGGCGGCCAGCTCGGGGCGGCCGAGGGCGGCGGCGGCCACGTCCGGGCGGCGGCCGGCCCGGTGGTCGGCCGCGAGCCGGTCGATGGCGGCGGCGAGCCATTCGTCGCGGTCGGCGGGGCTCATGATGGGAGTATCGTATCCGCCGGCCCCCACCCCCGGCCGGTCAGTCCTCATCAACCGAGCGCGAGACGGGGACGGCACTGACCTCAGGGCGGGCGGGCGTGGCCCGCACCGCCCCGGCGACCCGGGGGGGATTCGCCGGCTGTACCGACGTCGCGGTCTGAACCGGCGGGGCCGGTGTCTCTACAGGGGTGCGGTGGAAGAACGCCGCGGTCACCACTCCGGCGACCCCGGCCAGCAGCCCGAGCTTGGCGTCGTTCGTCATGGTCGGTCCTGCCGCGCTGGTGGATGCTGCACTATTCCCGCGCCGCCGCCCGGACGCGGCTTGACTTCAACAGAACCGCACGGAAACTGCACCGCAGCCGGCCGGCCCGACAGACAATCCGCCCCGACCCGTCCGACCGTCAGAGTCGAAAGGCACGCCCGATGGGACTGTCCGAGTTCGCCGCGGTCGCGGCCGTCGCCGGGGCGGTCGCCCTGGTCGTCCGCGGGTGGGACGTCCGGCTGGTGCTGCTCGCCGCCGCCCTGCTCACGGCGGCCGCCACCGACGCCGCGGCCGGCACCGCCGCCGCCCTTCCCGAGGTGGTCCGCCAGTTCCTGACGACGTTCTCGAACGAGAAGTTCGTGGTGCCGATCTGCTCGGCGATGGGGTTCGCCTACGTCCTCCGCCACACCGGTTGTGAACGACACCTCGTGCTGCTGCTCGTGGTGCCGCTGCGGTACGTGCGGGTGCTGCTGGTGCCGGGCGTGGTGCTGGTCGGCTTCCTGGTAAACATCCCGGTCATCAGTCAGACGAGCACGGCGGTGTGCATCGGCCCGGTGGTGGTGCCGCTGATGCGGGCGGCGGGCTACTCGATGGCGACGGTCGGCGCCTGCCTGCTCCTCGGCGCGTCCGTCGGCGGCGAGTTGCTGAACCCGGGCGCCCCCGAGCTACTGACCGTGGCCAGCTTCACCAAGGTGACGACGCAGGAGCAGGTGAGCACCTACCTGCCGCGGCCGGTGTTCGTTCAGCTGACGGTGTCGCTGCTGGTGATCTGGGCGATGAGCGTGTGGTGGGAGCGGGCCGATGCCGGTGGGGTATCGTCTTCAACACGTGAACCCGACGCCGGGCAGGAACCCGGGTCGTCCCCCCCCTTCCCTCCCGTGGAGGGGGCGCCGGGGGGGTTAGATTCCGGGCGCATCTCCCTCCTCAAGGCGGCGGTGCCGCTGGTGCCGTTGCTGCTGCTGTTCCTGGCGGGGCCGCCGTTACGGGTCTTCGACCTGCCGGACGCCTGGCTGGCGCCGCTCAAGGACGGCAAGCGCGACACCGGCCTCTACAGCACCCGGCTGATCGGGCTGGCGATGCTGGTCGGGGTGCTGGTGGCGATGGCGGTGACCCCCGGGAAGGCCCGCGACTGCGTGAAGCAGTTCTTCGAGGGGACCGGGTACGGGTTCGCCAACATCGTGAGTCTGATCGTGACGGCGACGTGCTTCGGCAAGGCGATCGAGGGCGCGGGGCTGGCGGCGGTGCTGGGCCGCCTGATCGTGGACGCCCCGGGGCTGTTACAGCCGTTGGCGGCGTTCGTGCCGCTGGCGTTCGCGGCGGTGAGCGGGTCAGGGATGGCGAGTACGCAGAGCCTGTACGGCTTCTTCCACCCGCCGGCGGTGGAGCTCGGCCACGACCCGACGGCGGTGGGGGCGCTGGTGGGGGTGGGATCGGCGGCGGGGCGGACGATGTCACCAGTAGCGGCGGTGACGCTGATGTGCGGGACGCTGACGCAGACCAACCCGTTCGTGCTGGCCAAGCGGGTGGCGGTGCCGCTGCTGGCCGGTGTCGCGGCGGTGGTGGCGCTGCGGATGGCGGGGCTGGTGTGAGTCGGTCCATAGCGGCCGGCGAGCCGGCCGTGCGGGAACCCCAGGTACGGTCGGCTTGCCGGCCACTATGTGCCGTAGGTGTACTCGATGGCCTCGTCCTTCTTCGGCCCGGCCACCTGCCACACCACCCAAATCCCGGCCACACGCAGCTGCAACTCGGCCGTGTAGCAGTCGGCCTTGCACACGTGCGACTGGTCCGACCGCCACCCGCCCGGCGCCGGGACCAACTCGAACAACTCGACCGGGTGTTCGGGGCCGAAGCGGAGGTGTTCCAGTCGGACCCGCTCCGGGCCGACCACCGACCAGCGGAACACGTTGTTGAACCGGAACTCACGACCCTGCGCGGATCGCCAGGAACCGGATTCGGTGAACGTGAGAACCCCTTCAGTTGGAGATGCGACCTGTACGGCCCCGAAACCACTCCCCGTCCACAGACGGCCGCGGGCGTGGAACTGAAGCGTTGTCACCCGGCCGAGCGCGTCGAACAGTTCCACCGCCGGGTTCACCACGGCTCCGTGATTCGCTTCATACCAGCGCCCTGGTGGGTCTACTGATCCTACACCGCCGCCCGCCGCCCCGGCTTGACCAGCGCCGCGCTCGGCTCGGCGCAGCCGCCGGCGGTCGGGAACAGCTTCCCGGGGCTACACCGGTTGTCCGGGTTGAACGCCACCCGCAGCCGGAGCATGAACGCCAGGTCGGCCGGGCCGAACAGCTTCGGCATGAAGTCCAGCTTCTCCACGCCGATGCCGTGCTCCCCCGTCACGCTCCCGCCCAGCCGGATGCACTCGTCCAGGATCTCGTGGCTGGCGTCGAGCACCTTCTGCGTCTGCACCGGGTCGCGCTCGTCGAACAGCAGCACCGGGTGGATGTTCCCGTCGCCGGCGTGGAAGACGTTGGCGATCCCCACCCCGTACTTCCTCGACACCGCCTGGATGTGCCGCATGATCTCCGGCAGCTTCGTCCGCGGCACCACGCCGTCCTGCGTGCAGTAGCTCGGGTAGCCCAGCCGGCCCACCGTGCCGAACGCCCCCTTGCGGGCCTTCCACAGCGCCAGCCGTTCGGCCTCCGTGTTCGCCTTGCGGACCTCGCGGGCGCCGTTCTTCCGCGCCAGCGCCTCCATCCGGTCGGCCTCGGCCTGGAGGCCGGCCTCCAGGCCGTCCGCTTCCATGATGAGGAGGGCGCCGGCGTCGAGCGGGAGGCCGAGCCGGTACGCCGCCTCGACCGAGCCGATGAACATGTTGTCCAGCATCTCCAGCGCGGCCGGCACGATCCCGGCCCCGATGATGTCGCTGATCGTGTTCGTCGCCTGGTCCACCGAGTCGAACACGCCCAGCAGCGTGCGGTACGCCTCCGGGTTGCGGGTCAGCCGGACCCACACCTTCGACACCACCCCGAACGTCCCCTCGCTGCCGACGATGGTGCCGGTGAGGTCGTACCCCGGGGCGTCCTCGCACGGCCCGCCGGTGACCACGACCCGCCCGTCCGGCAGCACCAGCTCGACGCCGAGGATGTGGTTGACCGTGACGCCGTACTTGAGCGTGTGCGGGCCGCCGCTGTTGGTAGCGACGTTGCCGCCGATGGTGCACGCCCCCTGGCTCGACGGGTCGGGGGCGTAGTGGTAGCCGTGGGGCTTCAGGGCGTTGGTGAGCCACACGTTCACTACGCCCGGCTCGACCACCGCGTAGCGGTCGCGGACGTTGACCTCCAGGATGCGCTTCATCCGGGCCAGGCCGATCATGACCCCGCCGCCGACCGGCACGCAACCGCCGGCCAGGCTCGTCCCGGCCCCGCGGGCCAGGAACGGTAGCCCCAGTTCGGCACACGCCGTCACGACCCCGACGATCTGCTCGGTGGTGGTCGGGAAGACCACCACCTCCGGCCTGTTCTTCTCGATGGTGAAGCCGTCGCACTCGTAGACGGCGAGGTCGGCGGGGGCGGTGAGGACGTTGTCCGCACCGACGACGGCCCGCATCCGGGCGACGAGGGCCGCCTGCGTGACGGCGGGGCGAAGCGGGGCGGCCGCGGGGAGGGTGGCGGTGCTCATGGGGCCAGTGTAGCAGGTCAGTGCATGACGTACCCGCCGTCCACGTTCACCGCCTGACCGGTGACGTTCGCGGCCCGGTCGGACGCCAGGAAGACGGCCATCGCGGCCACGTCCTCGGGCGTCTGCCAGCGGTTCAGCGGCACGAGCTTGGCGATCTTGTCGGCGGCCCAGGCGTCGTAGTCCTGGCGGTCCTCGGGGCGCTGGCGGTCGGCCCACGACTGCCACACGGCGCGGTTGAGCGGCGTCTTCACCATCCCGGGGCACAGGGCGTTGACCCGCACGCCGAACGGGGCGAGATCCTTGGCCGCGCACTTCGTGAAGTTGAGAACAGCAGCCTTCGCGGCGGAGTACGGCGGGTCGGTCTGGCTGCCGTTCTGCCCGGCCACGGACGCGAGGAACAGCAGCGTGCCGGACCGCTGTTCGGCCAGTCCGGGGGCAAAGGCGTGGGCGACGTTCACCGCCCCCATCAGGTTGACGTTCAGCACGCGCGGCCAGTCGGAGGGCGTGAGGGACCAGAACGGGAAGCCGAGCTTCCCCGACCCGATTGCCGCGGCGTAGACGACGTGGTCGGCCCGCCCGAGCCGTTCGCGCACCTCGGCCGCCGTACGGGCCACGGCCGCGGCGTCGGTGGCGTCCACGACCCAGCTGGCGCCGCCCAGCGGCTCGGCCGCGGCGGTGACGGCCGGGTCGATGTCCCACAGGGCGACGCGGGCGCCTTCCGCGGCGAACCCGGCGGCGATGGCGTGCCCCAACCCCCGAGCGGCCCCGACGACGACCGCCACCCGACCGGTGAGCCCGAGGTCCACGCGACGCTCCTGAAGGTTGGGAGAGATGCGCCCCCGCCCGAGCGAGGACAGCGGGGCTTGAAGGGTTGGGGTTCGATCGCTCGGGAGCGCCCAGGGGGCTTCGGATCAGCGCGGCGGCGCCTCAGCCGTCGTGGCGGAGGCTGTGCCACGTCTCGACGGCCCAGTCGCGGTCGGCGGCCGTCTCCGTGTAGACGTGGCAAACGACGAGCTGGCCGGCGGCCGCGGTCACGCCGCTGAGGCGCCACACCCGACGGCCGTCCTCATCCGTCTCCCCGAACACCGCCTCCCCGCAGACCCCCGGCCGGTCGACCGGGGGCACCGGGTCGCCGTCCGGGAGGCTCTTGCGGCCCACCGCCACCGCCTCGGCCGCCGACGGGGCCGACCCGTCCGGCTTGGTGTAGGCGACGGTGTGGAACCAGACCGTGCGGTCGGCGTTCCAGCCCGTCCAGGTGCGCGGCTCGCCCCACTCGCGGGCGAAGTCGCCGGGGACGACGATCGACCACCCGCACCCGATGGCCGCCCGGACCGGCCCGCGGCGGTAGCCGATCGGCGGGCCGTCCGCCCCGCCCTCGAACGCCCGGTGGGCCACCCGCTCGCGCAGCTCCTCGTCGGCCGGGGTGACGGTGTGCCCCTCCTCGTCCCCCTCGATCGCCGCCAGCACCTCCAGCCACTCGCGCCACGGCAGGTCGCCGGCCGGGTCGAGCTTGTAGGCGGTCGCCAGGTCGTTGGCGATCTGGTCGGTCATCTCCCCCTCGGCCTCGGTGAGCGGCGGCCGCCAGGGGAAGTCGGACCACAGCCGGCAGAGCGCCCGGTTGCGGTAGAAGGCTGCGTCCGTGCCGGGGTGCCACCAGGGGAAGAAGCCGCGGGAGGGGGCGGGGTCGGCGGCGGTCGCGGCGAGCCAGCTGCGGGGCCGGGGGCCGAGGGGGGTCAGCACCTCCCCGGGGCCGGGGAACCCGTGCCGGTCGGGGAGGCCGACCGCCGCCGGCGGGGGGGCGGCGAGTACCTTCGCACAGGCGGCCTGAAGCCACCGGTCGAAGGCCCGCTCGCAGGCGGGGCGGTCGGCGGCGGTGAAGTAGCCGGTGGGGTCGTGGGTGTCGTCCGCCTGCCAGTCGATGTCGAACTCGGCCGCGAACTGCTGGAGGAGGCCGCAGAGGTGGGCGTGGTAGCCGGGGCCGGCCGGGCTCGTCCGGGCGCTCACCCGCAGCCGGCCGGCGGCCCCGAGGCGGACCTCGGCCGGCGGGGCCGCCGGGTGGGAGGCGACCAGGAGGACGGGCTTGTCCTCGCCGTCGCGGACCACCCGGGCCTCAAGGACCGAGTCGCCCACCTCCTCGAACCACACCGCCGCCCGGCCGAGCCAGTCCCGCGCGTCCGCCCGCGTGAGGCGGTTGGGTCCGAAGTCGGCCCGGCCGGTGAGCGCAAGTGTGATCGGCGGCATGCGAGCCGGCCCACTCCGGGGCGAGGGTGCTGTGGCTTCCGTCCGTGCGGATACTGTACGCCCGGGCGGGCGGGCGGGGAGGGCGTCCCCCCTTCCTCCCCCGGCCCGGGTCCGGGTATGCTGAGCCCCACCGCCCGCGCCGGACCGCCCCCCATGCTCACCCTCACCGTCGCCAACCAGCTGGAAACCCAACAGCTGGCCGTCCCCCCGGGCGTGGTCGAGTTCGGCCGCGGCCCGGCCCGGGACGGGGTCCGCCGGGTGCTCATCCGCGACGCCTTCGTCTCCCGCGACCACCTCCGGCTGGAGTCGATCGCGGGGGGGAAGCTCCGCATCATCAACCTCAGCACCCGGGTGCCGATCAACATCGACGGGCACTCGGTCCTCAACCCCGGCGCGGAGTGCGAGTACCCCGTCCCGGTCCGCCTGGGGATCGGCAGCACGACGATCGACGTGGACGGCGGCTCGGCCGACGCGGGGGTCGAGAACACCGCCTTCCAGACCATCCGCCCGCCCGCCCGGGCCGCCGCGACGCCGGCCCCGGACCTCCTCGCCCTCGGCGCGACCACGCCGGTCGAGGAGGTCGTCGGCTGGCTCGAAACCGTGATGGCGGTGCAGAAGGCCGCCACCCCGGCCGAGTTCTACCAGCAGACCGCCGCGGCCCTGGTGGAGCGGATCGGGCTCGACGCCGGGCTCGTGCTGCTCCGGGACGGCGACGGCTGGCGGGTGGTCGGCATGGCCAGCAAGGCCGACCGGGTCGGCGGACGGGCCTTCAGCCAGACGGTCCTGACCCGCGTCCTGGTCGAGAAGCGGACGTTCTTCGCCCCGGCCCTGATGGCGGGCAGCGGGGAGAGCCTGGTCGGGGTGCAGGGGGTGGTGGCGTCGCCGGTGTTCGACGGCCGGGACGAGGTGGCCGGGGTGGTGTACGGCACGCGGGCCCAGCGGGCGCGGGTCCGGGAGATCGGCCCGCTGGAGGCCCAGGTGGTTCAGCTGCTGGCGGCCGCGGTCGGGGCCGGGATCGCCCGCCGGGAGGGGGAGGAGGAGGCCCACCGGCTGCGGGTGGCGAAGGAGGCCGCCGAGGAGGCCGACCGGACCAAGACCGACTTCCTGGCGATGGTGTCGCACGAGCTGCGGACGCCGCTGACCACCATCATCGGCTACAGCGAGATGCTCCTCGAACAGGCCACCGGCGACGGGCTCACGGACTACGCCGCCGACCAGACGAAAGTCCTCGACGCCGGCCAGCACCTCCTGGCCCTCATCAACGACATCCTCGACCTGTCCAAGATCGGGGCCGGCAAGCTGGACGTCGGCCGCGACCCCTACGACCCGGCCAGCCTGCTCCGCGACCTGATGGTGTCGGTCGAGCCCCTGGCCCGCAAGAACCGCAACCGGCTGGAGCTCGACTGCCCGGCCGACCTGGGCCGCGGCGTCGGCGACCCCACCCGCATCCGCCAGTGCGTCCTGAATCTGGTCGGGAACGCCTGCAAGTTCACCGCCGACGGCGTCGTCCGGGTGGCCGCCCGCCGGGCCGGGGATGAGCTTACGGTCGACGTGTCGGACACCGGGATCGGCATGACGCCCGAGCAGGTCGGCCGGCTGTTTCAGGCGTTCACGCAGGTGGACTCGTCGGCCGGGCGGAAGTTCGGCGGGACGGGGCTGGGGCTGGCGATCAGCCAGAAGCTGTGCCAGGCGATGGGCGGCGCGATCCGCGTGCGGAGCGAGTCGGGGGCGGGGAGCACCTTCACCATGACCATCCGGGCCGTGCTGGAGGCGGCCCCGGCGGCCGGCTGATACCAGACCCGGTTGTTGCGTAGCCCACCCGGGGCGTTGCCCCGGGCTATGAGATCTCAGGCCATTGGTCTGAAACCCTTCGGCCCCTCTTCAGCCCGAAGGGCTGGGATTCGATAGCCCGGGACAACGCCCCGGGCGGGCTACGCAACAACCCGGTTACGTCTGACGGACGCTCGGATTGGCGCGGCCGGCGGCGGGGTGGTATGGTTCTGCCCACTCCCCCGGAGACCCCGCATGGGGACGCCCGCCCAGGCCGCCCGGTTCCACGCCCTCGACGCCTTCCGGGCGGCGATGATGCTCGCCGTCGTCGTCCTGCACGCCGCCATCCTCTACAGCGACCGGCCGGCCGGCCGGATGGTCTTCCGCTTCTCCGACCCGGACGGCGGCCCCGAGTTCTTCTGGCTAGCCCTCCTGCTCCAGTCGGTGTCGATGCCGGGCTTCTTCCTGGCGGCCGGATTCTTCGCGGCCATGCTGGCCGCCAGGTGCGGGCCGCGGGGGATGCTGGCCCACCGCCTGCGCCGCCTGACCCTCCCGTTCTTGGTGTTCTGGCCCGGGCTGTACGCCCTGACGATGGCCGGGATGCTGTTCGGCACCTCGGTCGCCGCCGAGATCGTCGTGCCGCAGGTAGACGACCCGGGGGCCGTCCTCCGCCACGTCGGCACCGCCGCGGCCGCCGGCACCCCGTTCTCTGCCGCCCTCGACCTCCGCTGGCCCCGCCCGGCCGACGAGCTGGTCCGCTTCGGGACGCTCGACGGGTCCGAAGGCGCCCCGCCGGTGTGGGCCTTCCGCGGCCCCGGGGCCGAAGTCGGGCCGGCGGCGTGGGCGGCGGTGCGGTTCGTCCCGGTCGGGCTCGGCCTCTTCGCCCGGCCGTCCACGAACCACATCATCCACCTGTGGTTCCTCTGGGTTCTCACGCTCCTGGTCGCCGCCGCCGCCCTGGTCGCGCCGCTGGCGGCCCGACTGCCGACCCGCTGGCTCGGCCGGCGGCTGGACTCGGCCGCGTTCCCGTGGCTCGGCGTGGTGCCGTTCGCGGCCGTGTTCTACTGGCACCAGCTGCCGGTAGTGCCCCCGCCGCCCCACCTGGGGGTGCCGCTCCCCACCGTCCTGGGGTACGCCCTCTTCTTCGCCACCGGCGCCCTACTGTGGCGACACCGCGACCGCATAACGGGTGTCGGCCGGCACTGGCCGGCTCACCTGATTCTGGGGGTGGCGGCCTGGTCTGCCGGCTGGGCTCTCACCCCCGGCGCGTCCTGGTGGACTCCCGACCCGGACGCGGGGGAATTCGCCACACGCCTCGCCGCGAGCCTGGCGGCGGCCGTCGGGCACTGGCAGTTGGTGTGGGGGTGCCTGGGCTTCGCCCTGCGGCACGCGGCGGCGGCACGGCCGTGGGTGCGCTACCTGTCGGATGCGTCCTACTGGGTGTACCTTGTCCACCTTCCGGTCGTGCTGTGGGTTGCGGCGGCGCTACTCCCGTGGGACACCTCGCGCTTCGTCAAGTTTTTGCTCGTTCTGGCGGCCGGCTTTGGACTACCGCTGATCACCTACCACCTCGCCGTCCGTCGCACTTTCATCGGAGTGTTCCTCAACGGCCGGCGTGCCGGCCCCGACGGAGCCGCCTCGGACCCAACGGGCAGAACCACTTACGCCAGCGGTGGCAAAATGCCGATCTTCCCTGGACTTCCTCGCCGAATTCACTAGACTATTTTGCGCAGAATGCGACATCGCTTCTGGGGAGTTCCGCTCATCCCGCCCCACTCCCCTGGGTCGGACAGGAGGCCGCATATGCTGACCATTGGTGGCGACTTGAGCGTTGAACTGTTCCGCTTCCGCGATCTCGTCCGCAACGACGCCCCGCACGCCCTCGACGGTCTGGCCCGCGTCCTGGTCGCCGCCGGCCAGCTGGAAGCCGCAAACCGGGTCTGGGGTTGGGTCGATCAGGCCAATGCCGCGGCCTCCGAGAACGCCGCCTGAGCGCGGGCCGTCGGGTTCCCTTCCCCCAGCTCTGAACCACAAGCCGCCACTTCCCGGCCGGGCCGGTCGAATCCTACCGAGGCCACCCGGGGCGTTGCCCCGGGCTATGGAATCCCAGGCCGTTGGCCTGAAGACGAGATGTCCTCTTCAGCCCGAAGGGCTGGGATACGATAGCCCGGGGCAACGCCCCGGGTGGCCTCGGTAGGATGTGGCCCCGTCCCGTTCGCAGCCGGGGTGGCGGCAGGCATTCTGGCGAACCTCCGACCCAATGTGGCCGGAGCGATAGTGGTTATCACCCCCCAGAACCGACAACCGTTATCAACCCCGGGACTGGTCCCCGCGCCCGAGCGGGACGGGGCCACGCGATCCGGCATCAGAGTGAGCCGTCGGTCCGGTCGGTGTCTCGACCGCGTTCCCCCGTCGCCGCCCGCGTCAGTCGATCCCGCACGCCGCTCCACTCGGGCATGTCGGGCGGCATGACCACGATGAGTTGATCTAGGGGCAGGCCGTCGTCGAAGGCGTGGAGCACATTGTACAGTTGGGCCGCGTACCGCTCGGCGTCGCGGGGCATGCCGAAGTAGGGCGGCACACCCCCTCCGCACAATTCCATTCGCTCGAAGCCGATCACGACGACCCTTTTCCCCAGTCGCGTCGCCCGCATCTGAAGGTGCAAGGCCATTGCCTGCGAGTAGACCAGCGTCAACGGCGTCCGCGGGCTGTAGTGCCGGGCCATCTGACCGGGTGATCGGGCGACCTCGCCCTCTGAGGCCGGTTCGTCTCCCGGCGAACGGACCGGCCCGACGACCGCCTCCAACATCGGCACCGTCACCAGCCCCGGGCGCAGCACCCGCGGCACGCCGCCGCTCACGTCCACGACGGTCGATTCGATCCCGCCGCGGCAGGGGCCGCCGTCCAGAATCAGGTCGATCCGCCCCGCCAGGCTCTTTTCGACGTGCCACGCCTGCGTGGGGGACAGCCCGGTGCTTCGGTTGGCGCTCGGCGCGGCGACCGGCACGCCCGCGGCCCGGATCAGCGCCCGCGCAACCGGGTGGTCGGGGCAGCGCACCGCCACCGTCGGACCGCCGGCCGTGACCACGTCCGGCACCCCCGGCCCCCGTGGGAGGACGAGCGTCAGAGGGCCGGGCCAGAAGTGTTCAGCCAGCCGGGCGGCGGTCGTCGGCCACGCGGCGGCCACGTTTAGGACGTCGGCTTCATCCGCCACGTGAACGATCACGGGGTTCGAGGCCGGCCGGCCCTTCGCCGCGAAAATCCGGCCAACGGCCGCGGCGTCCAGGGCGTTTCCGCCAAGGCCGTAGACCGTTTCGGTCGGGAACGCCACCAGCCCGCCGGCGCGGATCACCGCCCCGGCGCGGGCGATTCCGCCCGGGTCGGGTGCGGCGGGATCAAGAGGGACCACGTCGGTCGTCACCGTCCGACACCTTCTCCGTTTCACCGGGGCGTATCATGCGATACAACACTACTGTACGCGGCCCCCTGCCCCGGCGTGGAGATCGACAGGCCATGCCCGACACGCCGAGCCCCCCGACGCCCACCGCCGAGCAGAAGCGGATCGCGGCGGACAGCTTTGCCCGCGCCAAGGAGGCCGTCGGCTCCGGCGGGCTCGACTACGCCATCAACCTCCTCCTCACCAGCTGCAAGCTCGACCCGGCCAACTACTTCTACCGCCAGACCCTCCGCAAGACCCAGAAGGAGAAGTACGGCAACAACCTGCGCGGCAGCCGGTTCGCCTTCCTGACCACCCCCCGGTGGAAGGCCAGGGTGAAGGCCGCCAAGCGGGGCCGTGACTACCTCAAGGTGCTCGAACACGGCGAGCAGGTACTCTGCCGCAACCCCTGGGACGTCGGCACCCAGATGGACATGTCCGAGGCGTTCGACGCCCTCGGGTTCGCCGAGCTGGCCGTGTTCAGTCTCGACCAGGCCCGCCAGAAGTACCCCCGCGACGCCACCCTGAACCGCGCCCTGGCCCGGCTGTTCGAGAAGCGGGGCGACTTCCAGAAGGCCATCGCGCTCTGGCAGTTGGTCCGCGACACCGCCCCGCACGACGTGGAGGCCGCCCACAAGGCCAAGGATCTGGCCGCCAGCGAGACGATCAAGCGCGGGCAGTACGAGGAGGCCGCGGCCGGCACGAAGGAGTCGCCGGTGGTCGGGCGGATCGAGGCCCGGGCGACCGAGAAGCAGGACCGCGGCAGCCGGGAGGCACAGCCGCTCGTCCAGCGGATCGAGGCCGACCCCACCGAGCCGTCGCTGTACATCCAGCTGGCGGCCACCTACCGCAAGTACGGCCAGGACGACCGCGCCCGGGCGGTCCTCCGCCAGGGGCTCGGGCCGACCGGGAACGCCTACCAGATCCAACTCGCCCTGATGGAGCTCGACCTGGCGCCGGTCCGCAAGAACCTGGAGCAGGCCGAGGCCCGGCTCCGCAAGCTCCGCGAGCACGCCAAGACCCCCGAGGCCGATCGCGACCCGGACGGGGACGACGAGCCGCTCACCGACGCCGAGCTGGTGGCGTTGCGGTCGGGCCTGCTGAAGGAGATCAACGCCCGGGAGATCGAGCAGTTCCGGGTGAAGGCCGACCGCAACCCGGCCGACTTCGCCCAGCGGTTCGAACTGGGCGTCCGGCTGATGAAGGCCGAGCTCCACGAGGAGGCGATCGCCGAGCTCCAGCAGGCCCGCAAGGAGGACCGGCTGAAGTGGAAGGCCGGGCTGTACCTCGGCGTCTGCTTCCGCAAGCGGAACAACTGGCGGCTGGCGCAGCGGAACTTCGAGGAGGCACTGGCCGCGGTGCCGGCCACCGAAGAGGCCGGGCGGAAGGAGATTCTCTTCCAGCTGGCCACCGGGGCGGCCGACCACGACGACCTGTCGCGGGCGATCGACCTCGGCCACGAGCTCGCCAACCTCGACTACGGCTTCCGGGGGATCGGCAAGCTCCTCGACGAGTGGAACGACCGCCTCCAGAACGCCTGACGCCGAGTCCGGTTGCTCGGTCGGCCACCCGGGGCGTTGCCCCGGGCTATGGCATCCCAGCCCTTTGGGCTGAAGAGGGCATCCTGGTTTTCAGGCCAACAGCTTGGGATCGCGTAGCCCGGGCAACGCCCCGGGTGGCCGACCGAGCAACCCGGTTGCGTATGACCGGACAGCGACGAGGGCTGAGGATGGGGTCACCAGAGGACGAGCCTCCGATGGTTCCCCCATCCTCCATTCCCCATCCCTCATCCCTCCACTCCATCCGCCTGCGCGGAGCCTGGGCAACGACCCCGGACGGAACCCGCACCCGCCACTTCGGCTGGCCCAGCGCCCTCGACCCCCACGAACGGGTCTGGCTCGTCGTCAAGTTCACACCAGGGCCGGGGAGCGTGAGCGTGAACGGCACCACCGTCGCGCGCGTGCCCGAGGCGGGCGGGCCGGTCGCGGCGGACATCACCCCCCTCCTCCAGCCCCGCAACGAGCTCGTCCTCCCGGGGTCGGTCGGAGGGGAAGTCGGGGACGTGGCCCTGGAGGTCCGGGCGGCCGAGTAGTGGCACAAAAGCGATCGTGACAATTTGGGGGTGTGCGGGGCAATTTTCCGCCCCGCCCGGACCCCGTGAGCTAATCTAGGCTTGGCGGAAGTACCGCCCGGTCGCCCGTTTCGTCAAGGACCGTGTCCGATGGCCACCTGCCCGACGTGCACGGCGGTTGTGGCCGACTCGGCCGACGCCTGCCCCCGGTGTGGGGCGTTCGTCGTCGGCCAGCCGGTGATGCTGACGGTCGCGCTCACCCCCGAGAACGGCCCAGGCGTGGCGCGCCTCGACTCCCGCTTCCCCGCCCCGGGCACCTTCCCGACCCACGCCCCGGCGCCCCTGGTCGAGCCGATCCGGCCGCCGGTCACCCCGACCCCCGACCGCCCCGCCCCCACCACCGTCCGCACCGGAATGGTGCCGCTGTTCGAGCCCACCCCCGCCCCCGGGGGTCTGGCACCCACGCCGCACGTGGTGGCCGCCGGCCCGCCCGCGGCGGTGCCCCAGCCGGGGTACCGGCTGCGGGTGATCCGCGGGCACCGGGTCAACGTCGAGTACCCGGTCTACCCCGGGCGGAACGTGGTCGGCCGGTTCGCCGACAAGCCGGTGGACATCGACCTGACCGGGCTCGAACCCGAGGGCCAGGTGTGGAGTTCCCGCCAGCACGCCGCCGTGACCCTCGACCGGGGGATGCTCGTGGTCGAGGATCTGAACAGCCTCAACGGCACCTGGGTGAACGGCGCCCGCATCCGCGCCGGGGCCGCCCTGCCGCTGAAGCCCGGCGACGTGCTCCAGATCGGCGTGGCCCAACTCCGCGTGGTCGCGGACGACGGCACGGCCGGCTGAATGTCCGCCGGCAGTCGGCGGGGTTCGGCCCGCGCGTATACTGATCCCCGCACCCCCTCGGATCAGGAGCGCGCATGACGGCCCGGCCGGTCCACTTCCACGAGGGGATGTTCCTCCAGCCCCACCACTTCCAGGCGGAGCACCGCTACCTCACCGCCCGCGGGCACCGGGCCACCACCTGGCCCACTCACCACGCCTGGGGGCTCCGCTCCGTCCGTCTCGACACCGACGCCCTCACCAACTCCCGCCTCGTGGTCCGCTCCGTCCGCGCCCTGTTCCGCGACGGCACCCCCGTCGCCGTGCCGGACGACGGGCTGCTCCCCGAGCTCGACCTGAAAGGGCTGTTCCAACCCGGCCAGCCGTTGACCGTCTACCTCGCGCTGCCGGTCATGAACCTCGGCCGGTCGAACGCCGCGGACGACGCCCCCGACCCGAACGCCCGCTACCGGCTCGACACGCAGGAGCTGGAGGACGAGAACACCGGGGTGAACCCCCAGCCGGTGCGAGTGCGACTCCACAACCTGCGACTCCTCATCACCGGGCAGGACCAGACCGGGTTCGAGACGCTGCCGCTGGTCCGGCTGGAGAAGTCGGCCCTGGCGAACGCCCCGCCCCAGGTGGACGAGTCGTTCATCCCGCCGGTGCTGGCGTGCGACGCCTGGCCGGTGCTGTCCGCCGGGATCATCCAGGGGCTGTACGACCGCATCGGCCGGAAGCGCGAGCGGCTGGCGTCGGCGTTCGCCGCCCGCGGCGGGGCTCTGGCCGGCGGCGACCCGGCGGACGCCGTGGCGGCGGCCCACCTGAAGGAGCTGAACGAGGTCTACGCCACGCTGAGCGTGCTCGGCTTCAGCCCCGGCATCCCGCCGCTGGCCGCCTACACCGAGCTGTGCCGACTGGTCGGCCAGCTGGCCATCTTCGACCGCTCCGGCCGGTGGCCGGCGATCCCGCCCTACGACCACGACGACCTCGGCGGCTGCTTCTACCGGGTCAAGGCGTACCTCGACACCCTGCTGGACATCCTGCCGGAGCCGGAGTACAAGGAACGCCCGTTCGTCGGCATGGGGCTGCGGCTCCAGGTGGCCGTCGAGCCGACGTGGCTGGACCCGGCGTGGGAGCTGTTCATCGGGGTGCGGTCCGAGATGGACCCGGACGAGGCGGTGCGGCTGCTCACCGTGCCCGGTCAGCTGGACATGAAGGTGGGCGCCGGGGACCGGGTGGACGCGATCTACCAGCTCGGCCAGGCCGGGCTGCGGTTCGAGCCGGGGCCGAAGCCGGGCGTGCTGCCGGACCTGTCCGGGCAGCGCTACTTCCGCGTCAGCCGGGCGCCGGAGAAGGAGTGGCAGCAGGTGCTGCGGTCGCTGACCGTGGCCGCGCGGTTCAACGAGACGCGTGTGGTCGGCGCGATCCAGAACCAGCGGGCGGTGACCGTCCGCACCACCGGCGGGCAGACGAACACGCTCCAGTTCACCCTGTACGCCGTGCCCGCCGGGTGACCGGCGGAATGTGAAATGAAAAATCTAAAAGGTAAAAACAAGGAGCCAAATCAGCGGCAGCGCCCGGCTTTTTACATTTTACCTTTTAAATTTTAAATTATCTTGCGAGAGCAACTGCGAGCCCTGGTGTCCCCGGTCCTGACCACCGCCCTCCGCCTGCGCGAGGGCTGGGTGTACGGGTCCGGCCCGCCGTTCGACGTGGGCCGCGAGGAACTCGCCGCGGCCTTCCGGTCGCTGTTCCTGGTCTTCCCGCCGGCGCCCGCCGCGGCCACCTCGCGGGCCGCGTTCGAGGCCGAGGGGACCGACCTGCTCGGCGGGCCGGGGGCGACCGCGCCGGTCGCGGAGCCGTACCTCGGGATCGGCTACCCGCTGGCGTGCTGGGCGGACGAACTGTTCACGCTCAATTCCCCGGTCGCGGCGGCGTGGAACGAGCGGAAGTTCGAGGTCGAGTTCTTCGCCACCAACGACCGGGCCTGGCGGTTCTGGCGGCAGGCCCGGCTCGCCGCCGACCGCCCCGGGGACGACGACCTGGAGGTCTTCTTCCTGTGCGCAGCGCTCGGCTTCCGGGGCGAGTGGGCCGACGAGCCGGCCGCGCTGCGGGCGTGGTTCGGGGCCACCCGGGAGCGCCTGCTGAAGGGGCTGCGGGCCGAGTGGGTCGGCCCGCCGGCCCTGGACCCGCCGGCCCGCGTGCCCCCGCGGCACGGCAAGGACCGCCTCCGCCGCATGGCCGTGGCCGCCGGGGTGGCCTGTCTGGTGGCGGTCCCGGCCGCCGTGATCCTGGTTGCCCGCCAGCTCGCCCGGTGATGACCATGCTCGGCCGCTTCTACCGCTGGGTCACGTCGCGGAAGGTCGTCCGCGTCCTGCTGTGGGTTCTCCACGCCGTCCTGGTCGCGGCGGTCGCGTTCGGGCTGTGGTACGTCAACGACCGCTACCGGCTCGAAACGAACCTCCTGTCGCCGTTCCCCCGGCTACACCCGTACTGGCTGCCGCTGCTGTTCCTGCTCGTGTACGCCGGGGCGTGGCTCGGGTACTGGTTCTTCCGCCTCCTGACCGACCCGCCGACCGGCGAGCACCCGGACATCGACGCCGCCTGGGCCGAGGCGCTCGCCGCCCTCGACCGCGCCGGGATCGACCCGCGGGACACGCCGCTGTTCCTGGTGGTGGGGACGCCGCGGTCCGGGGTGGCCGACTTCTTCGCCGCGACCCGGCTGCCGTTCGCCGTCCGCGGCGAGCCCCGCGGGGCGGACGCCCCGGTGGCCGTGTTCGCCTCCCGCGAGGCCGTGTACGTCGCCGCCCCGGGTGCGTCGGCGTTGGGGGCATTCGCCGTCCGCCTCCCGGCCCGCCGGCCGGCGGAGGTCGCGGCCGCGTCGGCCGGTCCCGTCAACCTGCTCGACGACCCGGGCGGGCTGGCGTCCGCCGCCCCGCCGGCCGCACCGGCCGCGTCCCCCGCGCCGGGGGTGGCCGACTGGCTCCCGTCCCCGGACACGTCCGGCGGGCCGACGCTCGCCGCCGACGAGCGGGACCGCGCCGCCGGCCGACTCCGCTACCTGTGCCGGCTGGTCGCAGACCGCCGCCGGCCCTTCTGCGGCGCCAACGGCATCATCTGGCTCCTCCCGGCGGCCGCGACCGAGTCGGCCGAGCGTGCGGACGAGGCCGCGACCGCCGCCCGCGCCGACGCCCTCGCCGCCGAGGCGGGGTTGCAGGTGGCGTGTCCGGCGGCCGCGGTCGTGTGCGACACGCAGGAACTCGACGGCTTCCGCGACCTGCTCCGCGGCATCCCCGACAGCCTGACCCGTGACCGGGTACTCGGGCGGTCGTTCCCGCTGGTGCCGGCGGTGCCGCCGGAGGGGCGGGCGGACGTACTCGCCGGCGGGCTCGACTGGCTGGCCCGCCAGCTGGTGCCGGGGGCGGCGTACCAGCGGTTCGGGACGGAGGCCGACGGCACCGGCGACCGCTGGGACGGGGCCAACCCGAAGCTGTGGGCGCTGACGACCCAGGTCGCCGAACGGCGCGACGCCTTGGCCCGGCTCCTGGCCCAGGGGCTCGCCGGCGGGTCGGGGCCGCCGCTCCTGGCCGGGGTGTACCTCGCCGGCACCGGGCCGGACGAGCGCGACCAGGCGTTCGCGGCCGGCGTACTGCACCAGCTGGTGAGCCTCCAGAACCACGTCGGCTGGACCGAGGCCGCGGACGCCGAGGAGCGCGACTACCGGCGGATGACCGCGATCGGCTACGCCGCGGCGACCTGCCTCGTCGTCGCCGTGGTCGCGTTCGGCTACTCGTCCTGGCGGTAACGTTCGGGGGTGACCGATGGCCCGCCTCCTTTCCCTGCTCGCACTGCTCGCGCTCCCCGCCCCGGCGCGGCCCGCCGACCTGCCGCGGGTCGTCGTGTCGAAGGACGGCAAGGGGTTCGCGCTGGCCCCGACCGGAACGCCGTTCCGACCGTGGGGCTTCAACTACGACCACGACCCGACCGGCCGGCTGATCGAGGACTACTGGACCGACGAGTGGGACCGCGTAGACCGCGACTTCCGCGCGATGAAGAAGCTCGGCGCCAACGTCGTGCGCGTCCACCTCCAGTTCGGCCGGTTCATGACCGCCCCGGACGCGCCGCACGCGGCCAGCCTCGAACGGCTCGGGAAGCTGCTCGACCTGGCGGAGCGCGAGGGGCTGTACCTGAACCTGACGGGCCTGGGCTGCTACCACAAGGCGGACGTGCCGGCGTGGTACGACCGGCTCGACGAGGCCGCGCGGTGGGAGGCGCAGGCCCGGTTCTGGGCGGCCGTCGCCGGCCGGTGCCGGGGGCGGGGCGTGGTCTTCTGCTACGACCTGATGAACGAGCCGGTCGTCCCCGGCGGCCGGCGCGCGGCCGGCGACTGGCTCGGCCCGGCGTTCGGCGGCAAGCACTTCGTCCAGGTCATCAGCCTGGACCAGAAGGGCCGCCCGCGCCCAGACATCGCCCGGGCCTGGGTGAAGCACCTGACCGCCTCGGTGCGGAAGGCCGACCCGCACGCCCTGGTGACGGTGGGGCTGGTGGACTGGAGCCTCGACCGCCCGGGGCTGACGTCCGGGTTCGTGCCGGCCCGGGTCGCGCCCGACCTCGACTTCGTGTCGGTCCACCTCTACCCCGAGGCGGGGAAGCTCGACGAGGCGCTGACGACGCTGGAGGGGTTTGCGGCCGGCAAGCCGGTGGTGGTCGAGGAGACGTTCCCGCTCCGCTGCACGCCGGCCGACCTGGGCCGGTTCATCGACCGGGCCGGCCCCCGCGTGGCGGGGTGGTTCGGCTTCTACTGGGGGCAACCGCCCGAGGAACTGCGACGGTCCGCGGAGCTGAAGGACGCGCTCACGCTGGGCTGGCTGGAGTTGTTCGAGCGAGAGGCGGCAAGTCGGCGGGGTCGAGAGTGATGTCGTAGGGCGTGGAGCAGCGGACCAGTTGTCGGCCGCCGGCCCTGAACCGTTCGGGGTCCGTCGTAGCCAGTACTCGCTTCCACTTCCGGCGGAATGAAGCCGAACTTCTCCTCCACGAAGAAGATGAGCATGAGCTGGTTGGCCGTGATGCACGTTCTCGGGGTCGGTTCCGCCATCGTGTTCACCTGACTCGATGCCCACCGGCGTGCAGGACGCGACCGCGCCCCGAAGGTCAAAGGGAGAATTCGCCGAGTGACGCGACGCGGGTCGCTTGAAGCACCCCGGCCAGCAGACGGTCGATGTCCGTCACGCCCAGAACTCGCTCGCGGATGGCCAGCGGAATGGTGCCGAAGCGGTCCGTCAGGATGGCCAGGATCGACGTCTGCTCGCCCTCGCACCTCCGGCCACCCGCCCCTCTTCAAGAATCCCCATGTAGGTGGTCGACTCGCGCATCTTCTTTACCCCCGTAGCCCCGCCCGGGGCATATACTCCGCGTGCCCTCGAATGAGCCGTTTCTGAGGTGCCGGTCTCCACCACCCCCGCGGGCCGAAGGGAGATGCTCGTCCTGTTGGCTGCTCCACGGCGGCCTCGGCCGGGCCACCGCCCAGCGGTACGTGGCGGCCGACCGCGAGGGCGGGCGGACGGCCTGCGGCGGCGGGGCGCGGTCGGCCAGGTGAGCGACCTGGCGGCCCACACCGCGGCCATCCGGGCGTCCCTGACGGAGACCCCGGTCCGAACCGCGGCCGCGGCGCGAGGCCGGATCGAGCCGTTGACCGGACTCCGCCGGAAGCCGACCCAGGTGCGTGTGTTTCTGGCCGGACTCGGGCTCAAGTGGCGGCGGGTCCAGGCCGTCCCGGTCCCCCCCGAAAGACCTCCCGGACCACGTCCGGGACCAGGGGGCGTTCCTCGACGCGCAACTGAAGCCCCGGCTCGATCGGGCGGCCACCGGGAGGGGGCACGTGCGGTTCGTGGACGCCGCCCACTTCGTGTACGGGACGTACCGGTGCGGCCTGTGGTCGATCCTGAGGGTGTTCGTCCGGGCCGCCTCCGGCCGCCAGCGGTTCAACGTCCTAGACCGTCCTCGGGGCGGCGGGTCAACTTCCCGGTGGCCGGCCGGCCGGGCGGCTTCTTCCGCGGGTCAACCGGCCGGTGCCCGAACCGGTACGCCCCCGCCAGGAGCGCACACGCCGCTTGCACCCGTGGGCCGTACCCGCCCCGAACCTCAGCCGGCAGGGCCGGGCAGGTGACCCGGCCGCACCGCGGGCACGAGAGCCGGTGCCGGCGGTACTCGGTGACGTGCGGGCGGACCGGCGGGATCTCGATCACCTGGTGCCGGAGAGGGGCAGGGTCATCCCCCGCGAGTGGGTGGGAACAGCGGCCGCAGGTGCCGGCCCGCAACTCGAGGACGGCGTCCGGGGGGAGGTCGGCGCGAGCCCGCTTGGGGTGCCCCGGCTGACCGCCCTTCGGCTTTCCCGGACGGCGTCCACGGCGGGGCCGGCTTGGCGTGGGGCGGGTCGGAGGACGGGGCATGGACGAGTTCACCGAGGTCTGTCCGAGTCGGGCCTCAAGTGCGGCGAAACGGGCTGCCAGATACCGGATGTACGCCTGCACGGCGGGCGGCAGGGCGGCGAGCACGTCGTTCGGGAGTGGCGGCGGGGTATGAGCTGGGCGCAAGTCGACGCCTATGCCCCGGACGGGAAAATGCTTTACGCGGTCGCCGGCGGGGGAACCCCGGCCTCGTTTACATCATCGACCCCGCCGCCGGGCGGGAACTCGCCACGCTCACGCTCGACCCAGCGGCCGACGCCACCCGCGGACACACTGCCAGCGCGACGATCAGCCCGGACGGCAAGTACCTCGCGGTCGCCTACGACGCGGGGAACAAGGCTCCTCGCGCCGCCGTGAAGGAGGTCGGGTGGGAACCCGTGCTGTGGAACCTGACCGCCCGGAAGCTCGTGGGAACCAAGCGCGGCGACGGCGAGCGGTGGCAGCTGACGAACCTCGCGTTCCGCCCCGACGACAAGTTCCTCGCCGGCAACGCTACCGGGTACGACAAGAATATAGATAATCAATCATATGAGAACACTGGACCGAGGCTGAGCGGTGACGCCGGCCGGCACGTTCAATCTGGCGTTCAGCCCCGACTGCAAGACGCTGGCGACCGGTGGCGGCGACTCGGGCGCGAGCACGCCGTTCGCGGAACTCCCGCCGCCCGGCACTCCCTCGCTGCTGGGAAGTTCGTCCGCGACTTCACTCCTCATCCGCCCGGTCGCCGTGAACCGGACACGCCCGCAAGCCCGGCGGATCCCCTCCCCCAGACGAATCGGCCAGTCGAGCGAATACCCGTGCGCGCGGGCGGCCGGGTCGGGGCATTATGTGGGTATGACACGCCTGCACGACCTGTGGCGGCGGGGCCGACAGCTGGCCCGCGACCCGGCGACCGACGCCGAACTACTCGGTCGGTTCACCCGGTACGGCGACGACGACGCGTTCGCCGAGTTGGTGGACCGCCTCGGGCCGCTGGTGTACGGCGTCTGCCGCCGGATGCTGGAGAGCCCCGCCGACGCCGAGGACGCCTTCCAGGCGGCGTTCCTGGTGCTGGTCCGCCGGGCCGACGCACTGGCCGGCCGGGCCGTCGGGCCGTGGCTCCACCGGGTCGCGGTGCTGACCGCCCGCCGGTTCTGCCGGCCCGCCCGCCCGCCCGGCCGTAGCCCTTCTCGACGGGCAGACACTCCCCGCGACGGCCGCCGTGGACGCCCGGCTCGACCTCGACGACGCCCTCGCCGCCCTGCCCGAGAAGTACCGGACGCCGGTCATCCTGTGCCACCTCCAGGGGTGGACCCGGCGGGATCTGGCCGCCCACCTCGGGTGCCCGGAGAGCACCGCGTCGTCGCTGGTCGGCCGCGGGCTGGCGAAGCTCCGCAAGCGGCTGGCCGGTGCGGAGGTGCCACTCGCTTTCGTCGGGTTCGCCGTCGTCCCGCCAGGCCTGGCCCGGGCCGCCACGCGTGCGGCGGCCGTCTTCCGAACCAATTCCCCCGCGGCGGGCGTCTCCCCGGCCGTGGCCGAGCTGACCGAAGGAGTGTTGAACATGTTCCGGGCGAAGCAGTGGGCCGCCGGCTTAGCCGCGGCCGCGGTCGTGGCGGCCGGGATCGGGTTCGGACTGGTCGGGTGGTCGAGCCCGCGGGCCGAGGCGCAGCCGGCGCCCCAGGCAGCGGACGTGAAGACCCGGCGAGAGAAGCTGGAGGCGGAGATCGCCGCCGCCAAGGCTAGGCTCAAGCAACTGGAGGACGACCAGCGGGAGTTGCTGAAGCCGTCCACCAAACGGCCGGCCGAGCAGAAGGCCGCGGTCGAACCGCACATCGGGTTGTGGGTCCGGTCGCCCGCGATGCCGGCCGGTGGTCTCGGCCTTCGGGGGGACTGGAACCGGGATGCGGCGGCCGAGTCGCTCGCCTGGATGCACCGTTACGGGCCAGCGGCCACCCCCGGCGGGGGCTGGCGGTCCGAGTTCGCGGTCAACGAGTTTACCGCCGGCCGGCCGGTCGTCGAGGCCCACTTCTTCAGCCTCGGGAGCCTGAAGACGTACCTCGCCCGGGCGGCCAAGGATCCGGTCGCCCCGAAGAAGCTGCGGGTTCACGCCGACCGGGAGTACCCGTGGGCCAAGCTGAAGCCGGTACTCGACACGTGCAAGGAGGCCGGGTTCGCCGCGACCGAGCTGGCTACGACCGAGGGCGGACAGGAGGCACCGGGCAAGGCCGCACGGGGTAGCGGGTCGGGGATCTTGCTCGATGCCGCCGGGGCCGCGCCCGACGCGGAGGCGGCCGACAACAGGCGGCACTACGTCGTCATCTGCGGCCCGCAGGGCGAGCGGGTACACTCGCTTCCGGCGACCGGGGCCGAGACCGTGATCGATGCGATCGACAGGGTGGACGGGCTGCTCGGCCGGGCGGCCGCGGCTCAGGTCTGGATCGCCTGCCGCGCAAGACTCGACGGGCAGCCGCCGCAGATCTTGCCGGTCGACGTGGCCGGCATCACCCGGCACGGGCAGACGGCCACGAACTATCAGATCCTGCCCGGCGACCGGGTGTATGTGATGCCAAGGGAGTGACACAACGGCCGGGCCCGTCGAGTTAGAAGTGAGGGTGCTGGCCGCAGTGAGAGTTGAGGGGATCTTCGCCACGCTGCCTTGGCGAAGCTCCCGTCGGTCGCCTACTGTCGTTTCAGCCGCGGCAAGCACGGCAAGTGGGCTTCCGGCCCACCGGTCCGGGTGGGGCGGCGCCGGAGCCCCGCCCGACCTCGCGGACCTCGTCGTCGGGTACCTCCCGCGGCGCCACGCCGGGTGGGCACGCGCCCGCTCGCAGGCACCGGTCGGCCGGGTGTCAGTCGGCCCGACCCCACGAGGACATGCCACGCCGCCGTCCGGCTCCGTCACGTTCCACACCACCGCGCCGGACGAACGCTGGGACGGGCTCCATGTGCGGCGTCTGGCTCCGCTCAGGATGGAGGAGGACGAGTGGCTGGCGGAGTTGGACGAGAAGCTGCCACCACTCGTCGAGGCTCAGGATGTCGCCGGGGTCCGGGGTTGGTTGGAGAGCCATTTCCCCCGCGAGATGGCGAGGATCCCGCCGCGCCGGCGCGTCCCGTACGTCGAGGGCTTCACCGCGGGCGTCTTGGTGGACCGGTGGCGACGCCGACGGCCTGAGATGTGAGCGGGCAGGTGTAGCCGGGTCGAGCCCCCGCCGGTCACTTGTCGAGGATCTGCGGCTCGCCCTGAAACACCCCCGCCGAGCGTCCGCCCGGATTCGCCACCGGATTCACGACCCGGTGCGGCGGTGGGTTCGTCGGTCCGCCGCTCGTGAGACGCCCCAGTGGTCCGGACGCAGTGAGTGGCGCCCCGTTCTCAGGTACCCGGCCGACACCTCCCGGCGCCTTGGCCGGCGACTACCCGTAGACGACCGCACACCCGTACTCGACGCTGTACCGGAAGGCCTCGAACATGGACAGCCAGACCTTCCGCTCGATCCAGTAGGGGTGCGACTCGTCGGGCTCCGCCGCGACGGCCCGCGCGGCCTCGTCCGACAGCTCCTGGCCCTTCAACGGGATGCCCAGCAGCGGGGCGGTCCGCACCAGTTCCGAGAGGGCTCGCCGGCTCGACCCCAGGATCCGGCCCGGTAGCCCGCCCGGCCGGTCGTCGCACAGGGGCACCGGGAAGTCGACCGGCACGAAGTACCCCTCGGTGTCCGAGTGGCAGATCAGGTGGGACTCCGCGAACGTGTACAACTCGGCATCGACCCGCTTATCCTTGGCCGGGCTCTCGCCCGCGCGGGCGGGGGAGAACTGGTCGGGAGCCTGCCGGGCGAACGCGACCGCCCGGTACAGGTACGGGGTCCAGGCGTACGGGAACGAGATCAGCTGCCCGCGGTAGGGGAAGGGGGGCAGGGACTCGGGCTCTTCGTGGGGTGGCAGCCCGTTCGCGGCGAGAACCCGGTTCACGTGGCGAAACGCCCGGCGGTCGTACGCGACGGCCTCGGGGTCGGCGTCGGGGCCGCACGCGAGGACGCCGACCGAGATCGCGAGGGACATGCCCGCCTCCACCGCCGAACTGGGAACTCGCCCACCGCGGCCTGAGTGAGCGACAAGTCACGGACCGCGGCCTCGGCCGCGACTTACTGCCGCCAAGGGGTCGGTCCGGCCGCGCCCGGCCACCGTCCGCGTCTCGTCTCACCCGCGGCCGGCCCGAGGTCACCTGGCCGCCGGCAGCGGGTGAAAGGCGAGCGACGAGTACCCGACCGCCGCCAGGGTACCACCGTCCGGCGACGCGACCACCGTGCCCGGGCTGCCGAGGGTGAGCCGGGCCACCGGGTCGGCGGCGGCCGGGTCGTACACGTCCACGCCCGTGCCCGACCAGGAGGCGCCCGGTCGACCCGGGACCGGGTGGTTCCGGATCGACCGCACGACCGCCAGTCGGGGGGAGCCGAACGGCGGGGTGCGGTTCCGCCCGGGGACGGACGTGACCGGCGTGCGGCCCACCTCCTTCCCTGCCGCCACGTCCCAGCGGACCAACTCCGCCGATGGTCCGGGGCGGACGACGGCCGCCACCCGCCCGGCCCGGTACGCCACCTCGCCCGGCCCCCGTGCATCGCCCCGGGGACCGTTGGCCACCAGCACCGCCTGCCGGCCGGTCGCCACGTCGAGGAACCGGTGCCCGGCGTTGTCGGCCTGGACGACGTAGCGGCCGTCCGGGGTGAACCCGTGCAGCCCGTAGCTGTCCACGCCGGCTGCCCACCGCTCCCTCCCGTCGGCCACCGCGAACAGCCGGGCGACCAGCGACGACCGGTCGCCCGGCTTGTATCCGACGGTGGCGACGAGGGTGCCGTCCGGGGAGAGGGCGGCGTTCTCCCCCGCGACCGCGGCGACCCGAGCCCACCCGGCGGCCGTCCGCTCGTACACCCGGCCGGTTCGTCGGCCGGCGTTCGCGGCGTAGTCCGAGTACGCCATTCGGGAGCGGTCGGCCGAGTAGCTCGGGCGGGTGCAGGACTCGGTCGGGCCGGCGACGCCGGGCACGTCCCGGAGGGCTCCGGCGGTCAGGTCGAGCAGCCGGCACCGGGTCACGAACGCCGGCGGCTCGGACAGGTATATCGGCCAGGCGGTGCCGTCGGACGACCCGGGGACGAGGAACCCCGGGGTCGGGTCGCCGGTCCACCGGGCGACCTCCGCCCCGTCGGCGGCGGCCCACAGAACCCACGGCCGCGGCTTGAGCCGCTCGGCCGCCGGATCCTTCCCGAGCGGGGTGACCCAGCCGAGGAACGCCTTGCCGTCGGCCGAGAAGACGCCCTCCTGCACCTCGCCCCGGGTCGCCACCACGGCCCGGGGCTTGGACAGGCTCTCCCGGGGGTCAGCGCCCCCGGCCGCGACCACGATCAGCACCGCCCCGACGGCCCGCATCACACGCCCTCCGGTGTTCTCGACAGGCACGGACGCCGACACCGATTCCAGGGGCGGTCGCCTGCCGCGGCGCGGGGTTCGGCCGCTGCGACCTCCGCGCCCCGCGGGTGCCGCTTCCGGTCAGGCCCGACCCTTGACCCGAGCGTCGTCCTTGCGGGCGGTCGAGTCGTACCGCGGGTCGCTCAGCAAGTTCCGCACCACCCGCTCGTCCAGGAGGCCGCGGTGCCACCAGTGGCTGCCGTACTCCGCCGACTCGCGCGGTACACATCCCCCTCGGCCGTCCCGAACCGGTAGACGAGCAGCCGGAACGCGGTGGGCAGGTCTTCCTCCGGCACCGCTTCCACCAGTTCGAAAAGCCGGAAAACCGAGTACTCCCCCCGGCCCGCGACCAGCAGTTGCCGCACCACCGCGGCGGACGCCGGGAGGCCGCTCGCGGCCAGAGCCTCGCCCCAGGTCGAGAAACTCACCCCGGCCTGGTGGGCGAACCCGCACAGCAGGTACGTCAGCGCCCGCCGCCGGCCGGGCGGCAGGTCGGAGTACCAGCCCCGGAACCCCTCGAAGTCGATGCGACCCCGGACCAGTTGGTTCACGCGGATCAGGTCGACGAACTCGAACCGATGCGCGCTTCACCCCGCACCTGGGAGGGCCGGACGATGATCTCACCTGCCGCGGCCGGTGTGAGCTACGGGTCACGACTCGCTGCGGGGGCCGCGGTCTGCCGCAGCCCCCGGTTCCGCCCGGCGCCCGCGGTCGGGCACGCACGCCCGGCCGTACTCCACGACGACCAACACCCCGGTCAGGAACAGTGCCCCCGCGCTTCCCGACTGCCCGGGCTGCGCGTGCCAGATGATCGCCGCGGCGACCAGCGCGAGGGCGGATGCGATCAGGCGGGCCTGGGCGTTGCTCACGGCTGGTCCCGCACGGGTGAGTGGTAGCTGGCGAGGTGGCGGGTGGCTCCAACGCCACCCGGGGGTCTGGTGCGGCGCGGGAGCCCGTCCGGGTCGCCTTACCCTACGGCCCCGCACGGGCGTCGAAGAAGCGACCCATGAACGCGCCCAGCGACTCCCCGGCGAGGTCCATCTCGCCGTCTCCGAAGTGGGACGCGTAGCCGCCCTCGACGTACTGGAAGTACATGACCCGCAGGCCCGGGTCTTCCAGGTCCACGAAGAACGTGTCCGCGTCGGACGTGGCGAGGACCACGTACCGGCGGGGGACGCCGAGTTGGTCGTGGTACGCCCGGCACAGGTCCGCGTATCCCGTCGGGTGTCCCACCGGGCGAACGCGTACACCGGCACGTGCGTCTCGCCGCTGTACACCGCGCAAGGAACGTCGCGGGGCGACGGTGAGCCGCCGTTGACCTCCCGGACGACGGCCCGTAGTGCCGGAGGAAGTGTCACCCCGAGCGCCCGTTCGACGGCGGCGAGGTGGCCGTCGCTCACGGGGCACACGGCCGCGATCGTCGGCCTCATCGTACTCCTCAGCTGGCGGGTGCTTCGAGCCGCCCGTCGGTCAGTCGCCGACGCGGGACCAGACCACCGGGTCACGCTCCAACCCCTCCTCGCCGCCCTCGAACCCGGCCACCCCGATGCGGCCGTCGCCGGCTCGGGTGGCTCGGTCGTGCGCGAGGTCGTCGTAGCCGCCCGGGTTGTGGCCCCGCCCCCGGGGCGGCGGGGTCACCTCGACGGTCTCGAACCGTCCGTCACCGACGTACCGCCACGACCCGCTGCGGGCAGGGTCGGCGCCGGGCGGGGCGAACACGGTGGTGCCGTCGGGGAGGAATCGGACGTGGTGCCCGCTGGGCAGGGTCCACTCCCTCGTGAGGCCTTCGCGCTCGACCATCCATCCCCTCCGCCGGCCGCCAGGTCAATGGAGGCATGAATATGGATCGATCGTAAACCCACGGCTATCGACCGACAAACACAAACCAGCCGCCAGCATCGCCCACGGTAGAGACGGGCGCCGGCGGCCGGCGGCCACCCGATTTCCGGCGACTCGGAGGAGAATGAAGCACGAGTGACCGGACCCGTTGGAGCACCGAGCCCCCACCCCGGTCGAGGAACGCATCCACCCGCTCACCGGCCGCCAGCTTTCCCGCCGCCCCGGCGACCGCCCGGGGCGCCCGGGCGTTGGTGCCGCCGATGCAAAATCGGTCGTGCGCGGCCCGTACCGGTCGGGCACGTCCCGCCACGGGGAGCCGGTGTTGAGCCGCCAGCACACCCCGTTGAGGACGGTCCGGTCGTCGGCCCACTGACCGCCCGGCGGGGCGACCGGGGCGGGAAGAAGTCGGACAGTAACGCCCATTCGGCATCCGAGAGATCGTGTCTCCTCATGCCCAGTCGGAGGGTGAGCCAGGCCGCACGATCCGTCAGACCGAACCTAGTCCACCCTGGGCGGTTGGCTGTTCCGGCCTCGGTATTGCCCCCTCGGAACCAACTGACGCACCGGCGACTCCTGCTGTCGCGGGTGATCCACACCGGCGACGCGGGCGTGAAGTTGCGGTCGGAACCCGAGTTCCGACCGCAACTCGAATTCTGGCTTGGGCAGAGTGTCACCGCCAGTCGATCGAAGCGAGGCTCGAAATGGATATGCTGTTCGCTTTGCCGGACGCCACCGTCTTCGCGTTCTTCCCGTCGGGGTCGGCGACGATCAGAAACGCCTCCGTCGGAGTCGCAAGATCGTCAACGTTCCACGAGTCCTTCTTGAGCAGTTCCGAGTGCAGCTGCATCCACGTGTAGGCCACCCGCTTGCCGTCCGGGGACCACGCGACCGACACGCACGCGGCGTTCTCCGGGAAGTCGGCCAGCGGCTCCCGCTTCCTGCTCACCACGTCGAGGACGTGCGGCTTGCTACTGCGGTGCCACTTGAAAGCGTCCTTGTCCTCGGGGTCGGCGTCGTTGAACAGCACCTTCCTGCCGTCCGGTGAAAACCGGGCGACGGTTCCGAAGAAGAGCCGCCGCTTCAGCTCGACCAGTTCCCGGGGCTCCTTGTCCCCCATTTCGGCCAGACCGAGCCGGCACCTCTTGTCCTTGTGGTGGAGGACCAGGAACGACTTGCCGTCCCGGTGCCAGTCGAGGACGCGAACGCCAGCGGGCAGGCCGAGTGATTCCGTCTGGCCGGTTTCCGGGTCGAGCAGAACGGTCTCGCCGAACTGGCTCTTGTCGGCCTTCGTGACCGCCAGCCGCTTACCGTCGGGTGACCAGTTCAGGTCCACGCCGAAGCCGGTGAAATCCACCACCTTCGCCTCCGTGTGCCCGAGCTTGCGGATCACCACCTTGTACGGCCACGGGTCGTCGGAATCGTCGGTCCGCCTCCCGTCCTGGATGACGAACGCGGCGCGCGTTCCGTCGGGGGAGAGCCGGGCTTGACGGGCCGAGAACGTGTCCTCTGGCGTGTTGAGTTTGTCTTCCTCTTTCCCCTCGTGAGTGAGTGCGACCAACTTGCCGCCCTCGCCCACGAGGAGGAGTCTGCCCGGACCGTTGGGCTTCGGCGCGGGCGGTACGGGTTTCTCGCCCGCGGCCTTCTCGCCAAGGCGAAGGCCGGCGGCGGGCGATCGCGGGGGTTCTTGCGCCGGGGTCGGCGGGAGAGTACCCCACGCGCAACCCAACAGCGTGAGAATCGCTGCACAAGCGGCGCCGGCGGTCACTTTCTGGCAGAACATGGTTCGGAACGCTCCGTTCACGAGGGCCGCAACGGCCGGGGGGATCGGACCAGAGGCCGCGAGCGCGGTCGCCGCCTGGGTGAGCCGGGGCGGAACCGCCACGGCACCGAGCGTCGACAACCCAGCCACAAGCGGACCGACGCCCCGCTTCCGCAGACGCTCGCCGAGTAGAGTGCGTGCGGCCGCCAACCGACTGTAGACCGTCCCGGTTGGTACCCCGAGCCGGCGGGCGAGTGCGGTCTGGGGTTCACCCCCGAGGTCGCACAACACCACCGGCGTGCGGTACTTGTCCGGGAGCCGGGCCAACTCCTCGTCCAGGATGGCGCGGGTGTCGGACGGGACCGGTTCCGGATCGGGTCGCCCCGAGTCCGGGAGGGGGTCGGTTGGCGTTTCGCGGGTGCGTCTTCGGGCGGCCCCCGCGCGGGCGTGGCGGGCGGTGCGAACCGCGACCCCGTAAAGCCAGTTCCCCAGCAACTCCGGTTGAGACACGTTCCCGGCCCGACGAACGAGGGTCAGGAACACCGCCTGGAACGCATCCTCCGCGTCGTGGGCGTGGCCGGTGACCCGCCGACAAACGGCCAGGACCATCGGCCCGTGCCGCTTGACCAGGAGAGCAAACGCCCGCGGGTCGCGGTCGGTGACGAACGACGCGAGGAGTTGTCCGTCGGATCGGGACGGCTCGGCCGTCGGACCGACCGCCAGGCGGAGTTTGGAGACGAGAGTCGGGAATCGGGTTCCGGGCATCGCGGACCTCCGTGGGCCGGCACAATGCCGGCCCACCATCTACTGCGCACAAGTCGGCTGGTCCTTCGACCGCAGTTCCGATTTTCTCACCCGAGGGTACTGAGAAGAAGAACCGCGTGTGAATCACCGGATCGTTGCCGATCAGGGGGTTGAGTCTGTCCGCATCCCGGACAACGTGCTTTGCCGGCCCAGTACACGCCAGTCACGAACCACGAGACGTTGCCCTTCGCCCAAGGGAACTTGCAGTGGGATGAGCAGGGGAGGATAGGGGCCGCCCCGCGCCCAGCGAACTCGCCTTATCTGACGGTCGACGAGGCGGCGACCTACTGCCGCCGAAGCCGGAAGACCCTCTTGAACCACCACTCGCTGGGCAACGTCCGGTCGATGCCCAGCACCCGTCCACCGCTCTTTCGCAAGGAAGACCTCGACGACTGGCTCTCGGCCCGTCGCCGCCCGCGTCGGAAGTAGCCTCAGCCGATTCCGCAACTCGTCTTCACGGCCCCGGAATCGGGGCCGTGCTTCCTTACATCCCCGAGGTGCCGCATGGGGCGTCAGGCCCAGCACACGTTCGCGCTCCCAGACGGCACGGAGGTCAGGTACTCGCTGACCGAGCGGCCCGGCGGCTTCCGCGTGCGGTTCGTCGGCCCCGACGGCACCCGCGTCGAGAAGGCGACCGGGTGTCGGACGAAGGGCGAGGCCCGGCAGGCCGCAACGGACATCATCACTGCAACGTACCGCCCGGTGCTGCCGGCCGAACCGTCCCACGCGACCTGGGACACGGTGCTGGCCGAACTCGACCAGACCCCGGACCTCCGGCCGGAGTCGATTCGCTCTTACCGGACGGCGGTCAACGAACTCCGGAAGGTGCTGCCGCCCGCGGTCGTGGGTCCGGGGACGTGACGGCCGCACACGCCCACCGGTTCAAGCGGGACTACCTCGCCGGCACTTACTCCCGTGGCCGGTCCAGTGACGCCCAGAAGTTCAAGCGGTCGCCGACCTCCTGCACGACCTACTTGCGGTCGCTCCGCTCGCTCTGGTCGAAGCACTTCCGCCCGCTCGGCCACGTCACGGACAACCCGTGGCTCGATGTCCCTTACCCGAACGCCCCGCGGGGCAAGCGGGTCCGCGTCCCGGAGGAGGACGTGGTCACGGCGTTCTTCCGGTGGCTCGGGGTGAAGCACCCGGGCTGGGAGCTGCCCGGGGTGTTCGTCCGGGTGAAGATGCTCGCCGGGTGCCGGACCATCGACCTGTGCCGGCTGAGAGCGACCGACCTGGGGTCGGATGTTCTAACGCTGACGGCCGAGGCGACCAAGACTCGGGAGGCCAGGACGGTCCCGCTCCCTGCGGACGTGGCAGCAGACCTGCGGGGGCTGGTGGGGCCGGTCTGGCTGTGGGAGCGGTCGCTGGAGGAGTCGAAGCGTCACCGCCCGAACCCGCGGACCAAGTCCAAGACGAGGTACGACCCGAGTACGTGGCGGTAGACCATCCAGAACCTGTTCCGCGAGTTCAACCGGGAGCGGCCCGGACAGTCGCGGCTTCGTCCCCATGACCTGCGGGCGAGGGCCATCACGGTGGCGGCGGCGGCGACCCAGAGCGTGGACACGACGGCGCGGGCGATGGGCGTGGACCTGCAGACGGCCCGGCACTACTTGGATGCGGGGAGGGCGTTCGACGGGTCGGGGGTTATGAAGCAGGCGACAAACCTGCTGCGTCCCCAGGGGTGAGACCCCCAGAATTGTGTGGCGATAGCGTGGCGGTCAAAGAAGCAGGGGTTCTGGCCACTCGCCAGAACCCCTTTTCTTTTCAGGACTTCGGAAGTGCCCCGTTTAGGACTTGAACCTAAAACCCGCTGATTAAGAGTCAGCTGCTCTGCCAATTGAGCTAACGGGGCGAGACGAAGAAATTATGGGAGCCGGCCGGTCCGAGTTCAAGGGGGTGAGTGGGAAAACTTCACCCCCAGGACACCCGACCCCCGGCCCCGGGTTCGCGCTACTTCCCCCCCTCGGGCCGCAGCAGCGGGAACAGGATCACGTCCCGGATCGTTTGAGTGTTGGTCAGCAGCATCACCAGCCGGTCGATGCCGACGCCCAGCCCCCCCGCCGGCGGCATGCCGTGCCGCAGCGCCCGCACGAAGTCGTGGTCCATCTTCGCCATCGACTCGTCCGCCGGCAGGCCCGCCAGCTGTTGAGTGAACGTCTGCTCCTGAGTCGTCGGGTCGTTCAGCTCGGTGTAGGCGTTCGCCAGCTCCATCCCGTGGACGTACAGCTCGAACCGCTCCGCCACCCCCGGGTCCGTCCGCTTCCGCTTCGTCAGCGGGCACAGGCTCGCCGGGTAGTCGTACACGAACACCGGCCCCACCAGCTTCTCCTCCACGAGATCCTCGAACAGCTCCTGCACCAGTACATCGTGCGCCTTGCCGTCTGGGTTGATCGCCTCCGCCCGCGCCGCCGCGCGGACGGCGTTCTCGTCGCGCATGTCACAGCCGACGTGCTGCTTGAACAGTTCGCCGTAGCTCGCCCGCTGGAACGGCGGGGTGAAGTCCACCGTCTTCTCCCCGAACGGAATCGTCCGCCGCCGCTCGACCAACTCCGCCCGCGACTCGTTGTGCCCCACCGGCTCGTCGCCCGCGGCCAGCCCGAGCGCGTCCACGCAGGCCACGATCAGCCCCTCGGTGAGGTCCATCATGGTCCGGTAGTCGCCGTAGGCCTGGTACAGTTCCAGCATCGTGAACTCGGGGTTGTGCCGCGGGCTGATCCCCTCGTTCCGGAACACCCGGCCGATCTCGTACACCTTCTCCAGCCCGCCCACCAGGAGCCGCTTCAGCGGCAGCTCCAGGGCGATCCGCAGGTACAGGTCGATGTCCAGCGCGTTGTGGTGCGTCTCGAACGGCCGCGCGGCGGCCCCGCCGGCGATGGCGTGGAGCGTCGGCGTCTCCACCTCCATGTAGCCGAGCCCGTCGAGGTGCGTGCGGACGGTGCGGATGATCCGCACCCGCTGGTGCGCCCGGCGGAGGGTGTCGGGCGTGTAGATCATGTCCAGGTACCGGTGCCGCAGCCGGTACTCCATGTCCCCCATCCCGAACACGTCCTTCGGGTGCGGCTCCAGCGACTTGGTCAGGAACGTCAGCGCCAGCACCTGGATCGTGAGCTCGCCGGTCTTCGTCTTCCCGAACTCCCCCTCCACGCCGATCAGGTCGCCGAGGTCGAGCAGCTGGGCCAGCTTCCACTCCGCCTCGGTGACCTTGTTCACCCGGATCATCAGCTGAACGCGGCCGGTCTGGTCCCAGAGTTCGAGGAACAGGAGCTTCCCGCCGGTGCGGTAGCGCACCACCCGGCCCGCGGCGCGCACGCGCGGGCCGGGGGCGGCGTCGTCGAACGGCGCGGCCGGCAGCTGCCGGATGGTGCCGATGGGACTGGTGTGGTCGAACCGGTGCCCCCAGGGGTCGATGCCCAGAGCCTCGATCTGGGCGAGCTTGGCGGCGCGGACTTCCGCGAGGTCCTGGGTGTCGTCGGCCACGGGGGGATTCCGTTCGGATCGGCGGGAGGGTCGGTTACCAGAGTTCTACCCGCCCCGGGAACCCCGTCAATTCTTCGCGGGCCGGACGAACCTTCGGGGCCGGGCGGCTACAGTGGGGACGCCGCCCGGCCCCCGAAGGTTCGTCCGGCCCGGCGCGCTGGGGGCGGGTCGGGCTGGCGGGTCTGGGGCCGGGTGGGTAGGCTTGTCGGGCCTCGCCCCCCGACCCTTCCCGGCAGGAGGCTCCGATGCCGAACGCCCTCGACCGCCGCCTCGCCGAACAGACGTTCCACGACCGCCAGGCCGCCGGCCGGGCCGACGCCTTCCGCGCCGGGCGGGCCGACCTGTGTTTCCGGGACGAGGCGTTTCTCGACCACGAAACCTGGGTCCGCCCGGCCTTCGCCCGGCTCGGCGACCTGCGCGGCCGGCGGGCGCTCGACTACGGCTGCGGGCACGGCATGGCCGCCGTCGTGTTGGCCCGCGCCGGGGCGGACGTGACCGCGTTCGACCTCTCCCCCGGCTACGTGAACGAGGCCCGCGCCCGGCTCCTGGCCAACGGCGTGGGCGGCACCGTGGTCGTGGCCGACGGCGAGGAACTCCCGTTCGCCGACCGGTCGTTCGACGTGGTGTGGGGGAACGCCGTCCTCCACCACCTCGACCTGCGGAAGGCCGGCCGGGAGCTGGCCCGGGTGATGCGGCCCGGCGGCGTGGCGGTGTTCTGCGAGCCGTGGGGCGGGAACCCGCTCCTGGGCCTGGCCCGGCACTGGCTCCCGTACCCCGGCAAGGGCCGCACCGCCGACGAACTGCCGCTCACCGCCCGCGACCTGGAGCCGCTGCGGGCGAGCTTCCCGGTCGTCGAGTGGGAAGGCTTTCAGCTGGCGGGGATGGCCCGCCGGGTGTGGCGGGGGCCGGGGCTGCGGCTCCTCGACGCCGCCGACGCCCGGCTGCTGCGGGCGTGGCCGGGGGCGAAAAACTGGTGCCGGTACGTGGTGGTGAGCCTACGGCTCGGGTAGACTGGCGCGCCTCTGCGGGTGATACCGCCGGGCCGCCCGATGAACGCACCGACCGCAACGCCGCCCGGGGCCACCACCCCCAAGCCGCCAGACCGGCCGGCCGCGCAGGTTGCGTTGGCGGTGCTCGCGGCGGTCCTTCTCGGCCTCCTGGCCTTCCGCGGCTACGGCGATCGCCTGACCGCTCGGCCGACGGAGCCCGCCCCGCCCGCCGCAGCGGTCGACCTGAACCGGGCCGACCGGGCGGAACTCGAACAGCTCCCGGGCGTCGGCCCCAAGCTCGCCACCGCCATCGAATCGCACCGCCGCGACCGCGGGGCGTTCCAGTCCGTTGACGACCTGCGGTCGGTCCCCGGCCTCGGCCCGGTGACGGTCGATCGGCTCCGCCTGCTGGTGCGGGTAGACCCGCCGGCCGCCGTGGTGCCGGTGGCCGCGGGCGACCCCGAACTCCCCTACCGGGCGCGGGCACAGGCTCCGGCCGCGCCGAAGGCCGACCTGCCAGCCCGGCCACCGGCCGTCCGCAAGGTCCAGCCCGGCGACCCGCCGATCGACCTGAACGCCGCGTCCGCCGCGGAGTTGCAGCGCCTCCCCGGGGTCGGCCCCGTCATGGCGGGCGCGATCGCCGCCGGCCGGCCCTTCCGCCACGTCAACGACCTCGACCGCGTCCGCGGCATCGGCCCGAAGACGCTGGACAAGCTGCGGCCGTTCGTGGTCGTGCGGGAGTGAAGGCGGTCGCTTCCCGATCGGGTGCGTACTGACGTTTGGAAGGGGTTTTCCACACGCCCGGCCGGAGGGGCTATGGGAGCGAGCGGCTGGCGCTACTACACCCCGTACCGGGCCGACCCAGAGGCCGCGCTCCAGGAGCTGCGGCAACGGGTGTTCGCCGAGGGGGACTACTCGATCGGGTCCGGTGGCTTCACCAAGGTGAACGGGCAAGGGCCGTTCGACGGGGTCGGACCGTTCCCCGGCCTCGCTCCGGGGTTCGATCCGCTCGCGGGGGTGCGTGCGTTCGCCGAGCAGCGACCGGAGCTGAACCGACTGCTCCGGGCAGCCGAGTCCGGCGACTACCGTGGTCTCTCCGGTGAAGATCGATTGGCGGCCGAGAAGTTCTGGACGCTCTTGACCATGTTCCCCCGCCCCGACCAGGAGCCGCTGCCACGCCCCCCCGACGCGGCGCCGGGCGACCGCCCCGGATCGATCGAGGAACTGTTGGAGACGGCGGCCGAGGACGGGACACACTCGGTTCTAGACATCGTGCGGACTGGCCGGCTGCGCGGGTTCGGGGTGGCGACACCGCTCCCGGCGCGAGGGGGCCAGCGGGTGTTCGGAACCACCCGCCCGAGTCACGAGCAGGTCGAAGCGAGTTGGCTGGTCGTGACGGAACGACTGGACCGCTGGCAGGCACACTACCTGGCCGTGTACCGGGACGGCGAGCCGGTCGAGTACGCCTTCATCGGCTGCTCCGGGGGTTGAACCCGGCGGTGGGATTCACGCTACACGGCCGCGGCCCGGCGCTTCTCGCGCTCGGCGATCTCCTCGGCGAACAGTTCGCGCACCTTCTTGCGGGCGAAGAAGTCCACCACCCACGGGGCGAAGCGGTTCACCAGCACGAGGAGCTTCCCCTTTAGCGTCAGCGTCACCTCGGTCTTGCCGGCCGCGACGGCCTTCATCGTCGCCTCGGCGACCTCCTCGCTCGTCATCCCGCGCAGGTGGTCCATCTGCATCCGGGCCTTCTGCTCCAGCATGTTCTTCGAGAAGTTCGTCTGCGTCAGGCCCGGGCTCACCACCACCACCTGGATGCCGTCCTTCGCCAGCTCGGCCCGGATCGCCTCGCTGAACCCGGCCACCGCGAACTTGCTCGCCGAGTACAGCGACCGCGCCGGCAGCGCCCGCCGCCCCACCACCGACGAGATGTTCACGATCGCCGGCGTCGCCCCCTCTTTCAGGAGCGGCAGGACGGCCCGCGTCGTCTCGATCAGGCCGAAGAAGTTGGTCTCGAAGATGGTCCGCAGCACCTGCGGGTCGGAGTCCATGAAGTGCCCGGTGGCGCCGATCCCGGCGTTGTTGATGAGCACGTCCAGCCCGCCGAAGTGGGTGCGGGCGGCGGCCGCCATCGCGGCCCGGTCGGCAGGCTGGGTCACGTCGGCGACGACCGTCTCGATGGTGCCGCCGGCGGCGCGCACCTCGGCAGCGAGCTCGTCGAGCAGCGGCCGCGAGCGCGCCGCGGCCAGCACCCGGCAGCCCTTCTTCGCCGCCACCACGCACAGCGCCCGGCCGATCCCCTGGGACGCCCCCGTCACCAACACCCGTAGCCCGGCCAGGTTCCGACGCGGCATCACTCCCCCTCCCCGGTTCGTACCCTGTTCGTTGTATCCGCCCTGCCCGGCCGCCGCTGCGCTGGCGGCCGCGGTGGCGTCGGCAAGCCCGGGGGGTTGCGATGGCTGTAACGGTTTTTGCGAACGCGACGCTCGTCCTCCCGGACCGCCTCGCTCCGGCCGGCTCGCTGACGCTGGAGAACGGCCGGATCCTGGCCGTGGGCGACGGCCCGGCGGCCGGCGCGATCGACCTCGGCGGGATGCACCTGGCGCCGGGGTTCGTGGACCTGCACGTCCACGGCGGCGACGGGGCCGACTTCATGGACGGCACGCCGGAGGCGTTCCGGACCGTGTGCCGCTGCCACGCCCGCCACGGCACCACGTCGCTGACGCCGACCAGCACCGTCGCCCGCATGGGCCAATACCTCCGCTTCCTGGAGCTGTGCGGCGAGCTGGCCGGCGACGTGCCCGGCGGCGCCCGGATCGTCGGCAGCCACTTCTACGGCCCGTACTTCTCCCGCCCCGCCCGCGGCTGCCACCCCGACCTGGACTTCCTCACCCCCGACGAGCAGAACGCCGACGCCTTCACGAAGCTCGCCGGCCGGATGCCGTTGGTCGTCACCGTCGCCCCCGAGGTTCCGAACGCGGAGTGGCTGGTGCGCACCTACGCGGCCCGCGGGGTGCGGTTCAACGCCGGCCACTCGCACGCCGCGTTCCCGCTGGTAGAGGCCGCCGTGGGCTGGGGCGTGCGGCACATCGACCACCTGTTCTGCGCCATGTCCGACCGCGCCCGCCTCCGGCAGACCCAGGCGTTCCCGATGCGGGCCGGGCTGATGGAGGCGACGCTATACTTCGACGAGTTGACCACCGAGGTGATCGCCGACGGCAAGCACCTCAGCCCGGAGCTCCTCCGGCTGGCCTACAAGGTGAAGGGGCCGGACCGGCTGGCGCTGGTGACGGACGCGATGCGGGCCGTGGACCTCCCCGACGGCGAGTACTGGTTCGGCCCCGAGGGGACCGGTGAGAAGATCCTGAAGCACGACGGTGTGGGGGTGACCACCGACGGGCTGGCGCTGGCGTCGGCGGTGATGGGAATGGACCACTGCGTGCGCACGATGCACCGCGCCGCCGGGGTGCCGCTGTGGGAGGCGGTGCGGATGGCGAGTCTGACGCCGGCGCGCATCCTGGGGGTCGACGCCGAGGTCGGCAGCCTGGAGGCGGGGAAGCGGGCCGACCTGGTGGTGATGGACGCGGACCTGACTATCCGGCAGGTGTACGTCGGCGGGGAGCGGGTGGTGTAAGTGGGAGTGGACACCGCCGGGGCAACCGTCACCTGTCCCGAGGCGTTCAACGAATTGCCAACGCGGTGAGGGTGAGTCCTCAACCGAAACGGGGAACGCCCCGGGACAGGCGACTACAACGCCGTCGCCCGGGTGGACCCGTCGGGCGGGGGGGCGGGTCGCGGGGGGATGCGGCCTGGCCGCAGTTTGCCCCCCGGGGCGAGTCCAGGGGGAGGTGAGGGCTCGTTCTGGGGCGAACCCTCGCCGAGGATCTGCCAGCTGTGACGGATCACCAGGAGCAGGGCGACGCAGCCCACGACGACGAGGGCGGCGGCCGTGCGCGGCCGGTGCCGGGCGATCACCGCCACCGTGGCCCCGAACACCAGCGCGCTGAGAGCCTTGAACACGGCCAGCCCCTTCCACCCGTGGAGGTGCAGCCACGCCTCCGCGACCGGGTTCGACTCGTAGCCGATGCCCTCGCGGATGATCACGAAGGTCAGGGTGAAGTCGGTCAGGCTGAGCCCGGCGTAGAAGGCCAGCCCGGCGACACAGAACCGCTTGGCCGTCATCGCCCGCCCCCTGTTCCTTTGGGCTCCGCCCCGCCCCGCCGCCCGCTCGCACGTGATTCGGTTGCGGATGTCTGGGTTTTTCCCTTTTTGAGGGGGGAGTGGTTTGTTGCGGCTCCGCCCGAACCGCCTGATCGTACCCCACGGCCACCCGGGTGGGGAGGAGCGTTGCCGGTCGCGGCCAGCGCGAGCCGCAGCCGGTGGAACAGGTCGGCCGCCACAGCGAGGGTCTGGGCCGCGTCCGGGTTCGCGCCCGGCTGCGGGCCGTCCGGCGGGTGTGCCCCGAACACCCGGGCGCGGACGGCCCGCAGCCGGGCCAGGACCGCGGCATACTTCCCGGCCCGGAACAGCAGGTGGCAGCACGCCGCCTCGCGGTACACGACAGCCGCGACCGGCCGGCACGCCGCCCCCCCGGCCGCGTACCCGGCCCACTCGATGCCCGCCAACAGGAAGAAGTCCCGGTCCGGCTCCGCGTGCATGGTAGACCCCTGGTCGGACGCTGCCCTGACCCCGCCCGCCGCCGGGAACACGCCCGCCCTCCGGGCGGAAGAGAACGTGGCCGGCGGGCGAGATCGACTCGATCGATACTGATTGGGCGTTCACTATTGCTCCTCCATGCTGTACACTCGCGGGAGAGGAAGTCCAGCCAGGACCAGGCGGGCCGACGTTCCGGAAGATTCCCCATGCCCTCGAACCCCCGAGAAACCGTCGCCGCCGCCGCGCGCGAGCTCGTCCGCTCCCTGGCCGACCTGCCGGACCCGCCGACGACCCGCGTGGCCGAGGTCGAGGGCCGGGTCGCCTGCCTCATCCTGGTCTGGGACGCGGCCCGGGCCATGCCGACGGCGGGGACGGAATTGCGGCGGAAGGATGCGGGCGGGCGGAAGGGATGCCGGGCCGATGTCGTCGAGGTTCTGCGGGCGGCGGGACGGCCGCTGACGCGGAAGGAGGTGGTGAAGGAGTTGAGGGTTGCCGGGAAGGTGCACGGCGCGAGTACGGTCGCCAAGGCGCTGGCCGAACTGACGGCGACCGGGGAGTTGGTCAACCCGCGGGACCACAAGGGCTACCGGCCCCGGGGCTGGCGGCCGTGTCGGACGCCATCGCTGTTCTGACCACGGGGCGGCGCAGGGCTTCGGTCCGACGGGCGTGAGACGGGTGGGCCAATCGTCCCCCGGAATCGGCCACCCCGAACCGGGTGAGGGGGCGGGGCAGCCTGGCTCGGCATCACACCCGAGTAGGTCGCTACGCGAACGCGGCAAATGCCGGCGCGTAGCGGACGAGGCCGCCGCCCGCGGGGGCCGCACCGGGGCGGAACTCCAACACCTGAAACGCCTCCCCGCCGCCGTACTCGTCGGACAGCCCCCACCGGGACGCCGCCGCGAACCCGAACCGGCCGTAGTAGGCGGGCGCCCCCAGGACGACCACGTATCCGGCCCCGGTCGCCTCGGCTCGGAGGAGTCCGTCCCGGACGAGCTGCGACCCGACCCCCTGCCGCTGCCACCCGGGCGCCACGGCGACGGGGGCCAGGCCAAGTCCCCCGTCCCGGCCGGCGACCGTGACGGGACTGAACGCCACGTGCCCCACGACCTCGTCCCCGTCCAGCGCGACCAGCGACACCGTCAGCTGGCCGGCGGCGCGGAGCGCGTCCACCAGCTGGGCCTCCGCGTCGGTCGGGAATGCGGCGGTCACGACGGCCCGCACGCGGCCCGCGTCACCCGGCTGCTCGGGGCGGATGGTTAGCATGATGGGCCTCTCGTTGTGTATCACCAACCAAGGCGGTGCGCCGTGGTCGCGGTCCGGTTCCACGCCCGGTACCGGAGCCGCTCACGGAGGTGACCGGACCGCTCTCAGCCCTGCGGCTCCTGCTGCGTCATGCAGTGGAGCGTCCCGAGCCCCCACACCAGATCGACGCACGAGATGCCGACCACCTCGCGGTCCGGGAACAGGTCGCCGAGGACGCCGAGGGCCACGCGGTCGGCCGGGTCGTTGAAGGTGGGCACGATCACCACGCCGTTGGCGACGTAGAAGTTGGCGTAGCTCGCCGGGATCTGCATCCCCTCGTACACCCGCACCGCCGGCATCGGCAGCGGCACCACCTCCAACTTCCCGCCGTCCGGGTCCGTCGCGCCGCGGAGGCGGTCCAGGTTCTCCTGCAACGGGGCGTAGTTCTCGTCCGCGGGGTCGTCCTCAACGACAGTCACGACCGTCGTCGGGTTCACGAACCGGGCCAGGTCGTCCACGTGGCCGTGGGTGTCGTCGCCGACGACGCCGCGGTTCAGCCACAGCACCTTCCGCACGCCCAGGTACTCGGCGAACACCGCCTCGTAGTCCGCCCGGTCGAACGGCGGGTTCCGCTCCTGGGTCTTGCTCAGCAGGCACTCCTCGGTGGTCAGCATCAGCCCCCGGCCGTTCACGTCGATGCTGCCGCCCTCCAGGACCACCCGCCAGCCGCGGTGCCTCGGCTGACGCGCCGGCAGGCCGAGTTGCGCCGCGGCGAAGGCCGGGAGGCGGTCGTCGCGGGTCCAGTCGGGGTACTTCGCCCAGGCGTTGAAGTGCCAGTCCAATACCTCGCGGCGGCCGGCATCGTCCACCACGAAGATCGGCCCGGAGTCGCGCACCCAGCCCCGGTCCGTCGGGAGCAACCAGAAGCCGACCTGTGCCAAGTCCACCCCCATCCCGGCGAGCATGGCGGCGGCCTGGGCTTGCGCCTTCGGCCCGCGGACGATCAGGTTGACCCGCTCGTGCCGGCTCAGGGCACGCACGATCTCGGTGTACACCCAGGGGATCGGGCCGAACCGGCCGGGCCAGTCGGACCGGCGGTGCGGCCAGGCCAGCCAGGTGGCGGCGTGCGGCTCCCACTCGGCGGGCATCCGGAAGGGGCGCGAGGCGGGCTCGGACATGGTCACGCGGCGGAGGGAGGGCGGCGCCCGGGGTAGCGATTATGCTGAGAGCGCACACAGACATGGTTGTATCGGGTCGGAAAGCCGGGAAGGGTGGGAAACAGTTGGCGCCAACTCGACCGGGAGCTAGAATCTGTTCCAACTTCACGGAAGAAGCCCCACGCCCGGGGCGAATGCGGCAGCGGAGGCACCCGCGTGACCAGCTCCCCATCGGTTCTCCTGGTCGAATCCGACCTCACCGTCCGCAACGCTGTCACAACCCTTCTCGGCCAGTGTGGTTACGCAGTCGAGTGCGCCCGCACCGGGGTTGAGGCTGAGTTGCGGCTGCGGAACTTCCTCCCCGACTTGGTGGTCGTCGAACTGCTTCTCCCCAACGGGAGCGGCCTTCGAGTGGCGGAATTGGCCAAGACCCGCTCGGACGGCCGGGTGCCGGTGGTCATGCTGTCGGGGCTGACGGCCCCCGTCCACCGCGACTACGCCCTTGCCGCCGGGGTGGACGTGTTCTTGCCCAAGCCGTTTCGGGCGTCGGCGTTGATGGCCGCGGCCGGGCGGCTGTGCCCGGTGTCCCATCCCGCGCCCGTGTTCTATGCGGAAGCTGTGTAAGGAGTTGGAGATCGACCGACGCGACCGGCTCGGCGCACTTCTCAGCGACGGCCGGTTTCAGCAGGAGTTCGGCCGTCGTGACACCCCGGGCTGCCCGGGGCGTGGCCACTGAACCGAACCCCGGCGGCGCGAGAACGGTTATCACCTCTCGGCCGCGGCACTGACAATCGTTATCAGTGCCGCGACAAGAGTATCTTCTCGCCCCTCTGCCTTACTCGTCAGAGTAGCGGGGTCACCCGACTTGGTATCCGTTGCAGCTCCGTGGTCCGGAGCTACCTCACCGGCGGTCACTTCCCCGGCCCCAGGTTCCGCCAGATGGTGACCGGGTGGTCGGTCGCCTGCGAGCTGAAGTTGCCGACCACTAGGTCCGACCGGCCCGTCCCGTAGAGGTCGGCGACCGCGCACACCACCGCGTCGCATGACTCTGTCGCCAGGGTGTGCCGCTCGAACACCCCCGGGCCGGTCTGCTCGAACAGCACCACCGCGTCCGCCCGCCGCGCGCCCCGGTCCGGGAACTTGTCCCCGGGCAGGAAGCTCACTGCCAGCACGTCCGGCCGCGGCCCCCCGGCCACCCGCCCCGCCGCCGCGTTGTGGACACCGTACACGTCCGCCACCCGCCGGTACGCGAACGTCAGCCCGCCCGTGTTCTCCAGCCACTGCACCCCGTGGTACGGCTTCCAAAGGTACGGCTCGTCCAGGATGTCCCCGTTCGTGTAAAGCACGTCCAGCTGGCCGTCGCCGTTCAGGTCGGTCAACTCGATGCCGCTGCTCCCCCAGCCCGGGTGCGGGGCCGCGTACAGCGTCTTCTTCCGGAACGCCCCGCCCCCCTCGTTGAGGAATGCCACCACCGCCTCGTGCTCCTGGGCGATCAGCGCCACGAAGTCCGGCCGGCCGTCGCCGTTGAGGTCCGCCACCGGCACATGGATGGCGCCGTGCCGGGGGTCCACCACCCGCGGCACGAACTCCGGCCGCGACCAGTCGGTGGTCTTGTTCTCCAGCACCAGTAGCTCGCCCGCCGCGTGCAGCCCGAACACCCCCACCACCAGGTCGAGCCGGCCCGTGCCGCGGAAGTCGGCCGCCCGCACGTCCGCCACGCGCCCCACGTTCTTCAGCAACTCCACCGGCTCGAACGACCCGTCGGCCTTGCCGCGCAGCCACACCACGCTGCCGCAGCGGCGGTCCGTGGGCGGGAAGCTGCCGAGGTCGGCGACGAGGACGTCGAGGGTGCCATCCTGGTCGAGGTCCACCACCTCGGCGCGGGCCGGGTGGGGCACCCGGCCCAGCACCCTCCACGCCGGGCTCGGGTCGGCCGGCCGCAGGGCCAGCACGCGCCCGCCCTGCATGTCGCAGGCCAGCAGCGTGACCGGCTCGCGGGCGACCGCCGCCGGGTCGGTGACCCCGGGGCGCGGGAGGCGCACGGCCTGGACGTGCGAGATCATCGGCCGTGGGCCGGGCGGGGGTGGGTAGCTCACCTTCTCGAAACGCACCCCGAGCGGCCGGCTGGCCGGGACCGCCTTTGCCGGCGGGTAGTCCTCGGGGGCACGCTCCTCGTAGTAGCGGACGATGTGCCCGAGCTTGGGCGGCGACAGCGCCATGCCGGACTGGTCGAAGAAGCGGAACCCGCGCTCCACCTCAGACCGCCAGTGCTTGCGCGGGAAGCTGTCGGCCGGTGGGTAGGCGTGGCAGGCCGCCCCGCAGAAGGCGTGGACCTGCGCCTCGATGTCGGCGGGCAGGGGGACCGTCTCGACCGGCGGGACCGGGGCCGGCTCGGGAGCCTTCCCGCAGCTGAGCGCGGCCAGTACGGCCAGGCCGACGCCGACGGCTCGGAGGCGGATCATGGGAGAGGTCTCCGGGCTCCGGTTCAGCGGTGCCGGTCGATGAGTTCAAGATACCGGGTCGCCAGCGCTTCGCCCGGCAGGGCCGGCACGCCGCCCCGGGCCGCGGCGTAGGCCGGCAGGGCGGCCCGGAACCGGTCGGCAGCGCCGGCCGGGTTGCCGCGCTCCAGTTCCAACACGCCGGCCAGCACAGACAGGTCGGCCCGCGCCACCCCCAGGAAGCGGACCTGCGAGAGGAACCCGGCGAGGCGCTGGCTCTCGCGGGCGGCGGTGGGCACCAGCGGCACCGCCGCGAACCCGCCCGGCCCGGCCAGCGCCGCCGCCACCCCCGCCGTCCGCCCCACCTGTCCGGACAGCGCCGACAGCACCGGCGGGGTGAACTGCCGCTCCTCGGCGGCGAGGTGGGCGCGCATGCGGTCGGCCGCCGCGGCGGCCCCGGCGTAGCGGCCGACCCCGGCGCACTGGCACAGGTCGAACCAGTCGTAGGCCGGGAGCCGGTACACCCAGGACGGCGCCCCCGCCGCCGACCGGCCGGGGAGGGTGAACAGCCCGAGCGACGCCGGGTTGCGGCGGATCTCGTCGCGGTCGAGGAGGGTGCGGGCCTCGGCCAGCTGGCCCACCTGGAGGAGGAGGTCGGCCAGCAGCGCCAGCCCGGCCGTCCCGTACAGGTCGGGGTGCGAGCCGAGCAGCACGTCGATCCCCTTCTGCGGCAGGCCCAGCTCGGCGGCGACGCGGGCACGCTCCAGCGGGTCGCCGGGTAGCCCCGACGTGCGGATTACGTAGCGGTTCTCGCCGTCCTGCATCAGCCGTTCCGCCTCGGCCGCGAGGTCGGCCGCCCGCTTCGCCCGCTCGGCGAACGCCTCGGCCGGCTCCCCGACCCCGGGGCCGGCCCGCGTGACCAGCCGGTGCGCCTCGGCGGCGTGGCGGTGGGCGAGGTCCACGAAGCCGCGGCGGGCGTACACCCCGGCGAGGGCGTCGTGGGTCGCGGCCGAGTCCGGGTTCAGCCGAACCGCCTGGACCAGCCCGCCGGCGTAGGCGACGTGGCGGGCGAAGGCCAGCATCGTCAGCGCTTCGCCGGCGTCCCGCTCCCAGCTTCGCGTGTCGAGCAGGAGGGCCGCCCGCGCCGCCACCAGCCAGGCGGTCGCGTCGGCGGGGTCGGCCTCGACGCCCCGGCGGCCGGCACGGAGGGCGAGCAACGGCAGCGCCGGGGAGCGGTCGGCCGTGCCCTCGAACAGCCGGAGGTACACCGTCCCGGCGTCGGCCTCCCACGAGCCGCGCCGGCCGGTCTCCCGCACCAACTCCCACTCCGGCATCTGCTCGATCAGCTGGGCCGGCCCCTCGACCACCGGCCCGATATCGCCGGCCCCCGGGGTGCCGAAGACAGCGTGTTCGGGGCGGAAGCGGGGCAGCGGCAGGGGCGTGCCCTTCGGCACCGCCAGCACCGCCCCGCCCGGCACGCGCGCCACCTCCCACCGGCCGCCGGCGAGGACGCGGAGGGCGCCGGTCATCCGTCGGGGGTCGGGGTCGTACACCACGGCGGCCGCGACGTCGCCGGGGGCATCGGCTGCGTCCTCGCCGGGGATGAGCCCCAAGGCTCGGGACCGCTCGCGGTACTCGCCGGCCACGCCGGTGAACAGAGTCAACCGGGAGTCGAGGGACGACCGCACCCCGGGGGCGAACCACGCGAGGTAGTGGCCCACGTCGGGGTGTGCGGTGAACAGCGCGGCGCCGGCGGGGGCGCGGTCCTGCCACTCTGCGGCGGCGGCGGCGGTGCGTGCGAGGGTCGGGTCGGTGTGGACGGCCCAGGCGACGCCGCGGTCGCGGTTGTAGAAGCCGGTCACCTTCCCGAACCACCCGAGCCCGACGAGCGCGACGCCCAACACCGCCACGACCCCGCGGCCCACGGACTCGCCGGCGCGGGCCGGCAGCACGCCGCCGAGGTTGAGCGCGGTGATCGAGCCGGCGACCACGGCGAAGAACGGCACGAGCCGGACCTGCCACGCGGCTAACGCGGCGAAGGCGAGCCAGACCGGGCCGCGCCAGCTGAGGAGGGCGCGGGGCTGGGCGGCGAACGACACCGCCCCCAGCGCGGCCAGCACGAAGAACGCCCCGGCGGCGAGGTTGTAGCCACCGGTCGGCCCGAGCGGGGTCAGCTGCCACGGCGACGCGAAGACCCCGGCGAATCGGGGGTCGGACGGGAAGGCGCTGGCCCACACGGCGGGCGAGAGTTCGAGGGGAAGGGTGAACGCCCGGACGTGGTGCGGGCTGAGCAGGCAGGCCGCGAGCGACGCCGGCACGAGCCACGTCGGCCACGGCGCGAGGCCGGCACGATCGGGGTCGAGCCGGCGGCCGAGCCAGAACAGTCCGACCAGGAGCGGCCCGAGCAGGAACCAGCCGTCGAGGTTCACCCACAGGGCGATGAGGGGCGGCACCGCCCGGAGCGTGCGGCCCCCGGCCTGGAGGCAGTACACGCTCACGGCCAGGAGGAGGAACGAGGCGACGGTCGGCTGGAGGAGGAGCCGCGGGGTCATGGCAAGGACGGCGAGGAACACGCACCCGGCCGCCACCCACACCGGTGCGCGGCCGCGGGCGGTGAGGAGCATGATGGCCGCCGTGAGGGCCACGGCGGCGGCCTTGAGCCCGACGACGGCGGCGGGGCCGAGGCGGGCGAAGGTGAGGTAAAGGCCGAGGTCGAACAGCCAGGCGTGGTTGGCCCAGGGGACGCCGGCGGTGGTGTGGGCGAAGGGGTCTTGGCCGAAGGGGTAGTCGCCGCCGGCGACGAGACGGCCGGCGGCGAGGTGGAGCCAGACGTCGGAGTTGCGGGCGACGAACGACCCGGCCGCGAGGGCAAAGAGGATCACCAGCCCGACGAGGCCGGCGTCGGCCCGCGCGGCGTGCGGGGGGCGCGGCCGGGCTGGCGGAGGGAGAGGCTCCGGCTCGGGCATTCACGGACTCCGTGTCGAACGGCAATCCCGGGATTGTACCGATCCCCGGCCCGCCGTCCTTGTCTGCCGGCACGAGTGGGGCGGGGATGCGGACGCCCCATCGGCTCGGGGCCGCGTTCGCAGCAGTATTGTTCGCGGGGCGGGCGCGGCGGGCCAGCGGCCGGTCACCCCGCCGCCCCACCCGCCGCTCGACGAACTGGCGGCGGAGTACCGCCTGTTCGGCCTCCCACTCCCGCCGCCGGGGGCGGAGCTCGTTCGGTACAAGTGTCTCGGCGCTCCGCGCGGGAAGGATCTTACTTCCTGGGCATCCGATTCACCCCGGCAGGGTCTGGCACGCGGCCATTGTTCCTGACCGACACCGGGGAGCAGCCCGGCGCCGCCCCCGACTTCGTCGAACGGCTCCCGCCGACGCCCGACGCGCTTGAGAGTCGCACGCGGGCTCGGCGGGGTGTGGCCGCCCGGCCAACCCGACCCGATCCGGAGGGACCGCCTCCAGCTACTCCTCCGGCTGACCGATGACCGGGACGTCTGCTCGGAGGGCTGGGGCGAGGTCCGGGACTATGCGGCTACCCAGCTGGGTGACCTCTACGGGAGTCCGCCGCGACCCCGACACGAACCAAATGCACACAGCCCCGGCCCGAGCCGGTGATCGGCCGCAGCGGGAGGACGACCAGCCGGGCGGTGGTCTCGTCCATGCCGTCTGTGACGGACAAGACCTCGGCATCGGTGACGGTGTTCGGCCGGTGGTCGTGCATGTCGCCCCCGGCTAAGAGTGATGGCGTGGCGACGTGCGGCAGCCAGTGTTAGTGAGCGGTGTTGTCGTGAGAGAAGCGAAGCGTGACCGACGAAGTCGGATTCGAGGCGGTGAGGTGTACCAGGATTCTTCCCGAATTGGTCCGCGACGAAATGTGTCGCAAGTCTTGATTCGGTAGTGACTTAGGAGAGCGGGATACGAGAGTCGAACTCGTCTCACAGCCTTGGGAAAAGTGTGAGGTATCGACTTTCACTGGTTTTATGGCTATCGACTGGCAAAAATCTCCCTATAATGACCCCGGATTTGCCAATAAATTTGCCAATAACCGGGAGTTCAAGTTATGCCTCGCAAGTTTCTGATGGGGTTCGAGAGCGGGCCGAAGCGGTGGCGGAAGATGTACAAAGGTGAGCGGTACGAGGTGTACTGCTCCGGGCTGGGCCTGCCCGAGGACCAGTGGACGGAACTCGGCAGCTACCAAGCGGCCAACGACTGGTGGATCGCAAAGAAAGCCGAGATCGATGGGCGGCAGCCGAGCTACCGCCCGGATGTCGAGGAGGTCATCCGCTCGCTGCGGTCGAAGCAGCGGATGCTGGCCGGTGCCGGCGAGGACACGTCGGACTACGACGACGCGATCAGGGACGCGAAGAAGGCGTCGAAGCCGCTCCTCGATCCGGCGATCACCTTCGACTCCATCGAAGCCGAGATCGAGGCCGTCCGCCGGGCCACGCAACCCGAGGGTGACGGCCTAAACGTCCTCGACCCTCGCACGTCGGCTCGGGTGGCCTTCCTGTCGTCGCAGGGGATCGATCTGTCGAAACTGGATGCGGCCACCCTCGAAATCGCTCTCGGGTCCGCCGCGTTCTGGGAGCATCGGTTCGCCAGCGTCAAGCGGGTTCCCGACGACCGGCGGATCGGCACCGCCCTTAACAACTGGTTCGTGCTGAAGCGGAAGAAGGCGACGGCCACCACCCTCGTCCGGCTCCAGGGTCACAAGAAGGCGTTCGAGTGCCTGAAGAACAAGGACGTGGTCGTGCTGACGGCGGACATGCCGGTGGACGTGCTGACTGAGCAGAAGGTCGAAGAGGTGTTTCACGCCATCAACGGCGAGGACGGTCTGGATTCCACCAAGCACAAGAAGTGGGTCACGTTCAAGAACTTCGTGCGGTACGTCGTATCCAAGCGGCTCGTCCCTGAGCCGCTGAACCTCGACTCCGAGTTCCTCACCTTCGCGGTGACGGCCACTCAGAAGCTGACGCCGGTGATGAAGGATGTCCGCGAGTTCATTTCCGATCTGCCGGATCGCCTGCGGCTGTACGCACTGTTGGCGGCTAACGCCGGCCTGAACAACGTGGACATCGGCAAGCTGTCCCGCTTTCAGATCGACCTGACCGCCAAGACGCTGACGCGCAAGCGGGTGAAGACGGCGACCTGGGCGAACGTCCCGACCGTGACCTACCTGCTCTGGGACGAAACCATCGACCTCCTGCGGCAGCAGATGGAGAAAACCGGCGAGTACGCCCTCCTCGACTCTAAAGGCCAACCGCTTTACATCGACAAAAAGGACGGCTCGGACGGTGCCAGCCTGTACGACAAGATCAAGTCGTCGTGGCGAGACTACTTCGGTCGTGACGGGTCGAAGAAGTACACGCTGAAGGACTTCCGGTTCTTCTCAGCAGACCTCATCAAGAACGGCCCACACCGCATCTTTCAGGACGTGTGGCTCGGTCACTCTCCGAAGACAGTGGCGGCAAAGAACTACTCCGGTGCCGAAGACTGCACCGAAGTGTGCAAGTGGCTGCATCAGTTCTACTTCCCGAAAGACACACCCCAGGCCGGGTGAGGGCGTGGACGTGTAGTCCCAGACCCGTTTGGGACGGGCCTGGGGAAACGTGGTGTTCAGTTTGATTCTGTTCGCCCTGTTCCTCGCTCGGGCGGCGGGCCGCGTGCGACACCGGGCGGAATCACGCTGGCCGTGGCTCCGGTTGCCGTTTCGTCAGTCGCCTTGCGGGAAAAGCCCGCCGGTGCCAGGGTACTGATAGGTGCGCAAGATCGTGTTCGGCGACGGGGTGCCGTGGCCGGCCCAGGATCGTGGCGTGACGATGCTGGAGAGATCGGCTTCGCAGGCTTGCTGCCGCGAGCCACGAATCCTGTCACCAGTCGGTATCCCTGCTTACGCGGGAGCTTTTCATCGTCTGGCCAGCCGGCCTTGCACCTCAAGACGTACCAGAGCCACCGCTTCGGCTGATTTCTGAACTTGCCGGCCTGGAGTCGGGCCGGGCGGCGTCTTTTTAAACCACAGTTGGCGCACAAATCGGCGACGGCGTCCTTCAACTTCCGCACCATGACGTGGAAGTCGGCCCTCCTCGGCGCACCTCTGGCATACCTCATCCGCTTCCCGTCCCACCACCCCGCGATCCGGTCGTTGACGTAATGGCCCAACCAGTGCCGGTTCGACATCTTGAAGGCCCACTTGCTCTGCACACCGACGTTCAGGTGCCACTTCCCGGCCTTCGGGTGCAACGGCAGGCAAATCCTTGCCTCTCGATCCCATCCACGGATCACCTTTCGCACAGCCTGCCGGTACGACTTCACCTCACTCGCAGTTGGCTTCTTGTTGAAGAAGACGATGAAGGTGAAGAACCCCCAGCCGGGCTTCAACGCCTTCAATTTCTTGTGGTAGGTCTGCCGGCACGCGCCCACGCCGTGACGGGGACACTGCATGTCCCCGCAGCTTCGGGCGTACCTGTCGCCGGCCTCGTCGTACCAGCCGCAGAACTGCATGTAGCTGTGACGTGAGCAGAGCGGTTGTTTCAGTGTTGTGTGGTGGTTCATGGCATTGCCGTTCGACCGGCGGTTCGGTTACACCGGCCAGCCGGTTTCGGCGACCAGAACGTCGTCCGGCACCGGCTCCTTCGCCACGGCCTTCCTGATCGCGTCCGCCAGGGTCGGTTCGACGGGAGTGACGTTCGCCAGCACCCACCGGAGGTAGCCGCGAGGCACCTGATCCAGCGGTACGCCCAGGTACTTCCCGAACGTCATGCGCATCGCCCGCGAGGGCGGCTTGCGATCTTCGGCTTGGAGCTTGGAATCAAACGCTCTGAACACTTCTGCCATCAGCTTGCTCGACATGTGCGTCTCCGTTGTTGGCGATGTAGGTCTTCAAGGCCGCGAGGTCGTCCTCGCTCAGGACGAGCGTCTTCCCCACTCGCTGGGGCCAGCCGAGCCGCTTGTAGGCGTAGGTGTGCCACGCCCGCGAGTACGAAACGCCGGCCAGACTTGCGGCCTCTTTCAGGCTGTAGTGCTTTTCCATGTTGAACCTCCTGCCGCTATCTATCCCGCTCCGAACGTCTTTTCGGAGCGGGTGTTGAATTCTAGTTCGGCGGGGAGTGGGGGTTGGGGGCTGCCGGCAATCAGGACCGGCGTAAGAACCTGTCGAGGAACGCATCCATCGGCTCGTCGGCCAGCCCCGGCTCCACGACGCATTCGACGTGGCACTCGCCGTCCGCGTCGGTCATCAACGCGGTGTGGGCGGTGAGCCTGCCCGCGTGCAGCGAGAGCAGGTAGCCGTAGGCGTGGCACTCGCCGAACGCCGTCTTCTCGGCCAACCGTCGCCGCTCGTCCGCGATCATGGAGGCCGTCACGTCATCGAGGTCGGGCAACTCGATGGTGCCGCCGTCGGCGCACTCCATGCCGCCGCGTTCGCCGGGCATCGTGAACTGAACGAAGATGTCCAGCCCGACCTGAAGGCGTTCGAGCGGTGGGCCGGGGATGCTGTCGAGGTCGTCGCGGTCTTCCAGTAGGTTGTCATGATCCTGCCAGTACACCACTCGGCCATCATTCACGACCGGGAACGCCTCTTCGAGGCCGTGCGCCACCGCGAACGCCCGCACCGCCCGTGCGAACGCCGGCCAGTCGAAGCGACTCTTGGCAGTGGTCAGGACGGACATAACACGCCTCGAACGTTGTGGTGGTCGTCGCTGCGGCTTCGTTCAGTCCAGAGCGATGCCGGCCTTTGCGACCTCCTCCGTGTACCCGTCGAGCATCCCCCGATACAGAAGGGTGCCATCGTGGTCCGGGCCGTAGGTCCGCGACAGGTCTTGGTACTCTTTCTCGTAGTCACGTTTCGGCTTGGTCAATGACTTCATGGCTGACGGTCTGATGCGGGGGTCGTCCAGCTTGTCGCCGTAGGCGTTGACGAGCCGTTTCCCAAGATCGGAGCCGATCTTGTAGCCCCGCTTGTACTCGCCGTTCTCGCGGGCGGTTGCGGACAGTGACCCCCGGCCCCCGCCCGCCGACCCGTTCTTCCCAGCCGTGGTCGTTCCCGACTTGCCGCCGAGTATCACGCACGACCCGCCGACGAGCAGCAGGAGCAGTCCGCCGGCGATGGCGATCTTGGCCTTCTGGGTCAAGCCGCCGGCCAGCGACTTGAACCGCTCGGCGAGCGTCTGGCCGGCGGTGCCATGCTTCCTGGGTCGTGATGGCTTGGCTGTGGAACTGTTGTTGCTGAAGTCGAACGACTCGCCCGACGCTTGCGCAGATGCCGCCGGTGCGACGGGCGGCTCGGCTGCGGGGGGCGTGAACAGCCCCTTGACCTGCGAGGCCGGCACCCACTTGCCGCCGTCGCCTCGGGCCACCAGATCGACCGGCAGCAACTGCCCGGTGCCGGTCATCGCCCGCAACTGGCCGGCGGTGAAAGGCCCGAAGGTCTGGTCGCCCCGCTGGATGTACCACACGTCGGACATAATCTTGGCCCCCTGGATGAACACGCCCGCCGAACCCGCTGCTCGGAAAGCGGACGACGGCCCGCTGAACGGGCCAGCCGTCACTGCTTCTCCCCCGGTGCGGCCCTACGGCCCTTCAACGCGGCCTCGACCGCCGCGTCCACGTCCAGCGGGGTGATCGGCGTCGGCGACACGTCCGTCCGGGCCTCGGCGTCCCGCAACTGGGCCGACAGGTGCCGCATCTCGTCGTCCGAGATGCCGGCCTGCTCCCGCTCCATCCGACGCACGATGGACCGGGCCTTCAGCAACTCCGCGTCGATGGTCGCCAGTTGCGTGTGCATCCCCTCGATCTCGGCGGCGAGCTTGGTGAGGTTCTCGGCCATGCCCCGCGCACGGGGCTTGCCCTTCAGGTCGGCGGCACCCCCGACGCCCATCTCACGGAGCTTGGCGACCATCCCGTCCTTCTCCCTCACGGCGTCGTTCCGAAGTGACTCGACCTTGTTCAGCTTCTGTTCGATGCGCTGCACCTGCTGCTTGGCGACAGCCAGGGGGCTGGTGTCCGGCGGCGGGGCTGTTGGCGGCACCGGCGTCGTTCGTCGGAACCGCCCACCAAAGTGAGGCTTCACGTTGCTGACGTTCGGGCGGATCGCCACGATTTCGTTCTCGGTGACGAACTCGATCTCGATCACCAACTCGAACGGCTTGTTCCGGCCCATGCCGTAGTTGAACTCCTCGCCTTGAATTGCGATGGTCCGCTCGCTGTCCGAGGTGAAGCTGTACGTCGTCTCGCCGATGTCGTGGACGACGAGCTTGTTGGTGCCGTTCGAGAAGAAGAGCTTGGTCCGCTCCTTGTCCTTCGACACCCACTCACCGACAAGGCGAGCCGGCAGGCCGGACTGCGCCACCGGCTCGCCCGTCCCGCCGCACCCGACGCAACTGAGCATCGCGCACACCCCGGCCACGCCGCCCCCGAGGAGCAGGCCCAGCCAGGGTCGCCTGCTCCTCCTGCCCCATTCGTCCATTTCACGTCTCCCCGGTGGTGAGGGCCGTCACTTCTTGACCGGGCCGAGGATGCGGTCGATCTCGCCCACGGTGTCGCCGGGCGAGGACGACGCCTTCAGGAACGCATCGACTTCGCTCACCGCCCGGTCGGTGTCGCCGGCGGCGAGCTTCTCAGACTCGCCGGCCAGTTCCGCCCGCACGTCGCCCGACAGCACGGCCATCTTCCGTTCGAGTTCATCGAGGTTCTCGCCCAGCGTGGCGTCCGAGTCGCCCATCGCGGCGGACGCCTTCTTCATGGCGCGTGCCGCCGCCATCTCCGCATCGAGCTTGGCGTTCATCGCATCGAGCCGGGCGATGCGGGCGTCGAGATCGTCCTGCCGCTTGGCGATGGTCGTCACCACGTTCCGCATGTTCGCCTTCGCGGTGTCGAACCCCTTGACCTTCTCCTCGCACTCCTTGCGGGCGGTCAGGAGCTTCCCGGCCATGTCCTTAAGGTCGGCGACCGAGTACGTCTTCCCGGCGAAGTCCGCCGGCGTGTCCGCCTTGATGAGGTCGCGGAGCTTCGCCAGCGAGTCGTCGCAGCGGGCCATCTTGTCCTGATGGGGCCGCACCTTCTCCTCGATCAGGTCGAGTTGGGCCTGGGCCTGATGCTTCGCCCGCCGCAACTCCCCGGACGCTTTGCGGGCCGACTTCAGCCCGGCGTCGATCTCGGCCTTCTGCACGTCCATCTTGCCCAGCATGTCATCGATCTGGTCCAACGCCTTCTTCTTGGCGACCTCCCCGCGAGGGCCGCACCCGTTCAGCCACACCAGCCCGCTCCCGATCAGGGCGAGCAGCCCGACGACCAGCAGTTTCTTCATGACGCACCTCCGGTGGGGACACGGACGAATCCGGCCTCTGCTCGGAAAGCGGAACTAGCTGTGCGAAAGGGGCCACGCGAGACAGGATTTTTCGTGGCCCCTTTCGCACAGCTAGTTCCGCTGTCTGTGGTGGAGGGGCGTGTGGATGACGCCGACGTAAGACAAGGTGTGTGGCCCGGCGTGGACGGTCGGCGGGCGAAGCAACGATCCCGGCGACCAACCACCATGACGGCGAACACCACGGCCCTTCAACGCCTGTTAAACGACGCCTCCCTCGGGCAGGACGACCTGTACGACGAGCTTTTGACGCGGGCCTGCGAACGGCTGCGGGTGCTGGCGCAGCGGAAGCTGCGCGGGTTCCCGGCCCTGCGGCGGTGGGTGGAGACGGACGACGTGTTGCAGCAGGCGATGCTCAGACTTCACCGCTCTTTACAACAGGTCAGACCTTCAACGGTGGGCGAGTTCTTCGGGCTGGCCGGGCTGCAAATGCGGCGGGAACTCCATGACCTGCACCGCCAGCACTTCGGCCCGCACGGGGTCGCGGCCAACCACCACACGGACGGCGGCAGCGGTCTGCTGAACGCCGCAGACGACACCGAGATGCCGGTGGGGTGGGATCGTTTCCACGATCTGATCGAAGCAATGCCCGAGGACGAACGCGCCGTCGTGGACTGCCTGTTCATGAACGAACTAACCCAGGAGGAGACGGCCCAGGTGCTGGCCGTCTCGCTCCGCACGGTCAAGCGGCGGTGGCAGTCGGCCCGCATCCGGCTGCAAGCGGCCATCGAACAGGGGGCGTGCCGCAATGACTGAGGAAGACAAGATCGCGGACGTGCTGTTGACGTGGGAAGAAGCCCGCGACGAGGGCCGCGTCGTCGCCGCCGAGGAACTCTGCCGCGAGTCGCCCGAAATCCTCGACGCCGTGCGGGAGCGCATCCGGCTGTTGGAGAACGCCGGGTGGCTCCGCGAGCCTGCCGCCCCCGTCACGGTGAAGCCGCGCACACTGGCCGGGCGGTACTCGCTGGAGAAGCTGATCGGCACCGGCGGGTACGCCCAGGTGTGGCGGGCCTACGACCTGCAACTCCAACGCCACGTCGCAGTCAAGGTGCCGAAGCCGAGCCGGACACTGACCGCCTCGCAGATCGAAGACGTGTTGACGGAAGCCCGACAGATTGCAGGTCTGCGGCACGTCAACATCATCACCGTGCATGACGTGGTGAAAGAAGGGGCGGGTTATTTCATCGTCACCGACCTGATCGACGGCGAGACGCTGGCCGACCGGCTGCGGCGGGGGCCGGTGCCGCCCGCCGAGGCCGCGAAGCTACTGGCCGAGGTCGCCCGCGTCATCGCCTACGCCCACGGCCAGGGCGTCGTCCACCGCGACCTGAAGCCGGCGAACATCTTCCTCGACCAGCAGGGCCGACCGCACGTCGGCGACTTCGGGCTGGCCCGCTCCTCGAAAGACCTCCTCGACGGCAGCGACCAGCGTGGCACACTGGCCTACAGTTCGCCCGAACAACTCGACGGTCGGCCACTCGACGGTCGGAGCGACATCTGGAGCTTGGGCGTCGTCCTGTACGAGATGTTGACGGGCCGACTGCCGTTCGCGGACAACAACCCCGTGCGGTTGCGGCAGGCCGTCCTTGCGGCCAAGTTCGCCGAGGTATCTAGCGTCCCGGCACCGCTGATGGATGTTTCTCGCCGGTGCTTGTCCGCTCGGCCCGAAGACCGCTTCGCCGGTGGGTCCGATCTCGCCGCCGCTCTCGAAGCCGCGACCGCCCGGCCCCGCTCACGCCGGTGGCTGATCCCCGTTGCACTGGCTGCTGCCATCGCGGTCGGGTTGACGATCTACTTCAACCGCCCCTCCGAACAGGGCCGATCATCAGTACCCGATCCGCCTACAGTCGCGGACAAGACGGATGAGGTGATCCCGACCAAGACCGAACCCAAACGCGAACCCACCGCCGAGCCGACCAAAGAGAAGCCGCCGCCGCGACCGCCCGTTCGCGTGCTGGAAGGTCACACGTCTGCCGTGCGCAGCGTGCAGGTTCGCACCGGCGGCTGGATCGCCTCCACCGACGAGAAGACGTTGCGGGTGTGGCCCCCGAAAGGCGAGGCCGAGGTCGTGAAACTGCCGTCGCCGCCGAACGCGCTCGTCTTCGGCCCGAGTGGGTACTCGATCTTTACCGGCCACGAAGACGGGAAGGTCCGCCAGTGGTGGGCCGGCCCCAAGACGGCGGACGAGCGGGCCGCAGCCTGGGCGTCTTGGGCGATGATGCCACTGGCGAGCCAACTGTTCGTTCACCCCCTACTCGCGGCCCAAACGCGACCGTGGCTGATGCGGACCTGGGACGGCGACGGCACCCCGGTCGAGGTCATCGCGGTTGCCCCGAGCGGGAAGTGGACCGCTTGGACGACGGGGAAGAGCCTGAAAGTCTGGGACGTGGCCGGCGACCGAGCCGTCACGCCGCAGGACAAGTCGGGCCGGACGACCCTCGGACTGTTCTTTACGCCAGACCCACCCTTCAAGCCGGACGAACTACTGGTCGCTTGCTACGGCAGCGGCCCCCAGCGGCGGGCCGATCTCGAACTCTGGAAGCCGCTGCCGTTCAAGAACCAACTCTCGCTCTCCCCACGCGGCGGTGCGAAAGACTTCCTGCAACTCCCCGACGTAGTGAGCGTGGCGGCGGACCCCGATTTCGGCCTGCTGGTCGTCACGCTGGAGAAGGGACTCGTCGCGTTCGGTCAGGGCCAGAAGTTGTTCTCCTTCCACATCCTCGCGCAACTCGGCCACGCCATGCCCGGCCCCCGCCGGTCGGCGGTCCACCCGGACGCCCAGCGGGTCGTGAGCTACGGGGCCGAAGGGACCGTCTGCGTCTGGGAGCCGAGGACGCAAAGCCAGCGGGTGATCTCCGACCCGCACTCGCAGCCCATCACGGACGTGGCCGTCAGCCCGGACGGGACGCAGGTCGTGACGGGATGCAGCGACGGAAAGGTGCGTGTCTGGGCGATCCCCACCGGGAAGTAGCGACGGACTACGCCGCCATTGTGCCGGGCCGTTCACCCGACAACATCAGCCTCTTCGGGGTCCAACACGTTCCAGGCGTCGATGACCGTTTCGTCACGACCCTCGATCAGCCCCACGATTCGATCAAACGTCTCGCTGATCTGGTCGCCACCCTTTCCCTCGCTCACGTCGTCGTAGAGGTGGTACAGGAGGTCGCAAGCACGCGCGAGGTCGAGCTGCGCGGCAAACAAGGATGAGAGTGCTTCGTCACGGGTCATGGCAGGCTCCAGGGACGCCCGCGTCTTGTGAGCTTGGGTTTGTGGCGGTCACGATCTTCGATCCCGCGTGCGGTTGCGAACCGCTCGGATGGAATTGTAGCAGCGTCGTTCGGCGGGAGCGGGACGAGTTCGCAGGGTCGCGTTCGTGCGACGAGTTCGAGTGCCGCACACCGGCCAAGAGTCAACTCGTCCGTCGCCGCTGCGAGGGCATCGAGCGGATCGCTCGTTATCTCGCTGCGTGTAACGTTACTGGGTCACGAAGCCGACCGCGTTCGTCCGCCTGCCACAACTGGCCGGTCAGCACATCCATCGCTGTAAGCCAACCGCCGTCGCAGCAGTTGGTGTCGATGGCGATCAAGTGTCCGGCGTTCAACACCTCGGTCTGTGGCGTGTGGCCGACGACGGCGATCTTGCCGGACGCATGGGGCGGCGGCAGTTGGTCATGGAGGGATAGCCATCGCAGCGTCCGCCCGCTCTGCCGGTCGAGGGGCAAGCCGGCGGCGTAGTTGGCGTGAACAAAGAAGTGGGTGGGCGTCTCGTAGTACGCCACGCACGTCTCAAGGAACCGCCAATGGGCGGACGGGATCAGGCTCAATCTGCCGCTGTCGCCGTAAGCGTCAAGGGTGACGACCCCGCCCATCTCCAGCCAGAAGCGGAACGCCGCCTTGTCCCGCCGCGCGTTCAGCATCGCCTCGTCGTGGTTGCCGGCGACGGCGATCAGGTTGCACCTGCGGCCCAGGTCGATCAACTGGTCGAAGACGCTTTTCGTGTCGAGGCCGCGATTGCCCAGGTCGCCCAGCACGACGAGAGTGTCCTCGGGTCGCGGGTCGATGGCCCGAACCAACGCGGCCAACGCCGTCGAACATCCATGAGTGTCTCCGATGCTAATGACACGTCCGGCCATTTCTGCTCCTCACGTTGTGGTTGCGACCACGGTTCGTGCCGGCTGGATCAGCCCGCGTCCGGTCGCGTGCCTTTGACCTCGTCCAGCGTCCCCAGGACGGCCCTCGCCATCACGAACGACCCGCCGGGGCCGTCGCCGGCGGCGGCGTTGTCGAAGTTGACCTGCATCGTCCGTGCGAGGTAGTCGCGCAGGTCGGCCCGCGAGAACACGTCGCCGAAGACGGTCAGGTCGAGGCGAAGCGTGAACTCCCACCTCTCCCGCCGCCCGTACTTCCGCGTCATGATGGTGCGGTAGACCTTCTGGGCGGCGGCGAGCGTGTCGTACATGCGGGCCTTTGCAAGTTGGGCGGTCCATCCCCGCCCGGTGTGGAACAGGCCGTCCTGCCGTTCCAGCAGAAACCGGCGACAGAAGTCTTCCTGGCCGACGTACCGGATCGTCACGCTCGCGTTCATGCCGCCCTCGGTAGTTGTGGTCGTTTCAACCGCCGCGACGTGTGCGGCAACAGGTTCACTTCGGGTCGGCGTCTTGCTGCGCCAGATACTCCTTCTTCACTCTGAAGAAGCTTGCCCTGCTTTTCCCGGTCATGTCCTGCCAGACCTCCTGCTGGAGCGTGACGTTGTCCGGGTGCCGCTCGACGGCGACGGCCATGCTCTTCAGGTCGTGCGCCTTGCCGTCGAGCGGACGCAACACGCCCTCGGGCTGCCCGAGTTGGTCAAGCTGGCTGCGGACCAGATCACGCCAGTCGGCGGCACCGCTGACGGCGTACTCGACCTTCTTCATGGCCGACTCGAACAGCCGCAAGGAGAGTTGCCGGGTGCCGCCGGACTTGGCGATGAAGTCCACCACTTCGCCGCAGACGGACGGGGACAGGGAGCCGTACCCCTTCGCCGCCATCACCCGCATGACTTCCAGCACCTCGTCATTGGTCGCCGTCAACTCGTACACATCGACCCGCGACAGCACGGCCAAGAACGCGGCGTTCCTCTTCGGGAACGAGTTCGAGGTGAAGATGAGCCGGCTCTTGAACTCGAAGCTGGACGGCAGCCCTTCGAGTTGGCTCGACATGTACGTCACCGTTCGCCCGTCGTCGGTCCCCCACAGAGCCGACCGTAGAAGCCCCAAGACGGACATGTTGGTGTAGAGCGTGTCGCAATCGTCCAACCAGATCACCTTGCTGTCGCGGTGGTGGTAGAGCAGACCGTACAGGGCCAGCGGGGTGACGTGCGAGTTCGCCAACACTGGCACGACGCCCTCCTCGGCCAGCGTCTCCGAGACGATTTTCGATTTGCCCATGCCCCCTTGTCCGGCCACGAACAGCCCGAACGACATTCCCCGCGCCAGCATCCTGACGTGGTGTCGGAGCAAGTCCTGCTTCTCCTCCAACGCCGTCGTCGGAGCAACGACATGCCCGTTCAGTGCGACCGCCTTCGGTTTCGTGCGCATGGGATACTCCCCGTGTGTGCTGGCCTGCTCGAACACGTCTCGCTCTCGCGTTTCATGTCTCAGAGACTTGAAACGCCCCGCTTGCGACTCAATCCGTCGCCCCGAAGAACTCGTTCACCACTTCGGCAGAGGTCGCCAGTTCGACCCCGAGCGGGGCCGCGTTGATGGCGTCTTCGAGCGTTCGGAGCGTCTCGAACTCGCCGTCCCTCACCGGGTTTTCCAGCACCATCGACAGCAGGTGTCGGACCTCACGTCGGAGCCGTTCGCGGTGGGCGTCGTCGGCGATCACGCGGGTGTGGGCCAGCAGACACAGGGCCGACCCCTCGCCTGCGTGCCAGTCGGCAGCGGCCAGCAACGCGGACGCCCCGAGCTTCGTAGTGAACGGCGGCGGAACCCGAAGCACCTGCCACGCCCGGTGCTTGTTGAGCCAGTCGATGATGGCCGTCGCGTCGTCCCCCGCGAACAGGTAGAACAGGCACGACCGCTCGCCCCGCACGCGGTCGAAGTTCGGTGCGGGCTTCGGCGAATTGACGTAGAGCCGCACCCGGTCGCCGATGACCTCGAACCCGCAGATCACCGAGAACAAGCTCCACAGGTTCATGCGCGCGTCCCCGTAGCCGTTGAAGGCGGTCCTCGGGGTACACGCACCCGACTCAACCCGGCTCGGAAACCGCGTGGCGACTCGGGAGCCGTGCAGCGGCTGACGAACTTGCCGACGTTGGGCGGGTTCAGGACTTTTCGTGGCAGTGCGCATAGTGTCCCCGCGTCACGGTTCGTGACGTGCTGGCTCGAACCTCTGGAGTCGTCACAGAGAGCGTGCTGTTGGTCGAAAGTGCCGGCGGCTGGTGTCCGCATCCGACACGCTCAGTATCGGCAACTTTGCCCCAAACGAAAGTTGACTGTCGCCTTTTCTGGACGGGACGAGTTGAACGGAGCAGGGGCGACGGCCCCTCGGATGCGAGCCACAGAGCAGCAGGCCGGATGCGCGACGGAGGCATCAAACGAGTGGTGCGTTCAAACTCACCTCGGCCTCGGCCAACCGGCAGCGGGCCATTGCTACGGCAGACTCGTCGGAATCGATCCCGAGCTATCTCCTTCCGGCGAGCTTCGCTGCGACGAGGGCTGTGCCGCTGCCGCACGTCGCGTCTACTACGAGGTCGCCGGGGTTGGTCAGCCGTTCGATCAGGTACTTCGCTTCCGTGACGGGCTGCTCCCAGATGTGGTGCTGCTTCTCCTCGCCGCCCCCGAAGTAGAAGTCGTTGAACCACTCGGGCGGCTTCGCCTTCGGCCCCTGCTGGAAGATCAAAATCGGCTTCCAGCCCGTCAGGACGCTGAACCCGTGGACTTGCTTCTTCGGCCCGGTGTGGCGGATCGCTATCGTCCAGTAGTACCGCAGGCTGGCCCCGAGAGCCTGCATCACCCTGTCGAGGGTGTGCGTCGAACAGTACGTCGCCAGCCAGCCGCCCGGCCTGAGCTTGGTGGCCGCAAACCTTCCCAGATCGGCGTAGATCGTGAGGTCGGCGTAGGGCGGGTCGCACAAGAACAGGGCCGCACCACCGGTGGGGATGTGTCGTTCGAGCTTCTGAAACCTCCCGACGTAGACGTGTTGATCGTCGCTGTCATGAAGGGGGCGGTGACGGGCCGCGTCTTCCTTCCGTCTGGCACGCTTGACGGCCAAGAACAGGTCGTTGACCGCCCCGCTCTCGCCGGCGATGACCCGAGCGGCAATGGCCTGCTGATCGGCGACGGGTAGGCGGGACAGCCGCAACAACTCCGTGGTCGAGTCGGCGAGAGCGGAGTCCTTCAACTTCTGTCGCACGTCCTCGGGGATGGCGGCGACGATCTTCACCGCCCGTTGGAGGGTTCGACCGCTCAGGCCGGACGCGGCGGCGAGGTCGTCGGTGGACTGCGAATAACCCGACACCGTGTCGGCCTTTCGTGGTCGCCCGGCCCGCTTGCGCCGCCCGAGGGCCGCGACCAGTTCGGCCCTCTGAACAAGATGCTCGAAGCGGTCGAGCCGCGACAACTCGTTGCGGACGAGGTTCTCGTCCAGCGTGGCGAGCCGGGCTTCGAGTTCCGTGAGTTCGACCACGACGACCGGGACGGTGGCCCAGCCCAGCCGCCGCCCGGCTTCGAGCCGGTGCCGCCCGGCTATTAGCTTTCGGTCGGTCGTGACCACCACGGCTTGTAATAACCCGAGCCGTTCGATGCTGTCGATCAGGTCCGCGACCTGGGCGGCGGCTATTGGGCGGCGTAGGTGGCCGACTTCGATCTGGTCAACGGGCAATAACGTCGTGGCGTTCATCCTGTTCTTGATAGCCCGGTGGTCGCGGGGCGCCAGCGGCGGTTCGCAACCCCATTTGTATCCCCCTCGCTTGGCATCAACCCCTCCCAGCCGTCGTTCGCTATGAACTGTGCAACCTCCTCGTCGAGAACGAGTTGCTGCCGGCCAAAGAACGCAGCGCACTTCCGGCCCTAAGTAGGCCTGGGGAGTTTTGGGATGTAGGTGTCAGCCGACGTAATACTTGACCTGATCGGCTTATGAGCAAGAGCGGGTTTTCAAGTTTGGGTCGGAGTCGGTCGCACTTCTGCGAATCGGGAATTGTCTTGAGGGAATCTGGCAAGTGACTCCCTGCTTCCCCAGATCGCCTTCACCCTTCGGGTGTTTCATTTTGAACAGCGACGGCTTTCCGGTGGCCGAATGGAAAGTCCCATGAAACACTCTGGGTGCCACCCCAAAAAATCCCGCCGGCAATAAGCAGAGTTACCGCAAGGGTCGGCTATTAGCTCAAGCCTCTAACCTGCCTTTGGGGATTCGATGAGGACTTCCGGCATGGCGTCCGCGAGGGTGTGACGGGCGTTGCGTAGGCCGACCGAGCCGCCGGTGTCATCGTCCAGGCAGAACGCCAGGGCGGACACGTCGCTGCTGTACACGTCGTTGAACCGCCAGATGAGCGACGACGGCTCCATTCGGCCCCGCACGTCGCTGCTCAGGTGGACTGCGCTAACGCCGAGGCCGGCGGCACGCCGGGATATGCCCCGCCACTCGCGGACGGATCGGGCCGTTTGCCCGATGTCACTCCAGGCCGTTCCGACTCGGGGGCCAAAGTCGCTGTCCAGCGGCTTGCTCGACTTGTACCCTGTCGCCAGTAAGCCAAACGAGCAGTCCAAAACGGTCACGGCAACTGACTTTGCGGCCTGATGGCGGGTCGCGTACCCTTCCCACACGACAACGACCATCGGGTGAGTTTGAGAATCTCGTCCGAGTGCGGGCCGACCCACAGGTGGAGCCTTATGAACAAGCTGACTCTCGCCAAGTTACAAGAAGCGGTTCGTAGCGGTGCCGCAGTCCGGTCGCGTGCCGCACTCCAACCCGCCGGCGGCGAAGGGACGAAGGTCTTCCCGCCGACGTATGCCGGGGCGGTGTACGCGACCGAGAGACGCCGCCTGCCAGATTACAAAGACCCGGTGGACTGCGTGCTGCTGGATTCGGTCCAGTCGCAGGCGAACCGGATGGAGGAGGCTCTCCAACGGGCCGTCGATGAAGGGAGACTAAACATACCCCTGGTCGAGGTCGATTTTACTTCCTTCGACCCTGGCTCGGGCAGGGACAAAGCACTCCAGTTGATCGAGCCGGTCGGCAAGGTCACGTCCCTCCAGGCTCCTCACCGAATCGCGGACGCCATACTCCGCGACAGCGTCGTTGAGGAGGAGAAGAAGCCGTTCCGCGCCAAGTCCGAGAAGGACGAGTCCGAGGTCGGCAAGGAGTTGCGACGTGTCACGGCGCAGAACGCGACGGCCCTCTTCAAACTGTGTCCGACCGCCCTGCTGCTCGGGATGTGGGACTCGACCGGACCGAAGGGCGGTCTTGGGGTCAAGTTCGAGCGGGCGATGGTCAGCGAGGTGGTCGGCATCAACGCCGAACGTGGCGTGAAGACCAGCAGTCGGATCGACCCGGTCGCCATTCAGAAGGACGCTGGCCCGCTCTACCGCCGTGCAGACGGCGGGTACACCGTCGATCCCTCGCTCGCGGTGGACGAACTGAAGGACGGGAAACCTACCGGGAAGAAGCTCCTCTTCAAGCCCAACACCAAAGGAGTGGACGTTTTCCACGACCCGAAAGAGTCGTCCTACCCCGACCAGGGTCGCCCCTCTGAGGCGAACCACGGGAACGTGACACCAGACATCGACTACCGCCGGGACCAGAACCGCAACAAGATCAAGGACGAAGAGGGCAAGTTCATCCCCGTTGGCGGCTACACGATCACCTCTGCGGAACAGACCGTCGTGCTGTCGTTTCCGGCCCTTCGTCGGCTCCGGTTCCCGATCAACGGGAGGCGCGACCCGAAGGTGGACGACGCGGCTCGGACGGTGCTGGCGGCACTGGGGTTGTGTGCGGCGACTCTGGCTGCCGAAGCCGGTCTGGGTCTGCGGTCGCGGTGTCTCCTCTGGCCGACCGCACCCCTCACATGGGAGTTGCTCGGTAAGCCAGGGCAGATCGAGAAGGAACTGACCCTGGAGGCCGACGAAGCCATCCAGTTGTTCAAGGAAGCTGTCGAGATCGCCACGGGCAAAACTATCGGGTTGCCGTGGCAGGAGAAGCCACTTCGCCTGATCCCGTCCGACGAACTGGTCAAGTTGGTCGTCGTGAGCCAGCGGCTCGCACAGGCTCAGGGCAGCGAAGGGGGTGACTGATGGCCGGCTTGACCATCGGCTGGGAGTACCTGACGGGATGCTGCGTTGCCACGGACCCGTCGAGCCGGGATCGGGCCGAATGGCCTCCGCACCCCGGTCGCGTGTTCATGGCACTGGCGGCAGCGTGGTTTGAAACCGGGGAGGAGGCGGACGAGGGCAACGCCCTGCGGTGGCTGGAGTCGCTGGCCGATCCCCAACTGCTGCTGCCTCCACGCGACCACGTTTTCCCGCGAGACGTTGTCGATGTCTATGTGCCAGTCAATGACAACGCCGACCCCTATAACTGGCCCGACAAGAAGAAGAAGGCGACGGTCCACACGCACCTCGGTTCCGTCGCGGTCGGACGTTCTCGCCAAGCCCGGACGTTCCCTTCCACTTGGGTGGGCGCATCCCCCTGCTTCCTCTGCTACCCGACCGCCAGCAGTCACGATTTGGACACACACTACATGGCTCTGGATCGACTTTGCGGTAAGGTCACGCGCATCGGCCACTCCTCTTCTCTGGTCAGGATGTGGTTGGGAGAGGAACCGGACCCCACAAAACGAGGGGACGTTTGGATTGCCACTGACGGCCTCGCTGAACTTCAGGTGCGCCGGGTGTCCAGCGGGACGCTCGATCTGCTCGACCGCCAGTTCAACGGACATGGCCGTGCAGACCATGACCGCCTGACGACCGAGATCGAAGCCCTCAGTTCACAGAAGAAGGCAGTCAAAGGCAAAGGGGCCGCCGAGCGTAAGGCGGACATCGACCGACAGATCGAACAACTCGTAACAACTCGCGGGCTGGTCAGCAACCGCGACCCGGTTCGCCCCAAGTTGGGCCTCTGGGCTGGCTATCGGCGTCAAACTGCCTCGACATCCGCACCTGCTCGGCACACGGACTTCGACAGCGACATCTTGATGCTCACGCAGACGAACGGGCCGAGGTTACCGCTAACCTCGACACTGTCCGTCACCCAGGCTCTGCGCGGCGCGGTCATGGTCCACAGTGGTGTCCAACCAGTCCCTGCCTGGGTCAGCGGACACCTCGAAGACTGCCGACCGCTGCGGGACGGTCGCCAGCACTTGGCTTACGTCCCGGTGCCGTTCGTCGGTGCGGATTACGCTGACGGCCACTTGCTCGGCGTTGCGCTGGTGTTCCCCCGTGAGATTTCTCGTCAAGAGCGTGGTCGAGTTCTTGGCCGGCTTCTGTTGAATGAGGATGGGAGTGCGAAACCAGTCCGGTTGACGGTCGGTTCACTCGGCGAGTGGGAGCTTTACAAGCGAGACTGGTCGGAATCACGACGCGGTCTGCACCCCGAGACGTGGACCGCTAACCCCGATGGGGCGACAACTTGGGCGACAATGACGCCCGTCGTGTTAGACCGATTTCCGAAGGCCGACCCTCTCCGCGAGCGGGCCAAGTGGGAAGTCGAAGTCGGGGACATCATCGCAACGGCGTGCGGGCGGCTCGGGCTGCCCGGCCCGGCGGAAGTCCGCTTCGGCACGACGAGTTGGCACCGGGGCAGCCCACGGGCGTCGGTGAAGCGTCGTCCGGTTCGCGGCCATCGGGCAGCAGACCAAACCGCCGCACTCGGGGACGGCTTCCCCACCTACCCGGCAAAGGGATCGAACGGGGTCCGTCCACAACTGCATGTCCACCTTCGGTTCGCCGAGCCTGTCGTCGGGCCGGTCTTGCTTTGCGCCGGGAGGTTCCTGGGCTACGGGTTCTGCAAGCCCCTGTGGCAAGGGGGCGACCGATGACCCCCCTGTCACTCGCCGATTTCGAGAACTACTTCTGCGAACTGCACGGCCACGCCCCTTACGACTGGCAGCACCGGCTGGCGAAGCAAGTGATCGCGGGGAGGTGGCCCGGTGCCATCGACCTTCCGACCGGCAGTGGGAAAACGTCCTGCCTGGACCTCGCGGTCTTCGCCCTGGCGTGTCAGTCGGAGTTGGCAAACGCTGACCGCACCGCACCCCGCCGCATCTTCTTCTGTGTGAACCGCCGGGTGATCGTGGACGAGGCATCCCGGCGAGGGGAACGTATCGCTCGCGCCATCTGGCAGGCGGAAGGCGAAGGAGGTGACGAGAAGCCGACATTGCGGCGGGTGGCGCACGCCCTCCGTAGTATCTCCAGCCATGCCGACCCGATGCGGCCCCCGCTCGATGTGTTGGAACTCCGGGGAGGGATTTATCGGGACAACCGCTGGGCGAGGTCCGCCACCCAAGCGACCATCATCTGCACGACCATCGACCAGTTGGGATCGAGGCTGCTGTTCCGTGGGTACGGTGTCTCGCCGAACGCGGCACCCGTCCAGGCTGCACTGATCGCCTACGACAGCCTCGTCCTGCTCGATGAGGCGCACATCAGTCGTCCGTTCCTCCAGACGCTGGAGGCCGTCAAACGATACCTCGACCCCAAGTGGGCTAACCGCGAACAGCCTCTTGGCATCCCGCCGATGGCCGTGGTGCCAATGACGGCCACGCCGCCCGAGGGCGTGAGCGACACGGACGTGATCCGGTTGACCACGAAGGACCGAGAGAACCAGGGACTCGACAACCGGCTCCGAGCCTCGAAATGGTCAAAGCTGAAGAGCGTGCCGGACATCGCTCAGGCAGCCACGACCGAGGCCGAATCCTTCGCAGCGGATCGTCCTGTGGCCGTTGGTGTTATCGTTAACCGCGTTGCCACCGCGAAGGCGATTTACGACCGCCTCCGTGCTGCTCACCCCGATGTGGCGGTCGAGTTGGTCATTGGTTCCATGCGGCCCTTCGACCGCGATCAACAGGCTGAACGGTTGCGTCCGCTCGTCGGCCCCGACCGCCCGCCAGCAACGACCACGACGAGTTTCGTCGTGGCGACCCAGTGTCTGGAAGTGGGGGCTGACTACGACTTCGACGCACTGGTGACGGAGTGCGCTTCGCTGGATGCACTCCGACAGCGATTCGGGCGGCTCAACCGTGGCGGACGTGCCATCGACGCTCACGGGGCGATCCTGATCCCGTGCGAGCAAGTGAAGCAGGAAGAGCAACTGGATAACGACAAGCCCCTCGACCCGATCTACGGCAACGCACTTCCGAGGACGTGGAACTGGCTCAACGACCACGCGGACGCGAATCAGCCCGACGCAGGCACCAGCGCAACACCAACGCGGAAGAGACGGTCAGCGGCCCCGCCGGCTGCCGAAGCCCGCCGCATCAACTTCGGGATCGACGCCTTCAATGACACGCTTAGGGACCACGGGGACGGGGGCCGTATACCGCCGACGCTTCTTGCGCCGTCCGCCCTCAAGACGGCTCCCGTCATGCTGCCGGCCTATGTCGATGTCTGGTGCCAAACGAGTCCGCGTCCGACCCCTGACCCCGAGGTGGCACTGTTCATTCACGGCCTTCAGTCGGGCGAGCCGGACGTGCAGGTCTGCTGGCGGGCCGATCTGGTTGAGGATGGCGAACTCAACCGGGCAGACTGGTGCGACATCGTTGGGTTGCTTTCCCCCACGTCCGCCGAGTGCATGAGCGCCCCGATCTCCCGCGTCAGGCGTTGGTTGACCGAGGAGGCCGAAGCCTCCGACCAGGGCGACGGCGACTTGTTGGGAACGGCAGTAAACTCGCGCCAATCTGGCCAACCCGGTCGGGACAATAAACAGGGTCAGAAGCGGGTGGTTGTATCGAGGACCGGCGTCCTCTGGCGAGGTTCGGGGGAAGGCAAGAGCAAGATCATCGACTCGCCGGACGAGTTGCGACCCGGCGACACGCTTGTTCTGCCCGCGTCCGCCGAAGGATGGGATGCCCTCGGACATCGTCCGCCGACCGCGAGTGTGGACATCGCTGAGGACGCCTTTCGCATCGCACGGGACCGAGCGATTTTGCGACTTCACCCCAGCTTGCGCAGCCAACTGCCACAGTCGGGGTCCGTAACCGAACTGCTGCTTCGGATTGGCAATCCCGACGAGCGTTTGACCCAAGCGGAACTGCGGCGTTCGCTCGCCGAGGCGGGCCTGTGGACAGAATTTGCCGAGTTCGGCCTGATCCGTGAGAGCTACCCCGACGACCGTGGGCTGGTGTTGACGACCCGGCGACGGCTGGGCTTGAACACCGACTGGTTCTTGCCGGTGGTCGATGAAGGTGAAGACGACCGCTCTCGCACGACCTGTGGAGAGCCGATCCTCCTCGGCAACCACACGCGGCATGTGCGGGAGGAAGTCGCCCGAACCGTCAGTTCGCTTCCGCTGGACGACTTGTCGGAACTGTACCACTTGGCCGCTGACCTGCACGACTTGGGCAAGGCCGACGAGCGTTTCCAGGCGATGCTGCGGCGAGCCGACCGAACGGATGCTTGGCTTCTTGCCGGGATGGAATCGGCCTTGCTCGGGAAGTCTGCTGGAATGCCGCAGACGCCCCAACAGCGCAAGTTGGCTCGGGAAAGGGCCGGTCTTCCCGGAGGCTTTCGGCACGAAATGCTCTCTGCCCAGATCGCTGTTTGCTGTGGACTCGTCCCAGCGGATCGAGAGCAGCAGGAACTGGTTCTACACCTCATCGCGTCACACCACGGCTACGCCCGCCCGTTCGCTCCCGTTGTTCCCGACGACGATCCTCCTGACGTGACGGTCAACGCCGTGACGCTCACCGGCCTAGACCGCTTAAAGTGTCCACCGCACCGTCTCGATTCTGGGATCGCGGATCGGTTCTGGTTGCTCACCCGCCGCTACGGGTGGTGGGCCGTCGCGTACCTTGAGGCGATCCTCCGACTCGCGGATCAGCAAGCCAGTGCCGACGAGGACGCTGGGGTGTACGCCAGTGAAAGCGTCGAAGAGCAGACTTCGGGAGCGGGAACATGAACGACAACGCAGATGCCAACACTGTTCCGCACGACGATGTGCTGCTGTGCGGCCTGGATGGGACCAACCCACTCGGGTTCTTGGCCGCTCTGGGGGCGTTCCGCCTGCTGGCCGGGGCCAACCCGACGCTGAGGATGTTGTGGACACAGTCAGATGGCACATGGCGTCCTGCCCTTTGTGGTTCAGGACTCACGGTTGATCAACTCGGGGACAAGCTGTTCGCAAGTTTGGCAACACTCGACAAAAGCGTCTGGTCGCTCGACAAGAAACTTCCTTTCGCTGGCGACCGTCTTCGGTCGGAGGCCGTACTCGCTGCTGCCAAAGCGTTTACCGGCGAGCGGGAAAAGGCCGATGGACTCGCAGCAATAGGCGTTGAGTGCTACCGGGATGACAAGGGTGATTTCGAGGACACCGCTTTGCGCATGGTTCGTGCGGGGGATTCAACCGGGCAGGGGTTGCTCGCATACGGCAAGCGGATTCTCGAATCTACGACGGCCTCGGAACTTCAAAGCACTGTCACGTCTATCTGGCAGCATCAGGATAAACAGTGCGCCCTCCGGTGGGATCCAACCGAGGACAAAGGGTACGCCTTACAGTGGCGTGATCCGGGGGAGGTTGGGGCGAGATCGGTTCGGGGTGGCAATTGTTTGGCATTGGTAGCGATGACGCTGTTCCCGACCATCCCCGATGGCGGCGAAGTAGAAACTGTGGGTTTTGGACTTCGTCGGCACAAGCAAATCTCGTTCACTTGGCCCATCTGGACCATTCCGGTTTCTATCGACACCGCCAAATCGCTTCTCAGCCTGAAACAACTTCAGCGGCCTCAACCGGATCGAACACAACTCCTGCCTCGCGGTATCGAAGCCGCTTACCGCTCTGATCGCGTGATGACCAGCACTTACTACGCAAACTTCACCCCGGCGCAACGAGTGGCATGAACGGAGCGAATGCTCATGTGCCGCACATGCCGTGACACTCACCCTGCGCCATCGGGTCGAGTGTGCTGGGGACCAGGGCGTCAAAGTCGATGAGGGGGAGCGGCACGCATGACCTGTGAACGAAGAATTCCTGCCGGAAGCCACGGGTCGCCACACTGTTTTTGTCACGCAACGCCGCGTCGATCTCGACCGCCCGGTCCCATCCCGCCGGGTCGGTCTGCTTCAGATGCTTCCAACTCTGGTTCGTCTTGAAGGGGCAGAACACGCAGGACGACTTGGGCGTCTCGTAGTGCAGCTTGCCGCGCAGATACTCGACGCAGTCCTTACGGCTCCAACCCATCTCAATTAGCGGGTAGACCGGGATCGTGTGCCTGATCTTCTCGAACCGCCGCTTGCCTCGCTCGGCCCTCGCTGCCTCGTCTGTGCTGATGCCGAAGTATTGGTAGATGACAGTGTCCTTCGGCACCCGCTGGCGGGGCTGGAGGCCGAGCAGTTCGCGGCGGATCGCCTTGTTCACGACTTCGATCTTGTATTCGGCGGTGCATTGGCGGCGGACCATCCCGACCTTTCCGGCCTCGTTCACGGTGAACACAGGGACAGACACGAATCGCTGGCCGGTCGAGTTCCGCCCGTGGATCAGATCGTCCCCCAGCTTGCCCGCCGACCGCACCCAAATCTCAGGGCTGTCGAGTGACTTCAAGTAGTCGAGGTGGGCGTAGACGTTGCCCGGCTCCTCGCCAGTGTCGGCGAAGATGGCGAGGTCGAACCGGAGCTTGCTGTCGGGTTCGCGGGCCAGAAGAAACAAAGCGGTGGACTGGACCCCCGCGCCGAGGTTGAGGACGTGGTACTGTTTCACGTCGTATATAGCGGCGGCGATCTATTTCGTGGCGATGATGACGGCACCGGCCACGATCAAACTGCCCCCGACCCAGTGCTGCCAGACGAGCCGCTCGCCCAGGAAGAGCGCGGCCAGGGCGATGGCGAACACCACGCTCAACTTGTCCACCGGGGCCACGGATGAGGTTTCTCCGAGGTGCAACGCCCGAAAGTAGCACAACCACGACAGGCCCGTCGCCACCCCTGACAGGATCAGATATACCGTCGCCCGGCCTGACAGAGATTTCCATTCCGGCTTACCTGCGGCCAGTACGATTCCCCAGGCCAAGAGCAGCACGACCGTCGTGCGAATCGCTGTTGCCAGATTCGGCTCGATGTCTTTTGTACCCGCCTTCGCCAGGACGGCGGTGATCCCGGCGAACGCCGCCGACAGTAAAGCCCAGTGAACCCAATTCATGTTGGCACTTTACGCCTCACGGCAAAAGCGAGAGCGAAGATAAAGTAAAGCTTATCCTCGGCTCACGTTGCGTTCAGGCTCGTCTGGTAAGGTTCCGTCGTACTTGAGGTGGGCTGGGGAATGCTTCCTGGCACCTCGATTCGACGGGAGGGTCCGATGCGAACGACGTTCCAGGCGGTGGCGGCGGTGTTCACGATGGCCGTGGTCGTGGCCGGCGGACGAGCCGACGATGAGAAGGTGCCGCTCGACAAGCTACCCAAAGTGGTGGTGGACGCAGTCAAGGCAAAGTTCCCGAAGGCAGAACTGAAGGAGGCCGAGCAGGAGAAGGAAGACGGCAAGACCAAGTACGAGGTCACGATCAAAGACGGCGAGAACAAGATCGACGTGGACGTGACCGAGGACGGGACGATTACCGGGTACGAGAAGGGGATCGACTTGAAGAACTTGCCGAAGGCCGTGTCGGACGCTGCCGCCGCCAAGCACCCGAAGGGGACCGCGAAGTCCGCCGAGGCGGTCTACTCCGTCAAGGACGGCAAGGACACCCTGGCCTACTACGAGGTCATGGTCGAACTGGACGGGAAGAAGCACGAAGTCGAGGTGCTGCCGGACGGCAAGCTGAAGCCCGAGGCGAAGAAGGAAGAGAAGAAGTGACCGGGCCGGCGGCACGCTGGCCGGGCGTGTCGCCGTTCTTGGACGCGGGGAAGCACTCATGGGCATGCGCATTCTGGTCGTTGAGGACGAGGCCGAGATCGCGGACTTCGTCGTCCGGGGGCTGCGGGAAGAGGGCTTCACCGTCGAACACGCCCCGGACGGCCACGACGGGTGGCACCGGCTCTCGACCGAGTCGTGGGACGTAGTCCTGCTCGACTGGTGGCTGCCGGGCGTCGAGGGGCTGCAACTCCTCGAACGCTTTCGCCAGACCGGCGGCACCGCCCCGGTGTTGTTTCTCACCGCCCGTGACGCGATCTCGGATCGGGTGCGCGGCCTCGACGGCGGGGCCGACGACTACCTGTGCAAGCCGTTCGCTTTCGAGGAACTGCTGGCCCGCGTCCGGTCGCTGGCCCGCCGCCCCGGCGGGCGGGCCTCGACCCTTCTGGCCCACGCCGACGTGACCGCCGACCTCGCCACCCAGCAGGTGCGGCGGGCGGGGCAGCGGCTCGACCTGACGGGCCGCGAATACGCCCTGCTGGTGCTGTTCCTGCGGCACCCCGGCGAGGTGCTGTCCCGCACCCGCATCTACGAGCAGGTGTGGGACGAGCGATACGACGGGGTGTCGAACACGCTCGAAGTCCACGTCAAGGAACTCCGCAAGAAGCTCGAAGCCCACGGCCCCCGGCTGATCCAGACCGTGCGGGGCCGAGGCTACGTCTTCGACACCGAAGGAGAGAGTTGAGGCATGGCCGTCACCGAAGGTCCGCTCGCCCGCACCGCTCACTTCCTCCACCACCGCCTCCTCCGGCTGCTCGTCGCCGCCTACGCCCTGGCCGGGGTCGCCCCCGCCGCCGGGCTGTGGCTGCGGTCGGCCTGCCTCGGTTCGGCAGACGTGATGGGCTGCACGGTGACGGCCTCCCTGCCGTCGCTCTTGCTCTCGGTGCTGCTGTTCAACGCCGGCCTGGGCGTGGAGCCGGGGCGGTTGCGCGACCTGTTCCGCTCGTCGAGCGTGCTGTTGGCCGGGCTGGTCGCCAACCTTGTCGTCCCGCTCCTCTTCATCGGCGGCGTGTCGGTGACGCTCGCTCTGTGGCACAACCCGACCGAGGTGCAGTACATCCTCGTCGGCCTCGCCCTGATCGCGTCGATGCCGGTGGCCGGCTCTTCGACGGCGTGGTCCCAGAACACCAACGGTGACCTCGCCCTGAGCCTGGGACTGGTGGTCGGCTCGACGCTCCTCAGCCCGCTTACCACCCCCGCCGTCCTGCATGCGGTCGGCTGGGTCGCCGAGGGGACGTTCGCCGACTGCCTGCGGCAACTGGCTGCCGGTGGGACCAGTGCGTTCCTCGTCACGTTCGTGATGGTCCCGTCGCTCGCCGGCATCGTGGCGCGGTGTGTATTGGGTGGCGGGCCGGTCAAGCGTGCCAAGTCGGGGCTGAAGGTGGTGAACTCGGTGGTGCTGCTCACGCTCTGCTACGCGAACGCGGCGGTGGCCCTGCCGAAGACGTTCGCCAACCCGGACTGGGACTTCCTCGGGGTGATGCTGCTGATCGTGAGCGGGCTGTGCGTCCTCGGGTTCGCCGCCGGCCTCGGCCTCTCGACGTGGTTCGGGGCCGACGCCGGGCGGCGGGCCTCGCTCATGTTCGGGCTGGGGATGACCAACAACGGCACCGGGCTGGTGCTGGCCACGACCGCCCTCGCCCACATCCCCGAGGTGATGCTGCCGGTCATCTTCTACAACCTCGTCCAGCACGTCGTCGCCGCCATGTTCCAGCGGCTCACGACTCGGGAGTTGGATGAGGCGAAGATAAAATCCCCTTCATCCTCCCTGGCCGCACAAAGCTGTCAGGCTGTCGCGTCCGATAGGTGAATGGAATAGTTTGCCGCAAGTCGAAGCTCATTCCGGTCGGCTGCCGGACGGAGCGGGTTGCCCCCGAACGAGTGTATGTGAGGTTGGCTGTAATCCATTGGTCGGTCGCACGGAGGCGGCATGTGGAGACGTGGTCGGTTGCGAATGATCGCTCTCGTCTGTTCGCTCGCCGCACTCGGTGCGTCAATGTGGGCCGCGAGCTACCACCTGCGCGGCTTTCGCACAGTGGAACCGGGCGTCCTTTACCGGAGCGGGCAACTGACCCCGACCGGCTTGCGGTACGCCCTCCAGCGGCACGGCATCAAAACGGTGGTCACGCTCCGCACCGTCCGTGACCCCGACCGCCCGTACCTCGATGCGTGGGAGGAGGAGGTGTGCGCGGCTCACGGGGCGAGACACGTCCGCATCGTCCCACGCCCCTGGTCGGTGGATGAGAGCGGGGAACTGCCGGCTTTGCAGGTGGTACAGGAGTTTTTGGCGGTGATGGACGACACGGCCAACCATCCAGTTCTCGTCCATTGTTACGCCGGCGTCCACCGGACGGGGACGGTCTGTGCGATCTACCGAATGGAGTATCAGCACTGGCCCGCCGACCGTGCGATCAGGGAGATGGAGGTGTTCGGATTCCAGCCCGGACAGAACCGCGAGGCGATTGAGGGATACCTGCGAGTCTATCGCCCCCGGAACTGACGGGGGCGGCATAGTCGGCTCGCAAGATAAGGCTTTCCTCATCTGCCCAACCCGTGCAAAGTACAGCCGCCCTAACAGACGATGTTCAAAAGGCCGGGATCACGCGAGCGGGTACGAGTTTTCTTCAAGGCGATGGCCGTGATCCGAACACAGGAACGACCCGGATGTGTCAGCCACACGTTTACAGGAGGCCGCGAACCCCTCTTCTTGCAGGGGTGACTGCCTGTCTTTTGGTCGCCTTGGCCGGCTGCCGGACGGCCCCTCACGCCCCCGACCGGGCGACCGTTGCCACCCACCTAACGCAGCGGGTCGGCCACACGGTGCCGGCTCACACGGAGCCGGCACAAGTCACCCTGCCGCCGGGGGCCGCGTTCGAGGACGGCGTCACCGAGGACGAGGCCGTCGCCATCGCACTTTGGAACAACGCCGCCTTCCAAGAACTCCTGTCCGACCTCGGGATCAGCCGGGGCGACCTGATCCAGGCCGGGCTGCTGCCGAACCCGGAAATCCTCCTGTACTTCTCCGTTCCCGACAAGCCGTTCCGCTACCTGTTCGACTTCGCCCTGGAGTCGATCTGGCTGCGCCCGATCCGGGTGAAGTCGGCGGCGAGGGAGGCCGACCGCACCGCCGACCGGCTCGCCCAGGCTGGCCTCGACCTGATGCGAGACACCCGGCAAGCCTACGCCGACGTGGTTCTGGCAAAGGAGCGGGTGCGGGTCGCCGGCGAGTCGGTCAAGCTGCGTGGGCAGATCGCGGAGTTGGCCGAGAAGCGACTCAAGGCCGGCGACATCTCCCCACAGGAAGCGGCGACGGCCCGCATCGACGCCCTCCAGGCCGAGCAGGACGCCACTCGCATCGGGTACGACGTACCGGTGCTGGAGGAGCGGCTGCGGAACCTGATGGGGATCGGCCCGCTCCGGGGGCCGCTGCCGCTCGACCCGTCGCCACCGGGCTGCCGGGAGTTCGACGCGGACGCCCTCGCCCAGGAGGCGATGGCCTCCCGCCCGGACGCCCTCGCCGCCGCCGAGGCCGTCGCCGCCGCCGAGGCCCGGCTGAAGTTCGCCCGGCTCGGCTGGGTCCGGCTGCTCGGCATCGGGGACGCGACGAGCGGTCGCCGCAACGGCAACGAACTCGGCCCCGGCCTGCGGTTCACGGTGCCGCTGTTCAACCGCAACCAGGGCGGCATCGCACGGGCCGAGGCCGAACTTGAACGGGCCGTGCGGAACCAGAAGACCGTCGCCTACCAGATCATCCTCGACGTGCAGCGGTCGTACACGCAGTACCGGCAGGCGTGTGCCGAACTCGACGTGCTGCTCACGAAAGTTCGGCCCGAGGTCGAGGGCAACGTCCGCCGCGCACAGGCGGCGTATCAAGAGGGCAATGTCCCGATCTTCATCGTGCTGGCGACGACCCAGCAGTTGATCGACAACCGCCTCCGCGAGGCCGTGCTGCATGGCGACCTGCGGCGGTTCCTGGCCGAGTTGGAGCGGGGCGTCGGCAGGCGGCTGATCCCGCCCCATCAACACACCCCTGCCCAACCGCTGTCCCCGCCCGCAAAAGCGGACGGCCCGACCTCCAAGTTCGACCCGCCCATCACGCAAGCCGACCCCGTCACCCCCGTGGCGCACACGGCCCCTCCGGTCCCACCGCAGCGGGCGGTCGGCGCAGGCGAGGGCGTGTGGACCCCCGCGAGGGCCAAGCCATGAGCCACCTCCAACGGATTGCGACCGCCGTCCTGACGCTCGCCCTCGCCGCCCTGGTCGGGGCCGGGGCGTGGTGGCTCGTCACTAACAAGTCCGTCGCCTCGAAGGCCGACAAGCCGCCGGGGCCGGCGACCGTCGCCAAAGTGGTCAAGGAAGACGACCTCAACACCGTCGTCCTGACCGAGGAGGCCGAGAAGCGGGTCGGGCTGACGCTCGCAACGGTCGAGTCGAAGGCCGTCCGTCGTGTGCGGGTGTACGGCGGCGAGGTCACCGTTCCCGTGGGGCGAACGATCCTCGTCGCCGCCCCGCTCGGCGGCACCCTGAAAGCCCCGACCGGCGGGGTGCCGAAGGCCGGGAGTGTCGTGAAGGCCGGCACCCCCGTGTTCCAGTTGACGCCGCTCTTGACCCCGGACGGGCGGGCCACGCTGACCGCCGCACTCGCGGACGCCAACGGGCAGGTGAACACGGCCAAAGCGAGCTTCGACCTGACCGACATCGCCGTGAAGCGAGCCGAGCGGGTGCTGAGGGAGGGGGCCGGCAGTCAGCGGTTGGTGGACGAGGCTCGTGCGGCGTTCGACGTGGCCAAGAAGACGCTCGACGCGGCCACCGCCCGGCAAGCCATCTTGAACAAGGTCGTGGGAGACGCCGAGGGCGGGACCGCCGCCCCGATCCCCATCGCCGCCCCGCAAGACGGCATCCTCCGCGTCGTGTCCGCGTTGCCCGACCAGACGGTCCCGCTCGGGGCTGCTTTGTTCGAGGTGGTGGACTTCTCGACCCTGTGGGTGCGGGTGCCGCTGCCGGTCGGCGATCTCGACGGCATCGACCGCGCCGAACCCGCCCAGGTGGGCAAGCTATCGGCCCCGCCCGGCACCCGGTTGCCGTCCGCCAAGCCGGTCGCCGCCCCGCCCTCGGCCAACCCGGTTGCGGCCACAGTGGACGTGTTCTACGAGCTTCCGAACGCGGACGGGAAGCTGAACCCCGGCCAGCGACTCGGCGTCACGATCCCGCTCGCGGACGCGAAGGAGAGCCTCACCGTGCCGTGGTCGGCGGTCGTTTACGACGTTCACGGCGGCACTTGGGTGTACGCCCAGACCGCCCCCCGTACCTACGCCCGCAAGCGGGTGGTGGTGCGGTACACCGCCGGGACCGACGCGGTATTGGCCACCGGGCCGGCGGCGGGGACGAGAGTGGTCGCCCACGGGGGGCAGGAGTTGTTCGGGGCGGAAACCGGCTTCGTCAAGTGAGGACGCCATGCTGAGTAAGCTGATCTCGTCCTCCGTCAAGGGCCGGGTCGTCGTCCTCGCCCTGTGCGGCCTGCTCGTCGCCTACGGGTTCCGCACCGTCCGCACGGCCCCGCTCGACGTGTTCCCTGAGTTCGCCCCGCCGAAGGTCGAAATCCAGACCGAAGCCCCCGGCCTGTCCACCGACGAGGTGGAGGCACTCATCAGTGTGCCTCTGGAAAACGCCCTGAACGGCACCCCCGGCCTGAAGACGATCCGCTCGAAGTCGGTGCTGGGGCTGTCCTCGGTGGTGCTGCTGTTCGAGGAAGGCACCGACATCCACAAGGCCCGGCAGTACGTTCAGGAGCGGGTCGCGGCGGTGGCCGCAAGCCTTCCCGCTGTCGCCCGTCCGCCCGTGATCCTCCAGCCGCTCTCGTCCCTGAGCCGGGTGATGAAGATCGGCCTGTCCTCGAAGACGATGAGTCAGCAGGACATGACGGTGCTGACCCTGTGGACGATCCGCCCGAAGCTGATGTCCGTCCCCGGCGTGGCGAACGTGGCGGTGTGGGGCCAGCGGGACAAGCAGTATCAGGTTCTGGTCGATCCCGACCGGCTGCGGGTCGAGGGCGTCACCCTCGATCAGGTGACGGCGGCGGCACGGGACGCGACCGTGCTGGAGTCCGGCGGGTTCGTGGACAGGCCGAACCAGCGGCTGGCCGTCCGCCACCGCGCCATGATCCAGACCCCCGACGACCTGGGCCGCACGGTCGTCGCCTTCCAGGGGAACGCCCCGGTTCGCCTCGGCGACGTGACGGACGTGCGGTTCGGCTCGCCGCCGCCCATCGGGGACGCCATCATCAACGACGGCCCCGGCCTACTCCTGATCGTGGAGAAGCAGCCGGACGCCAACACGCTCGAAGTGACCCGCCGCGTCGAAGCTGCACTGAAAGAGTTGGAGCCGGGGCTGACCGGGGTCGAGATGGACCCGACCATCTTCCGCCCGGCGACGTTCGTGGAGCGGGCCGTCGAGAACCTCGCCCACGCCCTGCTCGTCGGCTGCGGGCTGGTGATCGTCATCCTCATCGTGTTCCTGTTCGACTGGCGCACGGCCCTCATCAGCCTGACCGCGATCCCGCTGTCGCTGGTGTCCGCCGTGGTCGTGCTGACGGCGTTCGGCGTCACCCTGAACACGATGGTCATCGCCGGGCTGGTGATCGCCCTCGGCGAGGTGGTGGACGACGCCATCATCGACGTGGAGAACATCGTCCGCCGGCTGCGGCTGAACCGGGCGGCGGGCAGCCCGGAGTCGGCGTTCCAGGTCGTCATCGCCGCGTCGAACGAGGTCCGCAGCGCGGTCGTGTATGCCACCGCCATCGTCGTCATCGTGTTCCTGCCGATCTTCTTCCTCGACGGCATCGCGGGGGCGTTCTTCCGCCCGCTCGCCCTGGCCTACATCCTGGCCATCCTCGCCTCGCTGGTTGTCGCCCTGACGGTGACGCCGGCCCTGTCGTACATGCTGCTCACCGGCGACCGGGGCCGGGGCGACGAAGCACCCGTCGCCCGGCTGCTGCGGCGGGGCTACGGGGCGTTGTTGCCGCGACTGATCGACAAGCCCTACGCGGCGTTGGGCGTGATCCTGGCCGCACTCGTCCTGAGCGGTGCCGCCGCCAGCCGGTTCGGGTCCGAGTTCCTGCCCGAGTTTCAGGAGACGGACTTCCTGATGCACTTCGTCGCCAAGCCGGGGGCGTCGGTCGAGGAGATGGACCGCATGACGGTCCTGGCCAGCGGCGAACTACGGGCCGTCCCCGGCGTGCGCAACTTCGGCTCGCACATCGGGCGGGCCGAGGTCGCCGACGAGGTGTACGGGCCGAACTTCACCGAGTTGTGGATCAGCATCGACCCGGACGTGGACTATCAGGCCACCCGCAAGCGCATCCAAGCCGCGATGGACGGCTACCCCGGCATGTTCTGCGACGTGCAGACGTACCTCCAAGAGCGGAGCAAAGAGGTGCTGTCGGGGACCAGCTACAGCATCGTGGTGCGGCTGTTCGGCCCGGACATGGACGGGCTTCGGGCGAAGGCGAAGGAGGTCGAGAAGGTCATGGCCGGCGTCGAGGGGGTGACAGACCTGAAGGTCGAGTCGCATGTGTTGCTGCCCCAGATCGAGGTGCGGCTGCGGTCCGAGGCGGCGGAACGGTACGGGCTGACGCCCGGCCACGTCCGCCGGGCGACGACGACGCTCTTACGCGGCACGAAGGTCGGCGAGGTGTACGAGGGGCAGAAGCGGTTCGACGTGGTGGTGTGGGGCGTGCCGGCGTGCCGCGACGACGTGGCCGCGATCCAGGCACTCCCTATCGACACCCCGGCGGGGGTGCAGGTGCGGCTGCACGAAGTTGCCGACGTGGTGGTCGTGCCGATGCCCAACGAGATCAAGCGGGAGGCCGCGTCCCGCCGGCTGGACATCACCTGCAACGTCAAGGGCCGCGACCTGGGGGCGGTGGCGACCGAGGTGGAGCAGAAGGTGCGGGAGGTGAAGTTCGACGCTGGCTACCACCCCGAGTTCCTCGGCGAGGAAGCGGCCCGGCGGGAGTCGAGCCGGCGGCTGTACCTGCTCGCCGGGCTGGCCCTCCTGGGCGTGATCCTCGTCATCTACTCCGACTTCGGGTCGTGGCGGCTGACGCTCATCGTCGCCTTCACCCTGCCGTTCGCGCTGGTCGGCGGTTTGGCTGGCGTCGGCCTCGCCGGCGGGGTGGTATCGCTCGGGTCGCTGGTCGGGTTCGTGACCGTGCTGGGGATCGCGGCCCGCAACGGCATCATGCTGGTCAGCCACTACCGCCACCTCGAAGACAGCGAGGGCGTACCATTCGGGGCGGGGCTGGTGCGGCAGGGGTCGGAGGAGCGGCTGGCCCCGATCCTGATGACGGCCCTGGCGACCGGGCTGGCCCTGCTGCCGCTCGTCCTGAGCGGCCAGAAGCCGGGCCACGAAGTCGAGTACCCTTTGGCCGTCGTCATCCTCGGCGGGCTGGTCACCTCGACGCTCTTGAACCTGTTCCTGCTGCCGCCGCTATACCTCCGGTTCGGTCGCCGCACCGCCGCCGAGCGGGAGGTGTGACGGTGACGCTGACCACCCGGCTGACGCTGTTCTCGCTCGTCGCCCTCGGGGTCGTCCTGGCGGCGTTCTCGGCGACGACCTACGTCCTGGCCCGGACGTACCTGATGCGGCAATTGAACGACCGGACCACCGCCACGCTGGACACGCTGGTCGCCGCCGCCGAGGTCAACCGCGACGGCATCGAGTGGGGCCGGCGGAACCGCCAGATACTGCTCCGGGGCGACGGCGAGCCGCCGGCCTGGGCGGTGTACGACGAGAACGGCAGGCGGCTCGACGGCTCCGACAGCCCGCCGCACCCGCTCGACGGCTTCGCGGACGCCGGCCCGGACGCGGAGCAGAGCCGCGACAACGTGACCTGGGACGGGGACCACTGGCGGGTGGTCCGGCGGACGCTGCGGCACCCCGAACCCGAAGCGGTCAGGACGACCCCGGCCCGCCCGCGCTACCGCACCCTGGTGTTCGTGTCGGCGTGGCCGGTGGCCCCGGTCCACGAACTGCTGCGGACCCTGGCGTGGAGCCTGGGCGGGGTGTCGGTGGCCCTGTGGGTCGTCGCCGGCCTCGGCAGCCGGTGGGTGTGCCGGCGGGCGTTGGCCCCGGTCGCCCGCATGACCGACTCGGCGAAAGAAATTACCGCCGCCGACCTGGGCGTGCGTCTGCCGGTCCCCGCCGCCCGCGACGAACTTCACGACCTCGCCGGCACCTTCAACGACCTCCTCGCCCGGCTGCAAGACTCGTTCGAGCGGCAGCGGCGGTTCACCGGCGAGGCGTCCCACCAGTTGCGGACGCCGCTCACGGCCATGCTCGGACAGATGGAAGTGGCCCTGCGGCGGGACCGCGACCCGGACGAGTACCGGCGGACGTTGACGACGGCGGTGGCGCAGGCCGGGCGGCTGCGGCAGATCGTGGAGTCGCTCCTGTTCCTGGCCCGTGCCGACGCCGACGCCGAACTCCCCGGCCTGGAAGTCATCGACCTCGCGGCCTGGGCCGGTGAGTACCTCGCCGGCCACCCGCACGACCGCGTGGCCGACGTTCGCCTCGCAGCCCCGCCGTTCGGCGTCCCTGTCAAGGCCCAGCCGGCGATGCTCGCCCAGGTCGTCGGCAACCTGATCGACAACGCCTGCAAGTACAGCGATCCCGGCACCCCGGTGACCGTGTCCGTCGCGGTCGAGGGCGGCGTGGCGGTCCTGGCTGTCGAGGACGCCGGCCACGGCATCGAGGTGGCGGAAGTGGGCCGAATCTTCGAGCCGTTCTTCCGCTCGACGGAGGTCCGCCGCCGTGGCGTCGGCGGCGTCGGCCTTGGCCTCGCGGTGGTGGCACGGATCGTCCGGTCGTTCGGCGGGCGGATCGACGTGCGGAGCGAGCCGGGCCGTGGCAGCCGCTTCGCCGTTAGCTTCCCTCTCGCACCACCATGAACGCACCTGAACGACGACACTCACTGATAGGATTCACGGCGGCACCACGCCAGCAGCGATCTGCCGGTGGATCATCTTGTTCGTCTGAGCAGAGTCACTCTCGACGCTCGGGTCTGAAATGCTAAAACCACCGGTCAGACGGTCGGTGGTTTCTGAGCTTTCGTCCCGAATTTGCCAGCGTTTTTGCCAGCAGAATTGACCAGTAAAACCGTCGCCAGAAGTGCTTGCAGTGCTTGAACTTAGAAGAGCGGGATAGGGGAGTCGAACCCCTCTCACAGCCTTGGGAAGGCTGGGCACAACCGATATACCAATCCCGCACACCTAGGATTTTAACGACCCGGCCCGGCGTGGCAAGGCGCTTTTCTTCCCGCCCTCCCGAGCGACCCGCGCACCGATGACGCCACCCGCCGCGCCCGACCGGACGACCCTCCCACTCCTCCGAACCGCCGCACTGGTCGGCCTCGCATTGTCCGCGTGGCCCGCGTTCGTCGCCGGCGGGCCGCGCTGGGCGTGGCTCGTTGCCTTCGGGATCGGGCTCCTCACCGGCCTGCTGTACGGGCACCCGTTCCGCGCGCTCGGGTTCGTCCCGGTCGGCCTCACCCTCGGGGCCGTGGCCTCGGCCGTCGCCCGCATTTGGGGCTGGGGCGACGTCACCGCCGCCGCCGCCGGGGCCGGGCTCGGCCTCGCCGTCGGCGTGTTCCTCGACCCGCGTCCCGCCGGCCGCCTCGCCGACGTCTCCAGCTGGCTGGTCGGCGTGGTCTGCTGGGGCGCGGCCGCCCTCGGCGTGCTGCCGGCCGCCGCCGTCCGGGCGGGCTGGGCCGTGCCGGAAGCCGTGCGCGACTCGTTCACCCTCGGGGCGGTCGTCGCCCTCTTCCCAGCGGCGGCGTTCGCCTGGGTCCGGCTGTTCCGCGCCGCCTTCGAGCTGGGCGTCGAGCCGGTGCTGTGGGTCATGTACCGCGTCCGAGGGGCAGGGCCGGGGCTCGCCGACTTCCCCCGGTCCGGCCCGTGTCTGGTGATCGCCAACCACGCCTGCTGGTTCGACCCGCTGTTCCTGGCCAAGGTGATCCCCCGGCCGATCACGCCCATGATGACGAGCGTCTTCTACGACCTCCCGGTGCTGCGCTGGCTGATGGTACACGTGTTCCACACTATCCGGGTGCTGGAGAAGGCGCTGAAGCAGGACGTGCCGCCGGAGATCGGGGAGGCGGTGGCGGCGCTGGACCGCGGCGAGTGCGTGGTCCTGTTCCCGGAGGGCTTTCTGCGGCGCGGCGACGACCGGCCGCTGAAGCGGTTCGGCCGGGGGGTGTGGCACATCCTCGCGCAGCGGCCCGAGACGCCGGTGTTCGCGTGCTGGGTCGAGGGGGCGTGGGGGAGCTACACGTCTTACGCCGGCGGCCGGCCGACGAAGGGGAAGAGGCCGGACGTGCGGCGGCGGATCGGGGTGGGGGTGCCGGAGGCGGTCACGATCGACCCGGCCGTGCTGGGCCACCACCTGACGGCCCGCGTCGCACTGATGAACCGCGTGGCGGCGGCGCGGTCCCTGCTCGGCCTCCCGGACCTGAAGGCGTTCGAGCTGCCGGAGCGGGACGAGCCCGAGGCGCCGGGCGGGCGGAGTGAGGCCGGCGGATCCCCCCCCTTCCCTCCCAGGGAAGGAGACCAGGGGTGAGGGTCCGCCGGCGTTACCCCTCGTACCGCCACACCTCCACCACCTCCCCCGCCGGCAGCTCGGTGCGGTCCGCCGGCACGAGTGTGAAGCCGTCCGCGACCACCGCCCCGCTCAGGTTGGAGGCGCCCCCGGACAGCGGCCGCGCCGACCCGTCCGCCAGCATCACCCGCACGTAGTCCACCCGCCCGGCCGCCGACGTCACCGGGGCCGCCAGCGGCGCCCGCACCGACCGGTACGGCAGCTCGACCGGCCGGCCGCCGAGCCGGCGCACGGCCCGGCCGGCGAACAAGTCGTAGGCGCACAAGCACGACACCGGGTTCCCTGGGACCAGGAACACCACCCGCCCCCCCGCGAACCCCACCCCCGCCGGGCCGGCCGGGCGGAGCGCCACCCCATGCACGGCCAACTCGCCCACGTCCGCCAGCGCCCGCGGGGCGTAGTCCTCGCTGCCGACCGAGGTGCCGCCCGACACCAGCACCACGTCCGCCGCCGCGTCGCGGAGGGCGTCGCGGATCGCGTCGGGGTGGTCGGGGAGGTAGCGCACGGGCTCGCACACCCCGCCGTCGCGGGCGACGAGGGCTGCGAGCATGGGGGAGTTACTGTCCACAATGCGGACGCCGTCCGGGACGGCCCCGGGCGGCAGGAGTTCGCCCCCGGTGACAAGGAGTGCCACCCGCGGCCGGCGCACCACCGGCACCGCGCCGACCCCGATCGAGGCGAGCAGCCCCACGTCCTGCGGCCGCAGCACCCGGCCGGCGGGGAGGACCGCGCGACCCGCGGTCACGTCCTCGCCGACCCGACCGACGTGCTTCCCCGGCGCGACCGGCTCGCGCGCCGTCAGCGTGTCGCCGGCGGCGTCGGCCAGTTCGACCACGAGGACCGCGTCGGCCCCGGCCGGGAGCGGGGCGCCGGTTGTCACGCGCACCGCCTCGCCGGCCCCGACCGCGCCCGCGAAGGGCCGACCGGGGAAGGCGGCGCCGACGATGCGCCGGGGGTTGGGGTCGGCGGCCCGGACGGCGAACCCGTCCATCATGCAGCGGGGGAAGGCCGGCACGTCCACCGCGGACACGACGGCCGCGGCCAACACCCGCCCCGCGGCGGCGGCGAGTGGGACGTCCTCGGGGGGGAGCGGGGCGAGGCGTGCGTCGAGGAGGGTAAGGACGTCGGCGACGGGGGTACGGGCGGCGAACCCGGTGCCGCGGACGTCGTGGAACGGGCGCATGGGGCTAACCTACGACCGCCAACCCCGGCGCGACGGGCAAGGTCGTGACCGCGTGTCTGGACCGCCTCCGGCAACACCCGGCCGTGATCCCTTCTTTGATTGGTCTCTCGGTTGGGGTGTCGACCAGAGGCTCTCGAACTTCTCCACTCGCCGGGCGCTCATAACGGAACGGCCCCGGGCGGAATCCCGAGTTGGCCGAACCATGTAGCCCGGTCCCAGTAGCCGCGCTGGAAGCGGATGCGGCCGTCGGTCACGTGGAAGAACCCGCACCCGCGGAGGGTGTACGCGCGGCCGTTCGGTGGGAGCCCGGCGAACGCGCCGAGCCAGGTCGCCCCACCCTCCCACTCCAGCACCGCCCAGTCGCCGTCCTCGAACAGGTTGACGGGGGTGGTGACGTTGTCCGGGAAGGCCCGGAAGAAGTCCGCCAGCATCGCCCGGATCGCGTCGCGTCCGGCGACCGGGTCACCGGCCGCGACCTGATGGTTCACGGCGTCGTCGTGGTAGAGCGCCGCGGCGGCATCCGCGTCCCGATGGTTGAAAGCCCCCACCCACTCCCGCACCACCGCCGCCGGCGTTCCCATGACTTCCCCCTTCTCGACACCCGGCCCGGGCCGGGTGTCGAGAAGGGAGGTCAGGCTCCGGCCGGAGGTTCGTCCTCACTGGTGGAGGTCGGGGCCACGGCTGCGGCCGCCCGCTCGGTCGTCTCGGCGGCGGAGTCGAGGTGCTCGGCCGCGGCCGTCGCCGCGCCGTGAACGGCCCCCGCCAGCGCGGCGGTTCCCACGTCCACCAGGACGTCCTTCGCCACCTCGGCGGCCTGGGCCACCATCGTCTTCGGCTTCGCACGAGCCGGCTTCCGGGCGGCGGTCTTCTTGACCCCCTTCGCCGCCGGCTTGGCGGTCGTCCGCCCGGCGGCCTTCAGCGCCGGCTTCTTGGCCGCGGTTTTGACCTTTGCGGTCGTTCTGGCCTTCACGGTCGGCTTGGCCGCGGTCGGCTTGGCCGCGGCCGCCTTCTTCGCGGTCGTCTTGGCGGCGGTCTTCGCCGCCGGCTTCTTGGCCGCGGTCTTGGCCTTCGCCGCCGGCTTGGCGGAGGCGGCCTTCTTGGCCGGCTTCGCGGACGCTTTCGCCACGGTCGATTCCCCCTGTGTGAGCGGTGTGGGTGAGGTGGGGTCGGTGCCCAACAGGCGGTCGCGAAGGGCGGTCAGTCCGTCCCCCAGCGACCGCCGGGTTTCGGCCATCGCGGACCGGATGGCCCCCGGGTCGGGGGTCACGCCCCCGCCGGCAGCTGGCCGGTCAGCCATTCCAGGTTCTCCCCGAGGGCGGTCGTGGTCTGGGGTAGTGGGCGGAGGCCGGCGAAGCCGTCCCGCCCGACGAGGAGGAGCCGCGCCCCCGCCGCCCCGAGCCCGGCCGCGGCCAGTGCGTACCCCCAACCAAGCGGCAGGCCGGTCGCACGGCTCAGTCCGCGGGCTGCGGCCAGCCCGGCCAGAAAGCCCCCGGCCGCCGCCAGCCCGGCCCCGGCCGCGACGCTCGCCGCCGCCCCCCCTGCCCGCCGCAGCTCTTGCCCGGTCTCGGCCCGGAACAACTCGGCCTGCTGGCGGAGCAGCACCTTCGCGTCGTCGGCCAACCCGCGGAGGATGTCGCCGAGTTCGGGCTTCGGGTCGGTCGTCCTGGTCGGTGTTGTTGGCACGAGGGCGTCTCCGTCCCGGCGGCCTCTCCGGATTTCGGAAGGCCGCCACACGCCGCACGTGCGAGCAACTGCGATGCCGCTGTGACTGTACCACATCTGCCGGGATTGCAAGGGGAGTTCACACCGTTCCCGAAAGCCGGTGGCCCCCCGCGGCGGGGTGTGGTATCCCGGAGGTCACCTCCCGGAGCCCGCCCGATGAAACCCCTCTTCCCGGCCGCCGCGGTCGCCCTCCTCCTCGCCGCACCACCTTCCCCTGCCGCCGGCGCCCCGCCCGAGCCCGCCGACCTGATCGTCCACCGGGCGAAGGTCGTGACGGTCGATGCGAAGTTCTCCGTCGCGGAGGCGGTGGCTGTGAAGGGCGGGCGGGTCGTGGCCGTGGGGACGAATGGGGACGTCCTGAAGCGGAAGGGGCCGGCCACGCGGGTGATCGACGCCGGCGGGAAGACCGTCCTGCCCGGGTTGTACGACAGTCACACCCACCCGACCGGGGCGGCCTACAGCGAGGCCGGCGCGCCGCTGCCGCTGCTCCGGAGCATCCCGGAGGTGCAGGCGTACATCCGCGAGCAGGCGAAAACCACGCCGGCCGGGCGGTGGATCGTCATCCGCTACGCCTTCCCGACCCGCCTCCAGGAGGCCCGCTTCCCGACCCGCGCCGAGCTGGACGCCGCCACCCCCGACCACCCCGTGCTGTACCACGCCGGTCCGGCCGGGATGGCCAACACGATGGGGCTGAAGGTGTCGGGCGTGACGCGGGACACCCCGAACCCGCGGGCGGGGCAGGTCGTGAAAGACCCGGCGACGGGCGAGCCGACCGGGATGCTCCGCAACGCCTACGGGGTGCTGAAAGGCGTCCCGGGGGCGGCCGAGAGCCTGACGGCGGAGCAGAAGAAGGCGGCGCTCCTGAAGCTGTTCGCCCGGTACAACCGCCTCGGCCTGACGAGCGTCGCCGACCGCAACGCCGGCCGCGGCGACCTGGATGCGTACCTCGCCCTCCGGCAGTCCGGGGAGCTGACCGTGCGGGTGAACGTGGCCCGGAGCTTCAACCCGATCGGCACCCGCGACGAACTCGCCCGCCGCTTCGACGAGCTCGCCGGGGCCGACGGCCGGGGCGGGCCGACCGGCGCCGGCGACGAGTGGGTGCGGGTCGGGCCGATCAAGGTGTTCCTCGACGGCGGCATGCTCAACGGCTCGGCCTACATGCGCGAGCCGTGGCCGAAGGGGCCGACCTATCAGGTGACCGAGGACGACTACCGCGGCCTCCTGTTCGTCCCGCCGGAGCAGCTCAAGGCGGTGGCCGAGGAGGCGGCCCGGCGGAAGTGGCAGATGACCGCCCACACCGCCGGCGAGGGCGCGATGGACGTGCTGCTCGACGCCTACGAGTTCGCCGACCGGGCGGTACCGATCCGCGACCTGCGCTTCTGCATCACCCACGCCAACTTCCCGTCGCGGCACAACCTGGAGCGGTGCAAGCGGCTCGGGGTGTGCGCCGACGTGCAGCCCGCGTGGCTGTGGAAGGACGGCCACACGCTGCTGGGCGTGCTCGGCCCGGCGCGGATGCGCTGGTTCCAGCCCTATCAAGAGCTGGCTGGAGTACACCACGGTCGGCGGCGGGAGCGACCACATGCTCCGCCACGACCCGACCGACAGCACGAACCCGTGGCACCCGTGGCTGGGGATCTGGGTGGCGCTGACCCGCAACCTGGAGCGCGGCGGGGTGCTGGAGCCGGCCGAGGCGCTGACCCGCGAGCAGGCACTCCGGCTGTACACGATCAACAACGCCTACCTGCACCGCGAGGAGCGGGAGAAGGGTTCGCTCGAAGTCGGCAAGCTGGCCGACCTGATCATGACCGACCGCGACTACCTGACCTGTCCCTTAGACGCCGTCCGCGACACCCGCGTGCTGCTAACAGTGGTCGGCGGGCGGGTGGTGTACGAGACTGAGTAGGGCGACCAGCCGTTCTGTCAGCAGTTCGACATCTGCCGCCGGTCGCGGAGACCGACTGTTCTCCATTTTTCCCAGCCTCCGTGACCGGAACACTCCGCGCCCTTGAGCCGCCGATCGCCCTGTTAAATTGCAACGATTGGCGCGGTCGCGCGAATCCTGCCGATCCTCGGGGTGCCACGCAAGCCGGCGAAGCCGGCGGGGCCGGAGGACGCAGGATGACCCGGGTACGGTGGGCGGTCGCGGCGGCGGCCGCGGTGCTGGTGGGCGGCAGCGGCTGCGTCAGCTGCGACATGCGGACGGCCCGCGCCAGCTGGGAAGCCGGCCCCTCCTGCGAGGTGCCGGCCTGCGACCGGTCCAACGTCTACGCCGTCCTGGTCAACGGCGCCTGCCCGGCCGGGTCCACGAGCCTCGAAGGGCTGCGCGACGGCCTCGCCCCCCGCGGGTTCACCAAGGTCTACTTCGGGCAGATCCTCCACGCCTACTGGCTCGCCAGCGAGATGCGGGCAGTCGCCAAGTGCAACCCGTCGGCCCGGTTCATCGTGGTCGGGGCCGACATCGGCTGCCCGATCGCCGCCCACCTCACCCGCCAGGCCGTCGCCGACGGGGTGACCGTGGACGCCCTCGTCCTGCTCGAACCGGTGGGCGTGCCGGCGGACGCCGGCTGTGCCACCCGGACCGTGCTGGTGTCGTGCGGCAACAACGGCTCGGCGCCGCACACCGAGCGCGCGGCCATCTCCGGGGCGACCCGGTTCACACTCCCGGCCCACCCCGGGACGGTGGACCTCGTCTACGACCTGATGAAGGAGTCGGCGGCGCGGGTCGAGCACCCGCCCGGCCTCTTCGACGTCCTGACCGACCCCGAGGGCCGCCAGCCGCGCGACGTGACCCCGCCGCCGGGGGCCGCGCCGGAGTGGCTGTTCCTCCACGACCACCCCGGCTTCAGCCCCGCTCCGCTGTCGCCGCTCCCTTCGAGCCCGAACGTCGGCCCCATCGCCCCGGCCCTGGTCCCGCGTGGCGGCTACCAACCCCCAGAACGCCTCCCGCGGCCACAAGTTATGCCCCCGACGATTGTCCCCTGGCCTCAGCCGGCACCCTCCGCGCCTCCTGCGAACGGGCAGCCGTTGCCCGTTCCCCGGAAAATTGAACAGACCCCTTGACTCTAGCCAAGACTCACGCTACTGTGATATACAGATGGCGATGAGCCGTCTCCGGCTGGGGCCGGGAGTAACTTCGGATTGTGGCTGAATGGGCGACAGCCGCAGATCGAGTGCTCCCGGCCCCTCCTTTTTCGCGTGTGACGGCCGGGTCAGGGGAAAGACGCTCCCGACCCGGCCGTCACACGTTTCCGGTCTGGTCTCACGGCCCCCGGCCCTACCACTTTCTCCGGGCCGACGTTCAATACCTCGATGAAGCTGAAGCAGCAGCCGGACGACTTCCGCGTGGAGGAAGTCACGGACATCGTCCCCGGCCCGTCCGGTCCGTTCGCCCTGTACCGGCTCGACAAGACCGGCTGGACCACCCCCGACGCCATCGCCGCCGTCCGCCGCCGCTGGCAGCTCGACGGCCGGCGGGTGAGCTACGGCGGCCTCAAGGACCGGCACGCCGTCACCGCCCAGCACCTCACCGTCTACCGCGGTCCCCCGCGGAACCTCACCCACGAGCGGGTCACGCTCACGTACCTCGGGCAGGTGGTGGAGCCGTTCACCGCCGCCGCCATCCGGGCCAACCGGTTCGTCATCACCCTGCGGGCGCTGGCCCGCGGTGAGGTCGAGCGGGCTGAAGCCGCTCTGGCCGAGGTCGCGGACGCCGGCCTGCCCAACTACTTCGACGACCAGCGGTTCGGCTCGGTTGGGGAGGCGCAGGAGTTCGTCGGGCGGGAGATGGTGTTCGGCCGGTTCGAGCGGGCGCTGTGGCTGGCCTTGGCCGCTCCCTACGAATTCGACCGGGCCGACGCCAAGCGCGAGAAGCAACTCCTCCGCGACAGCTGGGCCGACTGGCCGAAGCTGAAGGCGACGCTCCCGAAGGGGCACGCCCGCAGCCTCGTGGACTACCTCGTCCACCACCCGACCGACTTCAAGGGCGCCGTCGCCCGGCTGCGGCCCGAGCTGCAAGGGCTGTACCTCGCCGCCTACCAGAGCTTCCTGTGGAACCGGATGCTCGCCGCGTGGCTCGCGCGGGCCGTCCCGCCTGCGGATTCGGGCGCGGTCGAACTCAAACTCGGCCGGGTGCCGGTGCCGTTGAGGCTGCCGGCGGAGCGGCGGGCCGAGTGGGACGGGCTGACGCTCCCGCTGCCGTCGGCACGGATGAGGCCGGTGCCGGGCGAGGCGTGGGCCGACCTCGCGGCCGAGGTGCTGACGGGCGAAGGGCTGACGCTGGCGGAACTCAAGGTGAAGAGCTTGCAGAAGCCGTTCTTCTCGAAGGGCGAGCGGCCGGGGTGCGTCCGCCCCGCGGGGCTCGGGCACGCCGCCGCGCCGGACGACCGCAACCCCGGCCGGCTGAAGCTGGAACTCCGCTTCGACCTCTCCCGCGGCAGCTACGCCACCATGCTCGTGAAGCGGGTCACGGCGTCAACCGGCGGTCCGGCGCCGGCGGGGAGCTGACTTCGGCTTGGGCGGCGAGAAGGGCTTGGCGGGGAGCGTGACGACGAACGCCACCGCCCGGTCGAGCCAGTCGGCGAGTTGCCGCTCGGTGTCGATCCCGTCCGGGCCGACCATCACCCACGCGGTCATGGCCCGCCCCGTGATGTCGAACGGGCGGACGTGCGGCTCGGCGAGGGCTGTAGCACTCGCCTCCGGGCCGACCCGCGCGATCAGGTCTTCGTGCCACACCCCGGCGACGATGTTGCCGTCGAGGAAGAAGGCGATCCCGCCGAACATCGTCCGCTCGGTCACACCGCGGGTGCGGGCGAGCCGGTCGCGGACGCGGGCGACGAGGCCGGGGTCGGAGTGCATGGGTGCCTCGGGGTCACGGGCCGGGCCAGCGGGCCACAAAGTCTTCGACCGCCGCCGCGGCCCGACTCAAGCCGTCCCGCACCGTCAGCCGACCGGCCACGTCCCGACACGCCGCCCTCACCGCCTCCGACCCGATCAGCTGATCCAGCGCCCGGGCGACCCGCGGGCCGGTGAACTTGGCCACGCCGAGTCCGGCCCCGACGCCGAGCTTCTCGATCCGGGCCACCGTGTCGAACTGGTCGTGGGCCAGCGGCATCACCAGTTGGGGGACGCCCGCCGCCAGCGCCTGCGACATCGACCCCACCCCACCGTGGTGGGCGAACGCCGCCGCCCGCGGCAGGAGTCGGTCGAGCGGGACGTATCGGAAGTGGACTGCACCGGGCGGGAGCGGCGTCGGCAGCTGCTCCGGGAACTCGGTGAGGAGGACGGCCCGGCGGCCGAGCGCCCGGCAGGCGTCGAGCCCGGCTGCGAAGAAGGGCCGGCCGTGCAGGTTCGCCGAGCCCGGGGTGAACACCACCGGCGGGTCGCCGGCGTCGAGGTACGCGGCCACTTCCGCCGGCAGCCCCTCGTCCGACCGGTCGTTCCAGAGGGGGAAGTCGGTCTGCACGAGGTTCCGCGGCCAGTCCGGCTGCGGCGGGGCGAACCAGTCCGGGAACAGGCAGACCACGCCATCCGGTGAATGCCACCACTCGGTCACGCGGGGGAGCCGGCCGAGCCCGAGTTCGGCGCGCCACGGGTCGAGGACGCGGGACACGGTGGGGTGGAGGTAGAGTCGCACGCCGAGTTGGTACTGGAGCCGCAGCAGCCAGCGCGGGCCGAACATCCCCGGTAGGGCCGGCGGGGCGACGCCGCTCCACAGCACCGCCGGCTGGAGGTGGACCGACACCACCGGGAGCCCGACCTTCTCCCGCGCCATCAGGGCGCCGTGGCCGAAGACGTTCGTGACCCCGACGCCCCCGAGGCGGGTGTGGAGGTCGTACTGCTGCCTCAGGGCCGGGCCGAGGCTCTCGTACACGGTGCGGAAGCCGCGGCGCGGCTTCCACAACTCGGGGTCGCGGGTGAGGGCGTGGAACCCCTCGACCGTCCCTAGCGGCTCGAACGACAGGCCGTGCCGGCGGGCGACGGGCTCGTAGAAGGGGTTGGTGGCGAACGTGACGGCGTGGCCCCGGGCGCGGAGCGCCAGGGCCAGCCCCACCATCGGGAATACGTCCCCGGCGCTGCCGAAGGTCGAGACGACGACGTTCACCGGGGGATCACCCGTGGTCAGGGGATGGTGTGGACGGGCGAGACGCGGAACACGCTGTCCCCGTCCCGCCGCTCGACCCAGAACTCGACCGGTCCTGACTGATCGACCAGTTCGGAGGTCGAGAAGGTCTGCCGGTACTCCCCGCCGCCCCCGCCCCGCAGCGCGACGTTGTGGACGGACTGTCGGCTCCCGGCCTTGAACATGAAGTAGTAGTCGCCGCGGACAAAGTTCCCAGGTGTGTCGCCGCCGACCCGGACGTTGATCGTCACGCTGGACGTGCCGCCCTGCGGGCTCTTGGCGCGGGTCGCGTCCAGCACCGTCACCTGCCGGCCGGCCGCGATGTACATGGCGATCCCGCACCCGCCGCAGCACAACACCACCCCGCCGCCGGCGACCAGCAGCAGGATCAGCAGCAACCGCCCCGTCCCGCCCTTCTTCGGCGGCGGGCCGTCGTCGTCGCGGCGGCGCCGGCGGGGGCGGTCCTCGGCCCCCGCCTCGTCGTCCCGGTCGTCCCGGCGGCGGGGGCGGTCGTCGTCGGCATCGTAGTCGTCGTCTGGGCGGCGGGTGGGCACGAGTGGGCTCCTTTGTGGCGAGTCACCCAGAAACGAGAATGCCCGGGGACGCTCGTCCCCGGGCAGTTCGCTGCCGGACCCGCGTTATTTCCCGATCGCGGCGATCATCTCCTCCGTCTCCTTGATGATCGTGGCGATCTGCTCGTCGGTCGGGCCGGTCGCGGGGAAGGTCCAGCGGTTGGCCACCCGCAGCCGGCTGTAGATCACCACCGTCACCGCGTCGTCGGCCCGAATCCCCCAGGCGGCCACGGACTTGGACGCCACCGGGGCCATCCCGAACGGGATGTTCGGCGTGCCCGCCGCCTTCGCCAGCTGGGCGATCTCGTCGGCGTACACGTCCCGCTTCTCGTCGTCCGGGTACTCGGCGTCCAGCTCCAGCGCCTTCGTCGTCCCGTCCGCGTTCGTGAGGGTGACCGGCTTGGGCATCCCCTCGATCCGGAGGAACTGGACGAACCCGGCCAGCCGGTCCGCCCGGTACGATGGCACCTTCTTGTCCACCGCCTGGGCCAGTTTCACCACCCCCGAGTTCGCCAGCCCCTTCGGGTCGGCCCGGACGAACACCGCCACCACCGGGCTGAGCCCGTACTCGCCGACGAGGTCGTGCATCTTCCGCGTGCGGTCGCGGGGGTCGCGGTCCTCCGGCCGCACCGGCGGGTTGACCTTCGGCGGGAAGCGGTCGTCGGCCACCAGGAAGGAGCGGAAGGGGGCCGGGACGACCTGCCCCTTCTGACCGGTCGATCCCTTCTGGTCGGTCGATTCGCCCTTCGGCTCCTGGGCGGGCGCGGCCGCCGCGAGGAGGAGCCCGGCGGTCAGCCAGCTGAGGCAGAAGGGGCCGACGGTCCGGCGAAGGGTCATGGTCGGTCCTCGGGGCGCGGGGGTGTTCCCCATTCTACCCTGACGCCCGCGGCCACGCCCGTCAACCCGTCCGGCCGGTCACCCGTTGCCCTACCCGGGCCGGACCCGTTAGGATCGATACGGTAGACTCAGTTCCGCCGCCGCCACCCCGGGTCATCCCCATGGCCGTCGAACTCCGGTGCCCGGACTGCCGGGCCAGGTTGAAGCTCAAGTCGGCCCCCGAACCGGGGAGCGAGGTCGAGTGCCCGGAGTGCTACGCCGTCTTCTCGGCCCCGGCCGGGCTGGCGGACGACGAACCGCCCGCCCCGCGGGAGGAGCGGCGGCCGGCCGGCGACGACGAGGACCGGCCGCGGAAGAAGCGGAGGGAGAAGGCTCCGAAGGCGGGCCGCGACCCGAACACGCCGCGGAAGCGGAGGGCCAAGAAGAAGGAGACGAACAAGGCTCTGCTGACGATGCTCATCGTCGGCGGGGTGATGTTCCTCGCCCTGGTCATCGGCATGCTGGTGTGGTTCTTCAGCCGAAAGCCGGCCGCGTTCGAGCTGATGAACTACCTGCCGCCGGACAGCACCTCGGTGTCGGGGGCGAACATCGGCCACGTCCGCAAGTACGTCGAGTTCTACAAGAAGTTCGAGAGCAACGTCAACGACACCGGGTTCAAGCGGGCCTCGGACGCGGCCGCCAAGGCGGTGGGGGCCGACACCGCCGACTTCCTCGACTACGAGGTGGAGGGGAGCAACACGAAGGGCGAGCAGGCCATCGTCATCAAGACGAAGGCGCCGTTCGACGCGGGCCTGCTGTCCAAGCTGCCGGGGGCCAAGGCCGGGACGGCCGACGGGCGGACGTACTACACCGCGGACGCGATCCCCGGGGTGTTCGGTGGCGGCGGCCGGGTCCGGGTGTTCTCACCGTCCCCGCGGCTGGTGGTGTTCAGCCCCGAGTCGGTGTCGCAGGGGACGTTCAACAAGATGATCAGCGGCAACGCCGGCGACCCGGACAACGCCGTGCCCGGCCGGCTCGGGGCGCTCGCCAAGCGGGCTTCCCGGGGGACGGCCTGGGGCATCATCGTGTTTGACAACAACAACCGGCCGAAGGAGCCGGACAAGAAGGGCGACGGCGGGGGCGGCGCGGGCAACGGTGAGTACCAGACCCAGGTGGCCGGCAGTTCCAAATCCGCCAAGGCGTTCGGGTTCAAGGCGAGTCTCGGCTCCCGGCACGTCAAGTTCGAGGCCATCCTCCAGTTCGGCGACTCGGAGGCCGCCCAGAGCCTGGTGACCAAGTTCCGGGACAGCCCCCTGGCCAAGGCCGACGACGCCTCCCTCGACCCGCCGCGCTACTGGAAGCAGTTCGAGCAGTCGGTGGTCGGGAACAGGAAGGTGGGGACCGAGCTGTACTCGACGCTCGGGGCCAAGAGTTCGGGCGACCTGTTCATCCTGTACGCCGAGTCCGAGACCATGACCCTGATGGACGCGGTGAGCGGCATGGTCTCGAAGTTGACCGGCGCGAGCTCGTCCGGGGGCGGCGGCATGAACCGCCCGACCGGCGGTGAGGGGATGCCGCCCCCGCCGGGCGGCCCCGGCGCGGTGCGGGGGCCGGGCGGAGGGGTCGTGATTGGGGGGCCCTGACCCCGCCCCGGGAGGCACCCGGGCGCCCGGTTCGTGGCTAGAATCACCCCGTGACCTCCACCGACCCCTGGCCGCCGCCGCACCCGTCCGCGCCGCTCGCCGTGCTGGTGAGCGGCGGGCTCGACAGCGCCGTCCTGCTCGCCGAAGCGGCGTTGGCCTACCCGGCGGTGGTGCCGATTTACGTCCGGGTCGGGATGCTCTGGGAGGCGGCCGAGCAGGCGCACCTTCACCGCTTCCTGGAGGCGGTCCGCACCCCGGCCGTCCGCCCGCTCGTGGTCCTCGACCAGCCGGCCGGCGACCTGTACGGCACCCACTGGAGCGTGACCGGCGCCGGCGCCCCGGCCGCCACGGCCGCCCACGACGCCGACTTCCTCCCCGGCCGCAACGTCCTGCTGTTCGCCAAGCCGCTGCTGTGGTGCCACCTCCACGGCGTCCCGGAGTTGGCCACCGCCCCGCTCGGCACCAACCCGTTCCCGGACGCCACGCCGGCGTTCTACGACGGCCTGGCGGCGGTCGTGGCCCGCGGGATGGCCCAGCCGGCGGTCCGCGTCCTCCGCCCCTACGCCTACCTGCACAAGACGGACGTGCTCCGCCGCGGCCTCCGCTTCCCACTGCGGCACACGTTCTCGTGCGTCCGCCCGGCCGGGCTGGTGCCGTGCGGAACCTGTATCAAGTGTGGGGAGCGGCAGGCGGGCTTCCGCGCGGCCGGGGTGGACGACCCGACGGAGTACGCGAGCCGGGCAGTCCACGAGACGTGACGGCACTGGGCTACCCGGGCGGACACCCGGACAGCCCACGAGACAGGGAGCGGCTGGCGTGTGCGGCAGGCCGCGTAGGGGAAGCGTAGGTTCGGCAGCCGCCCTTGCGGTCGCGGCTTGTAGGCTCGTCCCGCAACCGACCGGCCCGAGTCGGTCGACTGTAGCGAGGGGTTCATGTTCCGGGTGACGAAAGAGATCCACTTCTGCTACGGCCACCGGCTGCTCGACTACGCCGGCAAGTGCCGGCACCTCCACGGGCACAACGGCCGGGCGGTGGTGACGCTCGAAGCCCCAGCGCTCGACCGGCTCGGGATGGTGGTGGACTTCACCGAGATCAAGCGCGTGCTCGGGCGGTGGATCGACGACACCCTCGACCACCGCATGCTCCTGCACCGCGACGACCCGCTGGTGCCGGAACTGGAGCGGCACGGCGAGCCGCTGGTGCTGCTGGACGTGAACCCGACGGCCGAGAACATCGCCCGCGTGATCTACGACCACGCCGCCGCGGCCGGGCTGCCGGTGGCCGAGGTGACGCTGTGGGAGACGGAGAACGCCTGCGCCACCTACCGCCCCGACGGCACGCCCCCCCGGCCGGTCACGGTGCGGGTTCGGCCGGGACGGTAACGGCCTTGTCCGCGGCGGTAGCGGCCCCGTCCGCGGCCGGCGGCCCCGCCCGGCCGGCCTCGCTCTTGGCGACGTAGACCGCGGTCGTCAGGTCGGCGGTCACGTTCACCGCGGTCCGGCACATGTCGAGGAGGCGGTCCACCCCCAGCACGATGGCGATGGCCCCGGCCGGCACCTCGAACTGGGCCAGGATCAGCCCGATCAGCGGCAGCGACCCGCCCGGCACCCCGGCCATCCCGGTCGCGGTCAGGATGCACAGCACCAGCACCATCAGCTGTTCCTCGATCCCGAGCGACCGGCCGAACACCTGGATCAGGAACAGCACCGTCACCGACTCGAACAGCGCCGTCCCGTTGTGGTTCATGGACGCGCTCAGCGGCAGCACGAAGTTCGACACCTCCTTCGGCACCCCGAGTTCGTCCTCGGCGCAGCGGATGGCCACCGGCAGGGTGGCGCTCGACGAGCTCGTGCTGAACGCCGTCAGGATGGTGCCCTGCGCCTTCCGGAAGAAGTCGAGCGGGCTCATCCCGCCGAACACCTTCACCAGCACGGGCAGGACGACGAACTGGTGCAGGGCCAGCCCGCCGAGGACGGTCAGCACGAACGCCCCCAGGGCGATCAGCAGCTTGTACCCGAACAGCGACGTGGTCGAGAAGATGAGGCAGAACACGGCGTAGGGCGCGATCGCCATCGCCCAGCGGATGATCTGCTCGGCCACGCGGTTGACGCCCTCCAGGACGTCGGTCAGCACCTTCGCGGAGGGCGGGTCGAGGCGGGTGACCGCGAACCCGACGAGCAGGGCCGTGAAGATGATCGCCAGCATCTCCTTGTCGACCATCGCCTTGAGCGGGTTGGCGGGGACGATGTCCACGACCCACTGCGCCCCGAACTCCTTCTTCTTGGCCGTCTCGATCCGGCCCTCGGCCTCCTTGCCGAACTGGGCCATCAGCCCGTCACGCTGGTCGCGCGCGTAGTCGCCGGGGCGGACGGCGTTCACCAGGGTGAGGCCGATGGCCGCGGCACAGGCGGTGGTGACGAGGAAGTAGCCGACCGTCTTCGCGCCGATCCGGCCGACGTTCGCCGACCCGCCCAGCCGGGTCACGCCGAGCACGAGCGACGCGAACACGAGCGGCACGATGGCCAGGAAGAGGAGGTTCAGGAACACGTCCCCGACCGGCTTGGTGGCGTTCCGCACCACCGCGGCGACGGTGTCGCGGGGGACGGCCCCGGCGTCGATCAGCAGGTTCGCCCCGCAGCCCACGGCGGCGCCGAGGATCAGCCCGACGAGGATGCGGGTGTGCGGGACCGAGGCGGCTGCGCCCATGTCGCGTCCGGGGTGGCGGGTCGGAGAGGGTCCGGGACACGATACCCGGCCGGCGCGGCTAAGGCTACCGGGGCCGATGGTGGCCGCGGGGGGCGGGTGAAAATATCGTGTGGGGTGACCTGCCCACCCACGGCCCGTCTCCGATGTTCGACCTTCTCATCCGCAACGGCCGGGTCGTGGACGGGTCCGGCCTCCCCTGGACCCACGCCGACGTCGCTGTCACCGGCGACCGCATCGCCGCCGTCGGCCGACTCCCCGGCGCCACCGCTACAACCGTCCTCGACGCCGCCGGGAAGGTGGTGTGCCCGGGCTTCATCGACGCCCACGTCCACGGCGACCTCGCGCTGCTCGTCGACCCGTACCACGAGCCCGCCGTCCGCCAGGGCGTGACGACCTACGTCCTCGGGCAGGACGGCGTGGCGTTCGCCCCCGGCCCGCCGGCCGTCCAGGCGTACATGCGGGAGTACACCGCCGGCTTCAACGGCAACTTCCCCACGCCCGGCAAGGCGTGGCGCTCGGTCGCCGAGTACCTGGCGCTGTTCGACCGGGCCTGCGCGCTGAACGTCTGCACGCTGGTCCCGAACGGGAACGTGCGGATGGAGGTGATGGGCCTCGACCCGCGGGCGCCGACCGCCGCCGAACTCACGGCAATGCGCCGGCTGATCCGGGCGGGGATGGAGGAGGGGGCGGTCGGCCTGTCGAGCGGGCTGGACTACGTGCCCAGTATCTACGCCGACGAGGACGAGCTGTCGGAGCTGTGCCGGGAGATCGCCCCGTTCGGGGGCGCCTACGTCACCCACATGCGCGGCTACAGCCCGCAGAAGGCTCCGGCCGCGCTCGCCGAGGTGTTCAACATCGGCCGCCGGGCCGGCTGCGCCGTCCACGTCTCGCACTTCAACTGCCTCGCCGACCAAACCGTCCCCCTGCTCGACGCTGCGCGAGCCGGCGGCGTGGACGTGACCTTCGACCTGTACTGCTACCTGTACGGCAGCACCCTGGTGTCGATGCTGACGCTCCCCCCCGAGGTGTGCGCCGGCGGGATCGCGGCGACGGTGGACCGGCTGAGGCAGCCTGCCGTCCGCGCCGGCCTGAAGGAGGCGTTCGACTACCCCCGCTTCCCGATCGAGACGATTCAGCTGGCGAGCGTCCCGAGCGACGAGTTCCGGCACTACGAGGGGAAGGGACTGGTCGAGGCGGCGGCCGCGGCCGGGCGGTCGCTGGTCGACTTCGTGTGCGACCTGCTCGTCGCCACGAACTGCGCGGCGGGCTGTGTCATCCGCCACTTCGCCGCCCGCCAGGACGCGGACGTCGTCGCCCTGATGCGCCACCCGCTGATGATGGCCGGGAGCGACGGCATCTACGTCGGCGGCCGGCCGCACCCGCGCGGCACGGGCTGCTTCGCGCGGTTCCTCGGCCACCACGTCCGCGGGGGCGACTGGTCGCTCGAAGAGGCCGTGATGAAGTGCTCGCACCACGCCGCCCGCCGCTTCGGCCTCAGGGACCGCGGCCTGCTGCGCGAGGGCTTCGCCGCCGACGTGGTCGTGTTCGACCCGGCCGCGGTCGCCGACCGCTCCACCTACGCCGACGGCAAGGCGCTCGCGGTGGGGATGTCGGACGTGGTCGTAAACGGAGAATTCGTCCTCCGCGCCGGCGAGCGCACGCGGGCGCTACCGGGGCGGGGGCTGAAGAGGGGATAGGCGAACGGCCGGCCCATGCCAGTCGTGGGCTCGGGGCTTGGAGCCCGGAGGGGCGACGGCGTGTAGCCCGGGGTGGAACCCCGGGCGGGCTGGGGCGGAGGTCGCGCCGCGTCGCCCCGAGTGACACCGGATACGCCGCCCGGGGTTCCACCCCGGGCTACACGCCATCGTCCCTCCGGGACTCATACACGGCCGCCGGGAGACCAGAATGCGCCACCTGCTCGGGCTCGAAGACCTGTCGGCCGCCGACATCACCGCCCTCCTCGACGCGGCCGCCGGCTACCTCGGGGTCGGCGTCGGGGACGTGCCCAAGCGCGACGACCTGAAGGGGAAGGTCGTCGCCAACCTCTTCTACGAGCCGAGCACCCGCACCCGCATGAGCTTCGGCCTGGCCGCCCGCCGGCTCGGGGCCGACACGCTCGACTTCACCCCCGGCGGGTCGAGCACGTCGAAGGGCGAGACGTTCATCGACACGGCCAAGAACATCGAGGCGATGGGGGTCGACGCGGTCGTCGTGCGCCACTCCTCGCCCGGCGCGCCGCACGTGCTGGCGCGGCACTTGCTCCCGCACGTGCGGGTCGTCAACGCCGGCGACGGCGCCCACGAGCACCCCACCCAGGGGCTGCTCGACATCTTCACCGTCCGCCGCCGGCTGGGCCGCATCGCGGGGCTGACCGTCGGCCTCGTCGGCGACATCGCCCACAGCCGGGTGGCCCGGAGCAACATCCACGGGCTCACGAAGCTCGGCGCGAAGGTGGTCGTGTGCGGGCCGACTACGCTCGTCCCGCCCGAGGTCGCCGAGCTGGGCGTCGAGGTCGCCCACAGCCTCGACGACATCCTGCCGCGCTGCGACGTGCTCAACCTCCTCCGCATCCAGTTCGAGCGGCAGCGGAGTGGGCTGTTCCCGTCGATCCGCGAGTACCGGCTGCTGTTCGGGATGGACGGCGACCGGATGCGGCGGGCCAAGCCGGGCGTGCTGCTCCTCGCCCCGGGGCCGATCAACCGCGGCGTCGAGATCACCCCCGACGTGGCCGACGGCCCGGGGTCGGCGATCCTCGACCAGGTGACGCACGGGCTGGCGGTGCGGATGGCCGTGCTGAGCCGGTTGTGCCGGGCGGCGTAGGGCCGCGGGCTTGCACCCCCTTGCCCGGGTGTCCTACACTGATGCAGTCCCGTGACTCGCCCGAGGGCCACCCGTGACCGCGCCCCTCCTGGTCACCTACTTCGACCGCCTCCCGCCTCTCAACCCGGGGGACGACGAGGAACTCTGGGCCGCCGGGGCCGGGCCGCTGGTACAGCGGTTCCGGGAGGAGGTCCGCGACAAGTACACCGAGGGGACGCTGGCCCGGCTCCTGAGCGCCGACGAGGTCCGCGCCCGCCGGGCGGCCGCCCTGGCGGTCGGGCTGGTCGGCACGATGGCGTGCAACCAGGCGCTCGCCGCCCGTCTCCGCGACGACGACCCGCTCGTACAGCGGCTCGCGTCCGACGCGCTGTGGGAGGTGTGGTTCCGCGGCGGCACCACCGACGAGAACTGGGCGCTCCAGCAGGCCGTCCGCGAGGCCGAGCCGGCCGCCCGCAAGGCCGCGCTCGACGACCTCGTGGCCCGCGCCCCCGACTTCGCCGAGGCCCGGAACCAGCGGGCCATCTGGTTCTTCAAGCAGGGGCAGTACCCGAAGGCCGTGACCGACTGCGAGGTGGTGCTGCGGCTCAACCCGGTCCACTTCGGCGCCGCGGCCGGCATGGGGCAGTGCTTCCTGAAGCTGAAGAAGCCCCGCGCCGCCCTCCGGGCGTTCCGCCAGGCGCTCGAGATCAACCCCACCCTCGACCACCTCCACGACACCATCCGCGCCCTCCGGGAGGCGCTGGACTCGGAATGAGCCGACCCGCCCTCGGCCCCCTCCTCGCGGTCGACTTCACCACCGTCGGGGCGGCCGTCGCGCTGGCCCTGATCGGGCTGGTCGCGGCCGGCGTCGTCGTCAGCTACTTCGCCGGTGTCGCCCCGGTCGTGGAGCGCCACCTCGGCCGGCCGTGGAAGCGCGGCACCGTCCTCACCCGCCCGCTCCCCCAGTGGGAGCGGGTGAACCTGTTCTTGGCCCTCGAAGCCCTCCGCGCCGAGACGCCGGGCGGGCGGCCGGTCATCGGCATGGGCTACTGGAACGAGCTCGTCCCTTCCCTGGCCGCGAACGCCGCCCGGAACTCCCCGGTCGAGTACAGCGTCCGGCCGGTGTCACTCGCCGCCACCACAAAGGTCGTCGTCTCCGGCCTGTACCTGCTCGCCCCGCCCGGGGTCGCGCCGTTCGTCGCCATGCTGTCGCGCTCCAGCCTGGACCTCCTCGCCCCGACCGCCGACGACGCCCAGAAGGCGCTCGACCGGGTGCTGGCCGAGGCCCGGGCCCGCAACGTGTTCCGCGGCCAGGTGCTGATGGTCGAGCAGGCCGGCCCGGCCGGGGCCGACGGCGAGCCGGACTTCCAGATCCGCTTCCACGACCTGCCGCCGGTGGCCCGCGACCAGATCATCCTGCCGGACGAGGTGCTGCGGGTGGTCGAGCGGAACGTGGTCGGCCTGCTCGCCCACGCGGACGTCCTCCGCCGCGCCGGCCGGGGCACCCGCCACGGGGTTCTCTTCCACGGCCCGCCCGGCGTGGGCAAGACACTGGTGACGAAGTACCTCGCCCGCGCCTGCCCGGACTACACCGTCATCCTCCTCACCGGCCGCCAGCTGCGCCTCGTCCGCGAGTCGTGCCAGCTGGCGCGGCTCCTCCAGCCGGCGCTGGTCGTCATCGAGGACGTGGACCTGATCGCCCTCGACCGGGCCGAGAACCCGGACACGACACTGCTGCACGACCTGATGGACCAGATGGACGGCCTGGGCACGAAGGCCGACGTGATCTTCCTGCTGACGACGAACCGCCCCCGGCTGCTGGAGCGGGCGCTCGCCGCCCGCCCCGGCCGCGTGGACCAGGCCGTCTACTTCCCGCTCCCGGACCGCGACTGCCGCCGCCGCCTGTTCGCCCACTTCACCCACGGCCTCGACCTGTCGGCGGTGGACGTGGACCCGCTCCTCGACCGCACCGAGGGGGCCAGCCCGGCGTTCATCGAGGAGCTGTTCCGTAAGGCCGCGCTGCTGGCGGCCGAGCGCGGCGAGCGGTCCGACCCGCTCCCGCTGACGACGGCCGACTTCGAGAGCGCGCTGCGGGAGTTGGTCGAGTTCGGCGGGGCGCTGACGCGGAACCTCCTCGGCTTCCGCGACGAGCCCGACGGCGGGGCCGCCGGCATGGGGTTCGGGCCGCGGTAACCGCCAAGGTTCCGGCCCCGGCGGCGAACCCACCGCTAGCCCGGCGTGAGGCCGGGCGGTAGTGTGGGTGCGTCCGGTCCGTGGCCGCCGGGGAGCCGTCGATGCCCGTCTGCGAGTACCTGTCCGCCCTGGCTCTCGGGGCGGCCCAGCACCACGTCGATACGCTCTTCCGGCTCTCGCTCGACCACGCCTCGGACCACTCCCGCCGGCTCCTCAACGCCCTCGAAGCGGCCAACCGCAAGGCGTGGCGGTCCCTCGAAATCGCCCTCGCCGGCGAGTCGCTGTGGACGTGGTTCGACCGCCAGGAGACGAAGGCTCTCCGCCGGGAGATCCAGGCGTTCGTCGACACCGTCGAGTTCCCCGAGCTGGCCGGCCGGGCCGAGTACCGCGCCCGCTGCCTCCAGGATCTCCGCGCCGCCCTCGGGACCGGCGTCCTCCTGGGCAAGCTCGTCGCCGGCGACCTCGCCACCCGGGCCGGCGCCTTCGCCCGCCACTCCGACCCGCAGGCCGTTCTCGCGGCCGAGAAGGCCGCGCTCGACGACCTCGGGGCCGAGGTCACGGCCGCCGGCTTCCCCGCCCTCGGCTGGCTCCTCGCCCAACCGGCCCACGCCGGGCAGTCGGTGGTGGTGGTCGCGGCCCGCTACTTCTTCCGCCGCGACGTCGAGCGGAACCCCGAACTCTTCCAGGGGCTCCAGTTCTCCGCCACGGAGGCGCTCGCCGACGGCCAGCGGGCCGGGTTCGACCGTCTCGCGGAATGCATCGAGGAGTCGAACGCCCACCTCGACGCCGCCCTCGACGCGGTCGCCGGCCGGGTCGTGGCCGAGGTCCGCGAGGTCGGGGCCGGGGTTCTCCGCGTCGAGGACTCGGTGAAGGGCGTGCAGGACTCGGTCAAGCTGGTACAGGACTCGATCCACGGCGTGCAGGACCGGGTCGAGGACATTCACCTGTCGGTCGAGCAGGCCACGGCCGCGGCGGTCGCGGTCCAGTCGTCGGTCGAGGCCCACGCGGCGGACACGAGCCGGAAGCTCGACGACCTCCAGGGCCGGATGGCCGCCCTCCTCGAAAAGCTGGACATGCTCGACAAGCCCGTCGAGCCGACGCACAGCCTGTCCATCCGCACCGACCGCGAGCGCGACCTCGTCAAGGATCTCCTGGCCCAGGTCCGGTCCCTCCCCGAGGACGCCTGCAACGGCCGGCCGGGACTGGCGACCGACATCGGCAAACTTCAGCTGGCGGTCGGCGACTTCGACGGGGCCGGCGCCTCGTTCGCCGTGGCGGCGGCGGTGGCGGCGTCGGCCGGGGAGCGGGCCGAGGCGTTCCACAACGCCTACCGGGCCAAGCTCGAACAGGACGACTACCCCGCCGCCCTGGCCGACCTCCGGCAGGCGGTCGAACTCGACCCGGGCCGGTTCCTGCCGTTCCCGTTCGACAAGTACCCGCCCGACCGCATCCTCGGCGCGGGCGGGTTCGGGGTGACGTTCCTGTGCCGGCACCGGCTGACCGGCGCGGCGGTGGCGGTGAAGGCGCTCAACGACACCGGCCTGGACCGGGACGCGGCCAGCGTGCTGAAGGAGGCGATGACCCTCGACCAGCTCAAGCACCGAGCCATCATTGGCCTCCGCGATTGCGGTTTCGCCGACGAGGCCAGCTGTCACCGGCCGTATCTGGTGATGGAGTACTTCGACGGCCCCACGCTCCAGGGCTACGTCGAGAAGAACGGGCCGCTGCCGCTCGCCGACCTCCTCCCGCTGGCGCGGGTGCTGGCCGGGGCGCTCAAGGCCGCCCACGACCAGGGGGTACTCCACCGGGACATCAAGCCGGCGAACGTGATGGCCAACCGGGTGACGGCCGAGACGGACGGCAGCCGGCGCTGGCGGTGGGACGTGCGGGTGATCGACTTCGGCCTGGCGATGCCGTCCGCGGCGCTGACCGGGGCGGGCTCGACCGGGCGGGGGGCGACGGTCTACGGGTCGGCCATCGCCGGCACCCTGGACTACGCCGCCCCCGAGCAACTCGGCAAGCTGCCGGGGGTGAAGGTCGGCCCGGCGGCGGACGTGTACGGGTTCGCCCGGACGGTCTGCTTCGCCCTGTTCAAGACCACGGAGCCGACGAACCGGCACTACAACATGCTCCCGCCGCGGATGGCCGACCTGATCGGGCGGTGCCTGGCACGCGACCCCGGCGAGCGGCCGCAGGGGTTCGCGGAGGTGCAGGCCGAACTGGCCGCGGTCGACGGGGGCGATACCCGCGGCCCGGCCCCGCACGACCCGCCCCGCCGCGAGCCCCGGGCGACCCCGCTGGCCAACGCCTTCGGAAAGGTGACAAAGGCGGTCGAGCAGGCGATCAGCCCACCGCCGCCTCCCCCGCCCGCGCCCCCACCGGTCCCGGTCGCCCCGACAGACCCGCCGCCCGCGCGAGCGCGTCCCGTACCCGTGGCCGAAGAAGACCCACCGCCCCGACCGGACCGGCGGTCCGACCACCACGACCGGCGGGACCGCCGCGACCGCGACCGGGGGAGGGATCGGGACAGGGGTCGGGACCGGGATGACGGCCGGGACGGGCCGTCCGGGGCGGACCGCGTCACGCACGCGCTCCTGGCCATCTGCCTGGGCACCTGGGGCATCCACAAGTTCGCCCAGGGGAACACGTCGAACGGGGTGATCCGGGCGGTGATCGGCTTCTTCACCTGCCTCCCGACGTTCCTGGTCGGGATCGCCGAGGGGATACAATACTTCGGCATGTCGGACGATGCCTACGCCCGGACCTACCTCCGGGATAAGAAGGATTGGTTCTGACGGGACAGGATTCGGGTGTCCGGATTCGGGAGTCAGGGAAGACCGCGATCCAACCGACTCGCGCCCCCTGGCCCTCCCCGAATCCGGACTCCCGAATCCGGACTCCCGAATCCTGCCCCCGCCCCCGGGTGACCCGATGGATTTCCCCCTCCCCCCGGTCGGCGAAGGGTTGATCGAGGTGGAGTTGGTGCGCTGGCTGGTGCGCCCCGGGGAGGCGATCACCCGCGGGCAGGGGCTGGCCGAGGTGATGTCCGACAAGGCGACGATGGAGGTGCCGGCCCCTTTCGCCGGCACCATCACCTCCCTCGCCGCCACCCCGGGGGCGAAGGTGCAGGTCGGGCAGGTGATCCTCGCGTACCTGCCGGAGGGGATGTCGGAGGCGGGAGACGGGAAGCAAGGGGCGGGAAACGGGACGACGGGAGACGGGGGGCAGGAAGCAGGAGACGCGGAGCGGTCCGGCGCGAATGGTCATCCCACTACCTCCGCCCGCCCGCCCGCTTCCGTCTCCGTGTCTCCTGCCTCCCTGTCTCCCGACTCCCCGGCCCAACTCCCCCCCGCGGCGCCGTCGGTCCGGCTGCTCGCCCGCAAGTTCGGGGTCGACCTCGGCCGGGTCCGCGGGACGGGGCCGCACGGGCGCATCCTCCTCGACGACCTCACCCCGCTCCTCACCCCCGCCGTGGCGAAGAAGCCCGCCGCGGAGCCGGAACGCCCTGCCGCCGAGCTCGGCACGGCCGGCACGCGCACGAAGTTGGTCGGGCTGCGGCGGCGGATCGCCGACCACCTCGTCGACTCGAAGCGGCGCATCCCCCACTACTCGTACATCGACGAGTGCGACGTCACCGACCTCGTCCGCCTCCGCGTCCAGCTGAGGGAGCCGTTCGCCCGGGCCGGGGTGAAGCTCACCTACCTCGCCTTCGTGGTCAAGGCCGTGGCCCGGGCGCTGAAGGAGGTGCCGGTCGCCAACAGCAGCCTCGACGAGGCCGCGGGCGAGGTCGTGTGCCACGACCGCTACCACGTCGGCGTCGCCGTCGCCACGCCCGGCGGGCTGATCGTGCCGGTCGTGAAGGACGCCGACAGGAAGGATCTCCCCGCCGTGGCCGCCGAGATCGACCGGCTGGGCCGCGACACCAAGGCCGGCCGCGCCCGGCCCGACGACCTGAAGGGCGGGACGTTCACGGTGACGTCGGTCGGGAACGTCGGCGGGCTGATCTCGACGCCGATCGTGAACCACCCGGAGGTCGGCATCCTCGGCATCGGCAAGGTGGTGAAGCGGCCGGTGTACGATGAGCACGGCCGCATCCGCCCCGCCGACGTGCTGTACCTGTCGTTCGCGTTCGACCACCGGGTCGTGGACGGGGCGGTCTGCGCGGTGTTCGGGAACGCCGTGGCCCGCCACCTGCGGAGCCCCGCCACCCTGCTGCTGCCGGAGAACTACGGTGCGTGACGCCCTCCCGGCGGCCGCCGCCGCGGCACTCGTCCTCGCGTTCGGGGTGGCGCAGGCGCTGACCGCCAACGTCTTCCCCGACCTGTTCATCTACCGGTACGGCTCCCAGCTCGGCCTCCGCGCCCAGAACCCCTACGAGACGGCGGTCGTCCGCGCCGCCGTCGCCGAGCAGTTCCCGGAGGACGACCCCGGCCCGGACTCGTTCGTGAACAACTGCGGGTACTTTCTGCCCCCGGGCGCGGTAGTCGTCTACGCCCCCCTCGCGGTCCTGCCCTGGGCCGACGCCCGGTACTTCTGGGTCGGGCTGAACGCCCTGGCGGCGTTCGCCGCCGGCCGGGCCGTCACCCTCCTCCGCCCCCCGGGCTGGCAGCCGGTTTCCGGCCTGATCGGGGTGGTTCTGCCGTTCCTGATTCTGCTGAATTTCCTGGTTCTAGGCGTGGTGATGGTCGGACAGACGCCCCTGATCGCGGCGGGGTGCGTGCTCCTCGGGCTCGTCGCCTTCGACCGCGGCTGGGGCGTGGCCGGCGCGATCCTCTGGGCGTTGCCGTTCGTGAAGCCGCACGTGGCGCTCGTCCTCCTGCCGCTGGCGTGGTACCTCGGCGGCTGGAAGCGTGCGGCGGCCGTCGCCGCGGTCGCCGCCGGGCTGAACGTCATGGGGGCGTTCTTCGTCGGGGGAAGCCCGCTGTTCCTGCGGGACTACGTCGGGCTCGTCGGGGCCGGGCACAAGGCGGTGGCGTTCAACCTGGCCGAACGCGCCTTCGAGATGACCAGCTGGAACCGGCTCCTCTTCGTGGTGGGCGGGGAGCGCTGGCTGGTCGAGCAGTCGGCGGCGACGATGCTCCTGAGCTACGCGGTCGGGTTCGCGCTGGTGGCGGCCCGGTGCGTGCTGGCGCGGACGTGGCCGTCGGCCGCGTGGGCGGCGGCGGTGGCGGCGGCGCTGTCGGTGGTGTGCCCGCAGGTGTTGGCCTACGAGTTGGTCGGGCTGGTGTTGGCGGTGCCGTGGGTGCGTGACCTGTTCGCGGCCGGCCGGCGGGGCTGGGGGCTCGCCGCGGCCCTGCTCCTCGGCGCCCAGCTGATTCCGTTCCAGGTGGCCGACCAGTTCGGCATCGACTGGCACCGCCCGGCCGGGGCGATGGCCTTCGCGCTGCTCGTCCTCGCCGGCCCGCTCCGCCCGGGTGCTACGCCGGAGCGATGAGTCCGTTCGCCTCCCGGGCGCGGGCGGTCATCACGGCCGCGACTTCCCGCGCCGCCCGAATGGCCGGGCCGTACCCGTCGGCGGCCCGGTACCGCTTCTCCCGCAGCCCGCTCTCCGTGACCCGGGGTGGGCCGGTCAGCCGGTCGAACACCTCCGCCCCCCAGTCGCCGCTCGTGACCGTGGCCACCCCGTCGTAGGCCGTGCCCTCGTAGGCGGGGAGGGACAGCGGCTCGAACCGGGCGACGGGCTCGTCCCCGGCGAACACATGCCAGAAGTGCTCGTAGCCGAAGTGCCCCTCGAACTGCACCACCTCGGCGAACCCGCGGTCGAAGTGCGCCTTGAACGCCATGCTGGAGCTGCCGCGGTAGGGGGTACGCCACCCGAGTCGCCCGCCCAGAACCCGGCCCTGGGCGCGGACCCGGCCGGGGTCGGTCTGGTCGGCCGCGGCGGCGACCCGGGGCCACAGCCGGGGCCAGTTGGCCCCGAGCCACTGTGCCAGCGCCCGCGTGGTGGAGCGCATGTTCGGCTTCAGCGAGTACCAGAGGCGGATCAGTTCGAGGCGAGCCCGGTCGGCGTCGGACGCGCCGTTGTCGTCGAGCCAGTCGGCGAACACCAGCCGGGGGGTGGTGTCGGCCGGGCGGTCGAGGACGGCGCGGAGGAGGGCGAGGCGGTCGTCCACGGGTCACCTCGCGGCGGCGTTCAGCCCTTCCCGGCACAGCCACAGGCCGATCCCGAGCAGCAGCGCGGCGCTGACCATCGGGAGGATCTGGAACCACCGGCTCTCGGCGAACCGCATCGCCCCGGCCCGGTGGGCGTACACGACCCCCACCCCGAGCAGCACCAGCACCGCCCCGAGCCCGACGCTGAAGGCCACCAGCAGCGGCACCGCGAAGCCGACGCGGTTGAGGGCCGTCGCGGCGAGGAGGAGCAGGACCGCATCCCAGCACGGGATCAGCCCGCCGCCGAGGCCCATCAGCAGCAGCCGGGTCCAGCCGAACGTCGACTTCGCACCCTCCGGCGGCGGGCCGTGGTGGTGATGGTGGTGACCGTCGCCGTGGTGGTGATGATGCCCGTCGCCGTGGTGATGATGGTGGCCGCCGAACAGGTGGAAGTGGTCGGCCTTGCCGGTGAGCCGCCGCATAAGGAGCCACGCCCCGACGGCCGCGACAAGGAGCCCGCCGAGGAACTGCAACACGCCCTGCGTGGCGCCCGGCACCTCGTTCCCGTACACGCCCCACAGCACGGCCGCGACCACGATCACCGAGCCGGTGTGGGCCACCGTCGTGGCGAGTGCCAGTAGGACGGCATGGCCGACGGTGCCGCGCTCGCCGACGAGGTAGGCGGCCACGAGCGTCTTGCCGTGCCCCGGCGTGAAGGCGTGGGCCGAGCCGAACAGGAGCGCCGCGAGGAGCAGCACCCCCATCCCGTAGGACGAGTCGAACAGCGCCGGCAGCCCGCGCGTGGCGAGGTCGGTGGCGAGCGAGGGCCGCTCCGCCGGCTCGGTGACGGTCACCTCCGGCACGGGAGGGGCGGGCGGCGGGGAGGGCTTCGCGTCCGGGTCGGGGATCACCCGCGGCAGCGTCACGGCGGCCGACGCCTTCCTCAGCTGACTCGCCTGCTCGGGGGTCAGGTCGATGGCCGGGCGGTCACGCCAGCGCGGGTCCGGCTCGATCAGATCGTCGAGCGACACCCCACCGTCCCGGGCACCCTCGTCCAGGGTGAGGGCCAAGACGCCGGGCTTGTCGGGAAACGAGTCGTCGTCGAAGGCGAAGGCACGCTTCGCCGGGCCGGGCGGCCACGGAGCCTTGAACTCGAACCGGAAGCGCGGGTGCTCCCCGGCCTCGACGTCCACCTTCTCGATGGAGAACGTGAGCCGCTTGCCGTCGGCGGTGGCGCGGAGGTCGCGGGCGATTTCCGGAGCCACCTTCTTCGCGTAGGCGAGGACGAACCCCCGCCCGGTCTTGTCGAGCTTGGCGATCTCCTCGGCGGTGAACAGCTTGGCCCCGTCGAGGAAGATGGTGAACTGCGTGACTTCGAGCGCGTACTTCACCTGCACCGCGTCCGGGCCGAGGCGGACGGCGATGGTGCGGTCGTAGCGTGTGTTCGGCAGCGGGTGGGCGGTCGTTGGTGGGGCCGTGAAGACCGCGAGAAGACCGGCAGCAAGGAACGTGCGGCTCATACCGCTATCAAACGAGATGCGCGGCCCGGGTGCAACGGGGGAGTAGCCCGGAGGGGAAAGCAGAGTTTTGACGGGACGAACAGGACGAGACAGGATGCCGAACCCAGCGTTGGGTTCGGCATCCTGTCTCGTCCTGTTCGTCCCGTCAAAAATGTCCGGCACGACCGGCTACTTCTTCTGGCAGTAGCTCAGCGCCATCAGGGCATAGCCGGTGACGAGGTTGGGGTCGCCCTCCATCCAGCGGTCGGTCGCGTTCACCCAGCTGCCGTCCGGGCGCTGGCGCTGGGCGAGGGCGGCCACGAGGTCGGCCCGCCAGTTGTGCTTCACGCCGGCGGCGTCTTCGAACTCGTCCACCCCCAGGGCGTCCATGGTCTTGGCGAAGGTGTGGTAGTAGTAGTAGAGCCCGCGCTGCGAGTTCACCTCCGGCATCCCGGGGTTCCGGTCGAGCGTGTAGTTCTTCTTCATCCACTCCAGAGCGGCCTTCAGCCGGGGGTCGTCTTTCCCTACGCCGCAGTAGATCAGGCTCTTCACCCCGGCGTAGGTCATGCTCCCGTAGCCGCCCAGGTCGGTCTTCGTGCCCTCGCCGTCGGAGCGGCGGTTCTCGCCGCCGTTGGCCCCGGTGTAGATGAAGCTGCCGTCGTTGTTCTTGGCCGCCCAGGCGGCCGTGTTGTACTCGCTCTTGAGGTTCTGGCAGCGGCTCACGAACACCGCCGCCTTCTTGAACGCCGCGTCGTCCTTCGACACGCCCGCGGCCTTCAGGGCTTCGAGGAAGAACGCGGTGTTCGACAGGTCCGGCCGCGACTTGTCCCCGGCGTACCCGGCCCCGCCGTAGTAGTCGGTGTCGGCGTTCTTGCCACGGGAGTCGTCCCACTGATACGAACGCAGGTACTTCACCGCGTCGCCGATCACCGGCCGGTACTTCTCCGCCCGCCCCGCGGCCGACAGCGCCATCACGTTGATGCTGGTCGTGTAGTTGATGAGCCCCGCCTTGATGTCGTTGCCGGCGATGTGGCCCTCCTTCCGGTTCACCAGCCCCTCAATGAACGCCAGCCCCTTGGCGGCCGGGGCGTTGTCCGCGCCGGTGCCGGTCCGCAGCAGCCCGGTGACGACGATGCCGGTCACCCCGCGGTTGTTCGGCGCCGGCCCCCAGCTGCCGTCTTCGTTCTGGCTCTTGGCGACGAAGGCCGTGGCCTTCTGGATGAGACTCGCGGCACTGCCGGACGGTTGGGCGGGGGCCGGAACAGCGGCGACGGCCGCGACGAGTAAGGCGGCTGGGACCGCCATACGGAGCCGGATCGACATGGGAAGCACCTCGCGGAGAATGGTCGGGCAGGGGGTATGGTAGCTGGGCAAAGCGGGTGCCGCCCCGAGAAAGCCGTGAGAGCGCAAGCCTCTGATACTCAGGGTGGATAGGTCGTATCCAGCACTGGTCGTGGGGTAGCCAGCGCACCCCGGGTTGACCCCGCTTACCCCCTCTGGCATAAGCCCCCGGGTTCCCGCCCCGGAGGCGCCGCCGTGACCGACCCCACCCCCCGCACTCCCCTCAGCTGGCTGCCGTTCCTGTTCACCCGCGTCCTGTTCCCGGGAACCCCCGACCCAGACACCCGCCTCCGCCGGACTTCGCTGCTCCTCGTACTCCTTCTGCCGGCGGCACTGCTCTACCCGACCCGCGGGTTCCACCTTCTCGAACCGGACGAGGGCCGCTACGCGCAGATCCCGCGCGAGATGCTCGCCAGCGGGAACTGGGTCGTGCCCACCCTCCAGGGCGAGCCCTACCTTGACAAGCCCCCCCTGCTCTACTGGCTGGTGGCGCTCAGCTACCGCGCCTTCGGCGTCAGCCCGGACGTGGCCCGACTGGTGCCGGCGGCGTGCGTCCACCTCACGATCCTGGCGGTGTACCTCCTCGGTCGGCGGAGCGTGGGCGAGCGGCCGGCGTTCTGGGCAGCGCTGCTCCTGAGCGTGGCTCCGGGGTTCGTCAGCATCGCCCGGCTGCTCCTGTTGGACGGGCTCCTGGTGCTGTGCGTTTTCCTCTCGGTGATCTGCGGCTTTGAGGCCGTGCGGACCGGCCGGCTCAAGCTCAGCTGGTGGCTTGCATCGGCGGTGGCGTCCGGGCTCGGGTTCCTGACGAAGGGGCCGATCTCCGAGGTGCTGCTGTTCGTGCCGCTGTGGGGGTACGCCTTCCTCACCACCGGCCGGTTCACGCCGACCGTCCGCCCCCGGCACTACCTCCTCTTCGCGGCGGTCGTGGTGGCGGTCAACCTGCCGTGGTACGTGGCGATCTACCGCCAGGAGCCGGCGTTCCTGAAGTACTTCTTCTGGGAACACAACGTCATGCGGTTCCTCCAGCCGTTCGACCACCTCCAGCCGGTGTGGTATTACGCCCCGATCCTCCTCGGCGGGCTGCTCCCCGGCACGGTCCTGTTCGCCGTGTACCTGCGGAGCCTGGTGGCGGGCGGGGAAAACGCGGCGGCACTGCGGTCGCCGGCCGGGGGGTTCTGGCTGCTGGCCGGCGGGTGGTGCGTGTTCTTCTTCAGTTGTTCGGGGAGCAAGCTGCCGACGTACATCCTCCCGGCCTACCCGTTCCTGTGCCTGGCCCTCGGCGAGTTCGTGGCCCGCACCCGCTGGCACGCCGCCCCCTCGACCCGCATCGGCGTCGGGGTGATGGCGACCCTGCTGCTAGCCGTCCACCACATTGGCCTGCCGTGGTACGCACAGGAGCGGTCACCGTTCGGCCGACCGGAGTTGGTGGACCGACTCGTCGGCGACCCCGACACTGTCATCGTGAGCTACCCGCGGAACTGCGACTCGCTCGCCTTCTACGCCAACCGGGCCGACTTCGACCGCGTCCGCACCAAGGACACGAACCAGCTCATGGTGGACTGCCACCACCGCCCGCGCACGGTCGTGCTGTTCACCCACCGCGACGCCCTCGCCGGCTTCCGCAACACCCTGCCGTCGAGTCTGGAGATCGCCGAAACCGTGAGCCTCCGGCGGACGACCGGGATTCGGCTCGTAGACCGGCTCGTCGGCTCGACCCCGTGGGGGCTGTGCGACGTCGCCGTGGTCGTGCCGCGCCAAAACGGAGAGCCGAACCGGAACGACGACGACCAGCAGAAGAATGACCCGGCCGAGGCCGGTGAGTGAGGCCGCGTCGGCGGATTCGTCGCCGCGGCCGGGTATTCAAGCTGCTCGATTTCAGGCCAATGGCCTGAGATTCGATAGCCCAGTCCCACGCTCCGGGGACTTCAATGGGCAATTTATATACAATCCGTACAGCGTCAGATTCTCGTCGAATTACTGCCCTCGCCTATGCGACCGACACAAACCATTTCGTCTAAGCCCGTTATGGCAGTCGCCACGAATCCAACAATCCAGGCAACTTTCACTCGACTGAATCGATAAATCGGGCGAGGGTTTTCCTCTCGCTTTCCATTCACCGGCACACTCCGAAGTCGCGCGGCAAAAGCCGCGGATTCGGCAAATTCTGTACTAGACTCCGGCAACGCCACCCCGGCTGTGTGGCGCCCGGAGTCGTTATGGCCGCACCCGACATCACACCGGCACCCGCGCCGCCGACGGATCAGTCGTTGATCCGGCGCTACCGGGCCGGTGACGACCGGGCCGCGACCTCCCTCTACCACCGCTACGCCGCCCGCCTGCGCACCCTCGCCGCCCGCCACTGCACCCCCGACTACTCGGCCCGCTTCGACCCGGACGACGTGGTCCAGTCCGTCTTCCGCGTGCTGTTCCAGCGCACCCGCAGCGGCGCCTACGACGTGCCCGCCGGCGGCGAGCTGTGGGGGCTGCTCATCGTCCTCACGCTGAACAAGGTCCGCAGCCTCGTGGAGTTCCACCGGGCCGGGCGGCGGGCCGTCCACCAGACCGCCTCGGCCGTGGACCTCGAGCGCTACGCCCTCCCGACCAGCGACGACTCCGCCGCCGGCCTCCTCAAGCTGGTGATGGACGAGCAGCTCGACGGCCTCCCCGAGTCGAACCGGCAGATCGTCTGCCTCCGGGTCGAGGGGTACGAGGTCGGCGAGATCGCCACCCGCTCCGGCCGCTCCCGGCGGACGGTCGAGCGCGTCCTCCAGCAGTTCCGCGACCGGCTGATGTAAGCCCCACCCCACCCCCTCGCCCAACGGGTGTGACATGCACGAAACTCACGCGCCCTCGCTGTCGGCCGACCTCGCCAACCGGGTCGATGCGTTCGAGTCGGCCCTGGCCGCCGACCCCGCGGCCGACCTTGCCAAGTTCCTCCCCCGGCCGGACCACCTCCTGTACCTGCCGCTCCTGGCGGAACTCATCCGGATCGACATGGAGCACGCCTGGGACCGCGGCCGGCGGGCCCGGCTGCCGGCGTACACCGCGCGGTTCCCGGCCGTCCTCGGCACCGAGGAGGTGCTGGCGGCGGTGGCGTTCGAGGAGTACCGCCAGCGCCGGCGGGCCGGCGAGGCGGTGACCCCGGCCGACTACCGGGCCACCTACGGCGTAAGCACCGCCGGCTGGGCGGACGTGAACCCGTCCACCGGGCTCGCCGACGCGGCGCCGCCGACCGACCTCCAGCCCTGCCCCCCGGCCGACCCGTACACCGCCCACCCGGACGGCCCGGTCACCGGTGCCAACAACCTGCCGCCGACGAACATGGTGGCCACCCCGCCGCCGGGCGGGGTCGCACTCGACTCGTCGGTGGCCGTCCCGGCCGGGGTGCTGGCCGGGGTCGGCCGGCCTCGCCCGGAGCCGACCGACTCGGCCCTCGTGTCCCGCATGACCGAGGCCGCCGCGACCCTGCCCGAGGCCGGGGGCGAGTTCCTCGGCTTCAAGCTGGAGGAGGAGCTCGGGCGCGGGGCGTTCGGGCGGGTCTACCTGGCCCGCCAGGGCGACCTGGCCGGCCGCCCGGTCGCGCTGAAGATCGCCTACGACGTGGCCGGCGAGTCGCGCACGCTCGCCCAGTTGCAGCACACGAACATCATGCCGATCTACTCGTTCCACAAGGCCGGCCCGTTCCAGGCGGTGTGCATGCCGTACTTCGGCCGCACCACCCTGGCCGAGGTGGTCCGGAACGTCCGCGGCCGGTCGGTGATGCCGCAGTCCGGGAAGGAGCTCCGCAGCACCGTCAACCGCCGCGGCCTGGACACCTCGCGGAAGTCCTCGACCCGGTCCGGGGGGTGGTCGCCGTCCGTCGCACCGAGCACGGACACGCCCGCCGTTATCGCCGCCCCGGCCCCCCGCACCGCCCCGGCCGCGGCGAACGCCGACAACTGGGACCGGATGGACGGCCTCCCCTACGTGGACGCCGTCCTCACCCTCGGCGGCGAGCTGGCCGAGGGGCTGGCCCACGCCCACGCCCGCGGCATCCTCCACCGCGACCTGAAGCCGGCCAACGTGCTGCTGTCGGACGAGGGCCGGCCGATGCTCCTCGACTTCAACCTCGCCGAGGACACCAAGCAGACCGGCGCCGGCCGGGCGGCGGTCGGCGGCACCCTGCCGTACATGGCCCCCGAGCACATCGACGCCTTCCGCCGGGCCGGCGGGGTGATCGACGCCCGCTGCGACGTCTACGCCCTCGGCGTGATCCTGTACGAACTGCTCACCGGCCGGCACCCGTTCCCGAGCCGGGTCGGCCCCGCCAAGCAGATGGTCCAGGAGATGGCCGACGACCGGCGGAAGCCGCCGCCGTTCCTCCGGTCGTACAACCCGGCCGTGTCCCCGGCCGTCGAGGCGCTGGTCCGCAAGTGTCTGGCCCCCGACCCGGCCCAGCGCTACCAGTCGGCCGCCGACCTGCGCGAGGACGTCCTGCGCCAGCTGACGCACCGCGCGCTCCGCCACGCCCCGAACCCGTCCACCCGGGAGCGGGTGCGGAAGCTGGCCCGCCGCTACCCCCGGCTGGCGTCCTCCGGGGCGGTCGCGGCGGCGGCGGGGCTGGTGCTGCTGGCCGGGGCCGCGGCGGTCGGGTACGCCCGGGAGCGGACCCGCGGGCTGGAGGCCCGGGGCCGCCTCGCCGACCACCAGACCGGCTTCCGCGACGCCCAGGTGTTCCTCGACGACCGCAACCGGTCGTGGCCCCGGCTGGACGAGGGGCTCGACCGGCTCCGCGGCCTCCTCGCCCGCTACGGCGTGACGGAGGACGGCAGCGCCGACTGGCTCACGGCCTCGGCCGTGCGTTACCTCCCCGAGGCCGACCGCGAGCGGGTCCGGCAGGACGTGGGCGAGACGTACTACCTGATGGCCCAGGTCGCCCACCTGAAGGCGGCCGCGGCGACCAACCCGGCCGAGCGGAAGGCCGACCTCGACCGGGCCGCCGCGTGGAACGACCTCGCCGGCCGCTACGCCGGCGACCGCCTCCCGCGGGCGGTCCAGGAGCAGAAGGCCGCGCTCGCCGCGCTCGGCGGCGCGGGCGCCCCGGCGGCGGCCCCGCCCGCGCCGGGGTCGGCCCGCGACCGCTTCCTGGTCGGCGCCCAGCTGGCCCGCAACGGCCGGCAGCGGGACGCCCTCCCCCACCTGGCGGAGGCCACCCGGCTCGACCCGGAGAACTTCTCCGCCTGGTTCGTGCGCGGCACCGCCCACCTGGGGCTGGAGCAGAACGAGCTGGCCGCGGTGTGCTTCGGCGCCTGTGTCGCCCTCCGCCCGGACTTCGCCCCGGCCTGGCTCAACCGCGGGGTGGCGTTCAGCCGGATGCGGTTCTACCCGGCCGCCCGCGAGGACTTCGACCGCACCCTCGAACTCGACCCGGCCCTCGCCGAGACGTACTTCCTCCGCGCCGGCGTGCGACACATGACCGAGGACTTCCGCGGCGAGGTCGACGACCTGTCCGCCGCCCTGGCCTCCGGGGTAAGCCCGGTGCGGGCGCACTTCCTCCGGGCCGGCGCCCGCGACCGGCTGAACGACAAGGCCGGGGCCGCCGCCGACCGCGAGGCCGGGCTGAAGGCCACCCCGACCGACGAGCTGAGCTGGGTCGCCCGCGGCGAGGTCCGCAAGCACGCGGACGCCGCCGGGGCGCTGGCCGACGCCGAGGAGGCGCTGCGGGTCAACCCGATGTCCATCCCGGCCATGCAGCTGAAGGCGCACCTCCTGGCCGAGTACCTGAACCGGCCGGCGGACGCGCTGGCGGTGCTGGACCGGGCGGTCGGGTTCTACCCGGACTACGTGCGGGCGCGGGCCGGGCGGGCGGTGCTGCTGGCCCGCGCCGGGAAGCGGGACGAGGCGGTCCGCGACGCCAAGGACGCCCTCCTCCGCGACACCCGCCCGCCGAACCTGTTCCAGCTCGGCAGCGTGTACGCCCTGACCGCCAAGACGCACCCGGAGGACAAGCCGGAGGCGTACCGGCTGATCTGGTCCGCCCTCCGCGGCGGCTTCGGCCACGACCTGATCGACACCGACCACGACCTCGACGGGGTTCGCGCCGACCCCGAGTTCCAACGCCTGACTGCAGCCGCCCGCGCCCAGCGCCCCCCGGCCCGGTGACCGGGCAAATCGCCGCCACGGAATCCCGAAAACCCGTGGCGGGTTCCTTCGCCCGATCCCGTTTCCTTTGTGACGGTCCACGCCCAACCGCCGAGGTTTCCCCTCCATGCCCCCGTCCCCCTCCCGTCTCGGTCTGCGCGTCGAAGCCCTCGAAGACCGGACCGTCCCCACCGCCCTCGGCTCCCCCTGGCCGAACCCGGACGCCCTCACCCTGAGCTTTGCGAAGGACGGGACCGCCGTCGGCGACGCGACCTCGCAGACCGCCGCCGCGTTCGGCGGGCTCCCCGCGGCCGTGTGGCAGCGGGAGGTGCTGCGGGCCTTCCAGACGTGGGCCGTACACACCAACGCGAACATCGCCGTGGTGGCCGACGGCGGGGCGCCGTTCGGCACCCCCGGCCAGGCCCAGGGCGACTTCCGGTTCGGCGACATCCGGGTCGGGGCGGTGCCCCTCTCGGAGGACTCGCTTGCCAACGTGTCGGCCTTCGACTGGGGCATCGGCACCTGGTCCGGCGACCTGCTGTTCAACACGCTGTCCCACTTCGCCACCCGGTCGGCCCCGACCACCGCGGCGGACATCTTCACCGTCGCGCTGCACGAGGCCGGGCACGTGTTCGGGATGGACCACTCGGACGACCCGGCCTCGCCGATGTACGAGACGTACACCGGGGTGAAGACCGGGCTCACCGCCGGCGACATCGCCGCCGTGAAGGCGTACTACGGCGGCCGCCAGCCGGACGCCTACGAGGGCACCCGGGGGAACAACACCGCCGCCACCGCCACCCTCGTCGACTCGATCACCGGCGCCGCCAAGCTGACCGCCGACATCGGCTCGAAAACGGACGTGGACAACTACGTCCTCCTGAACACCGGCCTGCTCGGCACCCTGGAGGTGCGGGTGAAGGCGTCCGGGATCAGCCTGCTGACGCCGAAGGTGTCGGTGTACGACTCGTGGGGCCGGCTGGTGGCCTCGGGCACGGCCTCCGGCCCGGGCGGGGACGTGACCCTCGCCCTGCCGCGGACGCTGCTCAACCTGACCTACACCGTCAAGGTGGACGGCGCCACCGACGACGTGTTCGGGATCGGCGGGTACGAGATGTCGGTGGTCCGCACCAGCGGGCTGATCCTGCCCCACCTGCTGACCGAGTTGCTGGGCGGCAACGGCCTGCTCGGGGCGGTCGCCCTCGACAACCTGCTCGCCGGCCCGAAGGGCGGGTACGCGGCCGACGCCTACGTCGACTCGAAGGCGGACGTGGACCACTACTCGGTGGGCGTCCCGCCGACGACCGACGCCGGCCCGCGGGCGATGGTGGTGTCGGTCACGAACACCACCGGGCGCGACCACCCGGACCTGGCCGTCTTCAACGCCCTCGGCCAGCCGGTGCCGTTCCAGATCCTCAACAACAACACCGCTACCCTCACCATCCAGGTGACGGAGATCCGCCGCGGCGAGCGGTACTTCATCAAGGTGTCGAACCCGGCCGGCAAGGACGCGACCGACCGCTACCGCCTGACCGCCGACTTCCAGGCGCCGGTCGAGGTGAAGTACGCCCGGCTCGGGGCCGGCCAGCTGACGGCCGCAGCCCCGGCCGCGACGAGCCAGCTGACGGTGAACGCGGCCCGGCTGGTGGAGTTCTCCCTGGTCTCGTCGGCCGGCGACTCCGCCTCGACGGGCGGGACGACGCTGACCGTGAGGAACGCGGCCGGGAAGGTGGTGCTGACGCTGACCCAGGGCGCCGGGGGTACGACGAACGGCGCGGTCTACCTGCCGCCGGGCGCGTACACGGTGACGGTCGACGCGCCGGGCGGGACGACGAACTTCTGGGCCGGGGTGCGGGAGGCGAGCGGCCCGGTCGGCCCCTACGACCCGGGAACCTCGACGAGCTACCCCAGCTCTCCCGGCGGCACGTACAACACCGGGCCGTCCCCGACCTACGAGCCCGCCCCGAGTCCGGGTCAGGCGGGCCAGCCGAGCTCCGGCGGCAGTACGGCCGCCGCGCCCCCACCGCCGAGGAGTGCACCGGGCGGGTCGTACTACTACTCGTTCTGAGCACGCGGCCGGGGTGACGTGGGGCGTTGCACGCCCCACGTCACCCCGGCCGCCGACCGGTTGTCGAACCCGGCCCGGGCGGCGGGTGTCTGTCCGGCGTTCTCCACTACCCCAAGATTCCCGGCAGTGCCGCCACCCCCCAGGGGCGGTGCGTCATGTTCGAGAAGCTCGACGGGACCAACCTGCACTGGTACTGGAACCGCGCCTTCGGCTGGCACGCCTTCGGCACGCGGCCGGCCGACCCCAAGCGGGTGGTCCTGTTCGGCGTGTAGATGGGCGGGCACGGGTTCGTCAGCCCCGAGCGGTTCATGGCCGCCTTCAACCACCTCCCGACCCCGCGGCCGGTCACTCCCCGCGGCCGGCCAACTCCAGCGACACGGCCTTCCACCTGAGCCCCCGGAACACGAACCGCTCCAGCGGTCCGCGGTCCGGGTCGGGGAACACACTTGAAGCCTACCCCAGAACCCCTATCGCGTGGTAGGTGATCCAGGCACAGGCGAAGTGGAGGATGGCGTTGTAGTTGGGAACCTTCTTCCCCCACCGGATGAGCAGCCGCCGGAACCGGTTCATCCGACAGGGGGTCCGCTCCACCACCCACCGCCGGGCCCGGTACCCGGGCACCTCCTGCCGCGCCGGAGCCTCCTGGCCCTGCTTCCTCTTGACCGGGATGTGGGCCGTGTGCCCCCACCCCGCGATCAGGTTCCGGACCACCGGGACGTCATACCCCTTGTCCCCGCACAAGTGCCGAGGGGCGCCCGCGGTCGGCTCGGGACGCTCAACCGGGGTGCTCCCCGGGGTGGCCTCGGCCACCTCCAGGTCCGATCGGTCGGCCCCGGCCACCCCAGGTCCACCGGCACCCCATGCCCCGCGGTCAGGAGGGACTGTTTCGCTCCCGGTCCTCTCGTCCGCCAGCCCGATACGGCTGACGCCGACGGACGTGACGCAGTTCGCCCGGCTGGAGCAGTGCGAGCGGCGCCTCCGGTTCCGGCTCGCCGAGCGGGCCGGGCAGGACTTCATGGGGCAGTGCGGCGTGACCGCCCAGCGGATCACCCCGCTTCTGTCGCCGTCTGGCCACACGTTCGAGCAGGGCGTCGAGGCCGCCCGCGTCGAGGACAAGGCCGACGACCTGGCCCACGCCCTGCACGAGTTCGTCGCCACCGAGCGGATGGTGGAACGGACCGACTGGAAGGCGACCCGGCACGCACCCCCCCGAGCGACGGGTGCTGATGGGCGACGGTCTGCTCGTCCGGTACTGCGAGGGGGACCAGGAGCCGGGCGCGGCCGAGCAGAACCGGGAGAACCAGCGCCGCCGCCTGAAGCGGGAGGAGTATGCGACGGCGTTCCGGCTGGAGTGCCCCGACAAACCGTTCCGCGTGAGCAAGGAGCAGTCGGCGGAATGCAAGTGGTCGCCGGACGGGTTGCGGCTGAAGCTGCGCCCGGAGACGGTCGGGTGGACTGCGACCTGCACGAAGCGCTCTTGATGTCGAACCTCCGGGACGGCGACCGGCTCGTGCTGTACCCCCGGTGGGCGGTGGGCAAACGGCTGCCGGTGGCCGAGCGGACGGAGCTCACGCCGACGCCGAAGCAGATGCTCTACGGCCAGCGGGCCGAACTGATCGGCCTTGTGACGACGGCGAGGGACGCTGCGGGCGGGGTGACGGCGGCGCTGGCCGAGGTCGAACTGAAGGAGTCACGGGGCAGTCCAGACGGCGTTCCTGGCCGGACGCCAAGCCCGGCTCGAAGTGCGGCATCTGGACGGCGACGAGCCTTCTTGTGTAGAGCGGGTGGCGCGGCCGGACAGCCCCGGTGGCGACCCCGAAATTGGCGGGAGCTACAGGCTGACGGAGCGGATGGTGTGTTCAACAATGACCGGAGATGGCTCGTCTGCGCCGAATCCCAACGTGGTTGATTCCCAATGCTGCTACCACCAGACGAACTCGAACTGTTCTTCAGACTGCACCGGGCACTCCTGTTCTTCGTGAACCAGCAGCTCACGGTGATTCCCGACACGCTCGCCTCGCCGGAAGAATTCGCCGCCCTCTCGCCGGGCGTGCGCCTCAAGGTCCGGGACGCCCTGAACGCCAACCTCACCCTGATCGAGTCCTTTGTCGATGAGAATCCGGCTCACTGCTCGGAGGACGAACTCGACATCGTGCGCTCCTGGCGGCACCTCGTTCACGGCAAGTTCTACGTCTTCCGTGAGTTGAAGAAGTACACCGTGTTTCTCTCGACCGACACGCAGCCCGTCGCCTACGGCGTCCTGGCCCTGTCGCAGCCGTTCGAGGAACTGGTCGGCCCCCACCTGCCGGTTCTGACGCAGACGGTCCTGCTGCCCTTCAAGAACCGGATCGTCTACGACGGCCTGATGAGCAGCTACAACGTCTCGTTCGGCCCCGGCATCCGGAGCAATCTCAACGAGGATCTCAAGGCGGCCAAGGCCCGGCACGGGATCGTCACGTCCCTGCCGGTGTCGGCCACGCCGGTGCCCGCAACGGCACCGAAAGTCAAACCCACCCCGAAGTCGCCGTCGAGGGAGGAAAGGGGTGGGTCGCTGGCGGTGATCGTCGGGTTGATCGATCAGTTTTGCCAAGAGCATCTGAACGAAGAGTACGCCGGGCTGTGTCGGAAGATGGCCGAGAAGTTGGCCCGCAAACGTCCCTCGCCACTGGTCAGCGGTAAGCCGCAGACCTGGGCCTGTGGCATCGTGCGCACGGTCGGGTGGGTAAACTTCCTGGACGACAAGAGCCAGACACCCCACATGAAGTTGACGGCCGTCGACAAGGCGTTCGGCGTCGGTGAAAGCACCGGCCAGGGGAAGTCGATGCTGATCCGCAAGACGCTGAAGGTCAGGCCGACGGACCCGGAGTGGTCGCTCCGCAGCCGGATCGAGCGGAACCCGATGGCCTGGATGATCCAGGTGAACGGCTTCCTGGTGGACGCCCGGTTCGTGAGACGGGAGATTCAGGAGGAGGCGCTGCGGAAGGGGCTGATCCCGTACATCCCCGAACGGCCGCAGCCGTCCGAGGAAGGCGACGAGGAGTAGGACGATGGCGAAGTCGAGGTCACCGTTCACGGGCCGCTGGCGCATCGTCACAATGAGCGCCTGGGAGCAGGACTACATCGACGAAGAAGAGGACGGGTACTTCGAGTTCGACGACACGGGCGGCGGCGAGTTCCACTTCGGGTACGTCCACGGGCAGATGGACTGCCGCCTGACGACCCGTGATGGCGAACCCGCCGTCGAGTGGACCTGGGACGGCAACGCCGAGATGGACCCGGCTCAGGGCCGGGGCTGGGCCGTTGTGAAGGGCGACGAATTGCACGGCATGATCTTCTTCCACGGCGGCGACGACTCGGAGTTCGTGGCGACCAAGAAGGGCGGGACTGACCCGAAGCCGAAGACGCCGAAACGGTGACGACCGCCGCCGCCACGCCTGGGTACTCGCACACGCAGACCGCCCCGCTCTGCCTGATCCTCTACACCTCGGCGCCCCTCGGCTTTGGCCTCGCCGTGGGTATCAGCGAAACGCCGGGCCTCCGTCGGCAGGTCGAACCGATCCCCGCCCCCGATCGCCCGCTGCCGGTCGGGGCCGCCCGGTGGGCCGCCCCGACCGCCGGGACAACCCCGCGGTGAGGTCGTCGAACGCCGCCGGTGTGATCCCGGTCAGGTGCCGGAACACGGCCGGGCGTTTCCGCCGGTTGGCCAACCGGGCGATCACGGGCGCGTCCCGCGCGACGGGGTGAGCGGTCAAGATACCAGCTACACCCTCCTATCGTGGATGAGGCCTGTTAGATCGTGCGTAAGCCCTACGGCGACGGGAGGGCCATCACTTCGTCGTCCACGCCGGCGGCGGGGCGACGTCATCGGCCGGGCGCTTGCCGGCGTCGGCCCGACCGCTCCCCGCCAACCGGGAAATGACGCGGACCGTCATGTCCGCATCGCACGTCAGCTGACAGCTGAGGCGGACGCCGGTCAGACCCTTCGCGGTCAGCACCGCCTTCTCGGCCTCCGTCATCTTCCCCGGCTCGCCGCTCACGAACTCGACCCGGCAGGTGGTGCAGCGGGCGTTCCCGCCGCAGGCGTGGAGTTGATCCACCCCGGCCTCGTCCGTCAGCGCGTTGACGAGCCGCTTTCCCGCCGGCACGTCGACCGCCGGCACTCCCTCTACGGTTAGCTTCGGCATGGCCGTCCTCCTGGTAACTCCGCGACGCGGTCATCATAGCGCGGCACGGGCGTTGCGTCCTCCGACTCGGTCGGGAGGCTCGTTTCATGCCAATTTCTCAGTTGCTCCACTCCTGCGACGGCACCCCGGGCATCCGCCGCCTCCGCGTCGGGAAGGGCTTCCGCTATGTGGACGCCCGCGGCCGGCGGGTGGCGGCCGCGGACACGCTCGCCCGCATCCGGGCGTTGGCCATCCCGCCCGCGTGGAAGGACGTGTGGGTGTGCCCGGCGGCGAACGGCCACATCCAGGCCACCGGACGGGACGCGAAGGGGCGAAAGCAGTACCGCTACCACGCCTCCTGGACTACCCGCCGCGGCGACGAGAAGTTCGGGCGGACGGCCGGGTTCGGCCGGACGCTGCCGCGCGTCCGTGCCCGGGTCGCCGCCGACCTCGCCCGCCCCGGGCTGTCGCGGGACAAGGTGCTGGCGGCCGTGGTGGCGCTCCTCGACCGCACGCACCTTCGAGTCGGGAACGCCGAGTACCAGCGGGCCAACGGCTCGTTCGGGCTGAGCACGCTCCTCGACCGGCACGTCACGTTCGCGGGCGGCGCGTTCCGCCTGCGGTTCCGGGGCAAGAGCGGCGTGTGGCACGACCGGTCCGTCTCGGACCCCCGGCTGGCCCGCACCGTCCGCGCCTGCCGCGACCTGCCCGGGCAACACCTGTTCCAGTACCGGGACGAGATGGGGGTGGCCCGACCAGTCGGGTCGGCGGACGTGAACGGCTACATCCGCCGGGCCGCGGGCGACGAGTACACGGCGAAGGACTTCCGCACTTGGGCCGGGACGGTGAAGGCGGCGGAGCGACTGACCGCGCTCCCGCCGCCGGCGTCGAAGACGGCCGGGGAGCGGACCGTGACGGCGGTGGTGAAGGAGGTGGCGGCCGAGTTGGGCAACACGCCGGCGGTGTGTCGGCGTAGCTACATCCACCCGCGGGTGATCACGGCGTACCTGGAGGGCACATTGCCCGGCGGACGTGGCGGGGGCGGGGTGCGGGAGTTGCTCCGGACCCTGACAGAGCCCGGCGGGCGGCCCCCCGCAGCAACCGGTCCGCCGCGCAGGTAGCTCACGGCGCCGCCGGCGGGACGACCGGGGCCGGGCCGAGCGGGCCGACCAGGGTTTCCAGCTGACCCCGGAACCGGGCGTCGTCCGGGAAGTCCGGCCGGCCTCCCGGGCCGCGCGGTAGTTCCCGAACCGAAGTTCCTCCATCACCAGGAGGCCGCGAGGCTTCCGCTCGGTCGGGTCTGCGGAGGCCCAAGACCGCCAGGACCGTGCGGCTCTGCGTCGGGTCGAGAGGGTTTTGCTCAGGACCAACTGGGTGACCCCCTGGTGCCGCATGCCCGGAAAGGCTGCCCCCTCGCAGCCGCCCGCTCGCCGAGGTCGGCGAGCCGCCGGAGTTCGGCTTCCAGCCGCGGCTTGTCCGCCGGGTTCTTCTTGAAGTACAGCGGGGCGGCGGTCACGAACCGCGCCCCGCTGGCGAAGGCCGCCAGGGAGGCGTCGGGGGCGCGCGAGAACGCCTCCTCAGCCGCCTCCGCATGCTTCCCCTCCTCGAAGAACCGCCGGGTGACCCGCTGGTACGCCTCCCCGGGCTCGACCAGCCGGGACGCAACCGGGGACGGGAGGGGCGGAAGCCTGGCCGACCGGAGCAACTCAGTCATCGCGGAAACGACCTCGATCTGGCCCCGCCCCGGGGGAGGTGGGGACTCCTCATGCGCGGCGGGGTCATGCCGGCCTTGGCGCTCGTCTCGCGGACGGCCGCGAGTCGGTCGGCGAGCGCCCGGGTGCGGCCGCGGAGGACGGCGCCCCGGGCGCTCGCCGAGCCGGGCGGCCAACTTCTCCATCCGGGCCAGGCCGTCCGCCGGGCGGCCGCCGAGCAGGTCGGCCAGCCCGCCGACGAAGTCCGGGAGCGGGTCGTCCGGGAACCGGACCCGCAGGAGCTCGGCCAGCGCCCGGGCCTCCTCGTACCGGCCGGTGACCACCAGTGAGGTGACGGCCGCGGTCTGCGCGGGGTGGTGGAGCGGGTCGAGACTCACGGCCCTCTGGAACTCGGCGAGCATCTCGGTCGCGGGTCCGGCCAGGAGTCCACGGACGTAGGCGGCGCCGGCCGGGGTGAGCCCCGGCGCCTCGAGCGCCCGGCGAACGGACGTGTGCCCGGCGGTGGTCCGGGTCGGGTCGAGGGACTCAGTACCGGCCCGGAGCAGGAGGAGAGCCCTGCGGCAGTCGGCCGTCGTCGGGTGGGCCTCCACCGGTCCCACCTCGGCCTCGACCTCGGCCACCCGCCCCGCCGCGAACAGCGCCTGAAGGCTCCGGGTCCGGCGCCGGCCGGCGTCGGGGTGGTCGGCGGCGATGGCGCCCGCGTAGTAGGCCGCGGCCTCACCCCAGTGTCCGGCGCGGAACGCCTCGTCGCCCTCGGTCGCCAGCCGGGCGGCCCGCTCGGCCTCGGCCTTCGCCGCCCTGGCCAAGTTCTCCTCACGCCGTTGCTGATACCACATGACCGCCCCCACGATGAGGACGGCGACGGCCGTCTGCCACCGGTGCGGCCCCATCCAGCGGACGACCTGCTCGCGGCGCCCTTTGGGCGGGCCGCGAGCAGGTCGTAGGGCGGCGGCGGGTGGGTCAGGTACGGGAGCAGTGCCCGGTCCGCACAGTGGCCGGCCCACCGCTGCTCGACGAACCGGACGTTCTTCTTGTGGGCTCTCGCCACCGCGCCGACGTCCGGCTTGGTGCCGTGCTCGTAGTGGTCGTAGAACACGCGGTCGAGTGGGCTAGCGGACCGGCGGCCCAGCTGGGCGCGGGTTTTGCGGACGGCCCGCCACAGGAGGTCGTACTGCTCCACCCGCTCGGCCAACTCGTCCAGGAGGAGGGTGAGGGTGGTCATCACGGCCGCGAACCGGCACGGGTTGTAGTCGTCCTCGTCGACCCGCGTCTAGCCCCGGCCGCGCTTCGCCGCCGCCGCTCGCCGGTGCTGCTCGTGCTGGAAGTTCTTGGCCGCGGTCGACGTGTCGTGGAGGAACCGGCCGCGCGGCGGCTTCAGGTCGAGGTACCGGGCGAAGCGGAGTTCCTCCTCCAGGAAGAAGTGGATGAGGAAGGCGTGCATGAGCTCCTGGGCGGCGTCCATCGCGTCCGGCCGGCCGCGGCACAGCCCCCCAGTACGCCTAGTACACGGGGGTCGCGTACCTCTCGGCCAGCCGTGCCCGCTCGGCCTCGTCGGTAACGGAACTGCGGAGCAGCACGGATACTACGACCTCCACGGATCGACGGGGCCGAGAGCGACGTGGCGGTACTCGCGGACTTCGCCAACGGCGGTTGGCAGTCTACCGACGGGTGGAAGCAGGTGTACGGCGGAGCCCTCGAGCTGCGCGGCGCCCTCCGCAGCGCCTGACCTTCCCGACCCGCCGCGTGGGGCGGCAGCCGTACCCCGTCCCGTCACAACGAGAAGAGTCGCCATGAGTGCCCTGCCCCGCCGCCCGACCGTCATGCGGGTCGAGTTGCTGGTGGTGATCGCCATCATCGCCGTACTGGTCGGGCTGCTGCTGCCCGCCGTCCAGAGGGTTCCGGGGGCCGCGGCCCGGACCAGGTGTGCCAACAGCGTCAAGCAACTCGCCCACGGTGCCCACGACGCGCGGGGCGTGCCGCCGCCGTTGTGCGCCCGGACAGTGGAGCCCCACCCCCTGGCCGGAGCCTACTCGGGGTATCCGGGCTTCACTGCCCTCGCCTTCTCTCTGCCGTACCTCGAGCAGGAGCCGCTCTACCAGCAGTGCGTGAGCGCGTCCCAGGCCCGTGGGGGCATCACCTCCGGCGGGCTGGGAACCCCGGAGTGCGAGGTCGTCACCGCGTTCCGGTGCCCGGCCGACCCCGTCGGCGACGGCCGCGGGGTGGCCGACGGGGTGGGGGGTGTCGAACTACGTGCTCAACTACTTCGCCCTTTCGAGTCCCGACCGACCGAATCAGCCGACGTGATGGCGTACCCAGGACGGGCAGCGGGTCCAAGGGACGAGCCGCTTCTCGGCCAGCTTCCCGGATGGTCAGAGCAACACCGCCGCCCCCCGGGCAGTTCGCAACGGCACTGTTCCAGGTACGGCCAGCGTGGAACCGGGACTGTGACCCGAGCCGGGCGCAGTCCCCACACCACGGCGGGATGACGACCGGGCTGGCCGACGGGGGCGTCCGCTTCATCACCGGAACGATCGCCTTGAAGACGTGGGAGCAGGTGGTCAACCCGCGCGACGGGACTCCTCTCGCCGCGGACTGGTGATGGCCGGGCGGCATGCCGGAGGTACTTGTCGCCTGCGGGTTCTGGAGACAGCGCCGATCCGGGGCGCGAGCGGAGCGGTTAGCGCTCCCGCGGCAACTACTCGGCCTCCACCCGGGCGGGCACCCGGAGTTCCCCCGCGGCCGTCAACCCCGGGCGGAGGACGCGGGTGACCCGGCCGGTCGTCATCCGGGTTCCGGGAGGGACGAGAACCCACCCGTCCGGGTGGTCGCGGAAGTTCGCGGGGGCGAACCCGGCCAGCCCGAACCCCTCGGCCATCAGCACCCCGAGCCCGCGCCCGAACCGGTCCGCCCCGGCCGGGTCGGCGGCCTCCCAGCCCGGGCGGACGCCGTCCCAGAACCGGGTGTACAGGTCGAGCGCGGCCAGCTCCAGGTACCCCCCGGCCCCCGCCGGGCGGAGCCCCTGGAACGCCGCCCCGAGTTCGGCCGCCGCCGGGCCGGGGGCCGCCGCCGCGAGGGCTTCGAGGTCGGTCAGCCCGTGCGGCGGCGGGCCGGCCGACACCACCACCTCCCCCGCCCCCGCCACCCGCCCGGCCGCGACCAGCCCGAACCGCTTGACCCGGACCACCTGCCCCGCCGGCGTGTCCCGCCGGAACACCGCCTTCACCGCCAGTCCCTCGCCCGCGGCCGGCGCCGCCCCCCCGCCGGCGTAGGACCAGTCCGCGGGGAGTACGGCCCACCCGTTCGCGACCGCCCAGCTGCGAAGGGCGGCGAGGACGGCGTCCGGGGACGCGACGGCCGACGGGTCCGCCTCGCCCAGCGCGACGAGCATCCCCGCCAGCGGGTCGGGGTCGTCGGCCGGCCGGCCGGCGAGGATGTCGGCGACCCACACCTGCGCGGACACCCGGAGCGGGGCGTCGGCCGGCCGCGCTGACACCTCCGCCCACACCGCCGCGACCGGCCCGGCGGGGCCGTCGGGCGGTCCCAACCCGACCGTGAACCGGGCCGACTCCGGGAACGGCGAGTACCGCTCCACAGCGACGACCCGGCCGACCGGCCCGGCCGCGAACCGCACCCCCGGGGCGATCGGCCCGTCGCCGGGGGACCAGTCGGCCGCGGGGTCCGGGACGCACCCGACCCCGACGGCGCGTAAGGATTCGTCGCGGACCGCCCGGGCGTCCTCGCCTTCGGCCCGGACCAGGGTATCGAACCAGTCGCCGCCCGATGGGGTACGGAGCCACGCCTGCCACGCCGGCCCCGGCGGGTCGTCCGGCCAGTCCGGGGCCGCCCGGACCAGCGCGGCCGGGAGCCAGTTTGCCGGGAGGGCGGCGAGCCGGGCGTCCACCGCCGCCCCGAGCCCGACCGCCCGCTCGACGTAGTCCGACACGGCCGCCGGAGCGGCCGCCAGGGCCGTTAACAGGGCCGCGGCCTCGGCCGGCGCATCGCCGGTCCCGTCCGGGGGCGCGCCCCGGCACCGGTCGGCCAGTTGAAGCAGGGTATCGGCCGGCGGGACGGTCAGGAGCCGTTCGACCCGGTGGGGACGCCACCGCGGCCAGTCGGTCAGGAGGCGTCCCCACACCCACATCTGGGCGGCCGGGTCGGTGGCCGCCTCGGCGGCATCAAGAGCGACGGCGAAGTCGAGGGCCGGGTGGCGGGACGCGGGGGCGGGGGCCGCGAGCAGGTTGTCGAGATAGCGGCGGAGCGCGGCCCCTAGGTCGTCGGTGCAAGTGTGAGTGCGGGTGTGGGTGTGAGTGAGGAGAACACCCCGGGGTGTTCCCTGACGCTCCAAGTCATTCTGGCTTTGTTCTTCACTCACACCCGCACTCACACTCACACCTCCCCTCAGATGTCTCCCCGCAGGGCCGCGACCTGGTGGTCGGACTCGGCCGGGTCCCGGGCCTCGCCGACCTCGCCGGTGGCCGCGTCCCGGACCACGAACTCGCCCGCCCCGCGGTCGTAGCTCACCTCCAGGTCGCCCTGAATCCCCTGGGCGAACCGGTACGAGGCGAACCGAGTATAGACGTCGTCCCCGGGGAAGCGGCGCTCCAGGATGAACAGGTTCCGCGGGGCCTCGCCGCGGAGGACCAGCCGGACCGTCCGGGTCTCGGCGGCCAGGACCGCGTACGGCGTGAACTCCTTGAACAGGGGGAGCGTCTCGTTCGTGCGCATGTCGTGGTAGCCGACGTCGAACGGGAGGAGCTCGCTCAGGTGGCGGTCGAACCGCACCCCGACCGCCCGCGGCACCCGCTCCACCATCCGCGCCATCGCCGCCCCCTTGGCGACCGCCCCCTTCAGGTTCTCGGGGTCCCGGGTCAGCCGGTCTGCCAGGTAGGCCACCTGGAGCCGCTCCTGCACCACCCGCGTCACCAGCGGGTACAGGGCGCCGTTTCCGGACACGATCACCCAGTCCACCTCGCCGTCGGGCAGCCGGGAGGCGAGCAGCCGGTTGCACTTCTCGACCGCCGCCTCGACCGGGCCGCGGACGAGCGCGTCCACCTCCCACGGGGCGACCGTCACCTCGCCCAGCTGGCCGGCCACCGCGGCCTGGGCCTGGAGCGGCAGCGGCCGCAGGACCGCCGCCATCAGGTACGAGGTGTCCCGGCCGACGGCCTCGGCCCCGAGTTCCTTCAACCGGACCGGCTTCCCGGCCCCGAGCGCCCGCTTCAGCTTCTCGCCGAGGACCCAGAGGGCGTGGGCCGCGGCCCGGCGGTCCGGCGTCTCGGGGCCGGGCCGGGCCGGGTCGAACTTCGTGGGCACCAACTCGTCCCGCGGGTCCAGCTGGGCGACGCGCGTGAGGAAGTCGTCCACCTGCCGGAGCGCGGCGGCGGGGGACGGGGGCGCGGTGGCCGGCAGGGTCGGGAACCCGGACGGGACCGCCGCCGGGGTCCGGGCCCGGGCCAGGAGCAGAGCCAGCTTGGCCTTCACCAGCCGGCACACGGCCCGGGTGATGTCGTCGCCGCCGAACGCCCGCACCCCGCTCCGGGCCAGCACGTCGACCGCCAGGACGTTCCGCTCCTCGGCCGGGGCGGTCGCGTACACCAGGGCGATGTCGGTCGTCCCGCCGCCGAAGTCGACCAGGAGGAGGTGGATGCCGTCCGGGTACAGGTAGCGGAACCGGACCAGCCCGCCGGGCCGCTCGAACACCCGCCGGTGGATGTGGAAGAAGGCGGCGGCCGTGGCCTCGTCCAGGGCCAGCCCGGCCACCGGGCAGGGGGCGCCGTCGCCGGCCGCCAGCCAGTGCCGCACCTCGGCCGCGAGGGCGTCCAGCTCCGGGTCGCCGGTCGGGTCCGGGGCGGCGTCGAGGTCCTGCGGCTGGCCCACGGCCCGGAGCCAGCCCCGGGCCGCCGCCCGCGTCAGCTGGGCCACCTCCCGCGGGCTGTACGTGGTCGGGTAGGTGAGGACGAGGTCCGCCGGCCACGCCCGGGCGGCGGCCCGGAAGCGGCGGGCGGCGTGGGTGAACAGCAGCTCCCCCGGCACCCGGTGGAGAACCTCCACCGTCTGCGGCTGGGGCTCGCCGCCGTCCCGGGCGTGGGGGACGACCATCGTCAGGTACGGCTCGGCCGGGCGGTCCTTGACGCTCAACAGCTGCTTGGCCCCGTAGACCACCCCGGGCGGGAGTTCGCCCCCGCCGACCCCGGCCGTGGCCCACCACCCGGCCTCGTAGGCGACCGCGCCGGGCCGGTCGTCCCCCGGGGCCGACGGGAACCGGCGCGTCCCGTCCGGGACCGGCCCGGCCGAGGTGATGCGGTCGAGCCGGAGGACGGACGCCATCGGCGCCCCGCCCCCGCCGGGGGCGTCGGCCGCGTCGAGCAGAGCCACGCGGGTCGCGTCCGTCCGGTACACCGGGTCATCCTCGGACAGCGACACGGCGGTGGTGGTGGTGTTCCCCAGGTCCACGGCCAGCACCCCGGCGAACCGCGGGAGCGGGGCGCACGGCTTCAGGACGAGGTCGATGCGGCCGTTCTGGCCGACGTAGCCCTGGTGCTGGCGGGAGTCGAAGAACAGAACCTCGACCCGCTGGACGAGTTCGCCCCGGGCCGGGTCGCGCCGCTCGCGGACGGCCCGGCGGAACCGGTCGTCGTCGGCGTCCACCTCGACGGTCAGCGACACGCGGTTGAGCTGGGGCAGGCTGGCGGCCAGGAAGTGGTGGGCCTCCAGGAACCGGGGCGGCGTGACCTGGTCGCGGGGGGTGTCGTGGGCCGCGCACACCTCGGTCAGTCCGGCGAGGGTGCCGTGGAACGGGACGGGCGGGGCCGTGCCCGGGTCCGGCCGGCCGGTCCCGGACAGCCGGAGCCACCCGTCCGCCTTCGGCCAGTAGAGGAGGATCCCGAACTGAGCCAGCCGGTCCCAGGGCTTGGTCGGCCGGAACTGGCCGGCGGCGGTGAACGTCTGGCCGACCACCCCGGCCCGGAGGTACACGGCGTCCAGGGTGAACGTCAGGTGGGCGGGCATCGGGCCTCCGGATCGAACCAGGCCGGTTGCGGGGTCAGGCGGCGGCTTCCCCGCCGGTCAGCAGTTCCAGCTCCCCGGCCAGCTCCCCGAGCCGGGACCGGAGCCGGGTCCGGAGCAGATGGACCGCCCGGCGGACGACCGCGTCGATCTTCTCCCGCATGAGCGGGACGTAGGCTCCGGGGCCGGTCCCGTCCCCGGTCGGGTCGGCCAGCCAGCCGACGAGGTCGTCGCTGGCGAACCCGGGGAGCCCGGCCCGCCGCCAGCCGGGGTCGTCCCGGTCCTCGCGGGCGTAGCGGCGCCACGCCTCCTGGCAGCTCTGCTGGGCCGGCCCCGCCTGCACCTCCGGCAGCGCGGCCAGCCGGTCCCCGACGGCCTGGTACACCCGGCCGATCAGGTCGCCGGACAGCTCCGCGTCGAGGGTGTCGGTCAGGAGCCGGGCGTGGGTCCGGAACTGGCGGACGAGTTCGCCGGACGACAGGTGGGGGAGGAGTTCGGTGGCCGCGGCCGGCTCGAACAGCCGGGCCAGCGCCCCGCGGAGGACCTCCCCCTCCTGGAACAAGACCGGGAAGTCGTGCGGGCGGGCGGCCAGGGCCGCGCGGAGCCCGAGGACGGTGCTGTGGCAGATCACCGCCGCCTGGAGGGCGGCCCGGTCCATCTTGAGGCGCTTCCGCTCCGCCGCCGCCCGGGCCGCGAGGGCGGCCGAGAACTCGTCCAGCGCCCGCCCCGCCTCGGCCCGGATCTGGCCGGCGAGCGTCTCGGCCACCTCCCGGAGCATGAGCCGCTTCAGCCGACTCACCCCGCCGTCGCGTAGCAGGTCGTCCCAGGCCGGGCGCAGCTCGGGCGGGCAGGTGGCCGGGACCGGGGCGTCCGCCGGCTGGCCGAGGATCGACGCGGCGGCGGCCGGGGGCGCCCCGCCGGCCACCGCGTCGAACACCTTCTTGCACGCGAACACGGCGTGCGCCGGGTCCACCCCGACCCGGTCGAGGACCGTCCCGATGGTGACGAAGACGTTGTCCTGCCCGCCCTGGCGGAAGTGGTCCCGGGTCAGGGCGTCCATCTTGTTGAAGATCACCCAGGCCCGGCCGCCGAGGGCGCCGAAGGCCCGGCCGAGGTGGTCGAAGACCCGCAGCATGCTCTCGGACAGCAGGTTCCCGCCCACGTTCACGAACAGGAACGTCCCGTCCAGGTGCCGGAGGTACTCCCAGGTGACCGCGTCGTCGGCCGTGCGCCGGCTGTCGAGCCCGGGGAGGTCGCAGAGTTCCAGGTCCGGCGGCAGGGCCGGGGTGTCCACCCGGAACCGGGCCTCGCGGATGAGCAGCGCCTCGGACCCGAGCCCGCCGGGGGCGGTGTGGGTGGTGTACCGGTAGCGGTCGGCGAACGGCAGGTCGGCCAGTACCCGGGGCGGGTCGGTCAGCCGGTCCGGGTGGGACCGCGCGGCGGCGAGCAACTGCCGGAGGTAGGCCACGTCCTCCCGGAAGCGGGGCGGCTCGGGGCCGTCGGCCGGGCGGAAGTCCGGCCGGGCCAGGAGGCGTTCGAGCTCCGCGTCCGGGGGCACGGTGCCGAGCCCGAGAGCGCCGCACAGAGTCTGGAGCCGCTCGTCGAGCCGGGCGCGGGTGAGGAACTCGACGTCCAGCCCGCGGCGGTCGGCGCGGACGATCCGGCTCGGCTGGCTGGAGCAGGCGTCCCCGGAGCCGGGCTTGCACAGCTCCTCGCCGAGGACGTTGTTGATGGTGGTGGACTTGCCGGCCTGGCTGACCCCGACGCACCCGACCGCGCAGCGCCGGCGGGTCATCAGCTCCCGGGCGCGGGCGAGCAGCCGGAGGGCGTCGTCGAACCGGCCCGCCGCCGCGGCGGCCGCCAGTTGACGGTCGGCCGCGACCGCCCGGTACTCGGCGGCCGCGGCCTCGTAGCGGGCGAACAGGGCGTCCACGTCCGCGCCGCCGTAGCGGGCGAGGAGCGGGCAGTCGCTTCGGTCCACCGGCTGCGGCTCAAGGGGCATCGGGCACCTGGCATCGATTCGATCGAGGCTAGCGAGGTGGGCAGGATTGGTGGGACCGGCGTCCCGCCGGTCCCACCACCTTCGGCCTGACACATCGCCACCGTCCCCCCCACCTACGCTACTTCGGCGGGGCCGGGCGGGACAGCTTCTGGACCGTCTGGGACCACCCCGGGATCTCGCGCTCCAGGGCGAACACCCGCTCGTCGCGCGGGCCGCGGACCTGGATCGCCTCGGGCTGGCCGCCCCCGGCCTCGAACTCCCACACCACCAGCATCCCGAGTTGAGGGTAGCGGGCGACGAACTCCGGCACGCCGTCCACCTTCACCTTCCGGCCGAAGCGGCGAGGGTCGGCCCCGGGCGGGGTCGGCTCAGGCGGGAGTTCGAGCCACTTCGGGTCGGCCTTGGCGGTCACCTCCGCCGGGTCGAGAGCCCGCACCGCCTCCTTGCGGATCTCCTTCGGGAGTTCGACGCTGTCCAACTTGCCGAACCGCTCCCGGGCGGCCGCCAGCCCCTTCTGGTCGAGCGGGAAGTACACCCACACCCGCCGCGGGTTGCGGCGGGCCACCGTCTCGACCGTCAGGCTCAGGTTGTTCTCCTGGTCCAGCCCGCCGTCGCCCGGGATGCCGACGCCGCTGTTGAGGCTGGCGAAGGCGAACTCCAGGTTCCCGCCGAGCCGGACGTTCTCCAGCGGGTTGGCCACCTGCTTCGGGTCCTGGATCACGCGGAACAGCTCCTTCTGGTCGCCGTCGAACCCGCGGACGGTGACCACGAAGAACTTGTCCGTCTTGGGCCACTCGCCCTTGACCGCGGCCGGCCCCTTGCCGAGTTCGGCGACCTCCCCCTCGTAGTTCGTCGGCTGGTCGCCGGCCTCGGGGGTAAAGGCGTACCGGCCGGGCACGATCAGCACCAGCTGGCCCTTCTCGCCGGCGGCCGACGGGACGTACTCGCGGGCGCCGGCCTTCTGGTACGTCACCCGGAGCTTGCGGAGAACCTGGGTGGGCTGGAGCTTGATCTCGAACATCGTCTCCCGGGTCGGGAGCGGGCGGATGGCGACGCCGTCGTCGGCCGCGGCGACCGCCGGCCCGCCCCGCTCGACCAGGGACGCGAACTCCTCGAAGAAGGCCGGCGACACGGCCCGGATGGTGGGCTCGCCGGTGGAGCGGGCGCCGGACCGTTCGAGCCCGAGCTTGAGGGTGGTGAGGATGCCCTTCTCGGTCTCCTCGGGGCCGGTCCGGAGGACGAGGTAGAGGGTCTTCGCCAGGGGCAGTTCGCCCGGCCGGGGCTCCTGGGCGACGGCCGCGCACGCGGCCACCAGGACGGCTACCGCGGCGGCCCGAACTGGCGGGCGTAGTCGGCGACAATGTCCAGGCATTGCTGCTCCAGTTGCTGGCGGTCGGGGGCGGGGGCGGGGCCGGTCGCGGCGGCGCGTTCGAGCCGGGTGCGGAGGGCGGCGAAGCGCTCCCCGGCCTCGACCCGGCGGGCCGGGTCGGCGGCGACCTTGAGAATCTCGGCGACCTCGGCCGGCACATCGTCGAACGCCTTCGCCCGGTCCGGGTCGGGGGCGACCGGGGTCGGGGGCGGGGCTTGCTGGGGCGTCCCGCCCGGCGTGACCCCGCCCGGCGTGCCGGGGGTCGGGTCCACGGCCTTGTTCGCGCGGAGGTGGTTCAGCGCGAACCACCCGCCGGCGCCGGCCACGACCACGACCCCGAACACCAGCCCGACGACCCGCCGGGCCGGGCGGACGCCACCCTTCCGGGGCTGGTCGGAGGCGTGATCGGCCAGCGGCAACGGGACGAAGTGTTCGCTCGGCGGGGCGGCGCGGAGGCGGGCGGCGAGGGCGTCGGCCGTGGGAACGCGACCGTCGGCCGCGGCGGCCAGCACGCCCCAGACCGGGGCAGCCCCGGCCCGGCCGCCGGCGGCACAGTCGCGCGCCGGGACGCCGGTGAGGAGCCAGGCCACCAGCCGGGCCACGGCGCGGACGTCGGCGACCGGGTCGGGGGGCGGGAAGAAGCCGTTGTCGGGGGCCGCGTACTGCTGGCGGACGGGCTGCTGGTCCCACACCCAGGCGAACGGCCCGGCCGGGTCGAGCCACTCCGGGCGGCCGGGGCTGTCGTCCCAGGGCGGGCCGCCGAACGTCCCGCGCCAGGCGAAGCCGAGGTCGAGGAGGACGGTCTCGCGCCCCCCGCCCGGCCCCCGGGTCACGACGTTGTCCGGCTGAACGAGCCCGAGCCCCCATCCGGCCCGGTGGAGTTCGGCGGCCGTGCGGGCGAGGGCCACCGCCGTCTCGTCGAGTTCGCGGAGGAGCGGGTGGTCGGCGTCCGGGAGGAGGCCGCCGCGGGCGGCCCGGTCGAGGTCGGCCCGGAGGGCGGCGAGGGTGCGGGCGGCGGCCGGGTCGGCGTCCCAGGGGAGGTCGAACCGGCCGGGCTCGGCCGGAACCTCCCGCCACGCCCGCGCGACCGGCGGCGGCGTGTAGCCGACGCCCCCGCTCACCAGCCGGGCGACGCCCGTTCCGCCGGGGAGGGCGGCCAGCTCGCCGGCCGTGTGGACCGCCCCGCACACCCCGAACTTGAACGGGGCGGTCCGCACGGGGGCGGGGGGCGGGGCCGGCCGGCGCGGCGGCACGCCCACCGGCACGGCCGGGGCCGGCGGGGGGTCGAGGCCGAGCGGGGCGGCGGCGTCTTCGTCGTCGTCGCGGGGCATGGAACCGGTCCTGGGTGTCGGGCCGAGGCGTCCTCGGCCCCGGGCGCGGCCGCCCGGCGGGCCTGTTCCCGGCGGCTCCTCGCGGGCGGTTCCCGGCAGGTGTACCCCATTATGATCGCTCCCGGGGAACTGACAACCGCCCGCCCGGAGTTCCCCGGCGCTGGCCGACACGGGGCTGGTCATTCTGGCCAATCCCGTACCCTGTGCGGCCCGGCGGCCGCCCCACCGCACCGCCGGCCGGGTCACGCGCCCCGGACCTTACTGCCCCGCGCGACTTCCCGCGGTCGGTCGAAAACGCTGTATTTCCAGGGATTCGCGCGGCACTCTGGGCGTGCCCGGGGCGTGGTGGCGCGTCTCGGCACCGGCGTTGCTTTGGCCCGAATCCCGCCACCCCAGCACCCGCGGCCACCCCGGTCGCCACAGGGAGAGTGCCATGTCCGGTCTCCAGCGTCGTGACTTCCTGACCCGCGCCGCCGCCTTCACGGCCGCCACCGCCGCCCTCGGCAACCCCGGCCGGGTCGCCGCCGGCGACCCGAGCTTCATGAACAACGTCCCCGACCAGCTCCTGGCCGGCCACGAGCTGCCGACCTTCAAGTTCGCGCTGGAGAAGTCGACGGGGAAGGTGATCGGCAACAGCTACGGCAAGGAGGCGACCGTGGCCCAGCTGCCGATCTCGAAGGGGATCGCCGGCGTGTCGATGAAGCTGGAGCCGGGGGCCATGCGGGAGCTCCACTGGCACGCCACCGCGGCCGAGTGGGCGTTCGTGGTCGAGGGGCGGGTGCGGACGACGGTCATCGACCCGCAGGGGTGCGCCGAGACGAACGACTTCAACCCCGGCGACGTGTGGCTGTTCCCCCGCGGCCACGGGCACATGCTGGAGTGCCTCGGCGACCGGCCGGCCCACTTCATCCTGATCTTCGACAACGGCTACTTCTCCGAGTTCGGCACCTTCAGCATCTCCGACTGGATCGGCCACACCCCGAAGCCGCTCCTGGCGAAAAACTTCGGCGTGCCGGAGTCGGCGTTCGACGGGTTCCCCCGCGAGGAGGTGTACTTCGCCCGCGGGGCGCGGCCGCCGGAGCAGCAGTCGGTCCCCCTCCAGGGGCGGCGGCTGCCCCCGCAGACGCACAAGTACGAACTCCTGGCCCAGCCCCCGCACAAGGAGTTCAAGGGGGGCCGGGAGTGGCGGGTCGATTCGAGCCGGTTCCCGATCTCCAAGACCCTCACCGGCGTCGTCCTCGACCTGGAGCCGGGCGCCCTGCGCGAACTCCACTGGCACCCGACCGCCGACGAGTGGCAGTACGTCATCGACGGGCAGGTCAGCGTGACCATGTTCGGCTCGCACGGCCGCTACCGCACCGAGACGCTGGACAAGGGGGACGTGGGCTACGTCCCGCAGGGGTACGGGCACTCGATCGAGAACGTGGGCGACAAGCCGTGCCGGGTGCTGATCGGGTTCAACACGGGCGTGTACGAGACGATCGACCTGTCCCAGTGGATGGCCGGCAACCCGGTCGACGTGCTGGCCACCAACTTCAGCAAGCCGGCCGCGCTGTTCGAGCGGTTCCCGCGGCGGGACGTGTTCATCGCCCCCGCCGCCCCGGGCAAGGAGTAGTCGCACCCCGGACCGGCCGCGCTCCGACGAACCAGGCTGGTGAACGCGATGTCGGAGTCGGGTATCCTGTTCCTGTACGGGGGCGCTCAGCCCCGAGCCGACGCCACTGCCCCTGATTCGGGTTGCTCGGTAGGCCACCCGGGGCGTTGCCCCGGGCTATCGAATCCCAGCCCTTCGGGCTGAAGAGGGCCGCTCGTTTTCAGGCCAACGGCCTGGGATTCGATAGCCCGGGGCAACGCCCCGGGTGGCCTACCGAGCAACCGGACTCGGTCCGACACCCCGGTGGGCGGGGTGTCCGAAACGACATTCCGGTCGCCGCACTGGAATTCTTTACCAGTGCAACGGCCAGAGCGTCACCCGGCCCGGTTGAGCGTCCCGCCCGTCGCCCCGACCACTCGCCCCGGAGGCACCGCCGTGTTCAGTCTCCCGGTCACGTCGAACCAGCCCTTCAGCCCGCAGACGGCGGCGAAGACGTCGCGCCTGCGCGGGGCGACCGTCACCGAGGGGGTGTGCCCGTACTGCGCCGTCGGGTGCGGCCAGCTGATCTACACGAAGGGCGGCAAGCTCATCGACGTCGAGGGCGACCCGCGCAGTCCGGTCAACGAGGGCACCCTCTGCCCGAAGGGGGCGAACGCCTTCCAGCTCACCGTCAACCCGCACCGGGTCACGCAGGTTCTCTACCGCGCCCCCTACTCGACCGAGTGGGAGACCAAGCCCCTCGACTGGGCGATGGACCGGATCGCCCGCCGGGTGAAGGACGCCCGCGACGCCGACTTCGTCACCCGCAACGGCGAGGGCCGGCTGCTCAACTCGGTCAAGACCATCGGCACCCTCGGCGGGGCGACCATCGACAACGAGGAGAACTACCTCATCAAGAAGCTGTTCGGGGGGGGCCTGGGCGTCGTCTCGATCGAGAACCAGGCGCGAATCTGACACAGCGCCTCGGTGCCCGGTCTGGGCGCCTCGTTCGGCCGCGGTGCGGCCACCTCGTACCAGCAAGACCTCGCCAACAGCGACTGCATCCTGTTCATGGGCTCGAACATGGCGGAGGCCCACCCGGTTGGGTTCCGCTGGCCGATGAAGGCGAAGGAGAGGGGCGCGACGCTGATCCACGTCGACCCGCGGTTCACCCGCACGTCGGCGCTGTGCGACGTGTTCGTGGACATCCGCGCCGGCAGCGACGTGGCCTTCCTCGGCGGTCTGGTGAACTACGTCCTCGGCAACGACCGGTGGTTCCACGACTACGTCCTGACCTACACCAACGCCTCCACCATTATTGACGAGGGCTTCCGGGACGCGGAGGACCTGGACGGGCTGTTCAGCGGCTACCACGGGGATGGGGCGACCGGCCGCTACGATGCCGCCGAAGGCCACTGGGGCTACGCGGGGGCGGCGGGCGAGGCGGCCGGCGGTGACTCGTCGGGAGGGATGCAGAAGGAAGAACCCGGCGCCGGGGGGCACGACCTCCAGGGCGGGGCGCCGACCCACTCCGCGCCGCGGGAACACCTGACGGCCGAGGCGGCGGGGCAGCGCCGCGACCCGACCCTGCAACACCCGCGCTGCGTGTTCCAGATCCTCAAGCGGCACTTCGCGCGGTACACGCTCGAGGCCGTCGCCGAGGTGTGCGGCTGCACCCCCGACCAGCTGACGCGGGTGGCGGAGTTGCTGTGCGCCAACTCCGGCCGCGAGCGGACGACCGCGCTCGTGTACGCCCTGGGGTGGACGCAGCACACCACCGGCGTGCAGATGATCCGCACCGCCGGCATCCTGCAACTCCTGCTCGGCAACATGGGCCGGCCGGGCGGCGGCATCATGGCCATGCGCGGCCACTCCACCATCCAGGGCTCCACCGACCTCGCCACGCTGTACGACTCCCTCCCCGGCTACCTGCCCCAGCCGGCCGCCGACGAGGAGCACGAGACGCTCGACGGCTACGTCGAACACGAGGGGCTCACCACCGGCTACTGGGCCAACTTCCGCAAGTTCATCGTCAGCCTGCTCAAGGCCTGGTACGGCGACGCCGCCACCCCGGAGAACGACTTCGGCTTCTCCTGGCTGCCGCGGGTGGACGACGACTACTCCCAGCTGCTCTACTTCGACCGCATGGCGCGGGGGGAGGTGAAGGGCTACTTCCTGTTCGGCCAGAACCCCGCCGGCGGCGCGCCGAACGCCGGCCTCCACCGGGCCGGGCTGCGCAACCTCGACTGGCTGGTCGTCGCCGACTGGTTCGAGATCGAGAGCGCCGTGTTCTGGAAGAGCGACCCGACCGGCCCGCCGGCGGCGGACGTCAAGACAGAGGTGTTCTTCCTCCCGGCGGCGGCCGCCCAGGAGAAGGAAGGGAGCCTCACCAACACGCAGCGGATGCTCCAGTGGCACGCCAAGGCTCTCGACCCGCTCGGCGACAGCCGGTCCGACGCCTGGTTCCTCTACGACCTCGGCAAGCGACTCAAGGAGCTGTACGCCGGCTCGACCGACCCGCGCGACCAGCCGCTGCTGAACCTCACCTGGGACTACGACTTCGACGAGCCGCAGCACCTGCCCGACGGCACGCCGAGCCGGATCGTCGGGGAGCCCGACCTGGAGAAGATCCTCCAGGAGATCAACGGCCACAAGCTCGACGAGCTGGACCCCGTGACGGGCCGGCCGAAGCTGGTCGGGGGGTTCCCGGAGCTGAAGGACGACGGGACCACGGCGTGCGGCTGCTGGATCTACAGCGGCGTCTACCCCGAGCCGGGCCGCAACCGGTCGCGCGAGCGCAAGCTCGGCGACAACCCGGTCCAGCCCGAGTGGGGCTACGCCTGGCCGCTCAACCGGCGGGTGCTGTACAACCGCGCCTCCGCCGACCCCGCCGGCCGGCCGTGGTCGGAGCGCAAGAAGCTGGTGTGGTGGGACGAGGCCGCGCGGCGGTGGGTCGGGGCCGACGTGCCGGACTTCGACGTCCTGAAGTCGCCCGACTACCGGCCGCCGCCGGGGGCGACGGGGATGGCGGCCCTCGCCGGCGACCAGCCGTTCATCATGAAGCCCGACGGGCTCGGCTGGCTGTACGCCCCCGGCGCCGTGAAGGACGGCCCGCTGCCGGTCCACTACGAGCCGGTGGAGTCGCCGGTGGGGAACCTCCTCTACCCGCGGCAGGTGTGCAGCCCGACGGTCCGGCTGTTCGACGGCCCGCTCAACCGGCTGGCCCGCACCCCGACGGCCGAGTTCCCGGTGGTGGCCACCACGTTCCGGCTCACCGAGCACTACCTGAGCGGGCCGATGAGCCGCTTCAACAGCTGGCTCAACGAACTCCAGCCGGAGATGTTCGTCGAGCTGAGCCCGGAGCTGGCCGCCGAGCGCGGCATCGTCCACGGCGGCTGGCTGACGGTGACGTCGGCGCGCGGCCGGATCGAGGCCCGCGCGATGGTGACGCGCCGCATCCGGCCGCTGCGGGTGCAGGGGCGGGTGGTCCACCAGATCGGGCTGCCGTTCCACTGGGCCTTCGCCGGGGAGGTGGTGGGCGGGAACGCCAACGACCTGACCTCGCTGGTCGCCGACCCGAACGTCAGCATGCACGAGTCGAAGGCGTTCGCCTGCGAGGTGTCGGCCGGCCGCCTGAGCAGCGGCGCCCCCCGGCCGACGAAGCCGCCGGCCCACTGGCCGTCGCGCGACCCGGTGCCCGACACCCCGCCCGCGGCCCAGCCCGAAGGGAAGTTCGGCCATGACCGCTAGGGAGCTTCAGCTGGCCGAGCTGCCCGCGGGGGCGGCCCCGCCGCCCCGGGGCTGGCTGGGCGGGCTGGTCCACCGCCTCGTCGGCCCGTTCCGCCGCGGCGCCGCCCCGGCCCCGCAGCCGGCGCACGGCTTCTACACCGACACGACGGTGTGCATCGGCTGCAAGGCGTGCGAGGTGGCCTGCAAGCAGTGGAACCAGCTGCCGGCGGACGGGTTCGAGTTCACCGGCAACAGTTACGACAACACCGGCGCCCTGTCGGCAACCTCGTGGCGGCACGTCAAGTTCGTCGAGCAGTTCCGCGACCTGCTCCCGCCCGCCGCGCCCGCCCCGACAGATCCGGCGCGGGTCCCGCTCGACGTGATCGCGCCCCCGGCCACGCCCGGCGAGTCGCCGTTCAACCGCTGGCTGATGATGAGCGACGTGTGCAAGCACTGCGCGGCGGCGCCGTGCCAGCAGGCCTGCCCGACCGGGGCGATCCTCTACAACGAGTTCGCCAACGTCTACATCCAGTCCGACATCTGCAACGGCTACGCGTACTGCGTGGCGGCCTGCCCGTTCGGCGTCATCACGCGGAGCACGTTCGACGGCCACGCCCACAAGTGTACCCTCTGCTACGACCGGCAGAAGGACGGGCTGGTGCCGGCGTGCGCGAAGGCGTGCCCGACGGCGTCGATCCAGTTCGGCCCGCTCACCGAACTCCGCGAGCGCGCCCGCCGGCGGGTGGAGCAGCTCCACGCCCGGGGCGTGCCCGGCGCCTACCTGTACGGCGACGCCCCGACCGAGACGTACACCGCGCTGCACTCCTTCTACCTGCTGGTGGACCGTCCCGAGGTGTACGGCCTGCCCGAGAAGCCGTTCAACCCGTGGGTTCACATGACCGGGAACTACGCGCGTACGGTGCTGGCTGGGCTGGTCACGCTCGCGGTACTGCTCGCCGCCCTCCTCGTGCAGGGGGGCTGAGATGACGACCGCCCCCGATACCCCGCCGCCGACCGGCTACGCAAGCCGGGCCGTGACGAAGGTGCCGAACTGGCACGGGCTGGTCGTTTACGATGTGCTCCTCAACAACCTGTCCACCGGCCTGTTCCTGGTGGCGGCGGTCGGGGAGTTGGCCGCACCGGCGACCTTCGCCGTGGTCGCGGCGTGGGCGTACCTCGTGGCCCTCGTGCTGCTGCTCGCCGACCTCGTCTGCCTGGTCCTCGACCTCGGCGACCCGCTGCGGTTCCACCACATGCTGCGCGTCTTCAAGCCGAGTTCGCCGATGTCGCTGGGGACGTGGTGCCTGACCGTCTACTCGCTGTTCCTCACGGCCGCCATGGCGGTCGTGGCCGTGGTGGCGCTGGGGTGGTTGCCGGAGGACTCGGCGGCGGCGTGGTGGGTGCGGACGCTGGCGGTGGTCGGGGGGCTGCCGTTCGCGTTCGGGTCGGCCGCGTACAAGGGGGTGCTGTTCACCACGAGCGCCCAGCCGGGTTGGAAGGACGCCCGCTGGCTCGGCGCGTACCTCATGAACTCGGCAGTGATGCTCGGCGCTGCCGAACTGCTCCTGATCGCCGCGCTGACCGGCCAGGTCGGGGCGGCGGCCGCCCTTCGCACGGCTCTCATCGTACTCGTCGTGCTGAACATGGTCCCGCTCGGCCTGTTGGTCGCGGACGTGTACCCCCTGCTGTCGCGCCTCCACACGCGCCGGGAGTTGGGCATGGTCGGCGGGCTGTTCCTCCTCGTCGGGCTGATCATCCCGGTCACCGCGTTGCTCACCCGGGACGGTCCCGTCGCCGCGGCGGAGGCCGTGATCTCGATTCTTGTTGCCAGCCTCGGCATTCGCGCCGCGATCATCCACCTGCCGCGCGTCGCGGCCTGACTTCGCTAGCGCCCGAAGCGGATGCCGAACCCGGGGTCGTTCGACCGGTCCGGAGCCTCCCCGCACGATCGGCCTGCCAGACCCGGCCCGTGCCCACCTTCAGCGCGGTCAGCCACCCAACGGCCGTCGCCCGCCCGGGACGACATCCCGGGCGGGCGACTACGACTTCTTCCAGTATACCGGCTCGCGGTCCGTTCTTGGGCCACGGCCGCTGCCAGTTAACCGACGAACACGCCGCCCGCGAACAGGCTCGAAGCGTTCAGGTCCGCGAAGGCGTCGAAGTCGTTGGTCGCCGGCGGGGTGCCGGTCGGCTGGACGTCCTTGCCCAGGTAGACGGTGACCTGCGACCCGTCGCCCTGGCCGGACCCGACAATCAGGTCCGCCCGGCCGTCCAGGTCCAGGTCGGCCGTCGCCACCCGGACGCCGGCCCGGCTGTTGATGTCGCCCGAGAAGAAGTTGGCCACCGGCACCTGGGCACCGGTTTCGAGCAGCGCCTTCCCGGAGATGGCGTAGACCCGGGGGCCGCCACCGGGGCCGCCGCCGGCGATCACGTCCGCGAACCCGTCCCCGTCGATGTCGCCGGCCGTGATGTAGACGCCGTTCCGGAGGGTGTTCTCGAACACGAAGAAGTTGGCGATCTGCCGGACCGTGCCGTCCCGCAGGGCCGCCCCGTCGTAGATCGAGACGCGCGGGCCGCCGCCGAACCCGGCCGCGACGATCAGGTCCGCCACCCCGTCGCCGTTCACGTCCGAGGTCGAGGCCCGGGCGCCGCCGCGGAAGTCCGGGTCGTCGATCCCGAAGAAGTTCTGGCGCACCGCGCCGGTCGCCCCGTCGAAGATCTGCACCCGGGGGCCGCCGCCCTGGTCCGGGGTCACGATCAGTTCCGCCCGGCCGTCGCCGTCCAGGTCGGCCGCCTCCACGTACACGCCGGCCGTGAAGCTCGCCTCGAACGGGGTGACCTGGAGTAGCACCGCGCCGGTCGCCCCGTCGTACACCTTCACCTGGGTCCGGGTTCCGGGGCCGGTCCCGGCGATCAGGTCCGGGATGCCGTCCCCGGTCACGTCCGCGGTCGCCACCCGGACCCCGCCGGGGGTGCCGGGGAACGGCTCGACGGTCAGCCGGACCGTCCCGTCCGGGTTGAACAGCTGGGCGACCCCGCCGCCCACGTCCGCCCCGGCGGAGAACGCCAGCGGCACGCCCGGGTTGGGCTCGCCCTGGACGATGTTCGGGACGGCGGTCGCCGCCGACACCTGCCCGACCGCGTCGGCGGCCGTGACGAGGAAGAGGTTCACCGCGTTCGGGGTGAGGGTCACCGTGATGCTGTAAGCGGTGGCGTCGCCGGCGAGTTGCTGGGCGCCGGCGATGGTGTCACCGGCGTCCACCACCCCGTTCCCGTTCACGTCGCGGTACGCCGTCACCAGGCTCCCGGCCGGCGCCGTGCCGGTGAGGACCGCGGTGGCCGCGACCGTGGACACGCGGGCCGCCGGTCCGGTCACGACCGGGGCGGCCGGCGGGGTCGAGATCTCGGTGACCACCGGGACCACGGCCGCGGCGGACTCGTTGGCGGCGGCGTCCGTGCTGGTGACGAGGAACCGGTTCACCGCGTTCCGGGTGAGCGGCACCGTGACCGAGTAGACGGTCGCCTCGCCGGTCAGCTGCTGGGTGCCGACGACGGTGTCCCCGGCGTCCACCACCCCGTTCCCGTTCACGTCCGCGTAGACCGTCACCAGGGTGTCCAACTCGACGGTGCCCGCGACCGTGGCCGTCGCCGACTTCACGACAGCCGCCGCGGCCGGCGTCTCGACCACCGGCGTGGCCGGGGCGGTGGAGTCCTCCACGACGACCGGGACCGCGGCCGCGGCGGACTCGTTCCCGGCGGCGTCGGTGCTGGTAACCAGGAACCGGTTCACCGCGTCCTGGGCGAGATCGACGGTGATGCTGTAGGCGGTGGCCCCGCCGGTTAGCTGCTGGGTGCCGACGACGGTGTCGCCGGCGGTGAAGGTGCCGCTGCTGTCCACGTCCACGTACACCGTCACCAGGCTGTCCGCCTCCGCCGTCCCCGTGACCGTCACCGTCGCCGCGTTCACGACGGCGACCGCTTCCGGGCTCGCCACGACCGGGGCGGCCGGGGCGGTCGAGTCCTCGGTGATGGCCGGGACGACCGCGACGACCGACTCGTTGGTGGCGGCGTCCGCGCTGGTGACGAGGAACCGGTTCACCGCGTCCTGGGTCAGGGAAACCGACACGCTGTAGGCGGTCGCCCCGTCGGTCAGCTGGTGGAGGCCGGCGACGGTGTCGCCGACGGTGAGGGTGCCGCTGCTATCCACGTCGATGTACACCGTCACCAGGCTGTTCGCCTCCGCCGTCCCCGTGACCGTGTACGTCTCGGCGTTCACCGACACCGCGTTCACCGGGGCGGTGACCGTCGGGACGGCGGGGGCGGTGGAGTCCTCGGTGATGAGCGGGGCGACGGCGGCGGCCGACTCGTTCCCGGCGGCGTCGGTGCTGGTGACGAGGAACCGGTTCACCGCGTCCTGGGTCAGGGGGACGGTGATCGAGTAGGTGACGACCCCGCCGGTCAGTTGCTGAGTACCAGCGACGGTATCGCCGACGGTGAAGGTGCCGCTGCTGTCCACGTCCACGTACACCGTCACCAGGCTGTTCGCCTCGGCCGTCCCCAGGATGGCCACGTTCGGGGCGTCCACCGTGAACGGAATCACCGGGAACAGGACGAGCAGGGCGGTCGGGGCGATGGAGTCCTCGGTGATGAGCGGGACGACGGTGGCGGCCGACTCGTTGGCGGCCGCGTCGGTGCTGGTGACGACGAACCGGTTGACCGCGTCCTGGGTCAGGGGGACGACGATGCTGTACGCGGTCGCCCCGCCGGTCAGCTGCTGGGAGCCGGCGACGGTATCGCCGAGGGTGTAGGTGCCGCTGCTGTCCACGTCCACGTACACCGTCACCAGGCTGTCCGCCTCCGCCGTCCCCGTGACCGTGTACGTCGGGGCGTTCACCGCCACCGCCGTCGCCGGGCCGGTCACGACCGGGGCGGCCGGGGCGGTCGAGTCCTCGGTGATGAGCGGGACGACGGCGGCGGCCGACTCGTTGGCGGCCGCGTCGGTGCTGGTGACGACGAACCGGTTGACCGCGTCCTGGGTCAGGGGGACGACGATGCTGTACGCGGTCGCCCCGCCGGTCAGCTGCTGGGAGCCGGCGACGGTATCGCCGAGGGTGTAGGTGCCGCTGCTGTCCACGTCCACGTACACCGTCACCAGGCTGTCCGCCTCCGCCGTCCCCGTGACCGTGTACGTCGGGGCGTTCACCGACACCGCGGCAGCCGGACCCGTCACGACCGGAGCATTCGGGGCCGTCGAGTCCTCGGTGACGGTCGGCACGTCGATCGGGTCCGACTCGCTGCCGAGGGGCGGCGTAGCCGTGACCAGGAAGTTGTTCACCGCGTCCTGGGTCAGGGACACGGTGATGCTGTAGGTGGTGGCCCCGCCGGTCAGCTGCTGCGAAGCGACGACGGCGTCGGCCCCGTCGATGATCCCGTTGTTGTTGGCGTCCGAGTAGACCTGGACCAGGCTGTCCGCGTCCGCGGTCCCCTCGACGAGGACGCTCGCCGCGTTCACCGTCTGCGGGGCCGCCGGGCTGGTCACGGAGAACGGCGGGGTGGACTCGAAGGAGCCGATGTCGGTCACCCCGCTGGTCATGCGCGGCTCGCCGCGCTGGTCCGTGGCCAGGCTCACGGGGTCGCCGGACGGGTGGGCCGCGGCGGTGGTGCCGTTAAAGCCCCGGGTGACGGTGAGGGTGCTACCGCTCGCGGCGGTGACGAGCATTTGCTCGGTGCCGACGAGCAGGACGGTGTAGTTGGGCACCACCCCCAGGACCAGGGCGTTGTTCACCGCCACGGTCGTCGTGACGGCGTCGGCCACCGGCCCGTCGAGCGTGGTGAGCGCCCCGCCCGCGTTGATGGCGGGGCTGCCGGCGAGCAGCGAGAAGGTATGGGTGGGGCCGCCGTTGTCGGCCAGAGGCCCGAGGAGCGGGTTGATCGGGATGACCGTGCTTCCGACCAGATTGCCGTCCACGCCGTGGACGGCGTTCGAGTTGGTGCCGTCGCCGATCAGGTTGTTGTGACTGCCGAGAAACAGGCTGCCGTAGACGTCGCCCCCGAGCTCGTTCCCCGCCACAATCGAGTTGACCAGCGTCATGGTCCCGAACGTGTAAATCCCCTCCCCGAGATTCGTGGCGCTGTTGCCGGTAACGGTGCTGCCGGCCACCACGCCGACCCCGTTCTGGGCCATGATCGCGCCGCCGTTCATGCTCGAGTTGCCGCTGAACGTGCTGCTAACGATTACGTTCGTGCCGAAATTCCAGGTAATCGCGCCGCCGTTGCCCCCTCCCGCAGCGGTGTTGCCGGTGAACGTACTGCCGACGACAAGCATGTCACCGTTGGAGTTGTAGATCGCCCCCCCGCCGTACACGTTGATGTCAGAGGCGTTACTGCTGAACGTGCTGTTGATCACCCGCAACACCCCGGTGTTGCCGATCCCGCCGCCGCCGCCGGCGAGCATCCCGGAGTTGGCGTGGTTGCCAGTGATGACGCTTTCGACCACCGTAAGGGTGCCGGCATTCCGGACGCCGCCACCCCCGACGCCGATGGGCGGATTGTCCGCGTTACCGCCGGTGATCGTGAGGCGGGCGAGTGTGACGCCGGCCCCGGCGGTCACATCGAACACGCGGCTGAGGTTGTTCGCGTTCACCGTGATGTTGGTCCCGCCGTCGATCGTCACCAGGCTCGTCGCGCTGGAGATGGACAGGGTGAGTGCGCCACTGCTCAGCACGATCGGCGCCGTGACCGCGGACGGATCGAAGACGATCGTGTCCGTCCCGCCGGCGTGCAGGGTACCGCTGATCTGTCCCAGGATCTCCACGCTCAGGTCGCCCGGGAGGGTGGGGCTGTTGACGATGGCGATCGCCTGCCGCAACGACAGGTAACCGTCCTCGCTGCTGGCCGTGTCGGCGAGGCTGTTGACCGTGAGGACGGCCGGTGCGAGCCGGTCGTCGAGCGTCTCGAGCCCGATCCGCGCGCGGGGCGTGCGGGTCACGATCGTCGCCGTCTTGCGGCCGAACACGCCACGGACCCAGTTCTTCAGCGTCATGATGTCCTTGTCGGGAAAGGTTGGTAGTCGGCCCGGACAGCCGGTCGGAACCCCGGCTGATCCGGAATGCTCGGGCGCGGGTGGTGATACCGGGGTGGGGAGTCCGCGGCGGGGTGATCGCCACCCCGTCAGTTGCGGACCGACCGGTCCTGGCATACCCCTCTCGCGCGGCGAGTGGGGTACAGGTGGTTGGGGAATGCGGCGCGGTGCCGATCGCTCGGGCGAGTCTGCCGCCCCCTCTCAAAACCGCGAGAGGGGCAGCGGGAAAGTAGAACGAGGGGGATTCATGTCAAGCAAATGGCGCCGGAAAGCCACACATGCCCGTCGGCTTAAATTCTGTCGCTTCTGGACTTTGGAAAATCTCAGCTGACGCCTGAATACTCAGATCGAGGCCACTTCGAGGCAAGATGGGTAGGTTGGGGATTTGGCCGGTTGTCACCCAGCTTCTTAACCCGTGACCAGGGACGGGCTTCGCGCAAGCGCAACGGAGTCGGCAGGCGATCCGGCCCCTGACGAGCCGGAGCGGGGCACGGGCCAGTCGTTACCCCGTAGACTGCACCACCGTTACCGCCCACGGGCACCACGCCGGATATGCGGCCCACACCATGATGTCATCCCACCCGCTCGAACCCGTCATGCGGCGGGCGATCGCACTCGCCGCCCGGGGTCGGGGGAGCGTCGAGCCCAACCCGATGGTCGGGGCCGTCGTCCTCGACGCCGCCGGACAGGTCGCCGGCGAGGGGTGGCACGAGCAGTTCGGCGGGCCGCACGCCGAGGTCCACGCCCTCGCCGCCGCGGGCGACCGGGCACGCGGGGGGACGATCGTCGTCACCCTGGAGCCCTGCTGCCACCACGGGAAGACCCCCCCCTGCTCCGACGCCGTGGTCCGGGCCGGGGTGCGGCGGGTGGTCGCCGCCATGAGCGACCCGTTCCCGAAGGTGGCGGGCGGCGGCCTCGCCCAGCTCCGGCAGGCCGGTGTGGAGGTGGAGGTGGGGCTGTGCGAGGCTGACGCCCGCCGGCTGAACGCCCCGTATTTGAAGCTCCTGCGCACCGGCCGGCCGTGGGTCCATCTTAAGTGGGCGATGACGCTCGACGGCAAGATCGCCACCCACACCGGCGACTCGCAGTGGATCAGCGGCCCGGAGTCGCGGCGGCGCGTCCACGAGCTGCGCGGGCTGGTTGACGCCGTCCTCGTCGGCCGGGGCACGGTCGCGGCCGACGACCCGCTCCTCACGGCGCGCCCCGCCGGCCGGCGTGCCCCGACCCGCGTGGTCCTCAGCGCGTCCGGCCGGCTCCCCGACCGCTGTCAGCTGCGGGGGACGGCGCGCGAGGTGCCGGTCCTGGTGCTCACCGCAGCCGGGAACGAGGGGAATCTGGCCGGGTGGGCGGCGGACGGGGCGGAGGTGCTCGCACTCCCGGGGGGTGACCACGGCCTCCCCGTGGACGCGGTGTTAGCCGAGCTCGGGCGGCGGCGGATGACGCACGTCCTCGTCGAGGGCGGGGCGGGCGTCCACGGGGCGTTTCTCGATGCCCGGGCCGCCGACGAGCTGCACGTGTTCGTCGCCCCGATCCTGGTCGGCGGCGTGGGTAGTCCGTCACCCGTGGGCGGGGCCGGCGTCGCCCAACTGGCCGCGGCGCTGCGGCCCACCGAGTTCACCGCCGAGCCCAGCGGGGCGGACGTTTACCTCCACGGAATCGTGAACGAAGAAGGCGCGACGGGCTGAGCAGACGGCCGCGCCCGCGACGACGAGTCTGCTACCGGGTGCGACCCAGGACGAACCGCAGCGCCGGCTCCAAGTCCGGGTGGTCGAAGGCGAAGCCGGACTCCAGCAGCTTCCGCGGAACGACCCGGAGGCTGGTCAGCAGGGCTCCGTCGGCGATCGCCCCGAACAGCAGCCGCAGCACCGGCCGCGGCAGCCGAAGGAACGCCGGCCGCCGCAGCACGCGGGCGAGCGCATGGGTGAAGTCGCGGTTCGTGACCGGATTCGGGGCGGTCACGTTCACCGGACCGGCGAGCGCGTCGGTCATCAGCACGTGGTGAACGGCCCCGACCCAGTCGCCCGGAGTGATCCACGGGAGCCAGTGCCGGCCGGCCCCGAGGACCGCGCCGCCCCCCGCCCGGAACGCCGGGAGCTGCTTCGCCAGCGCCCCGGACCGGGGCGACAACACGACCCCGCTGCGCAGGAACGCGACCCGCGCCCCGGCAGCCGCAGCCGGTTCCGCTGCCGCCTCCCACTCCCGACACACGTCCGCCAGAAAGCCCGCCCCGGCCGACGACTCTTCGGCCAGGACGTCATCCGCCCGGTCGCCGTAGACCCCAGCCCCGGACGCCGACAGGAACACCCGGGGCCGGCGGTCGGGGGGAAGCTTGGCCACGGCCTCAGCCAGATGGCGTGTCGGAATGACCCTGCTGTCGCGGACGGACCGCCGCTTCCGGGCCGTCCACCGGCCGGAGGCGATGTTGTCGGCCGCGAGGTGGACCACCGCGTCGCACCCGGACAGGACCGCGGGATCGACCGGGGCGGTCGGGTTCCACGGGACGGCTTCCGTCCCGTCGTCGAAGGCCGGCTTCGGGGCCACCCCGGTGACGAGTCGGACGACGGTGTGCCCGCCGCCGGCCAAGAACAGGGCCAGGTCGGACCCGAGGAGGCCGCGCGAACCGGTGACGGCGACCCGCAACCGGGGGCGGTCGCGGAAGGCCCGGTGGCGGCGGAGGTCGCTGGCCGTCAGGGCATGGCGGTAAGCGAACAGCGCGGCCAGCCGGCGCGCCACGAGCCCGCCGCCGAGCAGCCGGCCGGGCGGGCCGAGGGGCAGGCGGTACTCGACCTGATCCTCAAGGAATGACGTGTCCAGGCCGTCGGGGGTCATCCGGTGGGTGTGTTCCCAGCGGGCGAACGGGCCGGACACCTGGACGTCGCGGAACTCGCGGCCCGGGACGAAGGACGGGTGCTCGGCGACCCACGTCCCGGCCACCGGGCCGAGAACCTTTGCGCGCACGCGGACACGGTAGCCGGGGGTGCCGAACACGCCTTCGCGGCCCGCCACGGTCACCCGTTCCCAGGGCGGGGTCAACCGGGGGAGAGCGACCGGCCGGGCGTGCCAGTCATACACCTCGTCGGCCGAGGCCGGCATCAAGGACCGGAGGGTGAACATGGAATCGGACATGGGCGGCCGGGGAGTGAGAAACGGGCGGACACCCGATTCGTAGACCGGGTTTCCAAACCCGCCCACACGACAGGCGAGGTTCTACTTCCGCCGCCGGATCAGCGGGGGAGATTCATCCTACAGTAGGATCTCCGCAACTGCGGGGTGTGGCGGTATCGGGAAGGCTGCCTGCCAGCCCCGGACGGCGTCCCGGACCCCACGCGGTATTCCGTACCACTGCGGTGGGGATGATCCCGGAAACCGATTACCCCCCTCGTCTCTGCTTCGGAGAGAGAAGCCGGACCACCTGATTTGGGGGATCGGCGCTGACAACCGTTATCAGCCCGGCCCCCGGCGGGGGGGGTTGATAACGGTTGTCAGCGCCTGACCAGGGGCCGGGAAAGTCAGCGGCCCGAGGGGGTGACGGGCTCGACGACGGTGCCGTCCGGGAGGTCGTCGCCGGGCCGGATGATGAGGGTTTCCCCCCCGGTCAGCCCCGACACCAGATCGACGGTCGTCCCGTAGTCCCGGCCCACGGTCACGGGCCGGTAGCGCACCGCCTGCCCCTCGCCCACCAGCGCCACCTTCGCCCCGTCGGCCCGGGTGATCACCGCCGCCCCCGGCACCCGCACCACCGCCGCCGGCGCCTCCAGACTGAACCGGACCTGGAGGTACATCCCCGGCAGGAGGGCGCCGTCCGGGTTCGGCACGTCCACCTCGACCCGGAGCGTCCGCGTGGTCGGGTCGATGGCGTTGGTCGTGCGGGCTACCGTCCCCGGGAACTCCCGGCCGGGCACCTCGCGCCGGAACACCGGGGCGCGATGCCCAGGGCGGATGCCCGTGGCGAACGTCTGCGGCACGTCGGCGAACACCCGGATGGTGTCGATCCGGGCGACGTGGAACAGCTCCTTCGCGGCGGCGTTGTCGGCCACCATCAGCGCGCCCGCGTCGAAGTTCCGCGCCGTCACCACCCCGCCGAACGGGGCCGTCACCCGCTGGAAGCGCTGGAGGTCTTCGAGCCGCTTCACGTTGGCCCGGCCGGCGGAGATGGTGGCCTCCGACACCCCCACCGTCGCCGTTGCCACCTTCGCCGCCGCCTCCGAGGCGTCCAGATCCTGCGACGACCCGGCCCCGCTGTCGATCACCCGCCGCACGCGCCCCAGGTTCACCCGCGACAGCGCCTCGTTGGCCCGGTCGCGCTCGACGGTCGCCTCGGCCTCCGCCAGCGCCGCCCGCGCCTGGAGGAGTTGCGCGTCCACCTCGGGCGTCTCGATCTCGGCGAGGAGTTGGCCTTCCTTCACCGTGTCGCCGATGTCCACCAGCCAGCGCTTCAGGTAGCCGCTGGTGCGGGCGTAGATGGCGGTCTGGAACAGCGGCGCCGCCGACCCGGGGAGGATCTGCTCGACCCGGGCCGGGGCGCGCTCGGCCTTGGTGACGAGGACGCGCGGCCGGTCGGTCCGGGTGGCGGCGGTGGCCCCGTCGCGGTCGGCCTCGACCCGCGCCCGCGCCCGCACGCCGAACACCCCCAGGGTGGCCAGCGCCGCCAGCATCAGGACCGCGAGGGCGCCCAGCCGGAGCCGCGACGGCGGCCGGGGGGCGGCCTCGACGACTTGGTCCGGGTGTGGTTCGGTCTGGCTCACGACACGGCCTCCGGGTGGGACTCGTCCGCGTCGCCGGCCGGGGAGGGCGGCCGGCGGCGGAGTACGCTGTAAACGACCGGCACGAAGAACAGGGTGTAGCACGTCGCCACCAACAGCCCGCCGATCACCGCCCGGCCGAGCGGGGCGTTCTGCTCGCCGCCGTCGCCCAGCCCGAGCGACATCGGCAGCATCCCGGCGATCATGGCCAGGGCGGTCATCAGCACCGGGCGGAGGCGGGTCGAGCCGGCGTCCAGGGCCGCCTCCAGGGCGGTCCGGCCGGCGGCCCGGCGGTCGTTGGCGAAGGTCACCATCAGGATGCTGTTGGCGGTCGCCACCCCCACCGTCATGATCCCGCCCATCAGGGCCGGCACGCTGACCGTGGTGCCGGTGGCGAACAGCGCCCACAGGATGCCCGCCGCGGCCCCGGGGAGGGCGCCCAGGATGACGAGCGGGTCCACCCACGACTGGAAGTTCACCACCATCAGGAAGTACACGAGCAACACCGCGAACAGCAGCCCGAAGCCGAGCCCGGTGAACGACTCGTCCATGCTCTCGATCTGCCCGCGGATGGCGATCGTACTCCCCTTCGCCAGCCCGGCCCGGGCTTCGTCCACCGCCCGGCGGACGTCCTCGGCGGCGCCGCCGAGGTCGCGGTCCTGCACGGTGGCGCACACCTCGTACACCGGCTGCACGTTGTAGTGGCTGATGAGCCCCGCCCCCTCGCCCCGGCGCATCACGGCGAGGTTGCTCAACAGCTGGGGGGCCGGGCGGGGGGCGTCCCCGGCCGCGTTGCCCCCGGCGGAGGTGACCGGAGTGCTGAGCAGGGCGTCCACGCTGTCGATCTTCCCCTGCGGGGTCTGCACCGCCACGCGGTAGTTCACGCCGTTCTTGGGGCTGACCCAGAAGTTCGGCGTCCCCTGGAACGATGAGCTCAGCGACACGAGCAGCGACCGGGCGGCCTCCTGCTGGGTGACGTTCAGCCCGCTGGCCATGACCCGGTCCACGTCCACCCGCAATTCGGGGGCGTCCGGGATCTGGCGGAGGCGGACGTCCACTACGCCGGGGATGCGGGCCATCCGGTCGCGGAGCTTGCGGGCCGCGGCCAGGTTCTCCTCGCGCTTCACCCCGACCACCTGGACGTTGATCGGGGCCGGCTTCCCGAACGTCAGCACCTGGCCGGTGATGTCGGCGGCCAGGAAGTCGAAGGTGCAGTCCGGGAAGCGTCGTGGGAGTTCCTGCCGCAGCCGGCGGATGTAGTCCGCGGTGGGGCGGTGGTCGTGCGTGAGCGACACCAGGATCTCGCCGTCGTACCCGCTCACGAGCTCGTTGTTGATGTAGGCCGTGTTCGTGTAGAAGGGCGACACCCCCATGTTGTCGAGGATTGTGTCGGTCTCCCCGGCGGGGATCACCTCGCGGATGACCCCCTCGATCTGCCCGAAGATCCGCTCCGTCTCCTCGATGCGGGTGCCGGCCGGGGCGCGGACGTGGAGGCGGATCTGCCCGGCGTCCACCGTGGGGAAGAAGTCGCGGCCGATGACCGGGAGGAGGGCGAACGACCCCAGCGCGAACAGCAGCATCGCCCCGGCGGCCAGCCCGCGGTGGGTCAGCGCCCAGTGGAGCAGCCCGCGGTAGGCCTGTCGCAGAGCCTCGAAGGCGTGCTCGAAGCGAGCGTGCAGCCGGCCGAACACGCCGGTGGCGTCGCCGTGGCGGCCGGAGGCGTACTGGGCGGCCTCGCCCTTGAGCAGGAACAGCATGAGCGTCGGGACCAGCGTCCGCGACAGCAGGTAGCTCGCCATCATGGCGAAGATCACGGCCAGGGCCAGCGGCACGAACAGGTACGCGGCCGGGCCGGTGAGGAACACCACCGGCACGAACACGACGCAGATGGCCAGCGTGGACACGAACGCCGGCACGGCGATCTGCTGGGCACCGTCGAGGATGGCCCGGCGGAGCGGCTTCCGCATCGCCATGTTGCGGTGGACGTTCTCGATCTCGACCGTCGCGTCGTCCACCAGGATGCCGACCGCCAGAGCCAGCCCGCCGAGCGTCATCACGTTCAGCGTCTCGCCCACCGCCGCCAGCGCGATGATCGAGCAGAACACCGACAGCGGGATGGAGGTGATGACGATCAGCGTGGACCGCCACGACCCCAGGAAGACGAGGATGAGCAGCGCCGTCAGCCCGGCGGCGATGGCCCCCTCCTTCAGCACCCCGTCCACCGCCTCGCGGACGAACACCGACTGGTCGAACATCACCTCCAGCTTCAGCTCCGGCGGCATCTGCGCCTGGATGTTGGGGAGGGCCGCCCGGACGCGCTCGACGACGTCCAGCGTCGAGGCGCCCTCGCCCTTGAGGATCGGGAGCAGCACCGCCCGCCGGCCGTCGCGGCGGACCACGTTCGTCTGCACCGCGTACCCGTCGCGCACCTGGGCCACGTCGCGCAGGTACACTGGCGCCCCGTTCACCGTCTTCACCGGGATCTGGTTGAACGCCTCCACCACCTCCGGGCTGCTGTTCACCTTCACGTTGAACTCGGTCTCCCCGACCTTGGCGGTCCCGGCCGGGAGGATCAGGTTCTGCGCGTTGACGGCCGCGCTCACGTCCGCCGCCGACAGCCCGCGGGCGTACAGTTGGTCCGGGTCGAGGTCCACCATCACCTGTCGCGGCTTGCCGCCGTAGGGCTGGGGCACGCGGGCGCCCTGCACGGTGCCGAGCCGCTGGATGATGAAGTTGGCGGCGTAGTCGTACAGCTCGGCCTCGGTGAGCGTCTCGCTGGACACCGCGATCTGGGCGACCGGCACGCTGGTGGCGCTGTAGCGGACGATGTACGGCGGGGTCGTCCCCTGGGGCATGTTGCTGAGGACGGTCTGGCAGGTGGCCGTGACCTGCGCGGTGGCGGCCTCGATCTTGGCGTTCGGGTTGAAGTAGACGCGGATCACCCCGACCCCGGTGTAGGCCGTGCTCTCCATGTGCTCGATGTCGTTCACCGAGGCGGTCAGCACCCGCTCGGTGACGAGCAGGATGCGCTTCTCGATGTCGTCGGCCGGCATCCCCGAGTACAGGTAGACGACCGTGACGACCGGGATGTTGATGTCCGGGAAGTTGTCCACCGGCGTGCGGCGGACGGCGACGAGCCCGACCACGAGGATCAGGAGGGCGGCGACGACGAAGGTGTAGGTCCGGCGGAGGGCGAGCTGGACGATCCACATGGCCGGGCCACCGTGGCAGGTCGCCCCCGGATGGCGGGAAGAACGCCGGGGACGCGACGGGGAAGGATACAGGCTATCACGGCGGCCCTAACGAGAAAACATCGATTATCGATAATTTTCTCATCTTCTCCCTTTGCATGTTCGGGACGGTTTCGGAATAATGGCGGTTTGCCTACCTCCCCGAGGCATTTATGACCGTCCGCCGTGAGTCCGTCCGCGGTCAGGTCCGCCGCGCCCTGACCGAGCGAATCCTGTCCGGCCACTACCAGCCGGGGGACCGACTCGTTGAGCTCCAGATCGCGCGCGAGCTGGGCACGAGTCAGGGGTCGGTGCGGGAGGCGCTGCGGGAACTGGAGGCGTCCCGGCTGGTGGAATCGGAGCCGAACCGGGGGACGCGGGTCCGGGTGATCAGCTCGCGGGAGGAGCAGGAGGCGTACTTCGTGCGCGGGGTGCTGGAGGAGGCGGCCGCGCCTGCCGCCACCCGCGCCCTCAACGGGGACGTGACCGTATTGCGGGAGGAAGTGGCGGCGATCCTGGCGGCGGCGGCGGCCGGCAACCCGGCGTGCCAGGCGGCCCACGTCTACGCCTTCCACCGGCGGGTGGTGGAGGCGTCGGGCAACGCCGTCCTCCTGCGGCTGTGGGAGTCGCTGGCGCTGGAGACGCGGGTGCGTCTCCGGCTGGCCTGGGGCGATGTGAACCCGGAGCAGGTGGCGTCGTCGTACCAGGCAATCCTGGGCGCCCTGGAGGGCGGCGACGGCGCGGCCGTCGGCCGGTTGCTCCGGGCACACGCCGAGTTGTTCTCCCCGACGGACCGCGCCGCGGCGGACGAGGCGCGGGTCGTGGGGCCGTAGTCCGACCGATGGTTCAGGGGGCAGGAACCACGCCTGCCAGTAGAAGAGTCCGGACCACGACCGGGGTCGTGTTGTCCGCCTGGGTGTCGCAGCCCCCCAGCCGGGCGCAGGTCACCCCGCCCCGGCGCCGGGGCGGGTCCGACGGCCACTGGTTACAGCCCCAGCACGCGGTCCATCTGGGCGGAGATGCGGCGGAGGACGTCTTCCCCGCCGCCGCCGACCTCGGCCGTCGCCCAGCCGGTGTAGCCGACCTCGGCCAGCGCCTTCAGCACCTCGGGCCAGTTCTCGTCGCCCTCGCCGATCGCAACCCACTGGCGGGCGTTGCTGTAGCCCTTGAAGTCGAACTTCAGCATCCGCCGGCCGAGCCGCCGAATCCACTCGGCGGGCGGGACGCCGTACCTGATCATGTTCGAGCAGTCGAAGTACGCCCCCACCCACTCGCTGCGGAACTGGTCCACGTAGCGGATCAGCTGGTCGGGCGTGGTGATGAAGTTGTTCCACACCACCTCGACGGCGATCTTCACCCGCAGCTTCTCGGCCAGCGGCAGCGCCTTCCGCACCTCGGCAGTGGACCGCTCCCAGCACTGGTCGAAGCTCACGTCCTTGTTCACCACCCCGGGGACGAGCAGCACCGTGTCCGCCCCCACCTTCCGGGCGTCCTCCAGCGCCCCGTTCAGGGCGGCGAGCCCGCGGGCGCGGACGGCCTCGTCCGGGTGCGAGAGCGTGTCCCGCCAGTGAACCGAGTCGACGACCCCGTGGACCACGACCCCCGTCTCCTTGCTGGCGGCCACCAGGTCGTCCAGGTTCGCGGTCCCGGGGCTGTCGATCTCGACCCCGGCGAAGCCGCAGGTCTTGGCCAGTTCCAGCTTCGCCTTGTGCGTCGCCGGCACCCCGTCCGGGAGCCGGATCATGCCGTACTTCACGGCCTTCCGCAGCCGCGGCCGTTTGGGCTCCTGGGCGGCCGCGGATAGGCCGACCACCGCCGCGGAGACGGCGGTCGAAACCTTCAAGAATTCCCGGCGGCCGAGCGGACGAGCCATGACGTGATCCTCCGGCGGCGGGTCGACAGGCGGCCTCCGGCCCCTGGACCTGCGCGATGACGATGACGTGGGTGGCGTCCGTCCTGGAGCCCCGCGAGTCGGGAGGGGCGAGCGGCGGGCAGCCGCTGAGGTATGAGAAAAACACAGGGGCGGACCGGAATCCAGCGAAAAATCCGCACGACCGGATCTTTCGCCGAAAGCCGGCCGCCCCGCGGACCGGAATCGGTTAAACGAACTGGTACTGGCCCGGCATCGGCACGCCGCCGACCGCGTGGGCGCCCCAGGCCGGGTTGGCGGGGGCGAGGTTCTGCTGGGAGGCGAGCATCTGCGCCCAGGTGAGCCGCTTGCCCGTGTAGGCCGCCTCGCGGGCCATGACGGCCATCAGCGTGCTGTGGGCCGCGGCCACGCCGTCGTTGATCGGCCGGCCGGCCCGGATGCTGGCGAACAGCTCGTCGTGCTCGACCTGGTACATGCTCTTGACCTGCTCGTCGCCGAACTCCCAGCCCTGGCCGCCCGGCACGGAGATGCTGTGCCGCATCAGCTGGGCCTGCCCCTTGGTGCCGAAGACGTGGTCGTTCACGTCGCCGTTGCAGCCGGCCATCTGGCGGCAGTGGGAGAACAGCTTGGCCCCGTTGCGGTACTCGAAGGTGGCGGCGAAGTGGTCGTAGATGTGGCCGTACTTGGTGTCGGTCCGCACCTGCCGGCCGCCGACCCCGGTGCAGGCCACGGGCAGCTCGCCGTTGAACACCCAGGCGGCCTTGTCGAAGTTGTGGCAGTGCTGCTCGACGATGAAGTCGCCGCTCAGCCAGGTGTAGTAGTACCAGTTCCGCATCTGGTACTCCATCTCGGACCACTTCGGGTTCTCGCCGCGGTGCCAGAGGGTGCCGGTGAGGTAGGTGATGTGCATGGCCTGCACGTCGCCGATCATGCCGGCGTGGACGCGCTTCACCGTCTCGCGCTTGGCCTGGTCGTAGCGGTAGCAGAACCCGGAGCAGAGGCCGAGGTTCTTCTCGCGGGCGATGCGGGCGGTGTCGATGACCGACCGCACCCCGGTGGCGTCCACCGCCACCGGCTTCTCGCAGAACACGTGCTTGCCGGCGTCGATGGCGGCCCGGAGGTGCTGCGGGCGGAACCCGGGCGGGGTGCAGAGGAGGACCACGTCCACGCCGCTGCCGAGGAGGCGGCGGTAGCCGTCGAACCCGTCGAAGCAGCGCTCGGGGGCGACGTCGACCTTGTTGGCGATGGTGCGGATGCTGCGGAGGTTCGACAGGCTGGCGTCGAGCCGGTCCTTGAACACGTCGCACATGGCGACGAGCTTGACGTTCGGGTCGGACTGGAGCGCCTCGCGGGCCGCCCCGGTGCCGCGGCCGCCGCAGCCGACGAGCCCGACGCGGATGAGGTCGTTGCCGGCCGCGTGGGCGGCGGCCGGGAGCACGGCGGTCGCGGCCGCGGCGCCGGCCAGGAATGTCCGGCGGGAGGTGGGTTCGGGGGTCATGACGGGCCTCGGGCGGGGTGGGGGAGTGGTGGAGTTATTGTGGCGGACGGGGGTCGGAGAAGCTACCCGGAAATCGATGCGGCGGGCGGGCGGGCGTGAGCCGGCTTGTCGGCTGGGGTGTTCGAGCCCGGAGGGCGTCGGCGTGTAGCCCGGGGTGCAACCCCGGGCGGCGTCGGCGGTGTCACGAGGGCGGACGCCGCGCGAGCTCCGCCAAAGGCCCGCCCGGGGTTCCACCCCGGGCTACACGCCGACGCCCTCCGGGCTCAGAATCAGAGCCGACAAGCCGGCAGACGCTGACCACTCGCTACAAGCTGCGTCACTGGTTGAACAGGAACCCCTTGGTGTTCAACAGCGCCCAAATGACGTTCTCGTAGGCCTGTTTCTTCGCGGCCGGGGTGGTGCCGGCCCGGGTGATGTGGTCCACGGCCGTCTGCAGCTGGTCCGCCGACGGCCTGCGGGCCAGGGCCAGCAGGAACAGCTCCTCCACCTTCTCGGCGTCCGGGCGGGGGTCGCGGGCGAGGGCGTCGGCGCGGCCGCCGGCGCGGGCGATGCGGTCCTGCACGTCGTTCGAGTTCAGCAGGTGGAGGCTCATCGCCAGGCTCGCCTCGTTCACCCGCTCGCACTCGCACGCGCTGATGCGCTGCGGCCGGCCGGACACGTCCAGGAAGTAGGAGGCGAACGACTCGTCCGGTAGCATGATCGCCCGGCTCGGGGCGAACCGGTCCGCCGGCAACCCGGGGAACGCCGACGGGCTGTTCGTCAGCTTCCCGACCGCGTCGAACAGCACCTCGGCCTGGAGCCGCCGCGGGTAGTAGCGGGCGAACGAGTGCTTGTCCTCGGCATTGAACTCCGTCGGTGTACTGCTCAGCTGGTACGTCCGACTCCGGCAGATCGTGCGAATCAGAGCCTTCAGGCTGAAGTTATTGTCGGTCAGGTTCTTGGTCAGCGTGTCGAGGAGTTCCGGGTTCGACGGCGGGTTGGTCACCCGCATGTCGTCGAGCGGGTCCACGATGCCCCGGCCGAAGAAATGCGCCCAGTACCGGTTGGCCACCGCCCGGGCGAAGAACGGGTTCTTCGGGCTCGTCATCCAGTCGGCGAACTTCTGCCGGGGGTCTTCGTCCGGGCCGACCTGTACCGAATCGCCCTCCAGCGGCCGCATGTCGGCGGCGCGGCCGGTCCGCTTGTTCGTCACACCCCCGGCGGCCTTCGTGAAGATCACCTGCCGGCCGCCCTGGTTCCCCTGGTTCGGCTGCCCCGGGACCGCCACGTTCTTCCGGCCGACCCGGCCGTAGAAGGCGGCCAGCCCCCAGTAGTCGTCCTGGGTCCACTTCTCGTAGGGGTGGTGGTGGCAGTTGGCGCACGCCAGTCGCTGCCCCAGGAACACCTGACTCACGTCGTCCACGAAGCTCTCGGGCGTCGTCACCTCGCGGAACCAGAACGTCGGCGGGCTGCGGAGTTCGTCGCCCGTGGCGGTAACGATGTCGCGGGCGAACACGTCGTAAGGCCGGTCGGCGGCGACCGCCTCACGAATCCAGCCGTGGAAGGCGAACGTACCCGCGGCCCGGCTCGGCAGGTTCCGCCGCTTCACCCGCAGCACGTCGGCCCACTTGTTGGCGAAGAAGTAGGCGTACTCCGGCGTCTCCAGCAGCCGGTCGATGAGCTTGTCGCGTTTCTGCGGGTCGGCGTCGACCGCGAAGGCGGTGACCGCGGCGGCGTCCGGGAGCGTGCCGGTCAGGTCAATGGTGACGCGGCGGATGAACTGCTCGTCGGAGCAGAGTTCGGACGGCGCGATGCCGAGTTCCCGCCACTTGCGGGCGGTGTGCTGGTCCACGACCGTGCGGGCGGCGAACTCGAACGCCGGGGCGGTGCCGGGCCGGGGCACGACGGCCCGGAAGACGGAGACGTGACCCTGGTATCGCACCATCACCGCGGCCTGACCGGTCGCCGCGAGGCTCCCCACCAGCCCGGCCTCGGAGACGGCCGCCACCTCGGTGTCGTTGCTCTCGTACTGCGCCCGCCGGGTCACGTCCTCGACGGCCCCGTCCGAGTAGTGGGCGTACACGGCCAGCTGTTGGCGGCCCTTGCGGTCGATGACGCGGCCTTCCGGGTACACGCTGACGCGGGTGACGGTCGGGTCGTTCGGGCTCCCGTAGGGGAGGCCGGAGGCGATCCAGCGGCGGACGATCTTGTACTCCTCGCCGCCCGGCTCCATCTTCTTGCCGCCCCCGTGCGGAGCCTGCCCCGTCGCCTTCGTCAGGAGCAGGCTGGCCTCCGGGTTGGCCGGGAACACGCGCCGGCCGCGGGTTTCCTTCAGAAGGTTGTCGTAGTCGAACTGCGGCTCGAACCCGAGGAGCGACAGGCGGAAGCCGTTCTGCCCGGCGATCTTGCCGTGGCAGCCGCCGCTGCTGCACCCGAGCCGGGTGAGGATCGGCACCACCGCGTTGGCGAAGTTGATCGGCAGCGGGTGGTCCATGTCCGTCGCCGTGACCGGGACGCGGACGGTCGTGCCGCTCACGGTCGCGGTGACCTCGGCGGTGCCGTTCCCGACCGGGAAGACCCGGCCGGACTCATCGACGCGCACGACCTTCGGGTCGGACGCCGCGTAGGCGGCGACCCCGGTGAGGTCCACGTCGCGGCCGTCCGCTCGCGTCCCGGTGACGAGAAGTTGCGGCGCATCGTCCATGCCCCGCAGCCTCAGCTGGGCCGGATACGGGGCAAGGGCGGTGACGGGCGGAGTCGGCTGGGCGGCGGCCGTACCGGCCCAGGTAGCAGCGACGACGAGCGCCAGCAGCATACGGGACATGGTCGCACCTGGGGGCGGGTATCTGCGGACGGCCGTAGCCGAGGTGGGCAGGGCTACTGCTTGGTGAGGCGGGTGAAGCGGACGCGCTTCTCCGCCCCACCGCCCATCGTCATGGTGTCGCCGTCGACGATGATCGTTTCCGTGGCCCGGGTCTTGCCGTCTTCGGGCGGTTCGATGCCGCTGAAGGTCACCCGGTCACCGGGTTCGAGGGTGTACCGCCCGGTCGCAACCGTCTCCCCTTTCGCACCGGGCGGGGTGATCGGCACCCTGCTGACCGAGTACGACCCGTCTTCGCGGAACTCCCAAATGATGTCCGCCAGCCCCTTGGGACCGATCGGGCCGAGTTCGAGGGCGTCACCCTTCCAGCGGCCGACGATCTTCCCGGTGTTGTTCGAGCCGCACCCCCCGGACAGGAGGGCAAGCGCGGCGATGGCGATGACAGCTGGGCGAAGGGTCGTGGTCATACCGTCATGGTACGCCCGGTAGGGCGAATTTTTGCCGAGGAAGCCCCGGGCGACCGCCCCCCCGTCCCCCTTCCCTGGGAGGGAAGGGGGACGGGGGGGCGGCTTGTCGCAACTCCGCAAAACGCAAATCGGGCATCCGTAAGGAAGGCGGCTCGATCTCCCCCTTCCCTCCCAGGGAAGGGGGTCGGGGGGTCGGTCACCCGGGGCTTCAACCCCGCCGCGTCAGCTGATCAGTTCGCGGACCGGTTCGCGGTCGTCGAGGACATACATCGGCCGGCCGGAGCCGTTCGGGAAGGTCGTGGCGGGGTCGATGCCGAGCGCCCGGTACACGGTGCTGAGGACGGCCGGGACGCTGTACGGCCGGTCCTTCGGGCGTTCGCCCTTCGCCGTGGTGGCGCCGACCACCTGCCCCATCCGCAGCCCGCCGCCGGCCACCAGGGCGCTCATCGCCGGCGACCAGTGGTCGCGACCGGCGTTCCCGTTCACCTTCGGGGTCCGGCCGAACTCGCCCCACATCACCGTCACCACGTCGTCCTGCATCCCGCGGGCGTGCAGATCCTGGATCAGCGTAGCCACGCCCTTGTCCACGAGCGGCAGCTGGCGCCGCAGGGTGGTGAAGTTGTTCCCGTGGGTGTCCCAGCCGCCGATGCTCAGGGTGACGCAGCCGACCCCCGCTTCGACCAGCCGGCGGGCGGTGAGGAACTGTTCCACGCCCTTGTACCGCTCCCGGCTGGCGGCGGGCTCCTTGCTCAGGTCCAGGGCGTTGCGGACGACCCCGGCGGTCACCATCTCGACGGCCCGCTCGGTGTACACGTCCATCCCGCGCATCGTGCCGCTGGCGTCGATCTCGCGGCGGGTGTCGTCGAAGCTCTCCAGCAGGTCGCGGCGGGCGTCGAGCCGGGCGGCGGTGACGTTGTTGGCGAGGCGGAGGTTGGCGTTCCCCGGGCCGCCCGGCGTGAACGGCCGGTGGGCGATGCCCAGGTAGCCGGGCTCGGTGCCGCGGCTCATCCCGCGGAGGCTCACGAAGGGCGGCACGGCGGAGGCGTCCCGGCTGCGAAGTTTGCTGACGACCGCCCCGAGGGACGGGTGGTCGGCGGTGCGGTTGATGCGGTCCGGGTAGCCGGTGAGGACGAGCGAGTCGCTGTGCTCGTCCACCGACACCACCGACCGCACGACGGCGAGCTTGTCCCACATCATCGCCTGGAGCGGGAAGTGTTCGCAGACCCGCACGCCGGCGACGTTGGTGTCCACCGGGCGGAACTCGCCGCGGTACTCGGCGGGGGCGTCCGGCTTCAGGTCGTACATGTCCGTGTGGCTGGGGCCGCCGGGCAGGTAGATCATGATCGCCGACTTCTGCGACCGGGTCGGCTGCCGCCGGACGGCGGCAGCGGCCGCGTGGGCGTCCCGGCCGCGGAGCATGTCGGCCAGGGTGAGCCCGGCCCCGAACGCGCCGACCTGGAGGAAGTCCCGGCGGGCGACGCCGTCGCAGAAGGCGCGGGAGGTGCCGTTGAACCGCAGCATGTGAGCCCCCAATGTGCAGGCGGCCGGGGAAGGTGTGACTCGCGGGCGGATCGGCAGACCGGCGGGAGAGTTCGGCCCTCACCCGATCATCGGCCGCCGCCCGGCGGGTGTCAACAGAAAATGAGAGCCGCTCACGCCGCCGCCCGCACCCCGACCGGGCAGTCGTCCGGGCCGCTCACGACCGGCCGGGGTACGTAGGGGAGGATCACCCGCAGCACGAACACGAAGAAGGCCACGCTCGCGGCCGTGTCGCACAGGTGCAGGATCTCGTGGTAGCCGAACCGGACGGGGTACTCGCTCACCACCGGCCACTCGACCAGCTCGCACACCGCCCCGCCGGTGTAGAACAGCGCGCCGGCCCACACCCAGTTCATCGCCCGCCAGCCGACCATCCGGTAGTAGTGGACGAACGGCACCACCCCGAGCCAGCCCATCGCCAGGTAGATGGCGACCTTCGCCCAGTGCGGCGCGCTCGGCAGCAGCCACAGGCACGCGACCCCGGCGGCCGCCAGCCCCCACATCAGTCGGAGGAACCACCGCCCCTTCCGGCCGCCGAGCAGCACGACCATGATCGGCGTGTTCGTCCCGGCGATGAGCAGCAGGATCGCCGACTGGTCGAGCTTCTGGAAGAACCGGAAGGCGTCCGGGCTTCCGGTCCGCGTGTACGGAACCCCGTGGAACGTGCCGCTGGCCAGGTAGAGGAGCACCATCGACAGGCCGAACACCGCCACGGCGGCGCGCTTGGCGCTGCGGCGCGGGGTGAGGCGGATGAGGATGACGGTGGCGTAGCAGGCCCAGACGGCGGTGAGCAGGTGGGAGGCAGAACTGACCGGGTCGCGTAACTCCATGCCGACACTCCGGGGCCGCGCGGCGCGGCGGGCCACACGATACGGACGCTGCTGTTATGCGATCTCGCCCCCGCCTCGTCCCGGGGTCGTTGACGGACCCGGCCGCGGGTGCGACACTGCACCCCACCGGCCGCCCCGCCCGCGACGCAACCGCAGTGCCGGCCCCGCCCCCCCTTCCCCTCCGGAACCCCACCATGCCCCTCCCCCGCCGGCTCGCCGTCCCCCTCGCCTTCGCCGCCGGGTTCCTGGGCGTTGTTGGTGGCGCCCACAGCCAGGCGCCCGCCCCAGACGTGGTAGGTGTGCTGAAAGGGCACGCCGATACGGTGGCGGCGGTGGCCGTGAGCCCGGATGGAACGCTCATCGCCACCGGCAGCTTCGACAAGACCGTCCGCCTCTGGGACGCCGCGACCGGGAAGGAACTCCGGGTCTACGGCGGTCCCCAGGGGCACACGGCGCAGGTGCTGTCGGTCGCGTTCTCGGCTCAGGGCGACCAGCTCGTCAGCGGCGGTGCCGACAACACGGCGAAGGTGTGGGACGTGCCGACCCCGAACCCGGTGAAGACGTTCCCCGCAGCAGCCCCACTGAAGGGGGTGGCGGTGTCGCCGGACGGGAAGACGTTCGCCCTCGCCGCGGCCGACGGCACCATCAAGGTCTTCCCGCAGGGCGAGGAGAAGGGGGCGGTGGAGCTGAAGGGGCACGCCGGCCCGGTGGTCGGGCTGGCGTTCACGAACAACAACCAGTTCCTCGTCTCGGCGGGGGCGGACAAGACCGTCCGCTTCTGGAACCCGGCCGACGGGAAGGCTCTCGCCTCCTACGCCACCGGCACCAGCGACCTGACCGGATTCGCAGTGAACCCCGGGAACGCCACGCCGTACACGGCCAGTGCCGACGGGCTGCTCCGCTTCTGGCAGGCTCCCCCGCCCGCGGCCCCCAAGGCTCCACCGGCGGCGAAGGACGCGCTGACCGCGCTCGCCGTGTCCGCCGACGGGAACACGGCGGTGGTCGCGTCCGCCGACAAGACCGCCACGCTGTTCGCCGTCGCCAACGGCACGCCGGCCGGCACCTTCGGCCCGTCGAAGGCCGCGATCGAAGCCCTCACCCTCTCCCCCGATCAACAGACGGTCGCCGCCGGGCTGGCGGACGGCTCCGTGGTGCTGTGGGACCGTCAGGGGAAGGTGAAGGCCGAGGTGCCGGCGGCAGCGACCGGGGCGGTGTCGGCGGTCGCCTTCCACCCGTCGCAGCCGGCCCTGCTCACCGCCGGCGCGGACGGGGTGGCGAAGGGTTGGGTGCTGCCGATCGACCCGAAGCAGCCGAAGGAGAAGGCGACCAAGTTCGAGGTCAAGGCCCATACCGGGAAGGTGACCGCCGCGTTCTTCCACCCGTCGAGCGGCCAGCTGGTGACCGCCGGAGCGGACAAGCTCGTCCGTATCTGGAACCCGGCCATGCCGGCGAAGGCGGTCCGCGAGATCGGGCCACTGCCGGCCGCCGCGACGGCCCTGAGCCTGAGCAAGGACGGACAGACACTCGCCGCTGCGGCCGGCAAGGACGTCCTCGCCTGGACCCTCGCCGACGGCAAGGAAACCGCCAAGTTCACCCAGCCGGCCGACGTGATCACGCTCGCCTTCAGCGCGGACAAGGCGAAGCTCCTGCTCGGCCGGGCGGACAACCTCGCGGTGCTGGTCGATGCCGCGACGGGGGCGGTCCACCAGGCATTCCCGCACGCCGGCCCGGTCCGCGGGGTCCATCTCACCCCGGGGGCGCCGCTCGCCGTCACCGCCAGCGCGGACAAGACCGTCAACATCACCCCCATCACGGTCCAACGGGCGATCGCGGTCGGTGCCGGGAAGGTGGCCGGGCTGGCGGTGTCGCCGCAGGGGGAGCGGGTGATCGCGGCCGGCCCCGGCAAGGAGGCGACCAGCTGGAACACCGGTAACGGCACGAAGGAGAAAGCGTTCGACGCCGGCGCGGACGCCGTGGCCGCGGCGGTCTCGAAGGACGGCCAGCGGCTCGCGGTGTCCGCCGCCGACGGGTCGGTCAAGGTGTTCACGATCGGCGACGGCAAGCAGATCGGCGCCGTCGCCGCGGGCGCCCCGGCGGTCGGCCTCGCCTTCCACCCGACGGCGCCGGCCCTGGTCGGGGTGATGAGCAACAAGTCCGCCACGGCCTGGAACGTGGCGTTCACGGCCGGCCAGCCGACGCCGCCGGAGTTCGGCCGGTCGCTTCAGGTGTACCCGCATCCGGCCCCGGCGGTCGGCCCGGCCTTCCTCGCCGACGGCCAGTTCCTCACCGCCGCCGAGGACAAGCTCGCCCGCCGCTTCAAGATCGCCGGCGACGCCCCCACCAAGAACCTGCCGCACCCGAACCTCGTCGACGCGGTCGCCTTCGACGATACGGGGGCGCTCGTCGCCACCGGCTGCCACGACGGCAACCTGCGCTTCTTCGACGTCCAGAAGGCGGCCCTCAGCAAGCAGGTGACGGCCCACGTCAAGACGATGCCGGGGAACGAGCCGCAGCCGATCTACGCCGTCACCTTCGCACCGGGGGGCAAGCAGGTGGTGACGGCCAGTTTCGACCGGTCACTGAAGCTGTGGGACGTGCCGGGCGGGAACCTGGTCCGCGAGTTCAAGGCCGCCCCGGAGCCGAAGGCCGGCGATAAAGCCGAGCCGCCGAAGGGGCCGGTCGGCCACCGCGACCAGGTGTTCGCCGCCGTGTTCACGAAGGACGGCAAGCTCCTGGCCACCGGGTCGAGTGACCGCACCGTGAAGTTGTGGGATGTGGCCACGGGCAACGTGGTCCGCGACTTCCCGAACCCGGACCTGAAGGCTCCCTTCCCCGGCGAGCCGCCGGCCAGCCACCCGGGCTGGGTCCACGCCGTGCGGTTCTCGGCCGACGAGAAACTCCTCATCACGGCCGGCCCCGCGCCGCGGTACAAAGGGTATGTGGCCGCGTGGGCGGTCGCCGACGGGAAGCGGGTGGCCGGGGCCGAGCGCGACACCGGCCCGATCCACGCACTGGCGATCACCCCGGACGGGAACCGGGTCGTGCTGGGCTGCGGCCCCAAGAGCCGGGCCGAGTCGGCGGTCGAGGCACTGATTCTCAAAGTGCCGGGGAAATGAACGGCATTTTTTGACAGGATGGACAGGACAGACAGGATGAGAAACCAGCTGCTTCTGTCCGATCCTGTCTGTCCTGTCCATCCTGTCAAAAAATGCTCTGGGCTTGGCAATGATCCGCACCATCGTCTTCGACTTCGGCAACGTCGTGGCCTTCTTCGACCACGGCCGTTCGGTCGCCAAGCTCGCGCCGCACGGGCCACTCCCGCCGGTCGAACTCGCCCTCCGGGTCTACGGCGACCCGATCGCCGACGACTACGAGCGCGGCCTCCTCAGTACCACCGAGTTCGTCCGCGAGGCGCTGCTGAACGGCAAGCTGTCCTGCACGCCGGTCGAGTTCCTGGCCGCCTACACCGACATCTTCTGGCCCAACCCGGAGGTCCGCGACCTCCTCCCCCGGCTGAGGCCGCAGTATCGGCTGGTCCTCGGCTCGAACACCAACGAGGCCCACTTCCTCCGCTACACCGCCGACTACGCGGCCGACCTGGCCCCCTTCGACCACCTCGTCGCCTCCCACCACGCCGCCGCCCGCAAGCCGGACCCGGCGTTCTTCGCCTACGCCCAGCAGTTCACCCGCGCCAACCCCGGCGAGTGCCTGTTCATCGACGACCTGCCGGTGAACGTGGAGGCGGCCCGCCGGTTCGGGTGGGAGGGGCTGGTCTACCAGCCCGACGGCACGCTGCCGGGAAAGTTGCGGGCGGCGGGGGTTCAGTTCACCTGAGCGGGCGATACAACAACGGGGAACGTTTGCCGCGGTGGACGACCGGAAACCAGGGACGGGGCGACAAGGGACGAGGCCGCAGCCACCAGCCGGCCCCTGTTCCTTGCCCCGACCCCTCTCTCCGGGACCGGAGACGGAGCCGATGGACATTCTCGAACAGGCCGACCCCGAGGTCTTCGCCGCCATCAAGAACGAGCGGCGGCGGCAGCAGGACGGCCTGGAGATGATCGCCAGCGAGAACTACACCAGCCCGGCCGTGATGGCCGCGCAGGGCTCGTGCCTCACGAACAAGTACGCCGAGGGCTACCCCGGGAAGCGATACTACGGCGGCTGCGAGTTCGTGGACGTCGCCGAGCGGCTGGCCATCGACCGCGCCAAGCAGCTGTTCGGCGGCGGCCACGTGAACGTGCAGCCGCACTCGGGCGCCCAGGCCAACATGGCCGTGTTCCTGGCCATGCTCCAGCCGGGCGACACCATCCTCGGCCTCGACCTGGCCCACGGCGGCCACCTCACCCACGGGATGCGGCTGAACTTTTCCGGGAAGTACTTCAAGGTCGCCTCCTACGGCGTCCGCCCGTCCGACCACCGCATCGACTTCGACCAGGTCGCCGCCCAGGCCCGCGAGCACAAGCCGAAGCTCGTCATCGCCGGGGCCAGCGCCTACCCGCGCGTGTTCGACTTCCCGAGGTTCGCCGAGATCTGCGCCGAGGTCGGCGCCCTGCTGATGGTGGACATGGCCCACATCGCCGGGCTCGTGGCGGCCAAGGTCCACCCGGACCCGGTGCCGCACGCCGCCTTCGTCACCACCACCACGCACAAGACCCTCCGCGGCCCCCGCGGCGGCCTCATCATCTGCCGCGAGGAACACGCCAAGGCCGTCGACTCGGCCGTCTTCCCCGGAATCCAGGGCGGCCCGCTGATGCACGTCGTCGCCGCCAAAGCGGTGGCGCTCAAGGAGGCGCTCCAGCCCGACTTCGTCCGCTACCAGCAGCAGGTGGTGGCCAACGCCAAAACGCTCGCCGACGAGCTGACCCGCGCCGGCTACACGCTCGTGAGCGGCGGGACGGACAACCACCTGATGCTGGTGGACGTCTGCGGCAAGAACGGCGTGACCGGGAAACAGGCCGAGCACTCGCTGGACGTCGCTGGGATCACCGTCAACAAGAACATGATCCCGTTCGACCCGCGGAAGCCGCTCGACCCGTCCGGCGTCCGCATCGGCACCCCGGCCCTGACCACGCGCGGCATGAAGGAAGCCGAGATGAAGCGCGTGGCCGGCTGGATCGTCGAGGTACTGGCCGCCCCCGAAGACGCGAAGGTTCTGGAGCGCGTCCGCGGGGCGGTCCGGGAACTCGGCCGGCAGTTCCCGGCCCCGGCCGAAGCGTAACCGCGGCCCGGCCGGCCCTGGTGGCCTGTTGCACGCAGATCGGATTCGGTGGGACCGGCGGGACGTCGGTCCCACCGAATCCGTTGTCGCGGACCACTCGTTGGCCGTCCGAGTCCGTTGGCTGTCTTCCGGCGACTCCGAGTGGGATCGGCCGGGTTCATGAGTGGCGGTGTGCGGGTATCCCGGCGGTCCGCCGACCCGAGCCCCGACCCCGGAGCGTCCGGTGGGCAACCTGGCCGTCCTGATCGCCTGCTGCGTCTTCAGCCTGCTCCTGCTCCCCGTCGTCCTGTTCCTGCTGACGTACATCTTCCGGCTGGCGTGCGTGCTGTGCGGGCTGCCGAAGCCGAGCGTGCTGGCGGCGGCCGGGATCATGATGATCAACTTTGTGGCCGACGCCATCGCGCTGACGATCCTGGAGCAGGTGGTCCACGCCGTCGCCGGGGCGGTCGGCGTGCCACGCTGGGAGGCGTGGATCATCACCCGCTTCCTCGACCTGCCGGTGGACCTGGCGATCTCGTCCGGCCTCCACGCGGCGGTGATGGGGATCAAGTTCGGGAAGGGGATCGAGGTGTGGTTCGTGCAGCGCCTCATCCAGCTCGGCATCGTCGCCGCCTGCGTCCTGGTGGTGGTCGTGGCCCAGTTCATCATGGGGAACGCGTGAACGGTCTGGATGCACATGGCCCCCAGTCCGGCCCGCGAAGCCGACCGGGCGCGGCCCGGGCTTCGCGCCCCTGCCCCGATTCGAGTCTGCCGTGGTGAGCTACTTTGCCACCTGCGCCCGCGGGCTGGAGCCGGTGTTGGCGGGCGAACTGACCGCCCTCGGGGCCGCCGACGTGCAACCCGGCCGCGGCGGCGTGTGGTTCCGCGGCCCCGCCGTCCTGCTCTACCGGGCCAGCCTGTGGCTGCGGACCGCCGTCCGGGTGCTGCGACCCGTCTTCGAGGGGCCGGTCCGCTCGCCGGACGAACTGTACGAGGCGGTCCGCACCGTCGACTGGTACGACTTCCTGACCCCCGACCACACCCTCGCCGTGGACTGCAACGTCCGCGACTCGGCGATCACCCACTCGCAGTACGCCAGCCGGCGGGTGAAGGACGCCATCTGCGACCAGTTCCGCGACCGCACCGGCCGCCGCCCGAGCGTGGACCCCGAGCAGCCGATGGTGGGGCTGAACCTCCACGTCTTCCGCAACCACGCCACGCTGAGCCTCGACGCCAGCTGGGACTCGCTCCACAAGCGCGGCTACCGCCCGGTCCAGACCCGCGCCCCGCTGAACGAGGCGCTCGCCGCCGGGCTCCTCCTCCACGCCGGCTGGGATCCGCGGACGGCGCTGGTGGACCCGCTGTGCGGCTCCGGCACGTTCTGCATCGAGGGGGGCTGGATCGCCCTGGACCGCCCCCCGGGACTGACGCGGAAGTGGTTCGGCTTCCAGGGCTGGCCCGACTTCGACCGCGGCCTGTGGTCGGCCGTCCGCGACGAGGCCCGGAGCGCCGTCCGCCCGTCCCTCCCGGCCCCGGTTATCGGCACCGACGGTCGAACGGACGCGATCGAGTTCGCGCGCGGGAACGCCCGGGCCGCGGGGGTCGGGAGCCTCCTCCGCTTCGACCGCCTCGACGTGCGCGACGCCCGCCCCCCGGCCGGCCCTCCGGGGACAGTCATCTGCAACCCGCCCTACGGCGAGCGGATCGGCGACGAGCGGGAACTGGTTGGCCTGTACCGGACGATGGGCGAGGTGTTCGGGACGCACTGGCCCAGCTGGCGCGTCCTGGTGTTCACCGGGAACGACGGGCTCGCCCGCGAGATCGGCCTGCGGGTGCGCGGCAGTACGCCGTTCTTCAACGGCAAGATCCCCTGCCGCCTCTGGGAGTTCGAGACGGGCCGCTGACGGTCACTCCCCGCGGAACTCGCGCACGCCATCGGCGGTCAGCTCGAACAGGTCGAAGCTCAGCGGCCGCTCGGCGTCCGCCTCCACCTCGCGGAGCTTCGCAACGATCTGCTCGCGGTACGCCCGGTCCCGCTTCGGCAGCACGACCAGCGACTCGCGCTGCGGCACCACCGCGCACACCTCGGTCGTCTTCAGCAGGTCGCACGCCTCCTCGTAGAGGTCGGGGAGCCGCAGGCACGCGGCGGCGCGGGGGTGGTCCGAGTAGAGGAGGAAGTGAACCGGGTCGTCGGGGTTGCCGAGCACCTGGATCGACAGGTTCGGGTCGTCGTCGGCGAAGCGGACGAGGTTGGCCAGCGCCCGGGCGTGGGCGTCGTCGGCCGTCAGGCCGGCGGCGCGGAGCTGGTCCGGCGACACGGTGGCGTGGACGACCCCGACCGACTCCTCGTGGTCCTCGAACAGCTGGGCCCAAAGCCCGTGGCCGACGCGGACGCACGCCGGCTCCCACTCGGGGTTGAGCAGGCCGCGGACGAGGTAGGGGAAGAGGCGGTCGGGGTTCACGGCTCGCTCCGGGGTCAGGGCGTCGGCTTGGCGGGCGGCCGGGGGGACAGGCTGTACGTCTGCTCCCACCGCGACGGGGGGCCGGGCGGCATGGCCCCGGGCACGCTGAGGTCGTGCGCCCGGGCCAGCCGGAGCAGTTCGGCCGGGTAGTCGGGCCACTTCCCCTCCCGGTCGCGCAGCCCCTGCCACTCGGCAATCGTCGCCTTCTTTTGGAGCGTGGGGAGGAACTGCCGGAGTTCCTCCTTGAACTCGCCCGGCCGGGCCGGGCCGAGGTGGAGGTCCACCCCCTTCCCCGCGATCTTGGTCTTGGCGAAGTCCCGGTGGACGGCCAGGGCGAAGTCCGGCCACCGCCCCACGATCTCCGCCCCGGCCTTGTTCGCCAGCCGGCGGGCCATCGCTTCCTTCAGCTGGGGGTGGTTCTGGAGTTCGGGCAGGTCGGTCATCATCTTCCCGCCCGGCCCGGCCTCGGGGTACATCTCGTACCGGGGGGTGCGGGAGAAGTCGTAGACCGCCTTGCCGAGCCAGACCCACTCCCCGCCCTTCTCGGCCCGCTCGACCGCCTCGTTGAACCGGGTGATGTCCGCGGACGCGAGGCGGTTCCGCTTCGGGTCGCCGGGGTGGTAGGCGGACCGGGCGAAGTCGAGTACCTGCTTCCGCATCCCCTCGTCGGCGAACGGCCACGGCTGCCGGCCGGTGCGGACGAAGTCCCAGTGGAAGCGGGTCGAGGTCCAGTTCTCCCGGCGGGTGTCCTCCTCGGTCTTCCAGGTGGCGATCAGGTCGGCCCGGTCCTTGGCGACGAGGTTGGCGAGCTTTTGCCGGTACGCGGCGGGGAGCCCCGCGACCCACTGCCCCCGGCGCACGTCCTCGACGGCCGCCAGCCGGTCCTCGGCGGCCGGGGCGGCGAGCACCCGCCGCCGCTCGCCGTCCGGCAGCCGGTGCAGCCAGGCCGCGTACCCCTCCAGCGCCCGGAGCAGCCGGGTCCGCTGGGCGGCGGGGAGGGCGTGCAGCTGTTGGTCGAGCTGGCGGATCTTCTCCTGCCGGTCGGCCGGGAGTTCGCGGAACGCCCGCAGCAGCGAGTCCAGATCCTTCGCGTCGGCCTTGTCCGCCTCGACGGCCGACGCGGGTAGCGGCCCGTCCTCACCGAACCGCTCCGACTCGGCGAGCGTCTCGACGAACTCCAGGTCGTCGGCCGTGGCGTACAGCGGCAGGAGTTCGATGATCCGCAGGTCGGCGAGCGGGAGGTTGTCGGCCGTCGGCTCGGGCAGATGGGGGGGTACGGGGAACAGGTACGTCCGGGCGGCCGCAGTCCCGAGGTACCCGGCGCCGAGCGAGCCGGCCACGAGGAGTACGAACCCGACCGCCCACGGCCAGAACCCCCCGGTCGGCGCCGGGACGGCCGCCGACGGGACCAGCGTCCCCGAGCCGACCGCGGACGGAGCCGGCACAGAGCCCGACGCGGTGGCCGGCGAGGGGACGACCGGAACGGCCGCGGCGGAAGACCTCACCGCCGGGAGCCGGTCGAGCGTGCGGGTGGCGAACGCCGGCGACGGCTCGGGCTTGGGGAGGAAGTCGAGCAGGTCAAAGGACCGCTTCAGCGAAGTGGCCCGGGCGCGCAGCTCGGGGTCGGCGGCCAGCCGGGCCTCGATCCGGCGTGAGGCGGTGGCGTCGAGCTCGCCGTCCAGGTAGGCGACGAGTTCGGCGTCGGCCGGGTCGGGCTCGGCGCCGTCGTCCGGCGGCAGGGTCGGGTCGTCGGGCATGGTGCGTTACTCCTCGGCCCCGTCGTCCGGGTCCGGGGGGGGGTCGCCGTCCATGTAGATGTACCCCTGGAGCGCCTCCCGGAGCTTCACCCGGGCCCGGCTCAGGAGCGACTTCACCGCCTTGGTGCTCAGCCCCATCACCTCGGAGATGTCGGCGTAGTTCATGTCCTCGAACTTGTTCAGCACGATCGCCACCCGCTGCCGCTCGTTCAGGCCGTCGAGCGCGGTGCGGATGACGGCCGCGAGTTCCTGCTGTTGGAGGCTGTGGGTCGGCGGCTGGTCGCGCATCTGGGCGGGCGCGGCGGGGGTCGGAGCCTCGCCGCTCTGCTGGACCTCCAGCGGGAGGACCGGCCGGCGCTTCCGGTCGCGGAGCGCGTTCAGGGCCAGGTTGTTGGCGATGGTGAACAGCCAGGTGCTGAACTTCGCCCGGGGGCGGTACTTCTTCCGGGTCCGGTAGACCCGCAGGAACACCTCCTGGGCCAGATCCTCGGCCTCGTCCGCGTTGCCGACGAGGTGGTGCATGACCCCGACCAGCCGGTGCTGGAACCGTTCGACCAGTTCGGCGAACGCGGCCGCGTCGTCGTCCCGCACCCGGAGCATGAGCCGGATGTCCGGGTCGCGGAGGGCCATCAGGGAACTGGTGTGGCCGATCGACATGGGGCCGGGGGCTGGGATCGGGGCCGGGCGGGACGGGCACCCGAACCACCTCTCCGGCGAGTGTAGCAGGGGAACCATGCCGGTGACAGCCGGGCCGCGGAAACACCCGCCCGGAAGGCCGTTAAGCCGAGCGCATCCCGGCCCGACTACAAACGGGAATCGCCCGGCGCCGGAGACGTTGCGGCCGAACCCGCGGCCTCCGCCTCCACCGTCCGTCTGAGCTGACCGCAGGCGGCGTCGATCTCGGACCCCTTCCGCTTGCGAACCTTCACGCTCACCCCGGACTTGCGGAGGGTGTCAACGAGGTTCGTCAGGTCACCGTCCTTGGGCCGCCGGTAGGGTAGTCCCTCCACGTCGTTCCAGGGGATCAGGTTGACGTGGGACTTCCGGCCGGCCAGGAGGCGGGCGAGCTCGCGGGCGTGGTCGGGACGGTCGTTCAGCCCGCCGAGGACGACGTACTCGTAGGTCACCTGCCGGCCGGTCTTGTCGAAGAAGTCGTCCGCCGCGGCCAGGATCGCGGTGATCCCGGTCTTGTCGTTGGTCGGCACGATCCGGGTGCGGAGGGGGTCGTTCGGGGCGTGGAGCGAGACGGCCAAGTGGTACTGCTTACCGACCTCGGCGAGCCGACGGATCTTGGCCGGGAGGCCGACCGTGGAGATGGTGACGTGCCGGGCGCCGATCCCGAGCCCCTTCGGGTCGCCAGCGACCTCCAGGGCTTCGAGCAGGTTGTCCAGGTTCGCCAGCGGCTCCCCCATGCCCATCACGACGATGTGCGTCAGCCGGGTCGGTAGCCCGGCCCCCTCCCCCGCTCCCCCCTCGTCCTTCCGCGTCAGGTTGCGGAGCCGCAACAGCTGTTCGAGAATCTCGCCCACGGTCAGGTTGCGGACGACGCCGTTGAGGCCGCTGGCGCAAAACACACACCCCATCCCGCAACCGACCTGCGTGCTGATGCAGGCCGTCGCCCGGCCCTCGTCCTGGATCAGGACGCACTCGATCATCCGGTCGTCGGGGAGGCGGAGGACGAGCTTGTGGGTGTCGTCGGCGGCCCGGAGGTGGCGCTCCACCCGGGTGGCGAACAGGGCGAACGACCGGCTCAGTTCCGGCCGCAAGTCCTTCGGCAGGTCGGTCATCGTGTCGAACGACTCGGCCCGGTTGGCGAAGATCTGCCGACGAATCTGCGCCGCCCGCATCGGCGGTTGATTCCGCTCGGCCAGCCAGGTGCGGAAGTCGTCCGCCGGCAGGTCGAGGAGGCCGGGGGGCCGGGTGGGGGGGTCGGCGGCGAGCGGTAGGGGTGCGGACATAAGCCTATTGTACGCCCGTGAGTGAGGAATGAGCCGACTGCTGGTGGCGTTGTTCGCCGCCGGGAGTCTGGCTACACTGCCGGTCTCAACCGATCGTCAGCGGGAGGACGCCGCATGGTCCGCCGGGTCGCCGTCGCCGTACTCGTCACCGCCACCCTGGTCCTGGCCGGGCTGGGAGCCTGGACCCTCGCCTACCCGACGCCGGACGTCGTGCCGGTCGACACGCCGGTGTTCCAGTCGCCCGGCAGCACCCCCCCGGCGGCCGAGCCCGACCAGTTCGCCAAGCTGGCCGAGACGAACCCGGTGGAGATGCTCGCCGCCTGCCTCGCCCGCTACGGGCAGGACGCGAAGGGCTTCCGCGCCCTGCTGGCGAAGCAGGAGCGGCTCCGCGGCAAGCTCCAGCCGGCCGAACGGGTGCGGGTCACGGTCTGGGGCGACGTGCCCGGGCCGGACAAGGCGACCCACATCTGCGTGCGGATGATCTGGGACCACGGCGCCCGCACCGACCTGTTCGGCAATCCGGTCCGGGGCACGGCCTACGTCGAGGGGGAGAACAACGACCAGATTCTCACCTTCCGGCCGACCGCCCTCCTGAAGGACCACTCGATCGACCTCAAGGGGCCGATGGCCCGCGACGCCTCCCGGTTCTGCATGAAGGACTCCGGGATCTACCGCGGGATGCTCCGGACCTACACCGCCTGGAAGCAGCGGCAGGAGGCCGGCACGCTGAAGACGGAGTTCCTCGGCAAGCGAACCGTCCCCGAGGCCGGCGACCGGGAATGTTACCTCATCAAGCGGACGTGCGTGACCCCCGAGGTCGATTCGTTCGCCCTCGACGAGCAGGCTCCGGCCGACGAGAAGACGGTCGCCCGGGACGGCTTCACCGAAGTCACGCTGATGATCGACTGTGAGCGGCGGCTCCAGGTCGGCACCGTCCTCAAGCGGGCCGACGGGGGGCTCGTGGGGGAGTACTACTTCCGCGACCTGGAACTGGTCACGACGGCGTTCCCGCCCGAGACCTTCAAGGCGCCGGCCCTGCGGGACTGACCGCCGCCACCACCCGCCGCAAGGCCGCGGCCAACTGGTCGGGGCGGAACGGCTTCTGAAGGAACTCGGTCGGCGTGCCGGGGCCGGTCGCCCCCCCGTCGGCCGGGCGGCGGTCGGTGTACCCGCTGATGAGCACGACCGGCGTGTCCGGCGCCTCGGCCCGGATCGCGGCCAGCACCTTGTCCCCGGTCATCCCCGGCATCACCACGTCGAGCACCACGACCCGGACCTCGTGCCGGTGTTGCAGGAACAGGTCGAGCCCGTCCCTCCCGTCGCCGGCCAGCACGGGCGTGTAGCCGAGGTCTTCGAGGGTCGAGGCGGCCACCTCGCGGACGTACATCTCGTCGTCCACCACCAACGCCAGACCGCTGTACCGCGGGGGGACGGGAGCCGACAGGCGGGGCGGGAGCACCGAGGTTGCCGCCGCGGCCGGGGGCGGCGTGGTCGTCGAGCCGGCCGGCGGGGCGGTCACCGGGCCGGCCGGGGGCCAGTAGACCTGGACCGTGGTCCCGCGGCCGGGCGCGGTGTCGAGCCGGATGCCTCCCCCGTGGGTCTTCACGATCCCCAGCACCGCCGCGAGCCCCAGCCCGCGGCCCGGGAACTTGGTCGTGAAGAAGGGGTCGAAGACCCGCCCCACAACGTCGGCCGGGATGCCGGGGCCGGTGTCGGTCACGTCCAGCCGGACGTACACGCCGGGCGGCGGGGCCAGCCGGAACCAGTCGGTCGGCTCGGACCCGGTGACCACCGCGGGCGCCGCCCGGACGCTCACCTCCCCCTGCTCGGCCACGGCCTCCCCGGCGTTCATCACCAGATTCACCAGCACGCGCCGGACCTGGTCCTCGTCCGCCCGGACCGGCGGAAGCCCGGCCGGCAGGTCGAGCCGGGGCGGGACGTGGCGGGCCGAGGACACGCCGAGGAGCCCGCCCGACTCGCGGACCACCCGGGCCAGGTCCGCCGTCCCGGACGGGGTCGGCCCGCGGCCGGCGTAGGCCAGCATCTCGCGGCACAGCCCGGCCGCCCGCTGGGCGGCGTGCTCGATCTGGTCCAGGTAGGAGCCGGCGGGCGAGTCCGCGGGCAGGAACCGGCGGGCCAGGCCGGCGCTGCCGAGGACGACGGTGAGGATGTTGTTGAAGTCGTGGGCGATCCCGCCCGCGAGTACCCCCAGGCTCTCCCACTTCTGGGCATCCAGCAGTTGGCGGCCGAGCGCCTCCCGCTCCAGTTCCGCCCGCTTCCGGTCGGTGATGTCCAGGTTCACGGCGGCGATGCGGGTCGGCGTGCCGTCCGCCCCGCGGACGGTCTGCCCCCGGGTCGCAAACCAGCGGTCGCGGCCGTCCGGCGCCGGCGTGCTGCCGCGGTACTCGAAGTGGAACTCGGCGCCGGTCTGCACCGCCCCGCGGACCGCGGCCTGGACGGCCTCGCGGTCGGCCGGGTGGACGATCGCCCGGCCGGCCTCGGCCGTCCCGTAGTCCGTGCCGGGCGGCATGCCGAAGAAGGCGGCGAGGTCGGAGGTGGCCGACAGCCGGGCGGTCCGGAAGTCCCAGTCCCAGCCGATGACCCGCGCCCGCTCGAGGATGTGGAGGACGCGCGCCTCCCGCTCCGCCGCCGCCTCGGCCGCCCGGACCTCCTCGGTCACGTCCCGGGCGAGCGACAGGTACGCGGCCGGCTGGCCGGCGTCGTCGGCGACGACCGAGTGGAACCAGTCGCACCAGACCACCCGCCCGCCGCGGGTCGTGTGCCGGCTCCGGACCGTGGCCCGGGGCCGCCGGCCGGCCGTCATCTCGCGGACCACCTCCGCCACCTGCGCCAGGTCGTCCGCGTGGGCGGGGAGGAGGTCGGCGACGGGTCGGCCGAGCGCCTCCCGGGCAGTCCAGCCGAACAGCCCTTCGGCCTGCCCGGCCCAGCGGGTAACGCGGGTGTCCCGGTCCCAGGCGACGACGGCGAGCGGGGTGTTCTGGAAGTGGGCGGCGACTTCGCGGCTGCCCTGGGCAGGCGCGAGGGGGTGATGGACCGTCGACATGCGGACCTCCGGGCGTGGGAGGGACCCCAGGAGCGGGGGTGCGAGTCGCGTGCCGTCAAGAACTTTATGATAGCCGGCTGAGGGGTAATCGTCCCCGTCTATTCGGACGCGCCGGCGGGTCGTTCGACCAGTCCAGCTGACGCCGCTGCCCCGGCGGGAACCGGAGCTCGCCGGTCACGGCCCGCCCCCGAGGCGGGCCAGCGCCTCGCCGCAGCGGTCGAGCAACGCCTGCTTCCGCCGGGGGATCTCGAACCGGCCCGCGACCTCGGCCCACTCCCGGGTGGCCTCGACGAGCGGCCGCAGCGCCGCGGCGGCGTCCGCGGCCCCAGGGGACGGGCCGAGGCGTGCCGGGGACGTGTGCGCGAAGCCAGGTCCGCCGGTCGGGAGGCAGCGGGCGGCCACCCAGCCGGCGGCCTCGACCGTCGTGTCGAGTTCGGCAGTGAAGCCGGGGCCGTCAGGTCGGGCTGGTGCCGATGCGACGACGACCCCGTCGGCGACCAGTTCGAGTGCGTCGAAGCCGGCGAGCGACCGAGCCGCGGCGACCGCCCTCGGCCCCTCGACCCGGAACGTCAGGAGCGGCCCGGCGGTGGCCACCGAGCGACCGGCGCGGACGGCTTCGATCCACCCGGCGTACCCGGCCGGACCGCTCGGGTCGGGCTGGGCGTAGGTGCGGACGGCCCCCAGGGGGGTGCGGTTGCTGTCCTTCCCGCTCGCCCCGATCAGGGGGACCGGGAAGCCGGCCGTCCACAGCCGGTACACCCACGGAAACGCGGCTGACCGCGTGCCGCCAGTGACCTCAATGGCGTCGATCCTCCCAAGCACCGCAGCCACGAGCGCCTCCCCGCCGACGAGTCCGGCGGCACGCTGGAAGGCTTCGACCCAGACCGTTAGCCCGGCCTTGCGATGGCACTGGTCGCACCAATCGCAGACGCCCCAGTCGTCCGGATCCTCGCCGCCGAACGTGAGCGGGAAGACCGGCCGGTGCGCGTGGAGGAGCCCGACCGTGCCGAGCGCCGGGTGGGCGTTCAGCGTGTTGACGGCGACGAGCCGGCCGGCGGCTTCGAGGGCGGCCGCCTGGCCGCTGAACGCGGCCAGGTGGGGGACCGTGCGGTAGGCGGTGCCGTCGATACTGGGGTAGGGCTGGACCTTGGCCAGCAAGTTGACCACGTCCAGGTCTTCGGCGGCGGCGTCGAGGAGAGCGGCGTGCGGCGGGAGGAAGTGGCAGCGGCCGTCGCCGCTCACCCAGCCGTCGGCCCGCCGGTCGTGCCACCGCTCCACGGCGACCCGCAGCGCCATCTGCCCCGGGCCGAGGGTGACGGTGGTGTCGAGCGGGCGGAATTCCGGCCCCTTGGTGGCCTGCACCCGGAGCGGCACGCCGGCCGGGAGCGGGATCTCGCAGCTGCCGTCGGTGACGAACCACGCCTCCCGCCCGAGCCGGAGCCCGCCGCCGACGTCCTCGTTCACCCCGGCGGGGAAGTCGGTGAAGCGGCCGAGCGGGGCGTAACTCGTCCCGTCCGGCCCGGACACCCGGACGCGGACCGGCGTCGGCCGGCCGGTGGCGGCGTCGTTGACGCGGAGGTGGACGGTGAGCATGGGGGACAGAAGCCCGAGGCCCGAGGTCAGAAGGCAGGGGGCACGAAGCCGGAGGGCAGAAGACGGCGATCAGGACCGGTGTCCCCGGGCTGCTGCCCTCTGCCCTCTAGGCCGTCACCCCTCCTGCCCGCCGCAGTCGCGGAGGATGGTGCGGAACGCCTCGGTGGCCACCGGGAACAGGTCCGGGCCGGTCACCCCGCCGGTCGGGCCGCCGCCGCGGAGGTGCGGCTCCATCACCGCGTAGCCGTGGTAGCCGCGCGCCACCGCGTCGCGGATGCTGTGCGGGATGTTCCCGTCGCCGTGGCCGGCGAGGACGCCGTGGTCGTGCCCCGCGGCGTGGCCGCCGGTCTTCCAGTCCTTGATGTGGAGGTGGGCCGTGTACTCCTTCGTCTGCTCCCACCCCGCCACCGGGTCGTAGCCGCAGTAGGCGTAGTTGGCCGCATCGTACGCCCCGCGGAGGGCCGGGCTGTTCACGGCGGCGAGGACGTCGCGCACCCGCTCGGGCGAGTCGCCGTAGATGCGGTGCTCGTTCTCGTGGAACAGCACCACCTTCGACCGCTCCGCCAGCTCGGCCATCGCCCGCATCCGCCGGACCACCTCGTCGCGGTGGGCGGGCCAGCCGGCCGGGTCGAACTTGGGGTCGTTCCCGGGAGGGTAAAAGCTGAAGACGCGGACGTTGGGCGTGCCGAACACACCGCACAGCTCCACGGCCCGCTTGAGCTTGTCCAGGTGTGGCTCGAACGGCTGGTCGATGGCGTACTTGCCGACCGGGGAGCCGACCGCCGACAGGCCGATCCCCTCGCCGTCGATCAGCTTCTTGAATTCGCGGACCTGCTCGTCCGACAGGGCCAGGACGTTGGTGAGGTGGATCGACCGGAACTCGATGAAGCGCACCCGGCTCGCCTTCAGGACGGCCACCTGGGCGCGGGGGTCGGGGGAGATCTCGTCGGCGAACGCGCTCAACAGGAACATGGCCGGGCACCGGGCGGGTGGGGGTGGGTGCCCGTCGTTTTACGAACCCGCCGGCCGGTCACCACTCTTCCTCGAACGCCAGCTTCTCGTGCTGCGCCGCCAGCACGACCGCCGCGACCAGCGGGGCCAGGACGAGCAGCGCCCGCAGGGGGATCACCACCCAGCGGGACTGCCGGGCGACGGCCGGGATCAGGAACGGGAGGAGCCCCAGCGGGGCGAGCCCGACGAGCCAGAACGAGGTAACCGGCACCAGGCTCTCGGTGAGGAGCCGGCCCTCCATCATGAGGGCGGGCAGACCCAGCGCGCCGAGCGGGGCCGCGCCGCTGGCGTCGGCCCGGGTCGGGAACGCGACCACAGCCACGCCTGCCGCGGCACACCCGCACATGACCGCGACGTCCATGAACCGGGCCGAGTGGGCGTAGAGCAGGACCGCGCCGGCGGCCATGAAGGCGGCCGCGAGGTACGCGGTTACCTCGGAGCCGGCCCGGTCGCGGGCCACCCCGTCCAGGGCGACCCAGGCCGCCAGCACCACCGCCACGAGCGCCGGCCGGAGCCACAGTTGTTCGGCAGCCGCGGCCTCCGGTACCAACCCGGGGGCGACGACCGCCACCGCACCAACACGGGCCGCCCAGACGAACAGGTTGGCCGCCCACCAACGCCGCTCGTCCAGTTTGCGGGCAGCGAGAAGGCCGAGCCAGCGCGATAGGAGCCCGGCGCCGAGCAGGATCAGCCCGGCCCGCGGCAGGCGGTGCCAAGCCGGGGCGCCCTCCTCGGCGACCCACGGGATGACCCGCGTGGTGTTCGCCCAGGAGAGCACGTCGAACGTGTAGTTGGCCCACGCGAACCCGACGACCACGGCCGCCGCCGAGCCGAGCGCGGCGGCCCAGCGGCCGAGCGCCAGAAAGGCGGCCATCACCAGCGCCGCCCCGGCCGCGGCGGGGAGGGCGGTGTGCTGGAGGGCGTCGAGAACATCCTTGGTCGGCGGGAGCGGGGGCATCGCGGCCTCGGCGAGTGGTCCGCTACAGCTGATCGGGTTCGGTGGGACCGGCGTCCCGCCGGTCGTTGCATCTCGCTCGGACCGGCGGGACGCCGGTCCCACCAGACCGAGGCCACGAGCCACTAGTTCTTGGCGGTCACGCTCAACTTGAGCGTCACCTCGTCGTCGATCTTCCCCTTGCCGTAGGTCATGCCCCAGTTCGTCTTGTCGATCTTGAACTCGCTGGTCAGCGTCAGGCCGGTGGTGGAGGCGGTGATGGCGGCGGGGAAGGTGACGGACTTGGTTTTGCCCAGCATGGTCAGGTCGCCTGTCACCGAGTACCCGGCGCCGGCCTTCTCCACCTTCGTCGTCTTGAAGGTGGCCTTCGGGTAGTCCTTCACGGAGAAGAAGTCGGGGTTTTTGAGGTGGGCGGTGAGCTTGGCGTCGTCGCTGTAGAGCGAGTCGGTGTCGATGGTCACGTCGATCTTCAGGCTGGCCGGGTTGCCGCCGTCGACGCCGTCGACCGTGGCCTTCCCGTTGAGCTTGGCGAACCCGCCGGTGTGCTTCCCGCCCGGCTTGGTGCCGACGAACTCGACCTTCGTGTTGCTGCCGGAGAGCGGGAAGTCGGTGGCGGACGCCTGAGCGGCGAGCAGGCCGGCGAGGGCGGCGGCGAACAGGGCGCGGGACATCGGCTCGATCCTCGGGGTGGTGGGGAACGCGGGCGACGGACTCACGCTGCCGAACCGGGTGTGCGGGGTGTACCGGCCGGACCGAACGGGCTTACACGAACCCGGGCCGGTGCTTCCGCGGGGCTATCCTACGACGCCCCAGCGGCTTCACGCCTTCTTCCGCCCGACCACTTTCATCTTCACCTTGTCGGCCACGAACGTCTTCTCGCCGTGCCCGGGGAAGCGGACCTTCACCCGCCGCAGGGCGCCGAACCCGCTCACGTCCGTCACCTGCCCGAGGCCGTACTCCTCGTGCTGGACCAGCGCGCCGACAGACAGGCCGGTGTCCGGCGGGTCCGGGATCGACGGCGACAGGTCGCCGGCCTTCTTCGGCGGCAGGAACGGCCGGGTGCCGGTGTCGGCCCAGTCGCGGGCGGCCGGGGCCACCTTGGCGCGCCACTCGTCGGCGGCCCCGCGGGCGGTGTTCCGCGTCATCGACAGGTCCACGTGCTCGACCGACGAATCGCGGGGCAACTCGCCGAGGAAGCTGCTCGGGATGGCGTAGTTCAGCTGGCCGCGGAACTCGCGCATCCGGGCGTGGCACAGGTAGAGTTCCTTCATCGCCCGCGTCATGCCGACGAAGCAGAGCCGGCGTTCCTCCTCCACGTCCTCGTCCTTGCCCAGGCTCCGCTCGTGCGGGAGGAGCCCCTCCTCCACGGCCAGGAGGTACACGACCGGGAACTCTAGCCCCTTGCTGGCGTGGAGGGTCATCACGGACACGTGGTCGGCGGCCTCGTCCCAGCCGTCCACGTCGGAGGCGAGGGTGATCTGTTCGAGGAAGTCGGTGATGGTGCGGTCCGGGTTCTCGTCGTGGAACTGCTTGGCGGCGGTCACGAGTTCCTGGATGTTGGCGAGCCGGTCGGCGTCGTCGGGCTCGTCCGAGTCGCGCAGCGCCTTCTCGTAGCCCGACTCCTTGATGACCAGGGCGATCAGATCCTGGGGCGAGAGGGTGAGCTTCGTGCGCAGCTCGGTCATGAGCCGGTAGAAGTCGCGGAGGCCGGTGGCCCCCTTCCCCTTGATCTCGGTCACCCGGGCGACCTGCCCGGCCGCGGCGAGCAGGCCGATCCCCTCCTTCGCCGCGAACGACTGGAGCTTGTCCAGCGACACCTTGCCGATGCCGCGGCTCGGCTCGTTCACGACGCGGAGGAAGCTGACCACGTCCAGCGGGTTGACGACGAGCCGGAGGTAGGCCAGGACGTCGCGGTTCTCCTTCCGCTCGAAGAACGCCAGCCCCTTCACGATCTGGAACGGGACGCCGTGCTTGACGAACGCGGACTCCAGCGACCGGGTGAGGGCGTTGATGCGCATGAAGATGGCGTGGTCGCGGTAGCGGCTCCGCCCAGCCGTCACGGCCTCCTTGATGCGGACCACCACGCCCTCGGCCTCGTCCAGCCCGTTGTCGAAGGTGAGGATGCGGACCGGCTCCCCGTCCGGGTTGTCGGTCACGAGCGACTTCTTCTTCCGCTGCTTGTTCCGGTCGATCAGCGTGCTGGCGGCGTGGAGGACGTTCTTGGTGCTGCGGTAGTTCCGGGTGAGCGTGATGACCCGGGCGGCCGGGAAGTCGCGCTCGAAGTCCAGGATGTTCTTGATGTCCGAGCCGCGCCACTTGTAGATCGACTGGTCGGGGTCGCCGACCACGCACAGGTTCGGGTGGTCGGTCGTGAGGCGGCGGGCGATCTCGTACTGGGCCGAGTTGGTGTCCTGGTACTCGTCGATCAGCACGTAGCGGAAGCGGGCGTCGAGGTCACGGCGGAGTTCCTCGTTCAGCCGCATGGCCTGGGCGGGGAGGTAGAGCAGGTCGTCGAAGTCCATCGCGTTGGCGGCGCGGAGCCGCTTCTCGTAGCCGTGGTACACCTTGGACACGGTCTGCGAGAAGTAGTCGTTGGCCGTCTTCTCGTACTGGTTCGGCGTGAGGAGCTGGTTCTTCGCCTTGCTGATCGCCCCGCCGATCCGCTCCGGGCTGAACTTCACGTCGTCCAGCCCGGCCGTGGCCAGCGCGTCCTTGACGATCTTGGTCCGGTCGTCGGTGTCGTAGATCGTGAAGTCGCGGTCGATGTTCAGCCGGTCGGCGTACTGCCGCAGCAGCCGGGCGCCGAGGCTGTGGAAGGTGCTGACCCACACCTTGTTCCCCGGCACCAGCTGTTCGACCCGCTGCCGCATCTCGCCGGCGGCCTTGTTGGTGAACGTGATGGCCAGGATGCTCCCCGGCCGGACGCCCTGTTTCAGCAGGTAGGCGACCCGGCGGGTGATGACGCGGGTCTTGCCGGAGCCGGCCCCGGCAAGGATGAGCAGCGGCCCCTCGGCGTGGGTGACGGCCGCCTGCTGGTCGTCGGTGAGGTCGGCGAGCAGGTCACCGGGGTCGGGCACGGGCTGACTCCTTCGGCCGTGGCGGGTACGATGGGTGGGGTGATTCTACCGGCCGGCCTCTCCCGGGACGACGTGCGATGATCGTGGGGATCGGGACCCAGGTGCTGGAGTGCGTGCGGGTGCGCAAGCTGATCGACCGGCACGGCGAGGCGTTCCTCCGCCGCGTCTACACCGACCGCGAGATCCGCGACTGCAACGGCGACCCGCGCACCACCGAGGCGTTCGCCGCGGTGTGGGCGGCCAAGGACGCGGTGTTCCGGGCGCTCGGCACCCCCTGGCGGCGGGGGATGGACTGGACCGACGTCGAGATCGTGTCGCGCTCGACGGCCGAGGTCGGCGGGGCCACGGCCGACCGGATGGCCGCCCGCGGCGCCACCCGCGTGCTGGTCACGACGGCGTGCTGCCGCACCTTCGCCACCGCCACCGGGATCGCCGTGGCGGACGGGGAGCGGCCGCAAAAGGGCACGAACGGCACAAAGTAGGACGACCGGGGGGTTGCTGATGTTGGACCTCGACCACCCGCAGACCCCGCACGTATTCGCCGCGTCCCGGCAGTTGGACCTGATCCTCGACTACCTCAAGCGGATCAGCTATGCCGAGAGCAAGGAGCGGCTGCACCTGGTGGAGATTATTCGCCCGTGCTTCGCCGCGCTCCGGTGGCTCCAGGCCCAGCGGTTCGCAGACGAACCGCACATCGCGGCCGTGATCGACGAGGTGGAGCGGTCGGCCGAGCAACTCGCCCGCCTCGGGGATGGTCGGGCGCAGTGGTCGCCGGGTGAGTTGCCGCCGTCCGAGTGTCCGGTGTGTCGTCGGCCGCTCACGACCTACGGAGTATACGAACCGCGGCCGGGCCTCAAGGTGCCCAGGGAGCGTTGGTGTTCGCCATGCCTGGACGTCGCCATGCCCGCGTTCCAACGACTCAGATCCAGTCACGAGGGGTTCGGAACGGATGCCATCTGACGCCCCAGGTGGGGTAAGGTGCGGGCGGAATGGCCACAGCCGGCTTCAATCCAACGACCGGATCACCGGACTGTCGCGCCGACGGACGCCCCGCAAACGCGCGTACCGCACCTGACCAGGCTGCACGATATCGAGGGCGTTCCGTGGACTTCTGGAACGAGGAGCAGCGGCAGGCCGTTCGGGCGCTGATTCCCGAGGTCGAGGGGAAGCCCTGCGTGAACGTCGGCGACTACGACGGGGGAGTGTACGTCTGCCGCCGGATCAGCGGCCTCCACACCGACGAGGACAGCTTCAACGGGCAGTGCGAGTGGGTCGATCCCGAAGACGCCCGGCCGGGCGAGTTGACCGACGGGATGTCGATCAGCTGCGACTGCGTCCGGCTCGGCCCCGGCTGGTGGCAGGACGCGTACTTCCGCTGGTACTTCGTGTACGACCCGGAGCTGGTGGCCCGGTCCCTCGCCGGGGATCATGCGTGGGTGCAACCGTTTCTTGAATCGCAGAAGTGATCGACGTCGGGCCCAGATCGACACCCGACCCAGCCGCCTGAGTTGCAGTTCCCTTGTGCCGCTGATGTGCGGCTACCCGTTGGGCAGGCCCGCTACTTCCTCCCCGTCAGTAGGTCCACGACCCAGCAGCCTCTAGTGTGCGGTCCGCCGCCTCGGCAGTGGCTCAGGATGTCCTCGTGTGAGCAACCGGCGTCTTCCAAAGCGTCAGCCAGTACGGGCATCCGGCCAAAGGCACGGTCGGCGTAGACACCTTCAGCGAGGGCGACGACCGTTGAGGTTAGCCATTCGGGCTCAACGGCAACGTGGCGAAAGGGATTGCCAAAGATATCGTGCACGATGCGAATGATCGAGCGATCGGTACTATCCCGCCGACCAAGCAATGCGGTTGCGTTCAGGATGTCGTCTGCGACGTAGCAAGGATATGGGTTCTTCTTCCTCGATTCGTGCCATTCTCGGTCGCAATACACACTACCAGCGTGCAGGATTGCTTGCCTTGCCAATCGCTCGACCTGCTCCGTAGGCGTCGGATCGTTCTCGTTGCCGAGAAGCGATTGATAATGCTGGTGTAGCCACGAACCAATGGACTCGACGGTACGGTTTACCTTATCTTCAGGTTCATTCCCATCTGCAAACCCCTCAATCAACCGTATCAAGAACGGAAACGGCGATCCACCAGAGAACGGTTCCACGATCCGGCAACACGCCACGCAGGACAGCCGCAACTTTCGGTCGGAAGCACCCGTAAAGAACAGACAGTTGAAGAGGCGATGTGGCCACTCGTAAGAGCCGCTCGCCGCCAGCCACTCCGCCTCGGTCAACGGTCACCCCCGGAGCCGAATCACACCAAAGGGTACCCGATTCTGGAAGGGCACGAAACGGCGCCAGAACTGGGCAAAACGTAACGAACTGCCCTTGTGCCACGATATTGGCAAGGAAGCGTCGTGATTCCATTCACACTTCCGGCCGAACCGCTTGGCCCGATCACTTGCGCCGTTTCATCACGAACGAGGTGCTGGGGCCGCCGCCGAAGGCGTTACCGTTGCCGTTGAAGCCAAACCCGCCGGGGTTGCTCATGCCCATCATCGGCCCGACCGCTTCCCAGCCGTCAGACCCGGCGGCATTCAGGTTCTTTTTCAGTTCCTTCTCCCCGAACCCAGAAACTACCCGGTACTCCCACGGGACGCCGGTTTTGGCCTTCGGCTCTTGGGCCGTCGTCGTGCCGTTTAGCGTGTAGAACGCGGCGGGGATGGCGAGAAAGGCGGCCGCCACGAGCAGGAGGCGAGAGACCCGGTTCATAGCTGTCCACCTGAAGACAGGGCGACAACATTGGAACGCTCGGTATCGCCTCCCGTTTGCAGTCCGTACCAGGAACCGAGGGCGAAAGCGTCTCATCCTCTCCTTATTCGAGACGCACCGCCAAATGGTAGGTTCGGTTGTGGGCAGGCAACCTTCTGGGACATGATGACTCCCAGCGGGTCCCGCGTCACCCGAGGCGGGCGAGAACCGGCCCGTTGGCCCGACCCCTCACAGACTTCCAGGCGGTGATAACGGTTATCACCCCCACAGCGGGTGATGCCAAGTGGGTGGATCCGTAACCGCGGCAGGTCGAGCAATGTGTCCGGGGTGACGATACCCGGATCGTTGCACTGGCAACCGTTGCCAGTGCAACGATCCGGGTATCGTCTCGAATACGGTTCCACCGACTTGGTATCACCCGCGTGTGCCGTACTGGGGCTCGGCGACACTCAGGCCGTTGCACTGGTAACGTTTACCAGTGCAACGGCCTGGGCGTCGCCCGGGACGGACAGCGTCCCGGCTCGGATTCCAATCAGCCCAGCTCGATCGCCCGCACGTCACACGCCGTTCTCGCCGATCTCGCGGGTCAGGTTGCGGGCGATGCGGTAGGCGGTGCGGATGCTCATGGCCCGCCCCTCCATCTGGTCGGACGTGAACACGGCGCCCGGGGCGGCGGGCGGGAGCCCGGCCAGTTCGATGGTCAGCGGCAGGAGCCGCACGAACTCGGTCATGCGGGCCTGCTTGACGTCCGGGGTCGCGGGTTCGCTCATGGCTGTCTCCGGGCCGACGTGGGGGGTCAGACCGTACCCTAGCGGCTAACCGGCCAGCGCTCAATAGCCCACCGCCGCGCCGTCCTTGCGGGCCTCGGTGGCGCCGTGCAGGACGTTGGCGGCCGGGTCGATCAGGATCGCCTGGTAGCCGCCGCCGTTGGTGCGGACGCGCTCGACCTCGTGGCCGCGGCGGACCAGGTCGTCCACGACGGCCTGGGGGATGCTGTACTCCGCCTTCACGACGCCCCCGCGGGGGTGCGCCGGGCGGCCAGTCGGGGTGGCGTGGCCGACGTGCTCCACCCGCGGCGCCTCGCCGGCCTGCTGGAGGTTCATGCCGAAGTCGAGCATGTTGACCAGCACCTGCACCTGCCCCTGCGGCTGCATATCGCCGCCCATCACGCCGAACGTCAGCCAGGGCTTGCCGCCCTTCGTGGCCAGCGCCGGGATGATGGTGTGGAACGGCCGCTTGCCGGGCTCCAGGCGGTTCGGGTGGGTCGGGTCGAGGGCGAACAGGCAGCCGCGGTTCTGCACGGCGAAGCCGAGGTCGGCCGCCGCCAGCCCGGACCCGAACCCCATGTAGTTGCTCTGGATCAGCGACACGCAGTTCCGGTCCTTGTCCACCACGCACAGGTAGATCGTGTCCGCCCGGCCGAGTTTCGGGTCGCCGTGGGGCACGTCCGTGGCGGCCGCCTTCGGGTCGATGCGCTTGCGGCGCTCGTCGGCGTACTCCTTCGAGATCAGCTCGCGCACCGGCACGCGGGCGAACAGCGGGTCGGTGTAGAACCGCGCCCGGTCGGCGTAGGCGAGCTTCTTCGCCTCCAGCAGGAGGTGCCAGTAGTCGGGTGACGTGGCGCCGAGCGCCCGCAGGTCGTACGGTTCGAGCAGGTTGAGCATCTGGAGGACGGCGATCCCCTGCCCCGGCGGCGGGAGTTCCCACACGTCCACGCCGCGGTAGGTCGTGCGGACCGGGTCCACCCACTCCGACTTGTGGCGGGCCAGGTCGTCGGCGACGAACAGCCCGCCCTTCCGCTCCGAGAAGGCAACCAGTTTGCGGGCAAGGTCGCCGGTGTAGAAGGCGTCGCGTCCCTCCTCGGCGATCCGCTGGTACGTCTTCGCCAGCGCCGGGTTCCGGAACACCTGCCCGACCCGCGGCGCCTTCCCGCCCGGCGCGTACACCTGCCGGAACTCGGCGTCGCGGTTGGCGTCCGCGCTCCTCCAGTAACCAGCGATGACTTCCGGGACCGGCGCCCCTTCCTCGGCGTAGCGAATGCTCGGCGCGAGGAGGTCGCGGAACGGCCGGGTGCCGAACTTCTGCCTCAGCTGGTCCCAGCCGTCCACGCACCCCGGCACCGACCAGCTGAGCGGCCCCTTCTCGGGGATCTCGGCCAGTCCCTTCTGCTTGAAGAGGTCGAGCGTCGCCTTACCCGGCGCCGCCCCGCAGGCGTTCAGGCCGTACAGCCTCTGCGTCTTGGCGTCCCAAACGATGGCGAACAGGTCGCCGCCGATCCCGCACGACATCGGCTCCAGCAAGCCCATCGCCGCGCTGGTGGCGACGGCAGCATCGACCGCGTTCCCGCCCTGTCGGAGGACGTCGAGCCCGACCTGCGCGGCGAGCGGGTGGCTGGTCGCCACGATGCCGTTCGTGGCCAGCGTGACCGAGCGCCCGGCCTTGCCGAACTCGGCGGTCGTGCGCTGGGCGAAGGCGTCGTCGGCAGTCAGGAGCATGACGAGGACGGCGACTCGGAGGCGCATGAGGGCTACTTCCGGGGGGTCGGCGGCGGGGCGGGCTGCGGGAGTGGAACCTGGTGCGGCCGGCCGAGGTAGGCGACGAGGTCGCGCACCTCCTCCGGGCGGAGGGCGTCGAACAAGCCCTCGGGCATGATGGACAAGGCGGTGGCCTGAACCCCCTCGATGTCGGCCCGCGGGACGATGACCGTCTCGTTCGTGGTGCGGACGGTCATCCCCTCGGGGGTGTCGCGGACGACCACGCCGGACACGAGCCGGCCGTCGGCGAGGCGGACGTTCGTCACGCGGAACTCGCGCGGGACGACGGCGCTCGGGTCGAGGACGTTTTCGAGGAGGTATTCCAGGTTGGTCCGCTGCGAGCCGGTCAGGTCCGGTCCGAGGTCGCCCCCCTCGCCGAAGAGGCGGTGGCAGCTCGCACAATGGCGGACGTACAGCTGGCGGCCGTTCACCACGTCGGCGGTGCGGAGGTTCTCGGTGGTCAGGAGGCCGCGCCACTTGCGGGCGAGGGCAGCCCGGTCGCCGGAGGCGGGGCGGATGGTCCCCCAGGCGGTGCCGAGTTTGGCCGTCACGTCCGCGTTGTTCAGCGCGAGCATCTGCCGGGCGGCGACGAGCGACACGTCCGCCCGGGGCACGCCCCCCTTCTCCACCGCCCCGAGCAGCGCGAGCGCCCACGCCGGGCGCGAGCCGAGCGTCTGCACGGCGTCCGACTTCTCGGCCGGGGTGAAGTTCGAGTACGCGGCCAGCACCTTCGCGGCGGTCGTGTCGTCGGGGACCGCGGCGAGCGCCCGCACGGCCGGGCCGCGGACGGCGGCATCGGTCAGGAGTGGGTGAAGGAGCGCGGGGAGCCCTTCGACGCGGCGACGAGCCAGCAGTTCGATCGCGGCGGCGCGGGCGGCCGGCTCGGCCCGGGCGTCGGCGGCGCGGGCCTTCAGGTCGGCCAGCGCCCGGGCGTTCCCGAACAGCACGGCCAACGACTCGGCGCGGGAGCGAACCTCCGCCACCTCGCTCGCCGCCAGTTGGGGGTAGAGGCCGCCCCACCCGGCCGGCTCGGGGCACTCGCGGAGGTTCGAGAGGGCGTCCTGAATGCCGGTGAGGATTGGGAGTTGGGCGGACTCGATCTTCACCTCGTCGAGGTGCGCGACCAGGTAGCGGAGGCGGGCGTCCCGTTGGGCCGCGGGGACGGACGCGACGAGGTAGCGGGCGACGTGCCGGCCGATCAGCGGGTGCCGCGCGCGTTCCAGGAACTCGGTCCAGTGGGCCTCCCGGTCCGTCCCGGCCAGCGCCTTCTGGACGGCGTACCAGCCGGCCAGGGCGATGTTCGGGTCGTCGGACTCGATGATCCGCCACTCGACCGCCCTGGCCAACAACCGGCCTTGCTCCGCTGGAAGCCGCTGCGACACCCCGGCCGCGAACTGGAGGACGAACGGCGACTCTTCAGCCTGCTCGATCCGACGGAGTACGGCGAGGATCGCTTCGGGGGCGGGCCGCTCCGGGTCGGCCGCGAGCATCACGGCCCACGCCCGCACGTCGTCGTCCTCGTGACCGAGTAGGTCGGTCAGGAGTTCGGTCGTCATCTCGCCGACGACGTTCAGCGCCCACATGGCCCGGAGCTTCCAGGTCACATCGTCCGTCCCCTTCACCAGCCGGGTGAGGGCTTCGGGCGTAGCCTTCTCCAGCTTCCCGGCCGCGGCGCGCTCCTGAAGCACCCGCCGGGCCTGGCGGACGAACCAGTCGTTCTGGTGGAACTGGAGCTTCACCAAGTCGGCGTCGGGCAGCTTCGCCACGTCGCCGGTCCAGTGCTTCGGCGTTCCGTGGACGACCTTGAAGACCCGGCCGTTGGTGGTGTCGGCCTTGTCGTAGTTGTGGCACTCGCCGGTGTCGGACCAGTCCGTCACGTACAGGCCGCCGTCCGGGCCGTACTTGGTCGCAATGCCGCGGAACCAGCTGTCGTTGGCGAACAGGAAGTCCGGGGCGTGCTTGCCGACGTACCCGGCCGGCGTGCGCTCCAGCTTGTCGCGGTTGAGGCGGTTGCCGTGGATGTTGCAGGTGAACAGCGAGTTGCGATACTCGGGCGGGAAGTTGTCGCCGAGGTAGATCGAGCAGCCGCTGTGGGCGTGCCCGCCGCCGGCCTCGCTGTGCCCGGGACTGCCGCCGACGCCGGTACTGCGGGAGGTCGTCCACGCCCCGCCCCCCCAGTGAAGGTGGTCCGCACAGCTGGTCTGGAAGCCGTACACGAACGGGTTCACGTCGTCCCCGTACATGCGCTGCATGTGCCCGCCGGGGACGACGTGCCAGAGGTGGTGGATCACGCAGTTGGTAATGAACAGCTGGCCGTGGTCGTCCCAGTCCAGCCCGAACGGGTTCGTGGTGCCCGAGGCGTACAGCTCGAAGGTCTTCCGCGTCGGGTGGTAGCGCCACACCCCGCAGTCGAGGCGGACGCGGTCCTTCTCCGGCGTGCCCGGCCGGCCGACGAGCGACTTCGACTGGATGCCGTTGCAGCCGTACAGCCAGCCGTCCGGCCCCCACCCCAGGCTGTTAAAGATGTTGTGCTTCGTGTCCTTCAGGTTCCAGCCGTCGAGGACGACTTCGGCGGGGCCGTCCGGCTTGTCGTCGCCGTCGCGGTCCGGGACGAACACGAGGTTCGGGACGGAGCAGAGCCACACGCCGCCGAACCCGACCTCGATGCCGGAGAGGTTCGAGCCGTTGTCAAGGAACACCGTGCGCTTGTCGTGGACGCCGTCGCCGTCGGTGTCTTCGAGGATGACGACCCGGTCGTTGCCCTTCCCGTCGGTGCGCCAGTTTGGGTAGCTCTTGCACTCGACCACCCACAGTCGGCCGCGGGTGTCGAACGACATAGCGATCGGCTGCACGACGTCCGGCTCACCGGCGAACAGCGTCACCTTGAAGCCGGGCGGGGCGGTCATCGCCTTCGCGGCGGAACCCGGCGGGAGGGGGCGGTCGGCCGTCTTCGGCTGTTGGGCGACTGCGGAACCGGCTGAAAGCGAAAGGGCGAGGGCGGCGAGGAGCCTGGATGTCATGGCGGGTGCGGCACGCGGGAGGGGTTGGGTTGGGGGAGATTCTACCCTGCCCGCGTACCGGATGCGACTACGAGTTGTTCAAGGCGTGGGTGCGGGCCGAACAGCCCCCCGTGCGATCCGGCCTGGTGCCCAACTCGCACCGCACGTCATCCGTTTGGTACGCCGCCCGCCCGGGCGTTGCCCCGGGCTATCGTGTCCCAGTTGGCCTGAAACCCGGCGGCCCCTCCTCAGCCCGAAGGGCTGGCATTCCATAGCCCGGGGCAACGCCCCGGACGGGCCAACGGGTCAGCGCGATCAAGCAGCACACCACTGTTCAGCGCATCCGTGCCGCGGCATCGAACGCCTCGGCCTCGCGGAGGGAGATCAGCCCGTCCCGGTCCGTGTCCATCGCGTCAAACTCGGCCGGCGTGCCCAGGAACTCGGCCCGGGACAGGTCGCCGTCCCCGTTCCGGTCGAGCCTCCGGAACCACAGCGGCCCCGACTGGTTCGCCGACGACCGCGGCGTAAGCGGGCCGTTCACCAGCGTCGGGAACTGCCGGTCGGCCACTCGACTGAGGCGGAGAATCGCCGTCGGCATGATCGCGGCCCGCGTGATCGCGGTGACCTCGCCGTCCGGCCCCGGCGGCTCCATGACCGACAGCCGACTCCAGGCAGTCCGCAGCTCGCGCACCGACAGCCGGCCGTCGCGGTTGTCGTCGAGCAACTGAAACAGGGTCGGCGTCTGGACCGACGGCGTGAGGGCCACCGACCCGGCCGCGAACGCCTCGAACAGGGCGAGGTGGGCCTCCAACTCGGGGCGGGTGAGCTTCCCGTCCGCGTCCGCATCGGCCGGGTCGAACAGGACGCGCAGGAGCTGGTATTGCGGTGCCTTCTGCCCACCCAGGTCCGCGTCGGTGATGTGCGTCCTCCCCTTCGCGGCATCGTCGTAGAGGACCAGGAACTGCTGCCGCAGGCTGGTCTGGCGGGCGACCGCTGCCGGGGCCGCGGCCGCGGCCAACTCGATCGGCTGGCGGCCGTGCCGCAGGATCAGACGGCGCGGCTCCGTCTGGGACGCGGTGAAGCCGCGGGCGGCGAGAGCCTTCGGGTCCGTGGTCACCGTGGCGCGGCAGTCCTCGGCCTTCGGCGAGAACGACAGCGTCACCGCAACGTCGGCCGGGCCGGTCCACCAGCGGGACACCTCCGACTCACTCAGTTCCCCGTTACCGTCCAGGTCGAGGCGGGCGAACGTCTCGGGGTCGAACCCGATCTCGGCCGGGGTGTACCGGCCGTTCTTGTCGGCATCGTACTGGGCGCGGAGTCGGTCGCGGACGGCGGCCGGCGTGCCGCCGCGCGCGTACACGGCGACCGGTCCGCCGAAGTTCGGCGTGCCGGCTCGCCCGCTGACAGCTGGCACCGGGGTCAGCCGCACAACACCCCCGGCCCCGCCGCCGGTCAGTTCGGCGAGACTCAGGCATTCGTCCTCGTCGGTGTCCCGCGTGACGACCCACGTCTCGGCCGCCGCCACCTCGGCGCGGGACAGCTTCCCGTCGCCGTCGCGGTCAATCATCTTGAAGATCGATTCCGTCGCGGCGGCGTTCTGCTGGTTCTCGGGCTGGGCCGGGAACGCCTGGGAGGCGGCGACCGCGGCCTGGCGGTACGACCCGGCGAACTCGGCGAACGACACGCGGCCGTCGCCGTCGGTGTCGAGGAACGCCAGCGACGGGACGTCGTTCGGGAACGGCGTGTAGTACCCGTTCTGAAGCAGCCCGGCGGCCGACGTGTCGGAGAAGACGCGTCTCATCTCCGTTGAGTCGAGCGAACCATCCTTGTTGCGGTCGAAGGCGGCAAACACGGTCTTCAGGCCCGCGGCCCAGCGCTCCGCCAGCGGCTTCCCCTCGACCAGCATCTTCACCCCGACGCGGATCGGGCGGTGCGGGGCGAGGACGACCAACTCGTACTCGTCGGCCGGCACGGGCGTCCGCAGCGGGGCCGGTGTCGCAGCCGGGACAGCCGGGCGCGGGGGGAACGCCGCGGCCACCCCCGCGGCGGCCGCGACCAGGAGCGCGGCGAGGGCGGGGCGTGTCACGCGACGACCTCCGTCACGGGGTTGTGACCGCGGTCGGCGATCGGGATCGGCCGGCCGACGTTCGACATGTTCTGCTTCTCCGGGTCGATCCCCACCACCCGGCACACCGTCGCCAGGAAGTCGGCCGACGACACCGGCCGGTCCTCAACCGTCGTCCCGTCGGCGCTGGTCCGGCCGACCGCCTGCCCGCCCTTCACCCCGGCCCCGGCCAGGACCGTACTCCAGGCCGGGGCGAAGTGGTCGCGCCCGCGCTGCTGGTTCACCTTCGGCGTCCGCCCGAACTCCCCGGCCCACACGATCGTGGTGCTGTCGAGCAGGCCGCGGTCCTTCAGCTCGTGCATCAGCTGGGCCCACGCCCGGTCCAGCGTGCCGCACAGGTTGCGGACCTGGTCGAAGTTGTTCTGGTGCGTGTCCCAGCCGCCCAGGGTCACCTCCACGAATGACACCCCGCGCTCGACCAGCCGGCGGGCGAGGAGGCAGCCCTGGCCGAACAGGTTCCGCCCGTAGGCGTCGCGGACGTTGGCCTTCTCCTCGGTCAGGTCGAACACCTTCCCCCCGGCCGACTGCATGAGCCGGACGGCCCGGTCGTAGGCGGCGGCGTGCGCGCGGGTGACGCCACCCGGCCGGCCGGCGGCGAAGTCGTCGTGGACGGTGCGGAGGAGGTCGAGCCGGGAGGCGGCGGCGTCCTCGGTGACGCTCCGCGGGCGGGCGAGATCCTGCACGCGGAAGGCGGTGTCCGCGTCGCCACCGTTCGGGTTGAACTGGCCGTCGCCGACGACCAGCGGGGCATGCTGCGGCCCGAGGAAACCGGGGCTGTACGCCTCCTGGCTGAAGAACCGCTGCGGGGCGATGCTGACGAAGTTCGGCAGCTCACTGGCCGGATTGCCGATCTCCTTCGACAGCAGCGACCCGACCGTCGGGTACTGGATGCCCGCGGCGCTCGGCACCACGCCGGTGCGCATCAGGTAGGTGCCGCGGCCGTGGTCGCCCTCCTTCGTGTTCATCCCGCGGAGGACGGCGAAGTGCCGGCCGAGCATGGCCATCTGGGGCAGGTGCTCGCCGACCCGCAACCCGGGCGCGGTGGTGTCGATCTCGCCGAAGGGGCCGCCGTTCTCGTGGCCGACCTTGCGGTCCCACAGGTCGATGGTGGCCGGGCCGCCGGCCATCCACAGCAGGATCACCGACCGCGACCGCGGCCGGGCCTGCGTCTCCGCGGCGCGGGCGAGCCGCCCGAGCCAGCCGGAAACCGACACCCCGGTGCTGACGGCCCCCACGCGGAGCAACTGCCGACGATCGAGCGTCATGGCGAAACCTCGCGGGTGTCTCGGAGGATCAGTGGTTGAACAGGAACTCGGGACTGTTGAGGAGAACCCAGAACACGTCGCCGAGCGCCTTCTTCTTGGCCTCGGTGCGTTCCACGTAGCTCGTGAACCGCTGGAGTTCGTCGGCGCTGGGCCGGCGGGCCAGGGCGGCGAGGAACAGGGTTTCGACGCGGCGGCTCGTGTCCCAGCCGGGCATCTCGGCGACGGCCGCGAGCAACTCCGCCCGCTCAGGGGCGGTCTGGGCGTCGAGGAAGTCGCCGTTCATGAGCATCAGCGCTTGCAGGATCGTCGTGCTGGCCTCGGTGGGGCGGTCGGTGGAGGCGAAGCGGTTCAGGAACACGCTCCGCGGGTTCCCCTGCTGCACGAAGCCGGGGAACGCCTGCCGGGCGTTGGCGGGCTCGCGGTAGCCGGTGGCCGAGACGAGGCTGTCGAACAGCTGGGCCGGGGTGAGCCCCTTGAGGTTCATGCGGGCGAACCGCCGGGCGTCGGCCTGCGTGGGGTGGCTCATCCGGCTCGTCAGCTGGTACGCCTTCGTGCGGGTAATGGCCCGGATCAGGAGGCGGTTGTCGAACCCGCCGGCGGCGAAGGCCCGGCCGAGGTCAGCCAGCAGCTCGGGGTGGCTCGGGAGGTTGTTCTCGCCCGGCTCGTCCACCGGGTCCACGACCCCGAAGCCGAAGAAGTGCGACCACATCCGGTTCGCCAGGTTGGTGGCGAAGTACGGGTTGTCCTTGCGGGTCAGCCACGCGGCCAGTTCCTGCCGCGGGGTCATCTGTTCGTTCCACTCGGGCTCGGTGCCGTCGAAGAACTTCGCCACCAGCACGCGGTCCGTGTTGGGGACGGCGATGCGGTTCTTGCCGGCCTGCGGGCCGGTAGGGGCGGGCTCACTCGGGCGGAACGCGGGCACCGGGTTCAGGTCGGCGAAGAAGGCCGCGAACTCCCAGAACTGGTCCTTCGTGTAGGGGGCGAACGGGTGGTCGTGGCACTGGGCGCACTCCAGCTTCACCCCCAGGAACAGCCTGCTGACGGACGCGGCCACGTTCTCGGCCTTCGATTCGTTGGCCTGGAAGAAGCTGATGATGACGTTGCGGTCCGGGTCGGCGCCAGTCGCCCGGACGAACCGCCCGGGGCCGACCGCGCCGGTCGCCACGTACTGCACATCGAGCAGGGCGCGGACGACCCGGTCGGCCGGGACGTTCTCGCGGTACTGATTGCGGAGCCAGCCTTCGAGCTGAAATCCCGCCCCGACGGCCTGCGGGTTGGTGACCGTCTGCGGCAGCCAAGACGCCCGCGTGACGGCCGCGAAGTGGGCAGCGTACGGGGCGGTGCCGAGGAGCCGGTCCACGAGCTTCGCCCGCTTGTCCAGCGTCTTGTCTTCGAGGAACGCCAGCGTTTCGTTGACCCGCGGCGCCCGGCCGATCAGGTCGAGGTGGACGCGGCGGCAGAACTCGGCGTCGTCGGCCGGGGCGGCGGGGACGACCCCGCGGGCGGCCCAGTCGGCGGCGAGGTGTTTGTCGATGGCGGCGGCGAGGTCGTCGGCCGGGTCGGCCCGAACCGGCAGCGGTGCGGCCAGGACGCTCACCAGTGCCCACGCCCGGAGGCGGACGGACATGACTCGGCCCTCGCTTCGGTGTCGGTCGAGCGGTCAGAGGGAAGGACGGGAAGCCGTTCCGATTCTAACCCCGTCACTCGCGTACTGGAACCACTTCCACCCGCCGACCGGCCCGGCCGTCGAGGAGTTCGACGAGCACGATGACCTGCCCGAGGGTCGCACACATCATGGCGAACACGGCAAGCAGGAGGAGGGCGAGGACGGCCTCCATCCGGGTCGGCCCGAGGTACTGGAGCCCGTATGTCCCGAAGAGGAACGTGAAAACCCCGACGCCGGTCAGGACCGCCCGCATCCCGGCCGCGCCCGCACGGTCGGACCAGACCGGCGTTGCGAACAGCTGACGGAGGCGCGACATCGCAGCACCTGGGGAGCGGGGTGACGGCGGGCCGACACCCGGAAGACGCCCGCCGCTTGCGGGCATTTCAGCGGGCCGGTAGGGTGAAACACGCCCCCCGAGGTTCTGCCATGCGTCGTGCCGCCCTTGTCAGCCTCACCGCCGCTACGGTCGTCGCGCTCGGCACGTCGGCCCGCCAGCCGGCCGGGACAGGCGACCCACTGGCCGAGCCGCGGCAGCGGTTGCTGCGCGGGAACTATGAGGAAGCTCGGGCCGGCTTCACGAATGCGGCCAAGGACGCGAAGCTCGCCCCGGCCGCGGCTGTCGGGATGGCGCGGGCGTGGCGCGAGGAGGGCGAGGCCGGAAAGGCGCTGGCGGCCCTCGACGAGGCTCTCAAGGCGGCCCCTGGCCACGCGGACGTGCTGGCGAACCGAGCCGACCTGCTCTACTCGCTCGGGAAGTGGGACGAAGCGATCGCCGACGCCGCAGCCTCGCTCGCCAAGCAAGACGGCCACTTCCTCGCCCGCTGGGTGAAGGCCCGTGTCCTCCGCGACAGGGGCGACCTGCCTGCGGCCGACGCCGAGGTCCGCTGGTTCGTCCGTGCCTACAGCGACGCCGAGAACGCGGACCGGCCCATTACCGACGCCGACACGCTGCTGATCGTCGGGCAGGCGGGGGTCGAGAACGCCACCTGGAACAACCGGCCGCAGCAGTTCCAGTTCGTCCTGAACGAGGTCTACAAGGACGCGAAGAAGTACAGCCCCGACAGCTGGCAGGCGGAGGCGCTCGCCGGGCTGCTGCTGCTGGAGAAGCACAACCGCGCACAGGCGCTGGACGCGTTCGACGCCGCCCTGAAGGTCAACCCGCGGGCGGCGGACGCCCTGGCCGGGAAGGGGCTCGCCGCCCTGGCCCGGCTCGACTTCAAGGACGCCGACCAGTTCGCCGACCAGGCGCTGAAGGTCAACCCGAAGCACCCCGGCGCGCTCCGGCTGAAGGCCGACGTCTTCCTGGCGGGCGGCGACGCCGTGACGGCAAAGCGGCACCTCGCCGCCGCCAAGCTCGTGAACCCGCGCGACGAGGCCACGCTCGCCCGTCTCGCGGCCATCGCTCACCTGTCGAACGACGCGGACGGGTTCGCCGCGCTGGCGAAGGAGGTGGAAGCCTTCGACGCCAAGCCGGCGGCGTTCTTCCACGACCTCGCGGTCGCGCTCGACGCCCGCAAGCAGTACACGAAAGCCGAGGAGTTCTTCCGCAAGGCGGCCGAACTGCGGCCGCAGCTGCCCGCGGCGAAGGCCGGGCTTGGCATGCTCCTCCTCCGCACCGGCCGGGAGCCCGAGGCCCGGGTGGTCCTCGACGGGGCGTTCAAGGCCGACCCGTTCAACGTCCGCGTCTCGAACTCGCGGCTCGTCCTGAAGCACCTCGACGGCTACCAGACGGTCGAGACGCCGCACTACGTCGTCCGCTTCGACCCCAAGGCCGACAAGGTGCTCGCGCCGTTCCTGGCCGAGTACCTGGAGGAGGTCCACGCCGGCCTCGCCAAGGACTACCGCTACGCGCCCGAGGGGAAGGTAATCGTTGAGGTCTTCAGCAGCCGGGAGATGTTCAGCGGGCGGACGATCGCCCTCCCCGGCCTCCCCGACGTGGCGGCCGGGGCGTGTACGGGACGGGTGATCGCCTTCCCGTCGCCGTCGGCCGAGCGCGGGGACGGCCGGCCGCTGAACTGGTCGCGGGTCGTCCGCCACGAACTCACGCACGCCTTCAACCTCCTCCAGACCGACTACCGCGTCCCGCACTGGCTCACCGAAGGGCTGGCAGTCCGCAGCGAGGGGGGGGAGCGCCCGGCCCACTGGATGGCGGTGCTGCGCGAGCGCTACGCCGCGGCCCGGCTGTTCGACCTCGACAGCATCACGCTCGGCTTCGTCCGCCCGCGCGCCGAGGACGACTGGCCGCTCGCCTACCTGCAAAGCCTCCTCTACGTCGAGTACCTGACGAAGACGCACGGCGGCGAGTCGGTCGGCAAGCTCCTCGACGCCTACCGCGGCGGGGCCGGCACGCCGGCCGCGTTGAAGGCCGCCGCGGGCGTGGACCAGGCCGCGTTCGAGTCCGGCTACCGGGCCTACCTCGCCGAGGTGGTCCGCGGAGGCCGCCGGGCCGAAAAGGTGTACACCTTCACGGAACTCGAAGCCGCCCACAAGGCACGCCCCGACGACCCCGACCTGATGGCCCGCCTCGCCGGCGAGTACCTGCGGCGGAACAAGTCGGCGGACGCCGGGAAGCTGGCGGACGCGGCCCTGAAGGCGGAGGCCGGTCACCCGCTAGCGTCGGTGGTGAAGGCCCGGATGCTCGACCAGGCCAAGAACCCGGCCGGCGCCCGGACCGTGCTGGAAGCCGCCGCGAAGGAAAACCCCGACGACCCGCGGGTGCTGCTGCCCCTCGGCCGGGCGCTGACCGCGGCGAAGGAGTACGAGCCGGCCGCGGCTGTGTTCGAGCGGGGCCGGAAGGCCGCCCCGGACGGGGCCGACTGGCTCCCCGAACTGGCCCGGCTCTACACCGTGCTGAAGAAGACGGAGCCGCTCACGGACGTGCTGCGGACGATGGCCGCCCGCGACCCGGACGAACTCCCCGCCCGCCTGCGGCTCGCCCGCCTCCAGCTGGACGGCAGCGATGCCCCCGCCGCGGAGCGTGTCGCCCGCGACGCCCTCCGACTCGACCTGACCAGCGACGAGGCCCGTCAGCTGTTGCTCGCCGCCCTCAAAGCCCAGAACAAGGACGCCGAGGCGGAGCGGATCGCCAAGCGGTTCGAGTGACCATGTCCCGCGTGAAGTGCCACTGCGGCGGGCGACCAAGCTGTCGGCTGTGTGTCGGCAGCCGGTACTACGAGTACCAGCCCGGCCCCCGCGGCTGGATTCCCTTCGCCTGCCCGACATGCGACGGGTTCGGCTGGCGTGAGGAAGCCGGCCTCGACCCCGAGCGCTGCCCGACCTGCCGCGGCGAGGGTGTCGTGGACCCCGCCGACCCGCCTCTGAGCCTGATCGTCACCCTTCGCAAAGTGCTGTTCGGCGGCTAGCGGCTCGGAAATTCGAAGCTCGAAGCACGAAATTCGAACCGCCGGACTGGGTTCGAATTTCGTGCTTCCCCTCCTACCGTGGTTGACCGCCCGCGCGAGCGCGGCTACATTACCAACAGGTTATACAACTTCGAGGTTATGCACCCATGCCTCCCGCCCGGCTCGACGCGACGTTCGCGGCGCTGGCCGACCCGACCCGGCGTGCCATCCTCGCCCGACTGGCCAAGGGCGAGGCTACCGTCACGGAACTGGTCGCCCCGTTCAAGATGAGCCAGCCGGCCGTCTCCAAGCACCTCAAGGTGCTGGAGAAGGCCGGGCTCATCTCCCGCGGCCGCGACGCCCAGCGGCGGCCGTGCCGCATCGAGCCCAAGCCGCTGGCCGAGGCCACCGACTGGCTGGAGGGATACCGGGCGCTCTGGGAGGCCAACTTCGAGCGCCTCGACGACCTGTTGGACGAGCTGAAGAAGACCCGCAAACGCTAACGGAGCCCGTCGATGAAGAATCAGCTGAGGGTCACGACCCCGTCCGACCGCGAACTCCTGGTCACCCGCGTGCTCGACGCGCCGCGCGACCTCGTGTGGGAGACGATGTCCAAACCCGAACTCCTCAAGCGTTGGCTGTTCGGCCCGCCCGGCTGGGAGATGACGGCCTGCGAGGAGGACGCCCGCGTCGGCGGCAAGTTCCGCTGGGCATGGTCGGGGCCGGGCGGGGCGGCGATGTCGATGACCGGCGAGTACCGCGAGATCGTGCCCCCCGAGCGCACTGTCCGCACCGAACGCTTCGACTTCGGCTGCCAGCCCCAGATGGGGGAGCAGTTGTGTACGCTCACCCTCACCGAGCAGGGCGGCAAGACGACCATGACCCTCAACATCGTCTACCCGTCGAAGGAGGCCCGCGACGGGGCGGTGGCGTCCGGGATGGAACACGGCATGGCCGCCGGGTACGACCGGCTGGACGAGATTCTGGCGAGTGCCGCGGCCGTCTGAGCGGCTACGGGGGTGGGGTTGGTCCCGCCCCCCGGCCCTCCCCCTTCCCGAAGGTCGCATAATACCCTTGCTCCCCGGAAGTCCGCCGGGGCGGGGATTCACAATGCCCAGGTCGCTCAGCTGTCACTGCAAGGGAAACCCGGCCTGCAAGCTCTGCCACGGGGCGGGGAAGTACGACTACGAGCCCGGCCCCCGCGGCTGGATGCCCTTCCCCTGCCCGACGTGCGCGGGGAAGCGGTTCCTGGAGGAGCCCGGGAAGGGGCAGGTGCAATGCGTCACCTGCCGGGGGAACGGTCAGGTCGATCCGGCCGACCCGCCCAGTTCGGGGTGGGTGGACGTGATCCGGAAGGCGTTCTTCGGGGCCACCTGACCGCCGGCCCGGCTACAATCCCCCAGCGTCCCTCACCCCGCCGGAGCCGGTCCGATGCCGCACGCCCCGTCCCGCCGTGACTTCCTGAAGCACTCCGCCGCGGTTGCCGCGGTCGGCGCGTCCACCCGGCTCGCCGCCGGCCAGGACACCGCCCGCCCGCTGTACGACATCTCGCTGGCCCAGTGGTCGCACAACAAGGCCTTCTTCGGGCGACCGGGCGTCGAGCGGAAGGACCCGCTGAAGTTCGCCGAGATCACCAAGAAGGACTACGGCATCTCGGCCGTGGAGTACGTCAACCAGTTCTACCGTGCCCAGAAGGCGAACGATGCGTACCTCCGCGACCTGAAGAAGGTGGCCGACGACAACCAGGTCCGCAGCGTCCTCATCATGTGCGACGGCGAGGGGAACCTCGGCGACCCGAACGAGCGCGGCCGCGTCACGGCCGTGGACAACCACAAGCGCTGGGTGGAGTGGGCCAAGTTCCTCGGCTGCCACTCGATCCGGGTGAACGCCGCGAGCAACTGGAGCCTCGGCTTCGAGGAGACGCAGAAGCTGGCCGCCGACGGCCTCCGCCGGCTGAGCGAGTTCGGGGCGACGCACGAGATCAACGTGATCGTCGAGAACCACGGCGGGCTGTCGAGCCACGGCGGCTGGCTGGCCGGGGTGATGCGGGCGGTGGGGAACCCGCGCTGCGGCACGCTCCCCGACTTCGGCAACTTCAACATCGGCAAGGTGACCGGCGTGGACATGACGAGCTACGACCGCTACCGCGGCGTGGACGAGCTCATGCCGTTCGCCAAGGGCGTGAGCGCCAAGTCGCACGACTTCAACGCCCAGGGGAACGAGACGGGGACGGACTACCGGCGGATGATGGAGATCGTGGTGACCAAGCACAACTACCACGGCTTCGTCGGGATCGAGTACGAAGGGAGCCGGCTCAGCGAGGCCGACGGCATCCGGGCCACGCAGCGGCTGCTCGAAACCGTCCGGCGGGAGATGACGGCGAAGAAGTAGCCGCCGGGTTTCGTAGGTCGGGTCGAGTCCGCGAGGCCCGACGGGCGACTCCCTGAACCTGTGGCGACGTGCGGTAGCCGCCGAACCACGGGTGCGTGGCTGACGGGTCGAGTCTCATACCGCACCGCGGCCCGCGTCGGGCCTCGCGGACTCGACCCGACCTACAAGACGCCGAGCCCGGAGTGGCCCCATGCCGATCTACGTCTACGAGAAAGTCCTCCCGGACGGGAGCGGCGGGGAGCAGTTCGAGGTGATCCAGCCGATGAGTGCGGCCGCGCTCACGGCCCACCCGGACACCGGCGAGCCGGTGCGCCGGGTGTTCGGCACCCCGAACACCCCCCGAGCCTGGACCGACGCCCACGGCAAGGCGGCCACGTCCGACAAAAACCTCGCGGCCAAGGGGTTCACGAAGTACGTCAAGTCCGGCGACGGCACCTACGAGAAGGCCGCCGGCGACGGGCCGAAGCAGATCCGCCGCAAGTAGCGACCAGGGCCGCCATGACCGACCGGGATGCGCTCCTCGCGGCGGTGGTGGCCCACCCGGACGATGACACCCCTCGCCTCGTCTTCGCCGACTGGCTGGACGACCACGGCGAGCCGGACCGCGCCGAGTTCATCCGCGCCCAGTGTCAGCTGGCCACGACCGCCCCGGACGACGCCAGTCGGGCCTCCCTCGAAGCACGCGAACGGGCGCACCTCACCCGCCACGCCACAGCCTGGACTGCCCCACGCCTGGCCTTTCCGGGCCGCATTGAGTCGACGCCCTTCGAGAGTCTTGAAGGTTACCGGTCTGTCTTCCGCCGCGGGTTCGTCGAGGCGGTTCAGTTCACCCGACTCCCACCGGAGGCACTCCGCCCTGGCGGCGAGTTCGAGTCAGTATTCGCGGCCCACCCGGTCCGCGACATCACGTTCTACCATCTCGCGGAGGGAGTACTCACAGCACTGGCGGGCCGGCGGGAACTGGCGCGCGTCGAATCGCTCTCGCTGCGGCACTCCCACCCACAGAACGGACCGCCGGATGAGGCGGCCCGGCGGGAGGCAGAGGTCGAACGGCTGCTGGCCGCGCCCGGCCTCACCCGCCTCACCGCGCTGGCCATCAGCACGTCCTTCCCGTGGCTGTGCCGGCCCGAGTGGCTTCACCTCCCGGTCTTCGCCCGCCTCCAAGCACTCAGCCTCAGCCCGGAAGCCGAACGCTTCGGCGACCTCCTGCTCGAACTCGCTGGCGGCCCGTGCCCCGCGCTTCGCCACTTGGAGGTCACTTGGTGGGGCGGCGACCGTTACGCCGACGCGGCCGATGCATTCGTTCGGTCGGCCGCGTGTCGTCAGATCACGAGACTGAGGCTCAGCTGCTCGGACGGTGCGATCGTCCCGTGGTCGGACCTGTTCGCCGATGCGAACCTGGAGCGACTGGAGGTGAGCGGCGGGTCGGGTCTGGAACTGCCGGACCTGCTGGTCGCCCTGGCCGCCCGCCCCAGGGGCCGCACGCTCTCATCGCTCCGACTGTGGGGGGTCACCGTCACCGGAACGAGCCCGGCAGTATGGATGGAGAAGGGGCTTGCAGCCGGGGTGCGGGATCTGGAGCTCAGCCACACGATGCTGACGGACGAAGACGTCGTCGGCCTCGCGCGGTCGCCGGCCCTGGCCCGACTGACCCGGCTCAGTGTCGATGGCTATCAGGGGTACACCGCTGCCGGGCTGCGAGCCCTCCTGACGTCGCCCCACCTGACCGGCCTCCGTCACTTGGCGTTCAACATCCCGCAGAGCGAGGACGCGACCGCGACGCTGGAATTCCTGGCTGAACGCCGCACCGCCCGCCGGCTGCTGTCACTGCGGATCGGTGGGAGCCTGCGGGAGGGCACGGGCGTTCCCGGCCCGATCCCCTTGGGGCTTCTCGCGGGTCAGGCATTCCCAGACCTTCACTCGCTCCGGTTCGACCTCCGGGATGCGCGGCTCGACGCGAGTCAGCTCCGCACCCTACTGACATCCCCCCGCTTACCGAGCCTCCGCTGCGTCCGGATGGGCTTTGATGAGAAGCAACTTCCGCACCTGGCGGCTAGCGCGAATAACCTGCCCGAGGGGGTCTGGGTCGGCGGGAGTACCAGCGTACCGCCCGGTGCCGGCCTGGGCGCCAGCTGGGGCCACGTCGCGGTTCATCCGCGCGACGTGTTCCTCCCCAACCACCTCGACGAACCCCACTGGTGACGCCCGGCCGGGTTGATCCGCCACCCCGGCCGTCTAGCATACCCCCATCCGCTCGACCCCGAGGTTCCCGCACATGGCCGCCGCCACCGCCCCGCCCGTCCAGCACCGGCAGATGTACATCGACGGCCACTGGGTGAACGCCGCGTCCGGGAAGACGCTCGCGGTCGAGAACCCCGCCACCGAGGAGACGATCGCCGAGGTCGCCTTCGGCACCCGCGACGACTGCAAGCGGGCCGTCGGCGCGGCCGCCGCGGCCATGCCGGCGTGGATGAAGCTCACCCCCTACGACCGCGCCAAGGTGCTGAAGAAGACGGCCGACCTGATGCGCGAGCGGGCCGACGCGCTGGCCCGCACCATGACGCTGGAGCAGGGCAAGCCGCTCGCCGAGGCGAAGGGCGAGGTGCTGCACTCGGCGGACACGTTCGAGTGGTTCGCCGAGGAGGGGAAGCGGGCCTACGGGCAGGTGATCCCGCAGTCGAACCCGGCCAAGCGGCACCTCACCATCAAGCACCCGGTCGGCGTCGTCGGCGCGATCGGGCCGTGGAACTTCCCGATCACCCTCCAGGCCCGCAAGATCGCCCCCGCCCTCGCCGCCGGCTGCACCATCGTCTGCAAGCCGGCCAGCCAGACCCCGCTCTGCCTCATCGGCGTGTTCGAGTGCTTGGTCGACGCCGGGGTGCCGGCCGGCGTGGCCAACCTCGTCATCGGCCCGGCCGGCGACATCTCCGACGAGTTCATGACCAACCCGGCGGTGCGGAAGATCAGCTTCACCGGCTCGACGGCCGTGGGCAAGCAGCTGATGCGGCAGGCCGCCGACCAGGTGAAGCGGCTGAGCCTGGAGCTGGGCGGGCACGCGCCCTTCATCGTCTTCCCGGACGCCGACCCGGAGGTCGTCGCCAAGGCGGCGGTCCTGGGCAAGTTCCGCAACAACGGCCAGGTGTGCATCAGCCCGAGCCGCTTCTTCGTCCACAAGGACGTGTCGAAGAGGTTCACCGAGGTGGCCGTGGAGGAGGCGAAGAAGCTGAAGCTGGGCAACGGGCTCGACGAGGGCGTGGTGGTCGGCCCGATGTTCGAGAAGAAGGCGCTCGCCAGCACGCAGTCGCTGATCGAGGACGCGACCGGCAAGGGGGCGAAGTGCCTGACCGGCGGGAAGCGGTCGGAGCGGTTCGACAAGGGCTACTTCTTCGAGCCGACGATCCTGAGCGGGCTGTCGACCGACGCCCGCATCCTGACCGAGGAGCCGTTCGCCCCGGTCATGCCGGTGCTGGACTTCTCGAAGATCGACGACGTGATCGCCGCCGCCAACAACACCCCCTACGGGCTGGCGGCCTACGTGTTCACGAACGACATCTCGGCGGCGTGGCGGATGGCGGAGGGGCTGGAGGCGGGGATCATCGGCGTGAACGACGCGGTCCCGGCCACCCCGCAGTGCCCGTTCGGCGGGATGAAAGAATCGGGCATGGGCCGCGAACTCGCCCATGAGGGGCTCGAAGCGTACCTGGAGACGAAGTACGTCTCCATCGGCCTGCGGGGGTAGGGAGCATGCGCGGCACGGCCGTCGGGGTGGTGTTGATTCTTGCTACCCCGGCGGTCGCGGCCGACCCGCCGCCCGCAGCCCGTAACGCCGCGTTGCAGTACTGGATGGCGTTCGATCAACTCCCCCGCCCCAAACAGGACAACGACCTCGGGCTGCGGATCGCCGCCGAGTGGCTGACGATCCGATTCACGCCCGAGGTCGTGGGGCACCTCGGCCGGTACCAGCGGTCGCTGGTGTTCCTGCACCGCGGGGCCGAGTTGCCGGCGTGCGTCTGGCCCTCACAGCTCAACGTCGGCCGGGACGGGATCGGCGTCCTCCGGAACGAAGGCTCGGCCCGGGAGCTGGGGATTGCGGCCTGTCTGCGGGCGCGCTACCGGTTCGAGAAGGGGCACCCGAAGGCCGGCCTGGACGACCTGTTCGCCACCCTCCGGCTGGCCCGTCACGTCGGCGACGGCGGCGGGGCGATCAACCTCCTGATCGAACGGGCGGTCGCCGACCCGGCGGTCCGCTGTGCCGCCGCCCACATCTGGGCGCTTGATGACGCGGACGTGATGCGTGACGCCCTCCGCCGCTGGGACGCCCTCCCCCAGCCGACCGCGGTTGCCGACGCCCTGGCGAGCGAGGGCGGCCAGTTGGTCGAAACCCTCATCGCCCGCGGTGCCGACTTCGCCCAGCCCGTCGAACCGGACCTGCTCGGCCGGGTTCCCGCCCGCCCTCGGCAGGAGAAGCTCGGCACCTTGGCGTACTACGCCGGCCGTGAGACCGAGGCCGAGTCCGCGCGTCGGTTCGTCACGGCGGTCCGCCGCGAATACACCCGAGCCGCGGAAATCGCCCGGCTGCCACTCGCGGAGGTAAAGGACGCAGAGGTCGTCTGGCAGAAAGGCTTGCAAGCGAACGTGGCGAAGGACGACCGCGTCGTCTGGCTGCTCGTGGCCCAAATGCCCTACCACTGCTACCGGCAGCGGTTGGTACAGGAGCGGGCTCTGGTGGCGCGGGCGATGCTCCGGGCGGCGGTCGCGGCCCGCCTCCGCGGAGACGACACTCCGACGGAGCGTGACCCGTTCGGCGACGGCCCGTTCACCCGCACGCCGACTCCGACCGGTTACGAACTCCGCACCCGGCTCAACGACCGCCTGGACGAAGCCGAACGGGACGGCGTCCGCTGCGGCGGACCGGTGGTTCTCAGCGTTCGGACCGCTCGTCCCGCGACGTGAAGCGAAGGTCAGGTCACGCCCACAAGCACGTCGTACCCCGCGTGGGCACCGACCGCGACGCCGAACCCCCGCCCCACGTACAGGGCCGTGAAGTACAGGCCGGCGATCACCCGGAACAGGAAGACGTAGGCGTTCATCGGCTCGCCGTAGGGGCCGATGTGGTGCGCCGCGGCGAACCCGGCCGCCGCCACGGCCGCGGCGAGCGTCACGGCGATCATCCGCGGGAGTAGCACCAGCCTCAGCAGCAGAACCAGCCCGCCGAAGAGGCCGAGGCGGAACAGGGCTTCCTCGTAGATGCCCGCCCCGAGGTACGTCAGCACCCGCGCCGCCCGGTCCGGGGCGACCGCGATCTCCAGCCGGATGCCGAGCTTGTCGATGATCGGGCCGTAGTTCTGGCCGAACTGCCAGATCACCGCCGCGAACGCAGCGCTCTCGAAGGCCATCCCGAACCACGTCGTTACAGGATCGCCGGGCCGGTCCGACCAGCGCCACCAACTCCACAGCAGCAGCAACCCCACCACCAGCGCCGGCGCGGCGTAGGCGGGGGTCACACCGAACATCTCCAGCTGCCAGCGGACCCAGGCGTCGGCGCCGTTACGGAGGCGGTCGGCCCGGTCGCCGCCGAGCCACACCACCCCGCCCTCGTACACCGCCACCAGCGGGACGAGGAACAGGAACGACGACCACGGGTGCCGCGTCGCCTGGATGTATTGACCCATGTCGGCTCAGACGAGGTCCGGGTAGCGGCCGCCGAGGAGGTCGCGGCGGCGGTCGGCGGGGAGCGTGCGGTGGATGCCGCCCCGGGTCGCCCCGGACAGATCCAGGTGCTCCGGCCGCGGCAGGAGTTCCCCGTCGGGGTCGGTCAGGACGGCGATCACCGGCCGGCCGGGGGCTCGGGGGTCGAGGCGGTCCGGGTGGTTCGCGGCCACCACCCCGACGCGGCCGTCGGTCAACTCCACGACCGACCCGACCGGGTAGAACGCCAGCTGAACCAGGTACTCGGCGAAGTCCTTGTCGAGCTGGCCGTTCTCGGCCATCAGCAGCACGTCCGTGAGGGCCGCCCGCGTGTCCTGGGCCGGGCGGTGCGGGCGCGGGCAGCAGCGGGCGGCGTACACGTCCGCCGCGGCCAGCATCCGCCCGAGCGACGGGATCGTACTCCCCTTGATCCCGGCCGGGTAGCCGGTGCCATTCGCCCGCTCGTGGTGGGTGGCGACCGCCTGCGCGACCGGAGCCGCGTCCGGCACGTAGCGGATGATGAGCTCCGCCCCGAGCTGGGCGTGCTGCTCCATCTCGCGGTAGTCGCCCGGGGTGAACCGTCCCGGCTTCGCCAGCACGTCCGGCTTCACCCGGAGCATCCCGGCGTCCATGATCAGCGCGGCCACGACCGCCGGGAGCGGCCGGCCGGCCCACTCGTAGTCGAGGTGGACGATCCGGGCCACGACCTGCGCCGCGGTCAGCGCGTGGGCGGCAACGGCCCGCGCCGGTGCGGGGGTGGTGACGCCGCCGGGGTAGGAGCAGGTCGAACGCGGGTCGGCGTGGAGGAAGCGCAAAGCCCGCCCCTGGCGGGCGTCTTCGAGGAGTTCTTCCGCAAGCGCCGCGAGCGGGTTCAGGTTCACGGGCTGGAGGCGATTCATCGCCGACAGGATACCGGCCAGCCGGTCGATCCGCTCGCAGTCGGTCTTTCGGAGGGCCAATGCCCGCTCCTGGACCGTCAGCCGTTCCTTGACGACCTCCAACACCCCTTCCAGCCCGTCGCACATCTTCAGCTGGAGCGACGGCGACTCCGGAAACGACTGGGCCATCCGCACCGCGGAGCCCATCACCGCCACCGTCTCCTGGTGATACCGCGCCAGCGGCTCGTCGGCGCCGCCGTCGGTCGCGGCCGCCAAACCGGCCGCGACGGGGTCGGTGTCGAACGCCCGTTGGCGGTCGAGCAGCTTCTTCGCTTCGCCGAGGAGCCGGTGGGCGCGTTCGGTGAGCCGGGGGGGCATGAGGTCGTCGCCGCCCGTCAGCTGGCGGAGCGACTGAGTGAACCCGTCGGGCTCGGCCACCACACTCGCCGGGCCGGCTTCGGAGACGGCCGCGTCCCCGTCGAGCCGCCTGCGGAAGGCGGTGATCCGGTTGAGCAGTTCCCGCGTATCGGTCATCGCACCCCCCTCGGCCCTGGGCGGACCGGTCCCCCGTCGGGTAGAATCGGCCGCCGGGCCGGGGGACTTGAACCGATTTTTCCGGTCGCAGGGGTCGAGATGTGTGTGAGCGACAAGATGGACAAGCGTGGCAAGTCAGGGACCAGCCACGCTCGGAGCCGAACAGCCTACTCCCCCAAAAGTTGCCGAAGGACCGCGTCGGGGGCGGGCTGGTAGCTGTGGGGCTCGATGGCGGCGGCGGCCCGCCCCTGGCTCAGGCTCCGCACCTCGTTCGCGTAGGTGAACAGCTCCGACAGCGGCACCCGCGCCGACACCTCCGCCAGCTCGCCGTTCGGGCTCATCTCCTGCCCGTCGATCTCGCCGCGGCGCTTCGTCAGGTCGCCGATGATGTTCCCCAGGAACACCGACGGCGTCGTGACGACGACCTTCATGATGGGTTCGAGGAGCTGGATGTTCCCCCGCGTCGCCTCGCGGTACGCCTGGATCGCGGCGGCGACGAAGGCGTCCTCGCTGGACAGCTGGGGGTCGAACTTGGCGTCGAGGATGCGGGCCTGCGCGTGCATCATCGGGTAGCCGAGCTCGCCCGTCTGGAGCGCGTCGGTCAGCGCCCGCTCGGCCGCGGCGAGGAACGCGACCGGCACCGGGTTCTCGTCCGTGTTCATCGCGTTGAACACGGCTACCGGCTTCTCCGACCGGAAGTTCGTGAACGACACCTTGAGCTTTGCGAACGCCGGCTTGTCGCCGAGCCGCTCGATGTGGGCCTCAAACTGCCGCGGCTCGCGGAGCATCTCGCGGAAGCTGACGCGCGGCTTGCCGACCCGCACCTTCACCCGGAAGTCGCGCTCCAGCCGGTGCTTCTTCACCTCCAGGTGGAGCGTGCCCATCCCGCTCATCAGCGTCTGCCCGGTGTCCTTGTCGGCCTTCACCTTGAACGTCGGGTCTTCGAGCTGCAGCGCCTCCAGCGCCAGGCCGAGCTTGTCCTTGTCGGCCCCGCTGTCCGGCTCGATCGACTGGCTCACCACCGCCTCGGCGAAGGAGATGGTTTCGAGCAGGATCGGGTGCTGGGTGTCGCAGAGGGTGTCGCCGGTGGACGTGTCCTTCAGCCCGATCACGCACACGATGTCGCCGGCCGGGCCGGACTCGACCTCCTCCAGGCCGCGGTTCGGGTCAGCGTGGACGTGGAACAGCTTGGCGACGTTCTCCTTGGCGTCGCGCCGCGGGTTGAGCGCCCGCGTGTTGGGCCGGAGCGTGCCGGAGTACACCCGCACGAAGAAGCGGTGCCCGTTCGGGTGCCACGCGGCCTTGAACACCAGCCCGGCGAACGGCTCCTTCGGGTCCGGCTTGCGGCGCTCCTCCTTCTTGCTCCCCTTCGGGTTCGTCCCCGCGACCGGCGGGCGGTCGAGCGGGCTCGGGAGGTAGTAGGTCACGGCGTCGAGCAGCGGCTGGATGCCGATGTGTTCCCGCCCGCTGCCGGCGAGGACGGGGTAGATGGTGCGGGCGAGGCACTGCTCGCGGACCAGCTGGCGGACCTTCGCCGGGTCGGGGTCTTGGCCCTCCAGCACGGCGGACGTGATCAGATCCTTGTCGTCGTTTCGGGTGAGGACGTCGAACAGCCGCTCGCGGTAGGCGCGGGCCTCGTCCAGGCTCTCGTCGGGGATGTCGGCGGTGCGGACGGTCCGGCCGTAGTCGCCGGCGTCGAAGAACCGCGCCTTCATGTCGATCAGGTCGATGACGCCGCGGAACGGCGCCCGACTGTCCGCCTGCCCGCCGGCGCCGATGGGGATGACCACCGGCACCGCCAGCCCGTGGGCGGCCGGGTCCGGGGCGAGGCGGGCGCGGACGCTCTCCAGCGTCTGGGCGAAGTTGGCCCCGACCACGTCCATCTTGTTGACGAACACCAGCCGGGGCACGCCGTACTTGTTGGCCTGCCGCCACACCGTCTCCGACTGCGCCTCGACCCCCTTCTGGCCGTCGAACACCACCACCGCCCCGTCCAGCACCCGCAGCGAGCGCTCGACCTCGGCGGTGAAGTCCACGTGGCCCGGCGTGTCGATCAGGTTGACGGTGTACCCGGCCCACTCGAACGGCACGCAGGCCGAGTAGATGGTAATGCCCCGCTGCTGCTCCTCGGGATCGTAGTCGGTCTCGGTGGTCCCCTCGTCCACGCCGCCGAGCTTGTGCTTGGCGCCGGCGTAGTAGAGGAGGTGCTCGGTGGTGGTCGTCTTGCCGGCGTCGATGTGGGCGATCACCCCGATGTTCCGCACCCGGGGGAGGTCGAAGCCGGACGTGCCGCCCTTAGCCATCGGAGTTCTCAGTGACCAGTTGTCAGTGTTCGGTCAAGCCGGCGGCCGCGGCGCGGCGTGTAGGAAATGATATCAGCTACCAGCAAGACCCGGCCCGGGTCCGACTGATAGCTGACAACTGAGAACTGACGACTCGTTACCAGGCGAAGTGGCTGAACGCCTTGTTCGCCTCGGCCATCTTGATCGTCTGCTCTCGCTTGCTCATGGCCTCGCCCTGCCGCTGGTAGGCGGCCATCAGCTCCTCGGCGAGGCGGAGGTAGGTCGGCCGGCCGCTCTTGGCCCGGATGGCGGCCAGGAGCCAGCGGATCGCCAGGCTCTCGGCCCGCTTGGCCTTCACCTGCATCGGCACCTGATAGTTCGCCCCACCGACCCGGCGGGAGCGGACCTCCAGGGTCGGCTTCACGTTGCCCACCGCGTCGGTGAACACGGCGATCGGGTCGGCGTCCGGCATCCGCTTCTTGATCTGGTCCATCGCGTCGTAGAACACGCGGGTGGCGGTGGCCTTCTTCCCGTCGTGCATCAGACAGTTGATGAACTTGCTGGCCAGGAGCGACCCGTACCGGGTGTCCGGGATGAGCTTCGTGTAGCTGGCGGTCCGGCTCTTGGAACCCATAGCGGGAGTTCTCAGTTATCTGTGGTCAGTGATCAGTTAAATACCAACCCACGCCTACCAACCGCTCCAGAGCCAGTGGGGTCGTCGGCTGACAACGGGCCACTGACCACTGACGACTACTTGCCTTCCTTCTTCGCCCCGTACTTCGACCGGGCCTGCTTCCGGTCGCCGACGCCCTGGCAGTCCAGCACGCCGCGGACGATGTGGTAGCGCACGCCCGGGAGGTCGCGGACGCGGCCGCCGCGGACCAGCACGATCGAGTGCTCCTGGAGGTTGTGGCCTTCGCCCCCGATGTACGCGGTCACCTCGATGCCGTTCGAGAGCCGGACGCGGGCCACCTTCCGGAGGGCCGAGTTCGGCTTCTTCGGGGTCATCGTCTTGACCACGGTGCAGACGCCCCGCTTCTGCGGGCAGCCCTGCATAGCCGGGTGTTTCGGCTTGGACCGCTGCGGCACCCGCGGGGAGCGGATCAGCTGGTTGATCGTCGGCATTCCCAACCTCGTCTGGCCGGCGGGGTCCGCCCGGCGTATGCCTTACCGACCCGGCAATACCCGGACCGGCCCTCTGTACGAAAGGGTTCAGTTATTCAATCGAAACCGCCCGCCGGGGGCCAGGGGCGCGGGCGAAATTCTGGCGGCCCGGCCGATATCCAGTCGAGGGGGCGGCGGGCGTCAGCCCGCCGCCCGCCACAAGGTCACTGCGCCTCGGCGACGGCGGTGCTGTCGACCGGGGCGTAGTAGCCGGCCGCGTCGGGCAGGTTGATCCGCACCTCGGCCTCCTGGTGCGTCTTGAACCCGGTCCCGGCCGGGATCAGGTGCCCGAGGATCACGTTCTCCTTCAGGCCGACGAGGTAGTCCACCTTGCTCGCCAGGGCGGCCTCGGTGAGCACCTTGGTCGTCTCCTGGAAGCTGGCGGCGCTGATGAAGCTGTCCGACTGCACGGCCGCCTTGGTGATCCCGAGCAGCTGGACCTCGTTGGTCGACGGCTCGGGGATGGTCATGGTCGGGAGCTTCTTCTTCCCGCCGGCCGCCTCCAGGTTGGCCCGCTCCTCCTCGTACGCCTCCCGGCTGAACACCCGTCCCGGGACCAGCGCCGAGTCGCCGACGTCCTGCACCTTCACGCACTCCTCGGTCAGCCGGCGGTTCACCTCGTCGAACGCGAACCGGTCCATCACCGCCCCCGGGAGGAGGCCCGTGTCGCCGGTGTCCTTCACCTTCACCTTGCGGAGCATCTGCGCCACGATGATCTCGATGTGCTTGTCGTCGATGTCCACCCGCTGGGAGCGGTACACCGCCTGCACCTCGCGGACCAGGTACTCCTGCACGGCGTCCGTCCCGGACACCCGCAGGATGTCGTGCGGGACGAGCGGCCCGGAGACCAGCGGGTCGCCGGCCTTGACGTACTCGCCGTCGTGGACCCGCATGTGGGCGCTGGCCGGAACCTGGTGCTCCCGCTCCTCGCCGATCTTGGCCCCGTCGTCGTTGGCCGGCTCGACCCAGATGACGCGCTTGCCGCGCTTCCGGTCGCCGATCCGGACCTTCCCGGACACCTCGGCCATGACGGCCGGGTTGCGCGGCCGCCGGGCCTCGAACAGTTCCGTCACCCGCGGCAGGCCGCCGGTGATGTCCTGGGTCTGCGACACCTCGCGCGGGAGCTTGGCGAGCAGCGCCCCGGCCGACACCTTCTGGCCGTTGGTGACCTGGAGGTTGGCCCGCTCCGGGACCGGGTAGCCCCGGAGGATCTGCCCGCGGTCGCCGACGATCTCGACCTTCGGGTGGAGGTCGCCCTTGTGCTCCATGATCGTGAGCCGCTCGACCCCGGTCGTCTTGTCCAGCTCCTTGCGGAGCGTGACGCCCTCCTTGATGTCCACGAACCGGACCGTGCCGGCCTCCTCCGAGATGATCGGGATGGCGTGCGGATCCCACTTCACCAGCGAGGTGCCCTGGGCGACCTCCTGGCCGTCGGTGACGAACACCTCGGCCCCGTTGGGCACCGGGTAGCGCTCGGCGATCGGCCCCGCCGCGCCGCGGAGGACGAGGATCTCGCCCGTCCGGGCCAGGGCGATGTTCTGGCCGGCGTCGTTGGTGACGACGGTGAGCCGCTCGAACTGCACCACCCCGCCCTTCTTGGCCTTCGACTCGCTGTCGACCGCCGCCCCGCGGCTGGCCGAGCCGCCGATGTGGAACGTCCGCATCGTCAGCTGAGTGCCCGGCTCGCCGATCGACTGGGCGGCGATGATGCCGACCGCCATCCCCTCCTCGACGACCGCCCCGGTGGCGAGGTCCATCCCGTAGCACCGCCGGCAGATCCCCAGCGGCGCCTGGCAGGTCATCGGGCTCCGGACGGTGATCTTGTCCAGCCCGACCTTCTCCAGAACCTTCGCCTTGTCCGGCGAGATCATCTCGTTCTCATGGACGATCGGCTCCCGGGTGGTCGGGTGCTCGACCGTGGTCCGGCTGACCCGCCCGCGGACGGCGTCCGAGAGCGGCCGGTCCACCTCGTCGCCCTTGTACATGATCCCCTTGGTGATCCCGAGCGTCGTGCCGCAGTCCTCCATCGTGATCACGACGTTCTGGGCCACGTCGGCCAGCTTCCGGGTGAGGTAGCCGGAGTCGGCGGTCTTGAGGGCCGTGTCGGCGAGCCCCTTCCGGGCGCCGTGGGTGCTGGAGAAGTACTCCAGCACGGTCAGCCCCTCGCGGAAGTTCGACTTGATCGGCGTCTCGATGATGGCCCCGCTCGGCTTGGCCATGAGCCCGCGCATCCCGGCCAGCTGGCGGATCTGCTCGATGCCGCCGCGGGCGCCCGAGTGGGCCATCAGGTAGATCGGGTTCAGGTACGGCACCACCTTCCCGGTCGTCGGGTCGGGGCGGCGGTCGTTGGCCAGATCCTTCATCAGCCGCTGGGTGATCTCGTCGCGGGCGCCCATCCAGGTGTCGATCACCTTGTTGTAGCGCTCGGTCTCGGTGATGATCCCCTTGTCGAACTGCTTGCGGAACTTCTCCGCCTCCTTGTCCTTGGCGGCGAGCACGGCCTCCTTGTTCTCCGGCGTGCGGAGGTCGCTCGCGGCGAAGCTCAGACCGCTCCGGGTGGACTCGCGGAAGCCGGTCTCCTTCATCCGGTCGAGCAGGGCGATCGTCTCGCGCCGGCCGAGGAGCTGGTAGCAGTCGGCGATGATCCGGCTGAGGTACTTGCTCCCGAGGGCGAGGTCGTAGTAGGCCATCTTCGGGTGGAGGATGTCGTTAAAGATCACCCGCCCGACGGTGGTGCGGACCAGCCCGTTCGGCTTCCGCGGCAGCTCCTCGGCCCGGGCCGCCCCCTTCTCGTCCTTCAGCTCGCTGATGACCTTCTTCTCGATCGGCAGGCGCACCCGGATCTTGGCGTGCATGCCGAGCTTCCCCTCGGCGTGCGCCCGGAACAGCTCCTGCGGGCTGTGGAACACCATCCCGTCGCCGGCCTCGATCGGCTCGCCCTCCTCGCCGCGGTTGGCGGTGAGGTAGTAGCAGCCCATCACGATGTCCTGCGACGGCGTGATGATGGGGTTGCCGTTGGCCGGGCTGAAGATGTTGTTCGTGGACATCATCAGCACCGTCGCCTCGACCTGGGCCTCGATGGAGAGCGGCAGGTGGACGGCCATCTGGTCGCCGTCGAAGTCGGCGTTGAAGCCCTTGCAGACGAGCGGGTGGATGCGGATGGCGTTGCCCTCGATGAGCACCGGCTCGAACGCCTGGATGCCCATCCGGTGCAGCGTCGGGGCGCGGTTCAGGAGGCACGGGTGGCTCTTGGTCACCTCCTCCAGGATGTCCCACACCACGTCGTCCTTCCGCTCCAGCATCTTCTTCGCCGACTTGATGGTGTCGGCGTGCTGGAGTTCCTTCAGCCGGCGGATGATGAACGGCTGGAACAGCTCGAGCGCGATCTTCTTCGGCAGCCCGGCCTGGTGGAGCTTCAGCTCCGGGCCGACCACGATCACGGACCGCGCCGAGTAGTCCACGCGCTTGCCGAGCAGGTTCTCGCGGAACCGGCCCTGCTTGCCCTTGATCATGTCGGTGAGCGACTTGAGCGGGCGGTTGCTGCTGCCGAGCACCGGCCGCTTGCACCGGTTGTTGTCGAACAGCGCGTCCACGCTCTGCTGGAGCATCCGCTTCTCGTTGCGGATGATGACCTCGGGCGCGTTCAGGTCGACCAGCTTCTTGAGCCGGTTGTTCCGGTTGATGATGCGCCGGTACAGGTCGTTCAGGTCGGACGTGGCGAAGTTGCCGCTGTCGAGCAGCACGAGCGGGCGGAGGTCCGGCGGGATGACCGGGATGCACTCCAGCACCATCCACTCGCACTTGTTCGAGCTGTCGCGCAGCGCCTCGACGGTCTTGAGCCGCTTGACCAACTCCTTGAGCCGCTGCTTGCTGGCCTTCTCGCCGCGGAGCATCTCCTTGTCGAGCCGCTCGCGGAGCTCCCGCGACAGGTCCACGAGGTTCAGCTTCTCCAGCAGCTTCTTGACCGCCTCGGCGCCCATGTCCACTTCGAACGTGTCGCCGAACTCCTGGCGCGCGGCCTTGAACTCGTCCTCGGTGAGGAGCTCGCGCTCCTTGATGGTCTTGGTGCTGCCGGGCACCTTCGAGCCGACGGCGGTGCCGGCGTCCACGACCACGTAGTCCTGGAAGTAGATGATCTTTTCCAGGCTGGTGGTCTTCATGTCCAGGAGCGTCCCGAGCCGGGACGGCATGGCCTTGAAGAACCAGATGTGTACGACCGGCGCGGCCAGCTCGATGTGGCCCATGCGCTTGCGGCGGACCCGGCTGTGCGTGACCTTCACGCCGCAGCGGTCGCAGATCATCCCCTTGTACTTCATCCCGCGGTACTTGCCGCAGGTACACTCCCAGTCCTTCTCCGGCCCGAAGATCCGCTCGCAGAACAGGCCGTCCTTCTCCGGCCGGTAGGTCCGGTAGTTGATCGTCTCCGGCTTCTTGACCTCGCCGAAGCTCCAGGAGCGGATGTCGTGCGGGCTGGCCAGGCTGATCCGGACGGCGCCGAAGTCGTTGATCCGCTCGTAGGTGCTGGTGTCGGCGGCGGCGTCGGCGGTCTTGGCGGCGGCGGTGGACATATTCTTCCCCCGGGTGTGTCGGGTGTCGGGGATAACGGGTATCGGGAAACCGCAGGTGGTGTTGCGCGTGGGCCGTCGGGACGGGCCGCCGGGAGCGGGTCACCCCGCCGCCCGCGCCCCGCCCCGACACACCCGACTAAACCCGCTTCTTTTCCAGCTGCATGTTCAGGCCGAGGCCGCGGATCTCGTGGGTGAGCACGTCGAAGCTGGCGGGCGTGCCGGCCTCCAGCGTGTTCTCCCCCTTCACCATGCTCTCGTAGATCTTGGTCCGGCCCTCGACGTCGTCCGACTTCACGGTCAGGAGCTCCTGGAGGATGTACGCGGCGCCGTAGGCCTCCAGCGCCCACACCTCCATCTCGCCGAACCGCTGGCCGCCGAACCGGGCCTTGCCGCCCAGCGGCTGCTGGGTGATGAGGCTGTACGGCCCCGTCGCCCGGGCGTGGACCTTGTCGTCGACGAGGTGGTGCAGCTTGAGCATGTAGATGTAGCCGACCGTCACCGGCTGGTCGAACGCCTCGCCGGTCCGCCCGTCGTACAGCTTGCTCTTGCCGCTCTCGGGGACATCGGCCTCCTTCAGCGCCTCGCGGATCTCCTCCTCGCTCGCCCCGTCGAACACGGGCGTGATGGCCTTGAAGCCGAGCTTCGCGGCCGCGTAGCCGAGGTGGGTCTCCAGGATCTGGCCCACGTTCATACGCGACGGCACGCCGAGCGGGTTCAGCAGGATGTCCACCGGGGTGCCGTCCTTCAGGAACGGCATGTCCTCCTCGGGGAGAACCTTCGAGATGACCCCCTTGTTCCCGTGCCGGCCGGCCATCTTGTCGCCGACGCTGATGACCCGCTTGGTGGCCACGTACACCTTGACCATCTGCTGCACGCCGCTCGGGAGCTCGTCGCCCCGCTTGAGCGAGTTCAGCCGGCGCTCCTGCTCGTCGATGAAGAACTGGATCCGCTCCCAGTGCCGGCCGTAGATCTTCTTGGCCTTCTTGTCGTGGTCCGGGCTGCGGATGTCCAGGTTCTCAAGCCGGAACGCCTTGGCCTGCTCGGCGACCGTGCGGTCGTCCTTGTCGCTGCCGAGCGGCTTGCCGGTGTTGGGGTCTTTCAGCTCCTTCTTGTCGAGCACCTGGCCGAGCGCCTCGATGAACTCGCGGAACTGCTCGGCGATCTTCTTGGAGTAGGTGACGTCGATCTCCTTCTCCAGCCGGACGAACTCCTTCCGCTCGTCCTCGGTCATGCTCGCCCGCCGGCTGAACCGGTGGGCGGCGATGACGATCCCCTCCACGCCGGACGGCACCTCCAGCGAGTCGTTCTTCACGTCCTCGCCGGCCCGGCCGAAGATGGCGTGCAGCAGCTTCTCTTCCGGGGTGAGCTCGCTCCGGCTCTTGGGCGACACCTTGCCGACCAGGATGTCGCCGGGGTGGACGAACGTCCCGATGCGGACGACGCCGTTCTCGTCGAGGTTGTTCAGCGCCTTCGGCGACACGTTCGGGATGTCCCGGGTGAACTCCTCCTTGCCGAGCTTCGTCTCCCGGATCTCGATGTCGAACTCCTCGATGTGGATCGAGGTGTAGGTGTCGTTCTTCACCAGCCGCTCGCTGATGATGATGGCGTCCTCGAAGTTGTACCCCTCCCAGGACATGAACGCGACCAGCACGTTCCGGCCGAGGGCGAGCTCGCCCTTGCGGGTGGCGGCCCCGTCGGCGATGATCTGGCCCTTCTTGACCTTGTCGCCCATCGCCACGATCGGCTTCTGGTTCAGACAGGTCCGCTCGTTCAGCCCGTGGTACTTGCGGAGGACGTACTCCCGGACGATCTTGTCCTTCTCCTCCAGCTTGACCCGCTCGGCGTCCACGTAGACGACGGTGCCGTCCTCCTGCGCCCGGACCAGCATCCCGGAGTGCTTGGCGACCTCCCGCTCCAGGCCCGTCGAGACGAGCGGCGGCTCGGGCACGAGCAGGGGCACGGCCTGCCGCTGCATGTTCGAGCCCATGAGCGCCCGGTTGGCGTCGTCGTGTTCGAGGAACGGGATCAGCCCGGCCGAGACGCCGACCATCTGCTTCGGCGACACGTCGATGTACTCGAGCTTGTCGGCCGGGATGCTGGTGAGGTCGCCGTCGTACCGGCCGCTGACGCGGTCGGACGAGAGCTTGTCGCCCTCGGTCGGGGTGTCGGCCGGGGCCAGCTTGGCCAGCGACTCCTCGTCCGCCCGGAGCTTCACCACGTCGTCGGTCAGCTTCTTGTGGCTGACCTTCTTGTACGGCGTGATGAGGAACCCGTACTCGTCGATCTCGGCGTAGATCGACAGCGACGAGATGAGGCCGATGTTCGTCCCTTCCGGCGTCTCGATCGGGCAGATGCGGCCGTAGTGCGAGATGTGGACGTCGCGCACCTCGAAGCCCGCCCGCTTCCGGTTCAGACCGCCCGGCCCGAGGGCCGACAGCCGGCGCTCGTGCGTCAGCTGGGCCAGCGGGTTGGTCTGGTCCACCACCTGCGACAGCTCGGACCGGCCGAAGAAGTACTCGATCGCGGCCGACACCGACTTCGGGTTGATGAGCGTCCGCGGGCTCATGTCCTGCTGGTCGCGGATCGCCATGCGCTCCTGCACGGTCCGCCGGAGCTTGAGGAAGCCCTTGCGGAGTTCGTCGGCGGCCAGTTCGTCGATGGTCCGCAGGCGGCGGTTGCCCAGGTGGTCGATGTCGTCGACGTGGCCCTTCCCGGACCGCAGGTCGAGGACGTACTTGACCGAGTTGACGAAGTCCACGCTCCGCAGCGTCATCTCCGTCTCGGGGACGGTCTGGTTGAACTTCCGGTTGATGCGGAAGCGGCCGACGCGCCCGAGGCGGTAGCGGTTCGGGTCGAGGAACTTCTCCTTGAAGAGTTCCCGGGCCTTCTCCAGCTGGGCCGGGTTGCCGGGGCGGAGCCGCTGGTAGATCTTCAGCAGCGCCTCCTCGTGGGAGTGCGTGCCGTCCTCGTTCAGCGAGTTGAGGATGACCGGGTCCTTCGGGTACTGGAGGACTTCGATCTCCTGGAGCCCCGAGACGAGAACCTTGTCCGCCTTCTCGTTGGTGAACGGCTTCCCGGCGTCGAGGTAGACCTCGCCGGTCTCGGGGTCGATGACGTCGTCCGCCGCGTACATCGGCGGGATGTTGCTCTCCACGTCCCCGACGAGCCGGGCGCGAACCTTGTCGTTGAGCGCCAGCCGTTCGGTGGGGTAAAATTCCTTGAGGATGTTCGCGGTGCTGGTGTAGGCCGGGTCCATCGCCCGCAGCAGGGTGAGGGCGGAGAACTTGCCGGACTGGTCGATGCGGACGCCGAACGTGTCCTTCTTGGAGACGTTGATCTCGATCCAGCTCCCCCGCTCCGGGATGATCCGACAGGAGTGCATGTCCTTGTCGGCCTCGCGGGTGACGACGAAGTCCACGCCCGGGGACCGGTGCAGCTGGCTGACGACGACCCGCTCGGCCCCGTTGATGATGAACTCGCCGCCGCCGATCATGATCGGCATGTCGCCGAGGTAGACCGGCTCCTCGACGGACGTGCCGTCACTCTTGCGGAGGCGCAGCGCCACCTGGAACGGCCGGCCGTAGGTGAGCCGCAGCTGGCGGCACTCGTCCGGGTCGTAGCGGGGCTTGCCGAGGTCGTACTTCACGTACTCGAGCGAGATCTTCTTGTCGTAGCTCTCGATCGGGAAGATTTCCTTCAACACCCCTTCGAGGCCGTGGATCTCCCGCTCGTCGTAGGACGCCTCCAGCTGGAGGAAGCGGGCGTAGGAGCGGGTCTGGACGTCAGTCAGGTCCGGGACCTCGACCGCGTCGCCGAACCGGCCGAAGTTCCGCTCGGTGGTCGGTTCGATGATCCGCTGGGCCGGGATGGACATCGGGGTTTGCTCCTGACCACGAATGAGGGCACGACGCGGGGGCGGCGTTGCCCCACTGGCAACGGGCCTTGCGTCGGGTGGCGGGGGGCGTTATTGAATGCGGGCGGGCGGCGCGGACCGGCCCGCGGCCGGCACAGCGAGCGCCGCAGCCGGCAGACAGACGGAAGCCAGACGACCCCACCCACCGCAGTCAGCGGGGGCGGAAATCAGGTTCAGCGGCATGGTGCAGATTCGAGGGGGCGGAACGACACATCGGAGCAAGTGGGTCGCGTGCATTGTCACCACTGCTTCGCGGGTCGGCCGACCGTCTCGCCGGGTCGCCGCGGGCACGATTGAGGCGAGAGGCTAAGGCCGTAAACAATCAACGGCGCAAACAACCGCTAACTATGAATAATACCCGGGAGGGTCGGCAAAGTCGACCCTCCCGGGCATTTTTTTTGCATCTCGCGCAGCCGGACCAGCTTTGGCAGCCAGTCCGGCCGACACGCCCACTTAGACCGGCTTGACCGACACCTTCGCGCCAGCCTCTTCCAGCTTCTTCTTGAGATCTTCCGCGGTCTTCTTGTCCACGCCTTCCTTGATGGGCTTCGGCGCGCCCTCGACGGTCGCCTTGGCCTCGGCGAGCCCCTGCCCGGTCAGCTCGCGGACGACCTTGATCACGTTGATCTTCTTGGCGGCGTCGGCGCCGTCGAGGATCACGTTGAACTCGGTCGGCTCGGCGGCGGGAGCCGCGGCGGCAGCGGCAGCCGGAGCGGCGGCCACGGCGACAGCGCCGGCGGCGGGCTCGATGCCGTACTTTTCCTTGAGGTAGTTCTTCAGCTCGACGGCCTGGGCGATGGTCAGCCCGGCCAGCTTGTCACCAAGTTCCGCGACGGCGCTCATGGTCGGTCCCTTTCGTAATCGCGTGCCGGGTGAAGCAGCCCGGCGAAGCGTAATAGCGGCTCGTGAAATCCCGAGGCGGTCGGCCTCGGGTGTAGTTCAAACGGACACCGGAAATCGCCGACTGGTTCAGCCGGCGGTCGCGGGCTCAGCGGGCGTGTCACCCACCTTCTCCTCGATCGCCTTGAGGATGCCGGCCAGCTGGGAGGACGGCCCGGTGAGGCACCCGGCGATCGCGCCGCCGGCGCCAAGCAGAGCACCGAGCACGTCACCGATCGCCTCCAGGCGGGTCGGCAGCGTCTTGGCCAGGTCGAACGTGACCGGCTGGCCGTCGGCGACGGCGGTCTTGACTTTGAACTTGTCCGGCGCCTTCGGATCCTTCTTCAGATCCTTGAGCAGCCCGTCGACCGCGTTGCTCAGTTCCTTGATGCTGTCGGTGCCCCACACCAGCAGCGTGGGTCCGGACAGGTCGGTGACGGCGATGCCGTTCTCGGTGAACACCTTCTTGGCGAAGCTGTTCTTGACGAGCTGGGCCTTGGCCTTCTTCTCGCGGAGACGCTTGCGGAACTCGTACTCGGTCGCCGAATCGACCTTGATCGGCTCCAGGATGACGTAGTTCTTCACGCCCGCGAACGTCTTCCGCAGGGCGGTCAGCTCCAGTTCCTTGATCTTCTTGCTCATGGCTTTCGTAGTTGTCAGTGGTCAGTTTCAGTGATCGGTCAGCAACCCGAGCGGAGACTCGCCAGCCTCGCCGTCGGCCGACCGGCCGACGGCTGAGCACTAACGACTGACAACTACACGACAACCCGGATACCCGGGGACATGGTGGCGGAAACCGACACCCCGTTGATGAACACGCCCTTCACGGCCGACGGCTTGGCCGCCCGCACCTGATCGACGAAGGTCATGATGTTGGCGACGAGCTTATCGTCGTCGAAGCTCATCTTCCCGACCCCGGCGTGGACCTGGCCGGTCTTGTCGGAGCGGTACTCCACCTTCCCGGCCTTGAACTCCTTCACGGCCGAGGCCACGTCGCCGGTGGCGGGGACCACGGTCCCGGCCTTCGGGGTGGGCATCAGGCCGCGCGGGCCGAGCACCTTACCGAGCCGGGACACCTGGCCCATCATGTCCTGCGTGGCGATGGCCACGTCGAACTCGAGGAAGTTCTCCTTGGTGATCCGCTCGACGAGGTCGGCGGCCCCGACCACGTCGGCGCCGGCAGCCTTGGCCTTGGCGGCGTTCTCGCCCTGAGCGAACACGGCCACCCGCACCGACTTGCCGATCCCGTGCGGCAACGGAATCGCCCCGCGGACCATCTGGTCCGACTGGGTGGTGTCGATGCCGAGGTTGATGTGAACCTCGATCGTTTCGTCGAACTTGGCCCGCTTGAGCTTGCGGAGCTCGGCGACGGCCTGCTTGAGCGGCACCGCGCCGGCCTCGCGGAGCCGCTTCTCGATGTTGTTCAGGTGATTCCGCAGCTTCTTACCACGACGGGGCGGAACGCCCGGCTTCTTGTTCTTCTTCGGCACCGCGACGGCCGCCTCGGCCTCGGGCTTGGCCGTCGCAGCCACCTCGGGCTTGGCCGCCGCAACCGCCTCGGCGGGTGGCACCGGGGCTGGGGTGGGGGGCGCAACCTCCGCGGGAGCGGCCGGGGCCGCGTCCTTGCTCTCGTCCTTCGCCATTTCTGCCTCACGGGGGCGGGGCTCACGGGCCGAATCGGCCGCTACAACCCCTCCCGCCGCGCCCACCGGTATGGGGCGTGGCGGTGCGGTGAAAGAATCAGCGTATGCGGCACGCGAGGTGCGTCAAGCGGGAATCACGAAATCAACCGGCGACCGTGATGCCCATGCTCCGGGCGGTCCCCTCGATGATCCGGGCGGCGTGGTCCACGTCGCGGGCGTTCAGATCCTGGAACTTCTTCTTGGCGATGTCCGCGACCTGCTGCTTGGTCAGGCTGAAGCCCTTGTACTTGCCGCCCTTCTTGCCGTCCGGCGGGATCACTTCCTTGCCCTGCTTCTTCCCGGCCGGGATCTTGGCGGCGAGCTTGATCAGCACGGCCGCGGGCGGGGACTTGATCTTGAACTCGAAGCTGCGGTCCGAATAGACGGTGATCATCACCGGGAGCATCAGCCCCTTCGTGTCCGGGCCGGCCGTCTTCTCGTTGAACTGCTTGACAAACATGCCGATGTTAACGCCGTGGGCACCGAGCGCCGGGCCGACCGGCGGGGCCGGGGTGGCGGTGCCACCGGGGCACTGGAGCTTGACGACGGCGGTTACCTGCTTGGCCATGACTCACCTGCGGCGGGTGGGTGTTTTCGAGGAAGATTGAAGATTGTAGGACAACGCCCGACGGCCGGCGAGGGCGCCGGCCGTCGTCGCGGGGGCGGGCGGCCCGGGGTCAGAGTTTCTCGACGTGCCAGTAGTCCATTTCCATCTCGACCGGCCGGCCCCAGATGGTGACCACCACGGTCACCTTCGGCGTGTCGGTCGGATCCTTCGGCATCGTGATGGCCTTGACCTCGGCCTCCGACCCGGAGAACGCCCCGTCCTTGACCCGGACCCGGTCGCCCTTCTCGAAGTCGAGCTTGACCGCGACCTTCCGCTTCTTGTCGTCCCCGGTCGAGGTGCCCATCATTTTGCGGACTTCGATGTCGGTCATCGGGGCCGGGGGCTTCATCGGCCCGCCCGAGCCCACGAAGTCGCCCACGCCGCTCGTCTCGCGGAAGACGTAGAGGATGCGGTCGTTGAACTCGACCTCGGCGAAGATGTAGCCGTGGAACTTCTTCCGCTTCTTGACGACGTTCTTTTCCTGCGTGACCGTCTCGACCTCGCCGGTCTTCTTGTTCTTGACCTTCGCCCGCACGCTCTTCTTCTCGACGAACTCTTCGACCGGGATCAGGATCTGGCCGAAGTACTCCTCCAGCCCTTCGATCCGGATCTTCCGCTCGATGGCCGCCTTGATCGACTCCTCGCGGCCGCTCTGCACCTTCACCACGTACCACTTCTTCGGGCTTTCGGGCGGCGCGACCTCGGCCGGCACCTCACCCGACGGCTCGGCGTCCCCCTCGGCCGGTACGGCCGTCGCGGACGGCTCGTCCGCCGCGGCAGGAGCCGGAGCCTCGGCCTCTTCGACCGGGGCGGCCTCGACGGCCGGCTCCGAGACGGGCTCGACGGCCTCCGCGTGCGCCTCGGCCACGGGCTCGGCCGGCGGATCGGCGGGGGTCTCCGCGGGCGGGGCGTCGGCGGTGGTTTCGTCGCTCATGGGAACCTGGTGTAAGACGGGCGAAGCCCACCCGTGGGAACGAGTGGGCTTCCAGCCCGGACCGCGACCTGCGAACCGAAACGGGTGTGACGACTGCCGGTTACCAGCGGGCCGCCTGGACCTGCCCGCCCTTCCCGTCCGTCTGGCCGCGGCTCGGGAGCACGCCGACCGTCTCCCGGCTCAGCAGCCAACCCCAGAACAGGTCCACGAACAGCAGGAACAGGGCCATGAACACGGTGCAGACCAGGACGACGACGGTGTCCTGGGCCAGCCGCTTCCGGCTCGACCACGACACCTTGTTCATCTCCGCCTCGGTGGCGATCAGGAACTCGGCGAACGCCGGCATGTTCACAGCCCGGTAGGCCACCCACAGCGTCAGGGCGAGCAGCAGGAGCGGGACGGTGAACCGGGCGTCCGGCAGGAGGCGGAACGTCTGCGGCCCGCCGTCCGGCCCCTGGGTGAACGGGATGGCCAGATCCCAGTGGTCCGGCAGCATGTTCTGGTACATCAGCGAGTAGACGCCGCTGACCCCGACGAGCAGGATGCCGAGGATCGTCAGCCGGCGGACCTGCCGGCCCAGCACCCGCTTGTACGGGGCGCCGTGGAACCACCCCTGCTCCTCCAGCCCGACCATCCAGCGCTCGCCCCGGGGCGAGGTGAACAGCCGGAACGCCCCGAACGCGACGACGCCGACCACGACCGCCGCCGCGATCTGGCCGGCCCCGCCCTCGAACCGCAGCCCGACGGCCCGGGCGAGGAAGAAGGCGAGGGCGACGGCGGTGATCGTCAGGAAGATCCCGCCGCGGAGCCCCTTCGGCGGGTTGGCCCCGGCGAGGGACTGGCCGAAGTACCAGAGCCCGGCCAACACCGCCAGGATCACCGGCGTGCGGAGCACCTGGTCCATGAGCGTGTTCCCCCCGAAGTTGGGGGTCACCTTCTCGGCCCAGAGGGTCGGGATGAGGTAGAGCACCACGGTCAGCGTGGCGAGGACGTAGACCGCCCCCACGAGGCTGGCGAGCACGAGCCCACTGCCGCTGCTCGGGGCACGGGGCTGGGGCGACGAACTGGTTTCCACGGCGGTGGCCATCTCTCGTCCTTTGCGAGTCCGGTCCGTCGGCGGGCGGACCTTGCCCCAGACGACCCGGCCGGCCCTCGCCCATCGGAACGATTGTCCGAGAGCGGGGCCGGCAGGAGATCAGACCGGCAATACTGGCGGGTGTGCAAGCCGTGAGCAGGAGCGGAGGGACTCGAACCCCCAACCGGTGGTTTTGGAAACCACTGCTCTGCCAGTTGAGCTACGCTCCTCCGCTCGGGCGGCGGCCGGCTGTCAGCCTACACCGGACGGGCGGGGTCACGATTCTCGCCCGCCGGCCCGGCCGACTCACCGGGCCGCTGCCCGTAGTCGACTACTTCTTGGCCGGGGGGTCGTCGGCCAGAATCTTCGTGACCACCCCGGAGCCGACGGTCCGGCCGCCCTCGCGGATGGCGAACCGGAGCCCCTCGTCCATGGCGACGGGCATCCCCTCCATCAGCTCGACCGTCACCTTCACGTTGTCGCCGGGCATGCACATCTCCACCCCGGTCGGGAGGGTGATGCTGCCGGTCACGTCGGTGGTGCGGAAGTAGAACTGCGGCTTGTACCCGCTGAAGAACGGGGTGTGCCGGCCGCCTTCGTCCTTCGACAGGACGTAGATGCTGGCCTCGAACTTCCGGTGCGGCTGGATCGACCCGGGCTTGGCGATGACCTGCCCGCGCTCGATCCCGTCGCGCTCGATCCCGCGGAGGAGGGCGCCGACGTTGTCACCGGCGATGGCCCGGTCCAGGGTCTTCTGGAACATTTCGATGCCGGTGAGCACCGTCTTGAAGCTGTCCTTCCGGAGGCCGATGATCTCGACTTCGTCGCCGACCTTGGCCGTGCCCCGCTCCACGCGGCCGGTGGCCACGGTGCCGCGGCCCTTGATCGAGAACACGTCCTCGACCGACATCAGGAACGGCTTGTCCTCTTCCCGGACCGGGAGGGGGACGTAGGTGTCGAGGGCGAACATCAGGGCGTCGATCGACTTCGGCCCGTCGAGCGAGTCGTTGGTCGGGTTTTCGAGGGCTTCCTTCGACCGGCCGTAGACGATGGGGATGTTGTCCCCGTCGAACTCGTACTTGTTGAGGAGGTCGCGGAGTTCCATCACGACGAGCGGGATGAGCTCCGGGTCGGCCTTGTCGCACTTGTTGAGGTACACGACGATCTTCGGCACGCCGACCTGCTTGGCGAGCAGGATGTGCTCGCGGGTCTGGGGCATGGGGCCGTCGTCGGCGGCGACCACCAGGATGGCCGCGTCCATCTGGGCGGCGCCGGTGATCATGTTCTTGATGTAGTCGGCGTGCCCGGGGCAGTCGATGTGGGCGTAGTGGCGGCCCTTGATCGGCTGGGAGAAGTCGATCTTCTCCATCCCCGGGTAGTCGAACAGATCCTTGTACGGCAGGGCGTCGACGCCGGCCGGGGTGCGGTCGTTCGACTCGTACTCGACGTGGGAGACGGCGATGGTCACCGTCTTGTTGGCGTCGCGGACGATGCCGCCCTTGGCGATTTCGGAGTAGGACTTGAAGTCCTTGAGGGCGTTGACGTGGGCGTTGCGGGCCAGGATCGCCGCGGTGGTGGTGGTCTTGCCGTGGTCGATGTGGCCGATGGTCCCGACGTTGACGTGCGGCTTGGTCCGCTCGAAGTTGCCCTTCGCCATCGCTCCTCGCTCCTCGTGGTGGTGTTGTGCCGGTGGCCCGCGGTGGGGTGGGCCGGGCGGCCCGGCCACCCGGCCGGGCCTCGTCAGGACCGAGAGCTGCTGATGGGACTCGAACCCATGACCTCCTCCTTACCAAGGAGGTGCTCTACCAGCTGAGCTACAGCAGCGTCGTTTCGACCGGCCGATCAGCCAACCCGGCTCCGTCGACCGTGGGATTGATACGAGGGGCGGAACCTTCCGGCCAGAGCGGGCGATGGGATTTGAACCCACGACATCTTGCTTGGAAGGCAAGAGCTCTACCGCTGAGCTACACCCGCAGACCCCGGTACCGAGTCACGGATTCGGAGCCGAGAGTTACACGACAAGAAACTCTGAACTCAAGACTCCGAACTCGAAACTGGGAGTGGGTAGGGAGGGATTCGAACCCCCGAACTCCGAAGAGGCCAGATTTACAGTCTGGTGCAATTGACCGCTCTGCCACCTACCCGTGAATCGTCCGCTCCCTCCGTCCACCTTCCTTTATACAAACCCGGACTGTTCCGGGGGAGAAGCTCGCGGAGGGATTTGAACCCACGACCCGCGCTTTACAAAAGCGCCGCTCTACCACTGAGCTACGCGAGCAGCGACCCGCGGATGGTCAAGCTAGGCCGCCGGGGGGGTGGGTTCAAGGCGAAAATCCGCCGCCCCAACCGGCCGGCCCCTGGTGTAACGGAGCCGCGGGCGGGGCCGGAGGTTCACGGCGCCGCGGGGCGGAAGCGGGCCTCGGCCTGGGCGCGGACGGCGGGGGTCCACGGGTAGACGGTCGGCGGGCCGGCCCCGGCGGTGTCGTACCCCGGAGACCGGAGTGGCCCGACCACCGCGAAGGCGTCGCCGCGGCCCTTCGCCAAGAGGAGCAGGTACGTACCCGGCCCCTCGAACCCGGCCGCCTCGCCCAAGTTGGTGACGGTCAGCGGCCCCGCGGGGGGCGTGCCCGCCAGAACCTCCTTCACCTCGACCGGGCGGGCCCCCTCGCCGGCCGGCACCTCGGCCACGACCGCGAGCGTGGTGGCGGCGGCCTGCGCCCGGGACACGACCGGCCCGCGGTTCTTGGCCAGGGCCGTGTATCCGAGCCAGCTGAGCCAGGCGACGAGTAGGACCGCGGACGCCGCCAGACGAACCTTGCGGCCGGTCATCGCTTCCCCTTCCGCGGGACGTCGTCGAGGGACAGCTCGAACCCGTCTGCGAGCGTCTTCTCCAGGTCGAACACGTCGCGGAAGTCGTCCGGGTCGTCCTCGTCCGACCGGCTGAGCCGGCCGGCCTCGATGAGCTTGAAGACGAGGTTGCCGAAGTCCTCGGTGGTGCGGACGCCCCAGCGGCGGAAGACGACCGGGGCCATGAGCCCGAAGTCGCGGACGGCCATCGCGCACGCCCCGCGGAGGAGTTCCTCGCCGCAGACGTGGTTCTCGTCCTCGCCGGCCTCGGGGTCGGTGCGTCCGAGCCGGTCCTGGGTGAACCCGACCGCCTCGCAGACGAACTCGTAGGCCTCGTAGGCGTAGCGCGGGTCGTGCCGCGTCAGTTCGAGGAGTTTGGGGTCCACGGCTCCCTCGGGAAAATCGATCCGAAGTACGAAACCCGAAATTCGAACCAAACCAAAACACGGGCGGGCCACAAGGTTCGAAGTTCGTGCTTCGAATTTCGTACTTTTCTTACAATTTCGTTAGCACTTCCGCCACGGGAATCGGCAGCCGGCGGCCGTCCTCGAACTCGACGAGGAGCCGGCGGGCGAGGAGTTCCTGCGCGAGCACCCGGCCCTGCCCCTTCGCGGTCACGACCCGGCTCCCGACCGGCGGCAGTTCGTGCTGGAACTGCTCGTACACGTCCTGCTCGTAGCGGAGGCAGCACTTGAGCCGGCCGCACCGGCCGCTGATCTTGGTCGGGTCGAGCGTGGACTTCTGGAGCTTGGCCATCCGCATGCTGACCGGCGGCATCACGACGAGGTGGGTGTTGCAGCACACCGGCCGGCCGCAGTCGCCGTAGTCGGCCTTGATCCGGGCCTCGTCGCGGACGCCGATCTGCCGCAGCTCGATGCGCGTATGGAACTCCCGGGCCATGCTGCGGACGAGCTCGCGGAAGTCGACCCGGTGCTCGGCCAGGAAGTAGAAGAGAATCCGCTCCCCGCCGAACAGGTGCTCCACGTCCACCAGCTGCATCGCCAGCCGGTGCTGGGCGATCAGCCGTTCGGCGGCGGCGAACTCCTTCCGCTCCACGTCGGCGAGGTAGGTGAGTTTGGTCCGGTCCTCGGGGGCGACGACGCGGAGGATGTCCCCCTTCGTCGGCTCGGGCACGACTGCCATCGCCTCGGGCGTGGCCGGGCAGAGCACCTCGCCGGTCTCCTGGCCGCGTTCGGTGCGGACCACGACGGCGTCCCGGCGGCGGACGGTGAGCCCGACGGCCGGGGTGAACGCGCCGAGGAAGCGCATCCGCCCGTGGCGGACGAGCAGCGACGACCGCGGCGGGAGGAGCAGGTCGGGGGTCATCCGGGTATTGTCGCAGCGGGCGGTCACAGGTGCAACTCGACCACGTCCTTGTCCTTCAGCACGTGGTCCCGGCCGACCGTCTGGCCGTCGAACGCCCCCGACCCCCAGACCCGGGCGGACTTCAGCCCCTCCTCGAAGTCCTTGTGGACGTGCCCGGCGAACTCGGCGACCGTGCTGCCGACCGGGCACGTGAACGGGCTCGTCATGTCCGCCGGCTTGCCGGGCTGCTTGGTGTACACCCGCATCACCCCGAGGCGGTCGTAGACCGCCTTCCGGAGCTCCGCGAGGCCGGCCCCCTGCTCCGCCGACACGACCAGGAACGGGTATCGGTCGCCGAACGCCTCCCGCGCCAGTTCGAGGCGGATGTCGGCGGCCTCGTCGTCGGCCTTGGTGGCGACGAGGAGCGTCTTGAGCGAATAGGTCGCCGGGTCTTCTTCGGACGGCGGCTCGGGAACCAGTTCCCGGCGGGCGTGCCTGAGCCGGTCGAGCGTGGCCTGGGTCGCGGCGGGGCCGTCGTCGTCGGCGAGGTCGAGGAACAGCACGGCGGCGTCGGCCCCGCGGGTGATGTCCGTGACGAAGTGGTCGTAGTGGTCGGCGGTGACCGGCGGCAGGTCTACGAGCTGAACGCGGACGTCCTCGTACTCCATCATCCCCGGGATCGGCTCGCGGGTGGTGAAGGGGTACGGAGCGACGGCGGGCTGGGCCTTCGTCAGCGCGGCCAGTAGCCGCGACTTGCCGGCGTTCGGCGGGCCGAGGAACACCACCTGCCCGGCCCCCTGCTTGGGGATCTTGAACGTCCCGGGGGCGGCCTTCTTGGGGCCGGACTTGGCCTGCTCGATCTCGTCGTTCAGCTCGGAGATGCGGCACTTGAGGTCCATCTGGACCTTTTCGCTGGCCTTGTGCTTGGGCAGGATCACCCACATCTCGCGGAGCGCGACGAGCTTGTCCTCCGGCGTCTTGGCCTTCTTGTAGCGGGCCTCGGCGTCGTGGTACTGCGGCGGGAGGTTGACGGCCATCGCGGGCTTCTTCTCGGGTCGCGGCGGGTGGGCAGCCGCCGGCGGCTAGTGGTCCGTTGCAGCAGATCTGGTGGGACCGGCGTCCCGCCGGTCCGAGCGCCACGACCGGCGGGACGCCGGTCCCACCGAATCCCATCCGCTGCAACGGACCGCTAGGGCCGGTCGGTCGCGGAGATTCTACCGAACCGCTCCCGCAGCAGCCCGACCCCCGGTGGCGGCAGGCGGTGGTTCTCCCCGAGGGCGACCGTCCGCAGTTGCCCCAGGTCGGGCGACTCGGCGAGAGCCTTCGCCCCACGAAGGCCGAACCGCGTGCCAGTCAGGTCGAGTGTTTCCAGATGGGTGAGGCCGGCGAGAGCCGCGGCCGCATCGTCGCCGACGGGGTTCCAGGCGAGGGAGAGGGAGCGCAGCCCGCCGAGCGCCCCCGAGGCCACGAGCCGCTGGACGCCGGCGTCGCCTAACCCCGTGTTCCCCAGGTCGAGTCGCGTCAGGTTCGGGAAGCCGCGAAGAAGCATCGCCGCACCGTCATCGCCCAGGGGGTTCACGCTCACGTCGAGCGAGCCCACGGACCGGAACTGCGGCAACGACTGGACGACGGCCGCGGACAACCGGTTCGCCCGGAGCCCGAGGTCACGAACCCGCGGGAAGGCATCGAGCCGTGTGACCCCGGCGAGGTCGTTGAAGCCGAGGTCGAGGCGCACAAGGGTATCGAACGGGCCAAGCCGGGGGAGCCCACTTCCGATCCGGTTATGTCTCAGGTCGAGGGATTCGAGCCCGCCGGCGTCCGCGAGTAGGGTGGTCGCGCCATCCGCTTCCAGTTCGCAGCGTGCGGCCTTCAGGTGTCTCAAGCCGGGAAGGCCGGGCACCGTCGCGGCCGGGCCGAGGGGGTTACCGGACACGTCCAGGGTGACCAGCCCGGTGGCGGGCGCCAGTACGCGAAGCAGGTCCGGGGCCGACAGGCGGTTGTCGGCCAATTCTAACACCTCCAGCTGGGCCAGCCACGCCGCCGATCCCAGCGCGACGGCCCCGTCCGCACCGAGGGCGTTACCGCTCAGCCCGAGTTCCCGCAACCCGCCCAGGTAGGCAGACGCCGCGAGGGCTTCCACACCCGCAGGACCGATCCGGTTTCCGGTCAGGTCGAGCCGCTGGAGCGTCGCCAGATGGGGACACGCCGCCAGTTCACGCAGAAACGGCTGGACCGCGACCAGCCGGACGTGGGTGAGGCCGGCGCCGGCGCTGATGAAGGCGCGCCCAGTCAGGGACTCCCCGGTCGCCGAGTCGGAAGGCGGCGGGAACGTGTCCGGGTTGTGGAGGTCGGCCGCCCGGGGGGCGCGGTACGAGGGGGTCCGGGCAACCCGCGCGAGCGCTGCGGCGGTGAGCCGCTCGAAGGGGAAGCGCGCCCGGGGATGTGCGAGGCCGAACGACGGCATAGAACCATCCGGGATTTGCCGCGGGGTCGCCACCGTACCCTCCGGCCGCCGCCGCCGTCAACCGCGAGCCCACATGACCCCGCCGCCGCTGTTCGATCAGATCCAGGAGGCCGCTGCCGCGGTGCGGGCGAAGTGGGCCACGCCGCCGGCCGTGGGGATCATCCTCGGCACCGGCCTGGGGAACCTCACCGAGGACATCCGGGCCGAGGCGGTCATCCCCTACGACTCGATCCCCCACATGCCCCGCTCCACCGCCCCCTCCCACAAGGGCCAGCTGGTGTGCGGCACCCTGGAGGGGAAGCCCGTCGTGGCGATGGAGGGGCGGTTCCACTTCTACGAGGGCTGGAGCCTCCAGCAGGTCACCTTCCCCGTGCGGGTCATGAAGGCGTTGGGGTGCGACGTCCTGATCGTCAGCAACGCCTGCGGCGGGATGAACCCGCAGTTCGGCAAAGGCGACCTCATGCTGATCGAGGACCACATCAACCTCCTCGGCGACAACCCGCTGATCGGCCCGAACGACGACCGCCTCGGCGACCGCTTCCCGGACATGTGCCACGCCTACGACCGCGAACTCCTCCAACTCGGCCGCCGGCTCGCCCTGGAGGAGCAGATCGTCTGCCACCAGGGCGTGTTCGTGGCCGTGTCCGGGCCGAACTTGGAGACGCGCGCCGAGTACCGCTTCCTGCGGGCGGTCGGGGCGGACGTGGTGGGCATGTCCACGGTCCCCGAGGTGATCGTCGGGGTCCACGCCAAGATGCGCGTCCTCGGCGTCTCGGTGATCACCGACGTGTGCCTCCCGGACGCCCTGGAGCCGGTGAGCCTGGCGGACATCATTGCGACGGCGAACGTGGCGGAGAAGAAGTTGCGCCGGCTCGTGCGGCGGGTGGTCGCGGCGCTGTGATGCGGGTCTTCATCTACGAATTCTTGACGGCCCGCGGGCTCGGGGCCGCCCCCGCCGACCCGCTCCACCCGCTGTACCGGGAAGGCCGGGCGATGCGGGACGCGGTGGCGGCCGACTTCGCCGCCCTCCCCGGCTGCGAGGTCGTGACCCTCGACGGCGTGGCGGAGAGCGACGAACCTACCGCCTTCGCGGCACGGGCCGCGGCGGCGGACTGGACGCTGGTCGTCGCCCCCGAGTCCGACCACGTCCTCCACACCCGCTGCCGCTGGGTCCGGGACGCCGGCGGTCGTCTCCTCGGCCCGGACTTACCGGCCGTGGAGCTGACATCGGACAAGTTGACTCTGGCGGCCCACTGGCGGGACCACGGTGTTCCCACGCCCGCCACCACGGACCGCGAGCCGACCCGGTGCGAGCACTTCCCGGTCGTGTGGAAGCCCCGGGACGGGTGTGGCTCGACGGCCACCTACCTCCTGAACGATGCGCTGGACGTGGCCCGGGCACGAGCGGTCGTTGCGGCGGGGGAGTACGCCGGCCCGATGATCCTCCAGGAGTACGTCGCGGGCACCCCGGCGAGTGTGGCCTTCCTGTGCGGGCCGGGCGGCCACCACCCGCTCCTCCCGACCGCCCAGCACCTCTCGGCCGACGGCCGGCTCCGCTACCTCGGCGGAAGCCTCCCCTTACCCCCCGCCCTCGCCGACCGCGCACTCCCGCTGGCGTCCCGGGCGTTGGCGTGTGTCCCCGGGCTGCGCGGCTACGTCGGCGTGGACCTGATTCTGGGTGACGAGAAGGACGTTGCCGTCGAGATCAACCCCCGGCTGACGACCTCCTACGTGGGGTTGCGGGCGGCGGCCGGGTTCAACCTCGCGGGCGCGATGATCGCGGCGGCAGCAGGTAGCCCTCTCCCCCTCTTCCGCTGGGGAACCCGGCCAACCCACTTTACCGCGGGGGGACAGATCGAAGCGGGTGCGTTCTAGCCAGCCGCCGAGCGGTCGCTTATAACCCTGAGACGCCCCTGATGCTCCAGCTGACTTGATTGGCTGATACGTGCCCGGGTGGTAGGATGGGCCATTATTACTCCGGACCCTGCCCGGCCGGTGCCCTATGTCTCAACCCGCCACGTCCCTCCACACCACGGACATGCACGGGCTGCTCGACCGCTGGCAGGCGGGTGACCGCGACGCGGCCAACGTCCTGGTTCTGCGGGCCGGCCAGCGCCTCCGCCGCCTCGCCCGGCGCATGTACCGCGGCTTCCCCAACATCCAGTCGATTGCCGACACGGCGGACGTGCTCCAGGACAGCTGGCTCCGCCTCCTGCGGACCCTCCACAAGATCCGGCCGGCGAGAACCCGCGACTTCTTCAACCTCGCCGCCGTCCACATCCGCCGCGAGCTGATCGACCTCGCCCGGAAGGTGGAGTGCCGGGGGGGCTGCCACGCCTCGCTCCAGGATCTCGCCGGGGCCGAATCGGCCTCCGGCGTACCCGTCCCCGAGCCGGACCACCGGTCGCCCGCGGACTACGAACTGTGGGTCCGGTTCCATGAGGCGGTCGAGGAGCTCGACCCGCGCTCGAAGGAAGTCGTCGGGCTCGCGTTCTACCACGGGTGTACGCAGGAGGAGATGGCCCAGATCTTCGAGGCGGACGTCCGGAGCGTCCGGCGCTGGTGGAAGGACGCGTGCTACGAGCTCCGAGCCCGGGTCGGGCACGAACTGCTGGACATGCGCCCGCACGACTAACGTCCGCGGCATCTGAGGTTGGCGTTCCACCGCATCCGGTCCACTACCACAGACCACTCGACGTGCCACACGGCGCGGGTGAATCGTCAGTCAGACGGGTTGGGGGAGTCGCTCCTACCAACCCCGAGTTTCCGTTCAAGCGATCAGCTTCGACGCGGTCCAGCCCCGTCGGCCGGAGGCGGTGCCCGTCGGGGTCGTCACCCGGTTAGTTCGCCCAGCGCCCCGGTGCTGTCGCCGAAGCGCGGCGCCGGGACGCCCATGCAGTCGAGCATCGAGACGTACAAGTTGCACAGCGGCGTGTTCCGCGGCGAGGCGACGTGCCGACCGCTCCGGACCTTCCCCCCACCCTTCCCGCCCAGCAGGATCGGAAGGTTGTTCGGGTCGTGCCGGTTCCCGTCCGACAGGCTCGACCCGCACATCACTAGCGCGTTGTCCAGCAGCGTCCGCTCACCCTCGCGGACGTCGCGCAGGCGGCCGAGCAGGTAGGCGAACTGCCCGACGTGCCAGCGGGTGATCGCCTTGTAGGTGTCGATCTTGGCCTGCTGGTTGGCGTGGTGCGAGGAGGAGTGGTGGTTCTCCCGCACCCCGTCCAGGAAAGAGAAGTTCCGCGTCGACACGTCGTTGGCGAACATGAACGTCACGTTCCGCGTCGTGTCCGTCCAGAACGCCAGGACGATCAGATCCAGCATCAGCCGGACCAGTTCGGGCGGGTCGATCGTGGCCCCGCCGGCCGTCGTCGCGCCGTCGCCGCCGTTGTCCCGACTCGTGAACAGGACGTCGGGGCGGGCCATCGCCGGCGGTGGGGTCAGCCGATCCGGTCGCGTCGGCGGCCGGTAGCTGGGGCCGCCGCTGGCGGCGGGGCCGAGCCGGCGCTCCACGCCGCGGACGGCGTCGAGGTACTCTTCGAGCTTCTGCTGGTCGCCCCGGCCGAGCCGGCGGCGCAGGTCGTGGGCGTCGCCCAGGGCCGCGTCGAGCAGGCTGCGGTCGGCGGCCGCGGCCGGCTGAGGCAGGGGCCGGCCGGCCTCGTCGCGGGGGCCGAACATCCGCTCGAAGGCGGCACGCGGGTCGATCAGTCGGGGGAGCGGCAGGTCGGGTCGGCGCCAGGCAATGTGCGACCCGTACATCCGCGTGTAGTTGACCGCCCGGTCCAGCCCGTTGATCACCGGGTCGGTGGCCAACTCCAGCGACGGCAGCGGCGTCAGATGGCCGTGGTGCGCGGCGGCCACCTGATCGACCGACACACCGCCGGCGTTCAAATCCTGCCCGGTCGTCTTGCGGACCGGGAGGCCGGTGAGGAAGTTGGCGGTCTTGGCGTAGTGGCCGTCGCCGCTCCGGCTGTTCGGCTTGTCCAGCCCGCTGAGGACGACCACCGAGTCCTTCACCGGCGCCAGCGGCGTCAGGCTGAACGGCAGGTCGTAGTCGGCGCCGGTCTGCCGCGGCACCCAGGCGTCCATCCAGGCGCCGTTGGGGAAGTACAGGTAGGCCGCCCGGACCGGGGCCGCGACCCCGCCCGGCTCGGCGGACCGGCCCCGGGCCGGCGTCATGGCGTCGAGCAGGGGGAGGCCCAGCGCGACCCCGGTGCCGCGGAGGAACGTGCGCCGCGAGAGCGGCCGGCTCTTCACGCCCATGATTGGCAGCTCACGACTTCTGGTTTCGGTGGGAGAACGGGTAGCTCAGCACGATCGTTTCCAGCAGCCGCGAGGCGCGGAAGTCGCCCTGCCCCAGGGTCCGCACGCAGTCCCGAACCACGACCAGACCGACGCGGTCGATCTCCCGCCCCAGCGCGTATCCTAACGCCTTCCGGCTGAGGTTCCGAAGGAAATCCGGCCGCCGCTTCTCGGTCAGTAGTTTCTTCAGCTCCACCGGCCCGTTAAAGGACTCACCGGTCGGCAGCACACCGGTGCTGTCCACCGGCCGGCCGCCCTGCTCGGTCCGCCACCGGCCCAGGCCGTCGAAGTTCTCCAGGCCGAACCCGAGCGGGTCCATGCGGGCGTGACAGGCCGCGCACTCCGCCTTGGCGCGGTGCTTCTCCAGCTGCTGCCGGAGGGTCAGGAGGTTTTCGCCCCCCTTCTGCCGCTCGTTCAGCACCGGCACGTCGGGCGGCGGGGGCGGCACCTCGGCCCCCAGCAGTTCTTCCAACACCCACCGCCCCCGCAGCACCGGGCTGGTGCGGTGGGGGAACGACGTGACCGTCAGGATGCCAGCGTGGCCGAGGACGCCGCCGCGGTTGGGGTCGGTCAGGGCCACACGCCGCATCTGCGGGCCTTTGACGCCGTCCATCTTGTAGAGGGCTGCCAGGCGTTCGTTGACGAACGTGTAGTCGGCGTGGAGGACGTCCAGGACGCTGCGGTCCTCGCGGACGATGGCGTCGAAAAACAGGGCCGTCTCCTCGCGCATCGCGGCCGCCAGCTCGTCGTCGAACTCCGGGAAGGTCCGGGCGTCGGGCCGGACGGTCGTCCCGAGCGGCCGGGTGCCGAGCCACTGGGCCGCAAAGCCGTCCGCCAGCCCGCGGGCGCGGGGGTCGCGCATCATGCGCCGGACCTGCCCGCGGAGAACCTCGTCGTCGTGCAACCGCCCCTGGGCCGCCAACTCCAGCAGCGGCGGGTCGGGCATCGTCGCCCAGAGGAAGTACGACAGGTGGGAAGCCACCTCGTGGTGGTCGAGGCGGTAGAGCCCGGCCTTCTCGGCCGGCGTCTCGACCAGAAACAGGAAGCTCGGCGAAACCAGCACGCCCTTCAGCGCGAACTTGACCGCCTGGTCGTAGGGGGCGTTGCGCTGGCTCGCCTCGTCGAAGAGGCTCAGGTAGCGGTCGAGCTCCCGGGCGGTGACCGGCCGGCGAAAGGCCCGCGGCAGGAACGTCTCCAGGACGCGCCGGGCGGCCGCACGCGGCGGGGTGTCCGGGCCGGGGGTGGCGGTCAGCACCGTCCGCCGGGCTTCCGCCAGACGATCGGCCTCCGCCGAACTCGTGGCCCGCGGCGCGTCCCCGGCGGGCGGGAACACCTTGCCCAGGACCAACTCGGCCGCCTCCAGGTACTTCTCCAGGAGGACCGGGGTGGTGAACAGCGTGGCCCCGGTCGTGTCGAACCCCTCGCCGCCGGCCCCCTCCGTAGGGAGGAGGTCGCCCGGGCGCAGGTCCAGCCCGCCGAACAGGTCGCGGAGCGTGTTGTTGTACTCGACCCGGTTCAGCCGGCGGCTTCTGGGTGGCGCGGCCAGCGCCAGTTGGAGCTGTTCCTTCGTCAACGTGTCGGGGTTCACCCGCGCCGCGGCCGCGTGCTTGACCCACGTCGCCAGCAGCCAGCGCTCGCCGTCGGTGGGCTGCTTGCTCGCCGGGGGCGGCATCTCCCGGGCACTCATCCGCTCGCCCACCTGCTCCCACAACTCGCTCAAGTCGAGCGCGGCCGCGGCGGTGTCGATCTGCTCCAGGTCCAGCCCCCCCTTCCGCTTCGCCGCGTTGTGGCAGCTGACGCAGTAAGTTTTCAGGAGCGGACGGACGTCGGCGGTGAAGTCGTGGCCGGTCGGCACCGGCCGCGGGGGCGGGGCCGCGTCTTGTCGGGCGTCGGTGCGGTGCGACAGGTTCAGGCCGGCGGCCAATAGACCGGCGAGCACGGTCGGGGGAACCCAGCGCATGGCCGGAACTCCGACGGGTCGGAAGGTGTGCGCCGGAATTGAACGTACCGTGGTATCCGTAGGCTGTCAACAACCGCGCGGGGTGACGTGAGGGCGCGGGAGGTCGTGCGGTAGTCGAAGGGCATGAGCGGGCGTGGGGGGGGGGGGGGGGGGGGGGAGGCCCCCCCCCCCCCCCCCCCCCCGACCGGGCTCAGCTGCCGGTGGACGGCTTGATGGCGGAGCCGACGAAGGAGAAGGTGCTGTTGGCGTTGCTGCCGAGGGTGGTCACGGCGGCGATGCAGACGACGATGATGAGGGCCAGCATGACGGCGTACTCGACCGCCGTCGGGCCGTCTTCCTTCTTCAGAAACTCGACCACGGTCTTGGTGATGGCGCGCATCGGGCTCTCCGGTGGGCCGGCGGTGCCGGCTGTGTCGCGGGAGGGAGGGCTGCGGCGTCGTGTCCGGCCCGTCACCCCTCCGATGACAAGGACGTAGAACGGGGACGGCCCGCGCGGGGTCGACCCCCCGCCTTTTTCCACCGGTGTCGGGCTTCGGATGTCGGGGTTCCCGACACGTACGCTCCGCCTTCCCTCGCCTGGGCCTCCCGAGCGTGGTGTGTGGCGGGCGTGGGATATCGGTCCGGTTTCCCTCCCATGCGGGTGGCGCCTCCGGGTGCGGGCCGCGCCGACCCGGGCCTGAGCGTAGGCCCGCACCGCCCCGCCGGAGTCTCCCGCCCGATGCAACGCCGGACTGGCACGTTTTCAGCCACAGATGCCGGTGGCACGCCGTATGTAATCGAGGTGTGGCGGGAGGTCTCGGACGGCCCCGACGGGGCGGAGTACGGCCCACCTGTACTCCGGTGGGACCGGGTGCCGGTCGCACAGGTTGCGAAGGGCGCTTACCAGATCGAGGCAACAGACAGCCCAACCCGGCGCCCCATTCCCCTGACCAGCACCGACCCCGCCGCGCCCTAAAACGTTCGCCCCTCCCGGACCGTCTTCCTTGGTAGCCATCCCGCCTCCCGCACCCCAACGGGTGTAGGTCCGGCAGTTCGGACACTCGCACCAACCCGTGCCGACCCGCGACCGGCGGTAACACCACCGACTTCCCGGTGTGGGTGAGAGCGGACGCCTCACACGACACGCCCGGCTGCCGCCCATGTGGGCAACGGTACTCAACCTGCCGACGCGAGGATACTTGTTCGGAAGTGAGTCGGCGGTGCCGGACGTACCCGTGCCGCTGGTGCGGCCGGCAGGATCAGACCGGTGCCCGCAACCCGGCCAGCCGGGTCGGGCTGGTGTGACCCGTCACCCAACGCCCCTCCCGACCGACGGGTCGACGGGAACCCGTTTGGACGGGAGCGGGATCGGGGTCATCTTAAACGCGGCGTCTTTACCTCGATCGGTGGTTTTCCGGTTTACGGTTGCCTACTCGCTGCTCTACAATCTCCCTCGCCCAACTTGCCCAAACACCCGGGGTTACCCATGCTTCCGTCGCTCTGGAAGAAGCTTCTCCTGGCCCGGATGACGCGCACCGTGCGGCGGGGGACGAATGCCGCGCTCGGGTTCGAGCCGCTCGAAGACCGAACCACCCCGGCGGCCCAGCAGATCGTCGCCACCACTGTCGAGTTCGGCTCCGCCCCGGTCGTGTCGGTGTACGATGCGGCCACTCAGCAGCTGAAGTTCACCGTCCAGGCGTATGAGGCGTCGTTCACCGGCGGGGTCCGGGTGGCCGTGGGCGACGTGGACGGCGACGGGGTCGAGGATCTGATCACCGGCCCCGGCCCGGGCGGCGGGGCGGTGGTGAAGGAGTTCAGCGGGGTGGACGGCCGCCTCATCCGCAGCTTCTTCGCCGGCGACGAGACGAACCGCGGCGGGGCGAGCGTCGCGGCGGCCGACTTCGACGGGGACGGGCTGGCCGACGTGGTCGTCGGGGCCGTCAAGAACGGCCTGGAGTCGATCCAGGTGATCAAGGGGACGGACGGCACGGTGCTCAAGGAGTTCCGGCCGTTCGGGGCGCCGATCGAGGGGGTGACCGTCGCCGTCGGGGACTACAACGGGGACGGCTTCCCCGACGTCGTCGTCGGGGCCGGGGTCGGCGGGGCGCCGCGGGTGACCGTCATCGACGGCCAGACGTCGGCCGTCCTCCTGAACACGTTCGCGTTCGAGTCGACGGCCCGGGGCGGCGTCCAGGTCGCCACCGGGGATCTGAACGGCGACGGCAAGGACGAGGTCGTGGCCGCCCCCGGGCCGGGCGGCGGGCCGCGGGTGGTGGCCCTCAACGGCGGCGACGGCACGCTCCTCCACAGCTTCTTCGCCTACCCGAACTCGACCGCCCGCAACGGGGTCCAGGTGTCGGTGTTCGACCTCGACGGCGACGGCACGGACGACATCATCACCGCCAACGGCCCGGGACAGGCGCCGGACCTCAAGGCGTTCAACGGGAAGACCCTCGCCTCCATCCCGGTCGACCAGTTCACCACCGGCCTCCCGACCGGGTCGGTGCCCGTCGCCGCCGCGACCGCCCCGACCGCGTTCATCGCGGCGACGCCGCCCGACGCCGTGGCCGGGGCGCCGTTCAGCTACACGTTCGTGGCCAACGGCTCGCCGCTCCCGACCTACACGATCACCTCGGGGACGCTACCGGCCGGCCTGACGCTCGCCGCCAACGGCGTCCTGAGCGGCACGCCCACCGCGGGCGGGTCGTTCGAGTTCGTCGTGACCGCCACCAACAGCGCCGGCAGCGTGGCCTCCGGGACCGTCACGCTGGACGTGGCGCCGATCGCCGTCGCCAACTCGTCGGTCACCTCGCCGGCCAGCGGCGGGTCGCTGGCCGCGGGCGCCACGACGGCCGTGACCTTCACCGCCGCGGACGGGGGCAACGACCCCGTGACCGGCCTGACGGTGGCGTTCGGGCTGGACGCGGCGAGCACGGGGACGGGGACGTTCGGGGCGGTCACCGACAACGGCGACGGCACCTACACCGCCACCTTCACCGCCACCGGCGCCGGCACCGCCACCTTCACCGCCACCACCGGCGGGCTCACCATCACCGACGCCCAGGCCGTGACCGTCACGGCGATCGACCCCGCCAACTCGTCGGTCACCTCGCCGGCCAGCGGCGGGTCGCTGGCCGCGGGCGACTCGACGACCGTGACGTTCTCCGCCGAGGATGGGGCGGGCACCCCGGTGGCCGGGCTGACCGACGTGGTGCTCGCGCTGACCGGGGCGAGCACGGGGACGGGGACGTTCGGGGCGGTCACCGACAACGGCGACGGCACCTACACCGCCACCTTCACCGCCACCGGCGCCGGCACCGCCACCTTCACCGCCACCACCGGCGGGCTCACCGTCACTGACGCCCAGGCCGTCACGCTGACCGGACCGGCGATCACGTCGATCGCCCCGACCAGCGGGCCGACGGCCGGCGGGACGACGGTGGTCATCACCGGGACCGGGTTCACCGGAGCGACGGCGGTGACGTTCGGAGGTGTGAACGCGACCAGCTTCGTGGTCGATTCGTCTACCCAGATCACCGCGGTTGCTCCGGCTGGCGCGGCTGGGGCCGCGGACGTGGCAGTGACCACCGCTGGTGGCACCGCCACCCTGGCCGCCGCCTACACCTACCTGGCCGCACCGGCCGTCACCAGCCTGGCCCCGGTGAGCGGGCCGTTGGCGGGCGGGAACACGATCACCATCACCGGGACCGGGTTCACCGGGACGCCGGCGACCGGTGTGACGATCGGCGGGGTGGCCTCGACCGACGCGGTGGTGGTCAACGACACCACCATCACGGTGACGGCGCCCGCCCACGCCGCCGGGGCGGTGGACGTGGTGGTGACCCACCCGGGCGGAACCTCCACCCTGGCCGCCAGCTACACCTACCTCGCCGCGCCCAGCGTCACCAGCCTGACGCCGACGAGCGGGCCGCTGACCGCCGGGACGGTGGTGACGATCACCGGGACCGGGTTCACCGGCACCCCGGCCAACGGCGTCACCTTCGGCGGCGTCGCCGCCACCGACGCCGTCGTCGTCAGCGACACCACCATCACCGTCACCGCACCCGCCCACGCCGCCGGTGCCGTGGACGTCGTCGTCACCCACGCGGGCGGTACCGACACCCTCGCCGCCAGCTACACCTACCTCGCCGCGCCCGACATCACGTCGATCGCCCCGACGAGCGGCCCGCTGACGGCCGGGACGGTGGTCGTGATCACCGGCACCGGGTTCACCGGGACGTCGACCGTCAACGGCGTCACCTTCGACGGGACGCCGGCCACCAGCATCACCGTCGACTCCGACACCCAGATCACCGTCACCGCACCCGCCCACGCCGCCGGCGCCGTGGACGTCGTCGTCACCCACGCGGGCGGCACCGACACCCTCGCCGCCAGCTACACCTACCTCGCCGTCCCGGCCATCACCAGCCTGTCCGCGACCAGCGGGCCGGACACCGGCGGTAACACGGTGGTCATCACCGGGACCGGGTTCACCGGAACGTCGACGGTCGACGGGGTGAGGTTCGACGGGGTGCCGGCCACCAGCATCACCATCGACTCCGACACCCAGATCACGGTCGTCGTCCCGGCCCACGCCGCCGGCGCCGTGGACGTCGTCGTCACCCACGCGGGCGGCACCGACACCCTCGCCGCCAGCTACACCTACCTCGCCGCCCCGGCCATCACCAGCCTGTCCGCGACCAACGGGCCGGTCGCCGGCGGTAACACGGTTGTCATCACCGGCACCGGGTTCACCGGCACCCCGGCCAACGGGGTCACCTTCGGCGGCGTCGCCGCCACCATCACCGTCGACTCCGACACCCAGATCACCGCCCTCGTCCCGGCACACGCCGCCGGGGACGTGGACGTCGTCGTCTCCCACCCGGGCGGGTCGGCCACGCTGACCAACGGGTACACCTACGTGGCGCTGCCGACCCTCACCAACGTCACCCCGGTCAACGGGCCGACCGCCGGTGGGAACGTTGTCACCCTCACGGGTACGAACCTGACGACGGCAACGGTGGTCCGGTTCGGCACGAACACTGCGACACCGACGATCGTCAACGACACCACCATCACGGTCACCGTGCCGGCCGGGGCGATGGCAGGGGCGGTGAGCATCGAGGTCGACACGGTCGGCGGCACCGCCACGCTGACCAACGCCTACACCTACGTCGACTCGCCGACCGTCACTAACATCACCCCGACCAGCGGCTCGACCCTCGGCGGGACGTCGGTGACGATCACCGGGACCGAGTTCACCACAGCGACCGGCGTGACCTTCGACGGGGTGGCGGGCACCAACTTCGTCGTCGTCAACGACACCACCATCACCGTCGACACCCCGCCCGGGGCGGCGGGCGCGGTGGACGTGGTCGTCACGAACGCAGGGGGGTCGGTCACCCAGGTCGGTGGGTTCACCTACGTCGCCCCCCCGGCAATCACGAGTCTCAACCCGACCACCGGATCGACTGCCGGCGGGACGTCGGTGACAATCACCGGGACCGGGTTCACCGGGGCCACCAGTGTCACCTTCGACGGGGTGGTGGGCACTAATCTCGTTGTCGTCAACGACACCACCATCACCGTCGAAACTCCGGCTCACGCCGCGGGCACGGTGAACGTGGTCGTCACGAACGCGGTCGGCTCGGACACCGAGGTCGGCGGGTTCACCTACTTCGCCCCCCCGAGCATCACCAACATCAGCCCGAACAGCGGGCCGATCGGCGGCATCGGGGGGGTGACGATTACCGGGTCCGGGTTCACCGGCGCCACTCAGGTCACCTTCGGCGCGAACCCTGGTATCAACCTCGTTGTCGTCAACGACACCACCATCACCGTCGATGCCCCGCCTGGATTGCTTGGGGCGGTGGATGTGACGGTGACCGGCCCTGGCGGATCCGACGTCGAAGTCGGTGGGTTCACCTACATGTGATCGGCTTGGTCCGACTCACGCGATGACAACCCCGGCCGGCCACATCCCACCGCGGATGTGGCCGGCTTCTTTGTTGCCTGGAGAGTCCCGGCGTTCCGTCGCCGGTCAGACGTGACGGAGGGCTTCGACCGGGTCGAGGCGGGCCGCCCGGCGGGCGGGGAACACCCCGGCCATCAGCCCGACCACCAGCGACACCCCGAAGGCCAGGAGCGGCGACCACAGCCGGATGATCGCCGGCAGGCCGGTCAGCCCGCTCACCGCGAACGACAGGCCGATCCCGAGGGCGACCCCGACGATCCCCCCGCAGCACGACAGGAGGATCGCCTCGGCCAGGAACTGCGCACCGATGTCCCGCTGCCGCGCCCCCAGCGCCCGGCGGATGCCGATCTCCCGCGTCCGCTCGGTCACCGTCGCCAGCATGATGTTCACGATCCCGATCCCGCCCACGACCAGCGAGATGCCGGCGATCAGGCCGAGGATCATCGTGAACAGCCGTTGCGTCTCCTCCGCCCGCCGCAGCAGGTCGAGCGGGACGGTCACCACCACGTCCTTCCGCGGGTGGAACTGGTCCACCAGCGACTGGACGGCCCGGGCCGTCCGCGGCACGTCGGACACGCCCGCCACCCGCACCGTCACCTGGCTCACCTCCAGCCGTTCGACCGAGAACGACCCGGCCTTCAGGGTGATGAGTTCGCGGCCGAGCCGCACCCGATCGGTCTGGAAGGGGATGAACACCACCCGGTTGAAGTCGGAGTCGCCGCCGTCGCCCCCGGCGGCCAGCGTCTTCGGGGCCACCACCCCGACGACGGTGAACGACCGCGACCGGTCCGGGCTCTCCAGCGTGACCGACCGGCCGATCGGGTCTTGGGTCGGGAACAGCGTCTCGGCCGCGGCCGAGCCGAGGACCGCGACCGGGGCGTAGGCCTCCTCGTCGGCCGCCTCGATCCCGCGCCCGGAGGCGACGCGGATGTTGTGCTGGCGGAGGAAGTCCGGGGTGACCCCGATCACCCGGGCCTCCATCTTCTTCTCCTGGTGGCGGATCGTCTTGCGGTACTCCCGCATCGGGGTCGCGTCCGTCACCGTCGGGATGGTTCCGCGGATGCGCGCGATGTCCTGGAACGTCAGCCCGTAGGCGAGCAGGTCCACGCCCTGCCGCTGGGCCGGCTCGTCGGTCGGCTTGACGCTCCGCAACAGGATGGTCGTCGCCCCGAGGTCTTCCAGCTGCTTGAGCGCCTGGTAGCGGGCCGCCTCGCCGACGGCCAGCATGACGATCACCGACGCCACCCCGAGGACGATGCCGAGCGTCGTCAGCAGGGTCCGCAGCCGGTGGCTGGCCAGGCTCCGCAACCCGAGCTTCAGGGGGTGGGTGAACCGGGAGGAGAGCATCGGAGGGAGGGGGTGGCAGGGCGGGTGGGGAGGGAGATCGCTCGGAACCCCGGGCGACCCCGTCGTGGCAGGCCACCCGGGGCGTTGCCCCGGGCTATCGTATCCCAGGCCGTCGGCCTGAAAGCCGTCGGCCCGTTCTCGGCCCGACGGACCGGCAACGCCCCGAGCGGGCTACTTGGCCGCCTGGTCGGCCTTCGCGCCGGCCGGCGGGGTCGGGTCCGGGGTGCCCAGTTCGGCGGCGGCCCGGGTGCGGGCGTCGAGGGCCACCCGCTCCCCGGCGGCGAGCCCGTCGAGTACCTGGACCAGCTGGTCGTTGCCGTCGCCGATGGTCACCTCCCGGCGCTCGACCCCGCTGCCGGCGACCACGTAGCAGATGTGCTTGCCGCGGGCCTCGGTGATCGACTGGACCGGCACGGTCAGCGCGTTCGGCACCGTCTTGGCCAGGATCTTCACCTCGGACGACATCCCCGGCCGGAGGCCGGCGTCCTTCGGCAGTTCGGCGATCGAGACGATGGTCTCGTACTCCTTCACCCCCCCGCCGCGCCAGTCGTCGCCCTGGGCCAGGGTGGCGACCGACACCACCTTGCCGTGCAGGAACTGGCCGGGGAGCGCGTCGAGCTTCATCGTCGCCTTCAGCCCGGGCCGCACGCGCTTCACGACCGACTCGTGGATCTTCATCTTCACGTTCATCCGGCCCAGGTCGGGCAGGTTGAAGATCGGCTGCTGGAAGAACACCTGCGCCCCCGGGCGGATGCGCGACGACTCGTCCCACGGCCGCTTGAAGTAGATCACGATCCCGTCGCCCGGAGCCTTCACCTCGCACTTGTTCAGCTGTTCCTTGAGGCGCTCGAGCTGCCGCTTCTCCAGGTCGGCGGTCTTGCGGGTGGCGGTCACCTCGTTGACCGCCTTCTCGGTGGCCGCGGCCTGGCTCTTCTCCGTCCGCTCCAGGTCGCGGACGGCCTCCTTGGCCTTGGCGTCCAGCTCGGTGACCTTCCGCTTCTTGGCGTACTCGACGAACACCCGCAGGTCGGCCTCCTGCTGCTGGACGGCGTACCGCTTCCCCTCGTGGGTGAGTTCCATCACCCGCACCTGCTCCAGCTGGGCGAACCCCTTCTTGACCAGCCCGCGGGTGAACTCCAGGTTGTCCTCGGCCTCCTTCAGCTCCTTCTTGCCGATCTCCAGCGTCCCCTTGCGCTTGTCCAGCTCGACCTGGTACTCGCCCTTCAGGTACGCCTCCAGGTCGATGTCCGCGAGGGTGAGGGCGAGTTTGGCCTTGGCGACCTCGCTCTCGGCCTTGTTCCGCTGCACCTCCAGCTCGCTGGCGGCGGCCTTCACCTTCCCCTCGGCCTGCTCCCACTTCACCTCCTGCTCGTTGATCGCCTTCTGGAGCGCGTCGGTGTCGAACCGGGCGACCACGTCGCCCTTCTTCACCTGCGTCCCCTCGGCCAGGATGGTGGTGAGCTTGCCGCCGCCCTCGATCTCGCACATCACCTGGACCGACTCGGCGCTCTCCAGCTCGCCCTTGTCGGTCACGAGGATGTCGAAGTCGCCGACGGCGGCGGTGGCGGTGAGCACGTCCTCGGCGTGCCGCCCCGGCAGCCACCGGGCGGCCGCCAGCCACGCCACCGCACCGACCACCGCCGCGGCGGCCGCGTACCGGGCCGCCCGCCCGAGCCGGCCGGGCTTACGGACCGGCCGGGCGGGGGGGAGGGAGCGGGCGGGGCTCGCCGGGAGCGGGAGTTCCGGCTTCGTCTCGGCCGCCGCCAGGGCGGCCGGGGAGTCGTGGAGAGGCATTGGTCGGGAACCCTCGGTCGTCGAGCTGGAGCTCCTCCAAGTCTAACAGCAACTGCAACCGCCGCTGCTCGAAGAGGACGAAATTCGCCGCCAGCGCGTTCCGGGCCGCGAGCAGGTTACTCAACGCCTGGAGGAGGTTCAGGGTGGTGGCGTCGTTGGCCGCCCGCCGGTCGCGCGGCCCGAGCAGCGTCAGCCGGGCGTTCTCGTACTGCCGGGCGGCGGCGAGCACCTGCTGCCGGGCGATGGCGAACGACGACCGCGTCCGCCCCAGCTCGCGCAGATCCTGCCGGATCTGGAGCTCGACCTGGTCCGACAGGGCGACGTAGCCCCGCTTGGCCCGCTGGTAGGTGATGAGGCTGGCCCGGTAGGCGTTCCGCTCGGCCTGCCGGTTGAGCGGGGTGTCGATCTGGACGCCGACGGTGTAGGCGTTGGCCTCGGCGGCGAAGTTGAACGGGTTGTCGTGGTCCGGGTCGGAGGCCAGGTTGGCGGTGGCGACGACGTCCACCCCGCCGCGGAGGGCGTTGGCGGCGACCCGCACCTTCCGCCACGCGTCGGTCGCCTGCCCGAGGCGGTTCTGGAGGTCGAGGCGGTACGACTTGGCGAAGGCCAGGGCCGGCCCCTCGGACACGTCCACCTCGGGGAGCTCGATCCGGTAGATCCGCGACTGCGTCTGGACGGCGATGACCCCGTCGAGGGCGGACAGCAGGAGTTTGGCGTCCTGCACCGCCGCCTCCCACGCCTCCTTGCGGGTCGCCTCGGTCGCGGCCGCGGCGTCCCGCTCGACCTTCGGGGTGAGCTTCCCCAACTCGGTGGCGGCCTCGGCCAGGGTGGTCTTCATGGCGGCGAAGGTGGCCCGGTCGCGGTCGCGCTGCTCGGGGTCGTCGCCCGGGCGGGCCGGGCGGTCGAACTGCCGGCCGAAGGCGTCCAGGTCGGTCGTCGCCGACGCGACCGCCGCCGGCCCGCGCCCGGCCAGCTCGCGCAGCTCGGCGAACGCCCGGCGGAGGACGTCCAGCGGCGGCGGGGCGTCCAGCTCCCGCAGCCGGGCGCGCTGGAACTCCTCCAGCTGGTCCCGGAGCCGCTCGACGCCGGGGTCGGTCAGGATGAACTGGTCGAGCGGGGAGTCGTCCAGGTCCACCGGCAGGCGGGGCGGCAGGCCGAGGGCGAGCTTGAACTGGTCCTTGGCGTTCTCCAGCGCGACCCGGGTGTTGATCACGTCCTGCCGGGCCGACTGGAGGCTCTGGTAGAACTGGTCCACCTCGACCACCGACGCCCGGCCGCCGCGGAACAGCTCGTTGTACAGCCGGTACGTCTCCTCCTGACGCCGCAGGTTCGCCTCCGAGTTGCGGAGGGTCTGGAGGGCGAGCAGGAGGTCGAGGTAGCCGCCGCCCTGGACGGCCACGGACACGTAGAACTGCTTGCGGAACCGGGCGAAGTCGCGGACGGCGTACAGCACGTCGCGCTCGGCCTGGGTCAGCCCCTCCAGGCGGACCGCCCGGCCGAAGTTCCGCAACAACGGCTGGGTGAGGGTGAACAGCATGTTCGACCGGACCCGGCCGGTCGTGCCGCCGGTGTACTCGTAGACGACGCTGTTGGCGAAGTCGGCGACCAACTGGCCGCCGGCGGCGAAGTTCCGGCTGAACCCCAGGTTGGAGTTCGAGGTCAGGGTGTTCGACTCGGTCGGGAGCGAGCTGGTGCCGGCGTGGGCGTAGGTGGTGGCGTTCCGGCCGAACCAGCGGACGTCGAACTCGAACCGGTTGAGGGTCAGCGACAGCGCCGTCAGGTAGACGCCCTCCAGCGCCGTCTGGTACTCCCTGCTGTTAAGCAGGGCGACCTCGACGGCCTTCTCCTGGTCGAGCCGCACGCTCCCCTTCTCGTCCGGCCCCAGTACGCCCTCCCACCCGACCGGCTCGACCCGGTCCGTGTAGCCGTCCTTCCCCCAGTGGCTCGACCCGTGGAACTTGTACGGGTGGGCCATGAGGACGCCCGCCGCCCGGTCGTCCGGCGGCTTGGGCGGGTGGTCGGGGTCGAAGGGGTCGGAGAGCCGCGACCACGCGGGCGGTTCCAGCTGAAGCCGGCCGATGCCGTAGCCGTACCCGAGCGCCTCCCGCTCGGCCACGATCGGGTACGTCTCGCGGTCGGCCGAGTTGCGGTAGTGGGATCGGGTGCAGCCGACCGCCAGGAGCGCCGCGGCAAGGAGAGGAATCGTCGCGCGCATGGGCTCCCGTGGTCGGCGACGGCAGCTGGCGGGTACGGTGGGAGCCGGGCTATAGAAACCCGTCGAGCCTACCGCAACACGAGTTTCGCCTTTTGGCCAATCCACGCCTGAGACTCCGATCATTCCCTGGTCGGACGCGAACAGGCCGAGAGTCTCACGGTGTTAGTCGCGGGCCACGTCACAAGCAGTCAGAGGTTCTCCGTGCTGTCGTCTATCACGACTCTCGCGCGGGTCGGTTTCATCATTTTCCGCCGAGCACAGGCGGCTTCGGCGGCAATTCACCTCCGACCGGCGGCGCACCGCACCCGCGGCCGCCGCACGGACCGAGCCGGGGCGTCCCGGTGTCAACTCGGAGAGCCAGCATGTTGACGAGCCTTGTCCTGTCTCTGTCGCTCACCACGCCTGCCCAGCCTGCCGCGGCCCCGGCCGGCCCCGCCCCGCGTCTCGTCGAGGTCAAGGGCGAGAACGGGAAGGTCACCATCCCCGTCGTCCGCCCCGACGCCGCCGCGCCGGCCCCCGTGTTCCTCAACGGGAACGGCAACGGGAACGGCGGCGGCCGGGTCGTGGTCCACCAGGCGTTCCACAAGGCCACCCCGGTCGAGCTGTCCGAGGTGAAGGATCTGAAGGTGTACTCCGCGGACGGGAAAGAGGTCACGCTCGCCGACGCGACCAAGAAGCTCGCCGCCGGCGGGACGGTGGTGGTGTCGGCCGACGGGAAGGCCGTGGCCCCGCGGCACCTCCGCCTGTTCCGGGACGACGTGCTGGTCTTCGTGTCGCCGGAGCTCGCGGCGACCAGCCTGGGGGCGCAGGCTCTCGGCGCGCCGGGCTTCAAGTTCCAGGTTCTGCCGGGTCAGCCGAACGGGCAGCCCCTGGTGATCCCGTTCCAGCCGAACGGGCAACCGGCTCAACCCCTCATCATCCCCGTCCAGCCGGGCCAGCCCCTCATCGTCCCCGGCCGGCCGAACGCCGCGCCCGCCCGGCGCCCCGTCGCCTGACCCCGCGCGGCGGGTCGCGCCGCCGGCGACCGCCGGTCGCATGAGAATCGGATGGGAACGGGCCGCCCGCGTGTCTCCGCCGGGCGGCCCGTCGCGTTTTCTCTGGCGTCGGGATTCCTCACCACCAGTCAGGGGAAGCGATGAAGAAGCTGATGTGCGGGTTCGCCGCGTTCGCGGCCGGGGCGCTGCTGATGGGATCGCCGGCCATGTCCCAGCCGCCGGGCGGGAAGGATGACAAGGGTGGGTTCCCCGGCGGCAAGGGCGGGTTCCCGGGTGGGAAGGGTGGGTTCAAGCTCGGCGTGGTGCTCCCCCCATTCGCCCAGGAGCAGCTGAAGCTGACCGACGACCAGAAGGCGAAGCTCGGTGAGATCGAGGCCGACGTGAAGGCCAAGCTGGAGAAGATGCTGACCCCCGACCAGCTGAAGTCGCTCGAAACGCTCCGCCCGGGCGGCCCCGGCGGTGCGGGCGGCCCGGGCGGAAAGGGTGGGTTCCCCGGCGGCAAGGGCGGTAAGGGTGGCCCCGGCGACAAGGGCGGCCCCGGGGGCGGCAAGGGCGAGCGGGCGCCGTTCTGACCGCGGCCGCGACACCACACGGTTGCGGGGGTGTGGACCGCCGGGTAGTGTGAGGCCGCCGTCACCCGGAGGCCGCATGCTCGGCTGGTTCGCCCCCGCGCTCGCCAGTCCCGACCGCCGAGAAGGTCTCGACCGAGCGGCGGATGAAGCGACTCGCCGGCCTCGTCGGCCTGAACCGCCTCCACTCGGCCGCCGTCGTCCTCCCCACCCCGGAGTTCTTTCCGGACGAGTTTCACGGCGACGAGGCGTCGGCCGGGCGTCTCCTCGCCCGGCTGTGCGGGTACATGCGAGTGGACCCCGCGGCCGTTCAGCTGGAGGTCCGCCCGGACGATCACATGACCGGCGCCGCCGGGCTATACGAGCCCGGCCGCCGGCGGACCATCGCCGTCACGTCCTCCCGGCTCGCCTCACCGACGTACCTCGTCCCCGTTCTGGCCCACGAGCTCGCGCACGAGGTTCTCCTGGGCGGCGGCCTCCTCGCGGCCGACGACCCGGACCACGAGTACCTCACAGACCTCCTCCCGACCTTCCTCGGGCTCGGCGTCCTCTCGGCCAACGGCACGGTGTACGACACGTCCTGGAGTGACGGTCCGACGGGGTGGTCGCTGGTGGGCAAGCAGGGCTACCTGACGTCGCGGGAACTCGGCTACGCCCTGGCCCTGTTCGCGTTCGCGCGGGGCGAGGGCCGGCCCGGCTGGGAGCGCCACCTCCGGCCGGACGCGGCCGTCCCGTTCCGGGCCGGGCTCCGTTACCTCCGCCGGACCGGCGACACCCTGTTCCAACCCGACACCGCCGCGGTCCGCGACGCCCCGCTCTCGCCGGACGACCTGGGAGACTGGCTCCGCTCCGGCAGCCCGGGCCGTCAGTTGGCGGCGTTGTGGGACGTGGCGGACGGCGGCCCGCCCCACCCGGACCTGCTCGACGCCGTGCGTTCCCGGATCGGGAGCCGCGACACCGACATCGCCGCCGCCGCGGTCGAGGCTCTGGGGGCGTTCGGTGCGGCGGCCGCTGACGCGGTGCCGGAGTTGGTGCAGGCGTTGTGGTACGGGGCGCCGGAGGTACGGCCGGCTGCCGCGGCCGCGCTCGGCCGGCTGGGGGCGGACCCCGCCACGACCGTTCCGGCGCTCGGGGCGGTGCTCGCGGACCGGGATTCGGCGGTGGTCCGAGCCGCCACCGAGGCACTCGCCCGGTTCGGCCCGGCCGCGGCCCCGTGCGTGCCCCGGCTCACGGCGACGATCGCCGCGGCTCTGGTGGCGGGCAATCCCGAGTGGGTGAGCCACGCCGTCGCGGCCCTTCACGCCGTCGCGCCGGACCTCCGGGCGGCCCTCCGCGAACACATCCCGGACCCCGAACACCAGCGTCAGGTGCGGATCACGATGAGGGAGTTGGGATTGGACGGCTGACGACAGCCCGCCGCGTTGCCGTCGAACCCTGCGGATGCGACCCGGCCTACGGCGCCTCGTCCGTCTCGAACGCGAGGCCGCCGAACACGGCCGCGAACTCGGGCAGCGGCATCCGGAACCGGCCGTCCTTGGTCGGGTAGCCGGTCCCTACACCGGCCGGCCCCTTGGGCGTGAAAGTCTGACCGTGCGGGTTCCATAGGGCGATGAGGTCGGCGGCCCGGTCGTAGCCGAGGACCGCGTAGGCGTGGTTCCCGTGGACGCCGGGAACGGTCACGCCCTTCCCGGTCCCGCACGTCACCAGCTTCTTCGCGGCGAACGCGTCGGTCAACCTCTCGCGCATGACCGCCAGCTTCGCGGCCTTCTCGTCCGCCGTCAGCTTGGCGTCGCGGGCGAAGGCACAGCTGAGGCGCTCGATCTTCTTCCCAGTCACGACGCCGACCATCGTCCCCGCCGACCCGCCCTTGGTGAGGAGGTCGAGGTCCGGGGCGGCTTCCTTCCCGGCGGCCGCGGCTTCTTCCACCCGCAACTTCCCGACCGCCTTCTCGTACACGTTCACCCAGATGCCGTCCCCGTTGCTCGACGCCAGGACGGCGAGTTCGGCGTCGGTCGGGGGCGGGACGCGGACGACGCGGGGGCCGAACCGCACGTCGTAACCGCCGTCCGGGGCGGGGGTGATCATCTTCGCCACGTCGGTCGGGTTGCGGGCGACGACCGCCCCGAGCGGGGCGAGGCAGAAGCAGTTGCCGAGCTTCCCCTGGCTGATGTCGTCGAGGGTCGGGCCACCGCGGGCGAACAGCTCGCGCTTGGCGGCGGCGATCCGCGTCCGAGCCGCGGCGTACATGCCGTTCAGGTCCGGCGCGTCCTTCCCACCGGCGGCGAGGGTGAGGAGTGTGTCGCGGGTGAGGGCCGGGGGCGGCGTCTTGGTGTTCCGCACCGCCCGCCGCAGCGCGGCCACGGCGGCGGCCTCGGCCCCCTTCACCGCCGGGTCGGCGACGGCCCGGTCGATCTCCGCGCGGGTGAGGGTACCGTTCCCGTCCCGGTCCCACGCCGAGAAGCGGGCCTTCACCTGATCGGCGAACGTCGGCACGGTCGGCGGCTGGGCGAGGGCGATTGCGGGAAGGGTAAGTACGAGCAGGGCGACGGGGCGGATCACGCGGGCTCCTCGAACGGGGCGGCCGTCGTCCCCCAGCCGCCGTCAACAACCGACACAGTACCCCGGCCCCAGGGTTGGGTCGGGGGGACGAAACGTGTTAACACCGCCGCCGGTCGCAGGTTCCGCTGGCGCACCGGCTAATCTCGGCCGACCGTTCACTTCCCGCGGTATGCGGCCTTGAGTATTTCCCGGTCCTGTTCGCTCAGCTTGAGGGGGTGGAAGCTGACGACCGAGTCGACTCCGGAGTTGACGAGTTGCACGAGCTTCGTTCCTTGCGCGGCGTACAGGATCAGCCCGGGCTCACCCCGCGGCGCCTTGATCAACTCCTTCCTCGCCAGCGACTTGCCGTTGAACACGATCAAGTCGTTGCCGCCCTTCACGGCCACGCCCATGTTCAGAACGGGGTGGAAGGACACCGAGTACGGGTACGCGCCGCACCCCACCTCACCCGCCATCGTCTTCAGGTCCGAAGTCTCGAACACGGCGATGCCGTAGTTGTACCTGCCGTCGGTCCTCGACACCCACCCGCCGCCCCCGGCCATCGCGATCCGCTTGCCGTCCGCGCTGAGCGCCAGGGCTTTCCCGTTGAGCGCGGCGTTGTCCTGGTACGCCACCAGTTTGAGGTCCGCCCCCTCGGCGGCGAACTTCAGCATGAGCGCCCGCTCGTTGGCAGTCGCCAGCGACACCCGGACTCGGTTGTCCGGCCCTTCCTCGACCACGAGGTGGTCGCTGATCGGGGACTGTACGCCGGTGTACACGAACTTTCCCTCGCTCTGGTCGACGACGATCATCTGCCCGCGGGCCTTGGTTTTCGTGACCTTCCCGTTCCCCGGGTCGACCGCGTACACCTCGTTGGACCTGTTGGTCGCGTACAGCAGCCCCTTGGTCGGGTGGCACGCCAGGCTCCGGATCGGCTCGCCCGGGATCTTGATCTCCCTCGCCTCCTTCCCGGTCTCGGGGTCGAGTACGTGGATCGTGCCCGACCCCTTGGTGCTGGCGAACAGGGACTTCCCCTGCACGGCCAGGGCGTTCGGCTGGAAGTCCAGCTCGACCTTCTTGACCTGCTTTTCCGTTTCGGCGTCGAAGTACAGAATCGCCCCTTCGTCCGGGACCGCGACGATAACCGTCTTGGAGTCGGGCGTGAGTACGGCGGCGCTGGCCGGCCCGATCTTCACGTCCGCGGCACGGGTCGTGTGGACCAGACACGCGGCGGCCAGGGCGGCGAACAGGAGGTGGTGCGTGAGGGCCGTGCGCGGCGGCATCGTATGGTCCCGGGGTCGGAGGGGCGTGCGGCGAAACCGCGTGGGCCAGTAGACACCGTCGCCCGGGAGAGGGGCAAGCGAAAAGCCGGCACGCGAACGCCGCCGGGCGCGTGCCCCACGTTCGCGGGCGGGAGCGACGCCGGGCCGGTCGGTGGGGCTACCAATGAACCCGCCACTCAGGGTGCCAGCCCCCAGCGTCTCGCACCGTCGCACTACCGGACCGCGCGGATGACGCGGTCGGCGAAGCGTTCCATCTCTTCGAGCTGCGGGCTGCACTGGAGCAGGAGGAGGCTTACGCCGGCGGCCTCGAACGCGGCCACGCGGTCGGCCACCCGGGCGGGCGTGCCGACGAGCCCGGCCCGCAGGCCGCGGTTGCTCACCGAGTAATCTTCGAGCGACACCCGCTGTTCGAGCTGCGTGCCGGCCAGCCACTGCTGGTAGTTGTGGTAGCCCGCCGCGGACTGCTTCACGTCCGTGATCCGGGCGAGCTCCGCCTGCGCCCCGGCCTCGGTGTCGCGGACGATGCTGTACCCGGCCACGCCGTACTGCATCGGCGGCAGCCCGAGCCGGTCGCGGCGGGCGGCCATGTCGGCGACCTTCTCGCGGACCCGCTCCGGCGGGTCGCCGTGCATCACGTAGGCGTCGCAGGTGCGGGCGATGAGGTCCTTCGCCGTCTCGCTCTCGCCGCCGGCGTAGATCACCGGCCGGGGCTTCGAGGCCGGCTTGGGCTGGAGGACCGTTTCCCTCACCCGGTAGTACTTCCCCTCGAAGGTGTAGCCGTCGCGCGTCCACAGGTTGTCCACGACGGTCAGCCACTCGGCGGTGCGGGCGTAGCGGTCGTCGTGCTGCTCGAAGTGGACGCCGTACTGGGTGGCCTCGTCCTTCCACCAGCTCGACACGACGTTGAGCGACAGCCGGCCGCCGCCGCCGATGTGGTCGATGTTGGCGGCCTGCTTGGCGAGCAGCGCCGGGTTGTGGAAGGTCGGCCGCACCGCGACCATGTACTCGAGCCGGTCCGTGACGGCGGTCAGCGCGGCGGCGGTACTCCAGGCGTCGAGCGACGGGGCGGCCTCGCCCTTGATGTCGTTGAGGTTGAGTTCGGCGACGAGAGACAGGTCGAAGCCGATCTGCTCGGACCGCTGCGCGAGCCGCTTGACGTAGCCCCACGAGGCGGCCATCTGCTCGTCGTCCACGTTCCGCAGCCAGCCGCCGAACACCGGCATCCAGTACCCGAAGCGCATGGGTCACTCCCTGGCGGGGCCGGCTCACGCCGGCCGCTCGTCGGTGGCTCGCACCACCAGATAGTCCACCAGCCGGGCGAACGGGTCGAAGCCGACCACGTTCACCGCGTCCGCCACGAAGTTGGAGAGCGCGTTCACGTCGTAGTAGACGACCGACCCGTCCCGGTCGTCGGTCATGTACTCGATCCCGCCCACGTCGATCCCGGCCGTCTGCACGATCCGCTCGCAGGCCGACACGACCTCGGGGGGCGGGGTGTAGCCCTCCACCTTCAGCCCGGTCTTGGGGGCGTCGATCGGGCAGGCGGCGCGGACGAGTTCGACCCCGTCGGCGCGCTGGCAGATGTCGGCCGGGCAGAGGTTGAACGACTCGCCCGTCGTGAACACCTTGATCGCGTACAGGTACTTCCCGCCCAGCGTCTCCACCCGCGTAATGTGCCCGCCACGGGCCGGGACGAACTCTTGCACCAGGGCCGTGTGGTCCACGCCGAAGTCGAGCCGGCCGGCGGCCGCGGCGTCGGCGAGCGCCTGCGGGGTGTCGTAGCGGACGATCCCGGCCCCGCTCCCGCCCACGTTCGCCTTCACCACCACCGGGAAGCGCAGGCCCGCCGCGGCCTCGACCGCCCGACTCGCGTGGTTGATGACCCGCGCCCGCGGGTACGGCAACCCGAGCGACTCCAGCAACGTCAACTGGCGCGCCTTCGACGTCTCCGTCGTGAACGCCGCCAGCCCGTTCACCACCGGCAGGCCGACCCGCTCCAGGTGGGCGAGGTAGCTCAGGGTGAAGAACATCCCCTGCACCCCGCCGCGGAGGTACGCCGACGGGCTCATGCGGTTGAACAGCAGCGCGTAGGGCGGTCGCCCTTCCGACGGGTCGTAGAGGTGGGCGCGGGGGTCGAGCCGGGCGTAGGGGAGGCCGCGGCGGTCGAGCTCGGCGAACAGCGGGCGGAACCAGTCCGGGTGTTCGTGGTAGATCGCAAACGGGCGCACGGCGACCTCCGGGGGTGTCCGTCAGGATAGCCGGGCGGCGCCGCCGCGGCACCCGAGTTGCTCACCCGCATCACTCGGAACCCGACCGCCTGTGAGAGAATGGCCGTGCCCACCGACCCGCCCCCCGCCGACACGACCGTCCGCCCCCGCGTCGCCGCCCTGGCCGGGCTGACGCTCGTCGGGCTGGCGGTGTGCGTCCTCGTGGCTTACCCGTTCCTCCCGGCCCTGGCGTGGGCGATGGCGCTGGCGGTGATGGCCTTCCCGCTCCACCTCTGGCTGGCGCGGCGGGTTCCGAACCGGAACGTGGCCGCCACGCTGTCCACGACCGTGGTCGTTCTGCTGTTGCTGGCGCCGGTCCTGCTCGTCGGCGGCCAGCTGGCCCGCGAGGCGGCGGGCGCGACGGCGAAGGCCGAGGAGTTGGCCCGCTCCGGGAAGGTGGACGCCGTCGCCGAGAAGGTGCCGAGCGGCCCGTGGGCGGTGGCGTGGGTGCGGCAGAACGTGGACGTGGACGCCGAGGCCCGGAAGCTGGTCGGCCGACTCGCCGGCGACGCGGCACTGCTGGCACAGGGGTCGGCGTGGGCGTTCGTTCAGCTGCTGGTGTGCGTCTTCGTGCTGTTCTTCGCCTTCCGCGACCACCGCCACATGCTCGACTCGGTGCGCGACCTCGCCCCGCTCGCCCGCGACGAGGCCGACTATCTGTTCACCCGCGTGGCCGACGCGATCCACGCCACCGTGTACGCCACGGTCCTGACGGCACTGCTCCAGGGGGCGACGGGCGGGCTGGTGTTCTGGGCGCTCGGGCTACCGGCCCCGGTGCTGTGGGGAACGGTGATGTTCGTACTCGGGGTGCTCCCGGTGGTGGGGGCGTTCCTGGTCTGGGTGCCCGCGGCCGTGATGCTGGCCCTCGGTGACCGGTTCGGGGCGGCCGCGGCGCTGGTGGCGTGGGGGCTGGTGATGGCCGGGCCGGTGTGCAACTACACCTACGCCTACCTGGCCGGCGGGCGGATGCGGCTGCACGAGGTGCCGGTGCTGATCGCGTTCGTGGGCGGGCTGGCCGTGTTCGGCGTCAGCGGGATGGTCGTCGGCCCGGTCGTCCTGGCGGTGACGATGGGGCTGATGGACGTGTGGCGCCGCCGCCTCCACCCCGACCCCGCTCCCGGTCTGCGGACGGCGTGACACCCCCTCCCGATTGACAGGGCCAGGGTGATAACGTTTATCGCCCCAGCCTCCGGCCGATCGTCGGAGTGACAACCGTTATCGCCTGTCCTGTGGGCACGACCCGCACGACCGCGGTTCGTCACCCGTCCCGACCCCGGAGGAGTCGCAGCGACTCCGTCATCGAGGGGAAAGCCAGTTCGGCCGGGTCGATGTCGGCCGGGTGCAGCCACTCCAGCCCGGTCGCCCCGTCGAGCGGGAGGGCGGATTCGGGGGCGACGGCCCGGGCGGTGAAGACCAGATCGAGGACGGGGTAGGTCACGTCGCGGTACAGGTAGCGGTTCGGGAACGAGGTGAGGAAGACCACCCCCTCGACCTCCAACCCCACCTCCTCCCGGACTTCCCGCCGCAACGCCTCGTCGGCCGTCTCGCCGACGTCCACGAACCCCCCGGGAATGGCAAACTTCCCCTTCGCGGGTTCTTTCGCCCGTCGGATCAACAGCACCCGCCCGGCCGGGTCGGACACCCAGGCGGCAGCGGCGACGGTCGGGTTGAAGTAGTAGACGAACCCGCACCCGTCGCAGCGATACGGCACGACCCCCGCGTTGGCGGTCGGTCGGGAGGCCGCGCAGCGCGGGCAGAAGCGAAAGAGTTCGGCGGGGATCACGCGGGCCTCCGAAGGCGGCCCGGTTCAAGGTAGTGAGGAGGTACGCGAGGCGGCCGGGGCCGGGAACGATCGGGCCAGCACGGGGGATACGGGCACGTACTCCCGACCGAAGAGTCCCTTGTACTCGATACGAATGGCGGACGACACGACCGCAGCAACTCCTTCGGCACGCGGGTGCTCGGCCCGGTGGACGAGGCTCCGGGCCACGCTCTCCCGGACGGTCGGCGCGGGAAACCCGACCGACAGTGCCTCCAGGTAAGTCGGCCGGTCGGCGTTCGCCTCGACCAGCCGGTCGGTGGCGTCGGCCAGCCCGATCCGGCCGGCGGACAGGTCGGCGGTGAGGTAGTGGGTGAAGGTGTTGACCTCGGCCGACCGCCGCCACTCGGCCTCAAGCCTCGCCCGGTCCGCCGCCGGACTCGGCCAGGAACCCGGACGGGCCGCCGCCGTGGCCAGCATCCCAACGAGTATGAGTAGTGCCACACCCGACCGCACGGAGCGCCGCATTGGCAATCCCCCGCGATTGTGAAGGTATCTACATATACGCGACCCCTCCGGGAAAGAGGACATCACTTTCTGCCGATCCGGCCGCCCTGTGGATTCCGTCCGGAGAGCCGCAGGCGAAGTGGCGAGGCCACGTCATACCAAAGGGGGGTGAATCCGGGTCTGAGGGACGCCCCGGCCGCCACACCGGCAACCGTTATCGGCGTGACGATAAGAACGATGCGTCCGGCCCCCAATCGGTCCGTCGGAGATGGTGATCTGCCGGGCTCGGCATCAACCCCTGAAGCCCGAGCGATGATCCGAGGCCGTTACCGTCCCCGGGACGGCAACGGTTGACTCCCCGGGCGGTGGTCGTACCCCGGACACCGACCGTCCCGGAGGCCGCATGTTCACCCCCGTCCGCCGATTGCTCGAGCTTATCCGCTTTAGCCACACGGTCTTTGCGCTGCCGTTCGCGCTGCTGTCGGCGGCCCTGGCCTGGGCCGACGAGCCGTTCCGGTGGGAAGACCTGCTCGGCATCCTGCTGTGCATGGTGTTCGCCCGGTCGGCGGCGATGGCGTTCAACCGGCTGGCCGACCGTCACATCGACGGGAAGAACCCCCGCACCGCTGGCCGGCACCTCCCCGCCGGACTCTTGGGGGCCGGCACCGTCTGGGTGTTCACGCTCGTCTGCGCGGTGGGGTTCGTGGCGTCCACCCTGCTCTTCTGGTTCCGCGACCCGCCGAACCCGTGGCCGCTCCTGCTGGCCGGCCCGGTGCTGCTGTTCGTGTGCGGCTACTCGCTGGCGAAGCGGTTCACGAGCCTGGCCCACCTGTGGCTCGGGGCGGCCCTGATGCTGGCGCCGGTGGCGGCGTGGATCGCAGTGAAGGGGCTAACCGACATGGCCGCCCCGCTTCTCCTCGGGGCGGCGGTGATGGGCTGGGTGACCGGCTTCGACATCCTCTACGCCTGCCAAGACGCCGACTTCGACCGCACCGAGGGGCTGCACAGCATCCCGGCCCGGCTCGGCGTGGCTCGCAGCCTGTGGATAGCAGCCGGGTGTCACGCCGTTATGTTCGGGCTACTGGTCGGGCTGGGGTTCGTGTCCCCCCACCTGGGCGCGGTCTACTTCACGGGGCTCGGGGCGGTCGGCCTGCTCCTCGTCTACGAACACGCCCTGGTCCGCCCGGACGACCTGTCGCGGGTGAACCGGGCGTTCTTCCACGTCAACGGCGTCATCAGCGTCGGGCTGCTGCTGCTGGTGCTGGCCCAGCTGGCGCTGCGGTAGCGAAATCGACTCGCACGGCGTCCCCGGCCCGGCCGGTGACGATCCGCGTGCGCTCGACGGCTGACCCGTTCTCGACCCACCGGGCGGTGAGGTCGTAGCGGACCTCGCGGCCGGCGTCCACCGGCGGCGACTCGAACAGCCGGTCGGCGCCGGTCTGGTTCGTCCTCACCCCGTCCACAAACAGCTCCGCAGCCGGCGGGACGTTCACCCGCAGCGTGAGGCTGTACGCCCCACCCGGCGCGGCGGCCGGCGGGTTGGCCGCCGCGGGTGCGGCGAAGCTCGGGCTGCCGGCCGTCGGGTAGACGCTGACTGAATACGGCAGGTGCCGTGGCGAGGCCCGGAACGGCCCGACCCAGCCGTAGGTGCCGACGCCGTAGCCGAGGTGCGGCTTGTTGGGGAGGTGTTGCGGGTCCGGGTTAGCGACGACGGCCGGGAGCGGGGCATAGACGGGCACGACCGGCCGGTGCGGCCCGGGGCCGAGGAGCCAGAACCCGCCGTAGGCGCCGCGATACCCGGGCCAGCCGGCGAACGGGTAGCAGGTGGTAAGGTACGGCCCGCCGGGCAGGTCGTGGTAGGTCCAGTTGGGTGGGGGGAGCTGGTAGTCCGGCTTGTGCGGTCCCGCGACAGCGACGCCGGGGAGGGCGGCGAGCAGGACGGCGGCGGTGGTACGAGCGGGCATGGCGTGGCTCCGACGGTCACCTGGCACAAACGGATCGGCCCGCCGGGGGATCGGGTCCACCCGGCGGGCCGTGCGTGTCGGCGTTCGTCGGAGCCGCCCGCGGTTACTTCCGCGTTCCCGGCACCACCCGCCGGACCGTCCCGATCCGGCCGTCCGGCGTGTGCCCGGCCACCAGCACCTCGTACCCCCCCGCCACGGCCCCGGGGAAAAACGTGATCGTCGTCGCGCCGTCGGCGGGCAACACGATCAGCGGCCGCCACAGTACGGTGTCGGATTCCCCGGAGGGAGAGCCCGACCCGGGCCGCGGGGCGGCGTACTCGCGGACCACCAGCGGCGGCACCCACGGCACCGACGCCCGCAGTCGCTCCAACACCGCGTCCCGCGCCGCGGCGTCCGGGAAGGCGGCATCGATCGGTCGGGTCAGTTCCCGCGCGCGCCGCAAGGCCACGTCCGTGGTGTGGTCGGCGGGCGGGGCCGGCGCGACCGCCATCGCGGACGGGGCCATCATCATCGTCATCGGTGGGGCGTCCGGCGTCTTGCCCTTTTGCAGGTCGGCGTCGGGGATCGGCGCCCCCGGCCCGAAGGGCGTCGGCACCGGCGGGAACAGTGACGGCGTCACAACCCGCGGCGCCGGAGCCTTCTCCGGGTTCCCGAAGCCCGAGAAGACCGGCGGCGGCTCCACCCGACCCGCCTGGTTGACCTTGGCGATCTGGGGCGGCGGGGCAAGCGGCAGGCTCGGCGTGACCGGCACGCCCTCTTGGTCCGGGTCGGCGCCGGCGGGCGTGACCGGAGGCGGGGCGGGGAGGGCGTACTCGCCGCCGGCAGCCGCCCCCGCCGAAGGGGCGAGTTGCGCGAGGAACAGGGCCAGGAGGCCAGCCCCGCCCGCCGACACGGCCAGTGGGGTCAGCCCCCGAACGCCTTTCGGCCGGGCCGCTCCTAGCGCCGCCATCCCGACCACCACCAGTCCCAACCCGGCGGCCGCCACGTTCACCCACCCGCGCACCGCGACCAGCGGCGCGGCCGCCGTCTCCGCCGCGGCCACGAGCTCGGCCGTCTCCCTCCGTCGAGCCTCGTAGGCGGCAACGACCTGTCCGAGGTTCAGCGGCTCGGCCCGGGTCGCCCGGGCTTCGTCCTGTGCCCGCACGGCGGCCTCGTACCGCGGCCAGTACGTCTCGAAGAGTCGGCGGTGAGCCGGGTTCGTGTCCGGCCCGACCGGCCCGGCCCCGTTCAGCGCCAACAACCGATCGACGGCCGTGTTCCGCCGGCCGGCGACGGCCGCCCCGGCGGGCTGCTGCTCCACGAACCGCCGCCAGCCCTGCGTCGCCAGCACGAGGTCGAGCCCGGCGGCCGCCGTCGGGGCATCGGTCAGAAGGAAGTCAGCGTGCTCCAGGTCGTCGGGCGTCTCGATCTCGCCCGCGAGGAGGAAGTGCGTCGGCAACGACCGGTCCTTCGCCCCGGGGGCGGACGCGGCGTTCACCGCCGCCGCCCACAGGATTGCGGCCGCCGGACGGCCCTTCTCGTCCGTCGCGGTGAGCGGCAGCGACACCGCCCCGTCCGCCCCGGTCGCCGGCGAGCCGAGCGCCAGGTTCAACACCTCGCCGGGCCGGCGGAAGACCAGCCGTTCAGCCACGGGGCGGAAGCCGGCGGCGTCCTCGAACACCGTCAGCCGAACGACCCCGCCGCGGGGGTCGGTTCCGGCCAGCAGCGTAACCTCAACGGGCTCACCGGCCTTCACGGCGACGGCCTTCGTGTCCGCCAGCCGGCCGCGGGTGTAGGCGCCCACCACGAGCTTGCGGTCGGCCCGCGCCGACACCAGCTGAAGCCGCACGGGCCGACCGGGGCCGGTCACCGGGTCGAGGACCGTCATGACCACGCCGTCCGCCTCGGCCGGCGGGAGGTCGAACGTCCGCCCGGGCCGGCCGTCGAGCCGGAGCTGGTACTTGGCGTCGGCCTTCGGCGTGAACGTCACGACGCCCAGCCCGCGACTCGCGGAATTCTCCTTCGTGTCGGCAGGCGCCACCACCTTCGCCTCGTCACCGCCCCCGGCCGCTACCACGCCGCGGACGTCCACGGGGAGCCCAGCGGGCGTGGTGGCACGGACGTAGACGCGGTTCGGCACCCCGGCGACGAGCGTGCCGCCCTCGGGGAAGAATTCGACGATCACGTCCTTCCCGGCGACCGGCACCCGCTCGGCCACCGACTCCTCGACGTCACGGGTTCGGAACGTCACCTTCAGCCGGACGTCGCCGCGGGGGAGGTCGTTCGCCCCCGGCAGCACGACCAGGAGCCTGGCCCGGCCGGTGATGTCGGTCTTCTTGTCGTGGACCCGCACGACCGCCGCGGTCGGGGAGCCGTCCGCGGTCACCACCGCGGCCACGTCCGCCCCCACGACCGGCCGGCCGCCGAGCCTCGCCTCCGCCCAGACCGTGACCGGCTGGCCGGGGGCGGGGGTGGAGCCGAACGTGATGGTCTTCGCCAGCACTTCCGCCCGCCCGGCCCGGACGCGGACGTCCCGGGTCACCGGGACGCTCACCGCCGCCGGCCGGCCGCCCCGGCCCGGGACTTCGGTCAGGGTCAGCAGATAGTCGCCTTCCGGCAGATCGGCGGGCAGGGTGATCTCGCCCACGCCGACGCCGCGGACCGGTTGACCGTCCGGGCCGGTCACCGGGGCTGTGCCCCCCTCCGCGACGACGGCGGTGGTACCGTATACGGTTGTGTGGGGAACGCCCGCCCCGTCCCGCTTGCGGAGCGAGAACGTCAGCGCCTGCTCGTGCGGCGGCGGGCGGAAGGTGGTGCGGTCGAGCGTCAGCGAGCGGAAGTACACCCGGTCCCCGGGCCGGTACGTGGCCCGGTCCGTCACGAGCATGGTGGCGTAGACCGGCCCGAAGAGGCGGACCGGGTCGAGCAGGTCGACGCGGGCGCCGGCCGGGTCGGTCGTGCTGACGACAAGGAAGAGCTCGGCCCCGGGCGCGAGCTTCGCCCACGCGCTCGCCGGGAGGCGGACCGGCTGCGGCTCATCAGCCACGGCGGGGTTGAGCGGCTCGGTGTGCAGCACCGCCCCGCTCCCGTCCCGCACCTCGGCCGTGACCGGCCGACCGGCGAGGGCGTCGCCGCGGGGGCGGAGGACGACGGCGAAGGTGTTCGGAGCCCCGGGCTGGGCCGTCTCCGGGCGGGTGACCAGCACCTCGGCGGGCCGGGCCTTCGCGGTCGCGTCGGCAGCCCGCTCGGCGGCTACCCAGGCGGCGACCGTCTGCCCGGTCTGCGCCTTCGCGTCCGCGTACCGGGCTTCGACGGCGGCGCGACGCACGGCGGCGGCATCTGCGTCCGCGAGGCTCACCTTAGCGGCCGCGAACGCCGCGTCGGCCGCGGCGCGGGTGACATCGGCGCGGTCGTCGAGTCGGGCGAGGGGGACCAGGGCGGCGGGAACGACGGCCCACACGGCGGCGGCGACGGCCCACCGCCCCCACACCCGCTCGCGCCGGGCAGGGGCCACAGCGGCCGCCGGGACGGCGTCGGCCGGAGGGGCGAAGTGGACCTGCGGAAACGACACCTTCGCCGCCCGGGCAAACAGGCCGGCGGCGTGGGCCACACGGTCGCGGGCGTCCGCGCACCCGACGCAACCGGTCAGGTGTTCTTCAACGGCGGCCGCTTCGGCCGGGTCGAGGAGCCCGTACAGGTGGTCGAGCAACAGGGGTTGGCAGTCGAAGCACCGCATGGCAAACCATTCTCCCCCCGGGGCGTCGGGGTGGTCCGTGTCGGGCGAGGGTCGGCGCGGCCCCGGGGTGTGCGAGTCGGGGGGCCGCGCCTCAGCTATCGCCCGCGTGGTCGTCCGCCCCCCGGCAGCCGGGGCTGCCCCCCGGGCTATGCCGTCTCAGCCCGTCGGGCTGAAGACCAGCTGGGGGCGGCGACCTGCGAGTTTGTGGTCCGGGGCGATTATTCGTCGCCCACCTGATCGTCCGTCTCCGGGTTCAGCACCTTGCGGAGCTTCTGCAAGGCGGCCCGCATCTGCGTTTTGACCGTGCCCACCGGAGCTCCCCGCTGCTCGGCGATCTGCTCGTAGGTGAGCTCGCCGTTCTGGCGGAGCAGGAACACCTCCCGCTCCTCGGGCCGGAGCCGAGTCAGGGCGTCCCGGAGCCGGCCGACCGTCTCGCGGTCTTCGAGTGACTCGCCGGGCGGCCCGTCGCGGGCCGGGCTCATCAGGTCGTCGTCCGGGAGGGGCCGGGACTTCCGCTTCCAGGCGCTCCGCTGGTGGTCCTTCGCCGCGTTCAGCCCGATCCGGAAGATCCACGCCCGGACGTTCTGCACGTCGGCCATCGCGTGCCGGGCCCGCCAGCACTTGAGGAACGCCTCCTGGGCGGCGTCCTGGGCGTCGTCGGGGTTGCCGATCACGTACAGGAGCGTACTGACCAGCTCGTCGCGTATCTGGTTGAACAGGGCGACCAGGGCGTCGTCGTCCAAGCGGGCGGTCTCGACCCCGGCGGGTGACGGGGGAGGCGGGGCCGGCCGGTCGCTCGGAGTCGGGCCGGGCTGGGCCATACACTCCTACCTAGACGACGATCCCGGGCCGGGCGGGGATTGCCAAAAAATGATAGGGCCAGAAGGCCGGACGCGGGCCGTAAGGCCCGTTCCGGCATGCTACGGGCGGCCGGGGCAACATGGCAAGACAAGGCAAGTTCTACGGCCCACTTCCAGGCTCCGCAGCCTCCCCGGCCCGCCCCTTCCGCACAAACGGAAAGCCCGTCCGCTCCGCGGGCGGGCGACGCGGTTACAACCCCACCCTACGACACTACGGGTGACCCGCGCGTCTCCGTTCGAGGATCGCCGTCGCCCGGGCGACGGCGGCGACCCCCTCGTGGCCGGCCGCGATCACCTCCAAGGCTTCGGAGGTGGTGCGGCCGGGGTAGCACTCCAACATCCCGAGGAACTCGGCCTCGGCCCGCTCGTCCGCCGTGGGCGGGCGCGGCGTCAGGATCTCCGCCAGTCGGTTCCGAGCCTCCGGGGTGCGGGCCGCTTCGAGTGCCGCAAGTAACTCCGGCCGGACCCGGTAGGCGTTCCGCCGGAGCGCGGCGGCCGCGTCCCGCTGCGTCTGCACCTGGTCGTCCGACAGCCCCGCGAGGAGGGCTCGTAGCTCACCCGCCGGCAGCGGGGCGTACCGGGCCTTGAGGTCGTCGAGCACGCGCCCGCGCCACGCCGGGTCCAACCGGGTAGACAGGTACATCGAGGTGAACGCCCGGACCCACAGGTTGTCGATCCGGGTCAGGCGGGCCAGCCGGTCGTCGGAGAGCTGGCGGTTGACGTGCCGGAGCCCGACCCGGAGTGCGGTGGTCTGTTGCAAGAGGTCGGTCGTGTCGCCCGCCAACCCGGTCGCCAGGAGTTGGTCCCACCGGGCGGTCTGGCGCAGCGCCTCGCGGGTCAGCCGCCACACGCCCAAAGGGCTCCTCCCACCCCCGAAATCCCGGAACGCCCACTCCAGCCCCCGACTCCGGTCCGACTCCAGGTAGTCGAGGTACCAGTCGTGGGCGCGAGCCGCCTCACCGGGGAATAACCACATGAGATCCTTCAACCGGGTGTCGCACCAGTACTGCGACTGGTAGGACACCAACAGGAACGCCGTGCGAGCATACTCCGGGTGGGTCGTGTCCAGCACCCGGCCGTTGAGGTGCCGGATCAGGTCGTCCCACTGCGCGTTCTCCCGGTAGGCCGGTCCCTTGACGCGGAGGTCTTCTTCAACCTCCGCGTGGACCCGGGCGGCGTACTCCGGGGTGAACGGGCGGAGTCGGACGGTCACCCGCTTCTCGACCCGCACCACCCGCCCCTTGAGCGGGAGGTCACACCGCAGAACGAGTGGAAGGTCGCCGGCCGGGTACGCCGCCACGAAATCCCCGTTCACCCGGACCCGCTTGGTGTAGCACCCTCCGGGGGTCAGTAAGGGGAACGCGTCCGCACTTCCGTCCCCGATCACCACGACGCCTCCGAAATGGAGCACCGGCTCCTTCCAGCGGCGGACGTGCGGAACCTCGTCCGGGAGGCGGACGGACAGGGTCGCGGCCGGGTCCGAACAGGCCCAGTGCCGGACCGGCGGGCCGTCCCACCGGAGCGAGACGTCCACGATCACCGGCCCGCCCTCGACCGCCTCGAAGGCCGTGGCGTCGAGCGTCATACCCTGGGCCAGAAAGAGCCCCACGGCTACGGCCGTGCCCATCACCCACCTCCGTGTTCGAGACTGGTCGTCGGGGCAACGACCATCCATATCGCCAAATAAAACATAAATTAAAAATATAATAATAGCTATTGCTTATAATCGGCCTCTGAGAGGTGTCAGCCTATCGCCGCTGAATGCGTCCTGTCCATCACGCCTTCAGGGCAAATGGGCGGATTCTCGCAACCTTCACACACGCAACATCTGACAACGCCTCCTTTGCAGCTGGCACGTTCCGATTTCGATCGTCTTCCCTGTTCCTCCGGGGCAGGCTTCCGCGCAATAGGCCAACGCCCGGCCGGTGAGCCGCCACCTCATCCGCCATGCTCCCGGTCCGCCCAAGAGTTCGCAAAGGCAGCCGCCCGCCCGGACCAGGCGAGCGGTGCCGGAACGTGTGGACCGGCCTCCCGGCGCGCGGAGGTGAGGCGACGCGGCGTGCCGCCAGTTCCTCGTGTAACGATCCGTAACAGCCGTCGCGGGTTCTTGCCCCGGTCCGTTTAATAACCGGTACCCGGCGGCCGTCGAAAAAAATTCCGCCGGCCGCGCCCGCTTTCCGGGACCCCGGGCGATGACCCTTCTGGGCGTCGGCACCACCGCCCCCCGCTGGACCCCGCGACATGGATGGACCGCGCCGGCTACTCCCCGCCGTCGAACTCTTTGAAGACCGGATCGTCCCGGCGCAGGGCGTGTACGGCCACGTTCTGCTCACCACCCCGGTTCAGGGGGGCGGTGTCACCGTCGGCCGGCTCAGCACCCCCCTCGCGGAGCACGACGGCCCGTTCGTCGGCGTCGGCCCGGGCGGCGTGAGCGGCCCGGCCAACGGGTCCGAAGTGCCCGTCGCCGGGCCGTACCCGGTCCGCCTCGGGGAGCGGACGGGGGACCGCGAGAACCCGGTCTTCACCATCCTCCCCGTACTGTGGGACGGGGCCGTGAACGTCCGCCGCTCGGAGTCGCTCCGCGAGCAGGCGGCGGGCGAGGTCACCTCCCTCGTGCGGAGCTTCGACGGGCCGGGGGGCAAGTCGCTGGACGTCCCGCTCGGCCTCGGCACGCTCTCCCCGGTCAGCTTCGCGCTGGCCGGCCTACCGCTCTTCCTCGTCAGCTACCTCCCGCCGACGGTCGCCCACACGCACGCCGAGCACAACCTGCTCGCCGCCCCCGGCGGGCGCACGGTGATGCTCCCGCCCTCGGGCCTGGCGGACGTGGGGGTCGTGGGCATGCCGGACGTCACCGCCTCCGGCGCCCGGGTGGTGGTGTATCCGCCCAGCCCGCCGGCCGTCGAGGGGACGGCCGCGGCGGGCGCCGCGTCCCAGGTGACGGCCGAATCGGTGACGTCGGGCGAGCCCGAAATCGACCACCCGCCCGCCCGCCCGCCCGAGCCGGCCGCCCCGGCCTGGGACTTCGCCCCGCTCGTGGTGGACCTGCCGGCCGGGCTGCCGCTGGCCGGCGTCCTCGGCATCGACCTGGCGGCCGTGCAGGACGGCGTCCGCGAGGCGCTGGGGCAGGTCGCCGCGCTGGGTGTGATGCCGGACGAGGGCTGGGGGGCGGACGTGTGGCTCGCCGCCGCCGCAGTCCTGACGGGCGCGGCCGGCGGGGGCGTGTGGACCGGCGCCCGGGCGACGCGCCGCCGCCCGGCCCTGCCGCCGGGGGCGATCCTGGGATGGGGGGTTCGGGATGACGGACGACTCGGTTGAGGGACTCCTCGAACAGCTGGGCCGCGGCGAGGTCGAGGCCATCGGCGAGCTCGTCGAGGCCTACGCCCCGTACCTCCGGGCCGTCGTCCGCGCGCGGATGTCTGACCGGCTCCGGCCGCACGTCGACTCGGTGGACGTGGTGCAGTCGGTGTGGGTCCAGGTGATCCGCCAGCTCGGCCGCGACGGCTGGCGGGTGAACGACGCCGAGCACCTGCGGGCGCTGCTGGTGACGATCGCCAAGCGGCGGCTCGTCAGCCGGGCCAGGCGGCACACCCGCGACGAGCCGTCCACCCCGACCGACTTGGCTGACGCACCCGACGCCCGGCAGGTGCCGCCGAGCGAGGCCGCCCAGGGCGGCGACCTGTGGGCCAAGATGCTCCGCCTCACCCCGCCCGAACACCACCCCATCCTCCAGCTGAGACGGGTGGGGCTACCGCTGGCCGAGATCGCCGCCCGGACCGGCCTGCACGAGGGGAGCGTCCGCCGCATCCTCCGCCGCCTGTCCCGGGAGCTGGCCCTCGGCGAGGAGCCGATCCCCGCCGCGGCCGGCGGCCCGGAGGGCGCGGCGTGACCACCCAGCCGGCGACCGGGCGGGCGCCCCACTCGCCGATCTCCGAGGCGGGCGAGTTGGCGGCGGACATGGTGGCCCGGTGGCGGGCCGGGGAGCGGCCGACCGCCGCCGACTACGCGGCCCGCCACCCCCACCTCCGCGCCGACCCCGACGCGGCACTCGAGCTGATCGCCGAGGAACTGGCCCTCCGCGAGGAGTACGGCCCCCCGGCCGACCCGGACGGGCTGGCCGCCGCCTTCCCGGAGTGGGCGGCCCAGGTGAGGGCGCTGGTGCGCTGCCGGGCGGCCATCGGCCCCCCGCCCGGCCCGCGCTTCCCCACGGTCGGGCAGGCGTTCGGCGAGTTCCGACTCGTCGAGGAACTCGGCCGCGGGGCGGTGGGGCGGGTCTTCCTCGCCGTCCAGCCCGCCCTCGCCGACCGGCCCGTGGTCCTGAAGCTCACCCCGGCCGGGGGCGGCGAGCACCTCTCGCTGGCCCGCCTCCAGCACACCCACATCGTCCCCCTCTACTCGGCCCACGCTTTCCCCAGCTACGGGCTGGAAGGGCTGTGCCTGCCGTACTTCGGCGGGGCGACGCTGGCCGCCGCGCTCGCGGAGGCCGGCCACGCCGACCGGCCCGCGACCGGGTCGGACCTGCTCGCCGCGCTCCGCGCCGCGCCCACCGCGCACGTCCAGACCCCCGGCCCCGGACCGGCCTGGGCCGCGCTCGACCGGGCCGGCTACGTGGACGCCGTGTGCTGGGTCACGGCCTGCCTGGCGGACGCGCTCCAGTACGCCCACGACCGCGGGCTGCTCCACCTGGACGTGAAGCCGTCGAACGTGCTGCTCGCCGGGGACGGCACGCCGATGCTCCTCGACTTCCACCTGGCCCGCCCGCCGCTGCGGGCCGGCGACCCGCCCCCGCCCGTGCTCGGCGGCACGCCCGGGCACATGGCCCCGGAGCAGTCCGCGGCGGTCGAGGCGGTGCGCTGGCACGCCCGGGTCCAGAAGGACGTGGACGCCCGGGCCGACGTGTACGCCCTCGGGGTGATCCTCCGCATCGCCCTGGCCGCCCCGCGGGGGCCGGCGGCGGTGCGCGCGCCGATCGGCGTGCTGGACGTCATCGCCCGCTGCACCGCGGCCAACCCGGCGCGGCGCTACGCCACGGCGGCGGACGTGGCCGCCGACCTGCGCCGGCACCTCGCCGACCAGCCGCTGGTCGGGGTGCGGAACCGGAGCCTCATCGAGCGGTGGGGCAAGTGGCGGCGGCGGCGGCCGTTCGCGCTGCCGCTGGCCGCCGCCGCCGCCGCGCTCGTCGCCGGCGGGATCGGGCTGGCCGCGCACGCCGCCGGCCGGGCGGAAACCGCCGAGGCCGCCTACCACGACGGGACCGACCAGCTCGCCCGCAGCCGGTACACAGAGGCCGCCGCCGCGTTCCGGACCGGGTCCGAGGCGCTGGCCGGTCTGCCGTTCCGGCGGGACCTGCGAGACCGGCTGGACGCCGGCCGCCGCGCCGCCGACCGCGGCCGGGCGGCGGACGCCCTGCGCGAGGCGTGCGACCGGGTCCGGCCGCTGTGCGGGGCCGAGTTCGTCACCCCCGCGCAGGCCGCCGCCCTCCGGGCCGTGTGCCGGGAGGTGTGGGACGCGCGCGACAAGTGGGACGAGGTGACCGAGCCGGACGGCCCGGAGCGCGAAGACCTCACCGACCTGGCGGTCCTGCTGGCCGAACTGGAGGTACGCGCCGCCCCGGCCGGCGGGGTCGATCAGGCCCACCGGCAGGCGCTGGCGGTGCTGGACGAGGCCGGCCGCCGCTACGGCCCCCGCCCGGCCCTCGACCTGGAGCGGGCGGACCACCTCCGCGCACTCGGCCGGGCCGCGGCCGCCGACGAGGCCGCCCGCCGGGCCGCGGCCACCCCCCCGCGGACCGCCCGCGACCACCTGGCCGCCGGCCGGGCCGCCCTCGCGGCGAAGGACACGGCCGGGGCCGCCGCCCACCTGGGCCGGGCGCAGACCCTCGACCCGCGCTCCTTCTGGGTGAACTACTACGCCGGGCTGTGTCGGCTCCGCGCCGGCGCCGCGGCCGAGGCTCTGGCCGCGTTCGCGGCCTGCACGGCCATCGCCCCGGACCGGGCGTGGTGCGTGTACAACCGGGGGCTCGCCTACCTGGAACTCGGCCGGCCCGACGCGGCCGCGGCCGACTTCGACCGCGCGCTCGCCCTGGACCCGGACCTCGGGGCCGCTCTGGTGGCCCGCGCCGCGGCCTACTCCCGCGCCGGCCGCGTCGAAGACGCCCTGTCCGATCTGGCCCGCGCCGAACGGGCGGGCATCCCGCCCGCCGAGGTGGAGTACCGGCGGGCGGCCGTGCGGGCCGCCGCGGGTGATGCGGCAGCCGCCCGGGAGCACCTTCGCCGCAGTCTCCTCCTCGACCCCGGCCACCAACCGGCCGCGACCCTGCTGGCCCGCCTCAGCAACTCCCCCGATACCAGATCGCCTTGATCCACCCCGGTTGGAATGGAGGTAGATGCGGCGCACTCGAACGGAACGCCGGGTGCAGAATCGCCGTACTTCGAGCCCCGTCAGAATCGGGAACGTGTCCTGGCGAGGGATAACCGTTATCACCCCCGACCGCCTTCCGCCCGGGTGTGACGGGTCAACACGAGCCGGGACTCCGAGCGTCTCGGCCGCTCCGTTCGCGGGTCTGGCTGTTCGAGAACGGCCCCGTCCGCGGGACCAACTGTCCGATTGACCGGCCGGGTAAAATTCCCAATCCGCGGGAATTCTCCAACCCGCACTGCCCTTCTGCCGATCGGGGTACTAAAATCTACGGGCAAGGAGGGCCCATGCGCATCCTGCTCCTCGCCGACGTCCACGGCAACCGGGCGGCTCTCGAAGCCATCAACGAACCGCACGATGCATGTTTCGTGCTCGGCGACTTGGTGGACTACGGTCCCGAGCCGGGTGCATGCGTGGACTGGGTGATGCGCCACACCCACGCCGCCGTCCGCGGGAACCACGACCACGGGGTCGCCCAGGACGTCGAGGTCCAAGGCGTCGGCGGGTTCCGCTTCCTAACCGCCTGCACCCGCCCTTACAGCGTTGCCGCCCTCAACCCCGTCCAGCGCCGCTACCTGGCCGACCTCCCCACCTCGCGGATGCTTACCGCCGGGGGCAAGCGGTTCCTGCTGGTCCACGCCACGCCACGCGACCCGATGGACGAGTACGCCCCGGCCGACCGGGCGTTCTGGGCGCCGCGGGTGGCCGGGCTCGGGGTCGACTACGTGTGCGTGGGCCACACCCACCAGCCGTACACGCTGGAGGTGGGGTCGGTGACGGTCATCAACCCCGGGAGCGTGGGCCTGCCGCGTGACGGCGACCCGCGGGCCGGCTACGCGGTGATGACGATCGACGACTCGGGCGTGCGCATCGACCTGAAGCGGATCGACTACCCCACCGACCAGACCGTCCGGGCGCTCCTCGCCACCCGGATCGACCCGGCCGCCAAGCAGACCCTCTCCGACCTCTACTCCGGCAGCCCCGGCGTCCACCGCTGGCTCCGCCTCCCCGTCCCCCCCGCCGTCGCCGCGAGCTGAGCGCGGCCGTTCGCCGGGGTTCCGGCGGCTCCGCCGTCAGTCGCGTGGGAAACGGTCGGGGTTGTCGGTGAACACCGCGTCGACCTTCAGTTCCATCAGGAAGTGCTGCATCTCCGCGGTCACGTCCGGGAACCGACCGGTCTGGCCGGACCGGAAGGTCCACACGGTCACGCTCATGCCGAGCGCGTGGGCGTCCTTCACGACCTCCGGGCGAGCGAGGACCAGGGGCTTGGCCGGGGCGATCCCGTCGGCGAACTCCTGGATCTGTTTCAACCGGGCCTCCGACGTGTCACCCCCCGCGAACAGGTACACCAGCGGCAGCTTGCAGGCGTGGTCCTTGCGGAGCGTCTTCAGGCTGTCGGCGCTGAACGACTGGATCACCACCGGCGTCTTCGGGTCGGCCTTGGGAGCGTCGAGCTTGTTCGCCCGTAGCACCTCCATCAGCGCCTTCTCCATGTTCAGCCCGAGCCGGCCGTACAGGGCCGGATCCTTCGTCTCGGGGATGATCCCGGCCTTCCCCTTCACGACGTCGATCATCTCCTGGAAGGTCGGCACCCGCGCGCCGGCGAACTGCGGCCCCTTCCACGCCCCGGCGTCGAGCCGGCGGATCTCGGCCAGCGTGAAGTCGGCCACCGGCCAAGTCTTCCGGCCCTTCACCTCCCGCGCCCGGTCGGGGAAGACCTGCGCCACGTTGGTGGTCCGCTCCAGGGTGGTGTCGTGGAGGCACACCAGCACGCCGTCCTTCGTCAGCTGAAGGTCGGGCTCGACGTAGTCGGCCCCGTGCTTGAGGGCGAGTTCGTAGGCGGCGATGGTGTGTTCCGGGGCGTCGCCGGAGGCGCCGCGGTGGGCGATGTTGGTCCGCTTCGTGTACGGCCGCAGCACGGCCTTCTCCCGCCCGCGGGCCGCGAGGATTGCGGTGACCGCGAAGTGGTCGGACGGGGTACGACCGTCCTTCGCGGTGCGGTCGATCGCGGCCTGCTTCACCTCCCAGTCGCGGGAGGCGGCGATCCAGTCGATCCGCTCCCCGCTGGTGGCGGTCGCCTTGAACCCGCTGAACGTCCCCTCCTCCTTGCCGCGGGTCGGTTGGACGACGCGGAACGTGTCCACAAAGGGGGACGGGCGTTCGTCGGCCGGGCCGAACAGGGCCGTGTACGGCCCGCTCCCCTCGCCGGCGTTGAAGTCGCCGGTCACCACCACCCGGCACCCGGCGCCCAGCTCGGCGGCCTTCGCCCGGATGAGCTTGGCAGCCTCCTGGCGGGCCTTCTTCCCAACGTGGTCGAAGTGGGCGTTCAGGAACAGGATCGGCGTACCCGAGGCCGAGCGGTCCTTCAACCGGACCCAGCTGGCGATCCGCGGGAGGGCGGCGTCCCAGCCCTTGCTGCCGACGGTGTCGGGCGTCTCGCTCAGCCAGAAGTGACCGCCGGCCAGCTTCTCGAACCGGGCCGTGCGGTAGAACAGCGCGGCCATCTCGCCGCCGTCCTTGCCGTCGTCCCGGCCGACCCCGAACGCCGCGTACCCGGTCAGCTTGCCGGCCAGGTAGTCGCGCTGGAAGGCCAGCGTTTCCTGGGTGCCGAGGAGGTCCGGGTTGAACGCGGCGACCGTCTCGGCGAGGAAGTCCTTGCGCTTGTCCCAGTGGTTCTCGCCGTCCTTGGCGGTGCCGTAGCGGATGTTGTAGCTCATCACCCGCACCGGGGCGGGCGGGTCGTCCGCCGCCGCGGGGGCGACGGCGGCGAGCGCCAGCGCTGCGGCGAGCACGAACCGGGGCATGCGGGACTCCTGGGGCGGGGTCAGGCGATGATCTCGCGGACGACGCGGGCCGGGCGCCCGTCGGTCAGCCGTTGGGGGCGGCCGCCGTGGTGGTATACCAGCTGGTCGTGGTGGATTCCGAGAAGATTGAGCACAGTTGCCTGGAAGTCGTTCGGCGTCACCACGTTCTCCGCGGCCTTGTGCCCGACCTCGTCCGTGGCCCCATAGGTCATCCCGCCCTTCACGCCCCCGCCGGCCAGCCAGTTGGTGAAGCCCTGGCCGTTGTGGTCGCGCCCGGCCTGCGGGTTCAGCTCGCCCTCGCACACCGGCAGCCGGCCGATCTCGCCGCCCCAGTGGACGAGCGTCGTGTCGAGCAGCCCCCGCTGCTTCAGATCCTTCACCAGCGCCGCGGCCGGCTGGTCGGTCCGCCGGCAGATCGCCGGGAGCCCGGTGCGGAGGTTGTTGTGCGTGTCCCAGGGCTGGCCGCCGAGGAACAGCTGAACGAAGCGCACGCCGCGCTCGACCAGCCGGCGGGCGATCAGGCAGCGGGTGCCGTACTCGCGCGTCTCGGGGCGGTCGAGGCCGTACATGGCTTTGACGCGCTCCGGCTCGCGGGACACGTCCAGCGCCTCCTTGGCGGCCGTCTGCATGGAGGCGGCGAGTTCGTAGCTGGCGATCCGCGCCTCCAGGTCGGCCTCGCCGGGGCGGGCGGCCAAGTGGCGGCGGTTGAGCGCCGCGAGCAGGTCGAGGTTCTGCCGCTGCACGGCGCCGGCCGCGTCCGGCGGCGGGTCGAGGTTGAGGATGCGCGGCTCCTGCGGGCGGAGGAGCGTCCCCTGGTAGAGCGGCGGGAGGAAGCCGCAGTCCCAATTGTGGGCGGCGTCCACCGGCGGGCCGCCCGGGTCGGACAGGACCATGTACGCGGGGAGGTTCTGCGCCTCCGACCCGAGCCCGTACACCACCCAGCTGCCGAGCGTCGGCCGGCCGGTGATACCGGCGATGCCGCCGTGGAAGTAGCGGATCGACACCTCGTGGCCGTTGAACCCGGTGTGCATCGACCGGACCACGCACAGGTCGTCCACGATGCCGGCGGTGTGCGGCAGCAGTTCGGACACCTCGGTGCCGCACTTGCCGTGGCGGGCGAACTTCCACGGGCTGCCGAACAGCGTCTTGCTCGCGCGGTTCACGAAGCTGTAGGTGACGTTCCCCCCGTACTCCTTGCCGCTGAGCCGGGTGAGTTCGGGCTTGGGGTCGAACAGGTCCACGTGGCTCGGCCCGCCGTGCATGAACAGCGAGATCATGGCCTTCGCCTTGGGGGCGAAGTGCGGCGGCTTGGGGGCGAGGCTGGCGGCCGCGTTCTCGCCCGGCTTGGGCGGGCCGTCGGCGGCGAGGAGGCCGTCGCGGCGGAGCAGGTCGGCGAGGGCGAAGAAGCCGACCCCGGCGGCCGTCCTGCTAAGAACGGCGCGGCGGGTGGGGGGCGGGTCAATCGACATAGAGGAACTCGTTCGAGGCGAGGAGTTGCTGGCAGAGGTTGGTGAGGGCCGAGAGGTCGGACTCCTTCGACCGGGCGGCGAGCGCGGCGGTCTGGGTGGTGAGGAACGTGGTGCCGAGCCGCACCTCGTCGGCCGCGGGGGAGCGGAGGTAGGCGAGTCGCCAGGCCGTCTCGACCAACCGGTCCGGGGACGCGCCGGCCCCGGCCTCGGCCCGCACGCGGGCGGCGAGGTGGCCGGCCTGCTTGCGGACGAACTCGCTGTTCAGGAGCATCAACGACTGCGGCGCGGTCGTGGTGACGTTCCGCCGGTCGCAGTTCAGCTCGACCCCGGGCGCATCGAACGCCGCCAGGAACGCCACCGGCTTGCTCCGCCGCACCTGGAGGTAGACGCTCCGCCGCGGCTTGTCGTCCGGGGTGCCGACCTGGCCGGCGGGGTCTTCGCTCACCGGAACCGGCGGGCCGAAGGCGGTGCGGTCGAGTCGACCGGCGGCGACCAGCATCCGGTCGCGGACCGCCTCGGCCTCCAGCCGGCGCACCGGGAACCGGCTGTAGAGCGAGTTGGCCCGGTCCACGGCGTCGGCCGCCGGGGTGCGGGCGCTCGACTGGCGATAGACGGTTGAGGTCATGACGAGCTTGTGGAACTTCTTCTGGCTCCAGCCCAGCCGGGGGAGTTCGGTGGCGAGCCAGTCGAGGAGTTCGGGGTGGGTCGGCAGCTGGCCGAGTTTGCCGAACTCGCCGGGGGTGTCCACGATGCCGCGGCCGAAGTGGTGGAGCCAGAGCCGGTTCACCGTCACCCGGCCGAACAGCGGGTGCGTGCCGCTCGTCAGGTGCTTGGCCCAGGCGAGCCGGCGGCCGGTGGTGGCGCCGCCCGCGGGAGCGTTGGCAACCTCGAACCGCTTCCCGTCCGGGGCGGCGACGGTCAGGTCGCCGGGGGCGAGGTCCGGCCCCTTGGGCTGGCGGGCGTCGCCGCGGTGGTGGAGCTTCGTCGCCGGCACCCGGCCGGGTACCTCGGCGGCGACCGCCACGAACCCCTCGGCCGGCCGCTCGGCCCGCTTCGCCTGCACCTTGGCCTGGAGCGCCTTGATCTCGTCGGCGACCTTCGGCTCGTACTGGTACAGCACGCCGGGCGTGATGTTCAGCTTGGGGTTGGTCGCCACCAGCTGCTTCTGCTCGGCGGTCCGCTTGGCTTCGGGGGCGTCGAACGCCGCCCGGAGGGCGGGCTGCTGGTCGGCGGGGAACTTCCCCAACTCCTTCTCGAACGCCGCCTTCACCGCCGCGGTCTGCTTGGCGGTCATCTCGGCCTGCATCTTCCCGGCCTCGACCTCGACTGCGGTCGCCTTGGCCCGGTCCGCGTCGCTGTAGAGCGACACGAGCCGCTCCGCCGGCCGGCGCCACTTCCCCGGGTCGAGGGCCGGCTCGAACACGGCCCGCAGGCGGAAGTAATCGGCCTGGGGGACCGGGTCGTAACGGTGGTCGTGGCACTGGGCGCACCCGACCGATGTGCCGAGGAGCGTGGACGAGACGACCTTCAGCACGTCCACCATGACCTGCTCGGCGTCGGCCGGGGTGTTGCTGCTGGCGGTGGCGTCCGGGGCAGAGCGGAGGAAGCCGGTGGCGGCGAGGAGGTCCACCTGCGGCGGGGCGAGGTTCGCCCACGGCCGGGGGAGGAGTTCGTCGCCCGCCAGCTGTTCGGTGACGAACCGGTCGAGCGGGGTGTCGGCGTTGATGGCGCGAACGACGTAGTCGCGGTAGCGCCACATGTGCGGGCGGACGGTGTCGGTGGCGCCATCGCCCTCGCTGTCGGCGTAGCCGGCGGCGTCGAGCCAGTGCCGACCCCAGCGCTCGCCGTAGGCCGACGACGCCAGCAGCCGGTCGACCGCCTTCTCGTAGGCGTCCGGGGTGGTGTCCGCTAGGAAGGCGTCGAGTTCCTGCTGCGTGGGCGGCAGGCCGGTGAGGTCGAAGGTGGCCCGGCGGAGGAGCGTGGCGCGGTCGGCGTCCGGGTTGAAGCCGAGCCCCTTGTCGCGGAGCCTTGCCAGGACGAAGGCGTCGATCGGCGTGCGGACGCGGTCGGTAGGAAGGGCGGGCGGGGTGGTAGGACGGGTAAGCGGTTGGTAAAACCAGTAGGCCCGCTCCTCGGCGGTGATCCCTAGGCCCGGCGGGAGGGTGGCGGGCTCGTCGCGGAGGGTGAGCGCCCCGCCGGCAATCCACTTCTCGATCACCGCGATCTGCTCGGCCGGCACCTTCTTCTCGCCCGGCGGCATGTCGCCGGACTTCAGCCGTTCGACGAGGTAGCTCTTGGCTGGGGCGCCGGGGACGACGGCCGCGCCGCCCTTCCCGCCGGCGACGGCGAACCGCTTGAGCCGCAGGTCGAGCCCGCCGGCGTGCTTCTCGCCGGCGCCGTGGCAGTCGAGGCAGTAGGCCCGGAGGATCGGCCGGACGTGCTGCTCGAAGGTGACCGGGTCGTTGGCGACGGCGGGCTGGGCGGCGAACAGCAACGCCACGAGGGCGGTGGTGGGGCCACGGTGCATGGAAAGTGAGCCTGGCGGGTGGGGCGAACCGAACCGTGCAGGAAGTTAGACTACCACCTCCGGCCGGCCAACGCCAGTGCGAGGCCCGGGCCACCGCACCAGCCCAGGGGCGACCGCTGGCGACACCGGCCGAGAGGCGATCCGGCCCCGCGTGTGATAGCGGTTATCACGCCCGCTGCGTTCCGACGAGTTCCCAATGCGAGAATCCCGCACCTGGGACTCCGGCACAGTGTCCGGCGCGGGCCGTCACTGAACTACGATCGTGTCGCCGTCCGCGAAAGTGGTTTTGTTCAAGGATGTGCCCAGATCGTACTTGTGACTTCGCCACTCCGGGTCATTAGCGGGGTGAGTGGCGTAGAGGTCACGTCGCCCCCGCAGGGCCGGGTACACCTCCGCGACGAAGGCTCCTAACGGCATGTCGTCCTTAACCCGGGTCAGGGGACTCATCACACCGCGGTACGACACCGTGAGCATGACGACTCGACGTTCGATCCGCGCGACCGCCCCGGCGTCGAGTCGCCCCAGGTACTCCAGGAATAGCCTCTGCCCGTCCCCTCCCGGGTCACAAATGACCGGCCACGTACACTCGCCCGTTACCAGTGGGACGCTCACCGCCCAGCGGATCGCCCCGTACAGCCAGTGCCGGAGGGCAGCCGACCGGGGCCAGCCGTACGCCCCCGTCCCCATCGGCGGGACGAGTACCGTGGCACACCTGAGCTCCTGGGCGTGGGAGAGGACGGCGGCCGCGGACCGCCACTGGTCTTCGGCGTGCTGGCGGCGGTCGGCATTGAAGACGGTTGACGCGAGAAGATGAACTGGAGCCCCTTGGTACTCTACGCACCCGAGGTCGCAGACGTGCCGGCTCGTGATCAACTTCCGGCGCGACTCGAGAGCGGCCGGGGAGACGCCGAGGAAGTCGAACACGCTGGTCGAGACGATGCCACCCAGGTGAACGTTGTTGTTCGTCGGCAGAACGATCGCCGTGCGGCCGAACGCGACTTCTTCGAGGGCCGCTTGGAGGGTTCCCGGGAAGAACCGGGCGTACGGTGGCTCCGGCCGGGTGGCGAGCCGGAAGAACCGACCGGGGTTACCGGCCGATTCTTCCGCCAGCCGGCCGGTGAACGTCTTGGGGACGCGGCCGACCAGATCAGCGAGGTTGTGGTCCTCGACCTGCACCGCGGCCCCGACGGGCGTGGGTAGAGTCGTCGGCCAGGTGCTGTGGTCGCAGCGGACGGGAACGATTCGGATGCCACGACCGGCCAGGATGGCCAGCTCCTCTCGAACCCACCCGTTCTGGACGGAGTGCTCGGAGAGGAGTGCGACCACCGCCCCGACTCGGTCCAGCCGCTCGCCCAACCTGGCCAACTGCTCGCCCAGCTTGGCTTGCAGGGAGTCATCCGGCGACAGACCCACCCGGTGTACGAACTGCGTCACCCCCGCACGGATGAGTGAGGTGGCTACCTGTAGAGCCTTCGGGGCGTCGGCGTGCGAGTAAGAAACAGCAAACTGCGGCCCGTCCTGAGCCGGCGGGGTGACGCGGCTCGACTCCTCCTCCAAAGCAATCGGGGGAGGCACCGGGGCGAGAGGGCGGACCACTTCCGCCGCGTGCAACACCCCGTCCACCCGCGGGGCGCCAGGGGGGCGTGTGCTCGGTAGCGTACTGATGAACTCCTTCAGTTCGACATTACCGGGGTTTGCTGCCAATGCCGCCGCGATCAGGTCGCCCAGCCAATTCTGCTGATGGGCGACGCGGAGGAGGTCGTCTACGACGTCCTCAAACGAGCCGGGGCCAACAATGTGAATCAGGTACTTGTCCAGGTGATGCAGGAGCATCCGGTCCAGCGAGCGCGGGTCGAATGCGGCGAGGAGCGCGGCGTGCAGTTTGCCAAGCTGGGGGCCGGTCATGACCCAAACTCCGCACCCGACTCCGGGGGCACCACGGCCGGTCGAGCAAGACCACAACCCCGTGAGCAGGCCGGACCGCGGGTTCAGGGCGGTCACACGCCACCTGCCACTGCGGACCGCCGCGCGGGATCGACTCGGGGGGCCGGGCAGTTACCTACGCCGTCTAGCTGGTACTCGGGCAACGTTCCGCGAATCATACACGGGCTTGCCCGTCGGCGATACCGGTCACCCGATCACCACCCGGTCGCCCGGGGCCGGCACGCCCACGTCGGCGAAGCCGACGCCCCGCAGCGTCTCGGCCAGGGCGTGGGCCTGCTCCCGCTCGCCGTGGATGAGCCGCACCTTCCCCACCCGGCCGGCCAGCGGGGATAGGTACGACAGGAAGTCGTCGCGGTCGGCGTGGCCGCTGAACCCGTCCAGGTGGACCACCTCCACCCACTTGTTCCAGTCCCGCCCCTGGAACCGCACCGTCGGCTTCGGCTCCAGCAGCCGGCGGCCGGTCGTCCCCGGAGCCTGGAAGCTCACCAGGATCACCGTGCAGCGCGGGTCGTCCACCAGCTGCTTCAGGTGCTGCTGCACCCGCCCCGCGTCGCACATCCCGCTCGACGCGATGATCACCGCCGGCCCCGGCCGCGTCGCCAGCAGCGTGCTCTGCTCGAAGTCGCGCACGTAGGTGACGCCGTCGCCCCCCAGCAGCCCGTGGCCCTCCCGCAAAGCCTGGGCGATGTCCGGCGACAGGCTGTTCGGGTGCGCCCGGTACACCTCCGCCACCTCCGAGGCCAGCGGGCTGTCCACGTAGATCGGCAACTTCGGCAGCTTCCCCTCGCGCAGGCCGAGTTGCAGCACGTGGATGATCAGCTGGGTCCGCCCCAGGCTGAACGCCGGGATCAGCGCCTTGCCGCCGCGGTCCACGGTGTCGCGGATCGCGGCGTACAACTTCTCCACCGTCTCCCCGAAGGAGCGGTGCAGCCGGTTCCCGTAGGTGCTCTCGCAGACCAGCACGTCCGCCGGGGGGATCGGCGCCGTCGGCTTCAGGATCGGCATCCCCCGGCGGCCCATGTCGCCGCTGAAGCACAGGGTCCGCTCGCGGTCCGGGCCGTCGGCCGCGATCAGCAGCATGGCCGACCCGAGGACGTGCCCGGCCTCGACGAACCGGAACCGGACCGTCCGGGTGACCTCCACCGGCTTCCCGTAGGGCACCTGCACCACGCGGTTGAACGTCTCCTCCACGTCGGTGTGGCTGTACAGCGGCTGCACCCACGGCTCGGCGTAGTTCCGGGCGATGTTCAGGTGAGCGGCGTCCTCCTCCTGGATCTTGGCCGAGTCGGCCAGCATCACCCGGAGCAGGTCGCGCGTGGGCGGGGTGCAGTAGATCGGCCCGGCGAACCCCTGGCGCACGAGCGTCGGCAGGTTCCCGCAGTGGTCGATGTGGGCGTGGCTGAGGAGGACGGCGTCGATCTGGGTGGGGTGGAACGGGAAGTGGGCGTTCCGCTGCCGGGCCTCCTCGCGCTTCCCCTGGTGGAGGCCGCAGTCCAAAAGGATCTTGTGGTTGCCGACTTCGAGGAGGTGCATCGACCCGGACACCCCGCCGGCCGCCCCCCAGAAGGTGAGGGTCGGTTCGGCAGGGGGGTGCGTCTCTGGGGCTGCGGCGGCGGGTGTCATCCGGGTATTCTACCCGGTTTCCCGCCGAGCGGGCGGCGGAGAAATGTCCGCCCGCGGCCCGCCCGCCCGCGGGCCGCCCGCGCTACCGGACGGCGAAGTCGCGGATGGCGTTGTGGAGCGGGTCGTCCCGCTGGATCGCGTGAATGATGATCGTGTAGTGGTTGCGGCCCTCGCACTTCATCAGGGTGTGGGGGCTGTCGCACTGCTTGAGGGCCGCGGCCATGTCGATCGCCATGCGGTCGAGGTGGTCGAAGTCCTTGTCGCCGTAGGCCAGCAGGAACGGCGGGTGCTTCCCGGACCCGGCCACGTGAGCCAGCGGCGACGCCTCCCGACACACCTTCTCGTCGGTCCCGAAGATCGGGTGAAACAGGGGGAAGTCGGTCGGGATGGTGTACACCCCGCTGACGCTCACCACGCCGCGGACGTCCGCGGGGGTCAACTTCTCGGCCTTCAGGTAGGCGGGGTCGGTGGCGAGGAGGCTGACGAGGTGTCCGCCGGCCGAGTGACCGAACAGCGTAATCTTGGCCGGGTCGCCGCCGTACTTGGCGACGTTGGCCTTTGCCCAGGCGAACGCCTTGGCCACGTCCTCGACGTGGGCCGGGTGCTTGACCGCCGGCGACAGCCGGTAGTTGATGACGACGGTCACGAGCCCGAGCTTGGCGAACTCCTCGCCGACGGCGGAGTACAGCCCCTTGTTGCCGGACCGCCACGTGCCGCCGTGGACGAAGAACAGGACCGGCCGGTCCTTAGCCCCGGCCGGGGCGTACACGTCGAGGCGGTGCCGCACCGGGTCGGCGGCGGGGTCGGTGCGGTAGGCGAGGTCGGCGTGTTTGCGGACCTCGGGGGCGGCCTTTTCCCTTTCCTGCCCGGGGGCGGCCCCGGCGAACGCGGCGGCGAGGAGGGCGAGCGCGGGAACGGCACAGCGCATGCGCAGGACTCACGGGGGCGGGGAGGTCGGGGGCATTCTACCCCACGACCGGCACGAATGCGCACCCCGCCCCTACCCGCCCAATACGGTCCGGTACGCCTCCTCGTTGAACCCGACCACGAGCGTCCGGCCGACGCGGGCGGTCGGGGCGCGGAGGTTGCCGGTCGGGCCGATCATTTTGGCGAGCAGGTCGGCGTCGGCGGGGCGGTCGGCGGTGAGGTCGAACACCTCCGTCTTCTTCCCGCGGGCGGCGACCAGCGTGTCGATCCCCTCCAGGTGCTTGATTGCCTCCTCCGGGGGGATGCGGGTCTTGATCCCGTCCACCGTCTCGGTCACCAGGACGCCGGCGGGTTTGAGGTACTTCATCGCGTTCTTGCACGTCTCGCACGACTTCCGGAAGTACAGCCAGTCGATCGTCCGGGGCATGGGGGAGGTCTCCGGTCCGGGGGGTACGTGACCAGTTGCGGGCGTTTCCGGGGCGCCGCGGCTACTTCAGCTGGAAGGGGACCGGCCCCGTCGTCATCCGCATCGGCCTCCTCAGGTCGGAAAACGTCAACGCGTCTTTCAGCAGGTAGTGCTTCTTGTCCGGCTTCCAGTTCGGCGACTCGTCATGCTTGACCTCGACAGCCTTGACGGTCTCGTCGGACATCACGGCCTGCATCGAGAACGTCATCGTCCACGACGACGTGGTCGTCAGTGCATTTTTGAGTTCTTGAGTAATCTCGATCTTGGAATCGGGCAAATCTATTGATTTTGCGGGGAGGCCGATGACCACCTCCGGCCAGTCGGTGCGGATCGGCGAACCCGGCGGCGCCTCTGCCGTGCGAGTGGCCAGATCGGTGCCCCCGGCGCTGAGCTTGACGGAAACGACTGACAAGGAGTTGGCGGGCACGTCGTCCGTGCGAATCCTCACCCGAAGTTGCTTGATCGTCACGGCGGGTGGGGCCGGCTGCTTGCCCGCCGGCTCGGGCGGGGTCGGCCGGTTGTCGTCGCGCCCGTTGACGAGCGGTATGAGTACCAGCGGGAGGATGACTACCAGGGCCGCGCCGGCCGCGGCAACGGCATACCACTGCGCGGGCCTGCGCCGCAGGCGATCGGGCGGCGGGTCCGGTTCCGACACCGGGTCCGGCTGCGGCGGGGGGTTATTGAACTCCGTCTCGAACGCGGCCAGCCGTCTGTTCTCCGGCCGTTGGCCGCGGAGCTTCACGACGAGCTGGCCGATCTTGTCTTTCCGGCCGAGCCCCTGAACCACGTCGAACGCGAGGTCGCGGAAGCTCCCGGTGTCCTCGTAATCGACGCCCACATTCTCTTCGAGCTCAACGCTCATAAACTGAATCAGTTCATTTCGGTCGAACAACTGGCACAGAATATCACGAAGCTCGCCGATTTGTCTGCCGTTTAACACGGGGGCGATCCTCTCTCCATCACCTGACGCGGCGCGGGACCGCCGTTGGTCGGCCCGACATCTTGGTCGCGGCGCCGGCGGCGGGTGTTATCCTAGTCGCCAGACGGCCCGAGAGGGGCTCCGTCTCGCCCGGGTACCGACCCGCGGGTCGTCGGCCGGCCCGGGTGGTACCCGGACCGGCCGCGCTACTCGGCCGCGAGCGACACGCAGATCAACTCCTTGTCGTTCCGCACGAAGGCGCAGCGGTCGGCGTAGGCCGGGTGACTCCACACCACCCGCCGGCCGAACGCCGGGGTGGTCGGCTGCACCACGCGCGCCCGGCTCACCTCCTCGTACCCCTGCGGCGACAGCTTGGCGATGACGAGGTCGCCGGTCTCGGCGAGCAGGAAGAAGCGGTCGGCGTTCTTGACCACGAAGGCGGTCCCGCTCGCCCCGTTCTTGAAGTCGTCGTCCTTGTCCTCGCCCAGCACCGGCTTGAACGTGCTCCACAGCCGCTTCCCGGTAGCCATCTCGACGGCCCGGAACTGGCCGGGCTGGTCGGCGCCGTAGAGGACGCCGTTCTCGGCGAACGGGGTCATGTTGATCGGGTACAGCCCCGCCTTCGTCCGCGGGCCGCCCGTCCCGCGCCAGACCTCCTTCACGGCCGGCTTGGCGGGGTCGAGTTTGAGGGTCACGCCGACGTTGCCGATCCCGGCGGCGTAGAGGAGGTCGCCGTCCCGCCGGGGGACCATGATCGACATCGCGTACTCGGGCTGGAGCGGCACGTCCCAGTACCGGCTGCCGGTCGTGGGGTTGAGCCCGTACAGCCCCCGCGGGGTCCACACCACTAACTGATCCGTCCCGCCGGCGTGGATCAGGGCGGGGGTGTTGTACCCCGGCTCGGTCGTGGACAGCGCCTTCCACGCCTCGGCGCCCGTGTCCTTGTTGAAGGCGACGACCGTGCGCCCGTCGCCGCCGACCAGGCAGATGACGAGGTCTTGGTGGATGACGGGGTGGCCGGCAAAGCCCCAGACGGGCACCTTCGCCCCGTAGTCCTTCGGGAAGTTCTTCGACCACAGCACCTTACCGGAGGCGGCGTCGAGGCAGAAGAAGTCGCCCATCGCCCCGACCGCGTACACCTTCCCGGCGTGGACGGTCGGCGTGCAGCGGGGGCCGGCGGGGTACTGGATCGTGTAAGTCACCTCGTACTGGTGCTTCCACACCTCCGCCCCGGTCTTGGCGTCGAGGCACAGGATGCGCTCGGTGGCCGGGGTCTTGGCCGTGTTCCCGGCGAACGGGTCTTCGGGGTCTTTCACCCCCTCCTTCATCACCTTGTCGGCCACGAACACCTTCCCGCCGGCGACCGCCGGCCCGGCGTAGCCGCCGCCGACCGGCACCCGCCACAGCACCTTCGGGCCGTCCTTCGGGAACTCCTTCAGGACTCCGGTCTCGGCCCACACTGCGTCGCGGTTCGGGCCGAGGTACTGGGGCCAGTCGGCGGCGGCGGCGAGCGGGGCGGCGGCGAGGAGGGCCGCCGCGGCGGTGAGCCGGGTCATGCGCGAGTCTCCGGGCGGGGGGGGCGAGTATCGGACAGGAAGGATACCGACGGGGTGGGGCGGGTTAACAGCCCGGTCGGTCCTGCTCACAGCGCCCCGGCCGCCGCGCCGACGGCCGGCATGCCCCGGGCGGGGTACTGCTGCCAGATCCGGTCGAGCAGATCCTGGGCGGTCTCCAGGGGAACGGCCCGGTAGCGGTCGCCGGACTTGGTCACGATCCCGGCCCGCTCCAGCTTGGCCAGGGCGTCCTCGATCTCGAAGTCCACCGCCAGGTTCAGCCGGCGCTCCAGGTCGAGTTCGACGTAGTCGTCCAGTTCGGCCGCCGTCCAGCCGCGGTCGCCGGCGTAGCGCCACAGGTAGAAGTAGCTCAGCAGCGTCTCGCGCGTCTCCTGCTCCTCGGCCTCGTCGAGCAGCTTGTACATCACCCCGCCGTTGTTGTCGAGGTTCTGGTAGTACAGGCTCTGCGTCAGCTGGAGTGAGTACGTCTGCTTCGACACCTGGAAGCTGTACCACGTCTTGTACCCGTAGCCGAGCACCAGCGCGATCGGGGTGTAGAGGGCGAGCAGCGCCGCGGTGCTGCCGGCGAACAGGGCCGCCCCGAGGCCGCCGAGGCTGAAGGAGCTGAGCTTCCAGCCCACGTAGCCGATCGTACTCGTGAGCGACCCGCCCAGCTTGAGCCGTTCGAGCAGCGGCATCTTGACCCGCCCCCCGGGGAGCAGCATCTCGATGTCCATCTGCGGGATGTCCTTGAACAGCTTCAGGAACACACTCTCGGTGTCGGCCTCCGCGCCGAGCCGCTTGTGGGGCTTCTGCTTGAAGATCACCGCCACCCGGGTGAACGTCGGGACGCGCACCTCCTCGACGCGGAAGCGGTTCCGCCAGTTCCGCCGGAACCGCTTGCTCATCCCCTTCCCGCGGACGAACACCTCCACCTGGTCGAAGGCGTCCCAGGGGACGTCCATGTCGATGCCCCAGTCACTCGCCCCGGCCATCACCCGCTCCATCTCGTCCTTCGAGAGGTGGGTGTAGTTGGCCCGGCCCATCAGGTGGGTGAAGGTGGCGAACAGCTTCCGGTGGGCGGTGGCCTTCTCGGCGGGCTCCAGCTTCTTGAGCGGCTTGGGGTCGGCGTCCGGGTCGAACGAGGCGTAGCTGTCCTCCAGCTGGCGGAGTTCGCCGTGGTACAGGGCGTGGATGTGGAGGATCACCGACCGGGCGAAGCGGCGGAACCGGGCCTGCTCGTCCGGGGTGAGTTTCTGCCCGGCGACCGGGCCGGACTCGTTCGACAGGTACTCGACCAGGTCCGCCACGCGGACGGGGATGAAGTGCTCGCGGTCGGCGTACTCGGCCACGGGCGGGTTCCTTGGTGGTGGTGTGCGGTCGGCGGCCCGGGGTCATCTCACCCGACGAGCAGGAGGAGGGCAACCCCCGACACGAGCAAACCGACGGCCGCTAGCCCGGCCACGAGAAGGCCGCGCGAAGGGTCGGACCGGTTTGGGTGGGGGCCGCCCTCCGACTCGCGGACGGACCGGTAGTCCTCGTAGTCGTCCTCGACGTCGCTCACGGCGGAGCCCTCGGGGGCAGGTGTGCCCGGCTATTCGCCGCCCGCCGGCCGGCCTTGAGGCGATTCCCCAGGTCCGGCCGCCGGTGACACGCCCGCCCCGCCGGCCCGACCGCCCTCGCGGAAGACCCCGGGATCGCGCTACCGCTCCGACAACGGCTGTAGCACGGTCACGGCATCGACGCCCTTGTCTTCAGCGGTGAGGTTGACCGAGAGCGGGAACCCCTCGTAACGGATCATCCACCACGTTCCGGTGACCGACTGGAGGCCGGGGACTTTCTGCCCCAGCGCGGACAGGCTGGTGTCCGCCGTGACCGGTTGCCCCTCCAGGGTGATCCCCCCGGTGAACCGCTGGCCCAGGTCTTTCGTGCTGAGGTCGTAGATCGGCCGGAAGCTGAACGTGACGTCCCGGAAGACCTGCTTCTCCTTCAGTTCCTGCCGGCCGTGGATGCCGAGCCCGTTCCAGTACACGTACCGGTGGCCCTTGCTCAGGGGATCCTCGATCATCCCGGACGCCTTCCCGAGCGCCTTCTCAAGCACCGCCAGTTCGGCGGGGAGCGCCACGGCCGTCCCGTTGATCGACACCGCCCCCTTGGCGATCTCGACCTTCACCTTGTTCGGGTCGCTGGCGGCCGCGCCGGCGGTCGGCACGCTACTGGTGGGCGGGACGGGGGTGGGGACGGGCCGGCCGTCGGCGGATTCGGTCGTTGAGGGCGAGGGCGTGGCCGCGGGCGGGGGCTCCGCCGTCGGGGTACTGCCCTTGCCTCCGCACCCGAGGGCCGTTCCCGTCAGCGCGACCGCCAGCACCACAAAGGAACCCAGACGCATCTCGACGCTCCTGGTCATCACCGATCGACACCGCCCGCTGCGACCAAAACCTAGTCCTCCAGGTCGGTCGGGTTGCACTTCGCCGCGGCCTCGTCGGCCAGCTGGTCGAGGACGCCCTGGACGTGGCTCATCCGCTCCGGCCGCTTGTTGGCGTTGTAGTTCAGGCACTGCTCGATCAGGTCGGCGAGCGGGGCCGGGATGCCGTGGTTGCACTCACGGACCGGCTTGAACTGCTCCCTGTACCACTTCTCCGAAACCTTCATCCCGTCGAGGGGGACGCACGTCGGCGGCAGTTGGAGCGTCGCCAGCCGGTACATCGTCGCCCCGAAGTTGTAGATGTCCGTCCGCTCGTTGATGAGCTTGTGGCCCACCGTCTCGGGGGCGATGTATTCGGGCGTCCCCTGCACCCGGTCCTTCGGCTCGCCCCGGACCCAGGCCAGCCCGTAGTCGATCACCTTCACGGCCGTCCCCCGGCCGAGGATCAGGTTGTTCGGCTTCAGGTCGGCGTGAACCACCCCCTGCTTGTGCATGTGGGTGAGCCCGTCGGCGATCCGCTCGAACACCCGGATCAGCTTGGGCAGCCGGAGCAGCGGGAGCCGGTCCATCGTGGTGCCGGGGACGAACTCGATCAGGAGCCTGGCCTTCTTCGGCCCGCTGAACCAGCCCTGCTCGACCTCCAGACAGTACACCTTCACCAGGTTGGGGTGGTTCAGCATCTGGCCGACCCGGAATTCGTGCTTCGCCTGCTCCAGGTACTTCAGGTCGTCCTTCCCGTCGATCGGAACCATCTTCAGCGCGTAGTCCTTCCCGTCCTCCTCCCGCCGGACGTGTAGAATGCTGCTGTGGGCCCCGCTCCCCAGGGTCTGAACCACGCTGAACTTGCCGATCTTGTCCACGTCCTCTCCCGGGGCCAGGGTCCGCGCGCCGATCGACCCGCAATCATAACGGAACCGCGGCCGCCGGGCAAACGGCCGGCCGCGCCCGCCGAGAGCCTACATGGGTAGAAGCGAGATGGAAGCCAGAACCCGGCAGATCGGCCGGGAGCTTTTCGGCCGGCTCGACCGCACCGGCCCGACCCCACTCACCAAGGCGTGGCTCGACGACCGGCTGATGGGTCTGGGCACGGCCGACCCGGCGCTGAAGGTCCAGCTGTTCCGGTTCGTGGACACGCTGCCGTACCTCAAGTCCACCGCGGAGATCACCCGCCACCTCGCCGAGTACCTCCGCGAGGCCGAGCGCGACCTGCCCTGGTGGGTGCGGGCCGGCCTGCCGCTCATGCCGCGGGGCGGGCCGCTCGGCGGGCTGCTGGCATTCGCGGCCCGGACCGGCGCCCGCCAGATGGCCCGCCGGTTCATCGCCGGGTCGAACGTCCCCGAGGTGACAGCCGCCGTCCAGCGGCTGCGCGCCCGCCGGCTGGGGTTCACCATCGACCTCCTCGGCGAGGCGACGATCACCGAGGCCGAGGCGGACCACGTCCAGAAGCAGTACTTCGACCTGCTCGCCGGGCTGGGCCGCGAGGCCGCCCGCTGGTCCGACGACCCCATGAACGACCGCGACGACCGCGGCCCGATCCCGCGGGTGAACGTGTCGGTGAAGCTGTCGGCGCTGTACTCGCAGTTCGACCCGATCGACCCGGACGGGACCAGCCGGGCGGTCTTGAACCGCCTCCGACCGATCCTCCGCACTGCCCGCGCGGCCGGGGCGTTCGTCAACTTCGACATGGAGCAGCACGCCTTCAAGGACACGACGCTCCGCATCTTCCGCGAGGTGCTGTCGGAGCCCGAGTTCCTCGACTGGCGCCACGCCGGGATCGCCATCCAGGCGTACCTGACCGACACCGCCGCCGACCTCGAACATCTGCTGGCGTGGGCGCGCGACGAGCGGAAGTGCCCGGTGACGGTCCGGCTCGTGAAGGGCGCCTACTGGGACTACGAGACGGTGATCGCCGCCCAGAACGACTGGCCGGTGCCGGTGTTCACGCGGAAGTGGGAGTCGGACGCGAGTTTTGAACGGCTGACCGACTTCCTGCTCGACCACGCCGACTGGCTGGTGCCGGCGTTCGGGAGCCACAACGTCCGCAGCATGGCGCACGCGATGGCGGCGGCCGAGGCGAAGCGGGTGGACCCGCGGCGGATCGAATTCCAGATGCTCTACGGCATGGCCGACCCGCTCCGCGACGCCGTCCGCTCGCTGGGCTACCGGGTGCGGGTGTACACGCCCTACGGGCAACTCCTGCCGGGGATGGCCTACCTCGTCCGCCGGCTGCTGGAAAACTCCTCGAACGACTCCTTCCTGCGGGCGAGCTTCACCGACGGGGCCGCCGAAGAGGTGCTGCTGATGAACCCGGCCGACCACGCCCCCGCCGCGACCGCCGAGGCGAACGGCCCCCCGACGGCCGCCCCCCGGCCGGCCCCCGGCGCGGCCCCGGCCTTCCAGAACGAGCCCCCCACCGACTTCTCCCGCGAGGCGAGCCGCGCCGCCATGCGCGACGCCCTCGCCCTCGTGCGCACGCAGCTCGGCCGTACCTACCCGGCGGTCGTCGGCGGGGCCGCGCTGCCGGTGACCAAGACGATCGACCGTGTGAACCCGTCGCGCACCGCGGAGCTGATCGGTCGCACGGCCGCCGCGACCGCGGAGCAGGCGAACGCTGCCGTGGCCGCGGCCCTCGCCGCCTTCGACAGCTGGCGCAACACGCCGGTCGGGGAGCGGGCCGCGCTGCTCAACCGCGTGGCGAACCAGTTCCGCCGCCGCCGCTTCGAGTTGGCCGCGTGGATCGTGCTGGAGACGGGCAAGCCCTGGCGCGAGGCCGACGCCGACGTGGCCGAGGCGATCGACTTCTGCACCTTCTACGCGGCCGAGGCGGTGAAACTCCACTCCCCGCACCGCCGCGACGTGGCCGGCGAGGACAACGCCACCTTCTACGAGCCCCGCGGCGTGGCGGTGGTCATCGCCCCGTGGAACTTCCCGCTGGCCATCCTCACCGGCATGGCCGCCGCGGCCGTGGTGACCGGGAACCCGGCGGTGATGAAGCCGGCCGAGCAGTCGGGCGTGGTGGCCGCCAAGTTGATGGAGTGCTTCCGCGACGCCGGCACGCCGCCGGGCGTGGTGAACTTCCTCCCCGGCGACGGCGAGGAGGTCGGGCCGGTGCTGGTGAACCACCCGGACGTGGCGGTGATCGCCTTCACGGGGTCGCTGAAGGTCGGGCTGCTGATCCACGAGCAGGCCGCCCGGACGCCGCCGGGGCAGGGCTTCGTGAAGCGCGTGATCGCCGAGATGGGCGGGAAGAACGCGGTGATCGTGGACGCCGACGCCGACCTCGACGAGGCGGTGAAGGGCGTGGCCGACTCGGCCTTCGGCTACGCCGGGCAGAAGTGTTCGGCCGGCTCGCGGGCGATCGTGCTGGACGGCATCTACGACCAGTTCCTCGCCCGCCTCGTGGAGGCGACCCGCAGCCTGACGGTGGCGCCGGCCGACAACCCTGGGGCGTCGCTCGGCCCGGTGATCGACGCCGAGGCCCGCGACCGCATCCGCGGGGCAATCGACCGCGGCAAGGCCGAGACCCGGCTCGCCTACGAGGCGGACCTCGGCTCGCTCGCGTCCGAGGGGTACTTCGTCGGCCCGACGATCTTCGCGGACGTGCCCGAGACGGCGTGGGTGGCCCAGGAGGAGATCTTCGGCCCGGTGCTGAGCGTGGTGCGGGCGAAGGATCTGGACGATGCCATCCGCATCGCCAACGGCACGAAGTACGCGCTGACGGGCGGGGTGTACAGCCGGAGCCCCGAGCACATCGCGGCGGTGAAGCGGCGGTTCCGGGTCGGGAACCTGTACGTGAACCGGAAGTGTACCGGAGCGCTGGTGGACCGCCAGCCGTTCGGCGGCTTCAAGCTGAGCGGCATCGGCTCCAAGGCCGGCGGCCCGGACTACCTGCTGCAATTCGTACTGCCGCGGACGGTGACCGAGAACCAACTCCGCCGCGGCTTCGCCCCCGAGGCGGGGGTGGGGGAGTAGTTCGCCACGGTGAACGGTCCGCGCGAGTGGGCTGTTCGACCGAGCCATTCCGATCGGATCATCGGACGGGCCGGCGGCCGAACCAAGTCAGGGTTCGGCCGCCGGCCCGTCCGATGATCGTAGGCTCATCAAGGACGTTCGGCTTCCACGACACCCCGCCGAGCTTCGGGCCGAGGTCGTGCGCCGGCTGGGTGAACTCACGCGACGGGGGGCGGGACGATGAACGTACCAGGGCTCATCACCAACACCTACGTGCTGCTGGGTCTGGCCATCCTCGCGGAGGTCGTCGCCACGACCGCGCTGAAGGCCAGCGACGGGTTCACGAAGCCGCTGCCGAGCCTGGTCGTGGCCGTCGGCTACGGCGTCGCCTTCTGGCTCATGTCCCTGGTCCTCCGCGAGCTGCCGACGGGCGTGGTCTACGCCATCTGGTCGGGCGCCGGCATCGCGTTGATCACGCTGGTGGCGTGGGTCTGGCACGGGCAGGTGCTGGACGCGCCGGCGGTGGTCGGGCTCGCACTCATCATCGCCGGGGTCGTGGTCCTGAGCGCCCTGTCCAAGGTCGCACCTCACTGAGGCCGCAGACGTCTCCTCCCCGAGCGCGGCAGGGTGTAACGGAGCCGTAACGGCGGGTGGCGGGCGACGGCCGAGCGCGGCATAACGGACGGCGTTCCCGGAGGTGCCCCGTGCCGCGACTCCTCTCCGCCGCCGTCGCGCTGGCCGTTATCGTTCCCGCCGCGTCGGCCGACATCGACATCCGGCCCGCCTACTTCCAGACCATCCCCTACGACGTCATCGTGGACGCCCGCGGCACCCCCTGGTTCCGCGACCGGGCAGGCATCCACAACGTCCGGGGCGAACTGGTGTGCAAGGCGCCCTACGGGGTGTGGCACCTCGCCGACCGCCGGGGCCGGTTCTGGTTCACCGTCGGCGACCAGTACACGCCGCCCGCCCTGCACTACTACGAGAAGGGCCAGCGGATCGACCCGAAGGTCGCCTCTCAGACCGTCTGGGAGGACTCGACCGGCCGGGTGTTCGCCTTCGACGGCCACGCGGTCCACGTCCTGACGGGCGACACCTGGGCGAAGCACACGGCGATGATGCCGGACCACGTCCGCGAGATCGGCGAGGCGCGGTTCGTCGAGGACCGCAAGGGGCGTGTGTGGGTGTGGCTCCGCTACGGCAACGCCCTGTCCGGCGCCTGGTCGTTCGACGGGAAGACCTGGACCGGGCACCCCATCCCCGGCAGCGACCCGGGCGAGCGGGTCCGGCTGGTACTCCCCTTCGACGACGACTGGTTCCTGGCCGCGGTCGCGCCGCCGGTGCCCGACCTCAAACGGCCGCCCCGGCTGGTGCCGTTCAGCCCGAGCCGCACGCCCGAGCAGATGGCCCGGGCGGCCGTGTTCGCCGGCCTGCCGCTCGAACACACCGAATACTGGGGCGAGGCTCTCGACGGGCTGCGCTACTTCTTCCGCCGCGAGGGAGGCTGGGCTGTCACCGCCGCCGGCGCGGCACGGCCGCTGGCGGACGACGTCCTCACCCACCTCGGCTCGTACCCACAGGGGACGAGTACCACCGCCGTCACCACCCTGCTCGCACGTCCCGGCGACCGGCTCGGGCGTCAGGTCTGGCGGCAGGGGTCGTGGGCGTGCGGCCGCGACACCCAGGGGCGAGTGTACATCCGCGGGGCGAACCCGCCGCCGCACCTGCGTTCCGACTACGCCACGCACGTCCTCTGGCCCGAGAAGGAGGTGTTCGGCGACGTCCTTCGGCTGACCCCGGGCCGACCGGGGGAGTACGTCAAGGATCTGTTCCGCGACGCCGCCGGCACCGCCTTCGCCCGACCCACCGCGCACCCCGAGGTGGTCCGCCGCTGGAACGGCAAGGCGTGGGCGGGCACGCCGGTCGAGCCGTTGCCGAAAGCGAAGTGGGCGGGTAAGGACCGGTTCCCACCGCCGGAACTGGCCTGGTCGGGCTTCGGCCTCGTCGGGCGCTCGACGGCGACCGACTCCCGGACCGTATTCGTCCGGGTGAAGACCCGGTCAGCCGTGACCAAGGACGGCGAGCCCCTCGCGCCGGACGACGAGGCGGGGAAAGACGCCCGGCCGTTCTACGTGTACGAGGCGTGGACGCACCGCGACGGGGCGTGGAGCGATGCCCGCCCGCCGGCCGAGTTGCTCCGGGCGAACCGCAAGGCTCTGACCGACGCCCGCGTCCGCCCGCAGCCGACCGCCGGCCCGGGGCCGGTGCTGGGCGACGGCGCCCGTCTGTGGTTCGCCCACGACTGGGTGGTGACGGTAACCGAGGCGGACGGCACCACGCACACCGCCGTCGTGCCGAAGCCGCACCGGGTCGAGACGCCCCGGCTGACCGAGGAGGAGCGGAAGCGTCGGCTGTTCCGGGAGATGTCCACGGGTGCCGGCCCGCGGCCCGAGTTCCGCTCGGTCCCCGAGCCGCTGATGCTGTCCACGCTGCTTCAGCTGGACGCGACGAGCGTGCTACTCGTCGTCGCGGGCACCCCGGCGAAGACCTACCGCGTCACCTTCCGCGGCACCCCGCGGGGCATAGCCGTCGAGCTGGTCGAGCCGGACCTGCCGTTCACCTTCCCGACCATCTGGAGTGCCGGCGGGGGCGAGCCGCTGGCGTGGTTCGACCACCGCGAGCCGCCGGTGCCGCTCGACTGGATCGGGATCGCGGACTCGAAGTACACCGCCGTCGGTCATGACCTGTTCGCGCTCCGCGACGGCCGGTGGGTGAAGCGGTCGGACCTGTACAAGCCGGTGGTAGTGGCCGGCGACGGCGCGGTGTGGTGCCTGCCGACCGACTGGGAGAAAGGGACGCCGCGGGGCAGCCGGCTCACGCTGAGCCGACTGCGGGCTGACGTCGTCGAGCGGTTCGCGTGGGACTACGGCGACGAGCGGGCGGGGATCGGCCGACCAACTCCCGGGGCCGCGCTCCTCGCCGGGAATGGCGAACTGACGTGTCTGGAACCACCCACCGCGCCTGGCGGCCGGGCGACGCTCCGGGTTCTCCCGACGGCTGATCCGCTGGGAGGCTCCACGCCGGTCGTCCTCCCGGACGGGACGATCCTCTTCCAGTCAGGGCACGCTCAGCTGTTCGACCCGAAGGGGAAATGAGGGACAGCGCCCCGGCACAGCCCTCGCCGGCCCCCGGGTGATAACGGTTACCACCCGGACGGCTGCCGCGACTACCAGTTGATAGCCGTTATCACCCGGGCGGGAGTTGGATCGGGGGGCTCGCCGCCGACGGCTACTGGTACTTCGCCGTCTCGGCCTTGAACCGCTCCGCCAGCTGGGCCGCCTGGCGGTCGTAGGCGGCGGGGTCGGCCCAGGCCCGGCGGGGTTGCAGCACGCCGTCCGGCACCCCCGGGCAGCGGACGGGCACCGCCAGCCCGAAGACCGGGTCCGGCTCGAACGGCACGTCCGCCAGCGCGCCCGTCAGCACCGCCTTCAGGAGTGCCCGGGTGTGCGCGAGCGACATCCGCGAGCCCACCCCGTACGGCCCGCCCGTCCAGCCGGTATTCACCAACCACACCGGCGCGCCGTGCGCGGCCAGCTTCGCCCCGAGCAGGTCCGCGTACCGCCGCGGCGGCAGCGGCAGGAACGGCTTCCCGAAGCAGGTGCTGAAGTCCGGCGTCGGCTCCCGCACGCCGGCCTCGGTCCCGGCCACCTTCGCGGTGTACCCGCACAGGAAGTGGTCCATCGCCTGCCGCGGGGTCAGCCGGGACAGCGGCGGCAGCACCCCGAAGGCGTCGCACGTCAGGAAGAACACGTTCCGCGGGTGTCCGCCCCGGCCGCTCAGCTGGCAGTTCGGGATGAAGTCCACCGGGTAGGCGGCCCGGGTGTTCTCGGTGTAGCGCTGGCTGTCGAAGTCCGGCTCCCGAGTGGCCGGGTCCACTGGCACGTTCTCCAGCACGCAGCCGAACCGCAGGGCGTCGTAGATCTGCGGCTCCCCCGCCCGCGACAGCTTGATCGTCTTGGCGTAGCAGCCGCCCTCAATGTTGAACACGCCGTCGTCGCCCCAGCCGTGCTCGTCGTCGCCGATCAGCTGACGGTCGGGGTCGGCGCTGAGGGTCGTCTTCCCGGTCCCGCTCAGGCCGAAGAACAGGGCCACGTCGCCGCCCGCGCCGACGTTCGCCGAGCAGTGCATGCTCAGCACCCCCCGCTCGGGGAGGACGAAGTTCAGGACCGTGAAGATCGCCTTCTTGATCTCCCCCGCGTAGTGCGTGCCGGCCACCAGCACGAGCTTGCGGGTGAAGTCGAGCACGACCACGGCGTCGGAGTTGGTGCCGTCGCGGGCGGGGTCGGTCTTGAAGTCGGCGGCGTGCAGGATGGTCCACACGGGGGTGAAGCCGTCCAACTCGGCGGCGGTCGGGCGGAGGAACAGGCAGCGGGCGAACAGGCTGTGCCAGGCCCGCTCGGTGACGACCCGGAGCGGCAGGCGGTGCGCCGGGTGAGCGGCGGCGAACCCGTCGAAAACGAACAGCTCGCGGTTCTGGAGGTAGGCCCGGGCGAGTTCCACCAGCCGGTCGAACCGGGCCGGCTCCATCGGCCGGTTCGCGGTCCAGTCCACCCGGGGGGCCGTCAGCTCGTCCCGGACGGTGTACTTGTCCTTCGGGGACCGGCCGGTGCGGGCGCCGGTGAGGGCGGCGAAGGCGCCGAGACTCGTCAGCCCGCCCTCCTCCCGGCGGAGGGCGTGTTCGACCAACCCGGCGGCCGGGAGGTTGGCCCACACCCGTGCGGGGTTGGCCAGGGCGAACCCCGCGGGCGACCCATCCATCGCGCGTCTCCAAACTCCGGCCGGGAGAGGGCACTGTTACTATAGCGGGTCACGGCCGGCCCAGGAGACACCGCCCGGCCCACGCCCGCCGCCGGCCCGCGCCGTCAGCTCATCCTGCGCACGCGGTTGGGCGCCACCGACTTGCGAGTTTTTACCCGTTCCACCCGCGTTCTTCACGAAAACCACACGCTCGCAAATAAGACTTAAGCCGTCGTTCAATCGCCCACACTGCAGGCGGCGGCCGGAACCCCGGACCACCGCCTGCCGCGTTTGCGGGAACGCCCCGGCCTTAAGACGACTAATCGGAAAATGTGCTACACAGTCGGGAACTCAATCGGGCAGATTGTCGTCGAGAGGATGTGGCAGTCGGAGTCGAGTCACCCCCCGGCGTCCCCGGGCGTTCGTACCCCAGCGAGGTTCCTGTTGATGAAGCGGCCGTCCCACTACTCCCGCCGGTCGGCGTTCACGCTGATCGAGCTGCTGGTCGTGATCGCCATCATCGCCATCCTGATCGGCCTGCTGCTCCCCGCCGTGCAGAAGGTCCGTGAGGCCGCCGCCCGCAGCACCTGCTCCAACAACATCAAGCAGCTCGCCCTCGGCATCCACAACTACGAGAGCTCGCACGGCGTCACGCCGTCGGTCGGGCAGTGCGAGTCGAGCACCGGGTCGGTCACCTACACCGTCCACGGGTGGTCGGTGCTGGTCCTCCCGTACATCGAGCAGAACGCCGTCTACACCCAGTTCGACACCAGCTACAACCACTACGCCGACTCCACCTACAACAACGCGGTCCTCCACTCCACCAAGTCGCGCGGCCGCGCCTACGACGACCCGGCCTACCCGTCCGGGTTCGCCGCCGGCAAGACCAAGATCAAGACCTACGTGTGCCCGAGTACGCCGATCGCGAACGAGGGCCGCGACCCGGTCGACCAGATGGGCGGGATCGACTACATGGCCGTGGCGCTGACGGACATCATCTCGAACTCGGCGAACGGGACCGTCGGCACCCGCGGCGGGCTCGCCGACCGGGCCTACGGGGCGATGACCTGCGAGGGCCGGACGATCATCGGCATCTCCGACGGGTCGTCCAACACGCTCCTGCTCATCGAGGACGCCGGCCGGGCCCACCCGAGCGTGGGCACCTTCGGCGCGCTGTCGTCGAACAACCGGGTGTCCGCGATGAACTCCCCGACCGCCCCGATCACCGGCGGGAGCACGCCGGGCCGGCGGGTGTTCGCGTGGGTCGACGCCGACGCGGCCACCAACGGCATCTCGGGGCCGAACAACTCGACGGGCAGCAAGATCGCCAAGATCAACAACAACAACTCCCCGGTCGGCGGGCCGACCACCTGCCCGTGGTCGACCAACAACTGCGGCCCGAACGACGAGCCGTTCTCGTTCCACACCGGCGGGGTGATGGCGGCCATGGGCGACGGGTCGGTCCGGTTCATCCGCGACTCGATCGACGCCGTGACCCTCAAGTACGTCGCCGGGGCCGACGACGGCCAGGTCTTCACCCTCGAGTGAGCCGCCCGCCGCTCACCCCACCGCGGGCCGGCGTTCGCCGGCCCGCGGTCGTTCCCACCCCACACCGGAGACGCCTCATGACCCGCCGGGTCGTCGCTTTCGCCGCCGCGGCCTTCGCCCTCGGATGCTCCTCGACCCCGCCCCAGAAGGCGGAGCCGGTCGCGGTGTCCGGGGTCGTCCTCCTCCCGAGCGGCCAGCCGGCCAAGGACGTCACCCTGAACGTCTTCCCGACCTCGGCCAGCCAGACCCCGGCCGCGGCCCAGCTGAAGGCCGACGGGAAGTTCAGCGTGAAGCTCGTCCCCGGCAGCTACACCTTCGCCTTCGAGGGGAGGGCCGCCGGGCTCACCGCGGTCCCGAAGAAGTACCACCAGAACGAGGCCGACCACAAGTTCGAGGTGCCGTCCGGCGGGAAGTCGGACGCCACGATCCAGCTCCAGAACTGACCGCCCTTGCCCGGCTTGCCCGACCGGAACCGCCCCCGCCCCCGGGGGGCGTTCCGGTCGCGCGTTTTCCCCGGCCGCTTCCGGCCGGTTGACCCCCCGAGTACCATAGCCGGTATGAGCGACTGGCATCTGGCCCGCGGCTTCCGGTACGCGGGCGTGGTGAGCGGCCTGCGGTCCGAGCCGGACCGCCGCGACGTGGCCGTGATCGTGTCCGACGGCCCGGCGGCCGCGGCCGGCGTGTTCACCCAGAACCGGGTGTGCGCTGCGCCCGTCCAGGTCAGCCGGGAGCGCCTGCCGCGGGCCGACGCGCGGGCGGTCGTCGTCTGCTCCGGCAACGCCAACGCCTGCACCGGCGAGCAGGGCATGGCCGACGCCCGGCGGATGGCCGACCTCGTCGCCCGCGACCTCGGCTGCCGGCCGGACCAAGTGCTCGTCGCCTCCACCGGCGTGATCGGCCGGCCGCTGCCGATGCCGGTGCTGGAGGCCGGCATCCCGAAGGCCGTCGCCGCCGCCGCCCCCGGCCGGGAGGCGTTCTCCGACGCGGCCCACGCCGTCCTCACCACCGACACCGGCATCAAGGTCGCCACGCGGGTGCTCGACCTGCCCGGCGGGCGCGTCACGATCACCGGGTTCGCCAAGGGCGCGGCCATGATCGGCCCGAACCTGGCGACGATGCTCGGGTTCGTCATGACCGACGCGGCCGTGGCCCCGGCCGACCTGCACGCCATCCTCCGGGGAGCCTGCGAGACCTCCTTCAACTGCGTCAGCGTCGAGGGGCACACCAGCACGAACGACACCGTCTTCCTCCTCGCCAACGGCACGGGCACGCCTCTGGCGGGTCACCCCCTGGCGACCTTCCGCGACGCCGTGGGCGGGGTGTGCGGGGAGTTGGCCCGCAAGATCGCCATCGACGCCGAGGGGGCGAACCACCTCATCACCATCGACGTGGAGGGCTGCCGTACCGACGCCGAAGCCAAGCAGATCGCCAAGGCGGTGGCCGAGAGCGCGCTGGTGAAAACGGCGGTGTTCGGCCACGACCCGAACTGGGGCCGGGTCGTGTCCGCGGCCGGGTACTCGGGGGTGGCCTTCGACGAGGCGGACCTGTCGCTGTGGATGGGGGACATGCTCCTCTACCGCGCCGGCGCCCCGCTGCCGTTCGACGCCGCCGCCGCGTCGAGCTACCTGAAGCACAACCGCGACGTCCACTTCCGGCTCCGCCTCACCCACGGCCCCGGGCGGTGTACGTTCCACACCTGCGACCTGACCTACGAGTACGTGAAGCTGAACGCGGACTACACGACCTAGTTGTCGGGAGTTAGCGGGTTGTAATTGGGGGGCCGGCCGCGCGTGCCGCGCCCCGGGAACACCCGTGGAGCATGGCCCGGCGTGACAGCCCCCCAAATCACAACTGACAACGGCCAACTGACGCGCGGGGGAACCCCGCTCCTCGCCCTTGCCGAAATCACCCGCACGTTCGGGGCGTTCACCGCCCTGCACGACGTGACGTTGACGCTCCCCCCGGGCCGGGTGGGGCTGCTCGGGCCGAACGGGGCCGGGAAGAGCACGTTGCTCAAGATTCTGATGGGGCTCATCCCGCCGTCCTCCGGCACCGGGCGGGTGCTCGACCAGGAACTCGGCGGCGACCGGGACAGCGCCGGCAACTGGCGGCTGCGCCGGCTGATCGGGTTCATGCCCGAGGCCGAGGCGCTGGTGCCAGGCCTGACCGGGGTGGAGTACGTCACCCTCGCCGGCGAGCTGTACGGGATGCCGCGGCGCGAGGCCCAGCGGCGGGCGCACGAGGTGCTGTCGTTCCTGGAACTGGAAGAGGCCCGCTACCGCCGGGTGGAGGAGTACTCCGCCGGGATGAAGCAGCGGGTGAAGCTCGCCCAGGCCATCGTCCACGACCCGCCGGTGCTGCTGCTCGACGAGCCGACCAGCGGCCTCGACCCCGCCGGCCGGGACGCCATGCTCCGGCTGGTGCGGGCGCTGGGCGAGGACCACGGCAAGTCGGTGATCCTCTCGACGCACCTGCTCGCGGACGTGGAGGCGGTGTGCGAGCGGGTGGTAATCGTGGCCGGGGGCCGGGTCCGCCGGGTGGGCACGGTGGCCGAACTCTGCGGCCGCCGCGACGACCACTACCGCGTCCGGGTCGACGGCGACCCGGCCGGGTTCCGCGACGACCTGGAGACCGAGGGCGTGACGGTGCTCGGCGAGTTCGGCCCCGGCGACTGGCGCGTCGCCGTCCCGCGGGGGTGGACGAACCTGGCCTTCTTCAAGCTGGCCGAGGTGAACGGCGTGGTCGTCCGCGCCCTCACCCGCGACGACGAGACGCTGGAGGAGCTGTTCCTGCGGACCGTGACGGCGTGAGGACCGGCGGCAGGCCCGCGAGCCGCGACCGGGAGGGAGCGGCCGGCGTCCCTTGCGAGTCGCGTTCGAAATACGCCGGGTCGGCAGCCGCTCCCTCCCGGTCGCGGCTCGCGGGCGAGAGCGACCACCGCGTCGGTGACCAGAGCCGCACAAGCGAACCCCCATGCCCGCGCAAACGGACACCCTGCTCCGCTACCGCCCCTGGCGCGGCACCCTCCACGGCCCGGGGTGGGCCGCGATGGCGATGGCCCGGTCGTCCGTCCTGCTGATGGCCCGGCGGCGGCTCTACTGGGGGCTGTTCGCCCTCGTCCTGCTCGTGTTCTTCTTCTTCTTCTACGGGCAGTACCTCGTCATCTGGATCACCACCCAGACGGCCGACGACAGCGTCCTGGTCGGCGGGGTGAAGGTGCCGGTGGCGAACTTCACCAAGTTCCTCGACCGGCTCGCCCTCAACGGCACCGCCCACACGTTCGGGAACTTCGTCTGGTTCGAGGGGTACGTCGTCGTCATCCTCCTCGCCCTGGCCGGGTCGGTGCTGGTCGGCAACGACTTCCACCACGGCAGCCTGCCGTTCTACCTCGCCAAGCCGATCGGCCGGTGGCACTACGTCCTCGGCAAGTGCCTGGGCGTCGGCGCCGTCGTCAACCTCGCCACCACGGTGCCGGCGGTCGTCCTGTGGGTCGAGGCCGGGCTCCTCAACGACTGGCGGACCTACTACCTGGACAACCTCGACCTCCTCGCCGGCGTCCTCGGCTACGGGCTGGTACTCACCGTCACCCTGAGCCTCCTCGTGGTCGCCACGGCGGTGTGGGTGCGGCAGACGGTGCCGATGGTGATGGTGTGGATGGGCCTGTTCGTGCTGCTGCGGATGCTCGCCGGGTGGCTCGTGGACGGGCTCAAGGCCGACCCCGGGTGGCGGCTCATCGACCTGTGGAACAACCTGTACCTGGTGGGGCTGTGGTGCCTCGGGGCCGACCCGGCAACGGTCCGCCCCCAGCCCCAGCCGGAGTACTGGCACGCGGCGGCGGTGGTGGCCGGGGTGTGCGCGGCGTGCGGCGTGTACCTGCGGCGGCGCGTCCAGGCGGTCGAGATCGTCGGCTAACCGAGGGCAGGGTGCGTATGCGGAACGCGGAGTTACAGGTGCGGCCCGCCGCCCCCCCCGCCCCCCCGGCCGCGCCCCCCGAGGCGCCGCCGGGCGAGCCGCTGCTGCTGTTCGAGCAGGCGTCGAAGTGGTACGGCCCGGTGCTGGCGCTGAACCAGGTGACGCTCGAACTTACCGGCGGCATCACCGGGCTCGTCGGCGCCAACGGGGCCGGGAAGAGCACCCTCATCCGGCTCGCCACCGGCCAGCTGAGGCCCACCCTCGGCCGCGTCCGCGTCCGCGGGACCGACGCCTGGGACTGGCGCGCCCGCCGGCTCGTCGGCTACTGCCCCGACACCGACGCCTTCTACGAGGACATGTCCGGCCGGCGGTTCGTCGGCGTCATGGCCCGGCTGTGCGGGTACGACCGCCGCGAGGCCCGCCGGCGGACCGAGGCCGTCCTCGACCGGGTCGGCATGGCCGACCGGGCCGACCGGCGTATCGCCGGCTACTCGAAGGGGATGCGGCAGCGAATCAAACTGGCCCAGGCACTGCTACACGACCCGGCCCTCCTCGTCCTCGACGAGCCGCTCTCGGGCATCGACCCGATCGGCCGGCAGGATCTGCTCGAACTGTTCCAACAGCTGGCGGGCCAGGGCAAGTGCCTGTTCATCTCCAGCCACGAACTCGAAGCCCTGGAGAAGCTGACGAACCACGTCGTCATCATGGCCCGCGGCCGGGTCGCGGCGGTGGGCACGCTCCCCCAGATCCGCGAACTGCTCGACGACCACCCGGTCTCGGTCCGCCTCGACGTGGACCGCCCCCGCGAGGTCGCCCGCCGGCTGCTCGACGTGCCGGACGTGCTGGCGGTGGAGTTGGTCCCGGCGGACGGCGACGGCGGCCCGGGGCTGGTGGTGAAGGCCCGCCACCCGAAGCGGTTCTTCGAGGCGGTCGGCCGGCTGCTGATCGAGGAGCAGGCCGAGGTCCGCCGCCTGGAACCGCTCGACGAGTCGGCCCACGCCATCCTCGGCTACCTGCTGGGCGGGAGCGGGCGGACCTGATTCGGAACGCTGAATGACGAATCGCAGACACCGGCACACGGCGCGCGGAGGGATGGGATGGCAACCGACGGCTCGGCCCATTCATCATTCATCACTCATCACTCATCATTTGCCGCCCCAAACCCAGCACCCCCTCCCCCGAATTCGCCGTACCCCGCCCCAAGCCCACTGGCCGGGTTCTGGGTGCTGGTCCTCCACACCTTCCAGCGCCAGTGGCGGGTCCGGCAGATGGGCTGGGTCAGCCTCGGGTTGCTCGGGCTGACCGTCATCTGGGTCGCGGCCGTCACGCTCAGCCCGGCCGGGTGGGGGCTGGAGGACCGGACGGTCCGGCGGCTGCCGCTGACGTACCGGCAGTACGCCGAGCAACTGCGGCCCGCGGCCCGGTACGCGGCCTTCGAACCCGCCGACCCGACCACCCTGACCACCTACCCCCCCACGCCGCGCATCCCGCACCCGGTCGAGGCTCCCACCCCCCTCGACCCCCGGGCCGACGCGCTGCGCTCGCTCCTGCTGTCGGTGCCGCACGCCATCCTGTCGTCCGAGGGGTTCCGGCGCGACTGGGCGTTCAGCCACTTCACCCGGACGGTCCCGCTGGGGGCGTTCGTCGGGTTCGTGCTCCCGCTGTTCACCCTGGCGTTCGCCAGCGGGGCGATCGGCACCGAGCGCGAGACGCGGTCGCTCATCTGGCTGGTGACGCGGCCGCTGCCGCGCGCGGCGGTCTACCTCGCCACGTTCCTGGGGGTGCTGCCGTGGTGCCTGGCGTTCGGGGTCGGCGGGTTCGCGGCCCTGTGCCTGGCCGGGGGCGACCTCGGGCGGGAGGCGTTCGCCGCGTTCTGGCCGGCGGCCGTCGGCGGGACGGTGGCGTTCGCCGCGCTGTTCCACCTGGTCGGGGCCACGTTCCGCCGGCCGGTGGTGGTGGGGTTGGTTTATGTGTTCTTTTTCGAGGCGCTGGTCGCCGCGCTCCCGGGAAGTTTGAAGCTACTGAGTTTGAGCTTCTACGCCCGCTCGCTCATCTATAATGAGGCGGTCGCCGCGGGCTACCCCGGGGCGATGCTGGAGGTGCCGGCCCCGGTCGCGGCGGCGGACGCCTGGGTCGTCCTGGCCCTGGCGACCCTCGGGCTGCTGGCCGCCGGCGCGTGGCGGTTCGCCCGGGCCGAGTACCGGGACGACGTGTAAGCGGGTGGCCGGCATCGGGCCGCCCGCCAGAATCGGTGGGACGAGCGATGGCAGCCTTTCCCGACGCGGTCGCCTTCCAGAACGCACCCGTCCACGGTTTCCGCGGCGACGAGGGAGACGCCGGCCCGGCCTCGCGGCCCCGCGGGCTCACGGTCGCGGTCAGCCGGGAGGCCGGGGCGCGGGGCACCACGCTGGCCCGCAAGGTCGGCGAACTCCTCGGCTGGCAGGTGTTCGACCAGGATCTGCTCGACTACCTCCAGATGACCGAAGCCGAGCGGGACCAACTCCTCGCCGACATCCCCCCACCGGCCCGGGCCTGGGCCGACGCCCACCTCGCCCACCTCCGGCGGGCCGGGAAGCTGGAGGCCGAAGGGGCCAGCGCCGACCTGTACCGCCTCCTGTTCGCCGTAGCGGCGCGGGGGGAGGCGGTCATCGTGGGCCGGGCGGCCGGGCACCTCCTCCCGGCCGAGTCCACGCTGCACGTCCGGGTCGTGGCCCCGTTCGAGTCGCGGGTCGGGTACATCGCCCAGACCCTCCGGCTGACCCGCGACGAGGCCGCGGCCGAGGTCCGCCGGCGGGACGAGCGGCGGGCGCACTTCGTGTCGCAGACTGTGCTCCGCGACGCGGCCGACCCGGCCGGCTACGACCTCGTGGTGAACGCGGCCCGGCTGGGGCTCGAGGCCGCGGCCCAGCTGGTCGGGTGGGCGGTGCGGGTGAAGCAGCAGTTCGCCGAGCTCGCGGCCGCCGACGCGGACCCGGCCGACAACCCCGACGGGGCGTGATGGCCGCGTTCGCCCAGTTCTCGGCGGCGGCCCGGGCCGTGGCCCCGCGGGCGGCGGTCGTCCTCGGGTCGGGCCTCGGCGGCGCCGTCGGCGCGTTCCGCGAGGCCGCCTCGGTCTGCTTCGGCAGCGTCCCGGGGCTGGCCCCCCCGACCGTCGCCGGGCACGGCGGCCGGCTCGCCGCCGGGCACTGGGGGGCGGTCCCCGTCCTCGTCTTCTTCGGCCGCCTCCACTTCTACGAAGGCCACCCCTGGGACGTGGTGTGCGGCCCGGCGCGGGTCGCGGCCGAGCTCGGCGTGCGGGCGTTCGTGCAGACGAACGCGGCGGGCGGCATCCACCCCGCGCTCGGCCCCGGCGCCCTGATGGCGGTGGCCCGGCACCTCACCCTGCTCGGCCCCGGGGCGTGGCGGGGGCGCCCCCCGGCCGCCCCGTACTCGCCGCGCCTGCTCCGGGCGATGGCCGACCACGAGGCGGCCGGGGGGCGTGACCTCCTGACCGGCACCTACGCGGCCCTGACCGGCCCGAGCTACGAGACACCGGCCGAGATCCGCGCGCTGCGGGTGATGGGGGCGGACGTGGTGGGGATGTCCACGGCCCGGGAGGCGGAGGCGGCCGCGCACCTGGGGCTGGAGGCGGCCGCGGTGGCGTGCGTGACCAACCACGCCGCCGGCCTGTGCGACGCGCCGCTCGACCACGCCGAGGTCGTGCGGAACGCGCAGCTGGCCGCCGCCCGGCTGACCGCCCTGCTCGGGGCGGTGGCCGCGGCGGTGTAGCCCCGAGCGACCTAACCCCCCGGCCTCCCTCCCTTGTAGGAAAGGAGGCCGGGGGGTTAGGTCGCTCGATACCCATGAGAAAAGCCCACCCGCCGGGGGCGGGTGGGCTTCACGTCGGTCATGCCGTCACCGGCGCGGCTACTCCTCGACCGGCGTCGGCATCCCGAACGCCTTCCGCACGCGCTGGACTTCCTTGATCATGATGACCCGCAGCACGTCCGAGTAGTCGTCGGTCCAGGTCGGCACGTCCTCCAGCACCCGGAGGGGGTGGAACATCTGGCCGTAGATCAGCTCGGTCATCCGGGCCAGCGTCGCCCCGGCCTGCCCGGCGTCCCGGAGGCGGATGGCGTACTGGTAGAGGATGGCCGCCTGCGGACCCTCGCGGATCGACATCAGCGACGGGGTGAGCTTCGTCCGCTCGGCCTCCGGCCCGCCCCACTCGGCCATGATCGCCTCCATGGCGTTCTTCTCCGGGCCGTACTTGCGGAGCAGGTGGACGAGCGGCTCGTTCCGCGTGCCGAACGCCACCGCCTGCTCGACCGCCGTCCCGGCCAGGCTGCCGAGCGTCGCCTTGTCCTTGGCCACGGCCACCCAGCTGGAGGCCGTCTTCCCGGGCCGGCTCTCGCTGTCGTCGTTCCACACCCGGCACTCCAGCCCCAGGTCCTTGCAGATCTTGGCCACGACCGGCTCCAGCCGGACGTACTTGTTCGAGATGTGCAGGGCCAGGATGCCGTCCGGGGTGAGCCGGTCCATGTACATGGACACCGCCTCCTTGGTGAGGAGGTGGACCGGGATGGCGTCCGAGCTGAACGCGTCCACGAGCAGGAGGGCGTACTTCCGGTCGGTGTCGTCGCGGAGCTTGAGCCGGGCGTCGCCCATCTTGAAGTCGATGTTCGCCCCGCGGTCGCGGGCGCCCTGGACGTAGGTGATCGGCCCGAGGACCGGCTCGGCGCCCTCCTTGACCTCCTCCTTGTTCATCACCATCCACGGCGTCTCGACGATCTTCCGGACGGCCGGGTCGATCTCGTAGAAGGTGAGGTTCTGCCCCTTGAGGGCGTAGCACGCCGCCGACCCGGTGCCGAGCCCGACCATGGCCACGTCGGCCTTGGCGTCGACCCCGCCCTTCCGGCTGCGGACCTCGTGGAACATGGCCCCGACCGGCCCGGTCCGGTGGTAGTACGTCAGCGGCTCCTGCCGCGGATCCCACGCCTTCAGGGCGCCCTCGAGGGCCAGCACGTCCCACGGGCTGAACGACCCGAACGGGATCGGGGCGTCGGCCCGGACGATGTAGTACTCGTTGATCTGCGTGCCGTGGAGCGTGGTCCCGTGGACGAGCCGGGTGAAGTACCCCTGCTGCTCGACCTTCAGGATGCCGAAGAAGCTCCGGTCGGTGTACACGATCCGCTCGTTCTGCCGCTCCCGGTAGGCGTTGATCCCGAGGATGGCGGCCACGCACAGGGCGAACCGCAGCGGCCGGTCCACGAAGAAGAAGCAGGCCATGACCGGCAGGGCGTACACGAAGATCTTGGCGACCAGCGGCTCGTCGAGGACCGACGGGAGGTTCGTGGCCACCGACTTGCACAGGCGCTGGAACCAGTGGGTGCCGCTGCGGTCGTACAGGTGGTCGTGGAGCCCGGTCAGCGCCCAGAACACGATCCCGATCATGACCGGCACGGCGACGTCGAGGCCGACGTAGAAGTTCGTCCGCCGGGCGAAGGCGGCGAACCGCTCGTAGGGGATCTCCTCGGCGCTCTCGGTCGGCTTGAAGTCGCGGGTCATCAGCAGGTACCAGCCGCCCAGGAGCAGGGCGATCAGGACCAGCGAGAACAGGTACCACTGGGTGTAGCCGAGGAGTCCCTCGATGACGACGTAGCTGACCAGCAGGGCGACCGCGCACAGCCCGAGCGCGATCCCGGAGCTGAGCACCCAGTCCTTGACCCGGCCGGCGACCGAGTCGTCGTAGGACCGGCCGGCGAGCCGGGCGTTGGCGGCGGCGAACACCGGCACCATCCCGCAGGCGATCACGATCGTGATCGGGTACTCGTTCGCGTAGGTGAACACGAGCGGGGCGAAGATGCCGTTGAACATGCCCCCGAGCATGCCGCCCACCGACATCCACAGGAAGTACTGGGTCAGGTGGGTCACGTCCTTCGGCCGGTCGCGGGCCAGCTCGTAGTGGCACATCAGGGCCGCGAAGAAGAAGGCCGCGATGTGGACCGTCAGGGTCAGGGCCATTTTGCTGCCGGTCGCCCCCGAGGTGAGGACGAACACCAGCAGCAGCAGCATGACCGGGGCGATGTTGCCGAGCACCGACCGGAACCACGGCGGGACCAGCGTGCTGAAGGAGATGATGAACGTCACCAGGTACAGGGCCAGCGGGATGACCCACAGCAGCGGGATGCTGGCGATGTCGGTGGACATGTAGAACGTGACCGACAGCATGAAGCTGCTCGGCACGAACGCCAGCAGGATCCACTTGGCGACCCGCAGCGGGCTCGGGGCCGGCTCGCTGACCACGTCAACCGCCCCGGGCTTCGGCTTGCCGCCGCCGTTCTTCCCGGCCGGGGGCACGCCGATGGGGTTGGCCGCCGCCCGCCCGCACGCCACGATCAGCCCCGTCAGCACCGTGAAGCCGACGGCGAACATCCAGGCCTGCTGGTTGATCGTCAGGCTCGGCTCGATGAACAGCGGGTAGCCGAGGAGCGACACCAGGCTGCCGACGTTGCTGGCGGCGTAGAGGAAGTACGGGTCGCGGGCCGACGGGTGGCCGGTGAACGAGAACCACCGCTGGAGGAGCGGGGCGCTGGTGCTGGCCACGAAGAACGGGATGCCGATGGCCACCGCGAGCAGCGCCAGCACCGCCAGGAACGGGTTGGCCCCGTCGGTCGGGGCCAGGCTGTCGAGGACCGCGATCGGGGTGTGCCGGCTGCCGAGGTAGGCCGACAGGGCGAACGCCGCGATCGCCGCCCCCAGCACCATCACGTGAACCTTGCCCTGCGCCTTCGGGTCGTAGCGGGTGCTCACCCAGTGGGCGTACAGGTAACCGAGCAGCAGCAGTACCTGGAAGAACACCATGCAGGCGTTCCACACCGCCGGGCTGCCGCCGAGGAGGGGAAGGATCATCTTCCCGACCATCGGCTGGACCATGAACAGGAGTGACGCGCTGACGAACAGCGTGACGGCGAACAGGAGTGGCACGGGGCGGCTCCGGGGTGCGGAACTCGGCGGGCGCGCGGCGGCGGCTGTCGGGAGGGTTGTATCAATCCCCCGGGCCGTCGGATAGTTCCCCGATTACTGGACGTGACAGAATATCGCGCGTGGGAATAGGGCCGGCCGGCGAGCGGGCAAATGATCTGGTAACGAGGGCGCTCTGGGGTGTCCGCCCACGAGCGGCGTGGGTGATCACCGTTATCGGCGGAATGCTACCACCGTTGGCTTCTCTGACAGATATCCGGATGCAAGGCTTCCTCGCCTTAATATCGGCCAGATTTCCAATCACGTCTCGGTCTGCCAGTTGAGGCGATGACGGTTAGCACCTCAGCTGGGGCGGTACGGTCAGAGTCCTAGTCCCTCCGAGCACCCCGATCCGGATGCCCGAACGCGGTTGCGAATCGGCCGGACCTGGCGTCAGTCGTTCAGCCCGGCCGAGAAGTCGTCCTCGTCGAGGGGCGGTTTCGGCTTCGCGGCCGGCTTCGCAGCTGGCTTCGGCGGAGGTGCGGCGGCAGCCTCGGCGGCGGGCTCCGCCTTGCGGCGGGCGCCCCCACGCCCCCGGCCCGCGACCTTCGGCGCGGGCTCGGCCGGGGCCGCCTCGGCCTTCGGCGGTTGAGCCGCAGCTGCGGCGGGCTTGGCCGCGGCCCGCCCGCCCGCCCTAGCGGGCTGCCGACCGGCCGGCTTGGCCGGCGGCGGGGCTGCTGGGGCGGGGGCCGGGGCCGGGGTGACCGCCGGCGGGGACGGCGGCAGAGGCTTCCGCGGGGCGTAGCTCGGCGGCTCGTCCGCGTCGTCGAGCGGGTCGAACTCGTCCACCAGGGCGCGGCCGAGGGGGCGGTCATCGACCGGCGGCCGAGCCGCCTCGACGGGCGGTGGGGCCAACCGGGCCGCCGGCCGCGCCGGCGGCTGGGTGGGGACGGGCGGCTGAGCGGGGGCCGGCGGCCGGACGGGCGGGGCCGCCTCGCGGCCCGAGTCGCGCGACGACTCGCGCGGCCGGCGGGCGTCCTCCGGCGGGCGGGAGGGCGGGGGCTTCGGCGGGCCGCCGTTCGCACCCGACTTCGGGCCGCCCGGGGCCGGACTCTGCATCTCCAGCCCGAAGCGGACGACGATGTACATGCCGCTCGACTTGTGCTTGTCCAGCTCGACCAGCCCGCTCTTCTCCGCGTCCTCCAGCAGCTCGCTGAACGTCCGGTAGCCGTAGTAGCCCTCGTTGAACGACGGCTTCTTCCGCCGCATCGCGTCCTTGACCATCGACGAGTAGATCACCTCCTTGTTCTCCCGCCGCAGCGCCAGGAGGGAGTCGAGCAGCAGGGCGAAGCCCTTCCGCTTCTTGTCCGGGATCGACTCGTTCACCCCCACCGGGATGATCGGGGCGCGGTCGAGATCCTCGTAGTAGATGAACTCGTCGCAGTTGTCCCGGAGCAGGTCGGAGGTGGCGTCCACCAGTCCCAGGCCGATGACGTGCTTGCCGAGCTCCTTGAGCTTCGACACCAGCGGCGAGAAGTCGCTGTCGCCGGACACGATCACGAACGTGTCGATGTGGTCCTTGGAGTAGGCGAGGTCGATGGCGTCCACGACCAGCCGGATGTCGGCCGAGTTCTTGCCGGACACGCCGCGGCGGGGGATCTCGACCAGCTCGATGGCCGCCTCGTGGAGCCCGCCGGTGTACGAGCCGAACCGGCTCCAGTCGGCGTAGGCCTTCTTGGCGACGATCTTCCCCTTCTCGACCAGGCGTTCGAGAACCTTGGAGATCTCGAACCGGTCGCGCCGGCCGTTGAAGCCGAGCCCCATGTTCTCGAAGTCGATGAACACGGCCAGCGACCGCTCACCGTCCGCGCGGTGCGATTTCATCCCGACACGACCCCCGGTGAGGTACCGCGGCCGGGGCGACCCGGCCCACCCGTATTGTGCGAAACCCCGGCCGGGTTTGCCAATCCGGCCCGGCGGACTTGTCTGGTCGGGGGAAAGCGGGGGGTGGCATAACCCCGCCGACCGGCGCGTTGCCGGCCGCCCCCTACCCCCCACCCGGCCCGACCCGCACGGCCGTCCCGTCGGCCAGCACGGCGACGAGGTCACCCGCCGTGCCCCGGGCGACGAGCGCCACCACCGGGGACGGGACGTCCAGCGCCACCGCCGCCCGCGGGCGCAGCGTGGTGCGGTCGGGGCGGAGCCAGTGGACGACGTTCTTGTCGGTCGCCGCCGCGACCTGCCCGGGTTGGATCAGACAGGCGGCGAGGAACCGCTCGTGCGCGGTGGACGCGGTGCGGGCGGCAGTGTTCCCGGGGTCGCTGCCGTCGAAGCGGAGCCAGTGGGCGACGCCGTCCCAGTCCACGCACGCGACCTCCAGCACGCCGGGGAGCGGCGTGAGCCAGTCCACCCGCGGCACGGTCAGGGAGTTGCCCGGCGGCACGTCCGGGGTGCAGTGCGGCAGCCACCGGCACGCCGGGCTGGGGGCGTGGCTCCCGGTCAGGAGCCGGAGGGTCCGGTCCTGCCAGTCCCAGGCGCGGTCGTCGCCCGCGCGGACGAGCAGGTGGGTGGTCCCGCCGTCCCCCAGGTAGCGGGCGTGCGACGTCCGCGCCAAGTAGCTGCCCGACAGCGGGAGGCGCTCGCGGGGTGAGGCCGCAGTCACATGGATGGCCCCCCGCTCCAGGGCGGCGGCCGGCTCCAGGTACCACGCGGCGGCGGGCGTGCCCAGCGGCCCCAGTTCGGTCACCCGCTCGATCGTGACCTTGCCGGACACGCCGTAGAACCGGGCGACGGCATTCCCGGCGACCGCGCCGAGCGTCAGGACCGATCCCCCGTCCGGGGACACCGATAGCCCGAGCAGCGGCCCCGGGTCGGCGGGGCGGACCCGACGGACCCGGAAGTCCTGCCCCCGCCATGCCACGATGCCGCCGCGCCCGGCGACGACGATGTCCCCGGACTCGGGGGCGACGACCACGGCGCACACCGGTCCGTCCAGCAGGCGGAGCGGGGCGCTGTGGGCCGCGACGCGGGGGCGGGCGCGGGCGGCGGCGGTGGCGTCGCGGACGACCGGGGCCGGCCACGCCCCGGGGCGGGCGAACAGCCCGCCGGCCGCGCCGGGGCCGCACTCGCGAAGGTGGCGGGCGAACAGCAGGCGGGCGCGGTCGTCGAGGTCGTCGCGGTGGTCCGGCGGCAGGTACAACTCCCCGACGGCGCGGGCGTGGAGGAAGAACCGGCCGGCCTCGGTCGCGCGCGGCGGGTCGTAGCGGGCCTCGGCGGCGTCGAACAGGCGGCCGGCACCGGGCCAGTCCGCGGATGACAGCAGTTCGTCGAGTAGGCGTTCCCCGCAGGCGACGGACTCGGCGCCGTCCTCGTCCCAGCCACGGCGGTAGTAACCCCCGGCCGCAGCGGTGTCGCCGCACTTCCGGCGGAGCAGGTCGCCGGCCGCCACCCACTCGCGCCGCCCGGCCAGCGCGTCTGCCGCCCGCGTGAAGTACCCCCGCGCCCGGCCCTCGTCGCCGAGGCGGCGGAGGAGGTCGCCGGCGGCCTCGAACCGGCCGGCGCGGTCGTACAGGCGGAGCGCCTCGTCGTACTCGCCGGCCTGGTCGAAAGCGGCGGCGGCGGCCAGGCTGTCGTAGACCTTGTCGCGGAACAGCACGGCCGCGTCGCGGTACAGCCCGCCGGCGAGGAGGGCATTGGCCGCCGACCGCGGGTCGCGGAGAAGCACCCCGTACAGGTACGCCGACCGGCGAAAGTCGCCGCGGTCCGACGCCTCCCGGGCCAGCCGGCGGTACTCGCCGGCGAGCCGGTCCCACACGTCGCCCCCGCCGAGCCACGCGACGCCCGCGCCCCCGCCGCCGATCAGGGAGCGGAGGTCGTAGCGCGTGTCGCGGGTGCCGAGGTCGGCGGTGGTGCCGATGCGGGCGGGCCGGTCCGGGTCGGCGACCGCCGGCGGCGCCCGGCGGAGAGCCTTCTCCACGTCGCCCTCCATCAACTGGCGCAGCACCTCGCGCAGCGCGGCCTCCTGCTTGCCGAACAGTCCCTCGCCCAGCCGGGGCACCTGCTCCACCGCCTTCCGCGCCAGGTTCCCGCCGAGCCGGGCCAGCCCCGGGAGTCCGGCCAGCTTCCCGAACCAGGCGAGTACCTTCCCCGCCCCCAACTTCGCGGCCGCGCCGGCCCGAGCGGCCCGCGACCCGGCGGGCGGGCGGGCGTCGTCGGGGACGTCGGTACCAGCCGGGTCGCCGTTACCGGGGAGGGGGACCGCCCCGTCCGGCCGGCCCGAGCCCAGGATCTCCAGCGCCGCGCCCGGCGGGGACGGGCGTTCGATCGCGGTCAGCTGACCGGCGCGGTCGGGGGGTGTCGGGAGCGGCTCCCACGCCGACCGCCGCACCGCCGCCGGGGCGACCCAACGCCCGACCGGCAGCGATGCGGTCGGGTCGAACGCCAGCACCGGTCCGGCGGGGAGGACGACCAGCCCGCGGTCGCGGGTGAGGGAGGCGGCCTCGTCCGGGAGAAGAGTCGGGATGAGGTCCGCGTCGGCGGGGACGTACAGGTCGCCGGCGAGGCGGCGGAGGCGGACCGCCCCCGGCACGGCGGCAGCCACAGCGTCGCGCGGCACGAGCAGGAAGCCGCCGAGGACCGCGAAGACACCGGGGAGCGGTCCCAGCTGGGCGACCGCGGCGGCCACCGGTCCGGCCCCGACGCCGAGAATCAGGACGGCGTCGGCCGGGACGGGCTCATCGCGGCGCGTGAGTCGAAACGGCACGTCCACGGTTCACCCCTTCCCCGCGGCGGAGATGGCCCGGCCGATGCGTTGGGCCGCGCCGGGCGTGGGCGGCCCGCCGATGAGGGCGGCGTCCCCCCAGAACTCCCCCTCCGGCGTCCACACAGCGGCTAGCTCCCGGCGGACCAGGAACGCCGCCACGGGCTCCTCCCCGCTGGCGAACAGCAGCACCTGCCCGAGCCGGTCCAGGACCGCCGACCACGGCCCGTCCCGGTCGCCGGCCTGGGGCGGAAAGCGGACCGGGTCGTACCGCGGGGACGCCCGTTGGGGAGCGTGGCGGGCGGCTCGGGGCCAGACCCCGCCGTCAACGTGCCGTCGCTCCGGCACCCCACCGGTGTACCGGTGGAAGAGGGGACCGCCCTCCACCACCGCGAACTGGTGCTCGTGTCCGCCCACCTGAAGCGTCAGCCGGAACGGCGCGGCGGCGACCCGCACGTCGAGGTTGTTATGCAGCCCGGCCGGGGGGGCGAGGGTGAGTGGGTCGCCACCGGCGGTCCGACTAACCACGACCGTGCGGGCCGGCTTCACCCGGGCCACGAGCCGGCCGTCCCAGGAGAGTGCGAACAGGGGCTGGCCGTCCGGCAGCGGCACCTCGCCGATGACCCGCCCATCCGGCCTCTGGAAGAACACGATCGACTGCCGCCCCTCCCGCTTGAGGGCCAGCGCCAGGACGTCGCCGGCCAGCTGGGCGCGCTGGATGTACGTACCGCCAAGGAAGGGCTTCCCGTCCCGCAGCGGCTCAAAGGCCGGCCACTCGGGAACCGAGTACCAGACCCGGATCGTATTCCCCTTCACAAAGAGATACGGCCCGTCCCCCCCGCCGGTCGGCTGGGGCGTCGGGAGGGGGACGGTAAGGACGGAGAGGCTGAAGGGCGGCGAACCACCCTGGCTCGTCCGCTTGATGGCCTCGATGCACCGCTTGCTCTGCCGCTCCGGGGATGGCCGGGGGAACCGGTGCCCGGTCGAAAGGTCCACCGCGGCCGGGAAACGGTCGTTCTCCGGGGTCGGGCGGACCGCGACACAGTTCAGGTCCGGGAACGCGCCCCACTGGGCCGTCGGGGATGCCTCCCCGAGCTGGTGGACCGCCACCCGCCGGGTCACGCGGTCGTAGTACGCGACCGCGAAAGCCGCCTTCGGCCGCAGGGGTGGGTCGTCGGACGCAGTACTCGATACGACCGGAGTACCGGGTGGGGACGCGGTCATGTCCACCTGGGTGGGTCGAGTGAGGGTCAGCCGGCCGCACACGGCCACGCCGCCGGCCAGGCCGAGGACGGCGTCCACCTGCTTGAGCACGGCTCCGTCGTGGAACGCCCGCGGCAGCACTTCCGGCGGGCCGCCGTCGAACATCAGCCCGTGGAGCGTCCCCTGCGGGCCGGCGATGACCAGCCACTCCCCGGCTGCGTCGAACCCGAACGTCAACACCTCCCCCACCACCCCCGGCCGGAACGGGAAGCCGACCGGCTCCACGTCGCCCGCCCAACTCGTCCTCAGCTGAGCCGCCGACCCGGCGTCCTGGTCCGGGCGGGCGGCCTCGGCGGCGTCGAGATCGACCTTGAAGGCCCGCAGCGGGACGGGACCGACCGGTCCCCACTCGGCCAGTTCGGCGGTGCCGTGATCGTCTACCGTCAGGGCGAACACGCGGTCGCCGGACCGGCGCGGGACGGCGTGGAGGGCAGGGGCGCGGGCGGTCCGCGGGTGGGTCAGCAGGATCACGTCCCGCGGAGCCTCGCCGGGCGACGCGAGGGCGTTCTCCCAGCACGCCGCCGGGTCGGCGGTCAGATCGCTCGCTTCCAGCAGGTCGGCGAGCTTTTCGGGGTCGGCCGCGGCAACGTCGAGGACAGCGTCGGCCGACGTGGCAGCGAGGAAGAGTCGCCCAAGCCGGCGGGCGTCCTTCCGGAGCAGCACGACCGCGGCCGCGGCCAGGGCCAGCCGGACCGAGCCCCACGTCCGCACGCCTTGGTCGAGGACGATGAGGCGGTCCGGCTTCTCGGCTGCCTGCGGTTCCTCTCGCTGGAAGTAGAGGAGTTCCCGCTCCGCGAACCGACGCACGAACTCGTCCGGGTCGAGGGCGAACTGCGAGGGGAGGAGCCGGTCCGGGTCGCCGCGGGTGGTCACGTCGCAGTACCCGCCCTGCGGGACCGCGTCCGGGGAGCGGCGGCGCGGCGGGAGGGTGAGGGCGGCGTCCACCGCCGGCACCACGGCCGCCGCCCCGACCAGCCGGGGCCGCCTCCGGGCGAGGGCGAGCAGCCGGGCCACGCGGGCCGGGAACGACTCCACCACCTCCGCGACCTTCGCCCCCGCCGTCCCGGGGGCGCAACCGGCCGTGAGCCAGTGCCGCAGGGCATCGTCCGTGAGCGTCGCCAGCCGGTCCGCCACCCGCGCCTCGACCTCGGGCGGCGACAGCGCGGGGTCTTCCGCCAGGAGCGGGAACACGACCGGGCCGGACCGGAGCCGGCGGGCACGGGCAGCGTCCACCGCGGGCCACTCGGGCGTCGCCGCGGCCGGGGGCACGCCGGCGCAGAGCTCGGCGATCAACACGCCCGCGTTGCGGAACAGCCCCGCGGCCCCGGCCGCGTCCTCGAACGCCCGCCGGAGTCGCACCGAGAGGGCGGACGAGTCGTCCGACCGCAGCAAGTGGAGGACGTGGAGCACGACCACGAACGGCGGCACCGGCGGGCGCGTGAACACCCCTTCAAGGACGGCGCCGATCTCCTCCGTGAGCGCCAGCGTGGTGCCGTTCCACCGCTCCACCGCGTCGCCGCCTACGGCCCAGCGGAGCCCGCCGACGCGGCCGGCGTACCCGGGCGGCAGGGTGAGGTAGGTTTCGGCGCGGGCGTCGTTCACGAACCGGCCTCCGCCGCCCGGAGGGCGAGGCGCAGCCCGGCCCGCGTGACGGGGGCGAACGCCGACCGCGGGATCAGTTCCGCACCGGCGTCGTCGAGCAGCACGAGTTCGTCGTCGGCCGCTCCTACGGCGGCCCGCAGGACGGCCGGGCGGAGGTCCGGGTCCGGGCGGAAGCCGACGGGGACGAGCACATCGCCCCCCCAGAAGCGGGTCGCGTTCGGCACGTGGGGGAGTCTGGCGCCGCGGAGGAGGATACGCGCGTTGGCGCGGGCGGCGGTCGCGGCCGCAAGTTCGGCGGTCGTGGCGGTGTCGGCCCAGCCGGCGAGGTCAGCGAGGGCACAGGCGAGCGCGGCGACCGGCCGGGGCTCGCCGCCGCGCACCACCCGCAGCGTCACCGGCACGGGAGCGACCTCGTCCGGGCCGAGCGGCGTGAACCGGGCTGGCGTCAGGACCGCGGCGACCGGAAGGCCGTTGCCGTCCGGCGGGGCGTCGCTCGTGGGGAGCCGGCTGCCGAACGGGAACCACGCCCCGGCCCGGGCGACGAAGAACACCACGCCCGCCACCGGCAGCAGGCACCGCACCACGTCGGCCCGGCCGGCGGGCCAGCGCACCCACAGCTGATCGCCGGCCGGGAAGACGCGCACCTCGGGGCGGTGCCGCACCGGTCCGAGCGCGGCCGTGCCGGCCGCCGGGAGGCGGGCGGCGGTCACGTCCTTCCAGGGGTCGACGGCCGCCGTCATCCGCCGATCCTCCCGAGCAGCGCCCCGGCGCGGGCGAGCAGGTGGTCCCGGCCGGCCGGGTCCGCCACCCACGCCGCCCGGTCGGCCGCCGCCTGGACGCGCTCCCGGAGGCGGGCCAGTTCGGCCAGCTTGGGCGACGCCGCGAGGTCGGCCTCGACCTGGTCGAGTTCGCGGGCGAGCGCCTCGGCGTCCACCTGCTCCGGGCGGGCGGCACGGGGGTGCGGGGCGGGACTCGGCCCGGCCGCGTCGAGCACGCCGGCCACGAGTGCCCCGAGCGGGCCGATCTGCTCGACCCGGTCCCACACGTAGCGTAGCACCCACAGGTCGGACGGGTCGGCCACCGCCCGGCCGCTCAGCACCGCCGACGCGGCCACCAGCTTCAGCACCTTCACCGCCCGCCGGTCGGACAGGCCGACCCCCAGGTCGCGCGCCTTGCCGACGGCGTCGGCGTACACCCCCAGCACGCCGCCGAGGTCCACGTCCCTCACGCGCCGGCCGAGCATCCGCAGGTCGTCGGCGGTCGGGCCAAGGTCGGGGGTCGGCGGCCGGCCGTCGCGCTCGATCGCCCAGCCGGCGGCGAGCAGCGCGGGCAGCTGGGGGCGGGGGAGGCTGTCCACCCGGCAGCGGAGGAGGAAGCGGTCGAACAGCGCCTGGAGCGCATCGTCCTCGGGGAGGTGGTTGGACGCGGCGAAGGCGCTGACGAGCGGCAGCCGGTGCGTCTCGGCGCCGCGCCGGTAGACGCGCTCGTTGAGAACCGTGAGGAGGTTGTTGAGGATGGCGCTGTTGGCGTTGAACAGCTCGTCGAGGAAGGCGAACTCGGCCTCGGGGAGCATCCCGGTGACGACCGTGGCCACGACGCCCTCGCGGAGGCGGGCCAGGTCCACGGGGCCGAACAGCTCGTTCGGCTCGGAGAAGCGGGTGAGCAGGTACTCGAAGTAGCGGCACCGGACCGCCCCGGCGAACTCGCGGACGAGGAGCGACTTGGCCGTCCCGGGCGGGCCGTAGAGGAAGAGGTGCTCCCCGGCGACGGCGGCGAGGGCGATGAGGTCCACCACCTCGTCGCGGCCGACGAACCGGGCCTTGAGCGGCTCGGCGGCCCGGCCGCGGAGGCGGGATGCGGGGTCGTCACTCACGGGCGGGAACCTCGAATGTCCGCGTCGGCCGCCCAGGGCTCCCGCCCTGGGCTACGTCACAGCGCCCCTCCGGGGCTCCAAGCACTCGTGCGGCAGCCGCTCCCTGTCGGTCGCAGCTCGTGAGGCGGCCGGAACCCTGGTCGCATTCCGTTGGGCTCGTTACCCGCCGGCGGCCAGCGCCGGGGCGGGGAGCGGCCGGCCGCGCTCCGCGAATACCCGTTCGGCCCGGTCGCGCGCCGGGCCGGGCGGCGGTGCCCACCCCGGGCGGGCGGTGGCGACCCACCGTTCAGCGTACATCAGCTGAAGCCCCGGGTGGCCGGCGAACTCCGGCGGCGCGGTCGGCGCGCCGTCGAGGTCGGCCGACACGCCGGACAGCGGCCACGCCCTCAGCAGACGGTCCAGGGCGGTCGCCGGTTCGCCCCCGGGGGCGTGGACCCGGGCGCGACGCAACACGGCCGGCAGGAAGCGGAGGCACACGTCGGTCGACAGGTGGGCGGACGCGGAAGTCGGCTCGACGCCGACCGTCAGCGGCTCGGGGGCGCCGCCGACCAGTTGCCAGCAGGCGCGGGCGAGGACGAGGGCGGCCCCGGCGGCGGCGTCCGGGTCGAAGGGGACCGGCGGCCCGGCCGCGTCGAGGGCGTGGCGCTCGAACGCGGCCCGGAGGTCGGCGAGGACCGCCGGGCGTTCGGCCGGGGGAATGGAAGGGGGTTCGTTCTGAACGGATTCGCCGTCGGCGAGGACGCGGGCGAGCCAGTCGCGGAACGGCGGCATGGGCGGTAGGTCCGGGTGGTGTCCGGATTGTACACGACCGGACAACCACCCCGCCTCTCCCCTTCCCCGGACGGGGTGATGCGCTGCGGAAACGGAACGGGCGGCCGGTGTGAACCGGCCGCCCGACGTGCCTCCGCGCGGCAGGCTTACAACAACGTCCGCGCGTCGCCGCTGCCGTAATCCTTGATTTCGGACGACGGGGCCAGGAACCAGTCGGCCCCGCCCTCCCCGTACAGCTTGTCGTTAGCCGAGTCGTTGTCGATCGTCGCCGCGCCGAGGTACACCGACCCGTTCAGCCCGCCGCCGGTCGTTCCCTTCAGGTGGGCGACGCGGGTGGCGAAGCTCGCGTCCGTCCGCCGCCACTCGGCCCCGACCGTCCGCAGCACGGCGAGGTCGGTTTCGTAGTCGAAAACGCCGCCGATCAGGATGTCCTCGCCGCCACCGCCGCGGAGGGTGTCCGTCCCCCCGCCGCCGATCAGGACGTCCCGGCCAGTCCCGCCGGTAAGGGTGTCGGTCCCGGCCCCGCCCAGCAGCACCGAGCCGGCCGCGGCGCCGGCGGCGTTCAGGGTGTCGTTCCCGTCGCCGCCGAACAGGTAGACCGGCCGGGTTACCGACCGGGTGGACCCGCTGATGACCTTGGTGTTGATGGTGATCGAGTCGTTCCCGGCCTGCCCGTACACCACCACGTCGCCGGTCGGCGTGAACGTGCCGCTCAGCGTGGTCCCGTTGCGGACCACGGTCAGCCCGCCCGAGGTGTTCGCGGGCGTCACCGTGATCGTGTCCGTGCCGGTCGTCCCGCCGACGTAGAGCGTGCCGCCGACGACCGCCGCCGGCACCACCGACACGGTCGCGGCCGCCGCCCCCTGGCTGGTGGCGCCGTCCTTGTCGGTGATGTACGCCCAGGGGGTGAACGTGCCGGTGGTGGTGTAGGTCTTCTTGAACGTCACCCCCGACCCCGGGCCGGTCACCGTGGCGCTCGTCGTGCCGTCGCCCCACACCACGCGGTAGGTGAAGGTCGCCGCCATGTCGGCGGCGCCGGGGTCGTTGGCCGACAGGGTGACGACGAGTTCCTGGCCGGGCACCGCGGTCGGGGGCGCGCTGAGCGTGCCGCCCGGGGCGAGGTTGCTGGCCGTCACGTTAAAGGTCTGTACCGACGACGCCCCGGCCGGGTCGCGGACGGTCACCCGCACCGTGTACGCCCCCTGGTCCGGGAACGCATGCCCCAGCTGGCTCGGGTTCAGCCCGCCCGGGCCGGTCGTCACCACCGGGGTACCGTCGCCGAAGTCCCAGGTGAAGGTGAGCGGGTCGCCATCGGGGTCGGTCGAAGGGCTCATGTCGAACGTGAGGAGTTGGCCCTCCCACAGCTGGAGGTTACCCGGATTGGGCAGCCCGGTCCGCGCCACCGGCGCGCTGTTCACCGGGGTGACCGTCAGCGACACCGTCACCGTGTTCCCGTCGGCAGTCCCGTCGTTCACCTTGTAGGTGAAGGAGTCGGTGCCGCTGGCGTTGGCGTTCGGCGTGTAGGTGAAGCCGCCGTTCACGCTCAGCGCCAGCGTCCCCTTGCTCGGGCCGCTCACGAGGACGGCCCGCAGCGTGTCGCCTTCGGCGTCGCTGTCGTTCCCCAGCACGCCCGGGGAGGCGACCGTCAGCGGAGTGTCCTCGGCCGTGGTGTAGGCGTTCGCCACAGCCACCGGGAGGTCGTTCACGGGCGTGATCGTGAGGAACACCGTCGTGACCGCGCCGTAGTCGGTGCCGTCGAACGCCCGGTAGGTGAACGAGTCCGGCCCGCTGTAGTTCGGGTCCGCGATGTAGTAGAACCGGCCGGTGGGGTAGAACTCGAACGTGCCGTGCGACGGCCCGGCCACCAGCACGGCCGTGAGCGGGTTCTGTTCGCGGTCGTAGTCGTTGGCCAGCACGCCGGGCATGGGGACGACGATGTCGCCGTCCTCGGCCATCGTGTAGCTCTCAGGGCTCGAGTCCGGTGCATCGTTCACCGGGGTAACGGTCAGGGTCACGGTGACCGGGCCGGTCGAGAGTGAGCCGTCCGTCGCGCGGTAGGTGAACGAGTCCGGCCCGTTGTAGTTCGGGAACGGCGTGTAGGTGAACGCGCCGTTGGCGTAGAAGACGAGGTCGCCGCGGGCCGGCGGGCTCACCAGGACCGCCGTGAGCGGGGCGTTCTCGGGGTCGGAGTCGTTCCCGAGCAGCCCGGGGGCGGTGACGGTCAGCACCGCGTCCTCGGCCACCGTGTAGGCGTCGGGGGCGGCGGTCGGCGGGTCGTTGACCGGGGTGACGGTCAGGGTCACGGTGGCGACGTTGCCGTCGGCAGTCCCGTCGTTCGCCTTGTAGGTGAACGAGTCGGTGCCGCTGAACCCGGCCGCCGGGGTGTACTGGAACGACCCGTTGCCGCTGAGCGACAACGTCCCGTGGGCCGGGCCGCTCACCAGGACCGCCGTGAGGAGGTCGTTCTCGGGGTCGTTGTCGTTCCCCAGCACACCGGGGGCGCCCACGGAGAGGCTCAGCCCCTCCGCCACTGTGTAGGCGTCGTTGGCCGACGTGGGCGTGTCGGGGGCGGCGGTCACGGTTAGCGTCACCGTCGCCGGGGCCGACGACAGCGCCCCGTCGCTGGCCCGGTAGGTGAACGTGTCCGTGCCGGAGAAGTTCACGTCCGGGGTGTAGGTGAAGGTGCCGTTCGGGTTCAGTGTGAGCGTCCCGTGCGCGGGGGGGGTCACAAGGACGGCCGTGAGCGGGTCACCCTCCGGGTCGCTGTCGTTGCCGAGTACGCCCGGGCCGCCGACCGAGATGGTCAGGTCTTCGCCCAGCGTGAAGGCGTCGGGCGCGGCCGCTGGCGGGTCGTTCCCCTCGACCACGGTGATCGTCGCCGTGGCAACGTTGCTGTCCAGGCCGCCGTCGTTCGCCTTGTAGGTGAACGAGTCGGTGCCGACGAAGCCCGGGTTGGGGGTGTACACGAAGCCCCCGGTGGCGCCCAGGCTCAGCGTCCCGTTGGCCGGCCCGCTCACCAGCACGGCGGTGAGGGCGTCGCCCTCCAGGTCGGTGTCGTTGTCGAGGACGCCGTTCGGGCCGGCGCCGGTGTAGCCGTACCGGAGGCCGCCGCGGAGGGCGGCCGTGCGGCCCTCCGAGTGTTGCTCGAAGTCCACCGCGAAGCGGATCACCTTCCCGGTGGCGTCCGTCACCAACTGGAGGACGGTGAACGATCCGGTGAGGGTGTTGCTGCCGCGCGAGCCGCCGGTGATGTCCATGCCGGGGTGCCCGGCCGAGCGGAAGGAAGCCCGCTCGGCGTTCGGGTAGTACCCGGGGGTGAGGGGGGCCGAGCCGATGCCGGCGAACGTGAGCGAGAAGTACTCGCTGCCGCCGCCGTAGTAGACCGTCAGGTAGTTGGCGTTCCCCTGGAGGGCGAACGTGCCGGTGGACGGGGTGAAGGCGTAGGTGCGGCCCTGGCCGATGTAGTCGCCCGCATCGCTGACCATGTTCAGGCTGGTCGCCGGGGCGAGCGGGGCGTTGACCACGAGCGGCGTGTTCTCGGCGGCCGTGTAGCTGTCGTTCTGGGCGACCGGCGCATCGTTCGCCGGGCCGACGGTGACCGTCACCGTCGTGTTCGGCCCGTAGGTGGAGCCGTCCCAGATGCGGTAGCTGAACGAGTCGGTGCCGACGAAGTTCGTCCGCGGGGTGTAGGTGAACGCGCCGTTCGACACCATCGTGAGGCTGCCGTTCACCGGCGAGAACCAGACCACGGCGACGAGCGGGTCGCCGTCCGGGTCGCTGTCGTTGGCCAGCACGCCGGTCGCCGCCGGGACGACGAGCGGCACGTCCTCGGTAGCGGTGTAGCTGTCCGGGGTGCCGCCGGGGACGACGTTCAGCCGGACGGTGGCCGGGGCGGTCGTGATGACGCCGTCGGAGACGCGGTAGGTGAACGAGTCCGGGCCGGTCGCGGCCGGGTTGCGGGTGTAGGTGAAAGTGCCGTTCGCGTTCAGCGCGAAGGTGCCCTTGGTCGGGGCCACGTCCAGCACGGCCGTGAGGGTGCGGCTGTCCGGGTTGGCGTCGTTGGTCAGCACCCCGGCCCCGGTGGCGGTGTAGGCCGTGCCGGGCGTCACCTGATAGACGTCGTTCACGGCCGTCGGCGGGTCGTACACCGGGGTGACGGTCAGCGTCACCGTGGTCGGGGTGCTGTAGATGGCGCCGTCGAACACCCGGTAGATAAAGCTGTCGGTGCCGCTGTAGTTGGCCCAGGGGGTGTAGGTGAACGACCCGTTGGCGTTCAGCGTCAGCGAGCCGTGCGTCGGGTAGAGGACGAGGTTGGTGGTGAGCGTGGCCCCCTCGTCGTCGTGGTCGTTGGCGAGCAGACCGGGGGCGGCTACCGTCAGCGGCGTCTCCTCGGCCGTCGTGAAGGCGTCCGGCTCCGCCACGGACCGGTCGTTGACCGAATGGACGGTGAGGTACACCGTCGTCGGCTCGCTGGCGAGGCCGAAGTCGTTGGCGGTGTAGGTGAAGGAGTCGACGCCGCTCCAGCCCGGGGCGGGCCGGTAGGTGAAGGTGCCGTTGGCGTTCAGGGTGAGCGTGCCGCTGGACGGGCCGGACACCAGCTGGGCGGTGAGCGGGTCGCCGTCCGGGTCGGAGTCGTTGGCCAGTACGCCGAGGGGGCTGGGCTCGAAGTTGTAGCGGATGGTGCCGCGGAGGGCGGGGGTGCGGCCCTCCGAGTGCTGCTCGAAGCTGGCCGCGAAGCTGAGCAGGGCACCCGTCTCATCGTACACGGCCTGGAGGACAGTGAACTCGCCGGTGAGGGTGTTGCTCCCCCGGCCGTTGCCGGACACCGACAGCCCGGGCTCGGCCGCGCCGTTGAACGGGAACCGCGTCGCCCCGGTGTAGCGTGTGCCGGCCACGAAGGGGGCGTTGTTCGGCGCCCAGAAGCTGAAATACCACCAGTCGGTGGCGGTGCTGACGCTGAGCGAGATGGCGTTGCTGTAGGTCGAGTTGCTGGGGTACGGGTTGTACATCGAGTAGGTGGCGGACGACCCGTAGGCCCACGTCCGCCCCTGGCCGATGTAGTCGCCCGCGTCGCTCACCATCGTCAGCGAGTTCCCGGCCGCCGCCTCGGGCGCCAGCACGCTGGTGAGGACGCCGTCCTCGCCCAGTTGGTAGACGTCGTGCTGGGCCACCGGGGCGGCGTTCGAGGTCCGCTGGACGGTGAGCGTGACGGCCACCGTGTTCGTGCTGGCCCCGCCGTCCACCACCCGGTAGAAGAAGCGGTCGGTGCCCGAGAACCCGGCGTTGGGGGTGTAGGTAAACGACCCGTCCGGGTTCAAGGTGAGGGCGCCGTTCGAGGGGCCGCTGTAGGTCGAGCCCTGGTCGTTCACCCGCACCGCCCGCGGGTCGACGGGCGACGTGATGACGTCGTTGGCCAGCACGCCCGCCGCGGCCGGGACGGTCAGGCTCCCGTCCTGGCTCAGGGTGTACGAGTCGGCGACGGCCGAGAACGGGTCGTTGTCGGTGACGCTCACGGTCGCGGTGGCGGACACGGTGACGGTGCCACCGGCGGCCGTCCGGTACTTGTCCACGTAGCCGCTGGAGCTGCTGCTGTAGCTGTACCCGAAGTAGATGCCGCCACTGGTGTCGATGGCCATGTCTTCGAGGACCGCCGTCGCCCACTGCGAGCTCGTGCTGTTCTCCAGGATGCCGGCGCCGGTATAGCGGCCGATGAACCCGCTGGCCGTGCCGTAGCTCGTCCCGGTGGTGGCGGCGGCCACGAACCGGCCGTCGGTCTGGGCGGCGAGGCGGACCGTCTGGTAGCCGCTCCCGGCCGACGACAGCTGAACCAGGGTGATGCCGGCGGCGGTCACCGAGCTGCCGAACGAGGTGTCCACGCCCCCGTCGGACGTGCGGAAGCCGAGCAGGGCCATGTCGTAGACGGGCGGGAACGTGCCGGCGCGGCCGGTGGTGGCGGCCACCACGATGCGGCCGTTCTGCACGATCACGTCGCCGCCGCCGTCGTAGCTGCCGGGGAGGTCGTACTCAATCTTGCCGTCGCCACTGAACGTCGTGTCGAGGGCGCCGGCCGTGGTGTAGCGGGCGATGGCGACCTTGGAGGTGCTGTTCCCACCGAAGACGGTGCCGACGGCCACGACCTTGCCGTCCGGCTGGAGGGCCACGCCGAAGGCCCGGCCGCCCGAGATGCTGAAGCCGGTGACCGTGACGCCGCCGGTCCCGAAGGTGCCGTCCAGGGTGCCGTCGGCGTTCAGCCGGGCGACCGCGAACTGGCCGTCCACGTTGCCGGAGAGGACGATCTTCCCGTCCGCCTGGACGGCCGCGTCCCAGACCTCGTTGTAGTAGCCCGGCCCCATGTCCAGGGCGAGCTTGCCGCCGTTACCGAAGGTCGGATCGAGCTGCCCGGCGCTGGTGTACCGGGCCAGCACCCAGTCGAAGTTCGGACCGTTGTAACCGATGCCGGCGACGAGGATCTTGCCGTCCGGCTGGACGACCGCCACCTCGGGAATGTCGCGCTGGCCGCTGATGTCGGTGGTGATGGACCCGCCGGAGCCGAAAGTCGAGTCGAACTGGCCGTTGGCCTGATAGCGGGTGATGCGGAAGTCGTAGTAGTTAGTCCCCTGGCCGGTGACGTAGCCGGCGTAGACCAATTTGCCGTCGGGCTGGACGGCGACGGCGCCGACAGGGGTGCCGCCGACCCAGCCGGACCCGCCGGCCCAGGTGGTGTCGTAGCTGATCGCCCCCGTGATGATCCCGCCGCCGGAGTCCGCCGGCGCCTGGGCCGAGGCGGTGATGGTGGCGGTCTGGGTGCCGTCCACGAGGACGTCGTCCACCGCCCGGACCGGGAACGTCGTTGACGCCTGCCCGACCGGGATGACGACGCTCGACCACGGCAGCACGACCTCGGTGGTGTCGCTGCTGGCGAGGTTCACGGTCAGTGGGAGGCTCAGGTCGAACCCGTCGCGGGTGACCGTGCCGGTGGCGGTGAAGTTGGCCCCGGCGTTCTCGGCGAGGACGGCCGGGTCGATGCTCAGGCCGAGGCTGGCGGGGACGGAGCGGTCTTCGAGGAGTTCGATCCGCCGCCCGAGCGGGGAGGTCAACCGGCGCAGGGTCTTCGACCAGAGAGACGCAAGAGGCATGGGCGGATTCCCGGCGAGTACGGGGGAGCCTGTTGTGTATCTAACAGAGGGGCAGGTTTTCCGGCAGTGAAATCTTGACGAATTCCCGCCCCGTTACAAGCCCGGTAGTCCGCCCCGCGGGCGCCCCCTCCCGCTCGCCGATTCGGGCACAAACTCCCTATCTTCTCAAAGCGTGTGAGCTGTCACGGCGGTCGGCGGTCGAGGCCGGCTCCGGCACCCACCGGCCCGCTCTCCCCCGGGCGGAACCGCAGGGCGGCGCGTGGGGCAGGACGAACGCCAACGGACCCGGGGCCGGCGACTCGCCGCCGGCCCGTCGCAAGGGGGTGAGTCGATGCGTGGGGCGTTGTTCGCGGTGCTGGCCCTGGCCGCGCCGGTGGTCGCCCAGACCCCGGACGAGGTCAAGGCCGACAACGAGTACGTGCGGGCCAACTACACCAAGTTCGAGTACCGCGTCCCGATGCGGGACGGGGCGAAGCTGTTCACCGTGGTCTACGTCCCCAAGGACACGTCGAAGACCTACCCGGTCATGATGACCCGCACCCCCTACGGGGTCGGCCCCTACGGGCCGGACGCCGCCCCCGGCCGGCTGGGGCCGTCGGCGCTGTTCTGGCGGGCCGGGTACGTCTTCGTCCACCAGGACGTGCGCGGGCGGATGAAGTCGGAGGGGACGTTCGTCCACGGCACGCCACACAAGGCGGTGAAGAAGGGTCCGGCCGACGTGGACGAGTGCAGCGACACCTACGACACCATCGACTGGCTGCTCAAGAACGTCCCGGGGCACAACGGCAAGGTGGGGATGGCCGGCATCTCCTACCCCGGCTTCTACGCCGCCTGCGGCATGATCGACGCCCACCCGGCCCTCAAGGCCGTCAGCCCGCAGGCTCCGGTGATCGACTTCTTCGACGGCGACGACTGCCGCCACAACGGCGCGTTCGTGCTGGCCCACAACTTCCGCTTCTTCGGAGCCTTCCCGAAGCTCAACCCGAAGATGTACGGCCTCAAGGACACGCTCGACCCGGCCTACGGCACCCCGGACGGGTACAAGTACTTCCTCGACCTGGGGCCGCTCAAGAACATCGACAAGCTCCTCCCGACCATCGACCCGTTCTGGGCCGACCAGAAGGCCCACGGCGATTACGACGAGTTCTGCAAGGCCCGCAACCTCCGGCCCCACATCAAGAACATCAAGCCGGCCGTGATGACCGTCGGCGGCTGGTACGATGCGGAGGACGTGGCCGGCACCTTCTCCTGCTACAATCGCGTCGCCGAGACGAGCCCCGACTGCCCGCAGAACGTGCTGGTGATCGGCCCGTGGGTCCACGGCGGCTGGTCCCGCGGCGACGGCGACGCCCTCGGGCCGGTCCAGTTCAAGTCGAAGGCCGGCCCGTACTACCGGGAGAAGGTCGAACTCCCGTTCTTCGAGCACCACCTGCGCGGCGGCCCGGCCCCCGACCTGCCCAAGGCGGCCCTGACGTTCGAGACGGGCACCAACCGCTGGCGCCGCTTCGACACCTGGCCCCCGGCCGAGGCCAAGAAGGTGACGTACTCGTTCGCCGCCAACGGCGGCCTGACCACCACCCGCCCCACAGCCGGGAGCGGCTTCGACGAGTACGTCTCCGACCCGCGCCGGCCGGTGCCGTACGTCGAGAAGACGTCGCCGCGGATGGAGAACGACTACATGACGGCCGACCAGCGGTTCGCCTCGCGCCGGCCGGACGTCCTCGTGTACCAGACGCCGGTGCTGACCGAGGACGTGTACGTGGCCGGGCCGATCGAGGTCGAGCTGCACGTCAGCACGACCGGGACCGACTCGGACTTCGTGGTCAAGTTGATCGACGTCTACCCGGACGACTACCCGGACCCGGACCCGAACCCGACCGGGGTGCGGATGGGCGGCTACCAGCAGCTGGTGCGCGGCGAGCCGTTCCGGGGGAAGTACCGGAACAGCATGTCGAAGCCGGAGCCGTTCGAGCCCGGGAAGCCGGCGGTCATCAAGTTCTCGATGCCGGACGTCGGTCACGCCTTCCGGAGCGGGCACCGGATCATGGTGCAGGTCCAGAGCAGCTGGTTCCCGCTGTTCGACCGCAACCCGCAGACGTTCTGCGACATCTACTCGGCCGGCGAGGACGCCTTCCGCCCGGCCACGCAGCGGGTGTACCGGTCGGCGGCGACGCCGAGCGGGGTGACGCTGCGGGTCGTGAAGCAGTAGTGCGGCCCCGCCCGGGGCGTGGCCCCGGGCGGATGATCGGTCGGGGCAGTTGTCCGTTGGGGCGGGCGTTGCGATAATAGTCGTCTCTCCCTGCGCCCCTCCCGCCCGCCCCCCCGAGGACCACTGCCCCGATGGCCACCCTGCTTCAGGTCACGAACGCCCACAAGAGTTACGGCGACCAGATCCTCCTCGACGGCGCCGACGCCACGATCAGCGACAACGTGAAGGTCGGCTTCATCGGCCGCAACGGGGCCGGGAAGAGTACCCTGCTGCGCGTCCTCCTCGGCGAGGAGGAGCTCGACGGCGGCGAGGTGTTCCGCCACCCCGGCCTCCGACTCGGCTACCTCCGGCAGCACGACCCGTTCCTCCCGGGGGAGACCGCGCTCGGATTCCTGATGCGCGACAGCGAACAGCCGGACTGGCGGTGCGGCGAGGTGGCCGGCCAGTTCGAGATCAAGGGGGCGTACCTCGACGGCCCGGTGGCGAAGCTCTCGGGCGGGTGGCAGACGCGGCTCAAGCTCGCCGCCCTGCTCCTCCACGAGCCGAACCTGCTCATGCTCGACGAGCCCACGAACTTCCTCGACCTGCGGACGCAGATCCTCCTCGAACACTTCCTCCGCGACTTCCGGGCCGCCTGCCTGATCGTCTCGCACGACCGCGCCTTCCTCGGCGCCACCTGCACGCACACCCTCGGCCTGGCCCGCGGCAAGCTCACCGCCTTCCCGGGCAAGGTGGACGCCTACCTGGAGTTCGAGAAGGAGCGGCGGGCGCACGACGAGCGGTCGAACGCCGGGATCATGGCCAAGCGCCGGCACCTCGAAGACTTCATCGCCCGCAACAAGGCCCGCGCCAGCACCGCCTCCCTGGCCCAGTCGAAGGCCAAGGCGCTGGAGAAGTTGGAGTTGACCGAGGTCGAGACGGACGAGCCGACGGCCAGCATCCGCGCCCCGCGGATCGAGCCCCGGAAGGGGGCGGCCCTGCGCTGCCGCGAGCTGGCGATCGGCTACCCCGAGCGGCAGATCGCCGCCGGCATCGACCTGGAGGTCGACCACGGCTCGCGGGCGGCGATCGTCGGCGACAACGGCCAGGGGAAGACGACGTTCCTGCGCACGCTGGTGGACTCGCTCAAGCCGCTGGCGGGCGAGGTGCGTTGGGGCCACGGCTGCAAGGTCGGGGTGTACGCCCAGCACGTCTACACCACCCTCGCCGGCGACTGGACCGTGCTCGACTACCTGCGGTCGAAGGGCCGCGGGCGGAAGGAGCAGGAGATCCTACAGGTCGCCGGGGCGCTGCTGTTCCGCGGCTCACACGTGGAGAAGCCGGTGTCGGTACTGTCCGGGGGCGAGCGGGCCCGGCTGTGCCTCGCCGGGCTCCTCCTTAGCGACTTCAACGTGCTGATCCTCGACGAGCCCGGGAACCACCTCGACGTGGACACCGTCGAGGCACTGGTGGACGCGCTCGTCGAGTACGAGGGGACGGTGATCTTCACCAGCCACGACCGGCACTTCACGACGCGGGTGGCCACCTGCGTGGTCGAGGTGCGAGACGGGCGGGTGACGAACTACGTGGGCAAGTACGACGACTACGTGTACCGGGTGAACAAGGAGGTGGAGGCCGGCGAGCGGGAGACCGCGGCGGCGAAGGCCAAACTCCCGCCCGAGGTGACGAAGGTAGCGCCGCGGCCGGCGGCGAAGGCTCCCCGCCGCGGCGAGAAGGAGGTCCGCAAGGAGATGAAGGCGCTGGAGCGGACGATCGCCCAACTGGACGAGCAGAAGCGGGCCGCGAACGCGAAGCTGATGGACTGCACAAACGCGGCCGAGGCGCTGCGGCTGCACGAGGAGGTCGCCGCCCTGACGGCCCAGCTCGACCCCGCCGAGGAGCGCTGGCTCGTCCTCCAGGAGGAGCTGGACGCGGCCTGACCTGCCGCCCCGCGGGTGCCGTTCGGGGTCTGGAGCCCGGAGGGCGCGAAGCGTGTAGCCCGGGGTGAAACCCCGGGCGGCAGCCTCACTCGCGCGGCGGGTGTCGTTGTAGGAAACACGCGAGCGGGCCGTAGAAGTGGCCGCCCGCCAGGTCGTTGTGACCACAGCCCTCCAGGCGGAGGAACTCTTTCGGCTCGTTGGCAGCGGCGAACAGCGCCTCGCCCTGCTCGAACGGGACCGTGCGGTCGGCCGTCCCGTGGGCGGCGAACACGGGTCGCGGACAGCGGCCGATCTTCGACAGGCTATCGAACCGCGCCCGCATCAGGGTGTGCGCCGGGAGGAACGGGAAGCGGTTCTTGGCCGCGGCCGGCAGCGAGGTGAAGGTACACATCAGCACCAGCGCCCGGTGGTCGTGCCGGGAGGCGAGGTCCACTGCCACCCCGCCGCCGAGCGACTCGCCGAATAGGATCACGCCACCTGGCGAAGTCTTCCCCTCGGTGGTGAGCCAGAGGTAGGCCGCGTCGCCCGCGGCGTAGCAGCCGGCCTCGCTCGGCGCCCCCTCGCTGTGACCGTACCCGGGGTAGTCGTACAGAAGAACCCCCGCCCCGGTGACCCGGCGCAACTCGGACGCCATGTCGCCGCGGAACGACAGGTTGCCGCCGTTGCCGTGCGACACGAGGAACGCCCCGGCGTCCGGGTGGGCCGGCGGCAGCCACCAGGCGTGCAGCTTCGTGCCGTCGGCCGAGGTGAGGTGGACGTCCTGCGTCTGCTTGTCGAGCGGCGGGAGCCACGCCGCGGCGGCCGAGTCGCCGGGGAAGACGAGCCGGTTCTCCAGCAGCACGAACGCGCCGACGACCGCGGCGTAGAGCCCGCCGTAGAACGGGACGCGCCGCAGCACGAAGCGCCGGGCGCGGCGGCCGAACGACGGGGCGGGCGGGGGTAGGGTCATGGCGGGCGTCAGTCGGCGGCCGGTTCGGCGGGGGCGTCGGCCGGGGGGGGCTCGGGCGGCTTCTCGCCCTCGGGCTCCTCGGTGTCGAACGCCCGCGTCAGCGGCGAGAGCGCCTTGCGGACGATCCCCCGCATCCACTCCAGGTCCGGCGTCTGGCCGGTGAACAGTTCCACCTGCCGGGCCGCCTGGCGGACGAACATCTCCACGCCGGTAATGACGTCGCAGCCGCGGGCCTTGGCCTCGCGGATCAGCAGCGTCGTCTCCGGGTTGTAGATGGTGTCGAACACCGTCACCCCGGGCTTCAGCACGCTCACGTGGACCGGCGCCTCGTCCACGCTCGGGTGCATCCCGACCGGGGTGCAGTTGATGAGGACGTCGAAGAAGATGCTGTGCCGGGCGTGCCAGTCGAGGGTCTTGCAGTTCACCTCCTCGGCCAGCGCGTGGGCCCGCTCCGGAGTGCGGGCGGCGATGGTGATGTGCGCCCCCTCCTTGTGCAGAGCGTGGCAGATGGCCCGGGCCGCCCCGCCGGCCCCGAGCACCAGCACCGCGCACTGGTTCAGCTGAGTGACCGGGCCGCCGGCGGCCTTGGCCCGCAGGTGGTCCTTGAGCGAGTCCAGGGCGGCCGAGTAGTCGGAGTTGGCGGCCGCGAAGTGGCCGTCGTCGCGGCGCACGAGCGTGTTCGCCGCGCCGGTGAGCTCCACCGTCGGCTCCTTCTCCCGGGCCAGGGCCGCCGCCGCCTCCTTGTGCGGGATGGTGACGCTGTACCCCTCCACCGGGATCGCGGCGTACTCCTCCACGGCCTGCGGGAACTGCCCCCGCGGCACGCGGAACGGGAGGTACACGGCGTTCAGCTTCAGCCGGCGGTAGACGTGGTTGTGCAGCACCGGGCTGAGGCTCTGCCCCACCGGGTCGCCGGCCACGCCGAACACCCGGGTGTCCGGGCCGATCGACCGCACCGGGTAGGTGGTGCGGAACTCCTCCAGGCTCGGCAGCCCGGGGGCGATGCCGCGCTCCTTGTTGAACGCGGCGTAGATCCACGGCGCCCCGTACTTCAGCGCCAGGTAGCGGCTCGGGGTGCCCACGTCGCCCACGCAGAAGGCCACCGTCGGCTTCGGGGCGGCCCGCTGGAGCCGCATCACCCGGGCCACGTCGGCCGGCGTCTCGGCCATGACGGCGAGCTTGTACACGTCGCCGTCCAGCTTCAGCATCTCGGCGTACAGGTCTTCGAGGTTCTCCGGGATCTCGGTCAGGTTGTGGTAGCTGATGACCCGCTTGACCGGGCCGAAGCGCGGGATCGCCTTGGCGATGTCGTACTCGAGGTCCACCCACTCGAACGCCCCGGACACGATCGCCTGGCGGAGGATCGTCTGCCGCTCGGCCTCGCTGCCGGGGAACCGGCCGCCGTCGGCCGGGCGGCGGATGGTGGCGACCCAGGGGCACTGCTTGTAGGGCGTGAGGCGTTTGAACTCGACCGCCTTGGCCAGGAAGTCGAGCCGGAGCTCGATGAACTTGCCCCCGCGCTTCACGGCCTCTTGAAGTTCGGCGACGATCATCTTGTGCCGGGTCCGGCCGATCACGACCAGCACCCGGTCCGCACCCGCCGACATGACCGGCCCCCCGACGGACGTGTTCCGTAGCCGTTACCTTACCACGCCCCGGAAACGAAAACAGGGGGCCGGAGCCCCCCGCACGGTCGGCCGGGTCCGCCGGGCCGTCACAGCTTGCTGGCTTCCTTGTACATCACGACCTTGCGGACGATCGGGTCGTACTTGCGGAGCTGGATGCGCTCCTTGGTGTTGTTGCGGTTCTTCTCGGTGAAGTAGCAGTGGTCGCTGGCCTCGCTCTTGAGCTTGATGGTCGAGCGGGCCTCCTTCGCCTTGGCCACGGCGGCCTCCGGGGTGCGTGGGGTAGCGGGGCCGGGGCGATCCCCGGCGGTAGACTGAATACCATAGCGGGTTCCGGTCGAAAGGAGGAGGGGGAGCCGCAGGATCGCAGGGCGAAAATCGAAATTCGGGTCCGCGTCCGGGTTTCACGCCCAGGGTTCGGGAGAACGGATGACCGGGATCGGGCCGGCAGTTTGCCTCACCCTTCTCGCCCCGGCGACACTCGCCGTGGCCGTGCCGGCCACCCTCGCGGCCGTCGGCCGCCTTTCCCGTCGCCGGACCACTTCCCAGGTTCCCCAACTTCTCCCGTCGGTCGTGGTGCTGATCCCGGCCCACGACGAGGCGGCCGCCCTCCCCACCGCCCTGCGGTCGCTCGCGGCCCAGGACTACCCGGCGGACCGGATGCGGGTGGTGGTGGTGGCCGACAACTGCGCCGACGACACCGCCGCCGTCGCCGCCGCACACCTGGCGACGGTCGTGACCCGCGCCGACGCCGCCCGGCCGGGCAAGGGGTACGCCCTGGCCGCCGGGCTCGACGCCCTGGCGGGCGACCCGTTCGACGTCGTGTTGGTCCTCGACGCGGACTGCACGCTGAACCGGGCGGCCCTGCGGGAGTTGGTCGGCACACTAGAGGTCGGGGTAGACGTGGCCCAGGCCGCGGTCCGCTCCCGCAACGCCGACGACGGGCCGGCCGGGTTCGCGGCGGCTGTCGGGGCGGCGACGGACGCCGCAGTTGCTGTCGGCCGCGACCGACTCGGGCTGTCGGCCCGGCTGCGGGGGACGGGCATGGCCTTCCGCCGGTCGGCCCTCGGCCGCGTCCGCTGGGCGACCGGCAGCCCGGTCGAGGACGCCGAGTACGACCGCCAGCTGAGGGCCGCCGGGGTGCGGGTGGGGTACGCGGCCGGGGCGGAGGCGACGGCGTCAGCACCGGCGCTGCTGACTGACCTGTGCCGGCAGCGCCGGCGCTGGGCAGCCGCCGGCCCGCTGGGGAGCAAGCCGCTCGGGCTGGTTCTCGTCGGGCTCGCGGCCGCCGCCTGTGGCACACTGGGCCACTTCCTCAGCTGGGCGCTAACCCTCGTTCTGGTCGCGGGCGCGTTCTACTTCCTGGTCGCCAGCGAGGTCGGCTGGAGCCGCCGCCGGGTCGGCCTTCTCCTGGCCGCCCCCGCCGTCGTGACGCGGCTCGCGGCCGTCGCTGTGGCTGGCTGGCTGCGGCCGGTGCGGGGGTGGGTGCCCGCGCCCGGGTGAGCCCAAGGTGTCGGCCGGGGCCACGGGCAACCGTTGCCCGCACCCCGATCTGCGTTCGATGTTGACGGCTTCCCACACGTCGCACCGGCCGCAGGCGCGGAAATCCCGCACCTGACAGCCCCACGGATACATCTCAGCGCCGGGCGCGGTGAAGGTCGTCGCGGAGCCGTTCGAGCTCGTCGATGATCCGGTCGAGCCGGCGTTCCAGGTCGGCAGATGACCGACCCGGACCGGCCGCCGCGGGCGGGCCGAACCCCGGCCGGCCCGAGCCACCGAAGCCCTGCGGGCCGAACGCAGGCGGGCCGCCCGGCCCGAACCCACCCTTGCTGCCCGGGGCGCCAAACCCCTTGCTATCCGGGGCGCCGAACCCCTTGCTGCTCGGGGCACCGAACCCGCCACCCGAGCCGCCGAATCCGCCACCCGGAGCACCGAACCCGTTCGGACCGCCGAATCCGCCACTCGGAGGCCCAAACCCGCCGCCGCCGAGCCCACCCGCGCCGAGGCCGGGCGGGCCGAACCCGCGACCGCCCTTCGCGGCGGAACCGCCGGCGGGCGGACCGGCCGGGGCATCCTTCGCCCGCGGCATCGGGGCGACGGGCGGCCCGCCGGGACCGCGGCCGTCTCCCTTCCCAAACTCCTTCTTCGCGGGCGGGCCGTCCGCCCTCCGGCCGTCCGGCGGTCCCTTCGGCCCGCCCTCGGGACGGCGGTCGCCGTCACGCGGCCGCGCCAGCTGGGCTTCGAGCTCGCGGACCTGGGCCTTCAGCCGATCGAGTTCGGCTTCGAGGTTCCGCCCGGACTCGGCGCCCGGACGGCCCAACCCGCCGGGCCGGCCCGGCTGCGCCAGAGCCGTGGTGGGGGCGGCCAGTGCCACCCCACACGCCAAGGAGAGGAGTTGTCGCATCGTGGTCTCCGGTTCACACAGGGCCGGATGTGGCCCCACACCACCGGAAACGCTGATCGATCTGGCCGGAGACAGATGAATTGCGGGTGAGAGGGCGCGGCCCCTCACACCCCGGCGGTGAGGGCGTCGCGGTGGCGGCGGGTGAGGTCGAGGAGCGGTTGAAGGGCGGCGCGAGCGACGGGGTCAGACAGGGCGGCGAGGTCCGCTTCGAGGGCGGCCACAGCACTGCCGCGGTCGGCTTCCACCCTCGGAAGCATGTTGCGCACGGCGATGAAGTTCAGGTCGGTGAACACGACCGGGAACGCCGCCGGCCCCGGGAGGGGGACGCGGTTCGTGTCGAGGAACGCAGCGAGGTCGCCCAGGGCCGCGGCCGTCTCGTCGGCCATGCGGAACAGGTCGTCCCGCAGCTTCCGGTCGGCCCCGCCGGCGTAGGGGTCCGCGCCCCGGGCGTACAGCAGCAGCGACCGCGCCTCGCGCCGGTAGGCGTCCAGGAGTCGATCGGCGTCAGCCTCGGTCATCGCGTCGGCGCCCCCGGCGAGTACGGGCGGGACAGCCCGGCGGCGGCCTGGTCCGCGGCCGCGGTCAGCGGGTTCCACACCACCCCGAGCGCGACCACGCCGGCGGCCAGGGCGGCGAGCAGGGCCGTGGCCCACGGCCCGACGGCGGCCGGCGGGCGGTCCGCCTCCTCCAGCACCATCGCGCGGACCACCTTCAGGTAGTACACCGCGCTCACCGCCGTGTTCAGCGCCCCGACCGCCAGGAACGCGGCCGCGGCCGTCCCAAGCCACCCCGGCGCCGTCCGGGCCGCATCGTACACCGCGGCGAACACCTGGAACTTCCCGGCGAACCCGGCCAGCGGCGGGAAGCCGAGCAGCGAGAAGAGGAACACGGCCATCGCCACCGCCGCCACCGGCGACCGCCACGCCAGCCCGCGGAACGCCGAGACGTCCTCCGAGCCGGTCGCGTTCCGCACCACCGCCACCACCGCGAACGCCCCCAGGTTCATCAGCAGGTAGGCCGCGAGGTAGTACAGCACCGCCGCGGCCGCCCCGGTGGTCAGTACGGCGAGGCCGAGGAGCATGTACCCGGCGTGGGCGATCGTGCTGTAGGCGAGGAGCCGCTTGAGGTCGGTCTGCGCGAACGCGGCCAGGTTCCCGAACGTGACCGTGACCGCCCCCACCACGCCGACCCCCACCCCCAGCGTCCGCGGCACCAGCCACGGGTCCGGGGCGGCGCTGTGGAGGGCGTACAGGAGCCGGGCCGTGAGCCCGATGGCCGCCGCCTTCGACGCCACCGACAGGAACCCGGCCACCTCGGCGGCGGCGCCGGCGAACACGTCCGGGCACCAGAAGTGGAACGGCACCGCGGCCAGCTTGAACGCCAGCCCCACGAGCGTCAGCACCACGCCGGCGAGCAGGACCGGGTCGAACCCGCCGTGCCCCGCCAGCCTGGCCCCGGCGCCGGCCGCCACGTCGGGGAGGAAGCCGGTGCCGAACGTCCCGGCCGTCAGGCTGATGCCGTACAGCATCACGCCGCTCGCCCCGGCCCCGAACACCACGTACTTCAGCGCCGCCTCACTGCCGGTCCGCCGGCCCTTCAGGAAGCCGGTCAGGGCGTAGCTCGGCAGGCTCGCCATCTCCACCGCCACGAACACCATGAGCAGGTGGTTGGCGGACGCCATCAGCAGCATCCCGAGCGTGCCGCCGAGGAGCAGCGAGTAGAAGTCGGCCGAGTCCTCGGCGTCCGGCAGGCCGGTGGCGCGGGTGAGGAGGACCGTGAGCAGTGCCCCCGAGAGGACGAGCAGGCGGACGAACCCGCCGAACGGGTCGGCCACGAGCATGCCGGTGAACAGGCTCCCCTGCCGGCCCGACGCGGTCGCCTCGGGGTACGTCGAGACGGCCGCGTACAGCGCCACGGCCAGCACCCCGGCCGCCACGCCGCCGAGGTGGACGCGGTCGAGCGCCTTCACAAGGCGGGCGAGCAGCAGCAGCACGATCCCGCCGCACACCACCAGTTCCGGGAGGAACTGGAGGAGGTCGGTGCCGAGCCCGGACTGGAGGGCGTCGATCCGGGCGCGGGTGAACATCGGCTGGCGGTCACCTGGGGAGGGAGCCGTTAACCTACCCGCCGCCGCCGGCCGGGGAAAGCCCCCGGCGGCTTCCGACGGGCCGGCCGTCGGGTTACCCTGAACACACCGGTCGGGCCACGGCAACCCGCTGCCCCGCCCCGCGCTCTGGTGATAACGGTTATCACCTGCCTCCGGCGGCCGCCCCGGTGACAACCGTTATCACTGACCCACCACCCGCGAGCCCCTCAATGCGCCTCCTCGCCTGCGTTGCCGCTCTGATGGCCGCTCCCGTCGCGGCCGACGACTTCACCCCCGAGCCCGGGTTCGCGGCCCTACTCAACGGCAAGGATCTCGCCGGCTGGAGGGTCAGGGGGAAGCCCGGCGAGTCGCTCGACGGGAAGACCGAGGCCCACAAGGGCCGGTTCAAGGTGACCAAGGACGGCACCCTCGTCATCGACCCGGCCGTGAAGGGGGACGTGCGGATCGAGACGGCCCGGGAGTTCGGACCGGAGACCGTCATCCGCTTCGACTTCCGCCCCGGCCCGGGCTGCAACAACGACCTGTTCCTGCTCGGGAGCAAGTTCGACATCAACCCGGCGATGTTGAAGACGGTGAAGGTCGGCGAGTGGAACGCGATGGAGGTCGCGGCGTCGGGCGGCCGGGTCGTGTTCCGGATCAACGGCGAGGTGGCCCGGACGGACCCGAAGAAGGCCGACACGTCCGCGTTCGAGATCCGCGCCGAATACGGTCCGGTCGAGATCCGCCGGATGCGGGTCAGGACGGGCGGGTGACCGGGCGGGGGTCACCCGACGGGCGTGTTGTGGTCGGGGTATACGTCGGGGTGGACGTTGCGGCGGATCGGGATGTCCGGCGGCGCGGGGGGCGTGCCGACCTCGCCCTCGGCCGCCAGCGCGACCTCCAGGTCGATCCCGAACATCACCTTGAACTTCAGGTTGGCGAACCCCACCGCGTCGTTCGGCAAGAGCGCCGCCCGCCGCACCCGCTGGCCGTTCACCCGCGTGCCGTTCGTGCTCCCCAGGTCGCGGAGCAGGAGCAGTCCGTCCGTCTTCACGATCACGCAATGGAACTTCGAGACGCTCTTGTGGTCCAGCCGGACGTCGCAGTCCTCGCCCCGGCCGACCAGGGCCAGATCCTTGACGAGGTCGATCGGCGGGCTGCCGTCGGCGGGGACCAGTCGGGCTCGCATGGAATCGGGCCTTGCGGCCGAAGCCGCCGACGTCACGGGCTGGGGGCGACCCCGCCGGCCGGTGTCGCACAGGCGCGACCCAGCGGGCCGTTCACGCCGATCCGGGGATGGCCGGTCGTTTCGGGGATATTCTTTCCCCGCCGCGACCGGGACACAAGGGGAGTGAGCGTTTTCTCCGGCCAGCCGGCGGGACCGGCGGCAGGAGAAACGCGGTGGAACGGCCCGCGCGGGCCGGAGGGGGACGGTGGGGGAACTCCTTACCCCTTCGCGGTAGCGAAGCCTTCGGCGCGGGCGGCCAGGGCACGGGCGTGCTCGACCCGGCCGGGGAAGCCCGCCAGGGACGCCGACTGCTCCAGGTACGACCGCCAGGCGTTCGCCGCCTCGGCCCAAGCGTTCTGGGCCGTCGCCTTCGCCCGGGCGGCGTCAGCCCCGCTCGCCTTCTCGGCCCTCAGCTGTTGCCGCTCGGCCTCCTCGTGCTTGACCAGCGCCAGCAGGTACGTGGCCTCGGCCAGCCCGGTCCGCGAGGTGGCCCGGGCGATGATCGCCTGCGCCACCGTCCCGTTCGTCCGCCAGAACTCGTCCACCGCCGCCCGCGCCGCGGCCACGGCCGGGTCGGACGGCGGGTTGGGCTGCGTCTGGAGCGGGTTCGGGTACTCGGCCTGGCGCAGGGCATCGTACACGGCGTTCACGCCCTTCACCCAGGTCTCGACCTGCTCCGGGGTGGCGTTCCGCACCTGTTCCTGCCCGCGGGTGAAGTAGTCCTGCCGGTCCGACAGGAACTGCGTGGCGTCCCGGAGTTGGCCGCGCTGCATCCGCTCCCGGGGGGTCGGGGCGGTCAGGAACGCCGCCTCGTACCCGGCCGCCGCGCCGATCACCAGCCGGTCCTTGGCCGGCTGGGGGGCGAGGTCGCGTGGGAGCACGTCCGCCCCGGTGAACATCTGCCGCGGGAAGGAGGCCCGCATGTACAGCCCGAGCAGCTGTTGGCCGGACGGCCGGCGGTCCGCCCCACCCTCCTCGCCCGGGAGGAACGAGGTCAGAACCCGCGGGTAGGCCAGCCCGTCGCCCGGCGGGGTCCACGCCTTCACGTCGGCCAGCCCGGGGCCACCCGGGGGCGCGGCCGCGAACCGGTCCCGCACTTCCTGGAGGTTGACAGCGAGATCGACCCCGAGTTCGGCCTTCGTCTTCTGCTCCAGGACGGCCATCCGCGGGGCGAGCACCTGGACCGGCACGGACAGGAAGACCGTCCCCTGTCGGACCGCGTCCGCAGGCACCTTCCACGGATGGGCCTTGTCGTCGGCCCACGCTTTGAGGAGGTCCGGGTTCGTCTTCACCTGGGCCAGGGTGCCGGGGAACGGCCGACCGCCGAACGGGTCGAAGAGGAGGACGTCCGCCCCGGCCCGGGCGGCGACGGCCCAGAACGGGCCGGGCGGGGTGCCCTTCGGGTCGGCCCAGGGGGGCATGAACCCGACCGGCTTGTCGCCCGCGTCCGGCGGGCCGACGAGCCCGGCGTCGAGCCCCATCTGCTGGAACAGGGCGAGGGCGACGGTCGCCCGCTCGTACCCCGTCCCCCAGCCGCGGCGGAGGACGTAGCTCGGCGGCACGGCCGGGACGAACCGGCCGTCGTCCGTCACCCACGGGTTGAGGTACACCTGCCGGCACACCCAGGCGAACCCGGCCCGGGCCTTGTCGGCCGGCGGGAGGCCGATCGGGTCTACCGCCTGGGCCGCATCGCGGAAGTACAGGCACTCGGCGACGTAGGCGCCGTCGGCCCCGCCGAACGCGGCCGTCCGGACCGTCTCCAGGTCTTCGGGGGCGAGCCGGGCCAGGGCGGCGAGCGCCTTCTCGGCGTCCGGCGTGAGGGGGACGGGCGGGCCGGCGTCCGGTCGGGACGCGAGGTCGTCGGCCAGCTTCCCGAGCGCCCCGCGCACGCCGGCCGGGTCGGTCTCCTTGCGGAGCCGCTTGGCGACCGCGTCCCACGGATCGACCTTCGGGCCGTCTTGGTTCGTCTGCTCCCCGCCGTACTGGGTGACCGGCTTCGGGCAACCGGTCAGGGCCAGCGCGGAGAGGGCGGCGAGCAGCAGGCCGGACCGGTTCATGAAGACGAGCCCGTGGGGGAGTCGGCGAGGGCGGCCCGGAGGCGGAGGCAGGTGCGGACCAGCGATTCCAGCTGGTCGAGCGGGACCATGTTCGGGCCGTCGCTCGGGGCCGTGTCGGGGGTCGGGTGCGTCTCCACGAACAGCCCGTCGCACCCGGCGGCGACCGCGGCCCGGGCCAGCACCGGGACCATTGTGCGGTCCCCGCCGGTGCGGTCCCCGAGGGCGCCCGGAGTCTGTACGCTGTGGGTCGCGTCGAAGATCACCGGGGCGCCGGTTTCGCGCATCCACGGCACCGCCCGCATGTCGTTGACGAGCAGCCCGTAGCCGAACGTGGTGCCGCGCTCGGTCAGGAGTGCGCGGCGGTTGCCGACCTCGGCCAGCTTGGCCACCACGTTCTTCATGTCCCACGGGGCCATGAACTGCCCCTTCTTCACGTTCACCACCCGGCCGGTCTTCCCGCACGCCTCCAGGAGGTCCGTCTGCCGGGCGAGGAAGGCGGGGATTTGCAGGATCTCGCACACCTCGGCCGCGGGCGCGGCCTGGGCGGGCTCGTGGATGTCGGTGGTGACCGGCAGACCCGTTTCCTTCCGCACCGCGTCGAGGACGGCCAGCCCCTCCTGAAGGCCGACCCCGCGGAACGACTTCCCGGAGCTGCGGTTGGCCTTGTCGAAGGACGCCTTGAACACCAGCGGCAGGCCGAGCCGGTCGGCCAGCTGTTTCAGTTTCGCGGCGACGCCGAGGGTGAAGTCGCGCCCCTCGATCACGCACGGCCCGCAGACCCACAGGAGCGGCCCCCCGCCCCCGACCGTGTACGGGCCGACCGACACCGGCTGAACCGCGGCCATGCGGGCTGCCTCCGTGCGCGGCATGCGCTCCCGGTCAGGATAGCAGCCGGCCGGCCGCGGGCTACCGCCGGGGGGCGGCGGGGGCGGCTTCGAGGAGGCGGGCGACGGCGTCGGCCCCCTGGCTGCGGGCGAGGCTCAGGGCGGTGCTGCCGGCGCGGTCCGCGGCCCGCGGGTCGGCCCCGGCCGAGAGCAGGTACTCGACTACCGCCGTCCGGCCGGTGAGGGCGGCGAACATGAGCGCCGTCTGCCCGCTGGAACTGGCGGCGTTCACGTCCGCCTTCGCGGCGACGAGCTTCCGGGCGATACCGACATGCCCCTTGAACGCGGCCGCGGCGAGGGCGGTGAGACCCATCGCGTTGCGGGCGTCCACCGCCACCCCCGGCTGTTTCAGGATCAATGCGACGGCCTCCTCCTGCGAGTAGTAGGCGGCGAGGGTGAGGAGCGTGTCGCCGCGGGCATTCGGCTCGTTGACCGGCCGGCCGGCAGCGAAGTAGGCGGCCAGGGTGTCGCGGTCGCCGTCCCGGGCGGCCTGGAAGGCGATGGCCGAGAGTTTGGCGGCGACCTCGGGGGTCACGGCGACCGCCTTCGCCCGCGGCGGCGGGGCGACCTCCGGCGGCGCGGCGGGGGCGAGCGTGGCGGCAAGGAGTATGGTGGAGAGCATGACGGCCTTCAGGGGTGGGGTGAAGAGAGGGAGGCGTGGGCCCCCCCCCCGTGCGGGCCGGCGCCCCCCCGGG